>Ga0222426_100049_pt1 | contig 245690 bp, 193 predicted proteins | sample 2B50Ametagenome_FD_180087 | JGI IMG/M metagenome (GOLD analysis project Ga0222426, IMG submission 180087) | Enriched microbial communities from leaf-cutter ant dump, University of Wisconsin, Madison, United States - 2B50A (version 2) | ecosystem: Environmental > Terrestrial > Nest > Insects...
TTCATCCTGCCTTTTTGCATCTTTCTGAACTTGGTTCTTTTTGGCTGTAACATTTTATTTAAATATTATCGTTGAACGATTTGTTAACTATTTGCGTGGACCTCTGTTTTGGCCACCGCCTCTATTATCTCTTCCGCCTTGACCAGGACGACCGCCACCGCGTTTGTCGTTGTTCCTTCTGTCGCCGCCGCCTCTGTTATCTCTTCCGCCATCGCGGCCACCAAAGTTACCTTCTGGACGGCCACCTTTGCCCGGTGCGTTATTAGCTGCGCCAATGTTTGGAGAAAGATCACGTTTACCGTAAACTTCGCCTTTGCAGATCCATACTTTGATACCTATTTTACCATAGGTAGTTAATGCTTCTGCCAAAGCATAGTCGATATCGGCACGGAAAGTATGCAAAGGAATTCTTCCTTCTTTGTACTGTTCTGTACGAGCCATCTCTGCACCACCTAAACGGCCAGAACACATAATTTTAATGCCTTCTGCTCCCATTCTCATGGTTGATGCGATAGATGATTTCATTGCTCTACGGAACGAAATCCTAGCTTCTAATTGTTTTGCAACACCTTCTGCTACCAATTGAGCATCTAGCTCTGGGCGTTTAATCTCGAAGATGTTAATTTGAATTTCCTTTTTGGTCAGTTTCTTTAACTCTTCTTTGATTTTATCAACCTCTTGGCCTGCTTTACCGATTACAATTCCCGGACGTGCTGTGTGGATAGTAACAGTGATGCGTTTTAAGGTACGCTCTATTACTACTTTAGAAACACCCCCCTTTGCAATACGTGCTGAAAGGTATTTTCTGATTTTTTCGTCCTCAACTAATTTATCAGCATAGTTGTTGCCACCGAACCAGTTAGAATCCCAACCTCTGATGATTCCTAACCTGTTACCTATTGGATGTGCTTTTTGTCCCATTTCTGTTAATTAGTTTGAGTTTCAACGTTTTTACTATCTACTACAAGGGTTACATGGTTAGAACGTTTACGAATTCTATAACCACGGCCTTGTGGCGCTGGTCTTAATCTTTTTAATTGACGACCACCGTCAACCATTATCGATTTAACGAATAATTGGCTTTCTTCAGGGCGAGAACCAGAGTTTTTTTGCTCCCAATTGTTGATGGCAGACAATAAAAGTTTTTCAACTCTTATAGCAGCTTCTTTATTGGTGTACTTCAAAATCTGTAATGCTTTCTCAACACGCTCACCTCTGATAAGATCCACAACCAACCGCATCTTACGCGGTGAAGTTGGGCAATTGTTTAATTTCGCTACTGCTTCCATCTTTTAATTATTTTTTCTTTTCAGAGTGGCCCCTAAAGGTTCTAGTTGGAGCGAACTCCCCTAGCTTGTGGCCAACCATGTTTTCTGTTACGTATACTGGTATAAATTTATTGCCGTTATGCACCGCAAATGTATGACCAACGAAATCAGGAGAAATCATTGATCTGCGTGACCAAGTTTTGATCACAGACTTCTTGCCTGAATCATTCATAGAGTTTACTTTTTTCTCTACGTTATGGTCAATATAAGGTCCTTTTTTAATTGAACGAGCCATTATTTTTTCCTTTTCTCTATGATGAAACGATTTGAATATTTCTTAAGCGAACGGGTTTTGTAGCCTTTAGCTAAAACTCCTGTTCTTGAACGTGGGTGACCTCCTGAAGCACGGCCCTCACCACCACCCATTGGGTGATCAACAGGGTTCATTGCTACTGGACGTGTACGAGGACGGCGACCGATCCAACGGGCACGACCTGCTTTACCCAACACTTCGTTTGCATGATCAGAGTTAGAAACTGTACCAATAGTGGCCAAACAAGTAACTAAAATAGACCTTACTTCGCCCGAAGGCAATTTAATGGTAGCGTATTTACCGTCCCTAGCAGCTAATTGTGCGTAAGAACCGGCGCTACGTGCCAATTGAGCACCTTTTCCCGGGTGAAGCTCTAAATTGTGGATGATAGAACCCAACGGGATGTTAGCTAATTTTAAAGTATTACCTACTTCTGGAGTAGCTTTATCACCCGAAAGCACTGTTTGTCCAACTTGCAATCCTTCTGGTGCAATAATGTAACGCTTCTCGCCATCTGCATAATGTAATAATGCAATGCGTGCTGTACGGTTAGGATCGTACTCAACAGTAGCAACTGTTGCAGGGATATCAAACTTATCGCGTTTAAAGTCGATTAAACGGAAAGATTTTTTATGACCACCGCCGATATAGCGCATCGTCATTTTACCTGTATTGTTACGACCTCCCGATTTCTTAGAAGATACAACCAATGATTTTTCGGGCTTGGTTGCTGTAATCTCCGTAAAGCTTGCGCCTACCCTAAAACGGGTTCCCGGAGTAACTGGTTTAAATTTTCTTAAGCCCATAGTTATTAATTATTCAATTTTATATTAAATATTCGCGTAATAGTCTATTGTTTCGCCATCTTTAAGCGTTACAACAGCTTTCTTGTATTTAGGCGTACGGCCAGTTACCAAACCAGCTTTAGTATTTCTGGTTTTTGCCTTACCTTGTACTACCATAGTATTAACCGCAACGATAGTTACGCCATACATTTGCTCAATAGCACTTTTAATCTGCAATTTGTTAGCTCTGTGGTCTACTTGGAAAGTAAAACGGTTAGCTTTCTCAGTTAATGCAGATGCTTTTTCGGTTAAAATTGGTTTTTGTAAGATTTCCATATTACTTGGCAAATGCCTCCTCCAATGTTTTAAGCGAATTAGCAGTTAACAAAAGTTTACCAGCGTTCAATACATCGTAAGTATTCAAGTCGCCTGCTGTAATTACTTTAGCTTTCTGGATATTTCTGCTTGATAAATAAATATTGTTGTTTTGCTCTGGTAACACCAACAAAGTTTTTTCGTTAGCTAAGTTTAGTGCACTTACCAAGTTCGCATAGTTTTTAGTTTTGATGCTATCAAAGCTGAAATCTTCCAAAACAACGATGTTGTTATCTTGTGCTTTGTATGATAAAGCCGATTTACGAGCCAATGATTTTAGCTTTTTGTTCAATTTAAAACTATAATCGCGTGGTTGAGGACCAAAAACACGGCCACCACCATTGAACAATGGCGATTTGATGCTTCCGGCACGTGCACCACCAGTACCTTTTTGTTTGTATAATTTACGGGTAGAACCAGCAATCTCGTTACGTTGCTTAGCTTTGTGCGTACCTTGACGTTGGTTAGCCAAATACTGTTTTACATCTAAATAAATCGCGTGGTCGTTTGGCGTAACACCAAATACCGACTCAGGAAGTTGCACCTTGGCACCTGTCTCTTTTCCTGAAATGTTTACTACTTTAACTTCCATCTTGCTTACTTATCTAAGATTACGTAAGAACCTTTAGCTCCCGGTACGGAACCACTAACTACCACTAGGTTTTGCTCAGCGTAAACTTTCAATACTTGTAAGTTTTGAATTTTAACTCTGTCGCCACCTGTTCTACCTGCCATACGCATTCCTTTGAATACACGTGAAGGCCATGACGAAGCTCCCAATGAACCTGGAGCACGCATCCTGTTGTGCTGACCGTGGGTTTGACCACCAACACCACCGAAACCATGACGCTTAACAACACCTTGGAAACCTTTACCTTTTGAAGTTCCCACCACATCTACGTAGTCGCCTTCGGCAAAGATGTCAACAGTAACGGTATCGCCCAAGTTTAAAGCTTGCTCAAACTCTTGAAATTCAACCAATTTACGTTTTGGGGTAGTGTTTGCTTTTGCGTAATGGCCTTTAAGAGGCTGCGTTACGTTTTTTTCTTTTGCTTCATCAAATCCTAACTGGATTGACGAATAACCGTCTTTTTCTTCGGTTTTAACTTGTGTTACTACACAAGGCCCAGCTTCGATTACTGTACAAGGAATGTTTCTTCCTTCTGCATCGAAAATACTGGTCATTCCTACTTTTTTTCCAATAATTCCTGACATTTCTTTAATTAAGTTAACACCCATCGAAGCAGTAGGGCTTCGTTCAAGGTGGATATACAATCCCCGCAAAGGGACGGCAAAGATAGACAAGATTTATTAATTTTCAAATAGTTAGCTAAAAAATTTTTAGCTATTTAAAGACAGGTATTTTTCTCCAAAGAAATAGACATAGTTTTTTAAAGCCAAAATTGCTGAAAGTAGTTTAAAAACCTACCTATCAACAACTTAATTTTTTTCTTTTGAAAAGCTCCAAAGGAGTACCCTTGGCACAATAACAGTAGCGTTTAGGTTACGAAAGCCCCTCTTTCCGCTTTACTCGCTTAAGCTCGTGCCCGCTACAATAGGGTTTACTCTACTTATTACAGTAACTGAAACTCAACAAACGTCAAAGTTAATGTGCAAAGCCACCGCTTAAACTCACCATGATGATAGCCAAAACCACTAAACCTATAAATACATACAGGTAATCTTTTTCGATAAAGAAGCTTACCACCGCCATTAGCACACGGGCAATTGGGGTAAAAATAAGCATTAGCAACCCAAATTGAATTACAGCCGCACCTTTAAAAGTTAGCACTTCGGAGAAAATTACGGCTACGGTTTTTAGGTTAACCTTATTAAAATCGAATAGGACATAATCTATTTTCTCATTACCATGATTAAACAAATAGATTAAACCGCCGAGAATAACAATACCCATTGAGATATATACACCCGCTCTCAGCAGATTGCCTATCAAAACTTGGATGTCTTTATCGTTTATGTTTTTTTGTTGTGTCATTGACATGTTTTTGATTACCTTCTATCTTGAAAAAATTAACCGCTTTAAGATCCTGAAATAAATTCAGGATGACGTACTATGAACGACAATCAAGCATCATCTATTTTCCTACGGTCGGTGCTATCACCGTTCCGTTTTTTGCAGATGGTGTGGTATTGTGATAACACCAACCACAGGTTAAAAGCATCATCTATTTTATTAAAAACCTCCCGATAATCCTTTATAAATCATTTGTATGGCCAAAATGGTTACTACTACCGCAAATACCATCTTTAATTTATCAGTTTTAGTTCTTACCAGCACTTTTGCACCAACAGTTGCACCCAACAATACACCAATACATACCGGCATGGCAATTCCCGGGTCTATTTGTCCACGATGTAAGTAAACCACCGCACTTGCAGCAGCAGTTACGCCCATCATAAAATTACTTGTAGTGGTAGATACCTTGAAAGGTAAACGCATAATGTTATCCATAGCAATTACTTTTAGCGCACCGCTACCAATACCCAAAAGCCCCGACATAGTTCCTGCAAACAACATCATGAAAAAACCACCGGCTACATTTTTTACGGCATAGGGTGTTTCTACTCCTTGGTTTGGATAAAAGCCGTTTAATTTAAAAAACTTAGCTCCCTTGCTGGTATAATCTAAAGTAGTATGGTCTACTTTTTTCTTTAAAGTCATTAAAGAAGAAAAAATAAGGATGCAGCCAAATATTACAGCTACATAACCTGCATTCAGATAAACTGCGATTACTGCTCCCAAGATTGCACCTACGGTGGTCGCTATTTCTAAGAACATCCCGATGCGCATATTGGTCAGTCCTTCTTTTACATAAGCGGCTGCCGAGCCCGTTGATGTTGCTATTACCGAAATAATAGAAGCGCCAATGGCATAATGGATATCTACTCCTAACCCCAAGGTAAGCAAAGGAATGATGATTACACCACCACCCAAACCAGTCAACGAGCCTAAAAAACCCGCTAAAAAAGCACCAACAAGTACAATTAAGGTAAATAGTAATACCGACATAACGGCAAATATAAGTTACTTAAACTGGCTTTGCACCAAAAAAACGCAATAAAAGAATGTCTATCGGGTACTTAGAATTTATAGGGTTTTGTGTTGGTTAACTGTTTAATTGGTTAATCGGTTAATTGTTGGTCGATATAGACATAAGACTTACGAAGTTTGAGAAACTTCGTAAGTCTTAAAAATAATTACCCACACTTAGAGCTTCCGCAATCGCTGCAAGTTAGACAACCCTCTTGATAGTGCAAATTGGTAGAATTACAATTGCTACATTTTTGCTTACCTACCTCCGTTCCATCTGGAATATATCTCTTTAATGCTCTGGCTACACCGTTTTTCCAAGTATTAATAGCTTCATCCAACTGCAAACTGCCAATTAGCTCCACCACTTTTTCAATTGGCATACCATGCCGTAAAGTACTCGAAATTAGCTTAGCATAGTTCCAATATTCTGGGTTAAATTTATACGATAAGCCTTCGATGGTTGTTTTATATCCTCTTTGGTTTTTAAATTGGAAATCGTATCTCGAAGTTCCGTCGGCTTCTTTATTTTTAATGATTGAGCCACGGGTAACCCAGCGTGGAATTAAGATACCATCCTCATCATCAGACAAGCCCGTAAAAATCTCATACGGTTTTTCGTCTATCAAACCGATAAAAGCAATCCACTTATCTTTGTTGTTTTGGAAACGAACTACATCGGCTTCTAATATTTGAGGGCGAACGGTAGGAAAAGATGTGCTTTGCTCTTCTTGTTTTTCTTCCTTTTTCTTATCGTCAACAGCAATAAGCACACCCGAACGTGAACCATCCCGATATACGGTAACGCCTTTACATCCTGCTTTCCATGCTTCCATATAAAGTTCGCCTACCAATTCTTCCGACACGTCGTTTGGCATATTAATGGTTACGCTTATGGAGTGGTCAACCCATTTTTGGATAGCGCCCTGCATCCTCACTTTTTCCAAGTAATCTACATCGTTTGAAGTGGCTTTATAATAGGGCGATTTTTTAATCAACTCGTCCAGTTCTTCCTGTTTGTAGTTATAGGTAGTATCGTGGCCGTTAATTTCCATCCAATCTTTAAATTTATGGTGGAACACAATATATTCTTCCCACGAATCGCCAACCTCGTCCACAAAATCAACCCTTACCTCTTTATCATTAGGATTTACCTTTCTACGGCGTTTATAAACCGGCATAAATACTGGCTCTACGCCAGAGGTAGTTTGCGACATTAAACTGGTAGTACCTGTTGGCGCAATGGTTAAAAGCGCAATATTTCTGCGCCCGTACTCCGTCATATCATAATACAGCTGCGGGTCGGCTTCTTTTAAGCGCAACATAAATGGATTTGCTTTTTCCCTATCTGCATCGTAAATAGCAAAAGCACCTCTTTCCTTAGCCATATCAACCGACGACCTATAAGCAGCCAAAGCCAAATTTTTATGTACCTCTATTGAAAATGCAGAGCCTTCTTTACTTCCATAGCGCAAACCTAAAGCGGCCAACATATCGCCTTCGGCTGTAATGCCAACACCTGTACGTCTGCCTTCTTCTGCTTTTTTACGAATGTTTAACCAAAGATTTTTTTCTGTTCTTTTGATTTCTTCGTCTTCGGGGTCTTCGTCAATTTTTTCTAAAATGGCATCAATTTTTTCCAATTCAAGGTCGATGATATCGTCCATCATTCGCTGTGCCAAGCCTACATGCTTTTTGAAAAGCTCCCAATTAAATTTGGCTTTTGGGGTAAATGGATTTTCTACATAAGAATATAGATTAATGGCCAACAGGCGACAAGAATCGTAAGGGCACAAAGGGATTTCGCCGCAAGGATTGGTAGAAACCGTTTCGTAACCTAAATCTGCATAGCAATCTGGCAACGATTCTCTAATAATGGTATCCCAAAACAAAATGCCCGGTTCGGCCGAACGCCAAGCATTATGGACTATTTTCTTCCAAAGTGCATTGGCATCTATTTCTTTCGAAAATTTTGGTTGAGCTGCTTTTATAGGATATTGCTGAACGTAAGGAACACCTTTTTCTACCGCCTGCATAAACTCATCGTTAATACGGACAGAAACATTTGCGCCTGTAACCTTGCCTTGCTCGAGTTTTGCATCAATAAAGTCTTCGGCATCTGGATGTTTGATAGAAACCGACAACATTAAAGCTCCTCTGCGTCCATCTTGGGCAACCTCGCGGGTGGAGTTTGAAAAACGTTCCATAAACGGTACAATGCCCGTTGATGTTAACGCAGAATTTTTAACCGGCGAACCTTTTGGACGGATGTGTGATAAATCATGTCCCACACCTCCCCTGCGTTTCATCAATTGCACCTGTTCTTGGTCTATCTTCATAATGCCGCCATAGGAATCTGAATCTCCACTGTTACCAATAACAAAGCAGTTGGAAAGAGAAGCGATTTGGAAAGGATTTCCTATTCCCGTCATTGGGCTTCCCTGCGGAATGATGTATTTAAAATCTTTGATGAGTTCAAGAACTTCATTCTCGGATAATGGGTTAGCGTACTTCTGCTCCACTCTGGCAATTTCGGAAGCGATACGCTTGTGCATATCGTTCGGGTCACGCTCGTACAAAGTTCCCGAAGAATCTTTTAAAGCATATTTGTTTATCCAAACTCTGGCGGCTAAATCATCACCTTTAAAGTATTGAAGTGCAGCGGCAAAGGCCTCGTCTTGTGTGTAAGCAACGGATTGCTGAGCAGTAAGTTGTTCCATAATCTAAGGTTAAATACGTTCTATACAAACCTACAAAAAATTACAACTTAAAAAATATAAAAACAAAAAAGTTGACAAAAATCATTATTTAATAATTTGTTTATCAAATAATTATAAATTTTTAAAATCAATAAAGTTTACAGAAAAATTATTTTTATGAAAATTAATACATCAGTTTAGCTATCATTTCGGTGCTTAATATCCTAGCCTTTTCCAAACGTCCGTCAAAAAAAGATTTGGCTGCTTCGAAATGTGCCTTATAGCCTTTCATATCTCCATAACCAATAAGAGAAGCCCATTCATGTACAGCAGTGTGAAATTCCAAATCATCTTTTCTGATGCTTTTATCATAGAGTGCCGCTTGTATAGTTTCTTCCAATAATTCTTCATCTTTAAAAAGACACTCGGCAATGCCCAAACGCAAACGGAAAGGCGGGGTTTGGCAAATTAAATTATCATAGGGATTAACTTGCATATTGTGCCATGCACAAACCATACTGAGTATGCTCAAATGCGAATTAGGCTTTCGGGTATGCGATTTATCGGCCATGCTAAAAGCATCCATAATATCTCTATTGAGCAACAAAGGTTTATGGCGATTATTAAAAACAAAGTTTTTAGCTGTATAAATCTTTTTTCTAAAGGCTATTTCATCCTCAGCAATCATCAACGCAAATAATTCGCTTTCTGTTTTTGCGTATTCTCTCACTTGGGCTTGTGCATAAGGGTTTAAAATTGCCAAACCTGCATAAATGTGAGATTTGTAGCTAAATATGCGTAATGTAGTGAGCACTTTAACGTTATCAATTCCACCTGCATATACCGGGTTATCCCAAGGATAAAACCCTGCATTTTTCCACGCCGACCCCATGCTTTCAAACCCCATGTGGGTTACCGCCTGTGTATCGGCCACAATTTTATCGTGCTCCCGATAGCTCTTCATTTCGATAATATTTGAGCCAAGCGCACTGTATACTTCCAAAGCTCTTCGATAGATTTCGTCGGTAGCCTTATGCCGAATGACCACCAATGTTTGCCCTTCGGTGCTAAAACCCGGTCCATGCAGCGAATGACTGGTAACGATATGTGCATCGGCAGGTAAATATTTTTCAAAAGCGGCAATTTCGGGATGCTTTACCGAGGTTTGTCCTGCCACAATAGCGCCATACCGCGTGGATTTGGCAAATAGCGATACTACTTCTTCAATTTTTTCTGCTTCGACACTATAAATAATGAAATCTGATTTTCGGGAAACTTCGTGGCCATCCGACAAAATTTCTATTTGTTGAGGCATTTCTTCTCTCAACTCATTTAAACGATGGGGCACATCAGTACCGCAAACTTCGTAACCAGCTTTCATAAAAGCCAAGGCATACAGTTTGCCCATATCTCCTAAACCAATTATTCCTATACGCATTTTATATTTTATAAATTTATTGTTGCACAATGATAAAAAAATGATGTCAATCAATTGATTTATTGATTAAACATCCTAACTTGAGCAAAATTACCGTAATCGACACAATAAACATAGTTACAATAATTCTTTACTAATACTGTTTTAGTATAAAAATATTATAAGTATGAGACAAACCCTACGTTTTATAACAAGCATCGTATCTTTTATGCTATTGTTGAGCAGTTCTTTTGCCCAAACTTCCAATACCACTCAAATACCTGCTACGAATGCAGTTAAAAGAAGTGCCTATACGGAACGGGATACAATAAAGAACACCGACCCCAGCTTAAATGGCCAGTACCAATTTATGCTTTCGCGTACACGTACTTCGCCAGATGGCTACAAAATGATTGCAAGATATCGATTAGACCAGCTTTGGAAAAGCGTAACCGATACTTTACGTAAAGAAAGAGCAGAGCGAAAAAATCTTCAGCAGAAGTTAACTGAACAAGAAAAAACTGTCAGTTACCTGAAAACCGAGATTTCTGGCAAAGATGCTTCTTTAACCGAAAACACAAATAAAATTAACGAGATACGTTTTTTGGGAATAGCATTTGAAAAGGGCACTTACAACCTTATCGTCTGGAGCGTAATTGGCATTTTAGCAATTTCTCTGATTATTGTAATTGCTAGATCGGGGAAAAACATTAGCGAAGCTAAACATCGCATACAACTTTACAACGAAATTTCGGAAGAATACCAATCCTATAAATCTAAAGCAGTTGAAAAAGAACGTAAATTAGCTAGAGAGTTGCAAGATGAACGGAACAAACTCGACGAACTAATGAATGGAAGGCGATAGATTATACTATTGCCATTGACTAATCCTTGAGCAATTCGGTCATTAAAACTTCTGCTACCTTAGTTGCTTTTTGTTTAATGTAAGGTCGAGATGTATTATCTCCTACTTCATAGGTTAGCGCTTCGGCGTTCAACACCCTCCCTAACCAAGCTTTGGAAACATTTCCTCCGTTGCCCGATGGTTTGACAGTTGTTTTATTATTTCCTTCAAAATCATGCAGACCTTTAACCCATACGTTGGTAAGCCCCGGGCTATTGGTATCTGGCCTATCTTCATTGGTGTACAAAACATCGTTAAAAGTAGAATGAAAATCTAATGCAAAGTAAACTTTGGCATTTTGTTTCTTAACTTTCTCTAATAGATAATCTCTAATTGCTCTTGTTTCTGGCTGCTTAAAATCAATCCAATCTCTATTTAAATCTACGCCACCAAAATTATGACGCCAGTTTCCTTCGTCCACCCCATCTGGATTAATCATTGGAATAATTACCAGTTCATAATTTTTGATGAAGTTTTTTGCCATATCAGTATTGCCCAACAATGTTTCTACAAATTGCATCATTGCCATGTAACCCGATATTTCCGGTGGGTGTTGGCGACTTAAAACCACTACTATTTTTTTGCCATCGCTTTTAGTAGAGTTTAAGGCGACGATAGGTTTACCACCAATGCTATGGCCTATCACCGTTTTATTTAACGAGTAATTCTTTACCATTTGGTCCATCCATTGGTAAGACTGAGTAGAAGAAATAATTTCTTGGGCAGCTACTGTAAGTGTATCTTTAGACAATTGTAGCTTAAATGAGGCTTCGTTTTTTTCCTTATTTACCTTTACGTTTTCGAGCGTTTGCCATTGCTGGCCATTTGTAGTTATTTTTGGTTTATAGCGATGCCTACTTGCCGGGTATAACAAATTGATGTAAACATTTTTATTGTTATTTCCCCAAACTTTAAAAGCAAACCAAGCACTCGGGTTGATTGGCGTATTCTCTGCTTCGATGGTAATATTAAAGGTGCTATCGTTTACTTTATCAAGTGCATTAATTCTGGCCGATTGAAAGTCATTACTAAAGAAAATACCTTCCGCTTTAAAAGGGAAAATGCGTTTTTCTTGCAGTTTAATTTTAACAGCCGATAAATCTGCTTTGGTACCTGGTTGGACCCCAGCATTTTTTTTAACTGTGCAAGCAGATAATACTACTATTACTATATAGAGGATATAATATTTTTTCAAATTATTCATTTTATACAAAAACGTCATAAATATACCTATCAGTTTTTATGGAAGTACTGTATTTCTCGTTTATACCTTCTTTTTTACAATTACCAAATTAGCAAAATACTTATAATAAACCTCTTTTGGTCCAATCGAGCATAATATCTCCAACAATACCGCCTACGCCCATTGCAGGGTCATCACCTTTTTTAAATTTGTGTTCTTTTGGCAACAACTTGTCATGTTTGTACCCACACACATGCGTATATTCATGAGCTAAGTGTCTTACAAATCTTAGTGATAAATATTGCCCATTTTTAATCCAATAATCGTGACTGGTGATTTTATTAACACAGAAAGTTGAATAGCCCATTACACTGGTTTTCTGGCCATCTTTATATTTTTTAATTACCCATTCTATTTCTACATTTGGATTACGGGTTATATTTTCGTAAACACCTAATCCACTAACTCTTCCATTCTCATCATAGATACGTTCGAAACAAGTTTTTTTAGTCTTTGAAAAGGCTGAATCGGCAAAAGAACGCTTCGATAAGGCCTGTTTAAAATCTTCTGAGGATAATATTTTTGATAAAATTTCCTCTGCCTTTTTTAAAGTGTCTGCAAATCCCTCCGGAAGATCAACGTTATCGGCTACATTAACCTTAAAAGTAAGTTTTACTTCTTTAGCTATTTTGGTTTTGTCATCATTGTTGGCTAATTTATTCTCAAAGGACATAAACGCCAAGCTTAATGCAAGTAATAAACAAGAAAACGTTACTACATTGCAATTGTTTACTAGTTTAAAGTTATATTTTAACATTGTTTATTTATGAAGTAAAAGAAATATTTCAATATCTTATTTAAGATTATTTCACAAAAAAGCAGTTTCTATGAAACTGCTTTTTTGTGAAATATCCGACCATAAAACTACTATGGATTTTGCGGCATACCAGTGGCTTCTATTTCTCTTTGAGGAATTTTAAACTGCCACGAATTCGAACCAACAGCTACCGAAGTAACATTTGCCCAAACGGAATTTACACCAGTGGTATTTTTATTCCCACGAGCTAATGCTATATTCTGTCTTTTTAAATCCAAAAATCTAAACCCTTCACCCCACAGCTCAATTCTTCGCTGTGCTCTAACAGCATCCCTAAAGGTATTACCGGTAGTTTCATCTCTTGTATACTCAGGATCTCTATTTATAAGCAGAGTATAAAGAGCATCTTTCGCATTTTCAATGTAGGCAGTCCCCATCTGCTGGTAAGACTCCGCTATTATGAGATGCATTTCGGCCGCACGCATTAAAGGAACATCGCCCGCCCTAGAAACAGGATTTGCCACTCTAAACTTGTTATGCATTAATCTAAATCTTAGCTGGTTTTCTACCGCTTTTAGAGTCATCCCATCAATTACCCCAGGAAAATTTTCTACATCATCTACATCATCACACCACATTCTTCTTCTCACATCCGATAGCGGTATGTTATTATATATCAGTTTATTGATCATTTTAGGATTGGTGCGGGTATGAATAGAATTAAAGTTCGACGCCATAAAGGCAAAGAAGCCACTTGAAGGAGTAATTTGTTCTTCTTTTATCTGCACCCCCCACATCCACTCATCGTTTTGCAGGTTGTTAAAGCCACTCAAATAATCGGTACGGCTCATTAACGAATAACCTTGTAGTGCCTGTTGGGCATACGAAATAGCATCGGTGTAGTTTTGTTGTGTTAAACATACTCTTGCTTTTAGCCCTAAAGCCACGTTTTTATCAATATGGGTTTTATATATCCTTTTTGGAGCACCAGTCAATTTAACAATGGCCTCATCCAAATCGTTGTTGATCTGTTGGTAAACTGCTGCAACCGTTGCCCTTTTCTGTGGTGCTAAAGAGTGTTTGGTCATAATGGGTACCCCAAGGGCTATATTAGGCGAATTCAGGTTTTCCGTATCATAATTATCTTTAAGAGAAGCCTCATACCGCTTGCCAAACAATTGGACCAACATAAAGTGGCCAAATGCCCTTAATGCCAAACACTCGCCCTTAATGGTCTGCTTATCGCTATCGGTAGCATCGGGTACGCTATCTATCTTTTCCAAAATAATATTGGCATTATCAATAATCCGATAGTACAAACGGTAGGCAAATAGAGGCAAACTATTTTCGGAACTCCGATGGTCTTGCCATCTGTAAGTATAGTAATAGGTATCTGTTCCTCTTGCCGAAAATACTACATCTTCGCCCAAATAATCCAATACTACCATCATAGAAGTATGCCCGTCTTCATCATTGCCCGAAAGACGCTGGTAAAACAATCTGTAGATACCGTTTAGGGCGGCTTTGGTATTGGTAACGTTCTTGAACATTTCCTCATCCGTAAGTTGATCTACCGGTTTAGTTTCCAAATATCCCTTTTTACATGATGAGGTTGTAAAAATAAGGGCCAATATAAATATCTTATATAATGTGCTTTTCATTTTTATAACAATTATAGTGATAAGTTTAATCCCATGCTAACAATTCTAGAGGGCGCATAAGTATAGCTGGCCACCCCTGTATAGTTTTGGGTAGGATCCATCCCTTTTCTTTTTGAGGTGATAAATAGGTTTTCGCCATTTACAAATGCCTTGGCCGAACCAATCTTCATTCGTGCAAGGAAACGCTTAGGCAATACATAAGTTAAGGATGCCATCCGGAAATTAAAATAATCGGAAGGTGTAATATAAGTATTGTTATTGTAAGACGATGTACCTGTTTGCAACCTAGGTAACTGCATACCTGTATCTCCAGGAGTTTTCCAACGTGTCAATTTCACTTGGTCCACATGCATGGCCCTACCTGCCGTACCCCGTATCATTAAACGCTGATAATCGTTATCATAAGTATATCCACCTGTTTGGAAAATACCCATTAAACGGAACGACCAATTTTTATAGGTAAGCGTGGTACCTATACTGCCATATAAATCAGGAATAGCACTTCCGGCATAGGCGTACACGGCATTGTCAGCCGATGTTGTTAAAGTTTTTATAGTATCGTTAGCTAAGGTAATTACAGGGCTTACACCATACTGGTCGGCATAGTACATATTACCTCCCGTTCTAGGGTTTACACCTGCCCAATCCCTTAGGTAAAACTCGTATCTCGAATAACCTACCTCATAGCGTTTGGTACCAATTCTTATACCCGAAAAGGTAGCCGGCAACGATAGGATTTTATTATCCAATGTGGTAAAGTTCGCATCCAACGCCCAACTGAAGTTTTTGGTTTTTAAAGCCGTACCCTGTAATTGTAACTCTATCCCTTGGTTACGCATACTGCCAAAGTTTTCGTCCATGGTAAGTAGCCCTGAGGTTACGGGCAGGCGCACATCGAACAGGAGGTTGTTCGATTGTCTTCTGAACAGCTCAGCAGTAACGTTCAGTCTGTTTTTAAAGGCCGATAATTCGAAGGCTATATCAGCACTGGCATTGGTTTCCCATTTCAAATTGGGATTTCCGGTCTGCGTTAGGAGCGCTCCACCCTCGTTTCCATTGTCGTAATCCAAGGTATACAACATTCTACTGGTAAAGTAGTTGCCCGTTTTATCGTTCCCTACCAAACCATATGACGCCCTTATTTTAAGACTGTTAATCCACTTTACATCAAAAAACTCTTCTTTGCTTATATTATAAGCACCACTAACTGCCCAAAAATTGGCCCATTTGTTATTGCTGCTAAACCTTGAACTACCATCTCTCCTAAAAGAGGCCGAGAAGATATAAATACTATTATAGCTATAATCGAATTTGCTTAAGAAGCCTTGCGTGGTATAAAGCCTATTATAGCCATCGCTCCGGGTAGAGGTAAAGTTATCCAATACGGTTACACCCTGAACAGTTTCGCCATATCCCCTGCCAGTAATCTGATCCCAATAGTTATAGTAGTTTTCATGCCCTGCCAATACACTAAAGCGGTTTTTACCATAACGTTTGGTCCAGGTTAATATTTTGCTCCAGTTTAAATAGTACTGTTGGGAATTGGTTCTAACCACACGGCCTATGGTATATAAATCGCCCATAACGCTGTTATCGTAGTCTTCTCCCCTATAATTATTTATATAAGCACTAAAGTTACTGGTAAACTTTAGGGTTTTAGAAAGTGTAGCATTTAAGGTATTACCAAAGGTAAATGAATTTCGTTTTTGCGAAGTAACATTGTTCAGCATTTCGTAAACTACGTTCCGACCTGTAAACACAGGTTTATAATCGCCAGCTTCGTACATTTTATCACCATTGGCATCCAATAGGTAGGCACCTGTAACAGGGTCGTGCCTATATACAGGATATATGGGCGCCAATACTAAATCTATAAAGAAAGGATTATCGCCAGCACCACTGCTTTCGTTTACCCGGCTAGTGTTGGTAAAGTTGGCTGCTACATTTAGTCCCACGGTAAGCCATTTTAGTGGTGTGGTATTTACCCTTAACCTACCACTAAAACGCTGCATGCCCGAACCTATAATATAACCTTCGTCGTTAAGGTAGTTGAGCGAAAGGTAATGGTTGGCCTTTGCACTGCCGCCACTTACGCTTAAACTGGCATCGGTACGTACCCCTAGCCTTTTCAACTGCTCGCTAAAGCCCGTATCTTCGGGATATAGCAGTTTGGCATTGGGGTTTAAAGTTCCATCAGTGTATACAATTTCATCGTTGGAAACGTTGAAAGGGTTCCATCCTATAAAACTGGCTAGGTTTTGGGTAGCAAACGGTCCGCTGTCGCCGTTAGAGTTTTTCAAGATTTCCCAAACAAGAGGATAATACTGGTAAGCATCCAATACTTCGTAACGTGGTAAAGCCCTGCTTGAAAGTGCCGTAGAAACCATTGCAGTGATAGGATTTTTATCACCGGCTGAACCCTTTTTGGTGGTAATCAGTACCACTCCATTGGCAGCCCTCGCTCCATACAACGAAGTAGCCGAAGCATCTTTCAATAGAGAGATACTTTCTATATCGTTAGGATTGATGTTACTGATTACACCTTCGTAAGGTGCGCCATCGACAATGTAAAGTGGGTTATTATCGTTAGTAACGGAGGTAAAGCCCCGCATACGAATTTCCGGCCCATCACCGGGCTGCCCGCTGCCGGCAGTAGCCTGTACACCCGGAGAAACGCCTACAAGTGCCGAGGTTATATTAGATATTGGGCGTTGCTCTATATCTTTGGCCGATATCGTAGCAACCGAGTTTGTAAGTTCGGTTTTGGTAGAGGTTCCATAGGCAATTTCCACCACATCCAACTGCTTGGTATCAACAGACAGTGAAACATCGTACCTAATGAGGGCTGTAATTGGCACTTCCTTAGTCACATAGCCCATCAAGCTAAATACCAAGGTTTTATCCGATTCTTTTATGTTTAGAGAAAAGACTCCCTCGTTGTTTGTAATTGTACCCGTTTGTGTACCTTTTATCTTTACTGATACGCCTACCAGTACACCTGCATCACCTTCATCTATTACCTTACCGGTAATAGTACGGTTCTGCTGTTGCTGTTTGGTGACAGCAATAGGGGTGGTAATATCTTTTTTAGAAGGTTTTAAGGAAATAACCTTATCCTCAATAGTATAATCCAAGGCATATTTCTTTAAGATAGTATTCAGTGCTACCTCTAACGGGGTATCAACAAAATCTACCGAAATTTGCTCCTTGTCTTGAACCTCTTTGCTATTATAGATAAAATAATAGCCAGTTTGTGACCTCAGTTCTTTAAATACTTCTTTTAAAGTTATGTTTTGTTTTTTTATGCTTACATTTTGTCCGAGCGTTTTGGTAGCACTTACCTGTAAGGTAAAAACAAAGACAATTACAGCAATAATTCTCATAACCAATAAGGTTTTTTTAAATAGTTGTTTTCGGTTGCTCGATAAATCGTTCCTAAAAATAGTGCACGATAATCTACAATGTATTTTTTCTTTCATACATTTGTAATAAGGGTTTTAGATAATAGTGTTCTCGTTTATATTTAGCCCTAATTGACCTTTCTTGGTGGCCGCCAAGAAAGGTTTTTAAAGCCTTATTTTCTTTATTTCATCTTTCTTTTTTGGCAAGTAATTACATTATTCTCAATACCAAAAGCCACATCACCAGTTAGTTCTAATGCTTTTAGTACTTTTGAAACGTTAGCATTACGTGGAATTACTCCCGTAAAGGAGATATCCGGCTTCTCACCTTCGTATCTTACTTTAACATCGTACCACCTCATCAAATCCTTCATAATTTCATCTATACTAGTGCTATTAAATACGAAGAGGTTATTTTTCCATGCCATTACTTCTTCTAGATTAGCTTCTACCTGCCTAGTGTTATCGGTGCTTTCGGCATATAAAATTTGTTTACCGGGCGTTAAAAGTTCAGAATGCGTCCCTTTGTTGAACTGAACAAGCCCTTCGAGTAAAGTAAGCTCAGAGCTATATTCATCAGGATAAGACATTACGTTAAAATGCGTACCGAGAACTTTTATTTCAGAGCTTCCGCTTTTTACATAAAAAGGCCTGCTCTTATCTTTCTCAATTTCGAAATAAGCTTCTCCTTTTATTTCTACCCTGCGTTCATTAACAGCAAATTTAACTGGAAACTTTATAGAAGAAGCTGCATTTAACCATACCTTACTTCCATCTGAAAGCACAACGCTAAATGTCCCTCCCGCTGGGGTGGATAGCGTGTTAATTTTTTGGGTATCGTCTGAGCTACTTCCCTTTATCTTATATACTATCTGTCCCTTTGTATCTCTCTCTATCGAAATTTTTCCCTCATTGGCCAAATGCCCTTGGACTGCACTGTCTAAATTGATTTTGGAACCGTCCGCAAGTACTAGCTCAGCCCTACTTCTCCCAGGCATAATGTCATTATGATAAACCAAAGCCTTTTTCTTTGAGGCTTCACTTACCACTATATAATTGTAAAGTGTTATGCCAAAAGCAAAACATACCACTGCCGCACCCATATATTTCCATATCCTCCCACCTTTATTCGAATCCCTTTTATTTTGATGGACAATGTTAGTATACATTCCATCCCAATCTACTTCATGAACATGCGCTTCGGACTTTGCTTTCTTATTGTACTCATCCATAAACAAAAGCGCTTGTTCCTTTGTCTCTGGATTACGCAGATATACAAATAGTTCAGCATACTCATGCTTGGTAATAGTTTTGTCTATATACCTTTGAAAAAGTTCTGCCAGTCTATTATTTTCTCCTAAAGTCATTATATATTATTTTTTTCTGGTGCTAATATAGCTTATAACCAGAAGGTTTGTGTAGACTTGCTTTGTAAATATTTCTAGTAACTCTGCAAGAATTCTACCTCCGGACCTATTAATAAATTGCTGCCAAGCTATGACACACTTCCCAAAATCCCATAATAATATTATGTATTCTCAAAAGAAAACACCTTACTAAAATCAAGCGACAAAGGCTTTTTGTGCCAAAACCTTTCCAAACAATTTCGGTCTTTGCTCTAATAGACTGTCCGTTTACAGACACGGACCGTTAAATAGTGTTTTTTTTAAAAAAAATTGTAATAAGTACGTAGTACGCCTCTAAGCAACAAAATGTTGATGATAGGTATATTAGACTATTAATAAGAATTATAAGTAGAATTTTAAATAGGCAATAAACACAATTATCATATTATGCTTAGAAATATGGTATTTCAAATGCTTTAACACTTCTACAATTACATTTTTTACACGACTTTTTGACAAGCCGACTTCTTGGGCAATTTCCTCATGGCTCATAAACTGATATCGGCTCATGTTAAAAATTTCCTGCTTTTGTGGAGATAGTAATTGGAGCACTCTACTAATTATTTTACTACTTTCTTTAACATCAATCTGTTCATCAATATTATTTAATGATACTGAGGTATTAACCCAAGCATTAGCTATTGCCTGTTCGTTTCTACTAATTTTCGTTAAATAATCGTAGGTTTTATTACGGGCTATAGTATAAATATAGTTACGAGGATGCTCTATTGACAACAGCCTTTCCTTATTTTGCCACAATACCATAAAAGTTTCTTGAACTATCTCTTCTGCATCAGCTTTACTATGGATAAAAGAATCTACAAAAGCAAATATTTTACCCCGATAAAGGTTAAACATTTTATTAAACGCCAAAGTATCTCCATCCGAGATTTCCTTCAGCAATAATTTTTCCGCTGCTAAATCGTATAAAGCCATGAATGGTTCATTTGCTTATTCCAAATATTTAAACTTTGGAATAAATAGTTGTTTAGGTTGTTGATTTGTTTGATTAAAGATAGGAAAGAGATATTATGTTCCAAAGAATTTGCAAGTCATTTAACACTTTTTTCTAAAGCAGTAAATTTGTACCATCTGCAAAAAAACATTTATCAGAATTTTATTTTTACAACCATCTTAGAATCAAAATTTTCAATAACAACACAAAAAGATTAACAAAACCATAATAAAAGTCGCCTTTTGAATTGACACAAAATTGTTACAATTATAAAAAAATAACAGAACACTAATAATTTTTCAGTGAATTGATATTGCAAAGTATTTTCTTTTCGGTACGCAACATCCTTATTGGAGACTATAAATATTAAACAACCATTAAAATTTATTTAAACATGAAATTTTTAAAGCTAATGCTGCTGCTGTTCCTTTTTACTTATGGAACTGCCCATGCGCAAAAATGGGAAATTGGAAAGACTTACACCGATGAAGAAAAATGGACTGAATTTATTGTTGGCGATCTGCCTTTAATTATCAGTGTGCCACATGGCGGTACGATAATGTTGTCCGATGTGGATGTTCGTAACTGTAAAGGTGCTGTAACAGTTACCGATTCGAGGACGATAGAATTGGCAAAAGAAATTGAAAAAGTTTTCTTGGCTAAATACAAAGCCCGGCCTTATATTATTATTTCTAACCTGTCCAGAAAACATCTGGATCAGAACAGAGATATAGAAGAAGGTACTTGCGGCGATAAAGCAATGCAAAAACCATGGAAACAGTTTCATGATTATATAGATACTGCTATTGTTTTGGCTACCAAAAAATTTGGAAAGGCCATATACATTGACCTTCATGGACATGGCCACACTAAACAAAGATTGGAATTAGGTTACAGTTTATCAGCAGATGAATTGAGAAACCTAGATTCAAAAAATGACAAACTGACCTCTAAATCATCGGTAGCCAATGTGCTAGCAAGTGATAAAAACCTTAACCTTGAAGAATTATTAATTGGAGAGAACGCTTTTGGAACCTTAATTACCAAAGAAGGTTTTGATGCCGTACCTTCTAAACAAGATGTTGCTCCATTGGAAGGAGACAAATACTTTAATGGCGGCTACAATACCAGACGTTATACTTCTAGCAAATATCCTAATGTTTTTGGGTGGCAGATTGAAAGCAATTACAAAGGCGTACGCGATGCAGCTGGAAGACCTGCGTTTGCCAAAGCATTTGCAGATGTAATGGGCAATTATTTCAAAATCTATTTAAAAACAAAATAATAATCCATATCATAAATTAAGCTCTAAAAACAAAAAAGCCCCGAGAAATTCTCGGGGCTTTTTCAATGTGGTATCAAAATCATTTAATTTCTACTTCAACACCGCTAGGCAATTTAAGCTTCCTTAAAGCATCAACTATTTTAGAATAGATTTTTGTGTTTTATCATACTATATTAGAACCTTAATCTATCTTCGATATTATTTGGCTTTTCAGCACTTTTCCATCTGTCTTAATGACCAATATGTAATTACCCGCTTTAAGGGTCGATACTTCTATTGTTTGGGTATTTACCGCTTTGTTAAATTTTAAGGCTTTTGTTAACACCTTTTGACCATTGGTGGTCACTATTTCAATATCTACTAACTTATCTTGCACCGTATCGAAAGAAATGGCAAGTTCGTTTTTGGCCGGTACAGGATAAATACCAATACCTTTGTTGCCCAAACTATGATTAACCATTTCTACACCCAATACAGTAGCTTTGCCATCGTTATCTACTTGCGACAGTCTATAATAATTGTCTCCACTCAATGGGTTATTATCTGTATAAGAATATCTACCTTGGATATTGGGGCTTATATTCTTTAACAAAGTAAAAGAATTTAAATCCCTCCCACGTTCTACTACAAATTTTTGGTTATTATTTTCGCTGGTGGTAGACCAATCTAATCTTGAAGTTTGCCCAACTGCTTTTACAGTAAAACTTACCAAAGTTACAGGCAAAGTACCTTGATACTCAAAAGCACCAATATCTACATTGGTATGCACCTTACGTTCGTTACCGGCAAAGTCTTTATCACCTACGGTATAATAATCATTAAGTCCATTTTCTGTTGCCAGGCTTTCCTTTATGGTCAAAAAGCTAGCATCAGTATCATCTTGGGTTACGAACAATTTTGAGGGTGTATCTTCATAAAGATTATTCTGAAAACCTAAAAGTGTATTTATGCCATTCAATAAAGCTGCCGTTTGAAAAATATTATTCTTATAGAAACGCTCAGCATCGGCATTTTCCTGCCCAGAATTGCGGATATCATAAATTAAAGTAGCGCTAGCCCCACTACGATTTTCACTAAAGAGGTTGTTAATAATACTAAAAGTTGAATAGGTAGTTGCATTATTATTATATGATATAGCTCCACAATTTCCTCTAGATTTATTGTTATAAAAAGTATTGTTGATTATTAATGCATTTCTTACATAGCTTCCCAAATAGATAGCACCTGCTCCGGTAGGATCATTAAATGTAGAAGAATTATTATAAAATATAGAGTTCGTGATAGTTGGTTTTACTCTTTGTGTTGCTGTATTATTGCTAAAACAGAAAACCCCTCCTTCTGCCCCAGAAGTATTATTATAAGCCTTAAATCTATCTATCCTCAAATCTACCTCTCCACCAAAACCTGTATAGATACGAAATACTCCTCCATTTGATATGGCGCTATTATCATAAGCAGTTATTTTACTTAGCTTCCATGTAATATTACCTGAAGGCCTAAGATATCCTGCTCCTCCCGCACCTACTGCCTGATTATTGTATAGTACTAAATTAGTAAGTTCTAAGTTATTACCCGTACTTCTAAAATAAACACCTGCACCCGCATCCCTTTCTGAAGCTGTTAAGGTACCAGAGCCATTCGCTATTCCATTACGAATAGTAAACCCATCTAAAGTCACATTAGCAGTAGAACCACAATAAATTACATGATAGGTATTATTACCCGCTCCCAAATCTCCATCTAAAATGGTTTCATTCAATACGAAATTCCGATCATTAAGTCCTTCGGCATCATTAGTTCCGCTAAATCCACCATATACTTTAACATCGGCCATTAACACAAAAGATTTATCTCTCGGGTCTGCGTCACTTGCATCAGAAACATGTTTCTTGGTGGGTTTATAAATCCCAGTGGCTACATAAACACTACCACCCCCTTGGTCAATCATAGCCTGTAAATCTCCAGAAGCATTTGACCAAGAGCTTCCATCTCCGAGCCCTGTTGCCGTGGTCTTTACATAGCGAGTCTGTGCATTAGCATATCCCAGCAACAGACTTAAAAATAATAAAAGTAGAGTTTTCTTCATTTTCGTAAAGTTTTATGGTTTAAACAAAGGTTATTTTTTATTTAGACAGTTAAATCTCTGAAAAGGACCATATAAAGTGACAAAAGCCCTTTCTGATTGCAGAAAGGGCTTTAAAGTGTTCTATAAAACTTTTGTTAAACTTTAATCTCTACTTCAACACCGCTAGGCAATTCTAGCTTCATTAAAGCATCAACTGTTTTTGAGTTAGAGCTATAAATATCTAAAAGACGTTTATAAGCACACAATTGAAATTGCTCACGAGCTTTTTTGTTTACGTGTGGTGAACGCAATACAGTAAAAACTTTTTTCTCTGTTGGCAACGGAATAGGTCCGCTAACTACTGCGCCTGTAGGCTTTACAGTTTTTACGATTTTCTCGGCAGATTTATCTACCAAATTGTAATCATAAGATTTTAATTTAATTCTGATTCTTTGGCTCATTTTATTATTTAATTAAACCGATAGTTAGAGCTATTAATAACTAGCGGTGGGTTTATTTTGGATTAAAGAGTAAGGAACAAAGATTAAAGACTAAGTCCTTCGTCTTTGCTCCTTGTTCCTTTATCTTACTTAGTCTTCAGACTTGATTCTACCTTTTGATTTAGCAATAATCTCTTCTTGTACGTTACGAGGAGCTGCTTCGTAATGATCAAACTCCATTGTAGAAGTTGCACGACCTGAAGTAATGGTACGTAATTGAGTTACGTAACCAAACATTTCAGAAAGTGGCACCAACGCTTTAATTACTTGCGCACCGTTACGAGTATCCATACCTTGAAGCTGACCACGACGACGGTTCAAGTCACCCATTACGTCACCCATGTTTTCTTCTGGGGTTAATACTTCTACCTTCATAATAGGCTCCATTAATACTGGAGAACATTTAGGCAATGCAGTACGGAAAGCCATACGAGCAGCAAGCTCGAATGATAAAGCATCAGAGTCAACCGCGTGGAACGAGCCATCAATTAAACGAACTTTGAAATCGTTAATTGGATAGCCAGCTAACACACCATTGCTCATTGCAGATTCGAAACCTTTTTGTACAGATGGGATAAATTCTTTTGGAATAGCACCACCCACAATCTCGTTAACGAACTGTAAGCCACCTTTTTCGTAATCAGCATCAATTGGAGAGATAACAACTTGGATATCTGCGAATTTACCACGACCACCAGATTGTTTTTTATAAACCTCTCTATGTTGAGCTGTACCAGTAATAGCCTCTTTATAAGCTACTTGAGGAGCACCTTGGTTAACTTCTACCTTAAATTCACGTTTTAAACGATCAATTAAGATATCCAGGTGAAGCTCGCCCATACCTGAGATTACAGTTTGACCAGTTTCTTGGTCTGTTTTCACAACAAAAGTTGGATCTTCTTCCGCTAATTTACCTAAAGCGATACCTAATTTATCAACGTCAGCTTGAGTTTTAGGCTCAATCGCTAAACCAATTACCGGCTCAGGGAAAGTCATCGACTCAAGAACGATTGGGTGTTTCTCATCACATAGCGTATCTCCGGTTTTGATATCTTTAAAACCAACTACCGCACCAATATCACCAGCCTCGATAAAAGGAATAGGATTTTGTTTGTTGGCGTGCATTTGGAAGATACGGGAAATACGCTCTTTGTTACCCGAACGGGTGTTCAACACGTAAGAACCGGCATCTAATTTACCAGAGTAAGCACGGATAAAACATAAACGACCTACAAATGGATCGGTAGCGATTTTGAAACCTAAAGCCGCAAATGGCTCGTTTACATCCGGTTTACGGGAAATCTCAGCATCAGTACGTGGATCAGTACCTTTTACCGCTTCTTGATCAAGAGGCGAAGGCAATAGTTCCATTACCAAATCCAACATAGTTTGTACACCTTTGTTTTTGAAAGATGAACCACAAACCATAGGAACGATAGAATTATCTAATACTGCAGCACGTAAAGCATCTAAAATTTCACGCTCAGTTAACGAGTTAGGGTCATCGAAGAATTTCTCCATCAACGATTCGTCATAACCAGCAACAGCTTCTAATAATTTCTCACGGTATTCGGCAACTTCATCAACCATATCAGCTGGAATTGGCACTTCAGTAAAGGTCATACCTTTATCATGCTCATTCCAAACAATACCACGGTTGTTGATCAAATCAACCACACCTTGGAAGTTATCTTCTGCGCCGATAGGCAATTGTAAGGCAACCGCATCAGAACCTAACATTTCTTTAACCTGCTTAACAACTTTTAAGAAGTCAGCCCCAGAACGGTCCATTTTGTTAACGAAACCAATACGAGGCACTTTATAGTTATCAGCTAGTCTCCAGTTAGTTTCAGACTGAGGCTCAACACCATCAACTGCAGAAAACAAGAATACTAAACCATCCAATACACGCAACGAACGGTTTACCTCTACAGTAAAGTCCACGTGTCCAGGAGTATCGATAACATTTACTTGGTATTTATTATCACGGTAGTTCCAGAAAACGGTAGTAGCAGCAGAAGTAATGGTTATACCACGTTCAGCTTCTTGTACCATCCAGTCCATGGTAGACGCACCTTCGTGAACCTCGCCAATTTTATGGTTTACACCAGCATAATAAAGAATACGCTCGGTAGTAGTTGTTTTACCAGCATCGATGTGGGCAGCGATACCAATATTTCTTGTGTATTTTAAATCTCTTGACATCTTGTTTTGATAATATGATTACACGGATTTTAGGATTTCACAGATACTATTGGAGTTATCCCCCAATCTGTGCAATCTTTTAATCGGTGTAATCAAATTTTATTTTTAGAATCTGAAGTGAGAGAACGCTTTGTTAGCCTCAGCCATTTTATGCGTATCCTCTTTTTTCTTAACTGCTGCACCTTCACCTTTAGCTGCTGCTACCATTTCGCCAGCTAATTTTTCTTTCATGGTTTTTTCACCACGCTTACGCGAATAGTTGATTAACCATTTCATACCTAATGCAGCTTTACGCTCTGGACGCACTTCTGTAGGTACTTGGAAGTTTGCACCACCCACACGACGAGATTTTACCTCTACTGCAGGGCTAATATTTGCTAGTGCACGTTTGAAGATTTCTAATCCATTCTCACCTGATTTTTTCTCTGCCAACTCAACAGCATCATAAAAAATTGCGTAAGCGATAGATTTTTTACCATCAAACATCATGTTGTTTACAAATCTTGTAACCTGAACATCATTAAATTTAGGATCAGGTAGAATGATTCTTTTCTTTGGTTTTGACTTTCTCATTTCTTATTTCCTCCTAAATTATTTCTTTTTACCTTTTGCTGGTGCTGCAACTGCCTGTCCCGGTTTAGGGCGCTTAGTACCATATTTACTACGACGTTGGTTACGACCGGCTACACCCGATGTATCTAATGCACCACGAATAATGTGGTAACGTACACCCGGTAAATCCTTAACACGACCACCACGGATTAACACGATTGAGTGCTCTTGTAAGTTGTGACCTTCACCGGGAATGTAGGCATTCACCTCTTTACCATTGGTTAAACGTACACGGGCTACTTTACGCATTGCAGAGTTTGGTTTCTTAGGGGTAGTGGTGTATACACGGGTACACACGCCTCTTCGCTGTGGACAGCTGTCCAACGCCGGAGATTTACTCTTAAACTCCAGTGCTACTCTACCTTTTCTAACTAATTGTTGAATGGTTGGCATTTCTTGCTTTTTGTTTCAAATATTTATTTAATTTCCTTGCAGTTAGCAGTTTGCAACTAGCCAACATTAAGGGACTGCAAAAGTAGAACAATTTCTTTTAACTATCAAGAGGTTACAGCAAAAATTTTCAGCGTTAAAAATAGTTTAACACAAAATCCGCTTAGGCTTAAAATAAAAGGTGCATTTTTATTGGAAAAGTTCCAAAGGAATGCCCTTGGCACGATTACAGTAGTGCTTTTGTTCCGATAGTCCCTCCCAAAGGGACTCCCTTGGAGCTTTCGCTCATAGTCCTCATTTCGCTTTGCTAGCGCTCCCGCTTCATTCCGGGCTAATCCGCTCAATCGGGTTTATAAGACAGATACTAATAACAAAACTCCATAGGTTTAATTTTGAATAGCTCTCTTCTTTAAAAAGTAGAATGAGGGTTTCATCGTTTAAAACCGATAAGATTTATAACATCCAAATTGTTTAATTGCAATCCTTAAAACTTTCCTTTATCTCCCTTAACTTTATCACGAGTTCTTTTATCTCATCTGGAGCATTTCCGTATTCGAAAGTTACCCTTTTAAGTTTCCCTTCTAATTTTAAAGCAACCCATTCTGCACCACCATCGGCACAATCTGGACAACCTATCACTTCTGGTAGCTTATTAAAATCACTGGCTTTTACCAAACCTTTTAATGTCCTCACCTCCGCTTCGGTAATTTCTTTTGTACAGGTTTTGGTACTGGGATTAATTCCATTCGCTGTTTTAGAAAAAGTAATCTCACCGGTATTGACAACAACAACATTGTTTAAGCAATATCCTGCACACATCCCAAACGAAGTGCCATAACCAATTTCCTGTACTTTTTCGGTTTTATTTTTCTCACAAGAAGCGAAAGCTAGCGTAAGTACCAGTAAACAGATTAATGTAGATAATCTTTTCATAATGGACATCATATTTTAACGCCTATACGAACAACCGCTAAAAAACGCTACATCGCTAATTTATTTCTTCATGGTAATTACCCTGCCCGTTACCAACGTAAACTCATAAATCCGATACAAACCATCATCGGTCATTTCAACATGCTCTACCAAGCCAGTTTTACTAAAAGTATCAGTAACCAAATCGCCTTGTTTTATTTCACTGAGCACCTCCAATGGAGTTTCTTCGTTTAACCTAATCATATTTATTTAGTAAACATTACGCCAAAACCAACATAATCTGCTTCGGTTTGATGAATGTATATTTTCGACTGCAGAGCCAACCAATTATTCAATTTATATTTTGCCCCGGTAGTCCAATAAGTTTTTACAGGCAATAAGCTATTGTAGTGAATATAATAACCATACTTAGCCATAAATGCCAAGTTACCCATCCATAAATCTGGGCCAATGGTAGCACCAACACGCCACCTTTCAAATGAAGATGCTTTAGATTGATAGGTTTCTAAGCCACGATTCGGATCGTAGGTAGTGTGATAGTAAACGGCATCTATCCCAGTTCCAAGAGCCAAATAAGATGTTAAACGATAGTTATATCCGCCATATAATCCAGTTCTCCATAAACCATCCCTACTTTGGTATACTCCTCTCCTGCCCGCATTAACACCCAAATCGAAACTGTGTTTTTTATATGTCTCTTTTTCAAAATTAGGCTTGGCTACTTCCACATTTTCATTTAACGCTCTAGCAATACTAATTCCCACGCTGACTACATTTAAACCGTTATTGGGTACTCGTGTACCACCATTAGAATAATGCAGCACATCCAAATTAGCAGACAGTTCTGTTTTTTTATTTACAGGTACATTTAATTTTAAACCTGCTTTAAGTCCAAAATTAAGCTTACTGCCAACTAACGGATTTTGATTGCTAAACCACGATTCGCCTGCATACAAAAGACCAAAACCGGGAGTAAATGCGATATCGACCTTGCTGATATTAAATAAGGGAAAAGTAAGCCCCCCCAATAATCCATAACTATCTCCAAATTCTCCTTTTTGAGGATTTGCAATGCGATTAACATCCGCCATGCGCTTGTAGTTAAATATTACATCGATGCTCTTTATTCCCAAATCGCTCGACCATTTTCTTGGCTCTCGATTTACATTGTAATGAAAAATCAGTTCGCCACCGTAAGCATTGCCCTGTAAATCGTTCTGATTGGCACTAAAACTACTGATTGATTTTTGCAGGTTAAGTTCTAAAGTATGGGCATTCTGCTGTGCTTTTGAAAATAAAACAGAAAGAAGCAATATAATTACCGGAGACTTTTTGGAGACAGCAATATTTAAGCTAAACATTTTTTCAATAAGGTTAATATAGGGCAAAAGTATAAATTATTTGTGCATTGCCCATTTTATGCCTGCTAAAAGCTGTTTTAAAAATAATTCGTTAGTGTAGGCTTCCGGAGTGTGCCCCAAACCTGTATAGAATATCCTACCCCCTTCAAACTTATGATACCAGACAATTGGATGGTCGTTCTCCATCTTTCCTCCTTGATATGAGCCTTCGTCTACCTTTACCAACACCTTAACATCTTTATTAAACGATTTAAAATTGTACCACTCATCGGTATGTAACCAACTTTCGGGCATCCCTTTCATCAATTTATCTTTTGGATTAACTGATACTAATTTCGCTTGTTGTACTTTAGGATGATCGGTAAAAAAAGCACCAATCATTTTACTGTACCATTCCCATTCAAAACAAAAATCGGTAGCAGCATGAATACCTACTAAGCCTCCTCCTCCATTGATATAATCTTTTAATGCTTGTTTTTGATTATCGCTAAAAACATTAGACCCCGTTGGACTCAAAAAAACCAGTGTTTTGTATTTATTGAGATTTTCCTTAGTAAAGCTCGTTACACTTTCCGAGGTATCAACCTCAAAGTTATTTACTACTCCTAATTTTTTAATGGCAATAATACCATCTTTAATTGATTTATGCCTGTAACTTTTAGTTAATGAAAAAACTAAAATTCTATCGACTTTTTTACTCTCCAATGCCGAAACATCAAGATTTAAAAGCAATAGCAACCCAATAAATGAACTGAGTATAAATTTCATACGTTATTTAGAAAAAGTATTGAGGTATAACTGTTCTACCTGTTTTCTGGCCCATTCTTGTTTCCTCAAAAACTTTAAGCTCGATTTTATACTTGGCTCTTTAATAAAACAGTTAAAGCGTAACAAATAGCCCAATTCTGCCCAACCATAATGTTCGCTAAGCTGGGTTACAATATACTCCAATGTTTTACCGTGTAAAGGATTATTCTTTTGTTCTGCAAGGGGCATGTGCAAAGTTAAAAACAAAGAGGTTATTTTTAACTCTTTGGCTTAACATTCCATATAAAAGTTGCCAAAACAAACGATAAACATGCCGAACCTATCCAAAATATAGAAGGGAGTGTAAAATTATAGAAAACTACTCCATTGGTGATTGTTTTTGAATTTTCTATCAGGTAACCGCTTACAATATCTTGCAAACCCGCACCAATGTAGCTTGCTACTCCTACCACGCCCATTGCCGCACCTACTGCATTTTTGGGAGCAATATCAACGGCCATTAAACCGCCCAACAAACAAGTTAGTGCGCCAACAGAAATGCCAAATACCACCATACTTCCCAACAACAACCAAGTGTGCTCTTTTGGGGCATTTAAAAATACAGCTATTGATGCCGCGTTTAAGATGCCAAAAATCAAGTTGGGAAAGTTTCTTTTTCCCATAAAGAATTTATCTGAAACCATTCCCGAAGATATTGTTCCCAAAATACCAAATACAGAACTTACAGAGACAATAGAACTTGCTTCTACAAGAGAAAAACCCTTGTCGTTTTCCAAGAAAAATATACCCCAACTGTTTATCGCATATCTACTTACATACATGAAAGAACTTGAAAATGCCAATATCCAAATTGCCGGGTTTTTAAGCACATACAATTGTTGTTTCGATACAGACGCCTTATTTCTATCGGGCGCTACTTTATGGTCTTTCAGAACATATAACCCCTTACTTTCTGGACTATCAAACAGAAAAGAATAAATGATAATGGCACCAATTACACCAAACAGTCCTGCGCCCCAAAAGCCCCATTGCCAACCCGTTGCGGTAACAATAAATGCAATTACAACATAGGTAATGGACTCGCCAATATTATAGCTTGTGCTCCAAAATCCATAAAAACTTCCTATCTCCGTAGGTTTAAACCATCGCTTAATGGCTATAACACTGGTAGGTGCACCTATACTTTGGCACCAACCATTTACTGTCCACAAAATAGTAAATGCTATAAATGAAGTTGTAAAGCCCAAGGCAAAACACACTAGTGCCGAGAAAAACAACCCTAAAGCCATAAATTTTCTAATATTAACCCAGTCGGCCAGGAAACCGTTTGCGAATTTCCCAAAGGCATAGCTGAAAAACAGGCAAGAACCAATAATGCCCAATTGTGCTTCGGTTAATATACCCTCTTTAATTAATGGTGTTTTAATTACATTTAAACATAACCTACATACATAATAAAGACCATAGCCTATTGTTGCCGATAAAAAAACATACCATTTAATTTTTGCATAATGCTTCTTTTGCTGCGCTTCGGTTAAAATTTCGGGTAAAAAAAACTCTCTGTTAAAATATTTAATCATTTAGTGGTTGGTATAAACGGTATAAAAAGTGCTGAGTGTGTTTGTCTGCCAATATGTATCTTAATTATGGTTTTGTTTTCTCTTCCATATTAATATAGCTAACATAAAAGATAAAGCAGCAGATGCTATCCAAAATATTGAGACTATATTAAAATCGTAGTAAATAATACCATTTTTCACAATTTTTCCGCTTTCTATAAGTGTACCGCTTATAATATCCTGTAACCCCGCCCCTACATAGCTAGCCACTCCAACAACACCCAAAGCTGCTCCTGCTGCCTGTTTTGGTGCTAAATCCACAGCCATTAATCCTCCCAAGAAACATATTAAAACTCCGATAGATATACCAAAAATCACCATGGCTACAATAAACAACCAGATATTTTCTTTGGAAGCATACAGGAATAGCGCTATGCCAACGGTATTAAGGATACCGAATATCAATGCGGGCATATTACGGCTTCCATTAAAGAACTTGTCTGAAATAAGTCCCGACAGCATGGTACCGATAATACCGCAAACAGAGCTTACAGAAACAATAGAGCTAGCTTCTACGATAGAAAAGCCCTTGGCATTCTCCAGATAGAATATGCCCCAACTATTAATGCTGTAACGGCTAATGTACATTAACGAACTGGATAGTGCCAATATCCAGATATAAGGATTTTTTAATACTTCCATTTGCTGCCCGCTTACAGACGCCTTGCTTTTTGCTATCGAATCTGTTTTACCTAGTATGTAAATCCCTTTACTTTCAGGGTTTGCATGGAGAAATGAAAAAATAATAATGGCTCCAATTGCTCCAAATAAACCTGCGCCCCAAAAGCCCCACTGCCAACCTGCCGTAGTTACTATAAATGCTATTGCTATGAAAGTGATGCTCTCGCCTATATTATGGCTAGCACTCCAAAAACCATAAAAACTACCTCGTTCTTTATTGCTAAACCACCGTGTAATGGCTATTACGCTAGGTGGCGCACCCATGCTCTGAAACCAGCCGTTAAGCCCCCAAAGTATGGCAAAAACAATAGATGATGTGGTAAAACCTAAACTCAGACATATTATTGCAGAGGCCAATAATCCCAAAGTCATAAATTTTCGGATATCTAACCTATCTGCCAAAAAACCGTTAACGAATTTTCCTACCGCGTAGCTAAAAAACAATGCCGAGCCGATGACACCTAACTCTGCTTCTGTTAGTGCTCCGGATTTTACCAATGGTGTTTTTATCACGTTCAGACACAAACGGCATACATAATATAAGCCATAGCCTATGGTTGCCGAAAGGAATACCTGCCATTTAAGTCTGTTGTATCGCTTTTTTTGTACTTCTTCTGCCTGCAATTCATCCGACATTTTATCATCGGTTCTAAGTATCTTGTCCAATTATGTTCCTTAAAGTACTGTAAATCAGAAATTACCTGTGAAGTTTATTTTTCCTTAGATATTCCAATAATTCCTTAGGTCTATCTGTTTGTATGATATTTACCCCTTTGGCAATTATCCATTCCCAGCTGTTCGGGATATCTCCTTCCTCAACAGCCAAATCATCATGATGCCCTGCATTTAAACTAGGCCACAATGTATTTACCCATACCCTAGAACCCGAGTTTTTAATTTCGTTAAAACGATTAATGATTTTTGAAGTATCGTTATTGAAAACCAGCTCAAAAGCCACAGGTTTTAATTTTTGGGTGTACTCTTTAATGATGGTAGCCGCAGTAGGTTTATCTAAATTTACTACCGGCATAAAGATAACCTGCCTTAAAAAGTCTTCTCCTTTTTCTGAAGTAATCTTAGTGTAGTTGTTACCACTTTTTACTACGGTTTGCTTTAAGGTTCCGGTGCGTTCAAGTATCTTGTAAACCTCATCAAAATGATTGTAGCCCTTATCTATATTCACTAAGATTTTATCTTTGGCAACCAACATTGCTTCTTCTAGCGTAGGTACTTTATGGTGTGTTTCAATACCTATTCCGCTTTTTAGATATAGTTTTTTAATTTCTTCCAAAGTAAAATCAGAAACATTTCCCTTGCCAGTGGTAGTTCGGTTCAATGTTTTGTCGTGCATCAACACCAATTGACCGTCCTTAGTTTTTTGAATATCAATCTCTACTATATCAGCACCTATTTTTATGGTATTTTCAATGGCTCTGATAGAATTTTCGGGCGCATTACGCCAATCGCCACGGTGCATTACCACCAATACTTCTCTACCTTTTGGGTCATAAAGTGATTTGGTAATTTCTTGAAGCTGGCTTGGGTTGGCTACTGTTTGTGCGTAGCTATATGCCAAAGGGACAAACCAGAATGAGAGTGTTAATATGGATTTTAATAATCTGTTCATCTTTTTATTTTTTAAAGGTTGCTTCAATTAATACAGGAAAGTGGTCTGATGGGAATTTACCTCCATAACTATCAGTTAAAATGCCATAGCGTTTTACCTCAAAATGATTGGTTAAAAAGATATGGTCTACCCTTTCATCAGAATTTCTGGTAATATTAAACCCATTGCCCGTTCCATTTGGAAGGTAACGAATATCTGCCAATTCACAAGCATCTTTCAATAAACCAGAATTATTTAACGTGGCATAACTTTCGCTATATTGGTTAGCGTTAAAATCGCCTCCTGCAGCGACCGGAACACTACCAGCTATTTCTTTTATCTTTTGCAAGATTAATTGCGCACTGTTTCTTCTTGCCTGCTCACCAATATGGTCGAAATGGGTATTGAAATAATAGAACGTTCTGCCCGAACTAATTTCTTTCAACATTACCCAGCTACAACCTCTTGGATGTTTGGCATCCCAAGCCTTACCGGGCTTATTGGGAGTAGGAGAAAGCCAAAAACTGCCGCTTTTTAACAGTTGAAACATATTACTCTTAAAGAATATGGCCGAAGAATTTAGTGCTCCATATTTTCCCTCTGCTACCAAGGTATATTCTGGTAAAGCTTTATGTAAATATTCGAGCTGATGAGGAGCGCCTTCCTGCGTACCAAACAAATCAAAGTTATGGAAGCGAATAAGATTTGGAAATTTAGGAGCTCTGTCTTTCCACATATTTGCGGGTGTATCACGAGCTAAATCTCCTCTTATATTATAAGTTGCAAAGCGCATGGTTTGCGCTTGCGAATAGTTTGAAACTATATAAAGCAATAAAAATAAAAGCTTTTTCTTCATCTATATTAATCTTGTTTTAGTTCTGGTATATGGAAAAATCATCTATGCTCAATCTTCCGTTAGATATGGTTGAGTCTGCATCTCCATTGCCCAGCCCCAATTTATTGATACGGAAACGTACCGGACCTTGGATATCTACAATAAAGGATGCCTCCTGTTTATGTTTCACTTTTGCTACTATATCTTCTCCTGTCTGTGTCCATGTTTTACCTCCATCGGTCGAATATTCTAATCTAAAAGTTGAGGGCTTATCTGCTTTAGCTCCATACGAACTGTACCAAAATATTACTTTTGAAGCTCCCTTTTTTACATCGAAATTCATTTGCAAATAAGCAGGTTTGGTATGGTTTTTTGTTAGCCGAGCCGCATATTTGCCGCTTGAGGGGCTATCATTTTTTAAACTATCGGGCCTTGCACCATAAAACCACCATTTTCCGGTAGGAAATATTATAGATTTTTTGCTGTAATCTGTTTCGAATACCTGATCTGTTACTTCAAAACTTTCCGGAAATTGAGGATATAACATACCTTTTTGAGCAGATACCTTATTGCTATTTAACAATATTGCAAAAGGGACTAAAGATAAAAATTTTAACGTACGCATATGAATTAAATTTTTGATGTTTACAATTTTCTTGGGTTTATTTTTTGATGATTTTGATGTTTTTGTCCTGATTTTTTCCTTTTACCGTTATCACATACACACCTTGATTCCATTTTTTTGCATCGAAAACCAGATGGCTATTTCCTTCGGATAGGTCAACCATACGTTTTGCTAATATTTTACCCGTTATATCTACTACATTTATTGTTGCCTTCTCCTTTATTGGGATATTAATGTCTACCAAAAGTTCATCTTCTTTAGAAAAATATCCTTTAACCATTGTAGAAATGAATGTGTTTGATACAGCAATAGCCTCAGAGGGATTGGAACTGCCATCGTTATCGACTTGGTTTAACCGATAATAGTTTACCCCATATTTAGGATTGTAATCAGTAAAGTAATATTTACCCTTAGACTTCAAAGCGTTAATGCTGCCAATTACATCATAAACGGATTGACTATTTAGCCGTTGTACCTCAAACTTTTTATTATTTTCCTCAAAGGTTGTTTCCCATTGCAAAATGTTCTTGTTCCCTGCTTCTTTTCCTGTAAAGGATATAAGAGTTATGGGCAAAGTATTTAGATTTTCTATTTTACCTTGAAGCAGCAGGGCATAATTGTTTGATGTTGCCGCAGTAGACCTTCCAAGTGCGGTAGTGCCACTGTTGACATTAGAACCGTTGAAATATAATCTAAAATAAACTTTTGTTTGCGGGGCAAGATTTTGTAATTCATTAATTAGGTTAATATCTATCTCATCTGCCATTATCCCTTCTGCGCCAGTATTAGCAGATGCCAATATAAAAGGATAGGCCAATGGTTTAAAATGAACATTATCTAAACTATACTTCCAGTAATAGACCTTTGCGCCACCCGCACTAGCTCTTATCTTATAATTTAGGGTACTTATAGATGATTTATAATTTGCTTTTGATTGATATTCGAAAGCGAAATACAAGTTATTGGACACCGCAGCCGTGGTATCGGCAATGGCTGCTCCCGTAGCTATGGGCGTGTGAGTAACAAACGCTCTTGATAGGGTTGGCGTATTACTGCCCGGCTGCCCCCTGTACAGCACAGAACTTTCTACTCCGCTATCGTTAATGGACGAACCCAACGTCAATTCGTTACCATTTGTAGCGGGTGTTGCAAATTGCCATGCCAATAAAGGAACATCCTCCCGTTCCAAATCTTCCACCGTACCCGAAAGCACCAAAGCATTATTCAAAGTACCTGCCACACCATACGAGCCAATTGCAGTTACACCATCATCTGTATTGGCACCTATTAAATATAGCCTAAAATAAACGTGCTTATCTGAAGTAAGATTTTGAAATACAGAATTCTCGGTGAGGTCTAAAGTGGTAATGGATATTGCACTTCCTAAAGGGGGATTTGAGGCGTTATATTTAAATGGCCTTCCCGGAGCATAGTAGTTAATGCCGTCCAAACTGTATTTCCAATACCATATCTTGGCTCCGTTTTCATTGGCAAAAATACTGGCATCCAATGTTTTTAATGCCAATCTATATCCGGGTTTTGCCTTTACATCAAACTGATAATATAAATTATTGGCCACGGCCAATGTGGTATCGGGCAGGCTATGGGTAGTCTCTGTATTCGATTTTGCGGCAAAACTGTTTGTTAATGTAACAGCATTTGTTAAACCATTTCCGCGTACTAGTGTAGATATTTCTACTCCTGCATTAATGGTTGTTGCTGTTTTATCTACCTCAGTACCATTACTTGCCGGGCTATCAAATTGCCACGCCAACAGCGGAACGTTTTTTTCCTGTTTACTAGCATTGCTTTTTCTGCGGTATATTACAATATCATCTATACTGAGCTTCCCATTTCCGGTAACGCCATATTTAAAAACCCTAAACCTTACAGGCCCGGCAATGTCCATATAAAATGTAGCCTGCTGTTCTTTTTCGCTTTGGTTGGTGTACATTAGCGGACCTATATTTTTCCAGTTTATGCCCTGATCGGTAGAATATTGCAGGCTCCATTTTGACATAGGGGTTGTACCGTATATGCTGTGCTGCACCGTAACCTTAGACGCTCCTTCCGTTACATCAAAATCCATTTGTGCAAAACAGTCGTTGTCATTATCATTCATCCTCACTGCATTATGACCACTAGAGGCTCTATCGTTAGAGGAGCTAGTGCCTATAACCGCATTAGACAATGTCCAAAGACCTGTTGTGAAACTTACCTGTGCCGAAGCATACGAAGATTTAGTGTTTGAATCGAAATCTTCGGGGAACTGCCAATATATTTCTCCATTATCTGAGGTTTTGGGTTCAAACTCTATCCATACTGGGCTATGGTCTGAAGCCATTTTACCATTATAGCTATCGGTAACAATATCATGGGTACGTACCTTTATGCTGTTGGTTACAAAAATATGATCTATTCTACGTGTATTGATATTGTCGACATCAAATCCATTAGAAGCTGTGGTTATATTTTTTCTTATTGCGGCCACATTAAATGCGTCTTTTAACAGACCCGAATTATTTATCGTTGTATATTCGGGATGATATTGCTGGTAATTTAAGTCGCCACAAAACAGGGTTGGGTTTAATCCTGCAATAGCCTGTATTTTAGCCAGTACTAAAGCATTACTGTTTTTACGGCACTCTGTACCATCAAAATCAAAGTGCGCATCAAATACATAAAACTTATATCCGGTTGCTATTTCCTCAAAATATGCCCAACTACAAACCCTCGAATGTGCGGCATCCCAAGCCCTACCGGGAACATCTGGTGTATCTGAAAGCCAAAAATGCCCATTTGACAATAAGTTGAACTTGCTGGTCTTATAGAATATTGCGGCATATTCAGACACGAGATTGCCGTCTTTATTTCCTCCTGTCCATGCAAATTGCGGCATTAAGGTAATTAGGTCATTTACCTGATTTGGCAAGGCTTCTTGAGTACCAAATATGTCAAAATCATATCGTTCTACAATATCTTTTACCAAATATTTCCTATCTGACCAAAGATTACCTATATCTATTGTATTCTCATACCTAAGGTTATAAGTAGCCAATTTGATTTTCGTTTGTGCATGCCCAACAAGGGAATTAAACCAACCAAAAACAATCAGAATAAAGACTTTAAATCTCATATCTTCTATGGTTTAACTAATTTTTTGGCAAAATTTTGTCCATCAATATTTAAGACAACAACATACACCCCAGATTTTAGCTCAATAGGCAGTTCGAGTTTATCTTGATTCGCTGATATTGCTATGCTTCGTTTGTACAGGGACTTTCCTTCTATATTATTAATAGATACTATGGTTTTTGAAGAACTCGTTCCCTTTAGATATAGTACTACTTTATCATCTAATGCGGCAACTTCAAAGTTAGATTTACCCAATCCAAATTTTATACTTATAATTTTTGAAAGTGTAGACTCTCCATTATAATCTATCTGCCTTAACTGGTAATAATTATTACCGCTAGTTGGGCTATAATCTTCGTAAGTATAAGTTTTTAAAGTGCTCGAATTTCCACTACCAGAAACAGTACCCAATACTACAGATTTACCTAGCTCATTTAATTTAAGAATCTCGAAATGGGAGTTGTTTTCTTCTGATTGTGTTTCCCAATTTAACTTAACACTATTTAGGCTTGCTTTACCGGAAAAAGAGGAAAGTTTTATAGGCAAAGGATTTTCTTCTATCTCTTCCACTATGCCGCCAATAGCTAATCCTCGTTGATCAATGGCATTCGATTGTCCAAATGCCGAAGAACCAGTACCGGTGTTGGAACCTGCCACATATAATCTAAAATAAACCGTAGTTCCCTCTTCCACATTTTGTAGGGCCGCAATAGATGATAAACTTATTTGGGGATGATCTGTACCAGTACCACCACCTCCAGTCCAAACTAAAGGGTCTGTAACCTTATTAAAGATTGTACCATCAACACTATATTTCCAATACCATATTCCTGCACCACCCGCACTTGCCCTAAGTTTATAATCTAAGGTGCTTAAAGAAAATTTATAGCCAGTCTTTGCGCTTATGCTAAATTCCACATATAGATCATTATCAATAGCTTTAGTTGTATCGCTTAGTGTTTTCGATGAAGAAACATCAGCCCCCCATGCAAAACTTTTACCAAGTCCCGGATTAGTGTTTAAGCCTTCTCCTCTTTTTAATTCAGAAGCGTTCAGATTAGGAGAAATTATATTAGCGCCAATAGTTGTTTCTTTTCCTGTGGTTGCAGGATCATAAAACTGCCAAGCTAAAATTTGTGCCTTTGCCATACCTGCATTAAAAAATGTGCCAAGCATTATAGCGCACATCCAAATCATTAAGTAGTTTTTTTTCATCGTCTTATGTTTTAAATTTTTAAAATTGGTTTTCTTTTATCAGACTTCGGAAGTCTTTTTTTACATTATTCTACCGTACCGCCAACAGTAAATACAGGGGTTGTTGTACCGGTAGGTGTGCGTCCTATGGCAAAACTACCAGACCCTAAATTCGTAAAGCCCCAGATATACATCCTTAGCGTTACCTTTGTTCCACCCGGCAGGTTCTGGAGTTCCGAAGTATTGTATACGTAATTAGTAGGCGTTGCATCGCCCTCTCCAGTAGTAAGCTCATAGTTAATAGCTCCCGCTCCTGTAGGCTTAAATTCTCCATCATTTAAACTGTAATACCAAGCATGGTTTTTACCACCTGCTCCACTACGCCTAATCTTAAGATCAATGGCCGATAAAGACACCTTATAACCAGCCAACGTATTAAAATCTATCTGGAAATATACTTTCTGATCCATTGCAATAGTTTTGGTAGAAGGCACTTGTGCTGCACTACCATTTTCTAAGATTGCTTTTGCGTTAGAGCCAAAACCACGGGATAAGCTCGCAGCATTACTTAAACCAAAACCCCTAGTCAACATAGGTGTACTTATACCTGTTACTACCGAAGTAGCATTGTACGAAACTTCTGTACCTGTAGATTGCGGGTTGCCAAATTGCCATGAAAACAACGCTGTATAAGATGGATGTATGATCACTCCCGTACCGTCATCGTTCGGATTTTTATAAACTGCAAAGTCATCCATGCAAAATCTGCCATTCTGGTTATTGGTAGTAGAAGGGCCAATACCTATTTTCCCAATCCTGAATCTCACTTTGCCTTTAATATCTACCAAAAACGTGAATTGCTTTTTGTCTTTGGAAACTGTTAGAATATCAGAGCCTATTTGATACCAAATTCCCCCTCCATCCTGAGAATATTCCACACGCCAAGTTGATCCCAAATCACCAGAAGCACCGTATGAACCTGCCCAAAGTGTAATCTTTGACGCTCCATAATTCAAATCATAGTTCATGGTGCACCACGAATCGCTGGTAGAATTCTGATTTAGCCTTAAAACATATTTTCCGCTAACCGGTCCATCATTTTCTACCCCGCCAAGCGTAGAATTGGTGAGCGTATAATGACCTGTTTTTAAATTCCCTATCTTAGTTGCTGCATAACCGGAGGCATAAAGTACATCATCGCCATCCTCAAAGGTTTCGGGGAAGTTTGGATATAAAGCCCCACTTTCATCGGTTACTCCGGCTAAATTTCTCAACCATAAAAGTTGTTTAGCACCGTCTGTTCCATTTGCGGTTTTATTGTCCCAAAGCGGAATGGTTACATAAGAAGCATTTATTGGTAATTCTTTATCGGCAAACGTGGCTGTACTTTCTACATAAAGCATCCCTTTTTCGCCAGAAAGCTCTTGTATTTCATTTTCGCCAACAACAGGCACATTTGCTGTTGTGGCATCTACATGCGCCACTTTAACCAATGTTGCCTCATAATTACTAAAGTTTTTTTTCAGTTCTTTTAAAGTGAGTTGCGTAGGTTCATAAAAGATATTTTCTGCATCTTTTGTGATACTGCTTAATGAGATTCCATTTATTTGCAGCACCCCATTTCTTCTTCCCAAGGTTGTTCCTTCAACATTTACCGTAACCGAATCTCCCAGTTTATAGGGAATGTTTGCACTAGCACCAAAGTTTAAAACAATGCCTCGCGTTCTATATCGCATGGTTTGCTGCAACACTAAATATCCCTTTGGAATATTACCGGCTGCCTCATCAGAAATAACTACTCCGGTTATTTTTGAGGCGCCAAACATATTTTGCCTGTTTAGTACTATCTCTTCGCCCTTATATAGTGCCCGTACATCTAAAATGGCCATATAATCGCTGGGAATGCCTTCTGCTGTGTTAATATCATCTTTTAAACAAGATGATATTAATACGACTAATAACAAAAGAAGTTTCACAAAAAGATTAGGCTTTGTACCTTTATTATTTGCTATGTCAATTCTGTTCATATCACTAATTCTTATAGGGATTAATTTTGTTTTTCCTGCCACCAAACCAGCGTTTTCAAATTATCCGGCCCTTGTTTGGAAACGGCATCGTTATAATTAGATCTGTTTAGGGACTGTACAATAACCGGATAAAATAATCTGGTAGGCATTATGTCATCGTTACGTACGCCCGGCCCTTTGGTTAAAACAGGATGTCCTGTTCTTCTATATTCGAACCATTGCTGAAAATCTGTAAAAAATAGCGTGTAGTATTTTTGGAGATGTATCTTTTCCATTTTCTGATCTTCACCAAGCCCTTCATCCCATATAATTTCGGGCGAATTAAGATAACCAGCAGGCAATGTTTGCCCCCAATACTCTATTCCCGATTGGATACCATTGTTGTAATAGGTTTGGGCACTATCTGAAATAATGCCCTTAGCGGCTAGTTCTGTCAATATAAACTGTACTTCCGAATAGGTAATAATAGCCCCAAATCTAGAATCCAGCTTTAAGGCTGTTGGAAATACAGAGCGCCGTGCCGGCATCTGCCCTGTGCCAAAACCGCTTTGTACACCCAAATATTCATTATCGTATTTGGTTGCCCATAGTGCAATTCGCGGGTCTCCCCATTCGGTCAGGTTATTGACAAAGAATTCACCCAGTGAACCGTTAGAGTTAAAATCTATATCTCTCCAACTTGCAAAAGGCGAGCGTAAAGGATAGGTTTCTCCCGTAAAATATAGTACCGCAGATTCGCTATTATTTGCAAAAACGGGATAAGTAGTTGGCGAAGCGACTATTTGTTTTAGCTTATCTATTGGCGATAGTCCCCCGGCAATAGGATCTGTTCTATAAGAAACCCTCAACAGCAAACGCATATAAAGTGAATTCCCAAATTTTCTCCACTTGGCCATGTCTCCTCCATAAAGGGCATCCAATTTTTTTTGGGTATCATTTAAAGTGATGGTTGCTGTTAACAAAGTATTTGCTTCTTCCAGTTTTCTAAATATATCTTGATAGATATCTTTTTGCCTATCGAATTTTGGGGTTAAAATATTGTCTGTATATCCTTTGTTGGCATCAAAATATGGAACATCCCCATAAGTATCGGTAAGTAATGAGGTAACGTGAGCATCCATAATATTGGCAATAGCCATATAGGCCACGGCTTTTGTTGGGGCTTGGCTGGCTATACGGTACATATCTAAAAAGTTGGTTTTTTGCTCGTACCAAGCATTCCACATAGAATTAGACACTGAAGGTCTTATTACATAACGATGTAATTCGTCAATCTCGCTTAATGCCACCCATACTTGCATTAAATCATTAGTAATGGTATGCGCTCTGGTTGGCCCAAATTGCGCAACGGAGTATACCGCCGGATTAAGCAATCTTTCTGGTACAGCTACGGCAACTCCATTAGGATTATTATTCAATTCTTTATAAGCTTTTGTACACGACCCCAAGCTGAGTACAAATACTATTAATAATTTAAAATTCTTCATTTTATATTGTTAAAATTTAGAAACTTACATTAAGGTTAACGCCAAAAATTCTTGTTGCAGGAAATTGTCCTATTTCAAATCCAGACCTAATCATGCCTTCGTCAATAGTCCCGAACTCGGGGTCGAAAGATGGCCATTTACTGAAGATGAGCAAATCACGCCCATATATACCAATGCTTGCTTTTTGAAGTTTTAGGCTTTTTACTAACTTGTTAGAAAAGGTATAATCCAACCTGGCCTCTCTAAATTTGATAAAGTCGGTCTTGAACAAATTGCCTTCAATATTATCAGTATTAAAGTGCTCTAAATAATAGTTCCATATCTCGGTGGCAATAACATCGTTTTTACGATAAGTACCATCTCCATTGGCAATTACTCCATTGCCAACTATACCATTATACCTTCCGGGCAAGGTTTTGGTCAGCTTACCCGATTGGGCGAGATGGGCATGTGTAAGGGAATAAGCTTTGCCACCAAATTGCCCGTCAAACAGCATATTTAATCGGAATTGTCTAAATTTAAATTCGTTACCAATGCTCCATTTTCCTTTTGGATAAACATTGCCCAAGAACTTCATTTCTAAGGTTCTTAATGGGTAACCATTTTCATAAACAATCTGTCCATCTGGGGCACGTTCGTAACCCAAACCATACATATCGCCCATACTGCCTCCAACCCTTGCTTCTACAGCTCCTCTAGAGCCAGGGCCATTTTGCAGAATAATTGTTTCTACGCTATCTGCCAGAGACAATACTTTGTTCTTATTTGCGGTAAACGTTCCGAATACTTTCCATGAGAATTTATTTTTTTTTGTCTGTATAATGGTAACATTACCACTTATTTCCAAACCTCTATTTTGAACCTCGCCAGAGTTTAGTATAGCGTATGCATAACCTGAAGCCTTATCAACGGGCACTTTCAAAATCTGATCGTTGGTATTATTCTGATAGGCCGTAACATCTAGGTTTAGCTTATTTTTAAACATTCTGATATCGGCACCAAATTCTACACTTTTAGATCTTTCGGGCCTTAGATTAATATTGGCTATTGAAGTTGGGTTAGATAATCCCGAAGGAAAAGTGGTTTCTGAGGTGTAAACGTAAGTGGTAAGGTATGGTATTGTTCCTCCGTTACCCACTTCTGCATAAGAAGCTCTCAATTTAAAAAATGAAAATGCCTTTGGCATCTTTATTTTTTCGGAGAGCACAAAACTTAAGTTTGCAGACGGATAAAAAAAGCCTTTAACTTTATTAGACTCCTGCCTAACCAAAGTACTAGACCAATCGGTTCTACCAGAAAGATCCAGAAAAAGAAAATTGTCGAGACCAAAGCTAGCCAGACCAAATACACTGGTTACCCCATAATTGCTTACAGTTTGATAGGCCAAAGGCACATCCATGCTATTGGCAAAGTTGAATATATCTGGGGCAAACAATCTATTTGCTCTTATCTCGTCCTTAATGTATCTATTCCTAAAAGAACTTCCTCCCAATGTAAAATCAGCATCAAGTTTACTGGTAATATCTTTTTTATACTTTACTAAAAAGTCCGTAGTAAGCTCTTGGGTAAATATATTTTGGGTTCGGTACATCCCGTCTCTAAATTTCTTGGTGTCTTTGGGGCGTTGTTGTGATCTTTTGTCGTGCATCATATCCATTGATGTTCTCACCATCAATGATAAATTGGGGGTAAAATTATAAGTAGCATTAATATTACCTGTTACGCTATTACGTGTCTGCTTGTTCAGCATTTCGTAGGTAATGGTATAGGGATTATCGAAATTTGAGGAGAAGGGTGTTACCTGATTTATTCCTTCGTAGCCTGGCTGCCAATAGTTTTTGTACCAGTTGATATCGGCACTAGGTGTTATCCTCATCATAGCATACATAATGGTCTGGTTGTTATATCCGGCCGAAGGCAAATTATCACTAAACCTATTGGTGTATGTTACTTTTGAAGCTACATTAAGCCTGCTAGTTATCTTTTGGTTTACATTGAAACTTACAGTATTACGCTCATAACCTGTATTCGGAATAATCCAGGTGTTATTTAAGTTGGTATAAGATAATCTTGCTGAAGTGGTTTTATTACCCCCTTCTAGAGAAATATTATTGGTAAATGTTGTACCTGTCTCAAAAAAGTCTTTTTTATTATTTGGGTACGCTACCCAAGGTGTTCGTACCGTTCCTCCTTTATAGGTATTTGGATCAAACTGATAAAAACTCTGCCCATCAAATTTTGGCCCCCAAGCGTTACTAGTTCCTCTCTGGCTGTTGCCATCTTCTGTATCGCCATAAGAGTAATAATCTACACCTTCATTTCCCTGTCCGTATTGGTTTTGATAATCTGGCCATCTTGAAGTTTGCTCAAAAGCGGTATTCGAAGAAAAGGAAATCCCTACGCCCTTAACCTTCGGGTCGGCCAATTTAGTGGTAATAATGATAGCCCCACCAGCACCTCTTGCTCCATAAAGAGCCGTTGCTCCAGGTCCTTTTAATACGGAAACACTCTCTATATCTGCCGGATTAATATCATTAATTCCTGTTCCATAATCTGTTGGTGAATCATCTCCCATATAGGCATTTCCATTTCCCGTTGCCCTTCCGCTTGAGCCGCTTACAATTACACCATCAATTACAATTAATGCCTCTGTATTACCAGAGAGCGAATTTTCTCCCCGTAAGATAATTCTATTAGAGCCAGCAGGTCCTGAATTAGACCTTAATAAATTTAAACCGGCAACTTTTCCTGATAATGCGTCTGTCCAATTGTTAGAAAGTGCCCCTGTTAATTGTTCTCCCTGAACTGTTGTGATGGCAAATCCCAATGCTTTTTCTTCACGTTTAATACCTAAAGCCGTAACCACTACTTCATTTAGGGCATTTTGCTGAGGAATAAGTTCTATATTTAGATTAATGGATTTCCCTTTTTCTATTTTTATATTTGATACCTTTCTAGGATGGTATGCCATGAAACTGGCTTCTATCGAATAGATACCTACCGGAACACCAATTTCAAAAATACCCTCATCATTGGCCATTACATTTCGCTTAAGCTCTATAACATGTATAGTGGCTCCCGGCATTGGCTCTCCTGTTTCGTCTACAATTTTTCCCCTAATATATTGGGCAACATCTTGCGCCTGTTTAGTTTTTTCAGAGATAATTATTTTATTATTCTGTTTAACATAAGACAACATTGTATTGGACAACAGTTTATTTAAAGCCTGATCAATGGTTTCATTTTTAAAATCAATAGAAATTCCTGTATAACGGGAAACCAAGGCATCGTTATACACAAATTGATAACCGCTTTTTTCTTGTATTGAAACGAAAATTTCCTTTAAATTCCTTTTACTAAAAGTAATAGTGAGATTTTGAGCTTTTACAGTTTGGGCCATAATAGACGGACCTAAAAGCAAAATAAAGACAAGACATGGGTATAAAACCTTAATAAAACTCTTTTTATTGCAGTAAGCTTTATTGTATTTTTTCTTCATAAAAAATTGATAAATATGCATTGTTTAAATCTAGATAGAGATAATGCTAATGTATACTGCCGTAAAGCAAGGCTTAGATAAAGCCAGAATTTGGTTTAATTTATTGTTCATTATCGAGGTATTTATATTTGTTTACCTATAAGTATAATATGGAAGTACTTAGTAGTAGACACACCAACAAAAAAATCATAATACACTGATTAACAGCAACAAAAAAAAGTTCAAGGTTTAAACCTTGAACTTTCTGTACCGCTTTTTTTCATGTGGTGCGATACAATGTATAACACCGACCTCTAAACTAAAAAATTAAACAACTCTTCCCATAAATGGGTCTGTGAATGTTTCTTCTCCGGTTTCCACATGCCCGGCATAACGTTTTTGAAATTGTTTAGCCCCCTCTACCGTAAAGGTAAAATCATACCATCCAAAACTGTTCTTAAGATTTAGCACCACATTGATACTACTTTGCCCTGCATTTCTTTTAGCCAAACTTTTCTTAATATCAGTTGCTTTATAGGCATTATCCTTAATTATAATAGTGTATTCTTTCTCCGGATCTAGATTATCTATACGCAAAATGGCATTTCCCGTAGGCTTGCCAAATTGTAGATTATATTCATCTTCAACCTTTAAGGTTATTCCGGGATCTTGCGAATTTCCCTTAAATGCTCTATAAAATCCATTTGGTCCATATACGCAAAGATGATAACCTTTATCTTCAAATGAACCGATAGCCCAATTGTCATGCAGGGTATCGGCGGGTGCTACGGCATAATTCCAACTTCTTGCAGTCTCAAATCCATCTTTTAATGTTTTATCGTAGAATTTACCTGGAGTATATATTTTAAAAGGAGCTCCTGCCGAGCGTTCTCCAAAAACTTTTTTTCCTACCCCAAGGCTAATTTCAAAAGTCTGTTTGTCGGCACTCAGCTGCCCATCGGCATACAACTGATAGGGCAAGGCACAGGCTTTTTTAATGCCCTCTTCTTGCACTGATGTAGGTAAAGAGGCATTGCCCTGTTTTATTTTTTCTACTTCTTCTTCCGACAGTACTTTATACCCTGAAGGGACATCTTTAAATTTTGCTTTATGGATAGTTTCTATCTGGTTATTTCTGGATAGGAAAGCTATCTTTTTATCTTTAATTTCTGGGCTGTACGGTTTAAATACAGCTGTTAAATCTCCACATACGGTTCTGCGCCAATTGCTAATGTTATTACTTTTTATATCCTTTCCTGTTTTCTTGCTCAAAAATCCTTCAAGAAATCTCAATGTAGATGTATGATCAAAAACTTGTGAACATACTTTTCCTCCACGGCTCCAAGGAGAAGCTATAATCATTGGAACTCGATAACCTAGACCTATTGGAGCTTCTCTTATATATTTTTGCTCCACTCCTGCTTTCAGTTCATCTTCAAATCTTACAAATTCTGTATCTACATCTATACCTTTTGATGTTTTTCCTGAATTAGGCTTTAATGAAGATGGTGGGGTATATGGAGGTATATGGTCATAATATCCATCATTTTCATCGTAGGTAAGGATAAATATAGTCTTTTTCCATATCTCTGGATTTTTGGTAAGAATGTCCAATATCTCGGAAACATACCATGCGCCATACCAAGGGGAGCTCGGATGGTCCGAAAATTTTGCAGGTCCTACCAGCCATGAAACTGTTGGCAAACGTTTATTGTTTACATCGGCTCTAAACTGGTGCAACACATCGCCTTTTGGTACTTCTACTTCTCGTTTTTTAGTATCATCTTCGTACAGCAGGGTTGTAAGCTTATCATAATCAGGATCGTTTTTATTAATAGTAAATGCTTTGCTGTAAAGGTTTTTTTCTGCCTGAGGTAGTTTTTCAAAATTTTCTATCGTAAATTTTTCTAAATCCTCATGTGCTTTTTGCAACACTTCTTCTTTAGCTTGTATGGCTAGTTGTGCCTTTTTGTACTTTTCGGCATCTCCGTTAAGTTTGTCCAATTTCGTTTTAAGCACTTCGATTTCTTTTGGCAAATCGGCAATTTGTTTTTTTATGCTCTTGATATATCTTGAATTAAACTTTACATGATAATGGGAAAAATATTCCAGCACATTACAATCGTAATTGGCCAGCCACGATTTTTCTTCGCCCTTATACCCTCCGCCAGTACTCAAGTCGTTTTGGTAGACCCTCCATGAGATATTGTTTTTCTCCAATACTTCGGGAAATGTCTCCCAATTAAGCCCCCCATTTGTTACATCGGGATTGCGAACATGTGCTTTGTGTTCGTGCCCTGGCTTTTCTCTTACTGTGCCAGACATGAGGTAGAGCCTATTTGGAAAAGTACTGGTATTTATCGAACAAAAATTGTGGTCACAAATCGTAAACGCATCAGCCAGTGCATAATTGAATGGAAGGTCTTCCCTATTGTAATAACCCATGGTTAAGGGGAGATGTGCATATTCCTTTGCCCGGCGATGTTGTTTAGCATCGAGCCACTGATTATGCTTCCCTCCGTTGCCGGCATCTACTTGGTCATGTCTGCCATGTGGAAGAGCACCCATCCAAGTTGCCTTGCTGTTTTTTATATCCAAGCGGAAAGGTGCATAGGTCTCTCCCTTTTTATTGCTCTGTAACCAAACCGGATTACCGTTGGGCAAGGTTATTGCCCTTGGATCGTTAAATCCCCTAACGCCTTTCAACGTTCCAAAACAATGGTCGAAAGACCGGTTTTCCTGCATAAGTATCACTACATGCTCCGCATCTAGATAAGTAGTACCTGCCTGTGGATTAATGGCCATGGCCCGTTGGATAGAAAGTGGCAGAACATTTGAAAGGCCTGCTGCCCCCGATAGTAAAAGGGATTTTTTTATAAACTCCCTGCGTGTATCTTTCATACTCATTTTTTAATCATATTATCTAAAACATCATTAAACAGGTGGAGCTTCATTAAAAATCTATTAGATTTTATAATCTTCATTTACCCAATTGTTAAGGTTTTAGTTATTTAGTTAGTATTTATGTATATAAAATAAGGGTCTAGGTAGTATAAAAAAGGGACAACACATCATAAATTACTGGCTTACAGACCAAAATAAAGATTCAACTTAATAGCTATTACTTATGTGTTGCGTGGATGTCAATACAATTTTACCCGATTTTTCAGACGAGGAAAGATTATTAGATTTTTTAATGGCAAAAAGAATATCATCAAATGAATCGTTATTGTTGAAGCCAAGTGATACACGATATTTCTTTAATGAGGGATTATCAAACTCGATATTTTTATTGAACCTCATCTTAAGAATTTCTATTACATTTGATAGCTTCTCGTTATCAAAATAAAGCTGACCATTCATCCAACCACTTACCTTATCAGCATCAATATCATTTCTAACAATTTGCTTGCTTTCCTTATTAAAAACCGCTTGTTGGTTAGGCAGTAAAAAGAGTTCCTTATTGAGAGGAGTTTCTAAGCTGTCCTTTTTATTTACCTTAACTTTACCCCTAGTTACAGTTACCACTATTTTATCTAAGAAGCTATAATAATTTACATTAAATTTTGTTCCTAATACCCTGGTAACCAAATCTCCCGATTCCACAATAAAGGGTCTTTTTTTATCGGGCTTAACATCAAAAAATGCTTCTCCTGCTACCAAGTAAATCTTTCTCTCTTTTTTAGAAAAATGTTCGGGATATCGTATCTCGCTACCTGCATTAAGTGTAACTACCGAACTATCACTAAGCTGAATAATTACATTTTTCCCTATATCTGCTTTTCTTATTACATACTTAGATTTATCAATAGTAGGGTTAATACTAAAATAGAATATAAAACTTAAGAGCACCAGAATTATTGAAGCCACGGTCAGTAACATATACCTAAGTGGGTATTTATAATCTGAAATTTCCCTATCTATATTATATTTTATTTTACCTCTTAATGAATTTTTTTTCCCCTCATCAAGTTTAAGGTCAGTACGGGCAAATTCATATTCATACCATGCCTCTACCTTTTTAGCCTCAGCAGGACTGCTTTGGTTATTAAGATACCTAGATAGAATTTTAAATATATTATTATCTTTCATGCTTTTACTATCAAGTCTCAAAAAAAGACCCTTGGTAGTATTATTTTCTAAGGAGTATGAACAATTATCAAAATTAGTATATATAGGTCACTTAATTTTAATCTAAAATATTTTAAGGCATTACCTATTTGTTTTTTTACTGTTTTATCTGAAATTGATAATCTTTCAGATATTTCTTTGTGGGAAAGCATTTCTTTTCTGCTCAGAATATAGATTTCTCTCATTTTTTCTGGCAGATTTTCTAGTTGCTTATCAATAAATTTTGCCAGCTCTTTGGCCTCAAGGTTTTTTTCTAGAGATTCATCGTATTTAGAAAAGAAATCTGACATCAGTTCTTCATAATTATTTCTATTAATGTTCTCCTTAATATAAGTAAGCGATTTATAGCGAGCTGCGGTATATAAATATGCTTTTAGGGATTCTATCTCCAGTTCTTCACATCTAAGCCAAAAGGACACAAATATTTCCTGGATTAAATCTTGCGCCGCCTCTTCATCCTTAATTATCCTTGCTATATATAAGAAAATGGCCTCCCAATATTTGTTGTATATAGCATCAAAAGCTCTTTTCTTATCAACCCTCAGCATTTCTAGCAATATTTGATCTGAAAATAATTGGGTTTTATTAAAGGACATGGTAAGGATATGATTATGGTTTTAAGAAATCAAAATATCTTCACATAAGAAATATAGTTAAAAACACTGTTATCAGAAACTGCAATGAGTTAACATAGGCCTTTAATAATATTTGCCGGAAATATTAAATGTTCCAAGAGCTTCATTTTTTAAATAATGGCATTTAGGAATATCCCTTATGCATAATACAAGGATAAACTTCTTCATTCAGTTATATTTTGGCTTACAAAAATTAAGTTGTTTGAACTCCTAATTTAAAGACTTAAATATAAATGTATAAAATTCTTTTCTTAAAAAGAAGAAACAAGTAACAAAAACTAAGACACTACAGCCCAACAGATTGTACTTTATGCTAATTCCTCGATGAAAATAGCCCTGTATCATGCAAATATATAATAATGCTTTTCAATGCCTTGGTATTACCAAGGCATTGAAAAGGTTTTAACAAAAGTAAAACACTTTATAGCTTCTATAACACCTTCTTTTATGCCCAATCCAGAATCTTTAATACCACCAAACGGCGAACTTTCTATACGGTAACCGGGCACTTCGTTCACGTTTACCGTACCTACTTTAAGTTCCTTTACAAACCGCATAATATATTGCATATTATTGGTAACTACACCAGACGAAAGTCCATAAGCGGTTGAATTAGACAACGCAATGGCATCATCAATATTGCTGAAAGTAAGTATGGGCGCCAATGGTCCAAAAGACTCATGGACTACCATATCGGCATTACGGGGAACATTGTCAATAACCGTAGGCTCTAACAAAGCACCTGTACGCTTGCCACCAAGCAATATCTTGGCTCCTTTCTTTACCGCTTTTTCTACCACTTTTTCGAGGTAAATTGCCGAAGCCTCATCTATTACCGTACCTACCTTTGTATTAGGGTTTAATGGATTACCGGAAATATATGTTTTGGCTTTTTCGAGGAATTTTTCCAAAAATTTTTCCTTAACCTGCTCATGCACCAGAATGCGCTTAACTGCCGTACAGCGCTGTCCGCTATTACGAAAAGAGCCTTCTGCTGCAAGATGTGCAGCTAAATCCAAATCTGCATCTTCCATAATAATAATAGGATCGTTGCCACCTAGTTCCAAGATTACCTTTTTATAACCTGCGGTTACCGCTATTTTTTTACCCACAGCTACACTGCCTGTAAAGGAAACAATATCTACCCTGTCGTCTTTAATAAGTGGTTCGGCAATTTCATGGGTAGGTCCTAATAGTACACTAAGCATACTAGGTGGTAACCCTGCTTCATACAAAACCTCAACAATTTTGATAGCTGTTAATGGAGTTTTCTCCGATGGCTTTAAAATTACCGGCGTACCTGCTGCAATTGCAGGGGCAATTTTATGCAAAACCTGATTTAACGGATGGTTAAACGGCGTAATACAAACCGCTAGATTTAAAGGTTCGCGATGGGTAAATATTTTTCTGGCTTTGCCCTGGGGCGAAATATCACATGAGAAAATCTGTCCATCGTCTTTTAAACATTCCATTGCGGCAAAGAACAAAACATCATGTGCCCGCCCTGTTTCATAAAAAGCTTCGTGAAGCGCAAGTCCAGCTTCATAGCAAATGGTATAGGCAAACTCTTCTCTTCGTTGTACCAATAAAGTTCTTGCTTTATCCAAAATGGCATATCTTTCGTATTTTGATAAGGTCACCCTGTCGTTTATCGCTATGGAGATGGCTTCTTTTGCATCATCTGCATTGGCAAGGGCAACTGTACCTACCAAATGATTATCATACGGGCTTCTTACTTCTAGCTTATCTTTACCTTCTACTGCTCTACCTGCAACATAGCAGGTTGCATTAACAATAGTCTTATTATTGTCCATAACCCCTCCCATCTTAATGCGTGCCATTTACAGTAAAATCAAAAATATCGAAGTTTCTAGGGTCGCCAGATGCTTTTAATTTATAGGTTGCATTTAGAGGATGCGATACGATAATTGGCACCATTTCTTCATACCTACCGCCATGTGAACGCAACGTTCCGTCCAAAGCAGAAATATCATGGTCTTTTGGACGGCGGCCAACAACTACATCTCTAGCAGATAATACCACTAAATCTCCTGTACGATCTTCGGGTTGTTCTAACAGTCTTACCGCCGATGCCTTATCATGTACTTCGGTAATTCCGGGTTGTGCCGATAACCAATCCTTAACTTCATTGATGCGTGATTTGTCATCTATGTGAACTACCACATAAGATCCCAAAGCGCCGTGGTGTTTTACATAAGGATCTGTAATAGGACATATTACCCTGAAACCTGCACCAAATTGCGCCTCTAACATATCTTCCACAAACAGTACGTTTGGCGAGCCATCAGTCTTAATTTTAGCGTTCATGCCGTGGTCGGCCGTTGCGCCTATTACTGCGCCCAGTTCCAACATTTTTCCTATTTCTCTGTCCATCTCTTCATAAAAAGCCAACGATTCTTCCGACTCCGGAGCATAGGTATGCTGCATATAATCGGTTAGGGACAGGTAAAGAAAATCTGCTTTGCCCTGTTGTATTAAGGCGGTTCCGGCACGCAAAACAAATAAACTCGCTTCGGGGCTGTAAATTGTAGGTGTTGGATATCTTACAACTGTTTCGGCATTTGCTATACCATGTGTGCTTTCTTCTGCTTGATTTGCTTTCTCCGCCGAAAAAGCGATACCCTTTAGTTTGTAGGACAATATATCTCTTAATTTTTCTTTAGCGGTTACTACCGCTACCTTTCTGCCCGCATTTGCAGCCGCAGCCAATATGGTTTCTGCCCTAAGATATTCCGACGAATTCATCATCACTTCTTCGTCTTTATTAGCATCGTAAAAGAAGTTGCCGGATATACCGTGTATTGCCGGCGAAACACCTGTTACTATTGAAGAATTGTTAACATTTGTAAAAGAAGGCAATGCTCCCCTAACCATGCCCCTATAACCAGCCCTGCTCATTTTCGACAGGTTGGGCAAACGATTATGTGCTGCGGTAACGTCTAAATATTCATCGGCAGAACCATCTATACAAATAACCACTATTGGGTTTGCCGAGGGACGAAAAGTAATACCATTTACGTTAAATTCTTGTGTTGAGATATTTTCCATTTTATTGTGTAATTGATTAATTGCTTAAAACGATTAATTGCTTAGAGGACTGACCTCTCGCATTTTTTTATATGCTTTTTCTGTGGTAGATATGGTGATGGCGCTTAACAGCGAAATTGTTGCTATTGCCAGAAAAACATAAGAACTGTTTTTGGTAACATCTATTACCTTGCCCAAAAAAGGTTCGCCCATAGCGGCAAACAAGTAGGCACACATGTTCATAAATCCTATGCCCGTGCCCATATATTTTTTGCCTAATAATTCGGGGCTCATTGGCCAAAAATTAGCCTGTACACCATACACAAAAAAGCCAGCACCAAACATGAGTATACCATTAAGAATGATGTTATGCGAATTGGTAAAAAATATAACAAGGGCAATAACGGCACTAATAGTCATTCCGGTGGCAATGGAACGAGGCCTATCTCCCTTAAAAATAGTATCTGACAAGTTTCCAAAAACCAATGCACCTATGGCCATACCTATTGGCATTAGAAAAGTTACCCACAGGTTGTTGGGCGATGCTTTCCAGTTTTGGCCCAGGAAATGTACAGGGACCCAAAAAATTAATCCGTAACGGGCCATATTTTGGAAACCGATGGCCAGCGATGCCACCAAAAATGTTTTATTAGCAAACACCTTAGCATAGCGTTCTTTCCATGTTGAGGTATTATCTTCGCCCTCTTCAATATGGTCTTCGTAACCTTTGTCGCTAGGTTTATTACGGGCCACCAAAAAGAAAACAATGGCCGCAAATAATAACAAAAGCACCGGAAGGCGAAATAGATAACGCCACGACAACTCTTGTTGCAACAATATGATTGACAATAGATAAGTAACTACCGACGAACATCCGGCAGCCATGGTATAAAAGCCAAATGCTTTGCCCCGCTCTTTACCGTTCCACCAATTGGCAATCAATTTGCCTCCAGGTGCCCAAGCCATCGATTGGAAATAGCCATTTAATGTCCAAAGTACCAATACCATGTAAAAATTTGTAGCATAACTGATACCTATATTGGCACTAATGGATAAAATTGCACCCAAAGGCACCATTCTTCTTGCTCCGAAATGGTCGGCTAAATTACCATTTACCAATTGTCCAATGGCATAGCCGATAAGCATGGAGAAACTTATCCAACCAACTGCCGTATAGGAAATGTTCAGCTCGGCGGCCATATCTTTTGCGGCCCAGCCAAAATTATGTCGTCCCGTATAAAAGAACAGGTAACAAAACATAGTTACCAACAGCATAATCCATTGGTCTGTGCGAAAGTTTTTATTATTCATTTTTGTTTGTTGTAATGTTGTTTGGTTGATAGACAATAGTTGATGGTTAATGGCTTGGGTGCATACTGTTTAACTAAATTCTTATGCCTACACGGAGCGGTTTGTTTGCCACGGCATATTCAAACGCTTTCTGGGTATCTGCCAAACTAAATTCTTGTTCCACTACGGTTTCAAAAGGATATTTTTGCCAGTTATTTTCCAAAAAATCGAGCGCATATTTAAAATCTTCGAAATTATAATTGTGTATACCTTTAATGGTATGTAAATTTCTGATCAACTTTTCCGCATCTATTGAAATTTTGCGGGTATTAAATACTGCTCCAACCCATATTGCAGTACCTCCTATGGCCAATAGTTCCAATCCCATTTCCATTGCGTCTGGTGAGCCACTCATATCTATAACCACATCAACTCCTTTTTTAACAAACTTTTCCCTTAGCTTATCAAGAGTCCCAACGGGCATATTCTTGGTATTTAACAAATTATCTGCTCCAAAGCCTTTGGCATGCATTAATCGTTCGTTAGAAATATCTGTTACACCAACCCATAGCGCACCCGCTTCTTTAGACATTGCAACAGCCACAATACCCAATAGCCCCATTCCTGTTACAAGTACATTTTTGCCTTTTAAATCTCCGGCAAGCCTAAGCGAGGCCGCTACCGTTGCTATGGCACAATTTAATGGGGCAGCCACTGCCAATGGTATGGAAGATGGTATTTTTAATATTCCTGTGTTGGGCCTAAGTACACAGTATTCTGCCAATCCTCCATGAAAAGCATCTGTTTCTGTTATTTTGGCGTGCCCGTATTTAAACAACCCTGTTCCTTTCTGTGGAATTCCTTCTCTGGCATAGATTGATTGTGGGTCGCTAGAGAAAATAGACCATGTAATGATATCGCCGGGAGCTATTTTATTGCCATAATCATCCACTCCAGGATGTGCCTGATCTATTTCGACGATTTCGCCAACTATTTCATGGCCCAATACCGTAGGACAGGCTTCTTGCCGCAATCCACAATAAGTATGTATATCGCTTCCGCAAATGGTTGTATATTTATTTCTGACCAGTATCTGGCCTTCTTTTAATGGAGAAAGCGCATAATTCTTGTACTCTAATGGCCTATCGCTCCCGTTAAAAACAATTAGTTTTCCTTCTTTCATATTTAATAATTGTATAATAGATGGGAAATAATAATCCCAATAAAAATCAAAATAACTTCTCTCATAAAAAGATTTAAGTTTATCTCTTAATGAATTTGCCCGTGGTTACTTCATTACTATTTTGTAGTGTAATGAAATAAACACCTTTGGCCAAATGCCCCACATCTACCATAGATTGCGAAACATCTGCAACAATAGGTTTCACTATTAATCGATTTCCGTTTACATCTGTTATAGTGAGCCTACCCGTACCTATTACTGGTGCATGACCTATCGTTAACCATTTATCTACCGGATTAGGATAGACCGATAATTGTGCCCGCAACAATCCTTTAACATGAGCGATTTCACTATATCTAAAACTTCCGTCTTTATCCCATATTTTCAGCCGATAGTAACTCACGGTAGAAAAAACATCATCATCTACATAACTATAATTCTCACCTTTGAATACATTAACGGCCTTTATATCTGTTAAATGCACAAAATGTTGCCCATCTTGGCTTTTCTCTATTTCAAACTTATCTACGTTTATTTCTGACGATGTTACCCAGTTAAGCAGCACAGCAGTTCCTTTTCTAACTGCGCTAAATTTACTCAATGTAATGGGCAATGGAGTTTCTGATACAATACCCCCTATCATTAGACTGTTGGTGGTATATGCAGCCGGGTAAAGGCCAACTAGAAACGTACCGCTATTAGAGGTTGCTCCCCATGCATACAGCCTAAAGGTAACAGTAGTGCCCGGTGCTACGCTATGCAAGGCCGCTATATCCGACAAATCTACGGTAGGTTGTACAACACCATTTCCTGCTGCATCGCCTACAAATGCTATATCATCATCGCCAATTTCGATAAAATTTGTTCCGTCCAGGCTGTATTTCCATCGATAGGTTTTTGGTCCGGTAGCACTGGTTCTAAACCGGGCATTGATTGATGAAAAAGAAATATACTTACTGCCGTTGGCTGCAACAGAAAATGCGATATAATGATTGTTATCAATGGCATTCTGCTTAGTACCGGGTTCACTGCCAGTGCCCGTATAACCGCCAATATAAAATCCGCGGGCATAAGTGCTAGGTGCATCCATTCCCGTTGCCCTAGTTAATACCGAAGTAATCAGATCGGGGTTGTTGGTGGTTGCATTATAGGCAGCTTCGTTTCCTGTCGATGCCGGACTGCTAAACTGCCATGCCACCAATGTGGGTTCTTGTTCTATACTGCCACCAATAATTAAACTGGGCGTGGTGTTACCACTGGCGTAACGGCCTATGGCGAATGAACCTGTACTGGTAGTAGCTCCCCACAGGTATAACCTAAGTGTAATGGTAGTACCGCCACCCACGTTTTGCAGGCCCGCTATACCCGAAAGTTGTATCGTGGGGTGTACCAAACCATCAGCACCATCGGCCAAACTGGTATAGGAAAAATCGGAATCATCAATTTCGGCATAATTACTCCCGTCGGTGCTATAATACCAACGATAGGCGTTAGGCCCTCCGCTGCTGCGGCGCATCTTGATATCAATGGACGACAGTGAAATTTTGTAACCATTTGCCACGCTGATAGTGGTTTGCAGGTATTCGTTGTGCGATAGGGCGTTGGCCTTATCGCCGCCAATGGTAAAATTAGTGGTGTAGAAACTTCTGGCATAGGTTGCAAGCGGAGTTGCACCGGCACCGTTGCCACGGGTAAGGGTTGCGGTGTACAATCCGGCCTGTGCCGTGGTGGCATCTACCGATTCTTCATCTCCACTTTTGCCATTAAAATGCCATGCCACTACCGAGGGCGGACCGTTCTGAGTTACCGTACCTCCAATAGCGAGCGAGGGCGTAGTAGTTGAAGCTGGCGTTTTGCCTATACCAAATGTAGCCGATGTAGAACTTGCGCCCCATGCATATAATCTAAAGGTTACCACCGTACCCACGGGCACATTCTGCAATTCTCCTATACCCGACAAACTAATTTGTGTTTGTGCAATACCCTCTGCGTCGGTATTGGTCATACCTATATCGCTACCAATCTGGGTAAAGTTGGTGCCATCGGTACTATATTTCCAACAATATGTGCCCGGCGATGAACTGCTCGACCTTCTGAGTACCGCATCGAGCGTAGATAATGACATTTCGTATCCGGCCTGTGCCGCTACCGTAAACTGATAATAGGCATTACTAGTTTCCGCCTGACTTTTTGTTCCGCCGTTAACAAATCCTGTCCCACCAAATCCTCTAGAAAGGCTAGCCGGAATACCAATTCCACTGCCTCTTGTAAGCAATGAACCCGCCATACCTGTTGCCGTAGAGGTAGAAAGATAAACAACTTCATTACCATCCGACGCAGGTGTTCCGAACTGCCAAGCTACCAATTGGGCATACATACCCTGAAAGGGCATAATGAACAGACTCCATATTAGGAACCATTTCACTGTCAAAATTAACTTTTTCATTGGGTTATTATTTTTGGTTGTGAAGCTGTACAGAGTTATCTGGGTCTGTTATACTTGTATGTTGTATTTTCCGAAAATTTATATTTCGGTTAATCTCTTGATTTAATGTTCTACTATCCTCTGTCCAACTCCTGTTAAACGATTTTGATTTTTATTTTAATGGACAGGAAGAATAGCTTTAACAACATCCCCAATGGGATTTTTACTGGTAAAGTTTAATCCCAATAAAGCTGCTAAGGTTTTGGCTATTTGGTTTTGATATAACTGTCCTGCCTGTTTGGCTTCGCCTAAAGGTTTTGTATCGGGACCCATAGCGGCAAGCCACACTTCATCGCAATGCGGAATAGAGTTTTTGTGCGACTTCCACGAAGCACCATCGCCCCTACCGTGGTCTGTTGTGATCACCAACGTAGTCTGGTCTTTGTAGAAAGGATCACTTTGCAGGTAATTCCAAAGATCTTCCAATATGGCATCGGTATGTTTGGCCGCATCCAAATACAAATCGTATTTACCTTGATGCCCAAAAGCATCTGTATCAATAAGCGCTAAATAAAGCACCCGTGGCTTGTTCTGTTTTGCATATTCTTTAGCCAAGGGATAGGTAATGGCATCATTGCGCTCGTCTGGCCCCATTATTTGTGGCGCAAGTTGTTGCTGCCAGTTCAGGAAACGCTGTAAATCGGTAATGTTAGGCCCTTTAAACTCCGTCCATCCGGCGTTAATGGGCAAACCACTACGTTGTTGATTAAGGATATTGTAATAAGCATTCCACCCGGCAAATACAGCTACTTTTCCCTTAAAGGTGGGTTGTTGGTTAATAAATTCCAAAACATTTACATTGTGATTTGGCGGAAAGGCGTTAGAATTTACCAAAGTATCGGGATAGCCGGTAAACATTTCGTTATAGCCCGGAAAGGAAAACCAATATCTGTTTTTTACGTTCATAAAGTTCCCCAGAGTACGGTTTCCGTAAAGTTGTCCCTTTTTGGCAATCGTATTCCACACAAAAGGCATTAGCACTTCTCTTCTTTCCTCGGGCGTGGCTCTCCAGTATTTTTGTTTCGCATTATCCTGATTTTTTAGGGGCACATAGGATTTATTGTTTATCAATCCTTCATCCGCTCCGGTAAAGAGTTCTTTCCAACGGTAGCCGTCAAGCGTAACAATAACAAGATTTTTGGTTTTTTGCTGTTGAGCGAAAAGCTGCACGCCCATTAACATAAAAAGAAAGACACTTATGCGCTTCATACCATACTTCGATTTAAATTGGTTAATAATTGCCTATCGGCAGATTTCTACCAATTGACATGTGTAAATATATTAATATTTTCTTATCATGAAAAATAAATTTAAAATTTTTAAGTTCATTAAAGGAATAAAAACATAATTAAATTATATAATTAAGCCTAAATCAAGTAATTAAACAACATAAATGCAAATCATCTAATAAATAATTTTCTTATAAAGAAAATAAACATACCTATATCATGCTATTTACCTCTCCAAAAATTGTCGGTAGGTAATTATTGTAAAGTACCAAAACCTTACAATAAGCTTATATTCCCTTTGCCAAACCGATAGCCTATGACAATTTCGTGGGTATTGTTTTTTATAGCCCTTTTTAGCGGTTGTGTATTGGTATTAAACTGATAGCTATAACCCAGATTTAACCTCTTTGCATAAAACTGTACCATACCTGCCATATCTCCATAGGTATGTATATTTGCACCTAGACCAATTGTTTTTTTCAAGAGAAACATTGCCGACAAATCTGCTTGAAAACCTACATCTTTAGACCATGTCAATAACCCCGCTGGTTTTATATCAAAATCTTCACTAATACCTATTAAAGCTCCAGCCATAAAATGATACGGATTATATAACTCTCTTTGATTGTCTGCCGAAAGGCCAAGTTTTGAAAATGCCACTCTTGGTGCAGAAAGCCCTATATAATATTTATCAGGATTATAAAGTAAAGCGCTTAAGGTCAAAAGTCCTTCTGTATTTTTTACATCCTGACCAAAGACCGGGTCTTGCACATCTAACTCGGAATAGTTCCCTTTATACCGACTTATGCCTATACCAAGGGATACCGCCAAATAATGCTTTGTATTAAGCTGTACGGCTTTGCCCGCAAAAGCAATTACTTCGCTTTTACGCTCCACCGCAACTACCTCATGGCTCATGTTCAGCCCTGCCATGATGCCTTTTTTTCCTATGGGGAGGCTTCCCGAAAGACGATACGATTCTGGCGCTCCGTCTAATCCTATCCATTGCTGCCGACCTATAAAATTAATTTCTCCATCGGAACGCAGAAAACTACCTGCATTATTTAAGGGTGTTGTTATATTTCCGTATTGATTGTATAGGTTTATCTGTTGAGCATAGCTCGTTATCCCCGCTATCAAAAAGGAAAAGGTTATAAAAATATGTTTTGCTTTCATCTGTTTATTTTTATTGTGTCAATGAGATTGCTTCGTCGTACCTCCTCGCAGAGACAATAACAGGAGACATTACTGCTAGGCACGAAGCATCCCTATACTGCTTTATTTTTAATTCAGTTTCTTAATACCTTAAAATCAAATATCCTTTCTTTTGCGACCACGTTTGACCTTGCCTTACTTCTATCATATAATAATAGGTACCGGCAGGAAGCTTTTCTCCTTTATCGCTTTTTCCGGCAAAAACTACATTTTCATTATCATAACCTTTCTTGCCAAATACCTCAATGCCGTTGCTATTCATAATTCTCACCTGATTTTCATCAAAACTTTTAATACCTTCTACCAGAAAAACATCATTAATTCCATCGCCGTTAGGTGATAATGCCTGATTTACCAATATTTGTAGTGGTCCACCAGTATGTATTACTATGGTTCTGACAACGGGTTCTGCAGCCAAATAATATTCATTACCTTCTTGGGTAGCTGTTACCGCTATGCGACCTAAACCTTTTACATGAAGTGTTGCGCCATTTAATTCGGCTACGGTTGGCTCCGATGCCACAAAAGAAACAGGTAAGCCAGAAGAACTTGTAGCCACAAGAGGTACTGTACCTATGTAACGGCTATATGGCCCGACTTGAGCGAAGGTGATGGTTTGGGTTGCTTTATGAATGGTAAAACTAGCTTCTACAGGTGTGGCAGGATTGTAAAAACTATCACCTGGCTGGGTTGCTTTTATAGTTGCCGTACCAGTTCCTGTTATGGTAACTACATTACCAGTAATAGAAATGTTAGGGGTTAACGCTTCATAAACTACGGCAAGACCAGAGTTTGCCACACCGTTTAACACAAATGGATCGTTTCCATAAGTTTTATCTTCAAGAGGGCCAAAGGTTATGGTTTGGGCAGGGTTGTTCCATTTTGCATATAGGGTAAGGTCTCCCTGTATTACATCTGTAGAAAAAATCCATGCATTGGTCAGTGCCGCTTCTTTATACCACCCCCCAAACATATATCCCGATCTGGTTGGAACCGTAGGCGCATTGATTTTTTCATCATAATATGCCTGAATAGGAGCTACCGCAGTCCCACCATTACTATTGAAGGTTACATTATACAGTATAGGATTCCATTTTGCATAGAGATTTACTTCTGTTCTTACCACGTCTGTTGCAAAATTCCAAAGGTTAACTAATGCCGCTTCTTTGTACCAACCCGCAAATGTGTATCCGTTACGTACCGGATCTGCTGGAGCGGTTATAGTTGAATTGTAAGTCGGGTGAAGGTCATCTATCGGAGTTCCGCCATTGGTTATAAAACGTACCAGAGGTGAGGGTAATGAGTTGACCACATTTCCGCTAAACTCAAGGGTATTATAGTCGGTATTGGTAGCATTAACATGCGATTTTCCAAATCCAAAATTTGCCGTTGCAACAGTGCCACCCCAAGCATACATCCGAAAGGTAATGACCACATTGGATGGGACATATTGTAAATCAGGGACACTCGACAAATCAATAGCAGGCTGTGGATCACCATTGGTATCATCTGCAGCCGTTTTCGTCATGACCACATCACCAGGCCCTACATCCGTAAAATTAACTCCATCAAGACTGTAAGCCCAGCGATACGTACTTACAACTGTCGCTGCCGAGCGCCTTACCCGGGCATTGAGGGTGTTAAACGACACATAATAACCAGTTTTGGCCTGTATTGTTGCCTGATAATAGGCTCCGGCAGCCTTGGCAGCTGCTTTATCCTGCCCCGCAGGCCACAGCGATGTATATGAAAACGTGGAAGAAGTGCTATAGCCCAAAGCTGGTCCGCGACTTAACACTCCTGTTTCTACATTAGCGTGATTTGTAGTAGAGGGATGATTTCCAGGGATTTCGTTTTGAGTTTGCCATGCCGCTATAATGGTTTGGCCGTAGCAATTAACTGTCATGCCAAAACACCAACAAAAGCAACATACAATTAATGGTAATTTCATGAATTTCATTTTCATCAGATTAGTTTATCCTTTATTTATTTTTAGTCTATTAATAATGAATTGATATTATCTTATTACTTAATTAACTCTGTCAACTGCCCATCAACCACTAGAGGTTCGCCACTGCTATAAATCCCTTTTGACACTTCCTTATGAGTAAATAACTCCGGGGTATAAGCAATAAAATAACTTCTTCTGGGCTTGGTGGTTGTATTTGCTCCACTTTTATGCAACAAAAAACTCGAAAACACTACCAAATCCCCCGCTTTTACCTCTACTAAATCGCCCTCATCATCACCATGATATCCTACCATTGCATTTACTTCATCAACCCATTTATGCTCAATAAGGTTACGCGAAGGGGAACGTGAAAAAGGGAGTACCGAAATTGTTCCGTTGGTACTGCTCATATCGTCTAGCGCAATCCAAAAAGTTACATAAGGCGTGTGTGGAGCAGCTCCACCCTGATAAACCGAATATCCACTGTCCTGATGCCATGCAAAACTTGTTGAAGTATCAGTCATTTTCACCACAAACTGTTCATTATGTAGATAAGAAGATTGACCAATAGCGGCCTTACACACTTCTGCGGCCTTTTTGCTGAAAATTATCTTGTTCAATTCAGGATAATTTTTCCGGGCACTATTTATAAAGTATTTCTTTCCCAATACATTAATACGATCCCTATCTATGTTCTTAGCCTTCATCTCTTGCTCAATTTGCTCAATACTTTGGCTACATATATTGCGTACGAGTTCCAATTCAGCTGAATTAAGATACCCGGGAATAATCATAAAGCCTTCTTCATGATATTGCTTAATTTGTGAGTTGTCTATTTCCATCTTTCTTGTTTTTTAGCAGACAAAAAGGTTAATTTTTACTGCTGTATTGACGAAATTTTTTTATCCGATGAAATGTAATAAAGTTAGAGTCGTGGCAGTTATGCGCTCCCTTTCCGCCATCATCGTAGGCTGTTCGTGATAAGAAAATGATGTCGTTTCCTTCAAATAGCCAATCTACATACTGAAAGCCATGGCTGGCAACATTATCGCTCTGTAGTACAATTTTGTTGATTGCCCAATCACGCAGGTTTTTAGAAGAACATAAGGCCAACGTACTACGTACGCGGGACGAGCGTATTTTTTTAGGCTGCTTATACAACTCTGCTTTTAAATCTTCGGGGATATAATTCGTTAATGTCCAATACAGATCTGACTTTTTATCATAATAAATGACAAATTTTTTGCTTCCTCCAGGAAAACTGATAAAATCGGTTTCGCTATTAAAAGATGCTGTTTTTCCATCATCACTTATTTTTACAATGGCCGCTTTCTCTTCAAAAGTGCTACGATCGTCCACACGCAAAACATCAACAATATGGCCATCTTTATCAAGTACGGCATTCCCTTCTACCCAACCATTAAAGTTGCCTTTTAGATAGGTAGAATCATACCAAAGTACGTTGCTGCTCGTCCAGTTTTTGGCTTTCATAGGATCGGCATCAAGCGGAATTGACATCATAAAAGCTCCGTATCTTTTGCCCCAAACCTTTACCGGACCTTCGGCACTTTCCATAGCTCGCCACAAACGCCCGTTATGCTCAATAAGCGGCATTGGAGCGCAATGATTTTCGCCTTGGCGCAGTAGACCGTTATTTTCGTCTGTTGGCTCTGTCCAGTTTATACCGCCATTTGTAGATTTCCTTATGATTAGATTTCCATGGTGTTTATCTGCGCCAATAAAAAACAATGTATTTTGATGAACGAATAATTTGGACCAAAAAGCTCCATTTATTTCGGCTATTTGTTTCCAATTTTTTCCTTTATCAGAAGATTTATAAATTTTTGATACAGCTTTTATAAACTCGGTAGATTTTGGGCCAAAAGTATCATGCGAAGCAACATAATCGCCATTGGGCAATATGGCAATACTTGGCGAACCAAGATATATCCCAGAATCGACAGGGCTATAAGCTACTACACTACCGGGAACTTTTGCATTTTTCCATACTTGGCCATACACCTGTATCTGGCATATAAGAAAAAAAAGAAGAAACTGAATACGATTAATGTTCATATCAACAGGTTTAATTAGGTATTAGATACTCCGTTTAGGTTAAATTTATGGTCAGAGATAAAAGAAACACCCGGATATATATCATCCAGACGATTTTTACCGCGTTCTCTGGGCGAAGGCCCAACAAATTGCGATTTTTTACCTGTCATTGTAAAATTTCCATTCGCTTGCACTTCTATGGTTGCCCATAGCGGATCTTTATATGGGGTTGTTTCTAATAGCTTGGGATGTTTTTGAAGTATATCTTCGCTATATGAGGGTTTCATATATTTTTTCCCCATAAAATGATAAGACATGCTATTAATTTGGATATAGTGTATTCCATTAATTACATTGTAATAGTCGCAATGATGGTGTCCTGAAAAGACAAGATGTACTTTTTTGGTTTTGGCCTTTAGGTTAGCTTGTTCTAGTATGTAGCGTACTTTCATTGCATTCTCAACTCCACCATCATTATCTAGTCCTTGATGTACAAATACCATTACCGGAAGTTTGGCAGTCTCTAAATCTTTTTCGAGCCATTCTAACTGTTCTAAACTGAACATTGAAGGATATCTTCTAGTCGCAGTACGTGTACCTTCGTTACCATCCAATACTATAAAGTGATAGCCTTTTAAATCAAAGGAATAATATTTTCCTTTTGCTCCCCAATATTCTACTACCTGATCACGTGTAAACCCCCCATCGGTATCGTGGTTACCAATAACATGATAATTTGGTCCTTTAAACTGTTTCCATATATCTAATATTATCTTATTGTAATCGTAGGGTCTACAAAAATCTCCCATCTGAATAATAAAGTCTACTTTCTTTTTATTCATTTCTGTTATAAAAGCCTGCAATCTTTCCGGACCATCATGCATAATATCCTGATGCAAATCGGCACAGATACCAAACTTTATATTTGGGAATTGCACTATTTTAGGTGCCGATATTGCTTCGGATACTCCTAGTGTTGTTGCTGCGGCAACTAGTGCAGAGTTTCTAATAAAAATACGTCTATCCATAATGTTCTAATACGCTGTTATAAAGTAAATTCTATATATATCGGGTAGTGGTCTGATGCCCAATGCCCACCAAAATTCTCGATACAACATTTCCACAAATCCACTCTTTTGGGAAATGAGTTTTTAGAAATGAAGATATGGTCTATTCGGGTCGCAGACGATACCGGTGGCATTACCTTATAACCATGATTGGTTTTATAATTATCGTTCACTACTTTTTTTGCAACGGCGTGGGCATCAATCAACACCCCGCTATCTGATAAGGTTGCAAATGCTTTTGTGGTTTGTATGGTATTAAAATCGCCTGTACAGATGGCGAGTTTTTTATCTGCTATGGCCTGTACTTTTTCTATCAATATTTTGGCACTGTGGTTTCTTGCCAGTGTACTTTTATGGTCGAAATGGGAATTGAAAACAAAAAAGCTGGTCTTATTTTCTTTATCGTAAAGTTCTACCCAATTGCAATTTCTTGCCTGGCTGGCCTCCCAACTTACTGACCCAGCAACATCGGGTGTTTCCGAATACCAAAAAGTACCACTTTTCAAAAGTTTAAAACGGTCTTTTTTATAGAATATAGGATTACTGTGTATCGTTGGCTTCTCCGACGAGTTTCTTGTATTTACCACAAAATAATCATAAACATTTCCATATAGTTTCATCAAATCATCTATTTGACGTTGATAGGGTTCTTGAGAACCAATAATATCAAAATCGTAAGAACGCAATAGCGAATCCAAAGAAACAAGACGGGTTTGCCAGTCTTGTGTATCCGAACCAAAGTTTGAGCGGATATTAAAGGTAGCCAAACGGATGCTACTTGGTTCATCGGCAAATACCTTAGCATTTTGCGAAGCCTTTATGGCAATTGCCACAAACAGCAACAAGAGAAAGGATGTTGCCACAAACCCATACTTTTTTATGCTATTTAATTTATTCATCATGTTATGTCCTCTCTTGTCTGTTAAATTCATTATTTATCATACCTAGCTTTCAAAAAATCCATCATCCAATAATTTACCGACCATAGGTCTGACACGGGCGAATTAGAATATGGGCTATAAATCATATATGGTTTTGGCCCAAACTCTGGAGTGATGGTACATTCTTTAACTCCTTTCGTTTCAAGCATATTTATCCATTTATCCCACCATTTTAGGTGGTTTTCCAATGCCTCCGCATTTTCTGGCGAACGGGGATCTGTAACCTGTGGGCCTTGCGTATGGCCTACCCTTGCATGTAAATGAACCGTTCTCTCCAATGCCTGGTTAACGGCTTCGGCCTGGTCGGAAAGATAACTTTCGGACACACAAAACCAATGGGACAAATCGAGCGCAAGTTTAATGTGGGGGAAAGTTTGCAGATATTCTTTAACCACATGAGCAGCATACGACCATCTGTACCGATGGGTTTCCTGAATAATTTGAATACCTGTTTCTTTACTAATAGCATTGCAGACATTAAAACATGCGGCCATTTGTTCTTTGGTATAATACTCTCTCCCTGTTTGGGCAATAATAAACCTTGGCCTTAAGTCTTCCCTGCAATAGGTAGTGGCTATTTCAAACATATCTCGCTCTAAGCTGGCCAAATATTTATCAAAGTTGTAATCGGCATCTTTTTGCGTATAAATAAGATTATACTCTAACCCTTCTTTCTCCAACGCATCAAGCATATCGTTAATCTGCTCGGGATATCTTAGGGCAATAACTTCTACGCCGCTAAATAGATGTTGCTTTACCTTAGGTGCAAATACATTCCAAGGCATGGTTTCGTGTCCCCATCTGCTACAATAAAATTTAATTTTTAGCCCACTCATTATTGATATGGTTTAGCAACTTACATTTTTACCTTCGCTTCCAAAAACCTCTAGGCGCTGTTCGTCTGTGCAGGGTACGGCTCTAGTACCTTTGTAATGCAATTGAACTGCCCACCTATACTCATCTGTATTGTTTTTAGGTGTTCCATGTGGCAGTTTGCTGTCAAATATTAAAACGTCTCCCGCTTTCATGGGCGCACATACTCTTTTTCCGGCTAGCGCATAGTATATCTCGGTATCGCATATTTGCCAATCTCGTTTCATGAAATGGGATATAGGCCCTTCTTTATGTGCTCCCGGTACTAAATACATACAGCCATTTTTTTCATCTACATCACCTAATGCTATCCATACGCCAATAATTGAGGTTGTTAGCGGATAATTAAAATAAGCATGGTCTTGATGCCAAGGTTTTTCTCTACCGCCCGGTGGCTTAATCATAGCCATTTCCTGAAACAACTCTATATCTTCTGTACCGCATAAGGTTTGCATCAATTTAATGAGTTCTTCATGAGTAGCCAGTCGTTTAAGCGGGAGGTGTTGCTCAGTAAAGCCCATAAATTTTCTCACATAATGGGCTCTTGTGGCGTTGGGCAGGTTGGGTAGTTCCTCACCAACCGCTCCTAAGGCGAGTTTGGATTTTTCATCTTTACTTTTCTCCGCTTCGTTACTTTTCTCTAGGTCAGCGGCCAGCAAATCCCTTAGACTGCCTTCAAAATACACACTTTCACATTGTGGGTCATCAGCTAAGGTCATCATCTTTAGTTCTTCCTTTGCGGCTTCCACCTCTGCATTTGTAAAGGCATTGCCGATAATCAGATAACCATCCTTCTTATATTGAGACATAACATCTTCATTGATATTGCCCCATCCATCAATTATATTCGCTCTTTTATCAGAGGTATATAATGATGGTTCGTGTTCGGCTACTTTAGGTTCAAATACAATTCTCATAACATTTGCACTTTTTTAATTATTTCTTTTTTATTTCCGGTAGTAATTATGGCTCAATGTTTAATTTGATTTGTTTTACTACCTCTTTTGCGTCATATACATTTTTATTAGCGGCCACAAAGGTGACGGTATAAGTTCCCGGCACTTCATATTTGAATTGATGCTCTGTTAAAGGCACATCTAAAACCGATTTAATTGCCGTCCCATAATCGCGACCAAGGTTTACCTCTGTGGCAGCATACAACGGATTGGAAACAGCCCATCCTTCTTTAAAGCTCGTGGTTGCATAAACACCATCCCAAATAATGGCAGAAGCGGTTACCCTTGGTGTAGTAGTTGCATCATCCTGTATTAAAAACCCTTCTCCTTTTACCATCTTAAATCCGCAACTGGCAAAATCATAATTTACAGATGTTAAATCGGGCTCGTTGGCAACCACTCCTTTTAGCTGAAAGGCCTGCACTTGAAAACGTGTTCTGTTAGAGTTGGCCTGTGTAGTAAAAAACCAAGCGAAATAAATTGGGGTATTAATATCCGGAAATAAATCGGAAATATCTTTTTCTCCCGAATTTTCAAAAACAGCACTCGATCCATTGATACCGGGGATATGAAATCTGTCCGTAATATCTGTCCATGTAGCCTGACGTATAGAGGCGGGGTCATAGTTACCATTAAAATCGGTAGAATATTTTAGGGCTGCACAATTGCTGTTGTTGCCGGCATACATTGCCGATATAAAAGACAGGCTTGTAGTGGCCGGGTAAACTCTTTCTGTGTCTTTAAAATCATAATCATCGCCTCTTAATCCAGAATAAAAAGTGATGATATCTGCATTGCTTTCTATATTAAACGTAATGACATCGCCAACCTTAAGGGTATTTGAGGAAGTATGTACTTCAAAAGAGGGATTTTTTACCTCTATTTCTTTTTTACAGGAAACAAACAGCAAAAAGCACGCTGTTGTTACATAATAGCAAAATTTCATCTTTGTATTTTTAATGTTTAAATAGATGGTTACCATCCCGAATTTTGAACTAATTTTTTATTTACTCCTAACTCATATAAAGGTATAGGCCATAATACATCTCTTGCAGACACATTGGTAAACGTTCTTTTAGCATCCGTTGCGGCAGTTGTGGTAGAAGTAATATCATTTAGGGCGTATTTCATACTGCTTAAAAAAATATTCCAACGGATAAGGTCGTCTTTTCTCAAACATTCAAAAGCTAATTCACGTGACCGTTCATTTTGTATCTGTTCCAAAAAAGCTGCTTTGTCCATCCCCGTAAAGTCAATACTGGCATCGGGTACGTCTACCGGCTTACCAAAACCCCTTCTGCGCACTTTATTAATGGCTTCATGTCGTTGTGTGCCATCGTTATCATCAATAAAATTATCTGCTTCGGCAAACATGAGCAGTACGTCTGAATACCTTAGTATGGGAAAATTCTGAGAGGTGCGTGTGGTAGAACGTGGCAATACGGTTTCATATATCCTACGCCATTTGCCACAATACCTTTCTGCAATCTGCGATGCATTCCAATTGGTGGCCACGGCAGGAGCATCTCCTACGTAACGGAACGGTGCAATAGACCAATCCCTGCGAAGATCGTTGGCATCATATAACTTAAACAGCACTGTCGATGTTCTAGACATTCCTGCCGCATATCCCACATTGGGATCTTCCGTAGAACCAATACCATTATTTCGGCCTACATATCCGCCCAAATTGGTATAAATCCCTGTTCCATTGCCCCAAAACTCCACTTCCCATATACTTTCTTTATAATCGTACTTATCTTGTGCGTAGTTGATAAAAATCTGCTGAAATGACGGGTTTAGTTGATGCTTGCCAGAGGTAATAACTTTTTCAGCCCATTCTCTGGCTTCGGCATATTTAGATACATCATTAATGGGATTACCTGCCATATACAGACATACACGGGCCATAATGCCCCAAACCGCAGATTTGCTTATGCGCCCTCCACTACCAACTACATCAATATCATCTACCAACAGGGATGCAGCCTCCATATCTTCCAATATTTTATGATATACTTCTTTTACCGGAGTTCTGGCTACCTGTAAGGCTTCGGACGATGCCGAAGAAACTGTATTGAGCACCAGTGGCACATCGCCAAAACGTATAACTAATAAGAAATAAAAATAGGCCCTGAGAAATAACGTTTGTCCCTTTATTTTTTCACGCTTACCATTATCCATATCAGGTTTGTCTATATTCTCAAGCAATAAATTTGCCCGGTTAATCCCCAGATACAGTGCTCTCCAGTAAGCCAATATCTTGGTATCGGCCGAAGTGTAATTATAATCGGACACACTAGCTTCATCATGGCTATATCTGTTGTAGCTCTGGTCTGCATCGAGCCCCAATCTGGCTATCATATTATTGGCATAAAGCCCAGATTCTGCCAAGGTTGAATAAACGCCATTAAGCGCATAGTTTAACTGCTCCTCAGTTTTAAAATAATTTTCTGGCCCTATAAAATCCGAAGGCTCTTTTTCAAAGCTTTTTTTACAGGATGGCATTACAAACAATAAGCATCCTAAAAACATTATTATCTTTTTCATAATTGGCTATATCAATTTATAGTGTTAATCGCATTCCAAACGTGAATGTTCTTGGTCTGGGATATGCCGAATAATCGAACCCGGGCGTAAGTGTTGTATTTCTGGTAGAAACTTCGGGATCCATGCCGGAGTAATTTGTCCAAGTGTACAGGTTTTGTGCCGACGCATAAATGCTCACATTTTGTATTTTCATTCTTTTCATTAAAGCAACTGGCAAATCATAAGAAAGCGATATGGTTTTCAATCGTAAATACGAACCGTCTTCTATTGTTCTCGAAGAATATAATCCGGGTATACCCTGCCCTCCGGTGCGAAAGTTTTTGCTATCCTGATTATCGGCAGACCATCGGTCATTATATGTTGCGTACTGATTAAGGTTATAACGAAGCTGATCATTACCTTCGAATACTATTCTGTTTGCATTAAAGATGTTATTGCCGTAAGACCATTGGAAAAACACATTTAAATTAAACCTGTTGTAGGTAAAATTGTTACTGAAACCTCCGGTATGGATGGGCAAGCCTCTTCCTATTTTTACGATATCTTTATCATTAACTACTCCATCATTATTTACATCACGGTATTTTACATCGCCGGGCTGTATTTGAGCTGCATCTGCTCCATTAGTTGCTACCGAATTTTTAAGTCTATATGCTCCACTTGGCAGACGATCAAAATCACTGTACTGGTAAACACCATCCCATATTACACCATAAAAATCGGAAGCTGACCCACCTACTTTTGCAGCGTAAAGCGGCGTACTGTTATAATCCGACAACCATGTGATGGTTGACAAAATATTGTCTTCACCATCAGACAGGGCTACGATTTTATTCCTGTTAAAACTGATGTTAAAATCCGATGACCATGAAAAGCGTTTGGACTTGATATTCTCTGTGCTCAAAGTAAATTCCAGTCCATCGTTACGTATTTCTCCAACATTTTTATAGATTTTAGAAAAACCTGATGTACTAGGTACATTGGCATTCAACAATAAATCAAAAGTGTTTTTTCTATAAGCATCTATTTCTAGTTTTATGCGGTTTTTAAACAATCCCAAGTCAAAACCAATATCTACTTGCCCAGTACTTTCCCATTTTAAATCGTTATTACCAAATCTGTTCACAACAATTGACGGGGAAGGATCTGCATTATTAAATGAATAATAGTTAGAATAAGGCAAATCCAAAGAAGAATAGCGCACATAATCTCCAATTCTATTATTACCCGTAACTCCATAGCTTAGCCTCAATTTTGCATCAGAAACAAAGGCTAGTTTTCTCATAAATTTCTCCTTGTCTATTCTCCAGGCAAAAGCGGCCGAAGGAAAATAACCCCATCTGTTTTTCGGGGTAAATTTTGAAGATCCATCGGCCCTAAATGTAGCGGTTAATAGATATTTAGATTTATAGCCATAGTTAACTCTGCCTAAATAGGATACCATTATATTTTCGGTTAACAACGCATCAAGTGCTCCCGGCTGTCCCTGATCCATTCCGCTCAATCCTAAATCTTCATTGGGAATATTATAGGCCTGATATCCGTATGTTGAACGGTTTAATCCTTGTACAGTAAACCCGCCAAGGGCTTCAAAAGAGTGATTTCTATTAAATTTCTTTTTGTAGGTAAGCGTATTTGCATTTACCCAATCGTTCCTCTCATCATATCCAAATAGCCCGTTTACTCCTCTTGTGTTATTTACGGATGGGTAGCCCCGTCCTGTTTTGGAGTTATAAAAATTTTCGTCTTTATCTACCCGGCTATTAAATCCTCCTGTTATTTTTAAGGTTAAGGCTTTGGTGATATCATAAGAAATATAGGCATTGCCGGTAAATATACTTCTAGATGCTTGTCTAATTTCGTTATTGGTAGAAGTAATTGGATTTATTCGATAATCGTTTATTTCCAAATCATCTTCCTCGTCCAAAAGGTCATCTAAAATATCCAAGTCTCCACCTCCGGTAACAGGTCTATATCCCCATACCCTATATAGTGGGTAAGTAGAAAAACTTATACTACTGCCTTGTTGCAACGACGCTAACTGCCCATAATTAAAATCTCTGGTATAATTAACTTTTAATCCGACTTTAATTTGTTTATTAATAGTTTGATCGACGGAAACACGACCTTGGTAACGTTTATAACCCGAGTTAATAATGATACCATTTTGATTATAAATAGATCCTGAAAACGCATATTTGGTTTGCTGCGTTCCGCCAGACAAAGCCAAATTATGGGTCTGCATAAATGCTTGCCTAAAAAGCATATTCTGCCAATCTATGGTTGGCACATGTTTATAATCCTCAAGGGTAAAACTTGGGCGGTCTAAGTACACTGTTGCATTAGCCGGCCTCAATTCTAGCTGGTATTTTACAAACTCGTAGGGGCTCATTAAATCCATCATTTTTGTAACCTCTTGAAAACCGGCAGAACCATCGTATTTAACCACTGCTTTTCCTATTTTTCCCTGCTTAGTTTTTATAATAACTACTCCATTTGCCCCACGAGAACCATATATGGCCGTAGCTGATGCATCCTTTAAAATGGTAATAGATTCTATATCGTTAGGGTTTATGGCAGCATTTAAGGGGTCTTCTATAGGAAAATCATCAACAACATAAAGTGGCGAATTGCTTTGGGTTAGCGAATTACCACCCCTTATAACAATGTTCATTCCGGCACCCGGCTGCTCTTCGGGCGATGTTACCTGTACTCCTGCAATTCTGCCTGCCAGTGCTTGGTCAAACGACGCTACAGGTGCTTTGAGCAGATTATCCATATTTACCTCACCAATAGAGCCCGTAATTTCTTTACGGTTTACCTCTCCATATCCAACAATTACTACTTCATTTAATTTGGTATCAACTGCCGTCATTCTAATGGTGGGATTTTTTTTAATATTGGCCACGGCCATTTCCAAAGGAGCATAGCCCAGATAGGAAAAAAGCAAAACATCGCCTTCTCTTGCCCGTATCACAAAACGGCCATCCTTATCGGTTATGGTTGTAATTTTCGTATCGGTTTTTATACGCACCATTACGCCCGGCAGTGCATCGCCCTGTTCTGCGTCCACAACGATGCCCTTTATGGGTTCGGGAACGCCCTGTTGCGCAATCACATGTAACGAAAGCAGGAGCATAGCCATTGACCAGCAAATTCTTCTTTTCAATTTAAGTATCATGTTGTTTATATTTGGTTTTTTCCCATAAAACTATCGCCGTTAGTTGTCCATTTAGACTTACTTATAAAATTTGGCACTTACCCGTGTACCATCTGCCTTTACCAACTGCAATAGGTATATTCCTTTTGCAGCCGTAAATGGAACAGCTAGTACATTGTTCGTATTCTCGTTCAATACTACGGGTGTATTTACCAGAGTTTTTCCCGATAAATCTGATATATACAATTTGCCCGATATTTTCACATTACTGTATAGCTGTGCTATAACCTCTGTTTGAGTAGCTGTTACGGTTATTTTGGCACTGTTCAAGTCAGTTGCTACGGCAATAATTTCCGATAACTCTGATTTGCCATCATTATCTACCTGTTGCAACTGGTAGTAATTTGTTCCCGAAAGGGGTTTATTATCGGTAAAATTATAATTATGGATAATATTGCTTGTTCCGTTTCCTGCTACCGTACCTATCACAGTTGTTGGTTTGCCCGTAGATGAACGCAATACCTCGAAACGGGCATTATTTTGCTCAGAAGTCGTAGCCCAGTTTAATTTGATGGTATTACCCACTGCCTTACCTTTAAACGAGGTAAGCTTTACAGGGAGAGGGTTGACGACCGAACCATAAAAAGTAAGCGAATTATAATCTGTATTGGTAGCATTTACATGCGACTTTCCAAAACCCGTATTGGTGTTATTGGCTGTTGCTCCCCAGGCATAAAATCTAAAGGTAATTTGTGTGGTAGACGGCACATTATGCAATCCCTCAATACCCGATAAATCTATAAAATATTGATCTTCACCATTGGTATCATCGCCACCGGTCATGCTAAGGGTTACATCACCCGGCCCAACATCCGTAAAATCTGTGCCGTTCAGGCTGTACGCCCAACGATAGGTATTTACTGCTCCGGCAGATGAACGCCTTACTCTGGAAGTAAGTCCATTTAAATTGATATAATAGCCTTCTTTTGACCTCATAACAACTTGATAATATGCACCCGCTGAAACTGCTTCTGCTTTTGAAGCATGCTGTGGAAATATCGAAGTATAAGTATAGGTAGAACTCGAACTAAAAGTCAATCCAGTTCCTCTACTTAATTGCGCCTGATCTATATTTGCATCGGCATCTGTTGCTGATAAAACAACGTCCTCGGTTGCCGATGGCGGCTGCCATGCCAATATAGGTGTTTGCGCAATTGGCATTGTAGCTACTCCATTAAATATAATAGGATTATTGGCCGCACTTGAGAAAAAGGATTTACCAAAACCAAGATTAGCACCAACAGCTTCGGAGGTTCCACCCCAAGCATATAATCTAAAAGTAATTTGCGAAGCCGATGATACATTTTGGAGATCGCCAACACCAGAAAGATCAATAGGGTCTTGTACAAATCCATTATTGGTAGAAGGGAAATCATCTGCCAATGTTATTTCCGAAGGGCCAACATCTTTAAAAGTAGAGCCATCAAGACTATACCGCCAACAATATTTATTTGCCGTTGCGGCATTTGCTCTACGCAATCTTACCACTAAGCTACTTAAAGATAAGGATACACCTTCTTTCACCTTAAAAGTCATCTCATAGTAGGCATTTGAGGCTATGGCTGTTGTCCTGCTGTTGCTACTGGCTGGAAATACCCCGGTATAGGTATACGTTGAACTGTTACTGTATATCATGTCCGCTCCACGACTCAACACTCCAGGTTCTAATAAAGCATGGGTAGTAGTAGAAGGATGATCGCCTGTAACAGCCGCTTCGGTTTTCCAGGCAATTACGGTTTGCCCAAAACAATCTGCAACCACACCAAAGCATAGTAGCAGACAAAATGTAAATAGTACTTGTGTTTTCATAACATTTGGTTTTAATTATATTTGATAGTTTTTTAATATTTGTTTGTTTATATCACTAGTCTGTACCAAACAATGGTTTTGTAAACTCACTATCCTCATCATTTTCAATCAAATGGTTGCCATCTGCCCGTGGGGCGAAAGTTCTTACACTTAATGTTTGTTTGGTAATATTAAATTTCATTAACCGCATTCGCCCAAACCCTCCCCTTCGTTCTCCATCTTCCTCAACTCTTCCCTGATAATCAGAAAGGTATGTTTTTATGGTATTACAGTTATAGGTATCTTCCCTGTATCCCTCTCCATTATCTTGAATATGTCCGCATAACATTAAGAATACATTATTGAGGTTTTTTATCCTGTCGTACAAACGTTTGCCCTGATTGGACCACCTGCCGGGAGTTCCGTTTCCAATAAGGTAATGGCTTACAATAATTGCCTTACGGCTCGAATAAGTTGTTAAAACATCATATATCCAGTTGTTTACTTCTGTCATATAACCTGCATTAAACAGCTCTTTATCATTGTTATACTCTGCATATATTACTATAAAGTCCAAGCCACCGGCACTAAAAAGATCATAGTGATTATTGTTATTGTCTGTACCAAACCTACCGCCGTAATATGAGCGCCCAGCAAAATGCGAATAGCCAAAATAGATGTTATATAAAGGTGTATTTAGCGGTTGTCCATTACCACTTTGATCATGATTCCCTATAGCCACTCCATAAGGAATACCATCAGGAAGTCCCGGCAAAGGGGTTTCTAATTGGTACATCATATCCCTAGCATCCATCCATTGAGTAGTGTTAGTAGTGCCACCGCTATTAACAATGTCTCCTACATGGGCTACATAAGCGATTTTTTCAGCCGCTTGGTTATTTTTAATCCAATTTATCTGTTCCTGAAACATTTCCAAGGTTCCTCCCTGAGTTCCAGATATATAGAATTGAGTATCTGGTAGAACAGCTATTGAAAAATAAACATCTTCCTCATCTTCTGAAGTCACTGGCTGCCAGCTCAACAAAGAAAGGGAGAGGAAAAGAAGTAAGTATTTTACACTCGTAAACCTAATAAAATGTTTACCACCCATTGAACCACGCAGTCTCTCTTTCAGATTTATATTTAATTTTTTCATCAGATTTATATTTTGTTGGTTTTTCTCGTTTTCAATTGTATTTAAATGTGTTCTTATACATGATTACCATTTATAAAATCGGGCATTTAGCCGTTTACCATCAGCGGTTAGTAAAGATGCTATATAGATACCCGTAGCACTATTCATCGAAACATTCAACACATCGTTATTACCATTTAATACCACTGGTTTGTTTACCAAGATCTTGCCTGTTATATCTACTATGTATAATCTGGCTTTACCTTCTGTGGCACCATCCACATACACCGTAATCTCATTTCCCGAAGAAATAACCTTTAGTCCCTGCGCATTTATGCCCTGTTTTACCGCTATTATTTCCGATAATTCCGATTTGCCATCGTAGTCGACTTGACGTAACTGGTAATAATTTGTACCTACAAGGGGCGAATGGTCTGCATAATTGTAATGATGTATTGTATTACTTGTACCATTGCCCTTTACTGTCCCTATTACGGCTGTTGGTTTACCTTTAGATGAACGCAACACCTCGAAATGGGCATTATTTTGTTCGGATGCCGTTGTCCAGCTTAATTTATTAGCATTACCCTCGGCCTTTCCCCCGAAAGAGGTGAGCTTAACTGGAAATGTAATAACGTTTTTAACCGCCCCATAAAAGGCAAGCGCATTATAATCTGTGCCTGTTGCACCAACATAAGATTTTCCAAAACCTGTATTGGTATTGTTGGCAGTTGCCCCCCAAGCATAGCACCTAAATGTAATTTGGGTAGTGAATGGCACATTGTGCAAAGCTGCAACGCCAGAAAGGTCAATTAGATATTGGTCTTCTCCGTTGGTATCATCGCCACCGGTCATGCTAAGGGCTACATCGCCCGGTCCAACATCTGTAAAATTTGTACCGTTTAAACTGTAAGCCCAACGATAAGTATTTACAGCACCGGCAGACGATCGTCTTATCCTGGAGGTAAGTCCATCTAGGTTAATATAATAACCATTTTTTGCTTTTATAACAACTTGATAATAAGTGCCCGCAGAAACCGCGGCCGCCCTAGATGCTATACCATTAGGGAATATTGATGTATAGGTGTATGTTGAGCTAGAACTGAAAGTCAATCCAGTTCCCCGGCTTAATTCTGCCAATCCTATATTCGTATCGGCATCTGTTGCAGATAAAGTAACATCTTCGGTAGCAGATGGAGGTCTCCAAGATAATATCGGCGCTTTTGGTATTGGCATTTCTACCACTCCGGTAAATACAATGGGGTTATTGGCAGCACTTGAGAAAAAGGATTTGCCAAAGCCAAGATTAGCACCAACGGCCGTTGAAGTTCCGCCCCAGGCGTACATTCTGAAAATAACTTGGATAGACGACGATAAGTTTTGCAGAGCACAAACTTTAGAAAGGTCAACAGGATCTTGTACAAAGCCATTATTTGTAGATGGAAAATCATCTGCCAATGTTATCTCCGTAGGACCAACATCCTGAAAGGTATTTCCTCCATCTATACTATACCGCCAGCAATATTTATTTGCCGTTGCGGCATTTGCCCTTCGTAACCGAACAGTTAGGCCACTTAACGATAAAACCGCTCCTTCTTTTGCCTTAAAAGCTATCTGATAGTAACCATTTGAGGCTATAGCTGTCGCCCTAGTATTACTGGTAGTTGGGAATACCCCTGTATACGTATATGTTGAGTTGTTACTGTATATCATATCCGCTCCACGACTCAGCTCCCCGGGCTCTAATAAAGCATGGGTAGTAGTAGAAGGATGGTCGCCCGTAACACCTGCTTCGGTTTTCCAGGCAATAACGGTTTGTCCAAAACACTCTGCTATTGTACCTAGACAAAGCAATAAATAAAATGTAAATAGTACTTGTGTTTTCATAGCATTTGGTTTTAATTATATTTGATAGTTTTTTAATATGTGTTTGTTTATATTATTAGTCTGTACCAAACAATGGTTTTGTAAATTCACTATTTTCATCATCTTCAATAAAATGATTGCCATCTGCCCGTGGGGCGAAAGTTCTTACACTTAGTGTTTGTTTGGTAATATTAAATTTCATTAACCGCATTCGCCCAAACCCTCCTCTTGGATTGCCATCCTCTTCTATTCTGCCCTGATAATCAGACAGGTATGTTTTTATGGTATTACAGTTATAGGTATCTTCCCGATAGCCCTCACCATCGCTAACATGTCCACACAGCATTAGAAATACATTGTTGAGACCTTTTATCCTATCGTACAAACGTTTGCCCTGATTGGACCACCTGCCGGGAGTTCCTTTTGTGATAAGATAATGGCTTATTATAATTGCCTTACGGCTCGAATAAGTTATTAAAACATCATATATCCAGTTGTTTACCTCTGTCATATAACCTGCATCAAATAGTTCTTTATCATTATTGTACTCTGCATATATTACTATAAAGTCCAAGCCACCGGCACTAAAAAGATCATAGTGATTATTGTTGTTGTCTGTACCAAACCTACCGCCGTAATATGAGCGCCCCGCAAAATGCGAATAGCCAAAATAGGTGTTATACAATGTTGTTACCTTCGGTCGGCCGCCGGGACTTTGGTCATGATTACCTACGGCCACTCCATAGGGTATGCCATTGGGCAGTCCGGGCAGGGATGCTTCCAACTGGTACATCATATTTCTGGCCCTTGTCCATTGGGTAGTATTTGTCCCGTTGTCCGTAAGGTCTCCTACATGGGCTACATAAACAATCTTTTCAACCGACTGATTGTTTCTAATCCAGTTTATCTGCTGTTGGAACATTTCCAAAGTCCCCCCATTCTTTTCGGCTACGTAGTACTGTGTATCTGGCAGAACAGCTATCGAAAAATAAACATCATCTTCTGATGCCATCGGAAGCCAGCTCAGCAAAGGAAAAGAGAAAAGAAGCAAATAAATCACTCTTGACGAAAGCATAGTACGCTTATCATTAAACCGCCTTCTGTTAAATGAAAACAATATTATTTTCTTTAAGCTTGTACTTAATTTTTTCATCATTTTATAATCATTATATTTTTGTAAAGCCTTTATAGTATTGCGATGCCAGGTAGATCAACTAGATGCCGATCTTCTTTATTAGCACTACTATTGGCATTTACTAATAGAAATCATGATTTAGTTATGTTATTTTTATTAAGCTCAAAATTAATCAGTCAATGTTTTCTGAATATGAAAAATAAAAGAAGATTATGTTAAATAACATACACCTCTAAAAGGAACAGCATCTATATTTGGCAGACTACCTATTTAGCTATTTTTTTCTCTAATGGAAAAAACATAAACCTAATACATAGTTCTTAAAAGCAAATTAAAGGCAAAAAACAAGAAGTTTTATATAAAATATTATCATTGTATAATACAATATTTTCATTATATAGAAAAACACAAAGAATTATCAAGTAATACTTTTTTCTTAATAAGAAAATAACGATTAAAATCAAATTTAACCCGCCAACAAAATGTTATACTTAAAATATTTTCACAATAGGAAAATATACTATTTTCTAATATTAATTCAGGTTATTTGTTCCTTATTAAAACCGTTATTCTATTTTTGTAATTATAATTTACATACATTGAACAAGAAACTCACCTATAATGAAATAGGCGCAATAATAAGAAAGCATAGGAAAAGCCAAAAATTAAGACTTACCGAACTGGCAGCATCTTCTGGCGTTAGTATTGCCATGCTTTCCAAAATAGAAAATGGAAGGATGATACCTACTATTCCCACATTGTTTACTATTATTGCAACTTTGGATATATCGCCGGATGCGTTTTTTGGCGAATTGGGCAACCAAGAGACCTTCCCGGGATATATTTTTATCCCAAAAACAGCTTATACCCATTTCGTAAAAGAAGAAAACGCCAAAGGATTTCATTATTTTTCTATTCTAGAACATCGAATAGAGGGCACATCTCTGCAGATATCCCTTTTACATCTAGAACCGGGAGCTAAGAGAAAGCCTGTTAGAACAATTGCATACGAATATATCTATCTAATATCTGGAAATATAGAATATGTTCTGGGCGAAAACACATTTAGTATGCAGGCTGGGGATTCATTATTTTTTGATGGAAATATTAACCATGTACCTTTAAACAATTCTCAAGAAGAAGCGCAATTATTGGTATTTTATCTCTTTACGGAGAACAAAGCATAAAAAAAGGGTGTGCAAAAAGTACTTTTTGCACACCCTTTTCAATAAATTAAGTTATTTTAATTTGCTACGCCTACAGTCCACTTATTATTATCTGCATTGCTATCTGGCAATACTTGTTGTGGGTCTAGCACAACCTCTACCACTTCTTCAGTTGTAGGATACCTCACAAACCAACTCTTGTTTTTCATCCAAACATCTACCGGCACTTTTACGATATCTGCTTTACCGCTCTTGGTTTTAATGCCCAAAATAATCGGCATCGGCATTTTTTCCAAATTATCAACCTTAATCATATAACCTGTTATAGCCCCATTATTTTTTATTGCCTGAACATCGCTGATACCTTGATCCATTTTCCAATTGTTCAGGAACCAACTCCTCCAGAACCAGCTTAAATCCTCACCTGCTGCATTTTCCATGGTACGGAAGAAATCGTAAGGCGTTGGGTGCTTATAGGCCCAATCGTGGATGTACTGCCTAAAGGCATAATCAAAACGGTCTTTCCCTAAAATTTGCTCCCTTAAAATATGTAGCCCCCAACTTGGCTTAGCATACAGATTAACGCCTATATTGGCCTCGGCCATACCATCGGGAATTAGCATGATGTTTTCATATTTGGGATTACCGATTACGGCTTTGCCAATGGCATTCATATTTTTTGGGCGGGGTTTATACTCTCCATTATTAAATTCAGTACTCGATAAATCATTAATAAAGGTATTAAAACCCTCGTCCATCCAGCCGAACTTGCGCTCATTGGAGCCCACAATCATAGGAAACCACGTATGACCAAATTCATGGTCTATTACGCCCCATACATTTGCCTTTTTATCTTTCCAGCCACAAAAAACAATACCCGGATATTCCATTCCCGCAATATTGGTAGCTATGTTTATAGCCATTGGGTAAGGATATTCATACCACATTTTCGAATAGTGCTCAATAGATGCTTTGATATATTCTACGCCCCGGCCATAGCTGTCTACTCCGTTGCTCTCTACCGGATGGGCAGATACGGCCAGCGATTTCTTACCACTTGGCAAGTTAATTTTAGCGGCATCCAACACAAAGGCCTTAGACGATGCCCAAGCTGCATCACGGGTGTTCTCTATCTTGTATTTCCAGGTCAATTTGTCTTTCGCAGGACGCGTTTTAGGGTCTGTAACCTCTGCTTCGCTCCTAATGTGGATAGTTTTATCACTATTCTTAGCTTCGTTCCAACGTTTTAACTGCTCTGTGGTAAATACCTCTTGAGGGTTAAGTAATTCGCCCGAACCCATTACAATATGGCTTGCAGGTGCAGTTACATCAAAAGTGATATCGCCATATTCGCAATAAAACTCGCCCGCACCCCAATAAGGCAAAGTATTCCATCCCAATACATCGTCGTACACGCTCATACGTGGAAACCACTGTGCAACAGCAAAAATTTCACCGTTTTTGGTAGTCAAATGCCCTGTTCTGTCCGAACCCTGCACCGGAATAGTGAAAGTATAATCCATTTTTAGTACTACGACATCGCCATTGGCCGCCATTGGTTGGTCTAAACGGATTTGCATCCTTGTATCTTCAATTAAAGAAGTAAACTTTACAGCCTTTCCCTTTTGCGAAACAGCCACGTTGCTGATTTCGTAGCCACCTTTAAATTTTTCACCCTGCGAACCGTATCTGCTACGAGCAGGCGTGATAGCTAAACCGCGAGAATTTTCAATGAAAGAATTTTGGTCTAGCTGTAACCATAGGTAAGGCAGTTTCTCTGGACTATTATTCTTATAGGTAATAGTAACGGTAGCCTTAACCTGATTAGTAGCTTCATCGAGCGTTGCACTAATGTTATAATCTACCCTGTTTTGCCAGTACTTGGGCCCTGGAGCTCCGCTAGCAGAACGATATTCATTACCGTTTTGTGTATAAAACAAAGGGCCAAAGGCCACTTCGGGTACATAGTTGGTTGCTGGTTTATCTTGGGCAAACCCCAGTTGCCCAAATAGAACGGTTAGCACTACCGCCAAAGTTTTAAAGAATGTTTTCCGCATGTTCGATTATTTTAATGCTAAGGTAATTTGAAAAAAAATAAGTTTCAAAAATGGCACATGAATATTACGTTTGTTGATGGTTCATGGACAATGGCTAATAGCTATCAACCATTAGCCGTTAACAAATCAGATTATGGTTTGGCTTTTAATTTAGGTAAAGGGGGTAATTTACGCTCCTCCTCTGGCAACTTCCTCCATTCGTTAAAAGTTGTGGCAATATAATAGGTATAGTCAAATGGTTTTTCTGCTTTCTTAATCTGCTCTACAGTAGGTCTATATAGGCCAATATAATCGTCCAAATCTTTTTCTTTATAGTTAACCAGCTTTTGAATTACTTCCCTATTAAAGTTTTTAGAAATCTCTTCGTTAATATCTGCCGCTTCTTCTAGTTCTTGCTCTTTTGCCTGTTGCCTGCGCCACTTACCGTAACCTAAACTTAAACGCATCCCCCCTCTATTTTTAGAATAATCTACTTGCCTTGCAGGAGTTGCCTCCGGGTCTTTAGTATCTAAATACGGCGACACCTTTGCAGTAGTAATGTTTACCGGGTTTAAAGTGTTTACAGCAACTCTTAAATAAATATTTTTAGGAAAAAGATTTACCAAATAAACTGTATCGGTTTGATAGCCCATCAGCCCATAAGAGATGAGGTCGCCATTTTTGGCAGGTATGGCATAATGTCCATCCTTATCGGTAACTACTAACGCCTTAGTGGTCAAGTTCCTCACCGAAACGCCTTGCAAGGCCGTAGTGCGCTGGTCGTTATCGAAAACATTCCCGGTCATATAGGTGTTTTGTGCCAGTGCAAAAAAAGGCAGTAGTAACAAAACCAATAAGTATAGCTTCTTCAACATATCCAAATGTAGGCACTTACTCGTTAACTCTTTCTTATAAATGCTCTCTTATGTTTTCTTTTAACAAAATTTAACAAGCCTATTTGGCCAACAAATTTTGATATTCATCTTCTTTAAAGCCTAACAAAACTGCTTTTCCATCTATTTCTACAATGGGTCTTTTAATGGCACTTGTGTTGTTTATAAGATAGTTGATGGCTTTATCCGCAGAATTAATGGCTGCCTGTTCTTCCTTGCCTAACTTTTTAAAGGTTAGCCCGGCTCTGTTAATCACTTTCTCCCATCCAAAAGCATTAAACCATTCCGTTAATTTCTCGGTTGTTACGCCTTTCTTTTTGAAATCATGGAATTCAAAATCGTTGCCATTATTTTTTAACCAGTCTTGCGCTTTCTTTACTGTATTACAATTGGGAATGCCGTATAGTTTCATTTTTTAATTTATATTGAAATGTTATTTATTAAATAAGGTCATAGTTTGTGCTGCACCTATTGTAGCAAAACTTTTAATCATGCTTACTGCCCTGTTAATTAACACAGGAAGTTCTTTTTTTTCGTTTTTATCGAACTGGCCAAGCACAAAATCAACCTGTCTTCCTTTCGGAAAATCGTTACCAATGCCAAAACGCAAACGGGCATAGTTTTGTCCACCACAAACTTCTTCGATATTTTTTAGCCCGTTATGTCCTGCACTACTGCCCTGCAATTTCATCCTTAACTTACCTAAAGGTAAAGCCAAATCATCTACCAGTACCAAAACATTTTCTGGAGCTATTTTCAATTCCTTCATCCAGTAATTAACAGCTTTTCCGCTCAAATTCATGTAGGTAGTTGGCTTTATCACATGCAGTTTTTTGCCTTTGTAGGATACTTCGGCATAGTAAGCCAAACGTCCGTGCTCAAATTTTCCTTCGAGAGATGCTACAAGTTCATCAGCAATGTCAAAACCAATATTATGTCTAGTGCTTTCATACTCGGCACCAATATTGCCCAAACCTACTATCAAAAATTTCATGTGGCAAAGGTAGCAAGCAAAAGGCGTTTGGCAAAGCGTTTTCAGTTCACAGTTTTCAGTTGGTAGTTTTCAACCTTATGCTTATTAATAAGACACAAAAGAATACAAAGCAATTTTCAATTCACAATTTTCAATTGGCAGTATACTATATACCCAAGCCATTAATCATTAATTATCAGCCATTAACCAATAAAAAAAGCGATACTCCAAATGGAATATCGCCTTTATCCTGTAAATCAAGAAATCTTAAATCCTATTTACCTTTTGCTGCGTTTTCAGCTTGTTTCAACGCTCTAGACATACCTACCGATACGATAGTATCCTCTGGTGTGTTAGTTACTACATATTCGCCTTTTTCCAAATCACGAACACGGAACAAGTTACCTACTTCTAATTTGGCAATGCTTACTTCTACTACTTGTGGCATATTTTTAGGTAATGCTTTAACACGTAGCTTACGTAATTTTTGCACTAATTTACCACCCATTTTAACACCTGGCGAAGTTCCGGTTAATTTAACAGGGATTTCCATTACCACTTCTTTATCGTCAACAAGTTGAAGAAAATCAACGTGTAACAATAAATCGGTTAAGGGATGGTATTGGGTATCTTTAACGATAGCTTTAGTAGCTTTTCCGTTAAGTGTAATTTCAACAAAACTAGCCTCTGGCGAGTAGATAGCTTCGTTCAAATCAGTTCTGGTAATGGCAAAGTGAGTTTGGTCTTTACCTCCATACAATACAGCGGGAACCTTACCTTCGTAGCGAAGCTCTTTGGCATCGCGTTTCCCTACGTTCTCTCTAGGAGAACCGCTAATAGCGATAGTTTTCATTTTTATTTATTTATATATTAATTTTTGTCGGCGTTGGGCGAAGAGCGATTGGCGTTTTACACACTTAACTCTATACGCAAAACACCTAACGTTTTACACTTTAAAAAGCTCACTAATTGAGCCGTATTCATTTACACTGGAAATAGCTTTAGCAAATAATTTAGCAGTGCTCAACTGTCTAATTTTAGGGCTTTGCTGTTTCAATGGAATAGTATCTGTTACAATCAGTTCATCCAAAACAGAGTTTTCGATAGTTTCGTAAGCCTTTCCTGATAAAACCGGATGCGTACAAACTGCCCTTACACTCTTAGCGCCGTTTTCCATAATTAAAGCCGCCGCTTTGGCCAAAGTACCAGCGGTATCGCAAATATCGTCAATCAGCACAATATCCTGTCCGGTTACATCACCAATAATAGACATAGCCTCAATTTCGTTGGCACGTTTACGACGTTTATCGCAAATTATCACTTCTGCATTAAAGAACTTGGCAAAAGTTCTAGCTCTGTATGAGCCGCCCATATCTGGCGAAGCAATGGTTAAGTTTTCTAAACCTAAGCTTTTGATGTAAGGCACAAATATTACCGAAGCATCCAAATGGTCTACGGGAATGTCAAAAAATCCCTGAATTTGCGCCGCATGCAAATCCATAGTCATAATACGGTGAATACCGGCTGCCTTTAATAAGTTTGCTACCAATTTAGCCCCAATGGCAACACGTGGTTTATCTTTTCTATCCTGACGGGCCAAACCATAATAAGGAACTACAGCTGTAATGTAGTGCGCCGATGCTCTACGAGCGGCATCAACCATTAACAAAAGTTCCATTAAATTATCGCTCGGTTGGTAAGTAGACTGCACCAAGAAAACATCGCAACCACGTACCGATTCATCAAATGAAGGCTGAAATTCGCCATCGCTAAATTTACTTAAGGTAACATTACCTAGAGGTTTGCCGTATTCTTCGGCTATTTTGCTGGCGAGGTCTTTAGTACCACTTCCGGCAAAAATTTTAACAGGGTTAAATTGCAATGGCATGATTTGCGGGTATCAATGCTTGTTAATAAAAATCGGATTGCGAAACATCACAATCCGAATATTTTTTGTTGTCCGACCTGGATTCGAACCAAGACTAAATGAACCAAAATCACTTGTACTACCCTTATACTATCGGACAATCAATTTCAAAACCCAAGTTCGCTGTGTTTTGAAATGGAATGCAAATGTACGCACTTTTTTTACTTATGCAAACACTAGCTACAAAAATTTTTAAAATATTTTTCATTCCATTCCGCCTTAAAATTGCTTTAGTTATTTTTTGTTAAATAAGCAGTAGCTTTAACTTCTATATCAATCTATTTTTTTATTTTCGGCAGCATTTATTTACACCAAACTATAAGGATTTAAGAAAACATCATATCATTAAAATATGAACTATTCAAAAGTAAACAATATTATTGGCTGGGTTTGTTTCTTCATTGCCACTACTACCTACGTTTTAACATTAGAACCAACTGCAAGTTTTTGGGATTGTGGCGAGTTTATCGCTTCGGCCTATAAAATGCAGGTGGTACATCAGCCCGGCGCTCCCCTATTTTTAATGATAGAGCGTTTCTTCTCGCTGTTTGCCATGGGCGATAAAACCAAAATTGCCTACTTTATGAACTTCGGTTCGGCAGTAGCGAGCGGCGCAACCATATTATTTCTGTTTTGGACTATTACCGCATTGGCAAAAAAAGTGCTGGTAAAAAAAGGCGAAGAAATTACTACCGCAAACCTAATTACCATTATGGGTGCGGGCGTAGTAGGTGCTTTGGCCTATGCTTACTCTGATAGTTTTTGGTTTTCGGCTGTTGAGGCAGAGGTTTATGCGCTTTCATCATTATTTACGGCAATTGTATTTTGGGGCATCTTAAAATGGGAAGCCGTTGCCGATGAGCCAAAAGCTGATAGATGGCTATTGTTTATTGCCTATATTATGGGGCTATCCATCGGTATCCACTTGCTTAACCTATTAACCATTCCCGCTATTGCGTTTGTTTATTATTTTAAAAAGACAGAAAAACCAACTACCGCAGGTATTTTTAAAACTTTGGGTATCGGTATCCTTATTTTAGCTTTTGTACAATATGGCATTATACAATATCTGGTTTCTTTTGGAGCTTATTTCGACCTTTTCTTTGTAAATACTTTAGGCTTAGGTTTTGGAAGTGGTGTATTATTTTTTGCACTCTTATTAATTAGCGGATTGGTTTGGGGCATCAGACATTCTATCAAACATCAAAAAAAGATTTTAAACTTGGCGTTATTATCTACCGTGTTAATTATTTTTGGTTATGGCTCTTTCGCTATGATTTTAATTAGGGCGCAAGCGAAACCAAATTTGAACAATAGCGACCCCGACAATGCCTTTTCATTTTTAGGTTATTTGAACCGTGAACAATATGGCGACAGACCTTTGGTTTTCGGCCCAAACTATAACTCAATCCCTAAATATAAAGATGATGGCTCTGCTCCTATTTACGTAGAAACAGGCAAAACTTACCGTAAAGGCGATACCAAGTATGAAGTTTCGGGTATTAAGAGAAAAACAACCTACGGTGAAAATGAGAACTTCCCAGATAGTATCCGCAGGCTGCAACATGAAGTTTTGTTCCCTCGTATGTATAGCGATGAGCAAAGGCACATCGACTATTACAAAGATATGATGGGCTTTAGCGACGACCATTTCCCTAGTTTCTTCGACAATATAGGCTTCTTTATGCGCCACCAAGTAGGTTTTATGTATATGCGTTATTTCTTGTGGAATTTTGCCGGTCGCCAAAACGAAGAACAGGGACAGGGCAGCATTTACGAAGGCCAATGGATTAGTGGCGTAAAGCCTATTGATGGCATGTTATATGGCAACCAAAACAACCTGCCACCATCAATCAAAGACAGTAATTTGTACAACCGTTTTTACTTCTTACCATTAATTTTAGGACTTATCGGGGCAATTTGGCATTTTCAGCGAAAACCTAAAGATGCAGGCATTATTGGCCTATTGTTCTTTTTTACAGGTTTGGCCATTGTGCTTTATCTTAACCAAAAACCAATGGAGCCAAGAGAAAGGGATTACGCCTATGTAGGTTCTTTCTATGCCTTTGCCATTTGGATTGGGCTAGGCATTATAGCGATTAAAGAATGGCTGTTCCAAAAATTAGACCCTAAGACCGGAGCTATCGGCGCTACGGCTATAGGATTATTGATTGCTCCGGTAATAATGGCAAAAGAGGGCTGGAAAGGCCACGACCGTTCTACCAAAACGCTTGCCCGCGATATTGCCATTAGTTATATGGAATCATGCGCTCCAAACGCTATTTTATTTACTTATGGTGATAATGATACCTATCCATTGTGGTATGCACAAGAAGTTGAAGGCATTAGGCCTGATATTAGATTGGTGAACTTGAGCTTGTTCGATACAGATTGGTACATTAACGGTATGCAGCGCAAGGTGCATGAATCGGAACGCTTGCCACTTACCATGACAGAAAAACAATATGTTTCTGGCGTAAGGGATGTAATGTACTACAAAGATATGGGTCTTGCCGAACCGGTTGAACTGAAACAGATTGTAGATTTGTTATTATCTGATGATGCTGATGATAAACTACCGCTACAAGATGGTTCTACTACTAACTTTATCCCTACCAAGAAATTTAAGTTAACCGTAAATCCGCAAGATGTAATTAATACTAAAACATTGCCAGATAGCATGCGCAACCAAATTGTTCCTAACCTAAACTGGACTTTTAATAAAGGTTATGTAACCAAAGGTACGTTGGCGATGTTAGATATTTTGGCGCACAACAATTGGAAACGCCCAATTTACTTTGCCAGCACCGTACCCTCCGACCAGTTTAATGGTTTAGATAAGTATTTATATAGCGAAGGGCTTGCACTTAGGTTATTACCTTTAGACCCCGCTAAACGCGATGAACAAGAGCAGCCTATTAACCTAGAGCCGATGTACGACCACGTGATGAATAAATTTAAGTGGGGCAACATTAAAAACGCAAGGTATTTAGATATTCAGTCGGCTGATGATATTTCTATCTTTAATAACATCTTTAACAGCTTAACTACTGGCCTAATTAAAGCAGGCAGAATAGATGATGCTAAAAAAGTAATGAAGCGTTACGACGAGGTAATGCCAACCAAGATTTATAGCATCCGTGCTGGCATGAGCGCATCAACAATGGCACAGAATCTATATATTTTGGGCGAAACCGAAAAAGCAAACCAATTGATTAAAAAGTACGCTGATTACATTGGAAAAGAAATTACCTATTTAGGTGATGTTACCAAGAGCAAAAACAGATTGGTAGGGCAACAGTCTGTGCAAATTGGTTTGTTCTATGGGCTAATGCCAATGGCCAAAGTTGCAGAGCAATACCATCAGCCAAAATTAGCGAAAGAACTGGAACAGCAGATTAAATCATTATTCGAATATGGAGGCTTCGGTCAGTATTTCGGAGAATTGCCACCAGGCTTTATGAATATGCAGTAAAGCAAAAAAGCCCGTTAGCGAATTGCTAACGGGCTTTTTCATGAAAATTATATTATTACCCTTCGTTCACTACACCCATTGCGCAGAATTTATCAATCCGCTTTGTAATGAGTTTTTCGGTATCTATTTTTTTAAGTGCTTTTAAATCATCTACTATTTGAGCTTTTAAGGTTTGCGCCATTTCTTCTGGATTTTGATGCGCACCGCCTAGAGGTTCTTTTACTACACCGTCAATCAATTGGTTTTTGTACATATCCTCAGAAGTGAGCTTTAGGCATTCCGCAGCTTTTTCTTTAAAGTCCCAACTTCTCCATAAAATAGAAGAACAAGACTCTGGCGAAATTACCGAATACCAAGTATGTTCCAACATGTACACTTTATCGCCAATACCAATACCTAATGCACCTCCCGAAGCTCCTTCACCCACAATAAAGCATAAAATTGGCACTTTAAGTACCGACATTTCCAATAAATTACGAGCAATTGCTTCTCCTTGTCCACGTTCTTCGGCTTCTAATCCCGGATAAGCTCCCATCGTATCTATAAAAGAAATTACGGGTTTATTAAATTTTTCGGCCAGACGCATTAAACGTAATGCTTTCCTATAACCTTCGGGATTGGCCATACCAAAATTACGATATTGTCGCTCTTTGGTATTTTTGCCTTTTTGGTGACCAATTACCATTACAGTTTGCCCATCGATAGTAGCAAAACCGCCAATAATGGCTTTATCGTCCTTTACAGTTCTATCACCATGAAGTTCTATAAAATCGTCGCAGATAAGATTGATATAATCTAAGGTCTGTGGTCGCTCAGCATGGCGAGACATTTGAACTTTTTGCCAACCTGTTAGGTTTTCGTAAAGATGTTTGCTGGTATCTTCGGCTTTCTCCTCAAGCTCTGCCAACGTAGCCGACATATCAACCTTGGTCTTATCGGCAATTTGTTTCACCTTGTCAATTTGTTGGTACAAATCTGATAAAGGTTTCTCAAAATCAAAAGATGTTTTCAGTTGTTCCATATTGGGGCAGTAAAATTAAGCATTTATCTGTAAACAATTACCAATAAATTTGCCTACTTATTTTTAAGCGCCAATTTTACGGCGATACGATACGCCTAAGGCTATAAATAAACATCCTATGCCAAATAAAATCCATTTATTGCCACCTACCTCATTGAATAAACTCAACTCCTCTAACGCCCACACCAATAGCAAAAACCAAACCGAGAAAAGTACGTACTGTCTTCATCTGCTTTTATTTTATCTCTGCCATTAAATTCGGATAATCGGTTACAATACCATCAACTCCAAGGTTTTTAAGATAAATGATGTCTTTAACTGTATTTACCGTCCACGGGATAATTTTTACACCCGCAGCATGGCATTTATCTACCAAACCTTTGCCAACCAAAGGCATATACGGGCTATAAATAGTCGGTGTAAATCCTAAGGTTTTAATATTATTTTCAAAATCTTCCTTTTCATCAATACCTAACGAAGTTGCTATTTGAGGATATTTTTCGTGAAGATATTGTAAGCTACGCATGTCAAACGAATGGATAGTTACCCGTTTCTCCAATTTCTTGGCTTTTACGATTGTCATCACCAACTCTACATATTCCTCTGGACTGGGCTGAAACTCGCCATCACCTTTTCGTATCAATTTAGTTTCGATGTTATAATGCGGCTTGGACATTTTTTTCTTGGTTACAAACAGTTCTACCTTGTCAATTAAATCACCAAGCAAAGGTTTCTCTACCCTAAATTTTTCTTGATACGGAAATCGGGGATTGGGTTTTGAACCTACATCGAACTGTTTAATTTCATCATAGTTCATTTTGTAGATGTTAAACTTCTTTTCGTTTTTCAGTGTAATTTCTTCGCCATCGGGCGATATACTAATTACATGATTAAAATAAGGTTCTTGAGATACCACCACTTGCTTATCTTTCGAAATCACCACTTCCATTTTTAAAGTAGTTGCTCCATTTTCCAAAGCCTTTATCATTGCCGGAATGGTGTTTTCGGGCATTAGGCCTCTTGCACCACGATTGCCCTGCACCTCAAATACCGGCTTTTTTTGAGCGAATAAAACAGTGCTATAAACAAATAACAGTAAAAATATTCTCTTCATTTTCATAGTATCGCTATGTCTAATTTTAAATCTCGTAGGTTTTAAACGTCCACCCGTCATTCCCGTGAAAACGGGAATCCTAATGCAAAAGACCTTTCTACTGCATTACGATTGCCAGTCAAGCTGGCAATGACGATCTAACATTTCTTTAACAGCTATTTTTAACCTACAATCCTACATGTTCGTCTCTGGTTGCAGCCGGCTGTCCCACTTCTCGTTTATACTTGGGGTCGTAATTCCATTTTATTTTATCTTCGGTCAGTTTGCCATCTTTAGTTGCCCTAGCTATTATCTCGTTTTCGCCTTGCTTTAACTTTACATTTTCAAAAATGTAATGCACATCTGTATAACCTTTTTTAACGCTCTCTATTTTTTCACCGTTTACAATCAGCGTAGGTGTTCCCTGATTAGAATAAACGGTTATCGGTGTTATTTCATTACCTCTGTTTACCACTCTGCGTTGTGTAATGTAAACCACAGGCTCTTTGCTCCAATTGGCCTTGTACCAATAAAATGGGTCTTTTTTAATCTTTCTATCAAAAGAAACCAAGCCCTTGTAATTACGTGGATTAACGTTTAGACCTGTAATTGGCGTAGCAAAATCGAACGTGTTCCAAACATAAGAGCCCAAAAATACCGGGCTTTTGGCAATTGTTGCCCAATGGATTTCGTGGAACTTGGTAGAAAACTGCTCCGGAAAAAATGATGGATTGCTGAACTGGTTTCCCTTATTCCCCACTACTTCTGCCTGATGCTCTGGAACGGCTTCTGCCCCATATTCTGAGAAAATAATCTTGTAATCTTTAAACTCTTTTGAAATCCGCTTTGCCCAAGTTTCTACATCATCTTCTTTTTCCGATAAATTCTCCAATTCGCCGTTGTACCATCCAAAATAATGGTTGATACCCTGCACATCGGCATTATTATTTACCGGATGATTGACTACATTATAACCACTTACTTGTACGGTATAACGGTCTGGGTCTTCTGTTTTCGCTAAATCGTTCAGTTTTGTGGTTAACTCTATGGTATAGGCTGTTGGCGTATAAACTTCGTTGTGCAGACCCCAAATATAAATTGATGGGTGATTGAAATTCTGTCTAATCAGTTCCTTTAGCTGTTGCTGGGCATTGCCTTCTTCCAAGGTAGTAACCCTATTTACAAAAGGGATTTCTGCCCATACAATAAAGCCCAAGCTATCGCATTTTGAGTAGAAATATTCTGATTGCTGATAATGCGCCAAACGGATGGAAGTTGCTCCCATTTCTTTGATGATGGCCAAATCCTCATCGTGGTCGGCATTACTTAATGCAGAGCCTTTGCCCCAACGGTCTTGGTGGCGGCAAACGCCATACAATGGATATTTTTCACCATTCAAAAAGAAACCTTCCGATGCCCTTAATTCAAATTTGCGTAAGCCCAATGACTGTACAGTTTCGTCTAATACGATTGTTCCCTGTTTAACCTGCGTAACCACTTTATATAGATAAGGGTCTTTTAAACCATGCCAAAAATGTGGATTTTTAACCGAAAGCTGTTCCAATACTTCTTGTCTGCCCTGCGGTAAAAGTTTGTAGGCCGTATTCGTTTTGGCTTTTACAATTCCATTTTTCTCAATGATGGAAGTAAGCACTTCTACCTGTTGAATTTTTCCGGTTTTATTTTCCAGTTTCACTTTTACACCTACATCGGCAGATTTTTTAGAAACATTTTTTTGCGTGATGTAAATACCAGACGAAGCAAAATCGCTAACTGCAATGTTAACCTGTTCGGTAACAATTAACGCTACCGGACGATAAATACCACCATACATTGGAAACAGGGTATGATTAACAGGAATTACCTGTGGCGTGGCTTCGTTATTTACTTTTACCAAAATTTCGTTCTCCTCACCATACTTCAACATGCTGGTCAGTTCGAAAACAAAGGCCGAATATCCGCCTTGATGGCGACCTACAAAGCTATACGTTCCATTGGGTTTGCTACTGCTATAATTCACATCGTTTTTTTGGATTTGAGCTTCTAATGGCGATTGATTGATATATACTTCTGTATTTGTATTTACACCTTCGAATTTCACAAAAACTCGTTTGCCTTTCCATTGCTCATTAGGTATTAAAGATTTACGATAATAGGCATCGCCTGTGTAAAACCGCTCGTTAGTACCTAATGTGGCTGGCCTAACCTGCATATCTTTGGCGTTCCATGTATGTGGAATTTGTACCAACTGCCATTTTCCCTGAAATATATTGCCAAAATTTAGCTGCTCAGTAGTAAAAGGCCCTTTTTTAAACGCCCAATCTTTATTAAACGGGATAATTTCTTTAGCCTTTAACGTTTGGCAAAAAAGCAATAATGCAATAATAAGTAGATGTTTAATTTGTTTTTTCACGCGTGTTATAGGGTATGCAGTTGATGAAAATATTTCTCAATTGGCAATGCTCATTCTGACAAATATAACCCATATTTTATCATGAGGAAACCATTTGGCACAAAAAAAGGATTTTAACAATAGTCAAAATCCTTTTTTTAGTTTATCAATGCTATATTATCGCTCTGCTACGGTAAATATTTGTGCAATAATATTCCAGTTTGCATCGGGCTGACGTTCCCAAATAAATACGTAGTTAAAGCTCTCACGCAAATCGGCTTTGTAATCGATGGTAGCCAAACCATAGGTATAAGCAAAATCGCCACCCAAAGCCTTATCGGCCTGCGTAGTTTTTAAATTAATTTTATCAATTACCCGATTATTGAAAGCTAAAATACCGTCTTTACCGATAATTGCTTCGGTTCCGGGAAATAATAGGCGTGCATCGTGATTAAGGAAACCAGAAAATGCCTGAACACCGTGTGTTTTTAGCATGGTATTCAATGTTTTTTCGGTACTATAAATAATATCGGTGGCAGCTTTTAAATCTTTTGCGGAAGCAAACTTAGGGCTGTAAGTAGTTGTAGGTTCTACAAAATTGCTTTTTGGCTCTTTTCCTTTGATTGGTTTAATGGCTTCTGTACCTATATCGATAATAAATTTCCATTCACCATCTTTTCCACGCCAAATTGAAAGATAATGTCCATAAGATTTTTTATCGCTACCGTAAACATAGCTTCCCGAGGTGAAACCCCAATCTCTACTTTTTGATAAACGGGCATAATTAGGTTCCCAAGTTAGGTTTTTGGTATCCGTAGCGGTAGAAAAGTATTTTTTTGCGTTAATTGGGTTTGGACGAAACACAATACCATCAGGAGCCGCAAATTCACTAAAAGCTGCATTAACACCATCTTTTGCCACTTTTTGTGCAAATGATTTTTCGGTGCTTACTAAAGATTTTACTGTACCGTCTGACTTTTGTGCATATACATTAGCACCAATCGCTAAGGCTAAAATGGATAAAAATATTTTTTTCATAATTGTTATTGTGGTGCTAATTTAAAATTTGAACTGTTTAACTGACAAAAAAGTAATCAACAATTGCACATTGGTGTGTGGCTGATGGTTAATATTCGATAGTTAATAGCCCCATTGACTGTCAACCATTAACTAATGACCAATTTGTTCTCTGTAAACAGTTTCCAAAATGGTTTGTCCTACTGCTTTTAACGTATTTCTATCAATGTTGTTCAGATTATCTAATTGCGTATGCCAATTGCTGTAAAATCCGGCAGCATCTGAATAATGAATAACGTCGATTGCAGGTATTCCGGCTTGATTAATCCAATAATGGTCGTCTATTAAATTGCCCGAAGTTACGTTGATGAAATAATTACCATAACCAATTTCGTCGGCAATACCCCAAACTTTGTTCACTATACTTGGTGCATATTTTCTGGAAATCTCGTCTTGCGTAAACTGTGCATTGCTGCCACCAACCATATCTAAATTAATAGCATATAATGGTTTATATCCTTTTACCGGTGGATTTTTATACCAATGCTGCGAACCTAAGCACCAAGTAGTTTCGTGTGGGGTTTCGTCGTTAGCACTTCCGTAATCTTCGATATCCCACAAAATAAAATCTACACCTACATTTGGTTTTTTCTGCTGAATTTGGCGAGCCATTTCTAAAATTACAGCTACGCCACTAGCACCATCATTAGCAGCATCAAATTGCTTGTCTCTCATTCCCATATTAGGATCTTCGTTGGAAAACGGACGTGCATCCCAATGGGCCGTAATTAAAATACGTTGTGTTTTTTCGGGATAAAAAGCTGCAATGATATTTTTTAACTGATGTGTTTTGCCATCGTAAGTTTTTACGGGAGTTTGCTGTACAAACACTTCGCCACCAAACGATTTTAGCTTCGCCACCAAATAATCGGCACATTTGGCGTGAGCCGTAGTTGATGGAATACGCGGGCCAAAATCTACCTGTGCTTTGGTGTAAGCGTAGGCACTATCAGCATTAAAATCTGGCGATTGCAGTTTTACCTCTCCTGAGGTGTCTGTACCGGCTGGCTTATTTTGTTGGCAGGCTTGGAAACCAAGCAATGCCAAAAATGATATGACTAATAGCTGATTTATTTTCATTATTGTTTACTTTTTCCGTCATTGCAAGGTACTAAGCACAATCTACTTGTCATTCCGACGTTAGGAGGAATCTGTTAATTCAATGTTAATTGTATACAGATTCTTCGCTACGCTCAGAATTACAGAACGTTTTAAGATTGCTTCGTACCTCGCAATAACAAACGTTTAAATTATATTTTGCTCCAAGTAGTGCCTTCTTTACTATCTTTTAATTGTATGCCAATTTTTTGCAAGCCGATGCGTATCGAATCTGAAGTGGCATAATCTTTATTCTCTTTGGCTTCTTTACGCAGGGCGATAATCATGTCCAAAATTTCATTTAAATCACCATTACTGCTTTCTTCATCCTTTAGCCCAAAAATATCGAATACAAAATCGTTGATTAACGTTTTAAGTTCTTCCAGTTCATCGGCAGTAATCTTGGCCGAGCCATCGTAAACGGTATTGATAATCCTTACTACCTCAAACAATTCGGCAATAGCTACCGGGCTGTTAAAATCATCGTTCATAGCGTTAATGCATTTTTCACGAATTGGGCCTATGGCAATAGTTCCATCGGCAGAAGCTCCCAATTTTGGCAATAAGGCTACCGCATTCATCAATCTTCTGAAACCCTTTTCCGAAGCGTCTAAAGCATCGTTACTAAAATCTAAAGTGCTACGGTAGTGCGCCTGCAACATGAAAAACTTCACCGTCATAGGGCTGTAACCTTTGCGCAACAGCGGATGGTTACCCGTAAATAGTTCATGTGGTAAAAAGCCGTTTCCTGCCGATTTAGACATACGAGTTCCATTTACCGTTAACATATTGGTATGCATCCAGTATTTTGCAGGTTGATGATTAGAGCAAGCCTCAGATTGTGCGATTTCGTTGGTATGGTGCGTTGCTGCTAAGTCCATTCCACCACCGTGGATATCGAACTCACTGCCCAAATATTTGGCACTCATAGCCGAACATTCGATATGCCAACCCGGAAAACCCATTCCCCAAGGCGATTGCCATTGCATCAATGTTTCGGGCTTTGCTTTTATCCAAAGGGCAAAATCTAACCTTCCTTTTTTATCATCCTGTCCGCTTAACTCCCTTGTGTTTTCTAGCAGTTCTTCTAATTTCCGGTTGGTTAAAATGGTATAGTTATATGCTTTGCTATATTTTTCTACATCAAAGTAGATTGTACCATCTATTTCATAAGCATAACCATTGTCGATAATTTTTTTTACCATCTCAATCTGCTCAATGATATGTCCGGTTGCTGTTGGCTCAATGCTGGGCGGAAGTGTATTGAACATCTTCATCACCTCATGGAAACCCAACGTGTATTTCTGTACAATTTCCATTGGCTCTAGTTGCTCCAATTTGGCACGTTTCGCAAATTTATCATCACCTTCGTCCCTATCTCCTTCCAAGTGGCCCGCATCGGTAATATTACGTACATAGCGTACTTTGTAACCACTGTATTTTAGGTAGCGAAAAATTAAATCGAACGAAATAAAAGTACGACAGTTACCCAAATGCACATCGCTGTAAACGGTTGGCCCACACACGTACATACCAACGTGGGGCGCATTTAGGGGTTTAAAAACTTCCTTTTTACGGGTTAGTGTATTGTATAACTGTAATGCTTGTATCATGTTGCAAATGTAAAGTTTTTAGGGAGGAAATGAACCTGTTTTTTTTATCTTTAAGTATACTATAAGCCCAAAAAAATGAACAAAGAAACGTCATATAAATCTTCGAACAAAAGCAAGTGCGCACCCATTGGGATGAGAAAAAGGAGCTCTGGCACATTTCGGTTATTGATGTAATTGAAGTGTTGACAGGAACAGAGCGGCCAAAAAAGTATTGGAGCGACCTAAAAAACCAAGTTCAAAAAAGAAGATAGTGAACTGTCCGAAAAAATCGGACAACTGAAAATGCAATCATCGGATGATAAATTTTATAAAACCGATATAACCGAAAGACTGTACAGACCAAAAGAAAATTGTTTATAAAATTTACGATTGACGACCTGACCACAGAAAAAAATTGTTGTAAATTTGGTTCTTTGGGTAAAGAAACTAAATTAGAATAGAAGTGGCAATAAACTCAGCAAGACCGTTTTTGAAGTGGGCAGGTGGAAAAACTCAGCTCATTTCTGACATTGAAAAGGCGTTGCCAATCAATTTGACACAGACAAACTTTACTTATATAGAACCTTTTGTTGGAAGCGGTGCAGTGCTTTTTTGGATATTAAACAACTTTCCAAAACTTGAAAAAGCTGTAATCAACGACATCAATGAAGATTTAGTAAATACATACAAAATCATTGCTTCAAAGCCGAAAGAATTGGTTTCAATTCTTGAAATATTGCAAAACGAATTTCACGCTTTAGAGGGCAACGAAGACTACAAGAAACTTTATTATTACGCAAAAAGAAACTTGTACAATTCAAGAAAAGAAGAACAAAGCGGACAAGCGGCTTTGTTTATTTTCCTAAATCGTACTTGTTTCAATGGCTTGTATCGTGTGAACAAAAAGAACGAATACAATGTGCCGATGGGAAGTTACAAACGTCCGACAATTTGTGACAAGGAAAATCTTTTTGCTGTAAGCAATTTGCTCCAAAAAGTTGAAATTCTTTGTGGCGACTTTGAACAAACGCTGCCTCATGCAAGCAAAAATACGTTGTTTTATTTTGACCCTCCATATAAACCTCTGAACGAAACATCAAGTTTTAATTCTTATGCAAAAGACGAGTTTAACGATAATGAACAAATTCGTTTACGGAATTTTTGCTCAAAACTTGACATTTTAAATCATATTTGGATTTTGAGCAATTCAGACGTGAAAGGACAAAATGAAACCGACAATTTTTTTGACGAATTGTATTCGGATTTTCACATTCAACGAGTTGGAGCAAGAAGAAGTATAAATTCAAATCCTAACAAGAGAGGAGTTTTGACAGAGTTACTAATTACAAATCAAATGAATAACCAAGAATATGTCAGAGCGATTTAAAGTTTTCTTATCATAACTTTCGGCAACGGATAAGGTCAACTTTCGGCAAAAAACAAATTAGAAGAAGCGTATATAATTCCAAGTTTGTACAACTTGACGACGCTTGAAAAGTTTATCAAGAAAGTTTAAGAAACTGTTTAAATTTCATTCAAAGAAAGTACATTAACGGCGGGGACGCTGTCCTTTAGCATCAAGGCGAAGTTTGGCGTCTCCGCCAAACAAACTTGTAAAATAGGTATTCCATTTTTAAGCAGTTCTAAACAGAAAAAATTGTAGAATTTTGAATATGGCGACATTAATAAAGCAACTTAGGAATAATAGAAGTGTAATTTTTGATGTAGGAAAATTTGATAATTGGTGTGTATATGTAGTAGAGAATAATGGGAGCAAAAAAGCGCCATTTGATGAAACATATTTTAACGACCTGTACAACATTGCTCAAAAATACATACAAGATAAAGTTTACGATGATTTTGTGTCAATCTATGAAAACACAACAAAAAATATAGACAATGGAGTTTTAGCACTGATTGACAATATTACGAATACATATAACGAAGAGGACAAGATAATTATTGAACAATGGTTTACGGTTATCTACGCAGGAATGATTGCAGAAGAAAATAAAGACTTCGCTATTTTAAAGAAAAGAGTAAAAAGACTTGGAATGCACCAAGTAATGAAATTAGGTATGTCTGCAAAAGACGCGGCTAAATTCAGTTATGGTAAAAAATGGCGAGAACTTGACGCAATAATGAAACCGTTGGGATTTTAAACAAAGTAGCGAACACTAATTATCATCGCTTTGTAAAGCAAAATTTAATTTTAAATCGCTCCTAACAGGAAAATGGTCTGAAAGTTTTTCTTTTGAGATATGGTGATTGATGACATCAAAGTCTTTCGTAACAGCTACATAGTCAATCTGAAAGTTGGGAAAAGCACCATTATAGGTTTTACCAAAACCACTTCCTTTTTCTTTAAAAGCATTTTTTAGTGAATGTGTAATTTGGGTTACGCAATACGATGCAGGGGTATCGTTAAAATCTCCGGCAATAATATAAGGAATGTTGCATATGGCCATTGCAGATTTCATGATTTTTACCTGCTCGCTTCTTCTTATAAAGGCATTTTTGAGCATGCCCGCTATTCTTCTTGAAGATTTATATTCGGGATCCATTTTGGAAACCTTGTCAATATAATCATAATCTTCTTTCTGAAAAGATATAGATTGCAGATGGACATTATACACCCTAAATAATTTGTCCTGCACCGTTATATCAGCATAAATGCTCTCGTTGCCCGGTATCGGGCCAAAAGGAATTTTACCTTTATTCTTTATCGGATAACGTGAAAAAATGGCCAATCCAAATTCTTCATAATCGTTACCAGAAGTAGGCACAAAATAATAATATTTAAGGTTCAGTTGTTTTTTTACACTATCAATCAAATCATATTCGCCTTTGCGCCGGGTAAAAAATTCCTGAAAGCAAATGATATCCGGGTTTTGATTTTTAATGGTTTTAAGGATTTGTGTTTTGGTTGAAACATCATTGTTTTCGCCATATTTCTTAAAGCTATGCACATTATAGGTCATTAACCTTATATCATTTTCGTTATCTTTTCTCGAAGTGCCTTCCTCACCAAAAAACCGATAAGTAGCCGTTAGCGTTTTCCAGCCAAGAGCAATAAAAACAAGCGTAGCAACGGCTATTAAAAACTTGCGGCGAAACATCCAGTACACCACAAAAATTAAGTTGGCGATTAAAAAGAAAGGATAAGCCAATCCTGCAAAAGCAATCCAAATATTGTCTTTAGGGTCAATCTGCCCGGCCAGCATACCCAAAGCCAAGCCTATGGCCGTAATAACCGCCACAAAAAGTATAAATTTATCGAATATAGATAGCTTAGACTTTTTATTCATTAGTTTTTGCTTGCATCAAATAAAATTTGCTTTTCTTTAGTGGTAAGGTTTTCGTAGCCACTTTTAGATATTTTATCCAATATTGCATCAATTTCTTCTTGATTTACTGCTGTGGTTCTTTTCTTTGGGGCTTCGTTTTTAACCACTTTCAACTTAGGTTTTTTAACAAGGAAACTACTTAAATCGGTACCTTTTTGAAGCAATTTAATATAAACAAAGCCAAATAAAGCACCTCCCAAATGCGCCAAGTTACCACCAATATTGCTCGAACCGGGCGAAGTTCCTACAACATCTATCAGCACATAAACCAATAACAGGTATTTTAACTTTACATCGCCAAAAAGCAATAAGCGTATACTGTAATTTGGAATAAGTGTAGTTACAGCACTAAAAACTGCCATTACTGCTGCCGAAGCTCCTATTAAAGTTGCACCACTGGCATTTAATTGCGGACTTAGGTTAAATATCAATGCAAATGCTAATGCCCCTATAAATGCACCGCCCCAATACACTACCTGAAACTGTCGGGGTTTTAGAAAATCCAGAAACAGATTGCCCATCCAGTACAGCCACAACATATTAAAAAGGATATGGAAAATACCTTTGTGCAAAAACGCAGAAGTAACCAAAGTATAAAACCGTGTTGGCCATTGTGCAGCATCAGCCGGAAAGGCTAAATATTTGCTTACATAAAAATCCCCTAACCCTTGGGGTAAAAATAAACTGCCCACACCAAACACCAAAAACACAATTATGTTAATGGCAATATAAAGCATGGCCGGATTGCCCGACTGGAAAAACCTATATTTTAAATCTCTAAAACTGTTATTCATAGTAATCGTAAAACCTGTCTTTATCTTTCCATAGCTTAACAAGGATAAAGCCAATTAATGCTCCGCCCAAATGTGCAAAATGTGCTACGGAATCGCCTTGTATACGGGCAACACCCAAAAACAATTCTATAACGATATAAATGGGGATAAAATATTTAGCTTTTATAGGAAATGGTATAAACATGAGCATGAGTTCTACATTTGGATAGAGCACAGCAAAGGCAGTCAACACACCAAAAATTGCACCCGAAGCGCCAACCATTGGACCAAAATATACTTCTCTAAGTTTATTGACATCTTCTGCCGAAGACACATTGATTGTTTGTAAGTTATTTACTACACTGCCAGTAATTTGATATACCTCAAATGCCTGCACTGCCCACTGCAAAGCCAAAGCTCCCAAACCTGTTATCAAGTAAAAATTAATGAACCTTTTTGCACCCCATTTCTGCTCCAATATTCCCCCAAACATAAAAAGCCCAAACATATTAAAGAAAAGGTGGGTAATATCGGCATGCATGAACATGTAAGTAATGGGCTGCCATACATTAAAAAAAGGAGAATCAAAATAAAAAACAGCCAAATATCTGGTAAAAAAATCCTCTCCCTGCCGCCCAAATATCCAAGAAGCAAAAAGGAAGATGCTATTAATTATCAGAAGGTTTTTTACTACTGGTGGTATATTAATATTGTTCATTTTTTCGGTTATGGGTTACAAGTGTCTTTGTTCCTTAATCTTTGTTCTTTAATCTTTATTCCTTACTCTAATCTACTTTTCAAATTTTTGTGCCAATTCTGTCAAAGTAATGGTTTGTATAGCCGGTTTACCGTTAATGCTAAAATTAGGTGTTTTACAGGCAAAAAGTTCATCAATTAAGGTATTCATTTCTTGCTGACTTAATGCCGTACCTGCTTTAATAGCACTATTACGAGCCATGCTCCTAGCCAAAGCATCTCTTTTAGTTAACTTTAATTCTTGTTGAGAGTTTTTAAAACCTTCTATTAAATACTCAAAAAGTTGTGTTTCGTTAATGTTTGTACTTCCCAAATCAACTGGGATACCTTCTATCACCAAAGTATTTTTGCCAAACTCCCGAACATCGAAACCCAAACTCTTAATATCATCCAACAAACTTTTTGCCAGTTCAAAATCTCCCGGGCTTAAAGTTACCGTTTGCGGAAACAAACTTTGTTGCGATGCGCCCTTTCTATCTTCCAGATGCAACAAAAAACGTTCGTACAAAATACGCTCATGGGCTGCTTGTTGGTCTATCACCATCACTCCCGATTTAATTTGCGAAACAATGTAGCGGTTATGGAGTTGCATGTACTGCTTGTTTGTTGTCGTTGGGGCTTCTTCCCCCTCTTCGCTTAGCGCAATGGTGGCTTGCTCTGGTTGCGAGTAATTGGTTATTTCGTACAACGAACCCCAGTTTTGGGTTACTTCTTTACGCTGGTGCTGTTCCTTAAGATATGTGGTTTCTCTGGTAGCCATTTTAGGTGTACCAAAGGGATTAAAATTAGGATTGAAAGCTATGCTTGGCGGCACAATATCTTCGGGAGCTTTTGGGGTAATCATTTGGCTAAAAGCCGTTTCTTGGTTAAAATCTAAAGTTGGGCTGATATTAAATCTGCCTAATGAACGTTTTACCGCCGAATGAATTATGGCATAGATAGATTTTTCGTCCAAATATTTAATTTCCGTCTTTGTTGGATGTACGTTTACGTCAATTTTCGCAGGGTCTATTTCTATAAAGAGCACATACAACGGGAAATGGTCGTTGGGCAAAAGTTCTTCGTAGGCTTTGTTTACCGCATGGTTCAGGTAATTATCCTTGATAAATCTATCGTTAACAAAAAAGAACTGCTCACCCCTGGTTTTTTTGGCAAACTCGGGCTTCCCAATATAGCCTTTTAGGTTAATGATGGTTGTTTCTTCTTCAACCGGAATTAAACGTTCGTTGTAATTGTTGCCAAATAAATGTACAATACGCTGTTTAATAGTAGCAGACGGTAAACGGTAAATTTCGTTGCCATCGTGGTGCAGGCTAAAAGCAATATGCGGTTTGGCCAAAGCCACCCGCTGAAACTCATCGATAATATAACGCATTTCCGTTGGGTTGCTCTTTAGGAAATTACGTCTTGCCGGAGTATTGTAGAACAAATTTTTAACACAAATGCTTGTTCCGTTTGGTGTAGCGGTGGGTTCTTGTTTTATGATGTTAGAACCTTCTATCTCTACCAAAGTTCCTACCTCATCTTCATGACGCTTGGTTTTCATCTCTACCTGTGCAATAGCCGCAATTGACGCCATTGCCTCGCCCCTAAAACCCATAGTACGTATGGCAAATAAATCATCCGCTTTGCGAACTTTCGAAGTTGCATGGCGCTCAAAGCACATGCGTGCATCGGTAACGCTCATACCACAGCCATTATCTATCACTTGGATAAGTGCCTTTCCGGCATCTTTAACAATCAGTTGTATCTTGTCGGCACCAGCATCCAGTGCATTTTCCAACAATTCTTTCACTGCCGAAGCCGGTCTTTGCACTACTTCTCCTGCCGCTATTTGATTGGCTACACTATCGGGTAAAAGTTGGATGATATCGGACATTTATGTTGTTAAGTAAAGCCGCTAAATTACAAAAATAGTTGGCAGTTTTCAGCTTACAATTGGCAGTTTAAGACTTACGAAGTTTTAGAAACTTCGTAAGTCTGCACAGTTTGTAACCCTACGCCTTAAACCCTATGCCCTATGCCTCCAATTGTAAAATCTTAACATACATCAATACCAAATCAACATTAAAATAAATATCTTTACCACCATTAAATTTATTCCCTAAAAATTATGAAATTAAAAATCGCTTCTATTTTAATGTTAGCTGTGGCAGCTAGCTTTTCTTTCTTGGCTTTTGCTCCAAAGGCCGATGTTTATACCGTAGACGTTGCTAAGTCTAGCATAACTTGGGAGGGAAAAAAATTCTCGGGTTCGCATAATGGCACTGTCGCTTTAACTTCTGGAACACTGCAATTTAATGGCAAAAAATTGGTTGAGGGCGGCTTTATTGCCGATATGACTACCATTAAAGATGCTGATGGTAATGCCAACTTAGAAAAGCACTTAAAGGCCGATGACTTTTTTGGGGCAGATAAATTCCCTGCGGCCAACTTTGTAATTAAAAAGGTTGAAGGTGCTGGCGCAGATGTAAAAATTACAGGAGATTTAACCATTAAAGGCAAAACCAATCCTGTTACCTTTGATGCAAAAATTACTTGGAATGCTGACAAGACCGTAACCGCCGTAGCAGATAAAATCACTATCGACAGAACCAAATACGATATTAAATTTAAATCGAAATCTATCTTTAGCGATATTGGCAACAACTTTATATATGACGACTTTACCATTGCTGTAAAGTTGGTAGCAAAAAAATAATCCTCTATTAAATAGCTATTTATAAATCCGGGCATAGCTCGGATTTTTTTATTTAAAAATTTTTAATGTAACTTTATACAAATCTTCTATATGAAATATATACCACCGTTATGGTTAACAAGTATTTCATAAAAGCCGATGCAACAGACTCCCCCTTCTAAGATTAGCCTCCTTGTAATTGATGATGATGATATCAATATTTTTATTATTAGTAAAATAGTAGAAAAAACCGGGTATGATGTTGAGATTTGTGCTAAACACAATGGCCAACTTGCCATCGATTATATCAAGGAATTAGTAGTCAACAACCAACCTTTGCCACAATTGGTATTAATAGATATTAATATGCCCATACTTAATGGTTGGGAGTTTATAGAGGCTTTTGAAGCACTAAAACTTAATGTAACCAATGATATGTACATGCTATCATCGTCGGTTTACGAAAATGATATAGAAAAAGCGAAAAGCTACAAATCGGTAAAAGGTTTCATTTCCAAACCTTTATCCATAGATAGATTAAAGGAACTATTGGCTGGAGTACGCTGTTAAACGATAAAAAACTTATCGTCCTGTAATTCTACAAAAGCCTGAGTTTTGGATTTAGAGTGATAGAACAAGCATTTCCAATGTTCTGTTGCTGCTTTATGACCAAAATCTTCCCTTAATTCCATCGCTTTACGGCCATCATAATCGTATTTGGCTATAAATTTTCTGATCAGTTCTTCTGGTTCGGGCAGTACATCGCCCCCAAAAAATACTTTGTCCTCTCCATCGTCAATTAAAAATACCTGATGATAGGGGCAATGTGCGCCTGTTAATTCATAACTTATTTCGTTGGTCAATTTACCGCTCTCCTCAACCAAATGAATTTGTGCATTACGCTGTATAAAGTCGAATATTTCGGTATGGTACGATGATGATTTACTGGTAAAAGCCGTTTCCCACTCGCCTTGCTGCATCACATAAGTTGCATGGGGAAAACTCAACTCCATTTTTCCGTTATAATGATGCACCATCCCGCCCGAATGGTCAAAATGCAAATGAGACATCAGCACCAATTCTATATCATCGGGGTTAAAACCTGCTTTTCTAATATTCTCATGCAAATGCAATTTGCCTTGCTCATTGCTATATCCCAAACCGGTATCCAACAACACCAAACTGTTTTCAAGTTTTACCAGAAAAGGCTGTACGTGAATAAATAACGAAGCCGGCCTATCTTTCGGATTGTCCTTGGAAGGGTCGAAAGGGATAAACTTCTTGCTTGCATCTACCGAATATGAGCCCTCCGATAAGGTAAAAACTTGTATGGCCATCTCTTTTTACGAAAGAAAATTTAATATATATTTACGGGTTACAAATATACATTATATATGTGAGGTTGTCCGAAAAGTCTATCCGTCATTCCCGTGAAAACGGGAATCCTAATGCAAAAGACCTTAAACTGCATTACGATTGCTCCCGTACGTACGGGACTGGCAATGACGATCCGGCAAGACTTTTTGGACAGTCTCATCAAAAATCATAAAATGGAAAAACGGTGGGCAATCAATCAACAGGCAGACAGAAGTATCATAGAAATGCTTTCTCATCAGCTGAACATTGATATAAGCCTAACGAAAATTTTGGTGCAAAGAGGCATCACTACTTTTGACGAAGCCCGGCATTTCTTTAGACCTCTGTTAACGCATCTTCATGATCCTTTTTTAATGAAGGATATGGAAATTGCTATCGAAAGAATTGACAAAGCAATTGCTAATGGTGAAAATATCTTAATCTATGGCGATTACGATGTTGATGGCACTACTGCGGTAGCGCTCACTTATCAATTTTTTGGCCAATTTACCAACAACATTGCCTACTACATTCCCGATAGGCATAGTGAAGGCTATGGTATTTCTACACAAGGAATTGACTTTGCCCATGCTAATGGTTTAAATCTAATTATTGCTTTAGACTGCGGTATCCGTTCTAACGATAAAATCGCCTATGCAAACGCTCTAGGTATCGATTTTATTATTTGTGACCACCACTTACCTGGAGAAGAATTGCCGAATGCTATTGCAGTTCTTGATCCTAAACGTAGAGATTGTGAATACCCTTTTAAAGAACTTTCGGGCTGTGGCATTGGCTTTAAATTGGCGCAGGCTTATTGTGCCTTAAAAAGTTTGCCCGATGAGCTTTTCTTACAATATCTCGATCTGTGTATGGTAAGTATAGCCGCCGATATTGTACCTATCGTGGATGAAAACCGTGTATTGGCACATTATGGTTTATTGAAACTGAATGAAAATCCATCTACTGGATTGAAGGCCTTGATGCAAATTGCAGGCAAAACCGAAAACTACAATATTGGTGATGTAGTTTTTATGTTAGCACCTCGTATTAATGCCGCAGGACGGATGGGACATGCCAACGAAGCGGTAAAAATGCTGTTGAGCAATGAACTTGGTCTCGCCGACGAACAGAGTGCTTTTATTAATACCCAAAATATAGAACGTAAAAATTTTGACCAGAACATTACCTCAGAAGCCTTAGCCATTATTGAGCAAGACGAGGTGTTGATTAACCGTAAAACCACCGTTGTGTTTCAAGAAAGCTGGAACAAAGGTGTTATTGGAATTGTAGCTTCCCGATTAACAGAGAGATATTACCGCCCAACCGTTGTGCTTACACATTCTAACGGTAATTATACAGGTTCTGCCCGTTCGGTTGCCGGTTACGATTTATACGAAGCCTTGGTAGAATGCAGTGATTTATTAATACAGTTTGGCGGGCATAAGTACGCCGCAGGTTTAACCATTGTGCCAGAAAATTTGTCTCTATTTGCAGAACGATTTGAGCAAGTAGTGGCCAATAGCATCGCTCCCGAACTTTTAATACCTGAAATTAACATTGACGCAGAAATAGATTTTAAACAAATAGATGGAAAATTTTCCCGGATTCTAGCGCAAATGGCACCTTTTGGCCCACAAAACATGGCACCTATATTTATTACTCAACGGGTCTATTTAAATGGTTTTCCGCAAATTGTAGGTACAAATCATTTAAAAATAAATGTAAAACAACAAAATTCAGCTATTTTTGAGGCCATAGGTTTTAATTTGGGCGGATATGAAAAACTGTTAAAACCAAATCAGCCTTTTTCTATTTGCTATACCATAGAGGAGAACAATTGGAAAGATAAAAAGCGATTACAACTAAATATAAAAGGAATTAGGATTGAAGAATAAGGATTAAGGAGCAAGGAATAAAGACTCCAAAAATTGTAATTCGTAAATCTAAAATCGTAAACACAAATGATTTTAAAAGCCGAACATCTCATTAAAAAATATAAGCAGCGCACTGTTGTTAACGATGTTTCATTTGAAGTAAGCCAAGGCGAAATTGTAGGTTTATTAGGACCAAATGGAGCAGGAAAAACAACTTCGTTTTACATGATTGTTGGCTTAATTAAGCCCAATGAAGGGAATATATTTTTAGACGGCGAGAACATTACCAAAGACCCCATGTACCGCAGGGCACAAAAAGGAATTGGCTATTTGGCACAGGAAGCCAGCGTTTTCCGTAAATTATCGGTAGAAGATAATGTAATGGCTATTTTAGAGATGACCACCCTAAACAAAGAAGAACGCAAAGAGAAACTAGAAGAACTACTTACCGAATTTAGCTTGCATAAGGTGCGCAAAAACCGTGGCGATTTACTTTCGGGCGGCGAGCGCAGAAGAACGGAAATTGCAAGAGCTTTGGCGGCAAACCCTAATTTTATTTTATTGGACGAGCCTTTTGCCGGGGTAGACCCCATTGCCGTGGAAGAAATACAAAGTATTGTTGCTAAGCTAAAACAAAAAAATATTGGTATCCTAATTACCGACCATAATGTACAAGAAACCTTGTCGATTACCGATAGGGCCTATCTACTTTTTGAAGGAAAGATATTAGAATCGGGAACGCCAGAAGTATTGGCCGCTAACGAAATGGTACGAAAGGTTTATTTAGGTTCTAACTTCGTTCTACGCAAGAAAAATCTATAAAAACAAAATCTGATGGCAATAGTAAATTCAATTTTTACGTGGTACATGAAAAAGCGCATCCATCAGATTGAGCTTTTTATGAAATACCCTTTAGATGTGCAGGATGAATGGCTGCACACCTTAATATCTAGTGCCGAAAATACCGAATGGGGAAAACGCTACGATTATAAATCGATATTATCCGTTCAACAATTTAAGGAACGTGTGCCGATACAAAACTATGATACATTAAAGCCACATATAGAGCGTATGTTGCAGGGCGAGCAAAATATTCTGTGGCCTTCGGAAATTAAATGGTTTGCCAAATCATCAGGCACGACCAGTGATAGAAGCAAATTCATCCCTGTATCAGAAGAAGCGCTTGAAGAATGTCATTTTAAGGGCGGAAAGGACATGCTCTCCATCTATTGCAACAACCGTCCCGATACGCAAATATTTACAGGTAAAGGTTTGGTATTGGGCGGTAGCCATCAAATCAACGAGTTGTGTGAAGACATCCATTATGGTGATTTGTCCGCCGTGCTGATTAAAAACCTACCTGTTTGGGCCGAATATTACCGAACGCCCGATATGTCTATTGCCCTAATGGACAACTACGAAGAAAAGATTGACCGCATGGCCGAAGCCACCATTAAGGAAAATGTAACCAGTATTTCTGGCGTGCCTACGTGGACTATTGTGTTGGCAAAAAAGGCCATGGAACTTACGGGGGCTACTAATTTGTTGGAAATTTGGCCAAATTTAGAAGTGTATTTTCATGGTGCGGTAAACTTTACGCCATATAGAGCGCAGTTTAAAGAACTTATCCCATCGCCAGAAATGTATTATCTGGAAACCTATAACGCTTCCGAAGGATTTTTTGGCATACAGGACCAATCTTATTCGGAAGAATTGTTGCTCATGCTAGACTATGGCATTTATTATGAGTTTTTGCCCTTGGAAAACATAGACGAGGAAAATCCAAAAACGTTGTCTTTAGACGAAGTTGAACTACATAAAAACTATGCCGTTGTGATTAGTACCAATGCGGGTTTGTGGCGTTATATGGTTGGCGATACCATACAGTTTACCTCATTATTTCCTTTTAGGATAAAGATTACGGGGCGTACCAAACATTTTATTAATGCCTTTGGCGAAGAAATAATTATAGACAATGCCGAAAATGCTTTAACAAAAGCTTGTTCAGTTACCCACGCCAAGATAAAAGATTATACCGCCTGCCCTATTTATTTTAACGGTAATGATACTGGAGGCCATGAATGGATTATAGAATTTGAGCAACAACCGTCAGATTTTGAGCATTTTATTGACGTTTTAGACCAGACCTTACGTGAAATAAATTCCGACTACGATGCCAAGCGTTTTAAGGATATGGCATTGCGTAGGCCAAAAGTACATAATGCCCCTATTAATACTTTTTATAAATGGCTAAAAGAAAAGGGTAAATTGGGGGGGCAGCATAAAGTGCCACGTTTAGCTAATAACAGGGAATATGTAGATGATATTTTGAGGGTGATGTAGAAAAGCAGGAAACTTTGGTTTCCCGCTTTTCTACATTCTGCATTTATTCCTCTTTAGGTTTCGCCCTCCAAATCAGCAAACAAAGCAATACCGAAAGTAATGCCGAGCCAATCCAGAAAATGGAGATTGTTCCAAAATCATAAACAATTGTTTTTCCTACTACAGTTTTGCCCTTTTCTATCAATCTACCACTGATAATATCCTGCAAACCAGCCCCTAGATAACTGGCAACGCCTACAACACCTATAGCAGCACCACTAACACTTTTTGGCACTATATCTACGGCCATTAAACCTGCCAAATAACAGATTAGTACGCCTATGGAGAAACCAAATACGGCCATTGCTACATACTCGGCCCAAATATATCCGTTGGGAACGAGTAAAAACATTGCAATGGAAAATGTATTTAACAATCCAAAAATTAATGCAGGAATATTTCTGGAACTTTTAAAGAACTTGTCGCTTACCCAACCCGAAAATATATTGCCAAATATGCCGCTGATAGAACTTATGGAAATAATAAAGCTGGCATGAACGGCACCATAGCCTCTATGTTCTTGCAAAAAGAACATCCCCCAACTTGTAATGGCATATCGGCTAATATACATTAGTGAACTTGAGATAGCCAAAACCCATATAGCCGGATTTTTTAATACCTCTAGCTGAAGTTTACCTATATCTTTTTTGGTGGCAGATGCCATTACGGGAGGCAGACCTTTAGATTCTGGGGTGTCATGAAGCCAAAGGAGGATGATTACAATACCCAGAATGCCCGCTACAAATGCGCCTACAAATCCCCATTGCCACCCAGCATAAGATACCAAAAGTGCCGTAAAAATATAGGTAAATGCTTCGCCAATATTATGGCTGGCACTAAAAAAGCCGTAATAAGTGCCCCTTTCCCTATTATTGAACCAACGCGACATAGATACAATGGCAGGTGGTGCTCCCATGCTCTGAAACCATCCATTAAGGCCCCAGAGTATAGCAAAAAGCACAAAAGAGCTTATAAAGCCCATACTAAGATTAATAATGGCCGAAACAAACAGTCCTAATGCCATAAACCTTCTAATATTGCTCCTATCAACCAAAAAGCCATTCACAAATTTGCCGACTGCATACGAAAAGAACAGAGCCGAACCAACAATACCCAATTGTGTTTCGGTTAGTATATGGTGGTCTATGAGTGGTTTTTTGATAACATTAAGGCTTAATCGACAAACATAGTAAAACCCATACCCGAAAGTAGCAGATAAAAATACCTGTAACCGCAATTTTTTCATGCGCTTTTCCCTATGCTCGGGCATTTCCTGCGCATCTAATTCTTTTTTTGGTTCAGGAGCAAAAAACGATAATAATTTATTTAGCATCATTTTACTTTTTTAAGGAATGTTTGCCTGTTTTTTCCAAATAGTCTATCAAATTTCTGGGTCTGTCGGTCTGTATTATATTAGCCCCCTGCTTTATCAGCCATCCCCAAGTCTCATCGGGTTTATTTTTTTCTACGGCCTTGTCGTCATCATGGCCCCCATTGTGGTCTGGCCAAAGGGCATTCATCCAAACATTATTGGTTTTTCTAATTTGGGGTATGGTCTGTACTATAGCTAGCGTATCTTGCTTAAAAATAGTTTGTACAATACTGTTGGGCCTATTTTTGTAACTTTCAATTACTTCTGCCGCATTCGGTTTTTCCATATTGACTACCACCACCAAAAACATTTCATCGGGGATGTTAGGATTTTCTGCCAATATATCCTGTAATGGCGTATTGTCTTTTACATTATATAGTACCTGATGGGTCATATTGCGCTTTTGCAGCATAGGCAATACTTTTTGCAAATATGGATAGCCCTTGTCTATATCTATCAGTATCCTATTTTTTGCACTATCCAATATTTGGTCAAATGTTGGTATTTTATGCAAAGTTTTATGGCCTTGTCCTGCTTTTAGGAACATTGCCTTCAATTCTTTTAGCGTGTAATCTTCTGGTTTTCCTTTACCTGTCATGGTGCGGTCAATGGTTTTATCGTGCATCAGCACTATTCTGCCATCCTTAGTTTCAGCCAAATCGCACTCAAAAACATCAACTCCTATTTTAATGCTATTGAGCAATGCCTGTAAAGAATTTTCTGGTGCTTCACGCCAATCGCCACGATGGGCTGTTACCAAGACATAGTTTGGGGAGTTTTTTTTCAATGCCAAAAGTGCACTCTCAAAACGTTGAGTGCCTTGGGCGTATATGTTGCCAGACAAGGCTATAAGCCAAAGAAATAGGCTGGTTTTAATTATTTTATTTGCCATTTACTTTTTATTTATTTTACTAAAATCAATCTGTAATTTATGTTATTTTATTCCCTTGTACATCCATATATTTGCCCTGCAATAATTATCTGCCACACTAGGTTTGCTACGGGAGGCAAAGGCTATATATAATTTGTTATCTCTTACTTTTAATCCCTCTGCTTCCATATAGCCCGTTCTTGTTATGTTTGCAGCATTAAGTGTGGCTATATCAGCAATAGCCATTACCTTGGTTCTGGGGCGTATTAATTTTCCTTGAACGTTAAATACGGTTACATACGCGGTAGATGGTCCATTATCCGCATTATTGCTATTGCCTACCCCTTCATAGAAATAAATATAATCTCCATTGATATCAAAGCCCTGAAAGCTGTACGAGTTTACATCGGTGGCTATATTGTTACCTTTGGGTACTGCAAACCAACCTACTGGGTTTAATTTCAGCAGATTTCTTCCTTGTATGCTTCTGATTATTTGTTGTTCGTCAAAACCTATTTCTTCGCCACCAACGGTTACCGTAAGATTAAAGGTTTCTAACGGTAGTTTTTTTACATCGTCAATGTTATAGGTATAGAAATAACGGGCACCGCCACTTTGGGTGGCATTAATGCATAAAAGTTTATTTTTCGCATCAATAGCAGGATTAAAGTTAAATAAATCGGCCTTGTCCAAAAAATAGGTATCTCCTGCATAGCCATCTCCATATATCTTACCTGTTTCGTATTTTATCCTAGATATTGACCTTGAGTTGTTATATTCTTTTGTTGAAGTATTTTTTGTGGCATTGCTATTTATCCATACGTATTGTTGCCCATTTTCCTCTTCCATAGCCAATCCTCCCCCATGTCCAAAATATTTCAATGTCATATAATCATTGCCTATTGGCGTGTTTGGCTGACCTTTTATTACATACAATTCATGTACAGTAGTGTTACCGGGCACATTGCCGTTGGCCAGCCCAAGTTGGGAGTAATATATATTTCCATGGTTATCCAAATCAAAACATTGCATTACACTGGTTGTGGCCTTTAGTACAACATCTGAGCTATAAACCAGCGTACCCGAATAGGGTTGGCTCAATGAACTTAATGATAACGGGCTATTGTCTAAAATTACGGTAACCTTACAGGTAGATGAATATCCTGTGGTACTTACTTTAATATCTGCAACGCCTATTTTTTGGGCATTTACCTCGCCTTCGCTATTTACTGTGGCTACAGATGGGTCTGATGAGGTCCAAGTGAATTTTCCCATGCCTCCATCAAGCTGTTTTTGTTGCCCTACGGTTAATACTATTTCATTTGGCAAACTTAATAATTGAGGCGAGGTTTGTCTTTTTTTACACGCCGGGAGCATTATTATAAGCAATAGGCTAATGCTATATAATATTCTTTTTAGGTACACCATATTATAAATTTATGTTTGGTACGTACAACTTTCTTGAGCTACGCATTTTATCTATTGAATTTAACCGCATAGTGTTGTCCGTTGAGCGTTTTTAAAGAAAGTACATATATTCCTCTTTTTAGGGATACGGGCAACTTTAAACTGCTGCTCTCCACAGGTACTGTTTGATTAAACAGTTTTTGGCCAAGCATATCGGTTATTTCAACACTTGCTTTTTTATCGGTGATGTTATTACAGAATATAGTTACATACTGCTCATTGCTATTTACCAGAATATCATTAGCATTAAGTCCTGTTTTGATGGTTACAACCTCTTCGTAGGCCGTAGATTTTCCATCTACATCTACCTGTATAAGTCTATAATAGTTATTACCAGACAATGGACTATTATCGGTAAAGTTGTAATTTGTTTCTGTATTTGTAGTTCCTTTTCCGGATTTGCTTCCTATTATCTTAAATTCTTTATTATCAGATGCTCTATAAATATCAAAACGGGCATTATTATGTTCTGAAACTGTTTTCCATGCAAGTTCTACATGCCCAATTGCTTTTTTGTAGATTGCCGTAAACGACGAAAGGCTTACGGGAAGTGTTACATCCTGTTCTATATCGGCCAGTGTTCCCCAACTGCCATCTGTGTGGTACAATTCTATCAACTTTAATGTTCTTGGCGTAGTCCAAGTATCTGTTGAAGAATTATATGCACCTTCAAGCTTAAAGAACACACCATTATCTATTCCATTAATGGTAGGCGTTAGGCCAGTTGGGTTAAAGAAAAATGTATTAGTTCCCTGACCGTAATATTGATTGGTTGTGCCATCGTAATAATCATTTCTTACAGGAAGCCTATAACCGGCAAAGTTACCACTAACAGTTCTTGCCGCAGCAGAGCCAATTTTACTACCGTAAAAAACCACATCTATTGGAGCCGTTGTTGCTGTTACGGTTGTTCCCGCAAAAACAGCTATACCATCGGCATTATCGTTGTTGCTGCCTGTGCCTGTTGTCCAACCTTGTATCATGTCGCCTGTTGATGCTATTTTATCTCCTACAACATCGCCTACTTCTGCAACATAATCATGAACGCTTATCCATTTTGCACGATTTGCCGATATTGAAGCTGTTTCGCTGATATCTGTGCTTTTCACAGGATTTCCAGCCACAGTAACAGCGCCAGCAATTATCTTCTCGGTACCCCCGATATAGAAATATTCACCTTTTTGTACATGGCCCGAAGTGAGGGCAAAAGAATGTACCTGATTAGCTCTTGCCCAACCTTCGGGCTGTACACCTCCATTTCTACAAATAACTACGGTATAACTGTTCGTTCCATTATCGAAAGTGATTTCCTCTGTAGCCATTAGCTGTATATATTCCATATTCCGCTCTAGGTTATCACTTGTTCTTTTAGGGCTTGGCATAAAACCGGTAATGATAATTTGGCTGTGCACATTTAATGCTAAAACACTTAACATTAGAATTGTAAATATCTTTTTCATCTGTTTAAAATTTTGTTTTTCAATTTTTATTTAATTTAATTTCTATTGCAGAAGTTATTTTATTTCATATTTATCGAGTATTTGAAGTATTTCGTTCTTTAGGGTCGAGGCCATTCTGAAATAGCCGAGATCATTGGGATGTGTACCGTCAATAGAACCTTCATGGTCATTGCCGAGCAACTGTTCCGATGTAATGAAGTATAAATCTTTCATTCCTCCATTTAAGAGGTTCATTACTTCATTCTGAATGGCTACATTTTGGTCTTTTACGTATTTACCTACTCTTTTATTTGCATATCCACCTTCTCTTATAATGCTTTGCATTACAATAATTGGTGTTTTAGGATGCTTTTCCCTGATGGTTTTAACAAGATTTGCAGTACGTTCTTTTATGATAGACGGGGCAGAGTTGGGCACACAATCTAAAATATAGGCATCGGCCTCAACAGATGCTACAATGTCTGCCACCTCGGGTTCCATTTTGGCCATTCCGCTTAAACCAAAGTTGATGAAATTTAAACCCGTTTGCCTAGTCAATTGCGCAGGATAAGTCATTCCCGACCGACTAGTTCCGGCACCCTGAACAATACTAGAGCCATATATCAGTATTCTTTTTTTAAATGGATCCGGAATCGGTTTTATATCAGCCTTTTTCTCAACGCCTATTTCTAAACTTCTGGTTTCATCATATACAGGCAGATATAGGATAAACTCTTTTTCTTCTTCGCCCATGTCGGCTATGATGTTTTTTTCAGAACAGGTTGCCGTTGAGGGGGCTACACCTGCAAACTGCCATTTGTCATTTTGTTTTACATACAAATCAAATCCTTTATTGGAAAATGATGTCATGTATGGAAGAGGTTTGGCATTGGTAACGCACCATTTTAGTGAGATACTGGCGGTGTTAGATTTAAAGGCTATAAACATGCCCGCCCCATGGGTAAACAATTGTTTCAGTCTTGCCGGCAAACCACTATGTTTAACCGTATCTACCCTTTGGAAAGGATGTTGGGTAGGCATCATTTTGCCTCCAATGGTTAAACTTTCTGCTGCTACGTACTTAAATTGTGCAAACAATACTTGCACACAAATAAGGCTAAAAATAAATTGTAATGTAATTATCTTCTTCATCTTAATTGATTTTTATTTCTAATACCTGTGGGTAATGATCAGATATTTTTTCTGTGAGTTCATTCTTTATCATATAGGCTTTTAAACACTGTTTTTTTAAGGTATTATTTACCAAAATATAGTCTATTCGGGTATAGTTGTTGTGCTTTTTTATAGTGGTTGGCGCACTTTTCTCGAAATTTTTATTTAACGTTCGCCATGTATCGAGATATCCCGCATCTAGTATTTTTTGCATTGCAGAATAATCTATTTTACCGTTGTTCAAGTTTCGGATGTGTGCATTTTTAGCTTCCGAAGCCTGCATTAAGGCAATCTTATCAGATCCATAACTTCCTTTATCTAAGGGAGACATGGCATTTAAATCGCCCATAACCAATATTTTATGATCTTGTAGTTTACTTAAAAACGTTAACAGTGAATCCATTTCTACATTTCGTTGGGTGTAGGTAAATGGAGCCAAATGAGCCACTACAATATGATAATCCAGAATATCGGCATACATATATCCGTGAAACACTTTTTTGGTTACTTTTTTTACGTTGGTTATGGGATATTTAGAAATTAAGGCGACCGAATGTCCTCGTTCTCTTTGTAATGCGCTGTAAGGCATGTCCATACTTTTTGCAAAATCGTTAAGGCTTTGTTCCGAATATCCCTTTACTTCCTGCAAGGCAATAATATCTGGCTTTTCTTTCCCTATCAGTTGTACAAATAGGTTTTTAACAACAGAATCGCCTCTAAAGCTATCGAAAATGTTATACGATATTATTTTCAGTTGTTTGTTTTGGCTTTTTGCCCCAAAAGAAAGGCTTAACAAGATGGCCAATACCGTTATAAATTTTCTGTTCATCATAACTTATCATTATTTATTCTTCCAAAGCCGTTATTTTCCCTGTTTCGATTTCTTTAAGGGTAGAGTTTAATGCCAAGACCACAAATGTTTGTGTCCGGGCCTTAGTCCATCTGCCCAAAACAGGGTTATATACTCCGCCCAACATATTAAAGGCTCCAATACCTGCCGTGGTATAGGCAAAATTTTGTGTATTGGTGCCGGCCCTGTAAAAGGGTTGTTCTGTTAATGTTATCGGGTCTACTTCATCATAATAATCGGTATTTGTTATACGATAGCCCCTAGCCGGCGGCCCTGCGGTATAGAGATTGCCTGTTGTGCCTACCCATATTACATCTATTGGCTTAGAGGTGGCCGTTATCGTTGTACTCTCGAACACGGCAATACCAAATGCCGCACCTCCATTAGACATTACGTTGGTTGTCTTGGTGCCAAAACCATCGCCATTGGTGGTGCTGTAATCAAATGACCTTATCCAGTTGGCACTGCTCATGCTTTGGTCTGAACCACGTCCATTTATTAGCTTTGATGAACCGCCCACATAAAAGAATGTGCCTTTTGTCGCGAATCCGGATGTAAGGTTAAATTTATATGACCTTAAATCGCCAGTGGCCCAACCATTTGCCAAATAGCCCGTTGGGGTTGATGCCGTAGCATTGCTATTGATGACCAGAGAAAAGGGTGTTTGAGAGAAATCTATATCCCTTGTGGCCATCAATTGTACATATTCATAATTGGCATCGGTAACGTGTACGGTATTAGAGGCATCGCTCATAAACCCCGTAATTATAATTGAACTGGATTTAATATCTGAACTTAACAGTACAAGATCATCAGCTGTTCTTAAACGAAGTTGTGGTACAAGATTATTTTTATCGTTATAAGCGGTAAAGATAATTCCGTAAAAATTTGCCAGTCCCGGCAAGGGATTATTTGCAAACATTGCTTCACTTTCTGTGTGTAAAGTAATTTTGCCAAAACCATCGTTTAGTGTTTTGTTACCGGCAAATACATCTGTTGATATCGGCAACGGATCGAAGCCCCCTTTGACAATGGCCACTAATGTACTCTCATAATCGTTGGGTCTAGCAACAATCAAATTGCTGTTTACCCTATTTACAGGAATATTGTTCCACGAGGATATTTTGGTTATGGCTGTTGACGAAATACCTGTAACCTGCAATATGCCATCAATACGCTTTAACACACCTGCATTAACATCAACTATTATAGAATCGCCCGGCTTATAGTTATTGGCCTCTGTACCTACGGATATGGCTATACCTCTTAGTTGCGATAATCGGCGGCTATCCTGTAATACCAGTAGGCCTTGGGGCAGATTTTTTTCGGAATGGTCTGAAATAACAATTCCCGTAATTTTTGAAGAGCCGTACATATTATCCGCAGACAGTTTAACTTCTGTTCCTTTATACAAGTTCCTTAAGTCGAAGATGGATATATATGGGCTAATTGTTGCTCCCGGATAATTTCCATCTTTACATGCTCCTAAAAAAAGACTAATGCTAATAAAGCATAAATACACTATTTTTTTCATCTTGATAATGTCTAGAGTGAATGACTTAATTTTTACGGCTTCTGCCACCATACCTGAGTAGAAATTACATCTGGCCCTTGGTTTGCAATTGCTTGTTTATAATGAGTAGGATTGGTGGACTGCACATATACTGGATAATTCAACCTTGCGGGCATTACCTTGTTATTTTTTAGTCCATCGCCCTTGGGCAGCACGGGGTACCCGGTTCTGCGGTACTCAAACCATTGCTGAAAATCAACAAGAAACAATGAATAATATTTCTGCAAATGGATTTTCTCCATTTTTTCCTCGTCTGTATCAGTAGCTACCCATGGAATGTCTGCATTGGTGAGATAGGTATCTATATCTTCTGTCCAATTGGGCAGCCACAATGTTATACTATTTTTTACACCCTGTTTGTAAAAATCTTCTGCCGAACCATTTATCCAACCCTTTAAAGCAGCTTCGGCAAGAATAAACTGCAACTCGGCATAATTCATTATCATTCCTGTCATTGGTTCTGATTGTAGGTTACGGGCTGGAGGCGTAACTCCTGATACGGTTTGGTCTATGGAATAAAAATAAGATAGTCTAGTTATCCCCCCACCTTGTGCATAACCACTCGGCACTCCCAAAAACTGACCTCCCGAAGCAGCTATGCCCCAACGGTTAACTCCATTAAGTCCATAAGTGCCACCGTTTATTCTAGGGTCGTTCCATCTGGTGAGGTTATCAATAAAGAAACTACAGATGGCAGGTTGTCTAAAATCTGCGGCTCTTAAAGTAAAATAGGGAGAAATGTAAGGTGCTACTCCTGTCCATTTTAATATAGCAGAATCATCATTGCTGGTCATTTTAGGATACGAGCCAGCATTATCGTCTATAATGTTTTTTATTTTCTGTATACATAATGCTTGTACTTCCTGTTTCCCAGACAATCTAAGCAACAACCTGAGATATAAAGAATTACCAAATTTACGCCACTTGGTAATGTTACCCGCAAAAACAGGGTCGCTCGAAGCGGTTATGGAGGTATTTGCACTTAAAAGGGTATTGGCTTCTTCTAGTTTCTCAAAAATATCCAGATAGATGTCTTTCTGTTTATCAAAAGCGGGTTCATAATTATCATCTGTTTGTGCTTTAATGGCATCAAAATAAGGTATATCCCCATAAGTATCAGTAAGCAGTGAAAAAATCCACGATTGGCAAATTAGGGAAATGCCCATGTATGATTTATTCATTGTTCCTCCATCACTGGCAGTATTATAAATAGCTTTAAAGTTTGTTAACTGCGAATACCACCCGTCCCATTGGTAGTTGGCCCAAGTATCACGGATATCATATCTGAAAACCAAGCCTTCGGCATCGCTAATATTTACGGTTACCTGCATTAGCTCATTATTAAAAGTGCGGTTACGCGACATGTTGTAGGTAACGGTTTTCACCAAAGCGGGAGCCAAAAGTTGTTGTGGCAATGCCTTAGGTGTGTTGTTAGGGTTGGTATTCAATTTTTCAAACCCCGATGTACAGCCCAAAAGGGTAGTTATATACGCTAGTACAGCTATAAAAAGTTTATTCGATTTTCTTTTCATTTTTCTTTGTCTTAAATCCCAACAACCAAATTAATACCCAATGTTCTTGTAGAAGGGAACTGCGCTATCTCAAAGCCCCGGATAATATCTGTTCCATTTAATGTTCCAAACTCTGGATCAAAAACGGGCCATTTTGTCCAGATGAACAGGTTACGTCCATATACACCTATTGTAGCCCGTTGAAGTCCTATTTTATTTGCGAATTTTACAGGCAATGTATAATCTAGCCTCGCTTCCCTAAATTTGATAAAGTCGGTTGAATAGGTACTGCCCTCTGCATTATCCGTTCCATAATGCGACCTATAATATTCATCAATATTTACAGCTATTACATTGTTCTTTCTGTAAGTTCCATCTGGATTTTGTAGTACTCCGTTCCCAATTATCCCATTGTACCTGCCGGGCAAGGTATTTTTTGTTTTCCCGGATCTAGACAATACGGCATAGCTCATGGAATGGGCTACTGCTCCATATTGGGCATCGAACAACACATTCAATCGAAACTGTTTATATCTAAATTGATTGCTGAAGCCCATTTTCCACTTGGGAATTGTATTGCCCAGATAAACCACATCCGAACTGATCAAAGCGTAACCTGTATTGGCATCATAAACTACTTGACCATCGGGTGCCCTTACATAGCCCCTGCCATATAAATCGCCCATGCTACCTCCTTTGGTTACCACTATTTGGCCGCCTCCGGCCGGACCGGTTTGCAATACCACCGAACTATCTGCCAGTTCAACAACGGTATTTTCATTGGCCGAGAATGTTACCGTAGCATTCCAATTAAGGCCATTCTTACTAACAAGCGGTTTGGTGTTCAGGGAAAATTCCATACCTTGATTCTTCACTTTTCCTGCATTGATGAGCGTCCTGGCATATCCCGAAGATCTATCTACCACTCTTTGCAATATCTGGTCTTTTGTATTACCAGAATAAAGGGCAAAATCAAGGCCTAACCTATTATTGAAAAATCTTACATCTCCACCTATTTCATGACTGATTGTTTTTAATGGTTTTAAATCGGGGTTTACCAAAAGTGAGGGGCTTTCCAATGCCCCATTATAATAGCTACCTGCCGATGGAAAGTTATATGCCGTTAAATAGGGGGTTACGCCGCCACTCCCCACCATTGATGAAGACGCCCTAAATTTTGCAAAACTGATGTATGATGGTAGTTTAAAAAGTTCTGAAACAATAAAGCTTACACTTGCTGATGGATAGAAAAACCCTGAGTTAGCGCTTCTATCTGGATTTGCCAAAACACTGTTCCAATCTTGACGGGCAGTTAAATCAAGGTACAAGAATTTCTTATATTCTAAAGAGGTCATGCCATAAAAACTATTAATGGCGTACCTGCTTTTATACGGATTGGTTTCTAAAGGCCCTGCTGCATTAGATATACTATATATCCCCGGAAAAGTCAAAGAATCTGCCCTAACTTCATCTTTATTATATTTGTTTTTAAGCATACTGCCCCCTGCAGATACAGAAAGGCTAAAGTCTTTGTTCACTTTTTTATCATATTTTATCAGGAAGTCGCCACTTACCTCTTGAGAAAATATGGATTGTGTCCTATAACTCCCTCGCTGATACCTCGTTCCTGCATCATAGGGACGGCGCTGCGATCTTTCTTCGTAGGCCATGTCCATTGTGGTTCTTACCTGAAGGCTCAGTTCTTTAGTTAACCGATAATTTGCCTGTATGTTCCCCGTAACACCATCTCTACTAGAGGCATTTAAATATTCATAGGCTATGGCATAAGGGTTTTGAGGCTGCGTGCTAAAGGGATATTGTATGGCTACACCTTCCTGCCCTCTTTCCCAATAATCTTTTAACCAGTTAATATCCGCATTTGGTATCCAAGCTAAGGTCCAGTACATAATACTTTGGTTACCATAGCCCGCAGACGGCAAATTATCACTAGACTTGTTCGTATAGTTTATTTTAGAAGTAATCTGCAACTTATCACTTATTCTTGAGTTTACCGATAATGCCACACTATTACGATCGTATCCGGTATTAGGAACTATCCACTTATTGGCTACGTTTGTTGCAGAAAATCTGGCCGTTGTTTTATCGGTACCGCCATCAATACTAATTGAATTGGTATAGGTCTGGCCGACCTCAAAGTAGTCTTTAAACTGGTTGCCGTAAGGTACCCAAGGTGTCCTAGTAGCACCCTGTGTTCTGGTTACTGGATCGTACTGATAAAATAATTGCCCTTCGAATCTTGGTCCATAGGCGGAACTGCCCGAGCCTGTATTTGCTCCATCTTCAGAAGCCTTATAAGAATAATATGCAGCACCATCCAATCCCTGTCCATATTCATACTGATAATCTGGCCATCTGTTTACACTTTCTAATGATGTGTTTGAGTTGACGGTAATACCCAAGCCTTTTTTCTTTGGCTTTCCTGATTTGGTGGTAATAATAATAGCTCCATTGGCTCCTCGTTGTCCATACAATGCCGATGCTCCGGGACCTTTCAAAACATTAATACTTTCTATATCTTCGGGATTAAGATCATCTATTCCACTTCCATAATCGGCCGGCATATTATCGCCATTGGTTCCGATTACAGATTCTCCACTTACCGCCGTACGACGACCACTTCCCTGATTAAGCACTACACCATCAACAACGATAAGTGCCTCGTTATCTCCCGTTAGGTTATTTTCGCCCCTCAGCACTATTTTGGTAGAGCCAACCGGGCCACTGTTAGATCGTATAAGATTTAAACCCGCCACTTTTCCCGAGAGTGCGTCAACCCAATTGTTTGACATAGCATCGGTCAGTTCCTCGCCCTTAATGGTCGATACCGCATAGCCCAAAGCTTTTTCTTCTCTTTTAATCCCTAATGCAGTAACCACTATCTCGCTAAGTGCCTGCTGTTGCTCTTTTAAAACAACGTTGAGATTTCTCCTTGTACCAACTTCAATTTCCTGATTAACAAAGCCTAGAAAAGAGAACAGCAATACACTCTTCTCGCTTGGCACTTTTAGGCTAAATAAGCCATTTGGTCCAGAAGTAGTTCCTCCTATTGTCCCTTTTATACGGATGCTTGCGCCCTGTATGCCAATGCCTTTTTCGTCTACTACTTTGCCTTTTATCTCTATACTGGTTTGGTGGGAATCTTCTTCTATTTTTTTCTTTATCGAAACTGTGGTGGCAGTTATTTTATAGGTAAGAGGTTGGTTGATAAAGCATTTTTCTAAAACCTGTTGTATCGATTCGTCTTTGGCGTATATGCTTACTTGTTTTGCTAGTTTAAGTTCTTCTTCCTTATATACAAAATCATATCCTGTTTGCTTTCTAATAATGCTAAATACATCTATCAGCTTTGCATTTTTAACATTGATATTAACTTTTTGGGCATATATGGCCGAATTAGCATTAAGTATCAGCAGGAAAAGGAAAATAAATATCAGTTTTATCCTTAGCATGCTTCCATAAGATATCTTACTACCCCAATAAGATAGCGTTACGATATTTTTTTTATACATTTGAAAATGATTAGGCTTGTTATTTTAATATAATTGTAGCAATTGTAGGATTTGCCTGATTGAGCTTATTTCAGCTTCTGAACTTGGGGCATTCGCAGTGTCCCAAGTTTCTAGACAATCCTAATCTATTTGTTAATTAGGCGTGACCACAATCCTCCTTCCTTCTATTTTAAATTTGTAATCGCCGAGATCTTCCACAGCTAACAGCAATTCTGATATGTTTTTTGTTCTTGAGAATGTTCCACTAATTTTTTTATCCGTAGATTGGCTCTGATATACTACTTCTATGTCGTACCATCTTTTTAGTTCGTTCATCATCGTTACTACATTTACATCATTAAAACTAAAATAGCCTTCTTTCCATGCTACTGCATATTCTGTGTTAACCTCCGCAATTGAGATGGTATTTCTAGAAATGGCATAGGAGGCTTGTTCTCCCGGTCTAAGCATCTTGGCCTGGTTTTGGGCGTGTACCTTTACGGCACCTTCTAGCAAAGTGGTTTTTTCCAAATTTTCATCTACATAGGCCCTTACATTAAAATGCGTTCCCAATACTTCTACGGTTTGGTTTTTGGTCATCACTTTAAAAGGTTTACGGCTTCCATCGGCCTTGTTATTTTTGGCTATCTCAAAATAAGCCTCACCTTCCAGTTCTACTATGCGTTCTTCGTTATTAAAATGCAGTGGATATTTCAATTTCGACATAGAATTAATCCATACCCGACTTCCATCAGGCAAATTAACCCGAAAACTTAGCCCTATAGGTGTTTGTATAGCATTATATGCATTGATATTTTCTGTCTGTGCGGATAAATAAGACAATTCGGCAGTAGAGGATTTTGATAAAACAGCTCCTTCTTCTGTTATAGCGCTTCCAGGTTTTAGCCCATTAAGGTCAACTCTCCTTCCATCAGAAAGTGTAAGCACTGCCTTACCTTTGAAATCTTCTTGATTTGTGAGTTGGGTTTCTTTCTTATCTAAAGATTTTACGGCAGAACGATTAAAGAAAAACAAGCTGCCCACCACCAGTAATACTGCCGCAGCAGCGGCAGATGTTCTTATGTAGAATAAGCGTTTCTGCCTATTAATTTCTTTGTTGATGTTTTTAAGCCCAAGATAGAACTCTTCTTCAAGTTCTTGATGGCTCAGTGGTTTTTTATCTTTATTTAAATCCAAATACCATGCATGCACCAATGCTTTTTCTTCAGCATTGGCATTGCCTGATAAATACTTATGAAGCAAATCTTCTTCCCGTTTCATTATATTTGGTAAGCCTTAAACAACGGCTGTATAATGTTATGACACGGCTAAAGAGGCTAGGGGGTATTGCAATTAAAAAAAAATTGAAAAAATATTTGTGCCAAGTTTTACCCTAAGAATTCTTAACGTATTTCTTATATGGGTTCTAACGGTAAGCGGACTAATATTCAACTCATTGGCAATTTCTTGATGGGACATTTCTAAGTTTCGGCTCATTTCAAAAACCAAACGCATCTGAGGTGGTAATTGAGCCACTTCTTGTTCTACTATCCTTATCAATTCTTTTTCTTGGAGCTTGCTCTCTACCAAATTTTCGCCCTTTTCTGAAAACTCTTGCAAAGAAACCATATATTTCTCTCTTACTTTGGTATCCCTAATAAAATTTAGTATCCTGTTTCTTACAGCGGTATAGAGATAGGCCGACAAACTTGAATGTATAACAAGTTTTTCCCTATTATTCCAAAGGTGCACAAACAGCATTTGAAGGATATTTCTTGCGTCATCTTTATCTTGTAGCTTTCTATAAGCATGGGCATAAAGCAAAGCATAGTACCGCTCATAAATCTGATTAAAAGCATCTTTACTTCCTTGTTTTAACAAAGAAAGTAGCTCATCTTCATTATATTCTGGTTTATACATTGGCTAATTACTAAACAAAGATATTCTTTTTGACAAAGAAAACAACTCCGTTGTATGTAGCCTTTATGTTAAATTTATACGGTTTTTATATTAAACTTAATCATTAAACGACGTTTGAGAGATTAAGGCGCAACATCCTTTCCACAGATACTTTTTGACAAACTTATTCTGAAGGTGATTTAATTTTATGCTTTTCAAAGGGTAGTTTTGAAATTTTACACCAAAGAAAATCTTCATGGGTTTTATCTTAATAACACATCTGTTAAACTAAGGTTTGGAGTCATATCAAATTCCTGAACAATAGAAAAGACCTCATTGTCAAAAACCAAAGTTTTTCCTATCTTCATTTTTATCATAACTGTTTCAGCACCTCGTCCGTATAATTTCAGTGCCGCTATTTTGGCGTCTTCTATATCTTTTATATCTACCTCCATCAACTCACTCATTTGCTCTTCATCCAATATTGCCAAAGAAATATACTTCAAAAGTTTTCTTCGTACCTTTTGAGGTGGCATTGAATTTAAAACTACCTTTTTACCTGTATAATAAGCCGTTTCTGCAATATTCAAAATTTCTTTACTGGAAAGATTTAACGGTATTACTAAATAGTCTGTTGCAAAAGTACTGTTCATTTCATTACGGTAACGTATGTTATTATTTTCTTTCTCTCATCAATTAGATATCTTATCAGCAAATAGTTTAATTTAAAGTAAATAGAGGATGCCAAAAAACTAGTAAGTCAAACAAATGTGAATAGGCTAGCCCCTATCCAATAACCCGATAAATTTTCATTTTTTTGACCATTGACATCACTCTATTGTAAATTACACTTGATTATTTCATTAGCCAAGCCAGGTTAAACCGATAGTGTATTTTACTACTAATCAAATGAATGATATTGTCTGGTGTTTGGGTAGCCGCCAAATATCCCATGGGTTCTGCATGGTTGCTGTCCATCTCAAAAAAGCCGGTCCAACCGCCTCCATCCAAATAACGGTCTTTGCCATCGGTAAGCAGTTTTTTTACGGGCCAAGTTTTACCTTCATCAAAAGATACCGCAGCAAATAGACCATAACCTTTGTTTTCTGTTCCGTCTTTCTTCTTGAATATCATCCCACGTCTTTCTTCTTCTTTTTCTTTATATGGATGATTGGTAAAAGAAATCAACAGAACTGCGCCTTCATTCAGTCGCCTTAGCACCAAACGCTGACCAGCATATATAGGTAAAAATTCGCTCGGTGTATAGCTCCAAGTTTTACCCATATCTTTTGATATGCTCATGGGCATTCGCAGTCCGGCATTATCTTTTCCCGGCAAATCATTGTTCCTACCTAGGGCCATCAAATCACCATTTTTCAACTGCACTACACCTGCGTGTATCCCTGCAATCAGTTCTCCATACATGCCTTCTTTAAAAGTTGGGTTTTGAATAATCTTTGAAGACTTTTCCCAAGTGCTCCCATTATCTTTACTGATGTGTACCGCAGTTCCTCCGGCTTGCCCCGGATGGGCATCGGCAGGTTGTACCAACCATCCTTCTTTAGTTTTGAACATCCCTGCAATTACTTGGTTCTGCATTTCATGGTCTGCATTAATAAACTTGGGTGCAGACCACGTAACGCCATTATCGGTACTTATTCTGTTGATCATAGCTAGATTTTTCCATCCTCCGGCAACCTCCACTCCGTTAGCATGAAATATAGTACCTTTTCCATCATAAAAAAGTGAAGATCCCGTAAGGTTTCTATCGGGAATTCTTAGGAACTCAGAAGGTTCGTCCCATTCATTTTTCCCAGTTCTTAACCTGCTGGCCAAAATGGTCATCTCACGCCCAGATTCATCATCGGTTGAAAACCAAATGGCCAATAAATCACCGTTGGGACACCAAGTGATAGCCGGACAATGATTGTGCAAATAGAATGGTATTTTATTTTGTGCAGAAGGTTCTTTTACATAATATATAGGTTTCATAAATATGGACTCTTTTTGAGGTAGCGGCCATTTAAAAGTATTTTGAGATACATTTAAAGCATAGGCAGATGGGGCTGCGGTAGGTGCTGGAACTGTAACTGGCATTTCTCCCTCAACCACCCTAAACCCTACCATCCAATTTTTATCTTGTGGAATCATTGCCGATCTGTTGGCCGAACGAAGAAACTCGGGAGGTGTATTATGGCTTCCGCCCCGCGTAACCCTAAAATTTCCCAAAACAGCACCTATTGGATCTGTCTGCGTTGTACCTTGATAAGGTCCGTACCAATCGTAGCACCATTCTTCTACATTGCCATGCATATCATACAAACCCCAAGCGTTTGGCTCAAATTGTGCCACCTGTAAAGAGACAGGCTTAGGATCTCGGTTAAATTCTTGCACTTTATATAGCTCTTTTGGCAGTTTACCGGCCATTGAAAAATCTGATAATGTGCCGGCCCTACATGCATATTCCCATTCTGCCTCTGTAGGTAAACGGTAAGTTTTTCCCTCTTTGGCCGATAACCACTTGCAAAAAGCCAAGGCATCGTCATAGCTCACAAAAATTACCGCTTCATCATCTCCTTTGGATAATCCTTTTTTACCCCTGTACAATTTATGTGTAGGGTCGAATTGTTCATATTGTGCATTGGTAACTTCTGTAGCCGAAATTCTGAAGGATTTGGTGATGTGTACCACATGTGCCGGAGCTTCATCAAAATCCTTTCCACGTCCGGCAGACCCCATATAAAATTTGCCCAACGGCATGTTAACCATCTCCATATTAAGGCTGTTGGTAGATTTTGACAATTGATTTTGAGCGATAGCACTTCCTACATTTACTGCGCATAGGGCTATTACAGCATAGCATATCTTCCTCATTATTTTTATCATTTTATTTCTTGAAACAAACTTGGGTTATCCGAAATCACACCATCTACCCCTAAATCTTTTAATCGTTGTATCTCTTTGGCATCATTTACCGTCCAAGGCAATACTTTTATCTTTCTCTCATGGCAATATGAAATCATTTCTGGAGTAACGGTACTAAGTTCTGGGCTATACACAGCAGGTGTAAAACCCAATCTTTGCAACATCTGCTGTGGCCCAACAGCATTTTTACCCGTAAGCAGCGATACTTTAATTTCAGGATGTTTTTGATGTAACACCTGCAACGGCCGCATATCAAAAGATTGTATTACTGTTCTATCAGTTACCCCTTTTTCCGTTAAAACTTTTATCACTAATTCTATAAACTCATCTGGCAATGGATTCTCCTTTCCATCGCCTCCTTTTCTAGATTTGATTTCCATGTTATAGTAAATTAAGCGCCCCTGCTGCTTAGCTATTTTTTCTGTTTCGTCCAACAAATTGGTCAATAAAGGTTTTACTGCTGCGTATTTTTTCTGGTCGGGAAAATCGGGATGGGGCTTTAATCCTACATCATATTTACTAATACTATCGTAAGGCATTTGATAAAGCAGGTGCTGTCTTGCATTTTCAGCAGTCAAATATTCGCCCTGTGGTGTGGTGGTAATGTTTGGATGAAAATAAACATCGTGAGAAACTACCACTTTTTTGTCTTTACTGATACATAAATCCATTTCTAATGTATTCACATTCTTAATGCTTAATGCATATTTCATTGCGCCAATGGTATTTTCTGGCATTAATGCTCTTCCTCCTCTATGTGCTTCAAAGCCAAATTTATCGACCAACAATTGTCCATAGCAAAGTATGCTTAACCAAGACAATACCATCATCAAACTTATTTTCTTCATATTTTAAAGCTATTTTGAAATTTCTCCATTAAGTACCAAAGCAGGGGTTAGCGGGTTGCTTTTTCCTATCCTAAAACCATTATCTGTAGTAGAACTTGCCCCACCCCAAGCATATAGCCGTAATATTACTTTTGTTGCTGTTGGCAGATTTTGTAAATCGGCAATGTTCCACAGTTCTATTTGCGGTTGTTGTAGCCCGTTATTGTCTGTAAAACCGTTATCTACCGTGATGGTTCTGCCAATAGTTTTAAAGTTATAGCCGCCATCTATACTATATTTCCATATATATTGCTTAGGCGCTTCTGTTTGTACCCTAAGTACAGTACCAATAGATGATAATGAAACTTTACCCGTTTTTACCTTAAAACTTAGCTGATAGTACGCTCCGTTTTTTTCTGCTGTTGCTAAATCTTTATGTACCGGAAAAGCAGCAGCAAACGAGGCAGATGCTTTTTGGGCAGTAATGCCGCTACCTCTGGTGAGTACAGCATCATCTAAGGAACTTGCCGCAAAGGTAGCACGACTGCTCTGTTCGTTGCCAACAGTACCATTGCTCTCAAAATTCCAAGAAAGCAAAGGTTTGCCTTTTATTTTAGTTGGGTCTATAACCACATGGCGGATATTTTTACGATGCCAAGAATAGGTAATATGTACCAATCCATCGTTTGTTTGTATTACGGCCGGATAGCTATAACCACCCAAATTATCATTTTCTATGACCAATAACGGATACCAATTTTGACCATCATCGGAAATGGCAATATTTAACGGCCAACGATTTGCTTCACTGTGGTTATAGACCAGTAATTGCCGACCATCTTTTAAAGTTACCGCATCGGTACCTGAATTTGGATTAGGCAAGTTTAACAACGAAAAATTGCTCCAAGTTGCGCCATTATCTTCAGACCAGATACTAAATACCCGCTTATCTTTCATGGTACGGCCTACGGCCTGTAATTTGTTGTTTCCATAAAAAAGTATGCTCGGCTGTATTACGGGGATGGCTCTATCCGTTACCGATGGGGTTCTTGTCCATGTTTTTCCTTGGTCGTTACTTCTTTCGAAATGTAAACGAGAGTTGATGCTTGATGGAGAAAGGATACCGTTGTCGCCAATTTTAACCGGTTTATTTTTAATAGGGCCATAAATGCCTTCCGGCAATCGCTCTGGCTTACCCCATGTTTTTCCACCATCGGCAGAGCGCATTAACATGCCCCACCATTGTGGTGTTGTAGGGCCAACTTTATAAAACAGCAACAGGTCGCCGCCGTTAGGCAATTGATAAAGCACGGGATTCCAACATGGATAACGAACTTCCGAGCCATCTGGAAGTTTTGTAACTCCGGTGATTACTTCTACGGGATTTGTCCACCCGTTTTTTTCGTGCCTAGAGAGCCAGATACCTACATCTGGATTTTTCTCTTTAGTGCCGCCAAACCAAGCTGCCACCAACCCTGTTGGGGTTTCTTCTATGGTTGAGGCATGTAATTCTGGCGTGGGCGGATTAATGCAAATATCCTCTATTTTAACAATGGACGATGCCTGTACTGATTTGGGTTCGTCATTAATCAAGTTTGTTTCTACATTGGATTTAGCCTTACAGGCGGTAAATATTAGCAAACAAATTGCACTAAGGACGGTAGTATTTATGCTTCTTCTCATTTATTTAATTTCTTAAAAATTTAGCCGTTAATACTTCTTTATCCTGTATCAAAGAGGCAATGAACAATCCTGTTCCCTTTACATCTATTTGGAATAGGTTATTGCCTTTATACAAATATTTTGTTCCCTGATATAATGTACGACCATTGATATCCACAATTTTTAGGGAAGCATTCCCTTCTTTTGAAACTAAGGCGGCAATATTGGTTTGCCCAGAAGTTGCTCCGTAGACCGCCAAGCTAGATTTAGCCAAGCCAAATCTTACATGAATAACTTTGCTTTCAGAAGTTTTACCATCATTATCAATCTGTTTCAACTGATAATAATTATCGCCCGGCAGAGGGTTTAAATCAAAGCAATTGTAATACTGTTGAACAGACGAATTACCTTTACTGTCAACTCTATCAATCAGTTTTTTCGTATTACCATCTATTCTTATTACTTCAAAATGTGCGTTATTTTGCTCGCTACCTGTTGTCCAGCTTAATTTTATGCTGTTGGCACTTGGCTTACCCGTAAAAGCTAACAAAGTAATTGGCAGGGTATTTTCTTGTTCTATTATACCTCCAATGGCCAAAGCATCTTGTGTAGCCGTTAAACTTTTACCAATACGAAATCCGGTGCTTGTTGTACCTCCCCAAGCATACAATCTAAAAATTACAGGCACATTAAGGTGTTGTAGCTCTGCAATGCCCGATAAATCTATTGTTGGTTCTTGTATACCGTTGTTTTGGCTAAAATTGGTAGTCCAAGTTCTAGCACTGCCAACATCGTTAAAGATTGTTCCCCCATCTTTACTGTATCTCCAAATATAGCTTGCCGCTCCGTTGGTCTGTATCCTTAAAATTACATCAAGCGTAGTTAGGCTTAGCACAGCATTGCCTTTAGGTTTTAAAGTAAATTCGTAATAGGCATTGGCGGTAATGGCAGCATCTTTATCTGCGCTTACCGGAAATACACTTGCATAAGATGCCCCTGCAGCCGCAGCAGTTATACCGTTACCTCTTGTTAGTTCAGAAACCTCGATACTCGAATGATTGGTAGTAGAGGTGGCTTTTACTTCATCTCCTACAGCACCAAACAAATTCCACGACAGTATTGGTTTTACAATACCTCCTATTGCCAAAGCATTTTGCGAAGTAGTTAGGCTTTTTCCTATTCTAAAACCATTGTTGCTCGAAGCACTAGTACCGCCCCAAGCATATAATCTAAATATAATTGCGGTACTGAAATTTTGAAAATCGCTTATTGCAGATAAATCTAAGGTTGGTTCTTGTATGCCATTGTTCTGGCTAAAATTGGTAGTCCATGTTCTGGCTACCCCAATATCGTTAAATGTTGTTCCCCCATCATTACTATACCTCCAAATGTAGGTTGGCGGGGCGCTGGTCTGTATCCTCAGAATTACATCTAAAGTAGTTAGGCTTACCGTAGTACCGGTTTTTGGTTCAATAGTAAACTCATAATAAGAGTTTGCAGCAATAGCCGCATCTTTATCGGCATTGATAGGAAAAGTACTGGCAAAAGAATCGCCTGCCGTAGCAGCGGCTATTCCGGTTCCCCTTTTTAGCTCCGAAGCCATTAAGTTTGGATGATTGTAAGTTGAACCAGCTGTGGTTTCGTTTCCGGATTTACCGTTTAAATTCCAAGCCAATACTTGTGCTTTTCCTTGTATGGCTATTAGTGCGATAATAACCATGATGAATAACTTTTTCATTGGATTTTTTTAATTAATATGATTGCTATTTTTGTTTAAATACTTTCCCCGAAACGGATAATGCATGAGCAGAGGGATTGCTCTTACCTATTCTAAATCCGTTTTGTTTAGAGCCTTCGGTACCTCCCCAAGCGTATAAACGAAATACAATGGTTTGGTCGGAAGTAATATTTTTTAAATCTTCGTACAACGATAAATCTAGCGTTGGCTGGGCTATACCATTGTTTACCGTTGTTTTTATTTTAACATCGCCTTTACCTAGGTTGATGAATTTAATACCATCGGTACTATACATCCATCTGTATTGCTTTGGTGCATTGGGCTGTGCCCTCAAAATCACATTCAATGTTTCTAAGGCTGCCTGATACCCTTCTCTTGGCCGTACCGTAAATTGATAATATGCTCCGGCTTTAATGGCTTCTTCTTTAGTTAGATTAACCGGAAAGGCAGAAGCAAAGGATAGAGTTGCCTTTTCGGCATTTATTCCCGGTCCTCTAGAAAGGATGGAGACTTCAAGATTAGGATCGTTATACGTTGATAAACTGGTACGTTCGTTGCCTTTTACATCGGCATCAAAGTTCCAGGCTAGTATTTGAGATTTGGCGGCATTAAAACTAAGGACTAAAAGTGCTGCAAAAAGTATTTTTCTCATCTATTTTTATTTTTTTGGTTAAAGAAATCCCATCCATTCATATTTGATGAATGGGATATTAATTAGGTTAGTTAATTATTTTTTACGGGATATGCTCTTGGATAACCGTTCCCCCAATTGTTAAAGCATGTTGTGCGGTGGTTAAACTTTTTCCTATCCTAAATCCGTTATTGCTGGTAATACTGGTACCTCCCCAAGCATATAGCCTAAAGATAATTGGCGTTTGTGACGTAATATTTTTAAAATCATCAATATCCGAAAGATCTATCTGAGGTTGCTGTATGCCATTATTATCCGAAAATCCAGTCGTCCATGTATAAGGTTCTTTAATATCCTTAAAACTCACCCCCCCGTCTAGACTATACATCCAGATATAGGTTTTAGGAGCGTTGGTCTGTATTCTTAAAATTGCATCTAGTGCAGACAAGCTAACTATGGCATTTCCTTTAGGTTTTAAAGTAAACTGATAGTAGGCATTGGCGGCAATTGCAGCAGCTTTATCTGCATTAATTGGAAAGGTACTGGCAAAAGATGCTCCTGCTGCTGCGGCGGCAATGCCAGCACCCCTGCTCAATACAGCAGTTTCCATATTTGTATTTAGGATATTCGATGTACTTGTTGCTTCGTTTCCAATTGCTCCGACCAGGTTCCATGCTACAAGAATTAATTTTTCTTTAATATCGCTGGCATTCCTTGGCCATAAAGAAATTTCGGGAATACTTGCAGTGGCATCTTGATAAAATCGTGCTATGGCAGTTACAGCAGCAGTAGACGGAAGCGGTCGGTTGGCATAATCAGCTTCTGTTGCGGTGTGCAATATTACTTCGCCCGAACCATCAGTATAAATCTTATCGCCGTTAAAAGTTTCTCCTGTAATTGGAGCAGGCACAAAATCACCAGAATAGATATTGACCAATGTACTTTCATAATTATCTGGACTAGCTTTCAATTGATTAATCGAAATCAGCTGTGAGGTTACTGCATTATTTTGGGAAATCAGTTTAACCTGATTTGCTGTAACGCCTTCTAAACTTAATGTACCCTCATCTCTTTTCAGTACTGCGCCATCAACCGTTACCACTACAGAATCGCCGGGCTGGTAAGAACTTGCCGCCGCACCTAAGTTAATACTAATACCTCTGGTTCTTTTTCTATTGGTATTTTGCATTACCAATATCCCATTGGGGATGTTACCTGTAGCAACATTAGAAATTACAAGTCCGCTAATTTGGGTAGCACCAGAAAGATTATTACCATTTAAAGAAATACTTGTGCCTTTATAAAGTAATCGTAAATCTTCTACAGCAATTACCGGGCTTAAAGTTCCATCAGCCCAATTTGTCTTTTTATCGCAAGCTGCAAACAGGAGTAATATACATCCTGTAATCTGCATTAAAATCTTCTTCATCTTCATCAATTTATTTAATATGATTGATTAACTGATTATGGCCTTTGCCACCAAACTTTTGTATTGATATCATCTGCTCCCTGTCTGGCTACGGCTTCGTTGTAATTATTGCGATTTGTAGAGAGCAAATAAGTAGGATAATTTAATCGAGAAGGCATTTGTGCATTATTTAACAGCCCTGCCCCTTTTGGCAAATCTGGATAACCTGTTCTGCGGTACTCTAGCCACTGTTGCATATCGGTAAAGAAAAGTGCATAGTATTTTTGCAGTTGGATTTTTTCTATTTTACTGCTCAAACCTTCGGCATCGTCCCATTTAATATGAATTCCCGTTAAATAATTAGCTGGTACACTATAGCCCCACAGCGTTATGCCTGCGGTTATGCCATTTTCGTAAAACGTTTTGGCATTGCCACTTGACCATCCTCTTACTGCTATTTCGGCCAAGGTAAATTGTACTTCTGCATAGTTTAAAATATTACCTAAAAGCGGTTCTGTTTTAAGTGCCAACGGCATAGCCGACCGAGGTGCCGGTGCCTGTCCTACCGGATAACCGCTTGGAATGCCCGCATACTCTCCCTGCGAGCGTGTTGCCCATTTTGCAATACGCGGATCGCCCCAGTTTTTTAGGTTATCAACAAAAAACGTTGCCAGTTTCAGCAAATTCCATTCAGAATCTCTATCGGTTTGGAATGGTGATTGGTAAGGAAGAGCTCCTGTCCATTTAAGAATTGCCGACTCGGCATTACTTGAGATGAGCGGATAGTTTGCACTGTTGGTTTGTGCAATTTCTTTAATTTTGTCTGTGGCCGAAACTCCTGCTTTTTCTGCTACCCTTAACAGTAATCGCAGGTAAAGTGAATTTCCAAATTTTCTCCAATTTGCGGCAACACCACCATAAATAGGATCGGATGATGCCAGCTCACCAGTCAAATTGGCATTAGTCTTCAGCAATTCATTAGCTTCTTCCAACTTTTTAAAAATATCCAGATAGATATCTTCCTGTTTATCAAACTTTGGGGTCAACGTTCCTTCTTTTCCCTTATTAGCCTCAAAATAAGGCACATCACCATAAGTATCGGTCAATAAAGAAGCTACCCAAGATTGGCATATCAGCGATATGGCCATATATGTTTTACTGGTATTGTTACCGTCTATTAAGAACAGATCGGAAGCACTAGTGTAGATGTTCTTAAAGTTGGTGAGTTGTAAGAACCAGTTATTCCAATTATAATCTGCTTCCGATTTTCTGATATCGTACCTAAATACTCTACCTTCCACATCGCTCATTGAAACATGTACTTGCATCAATTCATTATTAATGCGTTTAGAGGAACGGTTCATATTCTTACTTACTACATCGGTAATAGCAGGCGCCAATAGTGCTTGTGGCAAGGCAAATTCGCTAGAATTTGGATTTTTGCTCAGTTCTTTGAAACCATCTGTACATGAGGTAATCATCAACAAGATCAAAAAGATTGCTAGTATTTTTTTTATCGTTTTCATTGTCTTTATCCTGATAAATTAGAAGCCTACTGTTAAATTCACACCAAATGTTCTGGTAGCAGGAAACTGTGCTATCTCAAAACCTTTATCAATTGATCCATTATTTAATGTTCCAAATTCGGGATCGAATATGGGCCAAGGCGTAATCATAAAAAGGTCTCTTCCGTACAATCCTATAGTTGCTTTTTGTAGGCCCAAACGTTTATTCAATTTTTGGGTAAACGTATAATCCAACCTTACTTCCCTTAGCTTAATAAAATCGGTACTGAACATACTGCCTTCTAAATTCTCCCTCCCATAATGGCGAGTGTAATAGGTCCATATATCTTTTGCTATTACATCATTTGGCCGGAAAGTACCATCTCCATTATCGATTACCCCATTACCGATAATACCATTGTAACGACCCAAAAGTGTATTTTTCAGTTTACCATGTTCTGCCAGTAAGGCATGGGTTAGCGAATAGGCATTCCCTCCGTATTGGCCATCTACCAAAATGTTTAAGCGGAATTGTTTATACCTAAATTCGTTGCCAATACTTGCTTTCCATTTTGCATTACTATTGCCCAAGAAAATGGGTTCGGTAGTGAGCAGAGGGTAGCCATCCTGATAAATAATTTGTCCATCTGGGGCTCGTTGGTATCCAGGCCCATAAATAGCACTGATATTTCCGCCAACTCTAGCTTCAATTGAGCCTCTGCCAGAAAGTGTATTTTGTAATTGTAGGGCAAAAAGGCTATCTGTTAATTCTTCTACCTTGTTTTCGTTTGCGGCAAAGGTGGCAAACACTTTCCAATTTAATCCACGTTTATTCTGTAGCAAAGTTCCATTGGTCTGAATTTCTATGCCTTTATTACTTACCAGACCGCCGTTAACTACTATATTATTATAGCCCGAACCTCTGTCTAATGTGGCTGTTAAAATCTGATCTTTGGTATTTCCTTTATATACTGCTACATCTAATCCCAACCTGTTCTTAAACAAGCGTACATCGGCACCCAATTCGTAGCTATTGGTATATTGGGGTTTAAGTCCCCCGTTAGGCAACGTAGTTGGATTTAACAGCCCTCCCGGATAATTGCTTGCCATTACATAGGCATAGGTGTTTTGATAGGTATTTGTACCTCCACTACCCACTCCTGCATACGATGCTCTTAGCTTTGCAAACGAGATGGTTGAGGGCAGCTTAAACATATCGGAAACAACTGCACTTAAATTAACAGAAGGGTAAAAAAACGAAACATTATCGGTTGAGTTTGGTGTAGCCAATACACTATTCCAATCGTTGCGGGCGGTTACATCTAAAAACAGATAATTGTTATAGCCAATGGTAGCCAAACCATAAAAACTATTGATTTTATACTCGCTCTGATAGGGAAGTGCTATTAGTGCATCTCTACTGTTGGCCAAGGTAAAAACCTGAGGGTATTGCAAAGAGTTTGCCCTTAGTTCATCTTTATTGTACCTATTCTGTAACCTGCTTCCGCCTGCAGATAATGATACGCTAAGTTTTTCCCCAATTTTTTTATCGTATTTCAGCAAAAAATCGCTGTTCATCTCTTGTGCAAAAACGCTCATTTTACGGAACATGCCGTAAGCAAACTTCTGTGTATCCATTGGCCGCTGCTCCGATCGGTTTTCATAAGAAAGATCCATGGAAGTACGTACCATTAAACTTAAGTCTTTGGTAAATTGATAAGATGCCTGTATATTTCCCGTTACCGTATTCCGGTTCAGTTTATTGAGCATTTCGTTTACAATAAGATAAGGATTATCTGGCGATGTGCTAAAAGGGTAGCTTTGGTCTAAACCCGCTAGTCCCGGCATCCAATAATCTTTTAACCAATCGAGATTTCCGTTAGGCACCTGCATAATGTTCCAATACATAATAGTTTGGTTGTTATAGCCAGTAGCAGGCAGGTTATCACTCTTTTTGTTAGTGTAATTGATTTTTGCTGCAATCTGTAATTTATCGGTTATTTTTTGGCTGGCAGATAATGCTACGGTATTGCGGTGGTAGCCCGTGTTGGGGATAATCCAATCGTTGCCTACATTAGTGAGGGAGAAACGCACCGATGTTTTAGCAGTACCTCCATCTAGGGTTACACTATTGGTAAAGGTTTTTCCAGTTTCAAAAAAATCTTTTCTGTTATTCGGATAGGCAATCCACGGGGTGCGCTCTGTTGCTCCTTTATGGGTAACCGGATCGTACTGAAAGAATAGCTGTCCATCAAATTTTGGTCCCCAAGCTACGCTTGAACTCCTAGTGCTAGATCCATCTGCGGTAGCTCCCCAAGAAAAATATTTTACTCCTTCTGTTCCCGAACCATATTCGTATTGATAATCTGGCCACCGTGAAATAGTTTCGATAGCCGTATTGGAATTTACAGTTACACCTATGCCTTTTACTCTTGGCTTGCCCGACTTAGTGGTAATAATGATAGCACCATTAGCGCCCCTTTGGCCATATAAGGCCGATGCTCCAGGGCCTTTCAATACACTAATGCTCTCTATATCATCTGGGTTAATATCATTAAGTCCATTTCCAAAATCTACTGGAGAGTCTTCTCCTAGATAAGCCGCATTTCCGGTTCCCGTATTACGACCGCTACTGTTATTAATTACTACACCATCTACCACAATCAGTGCATCATTATCGCCGGTAAGGTTATTTTCTCCCCGTAATACTATTTTATTGGTTCCTGTTGGACCAGCTCCCGAACGTACCAAGTTTAAACCCGCTACCTTGCCCGAAAGCGCATCTGTCCAGTTGTTTGAAAGTGCTTCGGTCAACTGTTCACCTTTCACTTGGGTAACGGCATACCCTAATGCTTTTTCTTCTCTCTTTATGCCCAAAGCGGTAACCACCACTTCGGTTAGTTCTTCTTTTTGCTCTTTTAACACCACATTAATGGTAGTTTGTGTACCCACCGTTATTTCTTGGTTTATAAACCCTAGAAAAGAAAATATCAGCACACTTTTTACATTAGGAGCTTTAATGGTATATGAACCATCATTGCCAGATACTGTACCCAAGGTTGCTCCCTTTACCCTAATACTTACACCCTGAATGGCAATACCATTTTCATCGGTAACTATTCCTTTTATGGGGATGTCCTGAAAAGGTCTTGATTTTATAGTTATTGTTTTTCCATTGATGACATAGCTTAAGGGCTGATTGGCCAATAGCTTTTCCATGGTTTGCGCAATGGTGGCACTTTTTACAGATAAGGTTATTGGCCCTGATTGTTTTAAAAGTGCCGAACTATACAGAAAATCATATCCGCTTTGCTGCTGAATTTTAATAAGCACGTCTTCTAGTGGCACATTTTTTACTTGTAGGTTAATGTTTTGGGCATAAGTACCCGCACTAACCTGTAAAATGGCCGCAAATATAAAAACACCTATTAATCTCATGACGCGAATAAGTTTCGGATGAACACGACTGTGTATGCTGCAACTAAATGCAGTATTTTTTTTATACATTTGAATTGTTAGGTTTAATTTTAAATTGATTGCTTTATTAATTCGATTGACCCTGACTTATTTTCCCGGATACGGAGCGAACGTTTCCGGGTTTTTTATTTCAGGTAATCATTATAAGGTTTAATCCATAACAATTACCCTCCTTTCTTCCAATGAAACACCTTCTATTATTTTAAATTTTACCAGTCCCGTTAATTCCAGACCGTTAAGTAGTTCTTCCAATTTTTTAGATTTCGAATAAATTCCTCCAAATAATTTATCCGTGGTTTTTCCCTCGTATTCTACCTGAACATTGTACCATCTCGATATTTGGTTCATCACCTCCACAATATTGTTTTCTTTAAAAAGGAAATAGCCGTTTCTCCAAGCCAAAGCCAGTTCCGCATTCACTTGTTTCAGCTTTATCTCAGGCAATCCATCAGCAATAATTGCTTGGTAGCCGGGTTTCAGTAATTTTTCGTTGCCCATGTGCAATAGTTTAACCGAACCTTCTAAAAGTGTGGTTTTTACATCATTGTCATTTGCATAGGCAGTAACGTTAAAATGAGTACCCAACACCTCTATTTCTGCATTTCTCGTCTTTACCTTAAAAGGCATTTTCTCATTCTTGGCAACTTCAAAATAAGCTTCGCCTACGAGTTCTACCCTTCTTTCAGCACCGCTAAAACTAGATGGGTAACTTAACGAGGATGCCGCATTTAGCCAAACCTTGGTTCCATCTGCAAGCGTTACTTTATAGGTAGTACCTCGCGGAATGGAGATTTTGTTTATAGATGCGGTATTTCCTATCAATTGCTTTGAGGTATTATAAGATAGCTCTCCACTTTTAATTTTTCTAATCTCCGTTCCCTCTTCTTCAGTAAGCAAACCATTTCCGGTCTCGTCTAAAGGTATCATCGACCCATCGGCCAAAGTAAGTACGGCCGTCGTAGAATCCATCCTTATAAAAGGTGTATCTGTTTTTAAAGAAACGGTTTCTGCTATATTAGGGTGATGACGCTTGAAAACGCTGATGCCAATATAAGTGCCTATGGCCAAAAAGACAACAGCGGCAGCGGCATATTTGTACCAACTTCTGTAAAGCTGTGGTTTTTCTGCTGCAATAGTTTGTTGTATGCGGTGATGTATTTTCTCCCGAAGGTGAATATCTTCCTGTTCTTCTACTTCCAGTAGCTCAAAGTTGTCTTTATGCTCAAAAAGTAGTTTTACTTCTTCAGCATTGCATTTTCCTGCAACATACTTTTGATACAACGCTATATACTCTTCAGAAGTCATTTTATATTTGGTATTTACCTATATAGAGGTTCCAAAGGCTCGCCAACACACATCATTATTAAATATTTTTTTTAAAACATAAGGATGGTTTTAGCGAAAGGTAATGTAAATGGCTAAAAACATGTTTTATTACCGCCCACACAACTTCACAGAATATTTACATTATCTTAACATGCTTAAAATAGTTTTGCAGAGCAATAACACATGGTTGGGAGTGATAATAATTTGATTCTATGCCTGAAATAGCTAATTTTATCAAACCACCAAATATAAAATTCAATAATGCCTGAGTATCAGAAAACCGACGAGGAACTATGGAATGCCACCGTAAGTGGTGATTCTAAGGCATTCTCTACGTTATATTATCGTTATTGGAACAAACTCTATAAAACAGCAATGTACCACTTTGCTGATACTAACATGGCCGAGCAGATTGTACATGACATATTTGTGGTATTATGGAAAAGACGCGAACACTTGCACATAGATAAGTTTGCCAATTACATACGGGCAACTGCAAGATATCATGTATATAAAGCACTAAAAGCTAAAAAAAACAGCTTAATTGAATATGTTGATAGCTATGAGGATAAGGAGAATGGTAAAATATATAATACGGGAGAAGAAAGACTTAATTATATGGATGCCAGAAACAGTCTCAGCAAATATATTGCGCCACTCCCTAAAAGATGCAGAGAGATTTTTTGGTTAAGCCGGATTGAAAACCTAAGCAACGATGAAATTGCAGAAAAATTTGGTATCTCGAAACGTTCAGTAGAAAATCAGCTAACCATTGCGTTAAGGCATATTAGAAACGCTAATTTAGATATAGCTTCTGCGGCATTTGTACTGGCGCTACTTGCAAGTATAGTGTAAAAAAGGGGAGCTTAACATTGCAATTTTTCAATCTTTCAATCTTCCAACTCCCTAATCTCCCCATTTCCATTCGCCTGCTATTTTTAAAGGCTCTTTTAACTTTTGGCTCTCCAAAAATATTTTCAAATCTGCATCAGAAAATCTGTTTACCGGAATTTTGGAAGTATTTGCCAAAGCATAGGTTAACATTGCCGAATAACGCACTGTATTTTTCATTTCCTGCTCGTCTACCAAATGAAAACCATCGCCATCTGAATGATAGAATGGGCCAGAATTGTTCGGCAACTTGCCGCCCGTTCCACTTCCAGTTGGTATACCTTCTAGCATAAAAGGCTGATGGTCGCTATGTAATCCCGCCCCTGCATAAAAAATATTCTTAAAGCCTGTATCAATTTTCACAATTTCTGCTCCCCAGCTTTTAAACAATGGCTCCATTTCTTTCCTAGTCGTCGAAAACCCTTTTGGGTCATTGGTCATATCATAGTTCAACATAAAACGAACTTCACTTAATGTTTTATCTTTTAAACCTTGCGATACATACGCTTTTGAACCTAATAATCCTTGCTCCTCGCCCATAAACATCACAAATTCTATGGTGCGTTTGGTTTGCAGTTTCAGTTTTTCGAAAGTTCTTGCCATATCAATTACCGAAAAAGAGCCTATACCGTTATCAATAGCTCCTGTTGCCAAATCCCAACTATCCAAATGCCCACCAACTACAATTTTTTCGTTGGGCAGTTCTGTTCCTTTTAAGGTAGCAATCACATTTCGGGCTTTAATCATCCCCGAAAAATTGGTCATCTCTATTTGGGCAAACTGCATTCCCGATTTCAATTTTTCTTTCAATGCCATGCCATCTTCCAAGCCAATACAAACCGCCGGAATTGGGATAAGTTTCCCTGTTACAGAAGCTGTGCCCGTTAATAAAACACCTCCTTCAACCTTGTTGATAATGATTACACCAACCGCACCGTATTTGGTAGCAATGGCAGTTTTTTCTGAACGATGTAACGAAGCCGTTCCTTTTGGAGAGCCGGGCAAAACGCCTAGATATATCAAGGCTATTTTGCCTTTTACTTTTTCTTTTAATGGCTGATAATCGGCTTCCAAGCCATTGCCAACATCTATTAATTCTGCAGTTACATTTGCTTTTACTGGAGAATGTGCTAAGGTTACTGCCTTAACTGCCGATAGGCTATTTCTATCTTTTCCAATCTTTACTGCGAGCGTTTTTCTATCCCAGCTTTCTACTTCAAAAGGTTGATATTTAACCTCAAAACCATAAGATTTAAACAGATTATAAGCAAGCTCTTCAGCTTTTGCTCCGTTGGAAGAACCCGTTAAGCGATGCCCGATTTTTTCGGTTGCGATCTTTAAGTTCTGATAAGCCTGTGAATTAGTTTGAACTTCGGTATTAATCTGCTTAAAAACGGATGAAAAATTGTCTTGGGCTCTTGTACTTAAAAAAAGACCCAACAAACTTGCAAACAGAGTGATTTTCTTCATTTAATGATTATAGTTTAGTTGAATGAAGTTAGGATTTTAATAGCAGAAGTAAGTTGTATAGTTTTAAATTTTACATTGATTATCAATTTTACTTTTCGATAATGCGTCATGCTCAACTTGATTGGGCATCTTAAAGCAATAAGAAATGAATATTCATTAAGATTTCCCGCCTTCGCGGGAATGACGCAGATATGGTAAACTTTACTAACTATTTGGCGGTGGCAATATCATTTTATTATTCTGCTTTTTCATATAATATCTAATCACAAAATAAGCAGCTAAACCAATCACAAAAAACAGCCACAATCTCGATAAGAACAGTATAAACTCTTTGAAATACATCCAACCATCCACTAAATTTAAACCTAACCTTCTAAAGAAACCGGGCTTGTAATCATAGATATTATCATTGGCCACAATCATTGTTTTAATGGTATTATCTTGATAAAAACTCAAAGTGATAGTGCTATATTTCACTTTATTATCGATAACAATATTCTCGATTTTCCTATCTACATAATCATCTTTGATGTAAAGCGAACTTTCTACGTTACTACCCTTTTTAGTGCCAATCTTATTAATTTGTGCTACCGCTTCTTGTCTATTTTCTACTTTAAGTTTATTCGACAGATAGGCTAAACTTTTGTCTTCCATCTTTAACGATTGATTATCGACAAAAACGGCTATACCTGCAATTTGATTAGTCAAATCATCTAATTTTTCAGATGGAACTCTGGCAACCAAATACCCCTCTTTTCTATACGAAGTGATTTCTTTTAGCGAATCGGCGCTAAATTTTACCTTCTGCTCATTTTGGATGGAACTGTTGATCGAAAATTCCATCACCAAACCTCCTTGTTTTTTAATGGTACTGCTTAAATCTTCTTTGGTACGTTGAACATCTTTAACCCTAAACCGCATATCAGCAGTTTTGGTCATTTTTTCTATTAACTGACTATTAGGTATGGTATCTGCGGCTATCGCTTCGGTCGAAGCATAATCAGTTCCTTCAGATTTATAATCAGAATTACAAGCTGCAAATGTAATTGCGGCCATTACAATGATGGCAAAATGTCTTTTCATTTTGTTTATAGGTTTTAAGTAAAAAACTCATCCTTTTAACAAAATTGTCTTAAGCATGCTATTTCCTTAAGGAAGACAATTTGTGTAGAGGTTTAATTTGATTTTCTTTTTTAGCTTAATGCTGAAAATTGGCGAAGGTAACCCAACATACCTTAGACACAAAATTGTGATTAAACAAAAAATCCCCTCACGGATAACCATGAAGGGATTTTTTACTATAAAAATTTCTTAAATTATTTTGCGTTCAAAATTTTAAAGGCGGTTTTACAAGCCATTACAAAACCTAAAACTAAGATTGCCCACGACACTAAAGAAAGGGTTAAAGAATCATAAGCGAAACGTAAGAATACGCCAATTACAGTAACTACTGCCCATAAAGCAAGTGAAGAATAGATAGCCGAATCGTTGGCTGTTTTCATGCTGTTTTCTCTTTCTTTAGCATCCATGTTTATTCGTTTTTATTTTGTTGGAGCAAAAATAATATTTCTTCTTTAAAAAACACTATGGTTTAATAACTTTTCAGCTTTTCTAAACGTTGCTTAGCTTTCTCCTGCTCGGTAAATTTTCCTTCTTTGTAAAGTAATTTTTCCCAATCGCCATACATAGGGTTGGGCAAAACAATAAATTTTGTTCCAAACAAATGCTGATGGGCATCTACCTGTTCTTTAGTGTCTTTTCCCTCACGATAGAAAACATTGGAAAAATCGCTTAAATTATCTCCACATAATAATAGCACATTGTATTTCTCAAGAATTTTATTTCTACGTTCTAGTTTATCTGATGTTGTTGTTTTAATTAGCACATGCTCATTATCAACATAAGGGAAACCCAATTTCTTTAAATTCTCAATAGTTCCTTTTCTATCTGCTTCATCTCTATTAGTGATATAAAACGTTTCCACATTTTTACTGGCTGCAAAGTTTAAAAATGATAAAGCGCCCGGTACGGTATCGGCCATTGCTTTGGCTGTCCATTCTGTCCAATGAGATGGCACATAACTTACACCATTTTTAATCTCATAACCTTGAAAACGTGAATTATCAATAATCGTTTCATCGGCATCTACAATCACACAATTAGGTTTACCATTAGATTGCTCCCAAAGTGCTTCCTTTAACGATAATCGAGCAAAATTATAAGCCTGAAAAGCTAATGCCCTATATTCGCCACTGTATTGCTGCCATAAAACAGCGTTAGTCCAATCTCTTTCGGGGCTAGTCTTTTGTGCTAAAACTATCGTAGGAAAACCTAGCAAGGCGATGATTAAAAATCTCAATCTCATATCTTATAAATAAAAGTCAAAAGTATAAAGTATAAAGTTAAAATCTATACCTAATTGAAATGAATGAAGAAATTACATAATAGCTTAGGAACGCAAAAATAAAGTCCTATCCAACTTCGACACCAATAATGTTTGTACGTTTTGGTACGCTTGTGTAAAAGTAATTGGGATTTTTACCTTTTTATTTTCATTCCATTTAAACTCAATGGCCAATAATTCCTCTCCACGCTTTTCGATATAATCAATTTCCTGCTGTTGGGTAGTACGCCAAAAGAAATATTTTGCATCTATTTGATTTTGGTGCAAATACTTAATTCTTTCGGCAATCATATAATTTTCAAACAATGCTCCAATATCATTTCTACTAGTAATTGGATTAAAATTTCGGGTTACTGCATTAATGATACCGTTATCGTAAAAATAGATTTTTCTACCTTTTTTAATTTCATTCCGCACATTTCCAGACAAGGCAGGCAAAGAAAATATCACAAATGTTTTTTCTAGTAAATCAACATACTTTTCTACCGTTTTTTGGTCGGCTTTAACCAGTTGTGCCAGTTCCGAAAAATTAACCTCACTGCCAATTTGCAGGGCAAGAGCCTTTATAATTTTTTCAAAAAGTAGGGGTTTCTTCACATCTTCTAGGGCAAACAAATCTTTATACAAATAGCTATCTGCCAATAATTTCAAATGCTCTTCGGCATGTTGTATATCATTTATTACTTCCGGATAAGAACCATAAATCAAACGTTGTTCAAAAAGGCGTTCTTCGGTTAAAAAATCGGCATGGTCTACTAGCTCGGCATAAGAAAACGGCAACAGCATTATCTCGTACTTTCTACCTGTTAAAGGTTCGTTAATTTTACCAGAAAGTTCAAAAGCTGATGAACCCGTAGCAACAACCTGAACATGCTTAATTCTATCTACAATAATTTTAATGAGCACCCCCACCTCATTAATGCGCTGAGCTTCATCTATAAAAACCACTTCATATCCTTCTAGCATTTGGCCTAACTGCACCGCATTAGGCTTGGCTAAATTCTCCCGGGTATCGGTATCATCCCCATTCAGATACAATGTCTTCTTATTAACTTTAGCTAATAACTGCTCTACAAAAGTAGTTTTCCCTGTTTGCCTAGGGCCAAAAACAATAAATGCCTTGCCTCTAAACAATCTTGCCATTGCATAATCCAGTTGTTTCCTAACTATCATTACCTTCTATTTTTCATTACAAAAGTATAATAATTTTGGATTACAATCCAAAAAAAACATAATAATTTTGGATTACAATCCAAAAAAAACATAATAATTTTGGATTACAATAAGTAAATTCAATAAAAAAACCCTCATCGAAACGATGAGGGTTGAGATGTATTTTTTCGATTTTGATAACTGAAAACTGCCAACTGTTAACTGCCAACTGGCTATCCATTCAATGCTGCTGCACCGCTTACAATCTCGGTAAGTTCGGTAGTAATAGCAGCCTGACGTGCTTGGTTATAAGCCAATTTCAACGATTTTAATAAATCACCTGCGTTTTCAGTCGCTTTGTCCATTGAAGTCATACGAGCACCATGTTCAGAAGCATGAGAATCTAACACTGCTTTATACAACTGGATTTTAATAGACTTGGGAATTAACTGCGTTACAATTTCTTCTTTGCTTGGCTCTAGAATGTAATCAATGTTGGTTGTCTTTGCCTCAGTAGTTTCTTCAGATTTTGGAAGAGGTAATAATTGTTCTGAAGTTAAAATCTGAACAGCGGCATTTTTAAACCTATTGTAAACCACTTCTACACGGTCGTATTTACCTTTTACGAAACCGTTCATAATGGCTTCGGTAATTTTGGTTACATTCTCGAACGACAAATCGGCATAAACCTCGTTATTATTGCCAATAACGTTGTATCCTCTTTTTTCGTAGAAATCTTGGGCTTTTTTACCGATGGCAACAATACTTACGTTTCCCTTTTTTAACTGTTCACTGTATTTCTCAGCAATTAAGTTATTAGCAGTTTTAACTACGTTCATATTAAACGCACCAGCTAATCCCCTGTTCGATGATACAGCTACAATCAATACCTTGTTAGGCTCTCTTTCTTCGATAAACGGAGAGGTAGAACCTTCTAAACTTGCCGAAAGATTTCCTAAAATCTCTTTTAGTTTAGTTGCATAAGGACGTAATTGAACAATTGCATTGGTAGCACGTTTCAACTTCGCTGCCGATACCATTTTCATTGCTTTGGTAATCTGCTGGGTTGACTGCACCGAGGCAATACGATTTCTTACTTCTTTTAAATTGGCCATTTTTTGTTAGGTTGCGAGTTACAAGTTACGAGTTACAGGCACTAAATCCCATAACACATAACTCGTAACCCATAACTATTCTAGTATTTACTTGAAATTTCTTTTGCTACCGTTTCCAATACACCAGTAATCTCGTCATCAAATTTACCGGCTTTTAAAGCTGCCAAAGTTTCTGGATGACGCAATTCCAATGCTTGTAAGTATTCTGCCTCAAACGCTTTAACTTTATTTACAGGTACGCTACGCATCAAGTTTTTAGTACCAGCGTAAACAATAGCAACTTGGTTTTCAACCGTCATTGGCGAAAACTGAGCTTGCTTCAACATCTCTACGTTACGGGCACCTTTATCTAGTACAGATTTAGTTGCAGCATCCAAATCAGAACCGAATTTAGAGAAAGCCTCTAACTCACGGTATTGTGCCTGGTCTAATTTTAAAGTACCGGCAACTTTTTTCATTGATTTGATTTGTGCGTTACCACCCACACGCGATACCGAAATACCTACGTTAATAGCTGGACGGATACCTGCGTTAAACAAGTTAGACTCCAAGAAAATCTGACCATCGGTAATTGAAATTACGTTGGTAGGAATATATGCAGAAACGTCGCCAGCTTGAGTTTCGATAATTGGCAATGCAGTTAAAGAACCACCACCTTTTACCAAATGTTTAATCGATTCTGGCAAATCGTTCATGTTTTTAGCGATATCATCGTTAGCGTTGATTTTTGCCGCTCTTTCTAACAAACGCGAGTGTAGATAAAACACGTCGCCTGGGTAAGCCTCACGGCCCGGAGGGCGCTTCAATAATAATGAAACCTCACGGTAGGCCACCGCTTGTTTAGACAAATCATCATAAACAATTAACGCAGGGCGACCAGTATCACGGAAAAACTCACCAATAGCAGCACCGGCAAATGGAGCGTAGAACTGCAATGGAGCAGGTTCGGCAGCAGAAGCAGAAACAACTACCGTATAAGGCATGGCTCCGTTATCTTCTAAAGTACGAACAATGTTAGCTACGGTACTTGCTTTTTGTCCACAAGCTACATAGATACAAAATACTGGCTGGCCAGCTTCATAAAATTCTTTTTGGTTGATGATGGTATCGATACAAACCGCAGTTTTACCAATCTGACGGTCACCAATAACCAACTCACGCTGACCACGACCAATAGGAATCATGGCATCGATAGCTTTAATACCAGTTTGTAGAGGCTCGTTTACCGGCTGACGATAGATTACCCCCGGTGCTTTACGCTCCAAAGGCATTTCGTAAGTTTCGCCTAAAATTGGACCTTTACCATCAATTGGCTCGCCCAATGTATTTACAACACGGCCAAGCATACCTTCGCCAACTTTAATAGAAGCGATTTTTTTGGTACGTTTAATTGTATCGCCCTCTTTAATCTCGTCTGATGGTCCTAACAATACCACACCTACATTATCTTCCTCAAGGTTCAATACAATGCCCTGCAAGCCGTTGGCAAACTCAACAAGCTCACCACTTTGAACTTTAGTTAAGCCGTAAACACGAGCAATACCATCGCCCACTTGCAATACAGTACCAACTTCTTCAAGTTCAGCTTCTGATTTAAAGCCCGCCAATTGCTGTCTTATAATTGCCGAAACTTCGTCTGGTCTTACCTCTACCATAATTTTTATGTTATTTTGATATCTTTTTGTAAATGTAAATCTCTTACTCTTTTGTTATTTCAGTCCCGCTTTCCGCTTTACTTCGTGTCCGGCTTCAATCGGGTTTATATTACTCTTTGCAGTAGTCCTTCGGCGGCTTTAGCGCCCCTCAAATCTCAATACTAATTAGCAAATTCCTGTTTCAGTTTTGTTAGGCTACTTGCAATACTAGCATCAAATTGTCTATCGCCAACTTTCAAGATAAAACCACCTATTAATGCAGGGTCTATTTTCTCTTTAACTACAACCTCGTTAGCACCTAGTTCTTTTTTAACAAGGTCAATTATTTCTGCCCTGTTTGCTCCGGTTAGCTCACTTGCCGAAGTTACCTCTGCCGTAACAATACCTTTAATAGCATTGTATTGCTGTACAAATTGTTTTGCTGTATCAAACAAAATAGCAGCACGACCTTTGTTAACTATCAGTTTTAAGAAGTTTTCGGTAATGGCATTTACCTTGCCTCCAAAAATCCCCTGCAAAATACCCTGCTTTTTATCCAAAGGTACAATTGGGTTTTTAAGGATAGCTTCCAATTCCGAATTACCATCAACTACCTGCTCAAAAAATACCATATCATTCTTAACCTCTTCAACAGCGTTCTGCTCTTTAGAAAGGTCTAACAACGATTTTGCGTACCTAGCTCCTGCTTTACTTGACATATATTTTTGGTTAAGCGTTGGGCGTTGGGCGTTAGGCGTTTAAATCGCTTATCGCTCTGCGCAAAACGCAAGACTCTTAATTTAATTCAACGTCCTTTAACAATTTGTTAACCAGCTCTTGTTGTTTGGCTTTATCATCCAACTGGCTGCGCAACACACGCTCGGCAATATCTAAAGACAAAGCCGATACCTGACCTTTTAATTCGGCCAAAGCGGCTTTCTTTTGGTTTTCGATTTCAATACGGGCTTTCTCAATTAATTTAGCTCCCTCGGCCTGTGCCTGAGTTTTAGCTTCGTTAACAATACCATCTTTTAGGGCTTTGGCCTCTTTTAAAATCTGGTCACGTTCTTCACGAGCCTGTTTCATCAAGTCTTCGTTCTGCGAACTTAAACGGGCCATCTCTTGCCTTGCCAATTCAGCTTTGTTCAACGCTTCATCTATCGATTGTTCACGTTCTTTAATAGCGCCCAATACTGGTTTCCAAGCGAATTTCGCCAAAAGAAACAATAAAATTAAAAAGGCAATTGATTGAAATATAACTAAACCAACTTCAGGTATTAATAATTCCATTTTATAATATGATATGTTTTTTCTTGTTCTTTAGTTTTAAACAACTACACTACGAAACAACCTTTCGCAGTGTAGCTGATGTTTTTGTTATTACATTAAAGCAACAACAACCGCAAATAGAGCTACCGCCTCAACAAAGGCTGCGGCAATTAACATTGCAGTTTGAATTTTTGAGGCAGCTTCTGGCTGACGGGCAATACCCTCCATAGCAGAACCACCAATACGGCCGATACCTAGACCAGCACCAATGGCTGCTAATCCTGCACCTACTGCGGCAATACTTCCTGTAATCATTGTTTTATATATTAATTGTTTTAAAAATTATGCTTATTTAATTAGTGGTGCTCTTCTACGGCCATACCTATAAACAAGGCCGAAAGAATAGTAAATATAAAGGCCTGGATAAAAGCAACCATCAATTCTATTGCGCCAATAAATATGGCAAACGGAATAGAAGCAGCAGATACCCAAATACTATCAAATACAAAAATCAAACAGATAAGCGAAAGCACCAAAATGTGTCCTGCGGTAATGTTCGCAAACAAACGAATCATCAACGCAATTGGCTTGGTGAAAACACCTATCAATTCTAAAGGCGCTAAAAATATCTTCATCGGTACGGGAACATTAGGCATCCAGAAAATATGTTGCCAGTAATGCTTGTTTCCGTTGAAAATGGTAATCAGCAAGGTAATTACAGCTAAAACCATAGTTACCGCAATATTACCCGTTAAGTTAGCTCCACCTGGCAAAAAGGGAACTAATCCCAACATATTGTTGAACCAGATAAAGAAGAAAACCGTTAATAAATAAGGCATAAAGCGTTCGTGCTTATGTCCCAAATTAGGTTTGGCAATATCATCACGCACAAAAAGAATAACAGGTTCTAACCAAGACTGCAAACCTTTTGGCGATTTACCCTTACGTTTTTTGTAGCCATTAGCTACGCTGATGAAAATAACCAACAGCACAACAACCGATAACAACAACGTACAAACGTTTTTGGTTATAGAGAAATCTAAAGGGCGTTTGTTTTGCGCATGATGTTTATCATCTAAATTGATGTACTGACCATGACTGTTTGCTACATCAGAAGCGAAATAGATTTTTTCATGGAATTTCACAAAACGTTCTCCATTTCTTTCTACCACTACTTTGGCATCATCATCATGGTTAAAATCGCTGCTATTAAAAGTAACTACCTTACCATTGGCATATAAAATAACAGGCAAACCAATGTAGGTTTCGCCTATCACATGCCAACTGTGCGAATCGGAAATGTGGTGTAAAGCAAACTTGCCTATTTCAAATTTTTTCTTCTCTGCACCTTGCTGATGAGAAGCAGCCGCTTCGGGAGCATGGCCCTCTTGTGCTTTAACACCCAGCGAAAGTAACAAAAACGCCGAAAAAAGCGTAAAAACAACTATTGACCTCTTGAAACTAAATTTAAAAACGTGGCTACAATTCATTTGCTCGCAGATTTTTACTTCTTATTTTGGTGGCGCAAGTTACGTAACAAACCGTATATTTCAAATAGCGTAAACAATAAATATAAAGAAAAAAAATTCAGCACAAAAACAGTGTCTTTTCCCTTATGGTTTAAACTGTAAATCAGTACAAAAGCCATCGAAAAAAGCATTTTCACCGCAATAGAACCCATAATGGCCAAAACGCCAGTTTCGGGATTGCGTTTTATGCCCAAAAAAGCAACAATATATGCAATAAAAGTAAGTATGCCCAAAAAGATGAAGACGAGCCAAAATTTATTGGCCAGCAATTTAACATCGGGGAAAAAGTAAGGTAGGGAAATTGCTACCACAGCTAAAAACGCTGTATAAAGTATGTAGTGTAAAATAAACCTTTTTAGCTCCAATTGATTTTTCTTTTTGCGCAAAGGTAATAAACACTTCGTATATTAAAATCGGTGCAACTATTTATTGTCGTTCAAATTATTATCCTTTAAAGATTTTATTACTTGATACAAGGAAGCCACCACCCCTATTACGCCCAAGATGGCTGTAAATATTAATTTCTCATTCCCGACATATTTGTCTATGTGGTAGCCTATAAATGCAAAAACACCTATGGTAGCCAGCATTTGGAAAGCCATTCCGGTATATTGCACATAATTGTTTGCCTGCTTACGTTCTTTATCGTTCATATTTTAATTCCAAATATTAAGTTTATATTGCCGAATAAAATATTTTTGCAGATATTTTGTTATATTGTAAATAACCAAAATCATTTGAACTCTTACATAAAACATTTACTAGGCACAGTATTTAGTTTATTGCTGGCATTATTTTTTGGCTGTTCATCCCAAAAAGATACCGTTGCAAACAGAAAGTTACAAAATCTGTCTGCAAGATATAACCTTATTTATAATTCTAATGTTTTGTTAGATGAATATCTGGAAAACGTAAACCAGAGCAGAAAAGATAATTTTGATAATTTTCTTCCTCTTTATCACGCTCCGGCAATAGCCAATGTAACCACAGCCGGAACAAAGATTAAAGAGCTAGACGAGATTGAGCAAAAAGCCAGAACCATTATTGCCGAAAAGAATTTCAGCAATTATATAGATGATGCCTATATCCTTTTAGGAAAAACCAATTTTTACCAAGGCAAATATTATAATGCTACCGCTTATTTCGATTATGTGGCCCGCACTTACCAAAAAGACCATAAAGTTTACCTAAATGCACTAAATTGGAAAGCTCGCAGCTTTATGGAGCTAGGCGATTTGGAAAATGCCGAAAAAGTACTGGACACGGTTAAAATGGAGCTTGATTCTGTTAAGCGGCAAAAATCGGAGCCATTGGCTACGTTGGCACAAATCAACATCGTTAAAGAAAACGACAAACAAGCCATTGAATACCTAGAAAAGGCATTAAAAGCTAGTCCAACATCGTTAAATAAAATAAGATGGACTTATACCCTTGCCCAGCTTTATGAGAACGAAAAAGAATATACTAAAAGCCTTGCCGCTTACCGCAAAGTAGAGAAAAGCAATGCACCCTTTGATATGTATTTTAATGCCAAGTTAAGTGGAGTTAGAATAACGGAACAACTCAACGGAAAAGATTTCGACAGAAAGTTGGCATTGACCAAAATGCTGAAAGACGATAAGAATGTTGATTTTAAAGACCAGATTTATTACGAAATTGCAGAAGATTATTATACTGCCAATGATTACGGAAAAGCTGAGGAATATTATAATCTCTCAATAAAAAATAGCACTACCAATAATGTTCAAAAGGCTTTATCGTATTTAAAAATTGCCGATTTAAACTTTAAGCATTACAGCGATTATGTAACGGCCAAACTGTATTACGACAGTACGGTATTAACGCTACCTAAAACCCACCTATTATATAAATCGATAGCAAATAAGGCGCAAAACCTCGCTTATCTACAAAAAAGATACGAAACCATTACGTTACAGGATACATTACAAAAAATCGCTTTGTTGCCTGCAACAGATAGGCCAATTGCATTGAGTAATTATTTTGCTTCTATGGAGCAAATTCAAACCACCGCCACTGACAATGCCGATGAACAATCAACCACCACCGGGAGAGCGGGCGGAGCAACAAACTATCCAACACAAACTGGAGGTACGTTTTACTTTGCAAACTCCAACGCCATTAGTAGAGGATTTAACGAGTTCAAAAGACGTTGGGGCAACAGAAAACTGGCTCCAAACTGGCGACAAAGCACAAAATCAACATCTCAAACCCAACAAGATACCCCAAATACTACCGATTTTGATATCGGGCCTATGCCAAAAAACCCAGATGAGGTAGTTGCAGAAACACCAAAATCTCCCGAAAAAGCTACATTATATCTGGATTCTATTCCGCTAACACCTGTTCAGCTAGAGCAATCGAACCAAAAAATAATTAATGCTTATTTGGATATGGGCAGTTTTTATCAGCAGGTATTAAATGATAAGCCCGAGGCCATTAAAACCTATCAGACCTTATTAAAAAGGTTTCCGAACAATGGTAAGTTAGATATGATTTATTATAGTTTATATCTAACCTATCAAGGCATAGACAATGCGAAATCAAACGAGTATAAAAACTTGGTACTTACCAAATATCCCAATTCGGTTTATGCCAAAACCATATTAGACCCAAATTTTTCGGCAAAACAAAACCAACTGGAAGCTACTTTAAACAGGGAATATGAAAATCTATTTAACAAGTTACAGGAAAAAGAATTTAAGGCCGTAATTGCCGATGCAAATAACATCAATCAGCGTTTTCCGGGCAGTACAATGGAAGCCCAATTCGATTATCTGAAAGCCATTGCTATTGGCCGTACCGAAAATGTAGACCAGTTAATTACAGCGTTTAAGCAGATTTCTGAAAAACACAAAAAAGATAAACTGATTAAACCTTTGGTAGACCAACATCTGTTATATATCAACGCTCACTTAAGCGAGTTTAAGAAAAGAAAAATCGCTTTGGTGAGCTACGACCCTAACGAAATTCCGTTTGCCGAAAATAAAACGGGCATAAGAAAAGACGAACCTATTATTGCCAACGTTCTTGACCCAACTGGTAAAAAATCGGCATATGTGCCAACAAAACCAATAGAAAAACCTGTTGAGCAAAAGCCAACGGAAGTAAAACCCACAACATTACCTAAATCAGAAGTAAAACCTCCTGTTGTAGAAGCAAAAAAGGATTCGACAGTGGTAACGCCACCAACAATGGTTAAAAAAGATAGTGTAATTGTTCCACCCGTGGTAAAAAAGGACAGCGTAACTTTACCACCTATTGTTGCTAAAACTGATACTGTTACTGCACCTGTGGTTAAACCAGAGCCTGTAAAAGATGATTTATTTAATCCTGCTTCATCAAGTAATTATTATTTTGTGGTAGCGGTTAATGCAGTAAACCTAAATGTAAGTTCCTCTCGCTTTGGTATCGGACAGTTTAATCGTGGCAACTATTCGGGTAGCAATCTGCGCCATCAACTTAAAGAGCTAAACCAAGACCAATTGATTATAGTTGGCGATTTTACCAGTATTGACGGCGTACAGCAATATCAACAAAATATTAAGCCACAATTAGGCAGAATTATGAAAATACCTGCCGCTAATTATACTACTTTTGCAATTAGTAAAGAGAACCTTGAGAAAATCACCAGCCGCGAAACTTTAGAAAGGTACATCAGATATATCAATAGCAATGAACTATAAAAATAGAACAAACAATTCATTATCTCCAGAGCTAATCAGAAAATACAATTGGCGCATTTGGAAAATATTAATTGCCGGCATTATCGCCTTCGCTATTTTCATTGTCATGGTTAGCTTTGGCGTTTTTGGAGAAATACCATCGTTTAGAGCTATTGAGCACCCCAAAAGTAATGAAGCAACAGAAGTAATTTCCGAAGAAGGCAAGGTATTGGGTACTTATTTTGTAAAAAACCGGTCTAATGTAAATTATAGCGAAATTTCTCCAAATGTAATCAATGCTCTAATTGCTACCGAAGATATCCGCTTCCGTACACATTCTGGTATCGACTTTAAACGTACATTTACTATTTTCCTATATGCCCTAATAGGCAAAAAGCAAGGCGGAAGTACCATTACCCAACAATTGGCGCTTAATCTTTTTTCGGAAGAAGGAAGAGCCAAGAACTTTTTGAAACGGATTATCCAGAAATTTCAGGAATGGGTAATTGCCATTAAATTGGAACGAAACTATACTAAGGAAGAAATCATCACTATGTATTTAAACACAGTTGATTTCGGAAACAATGCCTATGGCATAAAATCGGCTGCAAGGGTATATTTTAATACTACTCCCGATAAGCTAACCGTACCTCAGGCTGCCGTATTAATAGGCTTGCAAAAAGGTATTACACGTTATTCGCCAACCAAAAACCCCGAACGATCGTTAGAACGCAGAAATACCGTTATGGCCTTAATGGTTAAACAAGGATACATTACCGAAGATGAATTTGCCGGAGAAAAAGAAAAATCTTTAAACCTAAACTTTAATGCCGCTACTAACAATGATGGTATTGCGCCATACTTTAGAGCGGTATTAAAAAGCGAAATCAAGAAAATATTGGAAGAACGCTCTATCAACAAGGCCGATGGTACACCTTATGATTTAGATAGAGATGGCTTAAAGGTTTACACCACCATTAATTACGATATGCAGGTGTATGCCGAAGAAGCCCAAAAAGAGTACATGAAAACGCTACAAGCGCAGTTCACCAAAAGTTGGAAAGGCAGAAATCCATTTAAGGGCTTGGATGCATTGATTGAGCAAGGCGTTAAACGTTCCGACCGTTATAAAGCATTAAAACAAGAAGGAAAGTCTGATGAAGAAATAACTGCCGACTTTAATACACCTTCTAAATTGACCATTTTTACATGGCACGGGAATATCGATACTTTGATGAAGCCAATCGACTCGGTAAAATACTACAAGTTATTATTGCGCAACGCCATGATGGCTATGGATCCAAAAACCGGAAATATCAAAGCATGGGTAGGCGGCATCAATTTCGAGCACTTTAAATACGACCAAGTGAAAATGGGCAGAAGGCAGGTTGGTTCTACCGCTAAACCTTTTACTTATGCCGTAGCCATCGAAAATGGTTATTCGCCATGCTTTACTGTAATGAACGAGCCGGTAACCATTTCTAATCCCGGAAGTCCCGACTGGACACCGCGTAATTCGGGAACACCTTTACCGGGAGCAATTACCCTTCAAAAGGCATTAGCCTACTCACAAAACTATGTTACGGCTTATTTAATGAAACAAGTTGGCCCTACGGCAGTAGTTAACGAAATCAAAAAAATGGGTATTTCTAGCGATGTACCTGCCGTACCTTCCATCTGTTTAGGCACTTTTGATGCCTCTATTTACGATATGGTTGGCGCTTATGGCGTTTTCGCAAATAAAGGTGCTTGGACACAGCCTAATTTCATTACTAAAATAGAAGATAAAAATGGTGTGGTGCTTTATGAAAGCAAACCAATTATTAAAGTAGCTATGAACGAGGAAGTTGCCTATGTAATGACACGTATGTTGCGTGGCGTAGTTACAGGAGGTACAGGCTCACGTTTAAGCTACAAATACAAAGTTACTGCTCCAATTGGCGGTAAAACCGGGACTACCCAAAACAACTCCGATGGTTGGTTTATGGCCATTACACCAGATTTGGTAGCGGGCGTTTGGACAGGATGTGAAGACCGGGCTTTCCATTTTACCAGCACCAGTTATGGCGAGGGAGCAAATTCAGCGTTACCAATTTATGCAGGCTTTATGAAACGTGTTTATGCTAACCCGAACTTAAAAGTAGGTAAAAATGATTTTGAACCTCCTGCAAGTGGTGTGAGTATCGTTTACGATTGTAACCAATATCAACAGCAGGAACAAACTACTTCCGAGCTGGATAAGAAGTTGGGGTTTTAATCTTCTATTCTTGTCATTCCGACGATAGGAGGAATCTAATTTAAATAGATGTCTCGTTTCCTCGACATGACAAGACGCTTATAATAGCTTTCCCCTATGGCTGGTGTATTACCAATAAAACCTTTCCTTATAAAAAAGACCTATAAGGTTTTTAAACGGCGAAGCCCTCAACTTTACCTTTGAAAAAAACAGAAACTCAAAGTTAAACCTTGCAGGTCTGCCCATTTTTTTCCACTAACTTTGTAACTGAACGAGCAAAATAGCTTTGAACTTTATTAGCCAATTGTGCAGAAAGTTGACAAAGCCAATTGAAAACCCAAATGAGCAGTTTCCTCTTGTGGTTGGTGTTATCACCATACCACATCAATGCCTGATTGGTGATAACACCAACCAGAGGTTGAATCTGCAAAATAAACCTACGAGTTTTTTAATGAGTGAGTTTAAATAGAAAACTATTGTGCAAATTTTATCAATCCCTCATTTTCCGTCCATAAATAGGGATATTCTTCTTCAAAAACTTTGCTGCCTTTTTTATTAATAAAAAAACATTGATTTCCCTTTTTCAAATAGACTAATGCTATATCTTTTATAAATGGCAAAGCATCATCATAAATAAATGGGATTAAGATATTACCTTTTTTATCTATATAACCAAATTTATCATTCTTTTTCACTAATGCTACACCTTGCTTAAAATTGCCAAACCAATTAAAATCTAATTCTAAATTAATTAATCGTTGATTTTCTTTATTAATATAAAACGACTTCTTAGCTACATCAGCATGTGCTATCCCTTCATAAAAACCGCTTAGATCATCATATTCGAACGGTACAATAATTTTATTTTTTAGATTAACTATACCCCATTTTTCCTTTTTCGCGATGACCAATCCATTATTAATCTCTCTTATTTCGTCATATTCAGCAGGTATTATCAATTGATTTTTTTTGTTAACCAAAGCATATTTACCGTTTTTTATAACCACCATATACTTTCCTTGGTAGAATCCTGATATCTCATCATAATCTGAAAATTCCATTAAAGATTTTGTTTTTAAATTATATAGACTTTGATAATAATTTGGCTTAGATACCTTATTCATGTATTCTACCATAGTCGATAAAAGCGGATTTATTTTTTTAGAACTACGAATTTTATCATTATAGACCATAGCCTGATGATCGATAATTGGTTGATAGCCTACTACATAATTTTCTGGCAATACATTTTCTCCAGATTCATTAATGTATATCCATTTGTCGTCTTTCTTTACCGAGGCATAACCGTCATAGAAAGGAAAAGCATCATCATATTCTAATGGGATGATAATATCCCCATTCAAATTGATAAAGCCATATTTCTTATCTTTTATAGCCAAACCAATACTTCCATTGGTAAAATAAGTGACATTGTATTTGGGGAAATATTTAACAGACCCATCTCTAAAAAGCAAACCGAAAATGCTATCTTTTCTGATATTAGACTTGCCATTCATAAATTCAGATGCATAATCAAACTCAGCAGATTTAAACACTTTACCATTAGGATATAAAAATCCATATTTTAGCTTACTTTTAGGGGAAGACATGGAATATTCCATGATATTGATATAGTAATCATTGAGTGCTTTTATAGGAAAAGCCCTTTCTTTCATAAATGCGTATTTAAATGCATCCAACTCTCGCTCTTGGGCAAAACAGTGCTGAATGCACAGAAAAATTGAAATTATAAGTAGTTTCTTCATAATATTATCTTTGATATCCTTACTGGACTTAAAGGCGAGTTAATCTTCCCTTATCATTTCCTCTCCTCTTGTCATTTCACGTCCATTAAATTTGAATTTACCGGACCATTTCCCTCTACCCCAAGTATATGTATAAATTTGGTCGTTATCAAAAGTATAATTATCAAAGTCTTTTGGATTATTCTTTAAGTTTTCAAGATTTGTTTTTCCCGATGACTTGTATATAATAATAGAATACCCTTCATATAATGCCATATCTATCGCCTTATTTTTATAGGCAAAACTGTCTACTGTTTTTTCCGATTGCAGATTTTCCCTATAATTATTTACAATATAGGAGTCTGTTTTAAATAATATTGTCTTACCATCTTTTTTTATAGTATCAATATTTGAGAATTGCTCGAGCTTCTCAAACTCCAATGGCTTTTGCTCACAAGCCATGAAAACGCATACGAACCAGAAAGCGCAAATATTTTTTTTCATAATTATGAATTATTTAATACCTACCCCCAACACTACTTTTAATCACAACTTTTGTTACAAATGGTTTATAACTTCTAGTGTGTTGCAACAACCACCATGCAGCAATAAGCCTTCGGTTCTATATTTAAGATTTAAGTGACCGCTGAAATAGCGAACACTTAAACCAAGTGGGGATTATTGACTAGGCTTTAGGTACATTAGACATCCACTGTTAAACCAATTATCTTTCTCGTCGAGGAAATGGACTGTTACGTATGAATTTTCTCCTTTAAAGCAAATGCCAACGTTGAAGTTTGCCCTTGCTTTTTTATATACCTCATCTATATCGATAGTAATTTTATTACGTACGTTATAAATAGCTGTTAAAACCAGTCCTCTAATATCTCCATCAGGCTCTAGAAATTTAATTAAGCCTAACTCTTGGTATACCGATACTATTTCTTCTTTCTGGTAAGTTTGTCTTTCATCGGCTTCAATTGGGGTCTTGGGAAGACTGTACAGCTCTGACAATCTATGAAACGCAATTTCAGCTTGCTCGGGAATAGACAAATTAAAATCTTGTATTTCTACTAAAATGGAAGATAGAACCTCGTCATCTTCAATCCACTCTTGGATCGGGTTTACTTCTTTTTTTTGTCTTCTTATTTTACCCCTTGCCATACACTTTCTCCCTTTCCCCATGCAGCCATTCGTTTAAGCTAAGCTCCAAGGGCATAAATTCAATGCCTGTACAACCATCATCTTCTATTTCCCTTTTAAGATTTTCCGAAACAACATATTTAATCCCTCCTTCTACATTTTTAAGCATAAAAAAATCTTCATTAAAAACAGATTTTATAGCTATTTTATCAACATAAAAAAATTCATTCTTTTCTTTATAATAATCAACAGCTTTATTAAAATCGTTTAAGGAACTTAAGTTTTGCGTTTCAACTTGTGTCCCCCCCTCCTTTTTTCTTAACTTAACACGACATTGACTATTTGAAAAATCTATAGCATCCATGTTGAACTCATACATATTCAAAAGCCAATAATCAATAATTCGAATATCATTTTTAAATATTGGACATTGAATAAATTGCAACCCAGACTTCCTCTTAACTTCTAAGATATTCTTCAATTTGCTGCTAATAAGTTTGGTAAAAGAAAAACCCGAGTTCCATAAGTATATCAAGTCTGTGAGTTTTGATTTTGAGTAAAGAATGGGATTGGCAATAATGGGTTCAACCGTAATTTTCTCATGATGAAACCTATCTATAAAGAGAGGTTCATCCCAAACACTACAATGGTATACAACATCTTTAACTTGGGGATAATGTCCCATTATCTTTTTATTTAGCGAATGTTGTATTGAATAATACTTCATGATTAAAAGTTTAATTGATTGATATGTGTTGTTGGATTATTATTTATTGCTGTTTTAACATCATTAACAAGGTCTAAAACAGCATTATAGCATTGTTCTGATGTAGCATTTGGATTTTGTTGCATAAAATCATTCAACCTTTGTATAATTTTATTATCGTAATTTGTGTGACTGCCCAAGTGTACAGAATTATTTAATGGAATGCCGTTCAAGGCTTCATTCATGTGAAAAGGATTTAATCCATCCCGCTTCGCTGCTTTTTGTATTACAGGGTGGGTCTGCCCACTTTTCCCACTAACTTTGTAACTGAATGAGCAAAATAGCTTTGAACTTTATTAGCCAATTGTGCAGAAAGTTGACAAAGCTAATTAAAAACCCAAATGAGTCCTCTTTTGGCTTAAGTATTCTGAAAGACCACTTAAATCTCCCGAAATCGGGACAGGCCATTTTGAAAACCAAAGTCTCCAGACTGTAATATTGCACTACATCAAAATTTTCAGCTTTTACTCTCCATTCTGCTCCCATTACCAGACAAAGTCTTCGGTTTCATATTTAGGTTTAAGTGAACGCAAAGTGAACACTTAAACCAGTTGGAAAAAGCATTAATCGTAATAACCGATATAATCGATGAGCCAATGATCTTTTTCTTTTGTTAAGGTAAAGAGCATTTTTATATCAGTGTAAGTGGAAGACTGAGGAATATAAAACCGAACAATGGCCTTGTCATGTACAATCGAAATTCTTTTAAAAACGCCTGACCTATAACGGTCATAGATAGCTTCTGGTTCAAAACTTCCAAAAACAACATCTAAATTTAAACCAGAGATAGCATAGATACCTCCGCTTTTTGGAGAAGGGTCTACGGGTTTTAATTCCTCCTTAATTTTTTGGTGGTATTGCCTTAGATTATTTATAAATGTTTCAGAAAGGTAATTACCTTCTTTTAACCTATTTAAATAACCTTCAACAGCAACCATATCAACTGTAGGTTTTATAAGTGTATCAATCTCTTCCCACATAATAATAGTATTATGCAATTTTGATGTATCTACCGTCTCAACAGGTTTTGCTGCTTCTCGTTTCTTATACCATTCTAAAAAATTAGTTATCGTTGTTTTGATACCTACTTGATCATAATCACTTCTTGGCTCTTGTCCTATACAAATGCTTAAGTATAGAATGCTAATAAATATTAGTACAAGCTTTTTCATTATCTATTTTTTTATACTTTTACGAACTTGTGTAATTACATAATCACGCATTCCGGGTAGATTTCTATAACCAGTAATAGCCGTCTTCCCTGTAATTTTACCTGTTGTAGAATTATAGTAAAGTCGGTTACTATAACTTGCCCCTGTAGAACGATCAGAAGTAGCATTATCTACAAACTGGAAGTATTTTCCGTTTTCATCAGTTCCCATACCAACAATCACAACAAAATGGTCTGTAGAACCATCTAGGTTTTTCGGAGAAGGAGTACCATTTCTATTATCAACACCTATTAATACAGGTATTTTTTGTGATAACGCACTAATTATATAACTTATGGCTTGTTTGGTTCTGGATAAGTCAACTCCATTCTGTTCTGTGTAAATGGAGAAGGTTTGACTTCCTGGCAGATAGCCTGAGCAAGTATATCCCGCCATTCCTAACTGTTCTTTGGCTAACACGAGACAATTCTCATCAGCATCCGGATGATTAGCTTTTTTTCTCATTTTGACAAATTTCTCAAACGGTATAACATCGTCACGGTTAACCGTTGGCCAAGGTTGGTTATCTTGATATTGTTGATAAATGATTTGGTCTGGGTCAAACAATATTTCGTTGTCGGGGTCTGTCCAGTTATCAGCATTTGGGTCGGCAACCAGTTCTGGACCTGTCGAAAAAAATTCTGTCAAAAATTGGCTAATATTAATAGAAAGTTGGTTTATATACAGGTACTTTACCGCCCATTTAGCAAAAGCATCTGCATCAACAGAGCTTGGATTTTGGGTAACGTAGCCGCTAATTACCACAAATATATTAGGATTAGCTTCCAGAAAACCTGCTTCGTCCCCGTTTAGGCCCAGATATCCGGCCAAAGAGCGAACCTCTGGGGAAAGGTCTATTCCCTCGTAAGGGTCGTTACCATCGGGCACTTCTGGAATAGGCACATCACCACAGGGCAGTATCCACTCCGTACCCTCAGGTGCAGGATAGTCGGGCACTACATAGCCCGGATCGGGATTACAGTTGGGCGGATAGCCATTTGGGTCTGGCTCCCCGTTGCCATTACCAGTGCCACCTCCACCACTTCCACCCGGATCGCCAGTTTCGCCACCGCCGGGAGGGGTATATGGATTAAAGGGCGGGTCGTCGCAGTCCTCGCAATCAGGTTCATAAACATAGCAGAAATCGAATGCGCAGTGCGCCAAACATAGGTCGCAGGAAGTCTGTGTACAGGGCCACTCCTTGGGACATTGGCCATTCGGAATACGATAGCAATCTTCTACCTCCTCGCTTTCCTCTTCCTCCTCTTCTTCGCTCTTTACCGACATACCCTTAATGTTTTTTCCTGTTTTTATGGATGTGCCATATCGATAGGTCTTTAATCGCTTGCCCTCCCAGTCCCTTATTTCCACCGTTCCGTTGTAGACCTGCCGCTTCCCGTATATCCATGATTTTGTGGGGCGTAGGTGTACCCATTCGGCATGCACAACATCTTTGTTATCTTTATACATCAGTAAATAATTGAGCGAGGCGAGCGGAACAATAGATTTCTTCTTGCTGTCCACCATCTGCATTACGTTGCCAAAGTCCAACGGTATCTTTACCGCACCGCCCGTACTTATCATTTTCTGATAGGCCTTATCCCATACGGGCTGTTTGTTGGCAAATATTGTTTGCAGCGTTGGATTGCTAGATAATGCAAATAGTCCTCCTGTTACCTTTTTCGAATTGGCAAGATGCGCATTGAAATAGCTCTTCGCTTCGGCAATACTTAGAGCATTCTTCAGATTATCGGGACTTTGTACTAATAGCTCCTTACGGCAAGAATTAAAGGTTAGTGCAGTGGCAAGCATAGCTACCGCTAGAAAGAGATTTCTCCCTAAGAGTGTTATTTTCATAAATTTAGTTAGTTTAGTTATAACCAAGTTACACAACAAGTCCCATAAAAACAACAGGTTATTAAAAAATAAGTTAATCCTCCCTATTCCCTTACTTAGCGAAAATGGATAAAACATTTTTTTGAGCTAACTTTACAACGGATGAGCAGTTTCGATTACAAAAAAGTATTAAAAGATATTCCGCATAAGCCCGGCGTTTATCAGTATTTTGATATCGACGATAAACTGATTTACATTGGCAAGGCCAAAGACCTTCGCAACAGGGTAAGCTCTTATTTTGTGCAAGACAGGCAACTCAATGGAAAAACCCGGGTTTTGGTTTCCAAAATCAGACGCATTCAGTTTACCATTGTTGATACTGAAATTGATGCATGGCTGTTGGAAAATAGTTTAATCAAAAAGCATCAACCACGTTACAACATTATGCTCAAAGATGACAAGACCTATCCTTGGATTGTCATCAAGAAAGAGCCCTTTCCACGTATATTTGCTACCCGAAAAATCATTAAAGATGGTTCTACCTATCTTGGTCCTTATGCTTCGGTAGGGATGATGCACATTGTGCTCGATCTCGTTAAAGAAACCTATCCCTTGCGCACCTGTAATTTACCTCTAACACAAGATAATATTAATGCAGGCAAGTTTAAAGTCTGCTTGGAATATCAGATAGGCAACTGCAAAGGTCCTTGCCAAAATTACCAGACCAGAGAAGATTACGAGCATAACATTTCGGAAATCAAGGATATTTTAAATGGCAAAATTGGCAATGTTATCAAAGAAGTAAAACAAGTACTGAAAAGCGCAGTTGAAACACTTAATTTCGAATTGGCACACGCCTATCAGCAAAAACTGAATGTACTGGAAAAATACCAAAGCAAATCGACAGTGGTAAACAGTGCCATTACCAATGTAGATGTAGTAAGTATTGCCAGCGATGAGCGTTATGCCTTTGTAAACTACCTAAAAGTAATGAACGGAAGTATTATCCAAACACAAACGATAGAGATAAAAAAGCGCTTGGATGAAAGTGATGACGAACTGCTTTCCATTGCCATTGCCGAGTTTAGGATGAAATTTAAAAGTACATCACGAGAAATTATTGTTCCTTTTGAAATTCCTTTGGAAGATAAAAATCTAAAATTGATAGTACCCAAACTTGGCGAAAAGAAGAAACTGTTGGAACTATCTGAAAAAAATGTGCTGTTCTTTAAAAAGGAAAAACTTAACCAATACGAAAAACTTAATCCCGAACTAAAAACAGAGCGCATTTTAACACAAATGAAAAATGATTTAAGGCTTACCCAATTGCCTTATCATATCGAATGTTTTGATAACTCTAACTTTCAGGGGAAATATCCTGTTTCGGCTATTGTAGTATTTAAGGATGCCAAACCTAGCAAAAAAGATTACAGACACTTTAATGTTAAAACAGTAGAAGGGCCAAATGATTTTGCTACCATGCAAGAAGCGGTTTACAGACGTTACAAGCGTATGTTGGATGAAAACCAATCGTTGCCCCAATTAATTATTATTGATGGTGGTAAAGGTCAATTGTCATCGGCATTAAGTAGCTTAAAGAAATTAGGCATCGCTCAAAAAGTTACCGTAATAGGCATTGCAAAAAGGTTGGAAGAGCTATATTATCCAAACGATAGCCTTCCGTTGTATCTCGATAAAAAATCGGAAACGCTAAAAATTATTCAACAGCTAAGAGATGAAGCCCACCGCTTTGGGATTACTTTTCACCGTAAAAAGCGTAATCAGGGAACCTTAAAAACCGAATTGGAAGAAATAGAAAGTATTGGTAAAAATACTGCCGATAAGCTCTTAAAACATTTTAAATCGGTAAAGAAAGTTAAGGAAGCAAGCACAGAGGAATTATCCAAATTACTCAACAAAAAACAGGTTACAGCACTAAATAACTACTTCAAAGAGAAGATAACGAAAGAAGGGTATTAATAAAAATAAAAAAGTCCCGATGAAAACATCGGGACTTTTTTATTAGAAATTCTTTGATTAGTATTCCCAAAGACCTTGCTCAAAACCGGCCATTTTCTTTTTGATGCGTTCGCTTTCTATTAAGCGTTGTTTAGGGTCGCTAATTAAATCCCTTACTTTGTAATCACCTGCATTGGTTTCTTTAACAATATGGCTAGAAAACAAACGGTGTACAAAGAAATCATCCATACTTAAAGGAGATGAATCGTTTAAAGAATTGAACAGTCTCTTTGTAGCCAAAACATCTCTGGCATCCTCATAGTAGATCCAAAATACCGGTTGCCATTCCTTGCTTTTCTCAATATATTTTAGCGGTGCTAAACCAACAATACGAGGTTCAAAAACGCCTCTTTTACCATCAAAAACCCAATCTTCTTTAATCCTGTACTTTAAAAATAAAGCAGGATTAAATTCACCTCTAACTTTTTTTACAGTTCCTTCTTTTCTATTTTCAATTTCAACAGTTCCGTATGCATTTTGAAGCGCTCCTACCGTATCTAACGGAAAGTTAAACGCATCATCATCTTCTAATGTAGTGGGATTTATTGGACTATATGCCGTAAGCTCTCCCAATTTTACCTGTTGCAAAAGTATTTCAATCAATCTTGATTTAGGATAATTAAGCACACCATTAATGGTATCGCGTAAATCTATATCACGCCAAATACGTTTGGTATAAATTACATCTTCATCCTTAATTACAGGTAAAAATGCTTTTTCAGAAGTCGTATCCCTTATTTCCTTAGAAATCGCATAACCATCCTTGGGAGGGGTTTTACGCTGTGGGTTAACAGGGGTCTCTTTTGGGAGTTCCACCTGTTTGTTTTCTACGGGCTTTGTATTTGTTATTGTATTATTTTTAGTTGCAGTGTTATTCTGTTTCGTAGTATTATTCTTTTGGGCAAAACTATTTACACCAATTACAACAAATAAAATAAGTACCGATACAATCTTTTTCATTTCCAATTATTTTACGTTAAATACCAACGCCGGAAGTACTTTTTGTCTACCATCAGGGCCTTGAGATACAATTTGATCAAAAATAACCTTAGTACCCGGCGTAACAGCGTTAATAGCATTTTTAACAGCCCCCGAGAAATTACCCCCTTGTCCCGATACAGTTACGGCATCTGAACGTGGTTTGATAACGGTAAGCTCAAAGCGCAATATCTTAAATTTCACATCGAAAGGGAAATCGGCCAAATCGGCCTCTAGTTCACTTTCGCTTTTTAACTGAACCGAAGCAATATCGCCTCCTGTAAAACCACCCACGCTAGGTGCAGGTGCAGGAATAGCCTTAACCCTAAACTTAGGAGCTCCTAAATTTACAGTTTTTCCGTCGTTATTTGCAGATACACTTATCGAAATTTCTTTTCCAACCAAAGAACCGGGAACATTTACCACATATTTTCCCCCCGACCCTGTTAAAGAGCCTCCACTAATACTAGCATTTACACTAGGGAAACCCGGTGCAGAAATAGTAAATGGATTTGGAATACCTGCGTAAATTACATTCAGCTTATCTGAAGAAACTGTTGCCGATGGCGCAGCCACTTGGTAAGTCATTGGAGGGGTATCGTAAGTATCAAATTTTCCTGTTTTATTATTTTTGACTCTAATAGTACCTTTCCAAGTAAAGGTTCCCACGCTTCCTGTACCACCGGTATAGATACCTTTACCATTTTCGGTAGGTACTTTATTACCATTAACACTCACATCAGGCGTAGCCTTAGAATCGCTTGCAGTTAAATAAATCTCTGCTTTGTAGGGCTGTCCCTGTATTACGTAAGAAGATGGTGCAACTGCAACTGCTTCAAAATGGTCTAAAGTAACAATAGGCTTATCAGCCAATATTTTGTTAATGATATCGGCTTCCATATTTTTAGTATCATTCTGAATCATCGTTAAAATGGTTCTGAAAGCTGCCAAAGGGACACCTTCTCCAAAATTATTACCAGTCCAAGTTTTAGGTTCGCCAGCCTTTGGTTTAGCAGGATCTAATGCCTGCAACATAAAAGTAGGCCTGCCTTCATTCGATTGTAATAACGAAGCTAATTTTTTACCGGTTTCATTTATTTTAGCTTGTAGTTTTTTACCTTCTTTATTCTCGGTATCACTGCCCATGATATTCTGGCCAACATCTAAATTATTCTTTTGCACTAAATCACCATTCTCGTCAAATCCATCGGCCGCAATTTTCGCATGAAGACCATCAATGTATTTAATTAAATCTCCTGCAATTTTCTGTGCTTCTTTAGCCCTGTTTAACTTAAGTAAGTTATCACTGCTCTCTTTTGCTTTAGTGCTTTCGTAATTTTTTACAAGTTGATTAATATTATTTCCAACGTTTTCTTTAGATGTATTTAAGCTATCGTTGATATTTCTGAACGCTTTTAATACCAAATCCGAAACGTTGAGGGCAAGCATAGCTAATAGTACCAAGTACATTAGGCCAATCATCTTCTGCCTTGCCGTTTCCTTACCTCCTGCCATATTAAATTTAGTTTTTTAGTTTTAATAATATGACTGATTAAGCACGTGGTTGGTTCATAGCCGTTAACATATTACCATAAATGGCGTTTAACGACGATAGGTTTTTAGCAAGTTTACCAACTTCTTCCTTAAATTGTTTCGAATCTTCCATCGAATCATTAAAGTTATCCATTGTTAAAGCAAGATTTTGATAGAATTTATTCATTGATTTTAGATGAGCGCTAGAATCTTGCAATTCTAATTCGTATACAGCGTTTAATGCAGATAAATTCTTGGCTAGGTTATTTACCTGCTCGTGGTAGGCTTTAGAATCTGCACTGCTCGCTCCCAATTCTGCCAATTGCTCGGTAGCTTTACCAAAGGCTACGTTCATATTTCCTAAGCCACTAGCGGCATCTTTTACGCTAGCTGTAAGCTCCGTAGCAGCATCTTTTACTTTAGTCGCAAATTCTGTAGTAGCTAAAGATGCATCTGCTACGTTAGAAATATTAGCCACTTTGTCTCCAAAGGTACGTAATCCATTGCCTAAGCTCTCTATTAATTCTGGGCCTATTTTTTCGTTAACCAATTTATCTAAAGCTCCGGTTGCACCAGAACCACCACCAATAGCCTCAGGAACAGCGCCATCAGGTGTTGGCTTACCATCCTTACGTAATTGCGGATAAACTTTGTCCCATTCTACATCTGGATGAGGGGGAAAGAACCCTAACAATAAAAATAGAAATGCTTCTACTCCCAACCCAACACCAATCATAATGCTTCCCCATATACCTCCCAAGTGAAGAATTTTGAATAACGCACCAACAATTACAATTGATGCACCTATTGAGGTTGCAAAGTGTAGTTTCGCGTCTCTAGTAGCAAATTTTCCGGCCATAGTTTTTTTTAATTGTTAATTTTTAGTTTGTGGTTTTTTTATTTTTAGTTAATTACATTATACTGTTTCCTGCGTAATGCGATACACATCTGAAACCAATATACGATCTTGATACATCTTGGTACTCGTACTGTGCTACGGAGTTCTGAAGGAAAAATCCTATATCTTTCCAAGAACCGCCCTTAACAGTTTTGCGGCGACCTTTTCTAAATATTGGGTTTTTATCTTCTGGCAATGAGGTGTTATATGCGTTCAAGGTCCACTCTGCTACATTTCCTGCCATATTGTACAATCCGTAATCGTTAGGCAAATAAGCTTTTGCTTCAACGGTATATAAAGCACCATCATCCGCATAATTACCTCTACCAACTTTAAAGTTCGCTTGCAAACACCCCTTTGCGTTCATAATATATGGGCCACCCCATGGATACTTAGTTTGTGTTCTACCTCCACGAGCCGCATATTCAAATTCTGCCTCAGTGGGCAACTCGTATCTTAATCTTGAGTTTACAGGTTGTTTACGCATTCGGGCTACATTTTCGTAGAACTGGGTACGCCAGTTACTAAATGCTCTTGCTTGATCCCAAGTAACACCCACTACTGGATATTTATCGTACGAAGGGTGGTTAAAGTAAGCCTCAACCATTGGGTCGTTATACTCATAGGTGTAATCTTTTCTCCACACCAAAGTATCTGGATAAACCATTACCGAAGGATGTTCGTTAACTTTTCCCGGTGTTGGATTATCGGTATAGATATCGTAATCGTCTATACGCTGTCTATTTGGTGACGAGGCATTTTCTAATGCCATGTCCATATTTTTCTCTACATAGGCATAACGCAAAAATTTAATATCAATGTCCTTATCATTTTTCCCGTGGGTATAATTAGAAAGGTTATCATTAATATACATCGCTTTTAACTTTGTCTGTATATCCTGCTTCTTGTTATTCCAAAGATTAGAACCACTTCCAACCTTTTTCCAATCAATCACTTTAAATTTAGGAGCTCCGGCAGCAGCATTAGTTTTTGGTTTAATGAAATACTCTTCAATATTGCCTTTGGTGATGGCAATTGAGTCCCTCACCCAATTAACAAACTGCCTATATTCGGCATTGGTAATTTCGGTTTGGTCCATATAGAAAGGACTCATCGAAACCATTTTACTTTGCTTCCCTTGATAAAAGGTAATGTCTTCGTCGGTCATTCCCAATAGGTTTCTACCTCCTGGTACGTAGACCATCCCTAACGGGATAGAAGTATTCTTGAATTTTCTGTTATAGGCTCCTACCAATTCTCCTTGACCGCCTTTTCCACAGCTAGAAAGCATTAAAGAGGAAAGAGAAATAGCAAGAAAGTATAATTTCTTCATATGTTGTCTAAGCAATTTTATAGCAATTTTATCAATTAAGATTCATATTCGCAACTATTTGCACAAAAAAATCCACACTTTATCAACAATCATATAAGTTATCCACACGCAAATGTGGATAAACCTAACGCCGATACCGCCTCTTTTTCTGCAAATCCCTAATCCATTATCTCGAAAAAACTGTTTCTTTTGCTCACAAAGCCTTTTTAACCGTTTATTCGTTCACCACACAAGCTAACGCCTTATGGGTTACTTTATTATCTTATCATCAAAAAAATATTACTTTTTATTTTTTATTGCAAGTTAGGCATTAAAAAGCTATCCATCAATACCTAGAAATAGGTATTTGAAAATTATTTATTTGATTTTTTAATATAGTTTTCCAAAGCCATAATCATTGACGGAGCTTCCGGATTTGGGGCAGCAATATCCACAATTAAGCCTTTATCGGTTACTGCTTTTTGTGTATTTAAGCCAAATGTTGCAATTCTCGTGTTATTTTGTAGAAAATTGGGGAAATTTATATACAATGATTGAATGCTAGACGGACTAAAGAACGCCAAGATATCGTAAAACACATCTGCAAGGTCAGATAAATCGCTTACCACAGTTCTAAATAACACCGCAGGAGTTACATCATACCCATTTTTTTGCAGAAAATTCATGGTATCCTCCGTTGCTACGTCAGAACAAGGATACAAAAATTTCTCACCGGCATGTTTTTTCAATACCTCAGCCAAATCGGCAGCGGTCTGTTTGCCAAAAAATATCTTGCGTTTTCTGTATTGGATATATTTCTGCAAGTAAAGCGCAGTAGATTCTGAGATACAGAAATATTTTAGATTAACTGAAACCTCAAACCTCATTTCTTCGCAAATTCTAAAAAAATGGTCTACGGCATTTCTGCTAGTGAAAACCACCGCAGTATAATCGGCCAAGTTTACCTTTTCTTTTCTAAAATCTTTAGCAGGAACGCCTTCCACGTGAATAAACGAACGAAAATCTATTTTTAGATTATACTTCTTTGCTAAATCAAAATATGGTGATTTTTCAGTTTCTGGTTTAGGCAAGGTTACCAGTATACTTTTTACCTTACGCAATCTGTCGTCTTTATTTTCTTGCATTTTCCTAATAGCACTTATAAACCTACTGCCTTGACTAATATCAATATAGGGCAAATTTCGAGGGTGCAAAAATACAAAAATAAATACAATTTAGGAAACCTATATTGTGATAAAATATTTACAGCCGCCCTTATAAATTGAAATACGAAGATGATTATCAGTGCAGATACTCCAAGCAAGATATAACTAGAACCATATTTTTTAGCAGAAAGTGCAAATGCAATGATAATGGGAATGAACAATAAAGATGTATTAAAATAACTTAAATATAATATAGAAATATATTGATGAAGGGGACGCTGAACATCAAAAACAAAACCGATGAACCTTAAACATACAATTTTTAGCAGGTACAAAAAGATTACCCCCACAGATATGGTTACAAAAAATGCAAAACCTTCCTGTTTTATTTGAGGTAGTTCCTGATATTGCGCCACCAAATAAAAAAACATCCCAATGGTAAAACCAAATTGCAGGAAAAGCAACAAAAACGACCACGATGTTACCAGATTATCTTCTTTATTTAAATTTGACAGTGCCCTGTTACTATAAAAAGACTGTACAACAGCGCTTAACTGTTTACCGAACGAATTTTTTAATACGGCAAAAAGCACCAATAAGAATCCAATAATAGCTAAAACCCAAACATCTCCTTTCGGTAAAAGCTTACCATGTTGATAGATAACCTTTTCTTGATAATTGCCCGCAGCATTGATAAGATTTTCTAAGGAAAACACTTCAAATCCGTACCCTTTGCTTAAACTATCGAGCCATTGTGCGTTAGTGAGTGAATCTCTCATTTTTAGGATAGCAGGCGTTGAGAGCGTTAGCGTATCTACAACTTTAACATTTGCACTATCTACATTAAGACTATCTTGCACCATTGCATTAGCTGTTGTATCTAAAGGAACAACCTGTGCCTTGCCACAAATACATGCTATTGCAAAAAAAATAAACAAAATGCTTTTTTTCGTCATATTAAAATAGTGCGGTAATACCAAAGTGTATTTTACCTTGCCGCAAATTTAAGGGATTATTTTTTTGTTTACCCAACGCATAGCTTACGGAAAGAATACCTAAATTGGTTTCGAAATTAACACCGGCGCCAAAACCCAAAGGAAAATCGGAATAGTTCAATTGGGCAGTTTTGTACTTTAAATAAGCCTGATTATAAAATGCAAACAGGAACGAGTTTTGCTCTAATAAATATCGTACTTCGGCATTGCCATAGGTATAGGCATTCGCCAATATGGATAGCTCGTTAAATCCGCGAAGGCTTCTCTGCCCTCCCAATCTGAATACTTCGTTTTCTAATAGATATTTGCCACTTAAAATTGCCGTTTGGTTTGTTACGGCAAAAACCAACTGTTTTGCCAATGGCACATAGTAATTCACTTGACTAAACCATCTGTAAGAAGTGCTGTTTAAAGGAATTCCCTGATATAAATTTTCGGGAATAGCCGCATTACGCTTTATTTTCTTACTACCAACGGCTACATCTACCGATATACTGTAACCTTTTTGGGGATTGTAACGATAATCTAAATCTTCCATATTTAAACCTAGACCATAAAAAATAGTATTGGCATCTAATATGGGAGGCAGAATTGTTGCATTCTGGTAAGCATCAACGGCAGAAAGCCTAGTCGACTTATTTTCGATAAAAAACTGAAAAGCGTTATTTCCCTTTAGCAGATAACTGAAACCTAATCTGGTATCTACATTTAAAAAGGAAGAGTCCTGCTTATAAAGATATAGGCTGGGATTTAAACCAAAATCTGTGTTGAGCACATGGGGCGCTACCACTTTTACATCTAACAATTGGCTACTTTGTGCAAGCCCTTGATAATTAAAGTTTAGCTGCTCTCCATGTTTGAAAGCATTCTGCAAATGCAATTTTAGGTTGCCCACCAATTGGCTTTTCCCCGTTGTAGCATTTTGTTGTAAGCCAATAATACCATCAAATTGGTTTGCATTTTTTTTATTGACGAAAATACGGGCAGTAGCTTTTTCGCTAGAAAAGTCTATTTCGGTGGACTTTAGCACTTCCAGAAAAGGAAGTTCACGTAAACGTCCCTCTATTTGCTTTATTTGTTTTTCTGAATAAGTTGTGCCGCTTTTTATACCCAAATAAGATTGGATGTACTTTTGCCCTATTTGAGCGTTACCTACTACCTGAACGGTATCGAACAGTATCTTTTGGTTAGGTTTGGCATTGATACTGGCAGCTATCCCATTTTTTTCGACGGTAATTTGTTCCAAACTAATACTGGCAAATGGATAGCCATTATTTTCGTAATAATTTAAAAGGTTTTCAAAAAGCTGGTTTAAACGCTCGGGATTAAAATCTACCTGCTCGTAATTCCTTTCCCTAAAACCAATAGCCTGTTTAATGCCTAGCGGCAAATTACCACCCGACAATTTTACCCATTGGTATAATTGGTTAGGCTGAATAGTTATAGAGGCATTATTATCCTGAAAATCTATTGCATTAACTTCTGCGAGCAAATAACCTCTAAATTGTAATTGTGAAAGCAATTTTTCTGCTTCCTTATAAACTGATAAGCTGTCTTTTAACTCTTTTGGATAAGAAATAATTTTGGATAGCGCCTTATCTGCTTCTGGCAACACAACGTTTAAATTATAAGTTTTTTGGGCGAAAGCGTTCACACCAAAACAACATGCAAAAAAACAAACAATAAACCTCATTATACTTTCAAAAGTAACGGTTTATTCGCTTATTAGTTGTATTTGCACAAATACGAAACCTGCGTAGTGGTTTTTACCTTAAAAGAAGCATTGGCTTCAACTTCAAACTTCTGTCCTGCGGTATAGGTCTTCCAATCGGTTTGCCCAGCTAGCAAAACATCCATTTCTCCTTCAACAATGGTCATTGTTTCGTGTGTAGATGTTCCAAATTCATATTCGCCGGCATCAATAACGCCTACGGTAGATTTGCCATTGTTTTCATAAGCCAATGATTTTACGGCTCCGTTAAAATATTCGTTTACAGTAATCATTTTGCTAAAATAACAACATTGTTATATAAACTTACTTTGTCTGGAAAATTTAACCTATTTGGAAGTATTTAAACTTTAACCCTACCTTTGCAATAGGTCGCAATAGAATATTAGACCGCCAATCAATCATCTAAAGTAACAATAAGCATCGCTACGTATGTCTAGGTCAATTAGAAAAACTCCTATTTTTGGCTTTACCACTGCCAAATCTGAAAAGCAGGATAAAAGAAAATGGAATAGGAGATTTAGAAAAGTTTGCAAGAAATTAATTCAATTAGAAACCGAAACTCCGGTTAAACTTGCTGGGGTTACAAATATTTGGGATGGCGCAAAAGATGGACGGTACTACTGGAAAGGCGCAACTAAAAAAGATATGAGGAAATAATTATAACTAAAAGCAAAATAGAAATCTTTAAATCTCCATTATTTCTCCTTTTTTTCCTTTAAAGCAACTGTTCTTAAATCTTCAGTTGTAATTAGCAAACCCTACCTTTGCATTGTGGCCGGCATATATATTCATATCCCCTTTTGCAAAAAAGCATGTACTTATTGCGATTTCCATTTTACCACTTCTACCAAATATCTCTATGAGATGGTAGATGCGATTTGCAAAGAAATCATCCTTAAGAAAAACAGGTTATCTCAACAACAGATTGGGAGTATTTATTTTGGCGGTGGCACACCATCAGTATTGTCAACCGCAGCATTACGGCAGATTTTGGCTACAATAGAAAATCATTTTTCCATAGCAGCAGATGCTGAAATTACCATAGAAACCAATCCCGATGACCTCACTGCTGTTAAAATTGCTGAACTACGGAAATTGCCTATCAACCGTTTTAGCATTGGCACACAATCTTTTTTTAATGAAGATTTAGTGTGGATGAACCGTGCTCACAACGCACAAGAAGCTACCGACTGTATCAAGAGAAGTCAGGATGCAGGTTTCGAAAATCTCACCATCGACCTTATTTATGGCTATCCTTTACTTACGAGCGAAAAATGGAAGACGAACATTGCAACCGCACTGGAACTGCAAGTACCGCATATATCAGCCTATTCTTTAACCGTAGAGCCAAGAACGGCATTAGCCCATGCCATTGAAAAAGGCAAACAGCCAAAGGTAAACGACGAGCAAAGTGCAGAACAATTTTTAATGCTGATAGATACTTTAACTACCAATGGTTTTGAGCATTACGAAATTTCAAATTACAGCCTGCCGGGAAAATATGCGGTGCATAATACCAATTATTGGAAAGGCATTCCCTATTTGGGCATAGGTCCATCGGCACATGGTTTTGATGGGCAGGACAGGTACATCAATATTGCCAACAATGTAAAATACATCGAAAGTCTTGCAAAAGGGCAACTGCCCGAAACCATAGAGCAATTAACCAATACCGATAAGTTTAACGAGTACATAATGACTTCTCTACGAACAATGTGGGGACTAGATATAAATAAAATTGAACAAGATTTTGGTCGTATCTATGCAGAGCAAACTCGAAAACTGATTAAACCTTTTATTTCTAATGGACAGCTATTGATTGACCATAACACCATTAAACTTACCAATAACGGAAAACTATTCGCAGATGGTATTGCCGCAGAACTGTTTGCAGACGACCTAGAATTATCATAAATTTATACATGATGAAAAATAAAGTAGTTTGGATTACGGGCGCTTCATCTGGCATAGGCGAAGCCTTAGTTTACGAGTTAAACACTGCCGGCGCTAAACTTATTATATCATCACGCAACCGCGATGAACTTTTCCGTGTAAAACAGAAATGCAGAAACCAAATAGATGTTCATGTACTTTCGTTAGACTTAGAGGACAGCGAATCCCTACCTTCAAAAGCAGAAGATGCGTTGCGTATTTATGGCCGTATAGATATGCTGATTAATAGCGGCGGTATCAGTCAACGAGCATTGGCACTGGAAACCGACTTTGCTACCGAGAAGCGTTTTATGAACATCAACTTTTGGGGAACTGTAATCTTAAGCAAAGCCGTACTTCCCCAAATGATTAAGCAAAATTCGGGTACTATTGTATGCGTAAGTAGCTTGGTTGGTAAATTTGGTACTCGCTTGCGTTCCGCTTATTCAGCATCAAAACATGCGCTACACGGATACTTTGAATCGTTAAGAATAGAACTTGATAATTCCAATATTCATATCTTATTAGCTTGTCCGGGATTTATTAAGACTAAGGTAACCATTAATGCCCTAACTGCCGATGGCAGCCCTCAAGGAACTATGGATACCGCCCAAGAAAATGGCATGTCGCCAACAGTATGTGCCAAAGAGATTATCAAAGCCATCGAAAAGAAAAAAGACGAAGTATATATTGGTGGCAAGGAAGTAAAAGGAATTTTATTAAAACGGTTCTTTCCTAAATATTTTGCTAAAATCATTAAAAAAGCCAAAGTAACTTAATCTGATTTACATCATTTTATTCACATTTTATGCCTGTCTACATACAGGTTTACATTTTTAATTACAAATTTGCATTGTTTAACTTTTTGTTAAATTTAATTGAAAGTTTACACACAATAACATAATGAGCTTTATATTAAAACCTGTTGATACTGTTGAAACCATTAGTCGGGAAGATTTTTTGAAGAATTATCTTGAGCCCAAAAGACCATTGGTAATTAAAGGCTTAACCAAAGATTGGCCAGCCAGAGAAAAATGGACAACAGAATACCTAAAGTCAATTGCCGGCGATGTGGAAGTTCCGTTATACGATAATTCTAAGGCAGACCCGAGCAAACCGATTAATTCGGCGGTAGCGCACATGAAATTTGGCGATTACCTCGACCTCATTAAACGCGAACCAACCGAACTACGCATCTTTCTTTTTAACCTTTTCAAAAAAGTTCCTGGATTGATTGACGATGTAAAAATCCCGAAAGACTTAATGGGAGGTGTGATGGAAAGCATTCCGGCTATGTTCTTTGGAGGTTCCAATTCCGAAACTTTTTTACATTACGATATAGATTTGCCCAACATTTTGCACACTCACTTTGGTGGTCGCAAACATGTAATTTTGTTCGATTATAAATGGAAAAAGCGCCTTTATTGCTTGCCCAATGCTACTTATGCCTTAGAAGATTTTAACGTGGGCAATCCCGATTTCGAGAAATTTCCTTCATTAAACGGTATCGAGGGCTACGAGGTAATTTTAGAGCATGGCGACACCTTATTTATGCCAATTGGCATGTGGCACTGGATGAAATACCTCGATGGTTCTTTCTCGCTGAGTTTAAGAGCTTGGGACCAATCTATACCGGGCAAAGCAGCAAGTTTATGGAGCTTATTTAGACATGGTGCCGTAGACAGTTTGCTTAAAATGGCCTTTAAAGGCAAATATGCCAGCTATCGTGAGAAATTGGCAGTAAAAAGAGCCGAAAACGCCTACGCAAAAGGTCGTTTATAATATTTTTTGGAAAGCAATTGCAGCGGGGCATCGGTTACGATAGTCCCACTGTTCGTTTCAATCTTTTTGTTGAATTAACCTGTCATTCCGAGGAACGAGGAATCTATTTCTTAGCTGCGTTAACTTACAGATCCTTCACTATCGTTCAGGATGACAAGTAATAAACAAAAAGCATTTACACTTCCATCGGGTTTATTTAACAAAAACCTGCAAAAAACACCCAAATCTCATAAAGTCAAATATTTCATCATTTTGCTAAGTCATTACTTATTTTCGCTTTTACGATGCAACAACAACTTACCGAAAAACAAAAAATGCTGGCTGGCAAAGCCTACCAAGCCGGCGATAACGAATTGGCCAACGATAGATTAAAAGCCCGTGAAATTGTTTTTGAGTTCAACAACTTGCCTCCAAAACAGATAAAGCAACGCAAACAGCTGATTAAAAAATTGTTCGGCAAAACAGAAACCATGTTCTATGTAGAACCTCCTTTCCGTTGCGATTATGGCTATAACATAGAAATTGGCGACTACTTTTACAGCAATTTTAACCTCGTTATTTTAGATTGTGCCAAAGTTACCATTGGCAAACATGCTTTCTTTGGCCCAAACGTAGCCATTTATACGGCAGGCCATCCGTTACATCCTCATTTGCGCAACCAAGAATATGAATGGGCACAATCCATTACCATTGGCGATAATGTTTGGCTGGGAGGTAATGTAGTTATTAATTCCAACGTTACCATAGGCAATAATGTTGTTATAGGTTCAGGAAGTGTGGTTACCAAAAATATTCCCGATAATGTTTTTGCGGCTGGCAATCCCTGTAAGGTAATTAGAGAAATTACCGAAGCAGATAGGGACTTTTATTACAAAGATTTTAAATTGGGGGAGTAATTAGCTTAAATTGCTAGCAAAAGCTATCTCTTTTTGTTAACTTGCATAAAATGATGAGCAATGGAAAATTTCATTAATTATATAAGTATTGACCCAAACATAAGATTTGGCAAACCTTGTATTAAAGGAACAAGAATTACAGTCCAAGATATTTTAAATTGGCTAGCTTCTGACATGTCAATAGTAGAAATCTCCGAAGATTTTCCACAAATAAAGCCAGAGCACATTAAAGCGGCATTAACTTTTGCTGCAAACAGCGAAACCAGAACTCGTTTAATTTCTGCCTAATCAATTTCTGATGAAAATTTTGCTCGATGCAAATATCTCATTTAAACTTAAAAGCAAATTATCAAATTACCTATCTGATATTGAACATGTTGATTGGATAGATGCTGAACAACCCGTTACAGACTCTAATATTTGGGTGTGGGCAAAAACGCAGAATGCAATTATTATAACCAATGATGACGATTTCTATCATTTCTCTAATCTTTATGGATTTCCGCCAAAAGTTGTTCTGTTAAGAACAGGAAATCAATCTACCATCATTTAGTAGAGATTTTGATTAAGCATATCGATGATATTTATAACCTATTTAATGATAATGAAACTGGATTATTAGAGATTTTTTAGGAATTAAGAACTATGGTCAACCACCACTTTCCATTCCCCATCAATCTTTTTAAGCAACAAAGTAAAATACCCTTTTGGCTCATCTTTCTCTCTTTTCAAATACCAACTACCTAAAACAAAGGCTTTATCCTTAGCTAAAAACTCAATTTTCTTTATTCCAAAAGTTAAAAAGCCCATCGCATTTTTATTGGGATAGCCTTTCTTGTAATTATCCAACGTTTTTTGCCAACCGTAGGCCGGGCCATCTTTACCAACGAACAACAGGCTATCACTTTTCCAATAACCTTGCAGATAGGCATCCATATTACCGCTGTTCCAACCTTGGCGTTGGTCTTCCAACACTTTTAAAATTGCAGTTCGGTCTTTAGCGGTTTGGGCATTCAGTTGTAGGGCAAAGCCGAGCATTAATAAAGTCAATAAACGTTTCATAACCCCAATGTCCAACTTTTTATAAAGAAAAGCAATTTTGCCTTACAAAAATATTATGACATCCTTCTTAAAATATTCCACTCATAAACCTTTAACTTAGTTTTTACGTTAAGAGAGAGCGTTACAACATTAAACGAACGATGAAAGGTTACCAGTTTTCTAAATTTTTACCCAACGAATTGCCAAAAGGAGGTTTTGACGAGTTACTGAAATTATTTACGCAGTTGCTCAACTACACCGCCGGCGATGCAGGCGAAGCCTTGGCTTGGATGAACGAACTGGACAAACAGTACAAATTTACCAACAGCGATTATGGTATAGGTGATTTCATTGAAGATTTGAAAGAAAAAGGTTACCTGAGAGAAGAACAGGGCGAAGTAAAAATCACTGCAAAAACAGAACAGACCATTCGCAAATCGGCTTTGGAAGAAATTTTTGGAAAGCTCAAAAAAACCGGTAAGGGCAATCATAACAGTAATATTTCCGGCATCGGCGAAGAAAAAAATGCAGATAGACGGGAGTTTAACTTTGGAGATAGCTTAGACCAAATTGATATGACGGCTTCTATCCACAATGCGCAGATTAACCACGGAATTGGCAATTTTACCCTAACCGAACGCGATTTGGAAGTAGAAGAAAAAGATTACAAGACACTAACTTCTACGGTGCTGATGATTGATATTTCGCATTCTATGATTTTGTACGGCGAAGACCGTATTACGCCTGCCAAGAAAACAGCAATGGCTTTGGCGGAATTGATTAAAACGAAATATCCGAAAGATACCTTAGATATTGTAGTTTTTGGCAACGATGCTTGGCCTATCACTATTAAAGATTTACCTTATTTGCAGGTTGGCCCGTACCACACCAATACTTTTGCAGGGCTGGAATTAGCTACCGATTTATTACGCAGGCGAAAAACCCATAACAAGCAAATTTTTATGATTACCGATGGCAAGCCTACGTGTTTAAAAGAAAACGGACGTTATTATAAAAACAGCATCGGCTTAGATAGAAAAGTGGTAGGCAAAACGCTAAATATGGCTGCACAATGCAAGAGATTAAACATCCCAATCACCACGTTTATGATTGCCAAAGACCCTTACCTGCAACAATTTGTAAGGCAGTTTACGCAGATTAATGGTGGCAGGGCTTTTTATAGTTCATTAAACGGCTTGGGCGAATACATTTTTGAAGATTATATTAAAAACAGAAGAAGAACAGTAAAGTAGGTAAGAGGCAAAAGGTTGAAGGCGGAAGGTCGCCCAACCCTAAACCTTAAACCCTAAACCTTACACCTTATGACAAAAGCAACAACACTAGGCGAATTAAAAGCTACATCATACAAATCTTTAAGCGTTAAAGACGAATTAAGAAAAAACTTAATCATACAATTACAAAATAAGGAAGCAGGTTTCGAAGGGATTTTAGGTTACGATGAAACGGTTATCCCCGAACTGCAAACGGCTATTCTTGCTCGGCACAACATCTTGCTTTTGGGTTTAAGAGGGCAGGCAAAAACCCGTATCGCCCGTTTAATGGTTAACTTATTAGATGAATATATCCCGTACATTACCGGAAGCGAAATTTACGACGACCCGTTAAATCCTATTTCGTGGTATGGCAAAAATGAAATTGCCACCAAAGGCGATGATACTCCTATCTCATGGCTACACCGCAGCGAACGCTATACAGAAAAGCTAGCTACTCCGGATGTTACCGTTGCCGATTTGATTGGTGATGTTGACCCTATTAAGGCCGCCAATTTGAAATTGACTTACAACGATGAACGTGTGATACATTTTGGATTAATTCCGAGGGCACACCGCAGCATTTTTGTGATTAACGAATTGCCCGATTTGCAGGCAAGAATACAGGTAGCGCTGTTTAATATGCTGCAAGAAAAGGACATTCAAATAAGAGGCTTTAAGTTGCGATTGCCGTTGGATATTCAGTTTGTTTTTACCGCAAACCCCGAAGATTACACCAATCGCGGCAGTATTGTTACGCCCTTAAAAGACCGTATCGAAAGCCAGATTTTAACGCACTATCCGAAATCAATCGATATTTCCAGAAAAATCACTTTCCAAGAGGCCAAGCTAACCGACGAACAACGTTTAATAGAAGCCGATGGATTGGTAAAAGATTTGGTAGAGCAAGTGGCTTTCGAAGCTCGTAAAAGCGAATATATCGACCAAAAATCGGGAGTGTCTGCCCGTTTAACCATTTCTGCTTTCGAGAATTTAATCAGCAATGCAGAGCGAAGAATGTTGGTAAACAAAGAGAAATCTACATTTGTACGCATCTCTGATTTTAGCGGTATTATCCCCGCGGTTACGGGAAAAATAGAACTGGTTTATGAAGGAGAATTGGAAGGACCTACAAAAATAGCACATACCTTGATTGGCAAGGCCGTTAAACATTTGTTTGCACGGTATTTTCCAGACCCAACAAGGGCAAAGAAAAGCAAAACTGCCAACCCTTATACCGAAATTACAGAATGGTTTACCGAAGGCAATACCATTGATATTGATGATAATTTGACCTTTGGCAATTATAAAAAAGAATTGCAAAAAGTAAGCGGATTAGAAGATTTAGTAAAGAAATTCCATCCTAAATTGAGCGAAAATCAAACTTTCTTGCTGATGGAATTTGTACTACATGGCTTATCAGAATTTTCACAGTTAAATAAAAATTATTTAAATGGCGGTTTCGGGTTTTCGGACATGTTCGAAAGCCTATTCAATGCAGATTTAGCAGATGATGAGGAAGATTTTGGATAATCTCCATTTTGTCATTCCGACGACAGGAGGAATCTAACGCCTTTCATAATACATCTTGTTAGATTTCTCATTGCATTCGAAATGACAGAAAGTCTAAAAACAAACCATGAAACAAATCTGTAAATCAACCATCTAACAAAAACAAATTAATTTTACACCCACATGGGAAGAACATTTTTTCTAACAATACTTTGCTTCATCGTCATTTTATTTGACACTTACTGTTATTATGCCATTTTAGCCGTATTTAAAAATTGGAAAAAGAGCACAACACAATTCTTTAAAAAAGCATGGTGGGTAGTTAATATCAGTTTAATTATTGGTGTTTTTTGTGCCATTTACCTCAACATTTTCCTTACCGCTAGAGCTATTATTTTGGTAGCGTTCTTTTTGCTTTCGGTAGGCAAATTGTTTATGCTTCCGTTTTTATTAATTGATGATTTGCGCAGATTAGCTATCAAACTTTTTGGAAGGAAAAAGCACAATAGAACAATATCCCAAAAGGATGCCACACCACAATCAAGTCCTATTAACGTTGGCGAACCCATTACTCGCTCTTCATTTTTGGTTAAGGCAGGTTTAATTGCAGGAGCTATTCCATTAAGCTCATTAAGTTGGGGCATTATTTCGGGAGCTTATGATTATCGCATAAAAAGAGTTAACCTTAAACTCCCCAATTTGCCAAAGGCATTCGATGGCATCCGGTTGGCACAGGTTTCCGACATCCACTCGGGAAGTTTTTACAATAAAACAGCCGTAAAAGGTGGTGTAGATATGCTATTGGCAGAAAAACCCGATTTTATATTTTTTACGGGTGATTTGGTAAACAACCTAACCAACGAAGTAAAAGATTACCAAGATATTTTTAGCAAACTTAAAGCGCCACTTGGAGTTTACAGTGTGCTAGGCAATCACGATTACGGCAACTATTATTTTGGACAAGGCGATTCACCTGCCAAACGAAAAAACCTGCAAGATATGATTGCCGTTCATAAAATTATGGGCTACGATTTGCTGATGAACGAAAATAGAAGGCTTAAGGTTGATAGCGAAGAAATTGGAATCTTAGGGATTGAAAACTGGGGAATGGGTTCTCGCTTTCCAAAATATGGCCGTATGGACTTAGCTACTAAAAATACCGACGATTTGCCTGTAAAACTACTACTTTCTCATGACCCATCCCATTGGCGGGAACAGATTCTGCCTCAGTATAAACAAATAGATGCAATGTTTAGTGGCCATACGCATGGTTGCCAATTTGGAATAAGAACTAAGGAATTTCAATGGAGTCCGATACAATATGTTTATAAAGAATGGGCAGGTTTATATGCCGAGCAACAACAGCAATTATATGTTAACGTAGGCTATGGCTTTTTAGGCTACCCTGGACGTGTAGGTATTTTGCCAGAAATTACGATATTTACGTTGAGCAAGGCTTAGGAATTTTGTGCCAAAGGCATCCCGTTGGGAAATGATTAAATATTGCTATATTTAGATTATGGATAAAGACATTTTGGTAGTAATTGCCGAGCTTTTAAGAAAGCAAGACAAAATGATGGAAATAATGAATGGGTTTATGGGGCAAACAAGTAAACAACTTAACAGCCATAACAACATTCTAGAAAAACAAAATGCCACACTAGAAGAACTAAAGAATTTAGCCGTACGTCAACAGGACTATAATGAAATGTTTTACAACGAATTAAAACTAACAAGTGGCAAAATAGATACGTTGGACAAAAAATTTGATAATTTTACAAAACCCGACAACTAAAGCCCTGTTGGATGATAAAACTCCTCAAAGCATCTTTAGATTTTCTGTTGTTCAGCAATCTCTTTATTGCTATTTGTGCAGTTGCCCAAGGTTTGGTTACCTATCATTTGCTTAATGCACAGCCTAGCCAACATGTACTGGCCTTTCTTTTTTTCTCAACGCTGCTGATATACAACTTGGCAGTTTTATTAGCCAAACCAAAAGAGCCTCAAAAATCGCCTTTTAAAAGGGTACGATGGATTTTTGCTCACCATCGGTTAACTATTTCCATTACGCTTATTGCCATATTCTGTATCATTCCCTTGGGCTTATTTTACCTAAGTTTCCAATCGCAATTGTTGATGGGTTTTGTAGGCCTGTTGGCCGTTGCCTATAACATTCCTTTTTTGAGTTTTAACAATAAGAAAATAGGATTAAGAAACATTCCGGGCATTAAACTGTTTCTGATTGCTTTTGTTTGGGCCAGTAGCTGTGTACTATTGCCTATTGTAGAACTGGAGAGCTCTCATCAAATTACAGTACCGCTAAGCGAAACCGTATTGTTGACAGCCAAAAGATTTCTATTTATCTGCGCTATCACAGTGCCATTTGATATTAGAGATTTGTTTCAAGATAAATTGTACGAGTTAAAAACCATTCCGGTAATGTTGGGCGAAAAAAAAGCTTGGATTTTTTGCCAAGCTCTTTTGGTAGTGTACTTAATTCTATTGGTTTTGTTTACTCACCATATTAGTTTAGACGTAATTAGCCTAACGCTAACCATACTGCTTACCGGTTGGCTCATCTTTAAATCTAACCTTAAAAGAAACGAGTATTATTATTTTTTTTATTTAGACGGCACTATGTTGTTGCAATACCTTGCTTTAGTGGCTTGTAATAAGTTGCTTGTATTTATATAATTCCTCTCAACGCATGGTCAACACAAAATCTTTTGGCCTATTCATAGTCTCTGTATAGATATTGCCAAATCTATCTGTTACTTTTATGGTGATGGGTGTAGTTGCGCCCGATGCTTTTGCTTTAAACATGTGGGTTGTTTTATTGGTTGTAAAGCTGTCCGTGGGCACTGCGCCTGTATTCACCCGCAATGCTTCGTAAGATATGATATGCAAGGGGTCGGATACCGATACCCTCGTTACTGTTAAAGGCACGTTGTTCTCCAACATCTCTACTTTCCATCGCATATCGTAGCCCCAAACGTTTACCAGTATCTCGTTGTTGTTATTGGCCGTGCCATATTCGGCCACGTAAGGCAGTAAACTGGCATCGGTTGCTTTTGGGGCAAATTTGGCTGCTGTAATATGTACCTTATTTAAATCGTAAGCTCTAAATTGGTAGCTTTCCTCGTACCCGATGGATTTGTAGCCCCACTGATAGTTTCTATTATTAAATTTCCAGATGCCGTAACCTCCGGGCGCTCCATCTTTACAGATATTGTTGCCTGCATAGCCATCTTTCCCCGTCCACCACCAAGTGGCACATATAGCGCCCGAGTTATGTTCCATGATACTGTTGCTGTTCTCGTAGGCAAAACATACATGGGTATGTCCGGTAATGATATTCACGTCGGTAAAACCGTTAAAGGCTTGGATAAGCTCGTTGCCTTTGCTAAGATGTAGAGAAGAACTTTCGTTAACAGCAGGTTTATTGTTCAAATTGACATGCATGGCCAATACAATTGGGGTAGATTTATCGGTTATCGTTTCCAAATCCTTTTTCAACCATGCCATTTGGCTGGCCACCACCACCGAATTGTAATTGCGACTTCCTATTGTGCCCTGCGTTCCGCCCGTATTGATATACTCGATATTGTCCAATACGATATAATGGATTTTCCCGATGTTGAACGAATAGTAGGTAGGTCCTAAGATTTTTCTAAAATCAGTTTCCGAAGCCCAATCGCTGTCGATATAAGGGTCATTATCGTGGTTGCCGATGGTGTGGAATATGGGCAATCCCATGCCTTTCACCAAATCGAGATATTGGGCAAAGCCGAACTTGTTGGTGTACCAATAGGCGTCCCAGGTCATATCTCCCAAGGTAAGACCGTACACCTTGTAACCCTCATTGCGGTATTTTGATATGCTTTGCGCCGCATCGGGCAAAAAGCCTTTCTGAAATTGTGAAACATCGTTATTGCGGTTGGCCAAGTGCATATCTCCAAGGGCGAGCACCACATGTTTGTCGTTATTTACCGGTTTAAGTTCAAAGTTGATGGTTTCTACCACATTGGCTGCCGCTTCAAAGTGCTTATAGAACACGGGCAGTACGGTATTGGTTTCTACTTCATGACCACTCGGAACAGATATAAACGTGAAATCCTTTTCTTTCTTCGAAGGCAGGTAATAGATGCCTTTCTCATCAGTTGTAACCACTTCTACTCCATCAGAAACCACTACTCCGGCCAAGCCAACACCTGCTATATGCACCATGCCCTTTACAGTCATTCCAGGCTTGTCGGCAATTCCATAATCAATTTCTATGATGGTTTGGCCCAAGTATAGACTTTTATCTTTTCTTATAACTTCCACACGGTATCTTCCCTCAGAAAATGCCAAGGGAACAGTAACAGAGCAATCGCCCTGCGTTACAGATTTTACATCAACAACAACCATCTTTGTATCATCGGACAATGAGGTAAAAATTAGCTTATCGCCCATTGCAAACCCATTTCCACGTACCGAAAAATTGGCAGGCAGCTGGAGGGTTACTTTTGCCGGCACAATAATATTGGTGATATAGAGCATATCCTTGCCCTGCTCTTGGAATGGGTCTAAATTTTTAGATTTACTACATCCCAATACGGCTATGCTTATACCTGTAACCGTAGAAGCGACAATAAATTCTCTTCTGGAGTATTTTTTGAGCTTTGTTTTGCTTACACTTTTATTCATCCTAATAATATTATTGTTCATCGCCTGCAATCTTTTCTCCCGATGGCTTTTTTATCGGGACACTTGGTGGGATGGGCACACCGAAAACGGGGTTTCCATGCTTATCCCATGTAAATTGCTGTAAACGCATATCTCGTTCCCAACCGGGTTTGTTACTCTTTTTAGCATGGTAAAAAATCCAATCCTCCGTACCATCCGGAGAAGTGGTAAAACTGGCATGGCCTACGCCGAAAACCTTGGCCGTTCCGGTAAATACCGGGCCTGTTTTTATCCAGTTAGCAGGTTTTAAGGGAGATACGCCGGTATTTTTCATTCGGAGTAAACCAAGACAATAGCTCGGCAGCCACGATTCACGGGTAGAATACACCAAAAAAACATTGCCGTTCTTCTCTAAAAATTGCGGTCCTTCATTAATATCCAATGTTCCACCGGTTTCCCAAGGTTGGTTTGGGCTCGATATTTTTACCCGTTCGCCATCTATTGTCCAAGGGTTGCTCATTTTTGCCATATACAAATGCTGCGGAGTTTTATCCGTTACATTATTTTTCTCCCAACCAGACCATACAGCATAAAGTTGTCCGTTTATGGTAGTTACCGTTACATCTATCGCCCAAATGGTTTTTAAGGCATCGTTCGGGTCGTTGCCTGTTTTTAGAACAGCCTTTTCTACATAAGCACCTTGGGGATCGTCCGTAACCGACTCTAATACACCAGAACGTTGGTTAATGTAAGGAGAACCTGATGAACCTGCGGCATAATAGATATACCATTTTTTGCCTATGCGATGTAATTCGGGAGCCCATATAGCCGTACTGTTCCACCTGTTTTTGGCAGGCTGCCACACCGGTTCCATTTTCCCGATTTTTATTAACGAACTTGATTTTGCCACTCTAATACCTCCACCACTTGCTTTGCACACATAATAATAGCCATCGTATTTCACTACCCATGGGTCTGCACCATTGCCAACCGGATTTGTAAATACATCTGATAATTGAGTTTGGGCAACAACATCAACAAACATCATCATAAACAAAAAAAATATTTTCAATTTTTTGATGATATCTAAGCACATATTTATTCTATTTTTAATATTATTTGGTGAGGACACAAAACAGCAACCAAAAAACTACATTAAACCTCTTAAGTTGGGGATACCTAAAATTTAAGTATCCCCAAAATGCCTTTTGGGTTTTTATTATCGCTAATCTCTTATATTTGGAAATGCAATAACAACCATAAGGCTCCCAAGAGGCAAAACATATCCTTTCGGAGATTAAGTAAATAGAACCCGATATCTATTAACTTAATAGCTTAGCTGCATGGAACACAAGTCCTTCTTTATAATCAATTAATAACTTGTACCTCCTGCTGTTTTAATGAAACAATTGCACCATTTTGTTCTAAAACCTGTTGCAGTTCTTTTACATTTATATTGGCCAAGGATATGTTATGTTTTATCGCCAATGCTGCGGCAGTTCCGGCAGCTTCACCAATAGCCATACAGGTTGCCATTGCCCGGGTAAGCCCAAACGGATAGGGTTCTACCGAAATACACCTACCGCTTGTGAGCAAACCTTCTATATTTTTTGATACCAAACAACCATAAGGTATGCCGATGGCATGGGCCGATGGCAATAGGTTTAAACCAACTCCTGCCTGATGGATATCTACATTATACCCTGCCAATGCAATAGAATCTTCGGGAATTAGTAACTGGTCTATATTAGCTTTGGTAATAGTTTTTATACCTGTTATACGTCGGCTTTCGCGAGCATAAGTTCCCGAAGCAATATTGGCTAAAAAGGCATTTTTAAATCCTGGACAGTACTTTTTAAAGAAATTTAACAGTATTTGTACCTGCCTGTGGCCTTCAATCTCTGCTTTGCTAAAACTCTGCGGGTCGGTGGGGTCTACATCAATCATTCGTGTAGCATTAACCACTATTTCGTTATTATTTGGCTGTTTGGCAAATATTACCCTATCTCTCGGAATATCGAAATCGCCGTTGGCTTTCGCCTCATCAATAAATTCAGAAAAACCGGTAAAATAGAACGATTGTGAATCAAGGAAATATTCGAGTGTATAATCTATACCTTCGCCATAAGTTTCGGGAGTGGCAAATGTTTCGGGATGGGCTTTTACATAGGCTAACATCTCGTCTATATCCACATTGCCCAAACTAAATATAAGCGATACTGGCTGGATTTTTCCACCTTGTTTATTGCCCATTTCGTACATAGCTCCTGCTAAATAGGCGGCCGTACCATCACCCGTAGCATCAATTACAGTTTTACAGTCAACTTCCAATATCACACTTCTCGAAAAAAGCTCTACCCCTTTTACCTGTCCATTTTCTACAATTACATCTTTTATCTCGGTCGAAAAAAGCACCTCTACACCTGCTTCTTTACAAGTTTCTATGGCTACATTCATAAACAAGTAAGGATTTACAGGTGTAAATGAATTATGGATTGGACATGGGATATGCCCATCGAAACTGCCACCTATTGCACTCAGCTTTTTAACTAACTCATCGCCTATACCACCCACAACCTGTGCGCCGGTACGGTCGTAAAAAGCCAATATGGGCAAGCCCGTTGCCGCAACCCCACCCAAAAACGCATTTCGTTCTACCAACAGGGTACGCATTCCTGCCCGAGCCGCCGCTATTGCCGCCGGAATACCGCCCGGCCCTCCTCCTACAACAATTACATCATAAGAGTCTAACTTTCTTCTGCTCATTTTTTGTATTTATCTATTTTTTAAGTTTTTGATTTTTAAATCCCAAGGTCTGTGACCCACAGACTTTTTACGCTAATTCATAACTAACCACATAATTAGTGGTCTGTAAGCCGCAAACCACGGTTTAGCCGTACTACCGCATTAAGATTCCCACTTTCGTGGGAATGACGGCAATTACGCTTTCCTTTTTTCTTTCTTTATCACCAACCATAGCAATAAAACCGCTATGGGATGTAGAAATGCCATTACCATAAATATTTTTCCGGCACCAATAGTGCCTATGTACTGTCCGATAAAATAATTTAGAAACACCGCACCTACTGCTCCAAATCCTCCTGCAATGCCTAAAACGCTTGATACATTGCCCACTGGAAAAGTTTCGGCTACTACCACGTTAATATTGAACAGCCATGTTAAACAAGTGATGGCCACCAAACTAAAAATAGTGAGGGTTACAAAAGCATTAGGCGCATAAGGGGTAAGGGTACACAAAGGAGCTACACAAGCTATGGTGGTAAGCATTATTTTTCGGGCTTTGAGCGGCTGCTTTCCATTGCGCACCATGCGGTCAGACCAAGCGGACATGCCAATAGCTCCAAAATCGGCTATGAGAAAGGGTATCCAACCAAAAAGTCCCATTTGTTTTAATGTTAAACCCGATTGCTCCTGTAAATAGCCGGGCAGCCAAAACAGGCAGAAATACCATACCGGGTCGCTTATTAAACGTATCAGTAAAACACCCCATAAACTTTTTTTGCCCCACAACTGTTTCCAGCTAAAGGCATTGTTAAGAGCGTTGTTAGGAGCAGTCGATTGTTCACCAATAGTTTCTGTAAAAATATGCTGAGGTGGATTACGGTAAACCCACCACCATAACACTGCTATAATTAACCCGGCAATACCGCCAACCATAAAAACTGTATGCCAATTAAACGTAATAGCTAACCATGCCGCCACTGGTGGAGCAAGTATCGCTCCGATGGAACTGCCTGCCTCGCAAAAACTATTGGCCGTTGCCCTTAACTTTGCCGGAAACCATACGGTAATTACTTTTAGCTTTACCGGAAAATTAGAAGGTTCAGATATGCCCAGCATTCCCCGAAAAAATGCGAACTGCACAAAGGTGCGTGAAATAGCCGCACCAATACTCGCTGTAGCCCAACCCAATATACCCAAAAGCATAATTAGCCTAGGACCAAACTTATCTACCAACCAACCCGATACAGGGTACATAAAGGCATAACACACCGTAAATATGTTGACTACCAGTGCATATCCTCCATCCCCCATGTTAAATTCTTCTTTGAGCATGGGTTTAAGCACAGCCAAAATTTGCCTATCGAAATAATTGAATACAGTAGCCAGGAATATAACTAAGGCTATTATCCACCTACGGTTTTCGGGTTTTAACATTTAGATTAGTATTAGGTTTAAGGGATGTTTAAAAAAGTTAGTTGTACCGTTATTTCCGTGAAAACGGGAACCGAGCTTGCGAGCTCACCGAAGGTAATCTTAAAGCGATAGTAAGGCTACCTACTATTGCATTAGGATGGCCAGTTAAGCTGGCAATGACGACAACCGGAGCATGACGACCGACTTTTTAAACATCCCAGTTAATTATTTAAGGTTTAAATTTTGTACTTACATTCGTTTGTGCGGTTTGTAGCGTAGCTACATATACCGCACCTTGCAAAGCAATGGGTAACTGAATTTGAGTTTGTCCCTGACCAAGCGATACTTTTTTCTTCGCCACACTACGTCCTAAAATATCAGTAATAGTGATAGTTGCTTCGGTAGCAACAGCCGAATAAACCGAAAGATTGAGCTGTTGGTTTTCCGATGAATAGGATGCGGTTGAACCCAACGAATTCAGTTCAAAATTAACCGCAGCTACTCCTAAATCGTTGGTGTTACCATCAAAATCTACTTGGCGCAATTGATAATAATTTACGCCTGACAATGGTTTGGCATCTTGATAAAAGTAAATGACAGTACCTTGCGCCGTTCCTCTTCCAAACTTAGTTGCCAAAAGGCTAAAATCTTTTCCGTTGGCTGAACGCAAAATTTCGAACTGACGGTTATTCTGTTCGGAAGCGGTAGACCATTTAAGTTGTACGCCATTGTTTTGCTTTTTGGCCGTAAACGACACTAAATTTACCGGGAGTACCGTTTCATCTAAAGTGGTTACTCCACCTGTTTGAATATCCGAAAGCTGAGGCACTAGTGCATCTGCTGCATTTGTTGATGCGCCATCCAATAACTGTACGTAATTAATATTACGTGCGGTTGTCCATTTATTGGCACTAGTATTATACACACCACCCAATTTTGCAAAATATCCTTTATCGGCCGCAGGCTGAAGACCAAATATTGTGGTATTTGTTCCCTGCCCAAAGTAAGGTTGAGCATTAACTCCATCAATGGTTTTATATAAATCGTTATTGGGTACCATATATCCTTTTGAATTGGCTATATCAAGCAACCTAGAAGCCGGATACGCGGTGTCGCCAAAGAAAACAGCATCAATGGGAACTGTGGTGCTGGTAACAGTGGTGCCGACAAATACGGCAATACCAGCTAAAAAGTCGGTTTTATTATATAGCCACTCTGATGCAGAGCCACCAAAACCATCGCCCATAGTTACAGATGCGCTAGTAGAACCACTATAATAAGGAAGTGCCCTTATCCACTTAGCTGCACTAATGTCGGTACTTTTATAAGTGACGAGGGGCGAGCCAAACCTTAAATATCCGGCAATAACTTTCTCAGATCCACCTACGTAAAAGAACTCTCCTTTGTTTACCGTACCCGAGGTAAGGTTAAACTTAAAGGTGCGAGTTCCACCGGTATTCCATCCGCTAAACACACCATCAGGAGTGGATGAATCAGCATTTCTGGAAAAAACAACCGAATATGCGTTTGAAGTCGAAAATGTAATATCTTCAGTAGCCATCAGTTGCACATATTCAAAACCCGGAGAGGTTGAAGTGGCATCACTTCCGGCCGGGTCGCTCATAAATCCTGTAATAATAATCTGTGATTTTGCATGGCCAATTCCAAGTACCATTAGCAAACAAAGTAGAATTTTTTTCATAATGATTAAATTTTAAATGGTTAACTATTTTTATTATTGATTTGATTAAACGGTTTTTCCCATCAAAGGGTCACTAAAGCCTATTTTGCCTGTTTCTACCCTACCTGCATAGCGTTTTTCGAACGTTTCAGCTCCTACAATACGCACACTGAAATCGTACCAGCCGTAGCTCTTGGTCAAATCGAGTATTACATTGGTTGAAGCACCTTTGGCCAATACTTTCTTTTGTGTTGCAGTTTTGTAGGCATTATCTGTAATTTCGATAGTGTATTGCTGAGTAGCGTTATTTATCAATTTTAGCTCAATATTTCCGGTAGGGGTTTTACCTTTTTGCCATGCTGTTTCGTAAGCACAGCTAATCGCCAAGTTGGGATCGTTAGCATCACCTTTATATGCTCTATAAAAACCGTTAGGGCCATATAGCTCTAAATGATATTGTTTGTTGGCAAAGGCATCTATTGACCAATTATCGGTTAGGGTTTTACCTGCTGCCACAGCGTACTGCCTGTTTTGGGGTGATGCACCATTTGCCAATCCCCAAGCGTAAACGGTAAAAGGCGAGCCCACAGCTTGTTGACCAAAAAACTCATTACCGGCTTCAAAAGTTAGCACAATATCGGTTTTGTTTGGGTTCAAAGCGGTTTCGGCATATAGCTGATAAGGCAAGGCGCATGAGGCTTTTACGCCTTTTTCCTGCAAAGGTGCTATGCCCATAGACCATTCTTTTTTGGCCCGTTCTATTTCATTATCAGACAATGCATTATATCCGGTAGGTTCTTTTTTAAACTTGGCATTGTATATCTTTTTGATAAATGTTTCACGTTGCAGAAAAGGCAATTTATCGGTTTGTGGATTATATGGTGTAAAAGACGAAGTCAAATCGCCACATATTGCACGCCGCCATTGGCTAATATTTTCGTCCTTAATGTTCAGTCCGAATTTTTTGTTCAAAAACGTTTCTAGGAATTGCAGCGAAGAAGTATGGTCGAAAACCTCGGAACATACTTGGCCGCCCCTGCTCCAAGGCGATGCGATTAACAACGGCACACGATAACCCAAACCCACTGCTCCGGGACGGGGTTTGCCACCACTATGTGCTTCCTCATTCGGATCTACATCTACATCTTTAGGTTGGGATTTACCTTTCACCTTCACGTACTTATTCTCATCGTTTAGCGAAATGTATTCGTTAGCTACTTTTATGCCTTCGGAGCATTTGCCCGAATTGGGCTTAGTTACATCTGGTGGTAAAAAAGGTGGTACATGGTCGAAATAACCATCGTTTTCATCATAAGTAATAATAAAGATGGTTTTTTTCCATACTTCGGGATTTTTGGTGAGGATATCCAACACTTCTGAAAAATACCAAGGCCCGTACATTGGTGTACTAGGATGGTCGATAAAATAATGCGGTGGCACTAACCATGATACGGTAGGCAACTTGCCCTCGTTTACATCTTTTCTGAACTGGTAAAAGATATCGCCCTTTGGCACACGAACTTCACGCTCACTATTGCCTTCCAAATAACTAACCGTTTCTAATTTATGATAATTCGGGTCGCCACTATTAATGGTAAATGCCTTTTGGTGCAGATTTTTTTCTTTCTGCGACAACTTGTTGAAATTAGCCTGAGCGTATTTGTCCAGTTCTTTTTTGGCATTTTCCAACACTTCCTGTTTTTTGCCAATGGCGGTTTGCTGTTTTGTATATTCCTTGCTGTCTGCCTTTAAAGACGAAAGTTTTTCCTCTAGTTCACTGATTTCTTTTGGCAAGGTTTCAGTAAGTTTTTGCAGGCTTTTTAGGTTACGTGCCGTAAATTGTACATTGTATTCTGGGTAATACTCCATGGGATTGCAGTTATAGTTGGCCAGCCAGTCTCTTTCTTCACCTTCAAAACCTCCGCCACAGCCCACGTCGTTTTGATATATTTTCCACGAAACGTTATTTTCTTCAAGCCTTTCCGGAAAGGTTTTCCAGTTTTTATCAACCAATTTTACCTCTGGATTTCTAATCAGTGCCCTGCCGTTCTCATTTTTTGGGTCGCGGATAGTTCCAGTCCAGAAGTATAATCGGTTGGGATGCGTACTGGTCATTGCCGAACAAAAATTCTGGTCGCAAATGGTGAATGCATCCGCCAATGCGTAACTAAAAGGCAAATCTTCACGGTTATAGTAGCCCATTGTTAAGGGCATTTCGGCATATTTTTTATTAGACGGACGTTTAGCTGTTAGCCATTTATCATATTTTCCTCCGTTGTAGGCATCTACCTGGCTTTCGCGGGAATGCGGCAGCGACCCCATCCAGGTTACTTTAGTATCGTTTATATTTAATCTAAAAGGAGGGTAGGTTTGTCCCACGGCATTACTTTGTAGCCACACCGGATTTCCGTTCGGCAACCTTACCGCTCTTGGGTCGTTAAATCCACGGACACCTTTCAAAGCACCGTAACAATGGTCAAACGAACGGTTTTCCTGCATTAGTAGTACCACATGTTCTGCATCGAGAAAGGTACTGCCCGGCTCTGGATTAATGGCCAAGGCACGCTGTATAGATGGTGGCAAAACTGTCGAAAGGCCTGCCAGTCCTGATAAATAAATAGATTTCTTGATAAATTCTCTACGTGTGTCCATTGCTGTATTGTTATTGTTGGTTAATGGTCCATAGTTGATGGTTTGGACGCAAACTATGCCAACTGCCAACTTTTTTGTTCCTTTTTGTGTCTTTGTAGTTCAAACTGCCTACTGTGAACTGAAAACTGTCAACTTTCTCATTTCAATTGGGTAATACCTAGTCCGGTTTCAATATCGGATAGTGTCGATTCCTTTCCTGATAATTTTTTGTGGATTACTTTACGTGGGGTTTCCCATATTTTTTTGTCTGTATCATATACGCCGCCCAGTTTCATGAAAACATTGGCCGTGGGACTTGTCTGTTCGAAATAAAATGCATTTCCGGCCTCGCCAAAGCAACTTTTGCCCGATGTGTTTTTGTAATAATCGTTAGTGGGCAAAATATAGCCTATGTCATTTCCTCCTTTGGCAACCCTTATGCCTGTACCGTAAAATATGGCATCAATAGGTATACTAAGTGATGTTACCTGCGTTCCCTTAAAAACGGCAATACCATCCGCATCCGAATTATCTGAACTTTCTTTAATTGGATTTCCCAAAATGCCAGTACCGCCTATGGCATCTCCAAAACCATCGCCCAATACTTTTTTGCTTTTAGCATTCGACTCTAGGGTACGTATCCAATTGGCGTGGCTTATATCGGCACTTTTGCCTTTGGAATGATACCCTGCTATTACTTTTGAGGGGGAGCCTACATAAAAGAAAGTGCCTTTAGCGGCTTTGCCAGATGTAAGGTCAAACTTAAAGGTAGTCTTTCCTCCTTCGGCCCAGCCTTTGGCTGTTGCAACTCGTTCGCCCCCATTATTGGCCGTTACTACCGAATATGGTGTTTTCGAGAAATCGATATCCTCTGTTGCCATCAATTGGATGTATTCATAACCGCCATCATGAGTATATTCAACTGAACCTTTCTTATATACCGTACCTTTAATAGGATTATTTGTTCCCCAAGGGTCGGCCATAAGACCTGTAATTACTATTTGGGCGTTAAGGCTGTTTGCCAAAAACACCGCTAAGCACAAACACATTATCTTTTTCATATCTAACCTTTTTTTGCCCTCTCTCCCTATCGGATGGATAGGACATGCTTTATTTACTTTTTAATTTTCAACCTTAAACTTTCTACTTTTAGCTACTCTCTCAACTTAGTCACCTTTGTTCCAGTTTCTATATCCGAAAGCTGGGGCGTATTTACCGATGTACCGGATGGTAATAGCGCAGTGTACGAAATACTTCTTTGTGCTATCCATGCATGTGCATTTAAACTATAGACTCCGCCCATAAAAGCCCAGTTAGAAACATTTGCGGAAGACTGTACTCCTCCGTACAGATATGTATTGCTACCTTCTTTATAGTAGGCTTGAGGCCCATTATTTCCAATAGCATTATACCAATCGTTATTTGGAACTAGGTAGCCTGTTGAAGTGGTTGCATCAAACAAACGGAAACTGGCATACCCCGAATCACCATAAAAAATAGCATCAATAGGCACAGTTGTTTTTGTTACGGCAGTGCCCTGAAATATAGCTATCCCTGCCAGATAAGTAGATTGGTTGTAAAGCCAGTCGGTTGTAGAACCTCCAAAATCATCGCCCAATAAAGCTGTTGCCGAGTTGGAACCGTTGCCCATTACTTTTGCACGTATCCAATTGGCAATATTGGCAGGAATAGGCGCAGTTTCACTAATATCGGTGGTCTTTTCATCAGCAGAAACAGAGCCTGCAATCCGCTTTTCAGGCCCACCGACATAAAAGAACGTACCTTTGGCTGCTGTACCCGAAGTGAGGTTGAATTTAAAGGTACGCGTTCCGCCGGTAGCCCAACCGTTTTCTGGTGCTGTAGATGTTGGCGCATTTCTTGAAAAAACTACCGAATAAGGGGTTGTAGCAAAATTAATATCCTCGGTGGCCATAAGCTGCACATATTCAAAACCGCCCAGATAACCTGTTGTTACAGGTATATCCGTTCCGGCCGGATCGCTCATAAAACCTGTAATTAAAATGGCCGAATGGTGCGGAATGCTAGTTCCAGATACATCGTCTGTGTTTCGCATCCTTAGTTGTTTTGTGCCATTGGCATAGGTAGGAATGCCCAGAAAATTCGCATTTGCCGGTATATTCTCTGATGCAAATGCTGCGCTAGGGAGTGTATAGAGATTAATATCTGCTGCTCCCGATCCGTCATCCAGTTTTTTTGACCCGTTGTAATTGTTTCCACCATCTATGGGCGTTACATCGGCAGCGGTAATTTGTACCAACATACTTTCGTAGGTATCAAAATTGGCTGATAATTCTGCCGTTGTTAACGGTACAGGATCTACCACACATCTTGAACGCACCTTGAATATTTTACCGACATCAACTCCCTGTATTTCTAAACTACCATTATCACGCAATAAGGTTGCGCCTTTAATATCAAATACAATAGAATCGCCAGGTACAAAATCAATAGGCTGCAAATCTTTTATAGTAACCGTAATTCCTGCTGTTACTGAATCTTTAGTCTGTACAATTACAAATTTTCCCTGAGCTATATTTCCCGAAGCGGCATCGGATATTATTGTTCCGGCCAGTGGGGTTACCCCTACATTTTGCTCGGTTAAGGCAACATTTGTTCCTTTATATAAATTGCGCACCAACGATACCGACAGGTTTTTTGTGGGTATGGCAGGAGTAAGCACAGGTTCTTTAAAACAGGAACCCAAAACTGTTGCCATTAAAGCAAACAAAATGTTTTTATAAATATTTCTTTTCATCTATACATTATTTTATGGTGGCTTGGTTCTTTAGTTGGTTGGACTTTACTTCGCCAAGCTCAGTATGAACTGGCTCAGTCTGACAAACTGCTAACTGCTACTGCTAACTGATAACTACGGATTATCCCACCAACACCGTACATTAATATCATCCTTTCCCATCCAGCTTACGGCTTCATCGTAATTGGTCTTATTGTATTTCTGAGTAGTGGTAGGGTACAATAGGCGGCGAGGCATTTTTCCGTTATTATTGGCGCCCTGGTGAACCGTTAGTTCCGGATATCCCGTTCTACGGTATTCGTACCATGCTTCCTGCCCTACAAAGAACAGCGACAGGTATTTTTGCAACATAATAGTAGAAAGCTGGCTATCATAAGCTACACCAATCTGGGTTAAATAACCCGATGGCATGGTAGTGCCCCAAAAACTCATACTGGCTTTTACCCCATTTTCGTAATACGTTTTTGCATCACCCGTTATCCAACCCTTTAATGCTGCCTCGGCCAGTATAAACTGTAATTCGGCATAGCTCATGATCATTCCTAACCTAGGCGATGATTTGAGTGCACTTCTTAAATACGAAGTTCTTCCAATATCATCTTTCATACCAACAGGAAAGCCTGCCGGAGCGCCTGTCCATTCATTAACATTTTTGGTGTACCATGCACTTATCCGTGGATCGCTAAAGCCCTGCAAAAGATTAATGATATATGTACTTGGCGACCTATTATTACCAAAACTTCCGTTAGTGGTTTGCCAATAGGGATTGTAGTATGGTTCTACACCGGTAAATGGCAGGTAAGCATCATCACTATTACTGGTAAAAATGGGATATACAGATGGATTGCTGACAATTTCATTTATTTTGGCGGCACTCTGCATTTCGGGACGATTGCTTACCCTTAAATATAAGCGCAAACGCAACGAGTTGCAGAATTTCCTCCATTTGGCAACATCGCCTTGATAAAGCAAATCACCCTTATCTTGCATATTTTCATTTTTATCGAAAAGCAGTGCTGCTCGTTCTAAATCTGCCAATAGACCGGCATATATATCTTCCTGTTTGTTAAACTTTGGCAAAAAATTCACTGTTTCGCCACGAGATTGTAATGCTTCCACATAAGGGATATTTCCATACGTATCGGTTAAGCGTGAAAACACTAAAGCCTTTAATGTAAGTGCTATGGCAATGTAATTAGGAAATTCCAACGCTCGAGCTTTCTCTTCCATATCGGCAATATTATTTGCACAGGTATATAAAGAACCCCACATGCTATCTCCAGTGGTAGCTCTTATATCATAGCGTTGTACATAGGAGTTGTTAATCTTGTAAACGGTGTACTGCATCAGCTCGTTGCCAACGCTATGTGCCTGCGTAACATCGGTGGTAACAATCTGGTACAACGTAGGCGAAAGCAGATTTCTTGGCAAGGCATCCTGTACTCTATTAGGGTCTACGTAAAGGTCATCAAACCCTTTGGTACAGCTTTCTGCTGTTAAAAGAAACAACACTGATAATAATATAAAATATACTTTTTTCATTGTATAAAAGGTTTTAATGTCTGTTTAAAACGATAATTTAATGGTGGCACCTATTGACCGGGTAGAGGGGAATTGCCCAACATCTAGCCCTCGCACCAGCACACCTTCATCTAATGTACCGCTCTCCGGATCGTAAACCGGCCATTTGGTCCAGATAAACAGGTCGCGGCCGTATAAGCCTATAGAAGGGTTTCTAATTCCCATCTTAGTAAGGTATTTAGACTTTATATTGTAGTTCAGCGTAACTTCGCGTAGTTTTAGAAACGACGCATCTAACGTACTGGCTTCGGCATTGGAAAGCTGATAGGTTGTTGGATAATATACAGAAGGCATTACAGCTACATCATTAGGGCGAAAAGTACCATCAACATTTTGTACCACGCCTACACCCAATAAAGCTCCTTCCTCACGTCCGGGCAAGGTTTGTTTCAATTTGCCCATCGTCATCATCCTTGAAAAACTTACCGAATATTTGTCGTGGCCAAATTCGCCATCAACCAACACAGATAGCGCCCAGTTTTTATAACGGAACTGATTCATGATGCCACCTTTCCACTTGGGTATGGCATTGCCAACTTTAGCTATTTCCGTACTCAATACCGGCAGGCCGCCTTCGTACACCATATCGCCATTGGCATTGCGCACATAGCCTAGTCCATAAATATCGCCCATACTGCCACCTTCTACACCCAAAATAGTTGCGCCACCTGCTCCAGAATACATGGCTATGCTTTCGATATTATCTGATAGTTTTAGGATAGTTCCACGATTTGCAGCCGCATTTACTGTTACCCGCCATTTCAACTTGTTATAAATCGGCTTAAACCAAAACTGAAACTCCAAACCCTGATTGCGTACCGTTCCGGCATTCATCATTGCATTATAATATCCACTGGCACGCTCAACAGGTACGCTAAGTATCTGATCATACGTATCGGCCCGATAGGTCGTAACATCAAAACCTGCACGGTTATCAAATAGAGAAGCTTCTATTCCTGCTTCATAACTACGCGTACGCTCTGGTTTTAAATCTTTATTGGCACGTGTGGTAGAGTTTACACGGCTATAATCAAAACCGCTTGTAGCGTAATAATCTTCTGTACGGTAAGGGTCGGTATCATTCCCCACTTCGGCATACGACAAGCGTAATTTAGCATACGGAATAATTTTACTACGCCATTTAAACAAATCGGACAGTACTATACTGCTATTTACAGAAGGGTAGAAATAAGAATTATTGCTTGGAGCCAGTGCACTAGACCAATCGTTACGGCCTGTAACTTCTACAAAGAGGTAGTCTTTGTATGAAAAATTGGCAAATCCATAAAGGCTATTGATGGCTTTTTTAGATTTATAAGGTGTTAACACCGCCCTACTAGTACCGTTAGAAAGTGTAAATACACCAGGAATATCCAGAAAATCAATAGATGCTTTTGTACGGTTGTAGGTATAATTCATTTTGTTTCCACCTACCGATGCTCCAAATTTTAAATCGGGGCTAAGTGTTTTTTTATATGCCAACAGAAAGTTAGAGTTGATTTCGTAACGCATTACATTTTCTTCTTTATAATAACCATTGGTGTAAAAACGACTGTCTCTAGGATATCTACTAGAGCTTATATCCTGGTACATATCTATACCGCTTTGTGCCGTAAGTGTTAACTGTGGAGTGATGGTGTACGAGAAATTTACATTGCCAAAAGCACCATTGCGGCTCATAGGGTTTAATTGTTCGTATAATACAAAATATGGATTTTCACTTAAACCAGAGAAAGGCCTGCGCTGGCTTATATCTTTAGTTGCCCAATAATCTTTAAACCATTCCGAATCCATGTTAGGACTTATACGCATCAAGAAATAAGATAGAGACCGGTTATTATAACCCGTTTTGGGTACATTATCTGAAGACTTGTTGGTATAGTTTAGTTTTGTACCCAATTTTATTTTGTTACTTAACTGGTGGTTTAAAGATACATTTACGGAAGTGCGCTGATAACCGGTATTACGTAATATATACTGGTTTTGCAAATTGCTGATGGACAAACGGGCTTGTGTGGTTTTGTTTCCTCCCTCAACAGCAATAGAATTGGTTGATGTGAGACCCGTTTGCAGGAAATCATTTCTGTTATTGGGGTATGATATCCAAGGTAGCCTTTCCGTACTTTGCGTATGTGTTACGGGGTCATATTGGTAATATTTTACCCCTGTATTTAGCTTAGCCCCCCAATCTGATGTACTGGTGATACCTTTTCCATCCTCAGAATTTCCGTAAGAATAATAATTGTAGGAAGAAATACCGCTTTGGCCATACTCGTACTGATAATCGGGCCAACTATTTACAGTATTAATTCGTGTATTCGAGCTAAAAGTTACTCCTAATCCTTTACTAGCTCCTCCCGATTTGGTAGTGATGATAATAGCTCCGTTTGCACCTCTAGAGCCATACAAAGCCGTAGCGCCAGGACCTTTAAGCACACTGATACTTTCAATATCATCGGGGTTAATATCGCTCATGGTACTCCCATAATCAACAGGCGATTCATCTCCCGAAGCTGCTTTTGCTTCATTTCCGCTAACTTGGTTACTTATAATTACGCCATCTACAACAATCAATGCCCCACTAGAACCTAGGGAAAGTGATTTTTCGCCACGCAAAACAATACTTGAAGAGCCCATCGGGCCATCGGCTGTATTCAGCATCATGCCCGGTGCTTTACCGTTCAAAGCACTTATCCAATTGTTGGTAGGAGCGTCTTGCACTTCCGAGCCGCTTATTTGTTGGGCAGCATACCCCAATGCTTTTTTCTCACGCTCAATACCCAAAGCGGTTACTACCACTTCATTCAGTTCATTTACTGATTTTTCTAAGATAATGCGCAAGTTCTTTTCATTCTTGGTGATAATGGTCGAATAAGTCTTATAGCCGATATACGAGAAACTTATTTTAGTACCTGCGGCTACCTTAACCGAAAATTTGCCGCTGGTATCAGAAATTTTAATGAGCTTGTTTTCGGTAAAAATAGATACCCCGGGCAATGTTTCTCCATCCATATCGGCCACTACACCTGTTACCTCGTACATCTGCTGACGCACTTTAATCAAAGGAGAATTCACCATATCCCGTTTAACAGACATAATGCTATTTGTTCTTATGGAAACGGCTTTGTCTAAAGGGCTGTGGTACGCATATACACTATTGGCCAAAAGGCAACCTATACACTGCGCAAACAAAAAAAAGTTTAGCTTCATCATACAAAATTTAGGCAATGCTCAAATGCTTTTCCTCAACAATAACTGTAATACATTTGAATGCCAGGTTTATTTATATTTAGTTTTGTGCCTACTCCCCATATTACACACCTATACTTTGCGTAAGGCTACTCTGTAAATGGGCTATCAGCTTGTCATATTTAATACATAAAGCATATACAAATAAGATAGTTTTATATATTTATTGTTATTTTTTTGTTAATTTAATATTAACCAACATTAATTTGATTAATTTTATATTAACTTATTAATTTATTGCAAGTTACATTATTATATTTGTGATGCTAAAGTAGTATTTTTAGAGCCAAAAAAGCAAATAATTACCAGTTATTGAGTCATTTTTTCTATCACAATCGTTTGTGAAAACGTTTGTGATAGATATTAATAAAATTATAATTTTATAATATGCCACGTGTTAAGTGTCCAAAATGTGCTAAAGTTGAAACTGTGCTAAGAGCAGGTTTTTTAAGGGGTAAGCAACGCTTTGTTTGCAAGGAGTGCCATTACCATTTTACCCTCTACCATGATAGAACTAACGACAAAGCCAGCAAGCGGGCGCATAGGCAAACAACCATTATTGATATTGCCAAAGCGATGGGCTTAGCAGTTTCTACCGTTTCAAGAGCTTTACGTGACCATCCCGATACTAATCCGCAAACCCGTATTGCCGTAAAGAAAATTGCCGAAGAGCTTAATTATCAGCCAAATTCGCTAGCACAGCGGCTTAGCAAACGCGAAACCCAAACCATAGGAGTAATTATTCCCAATATCGAAACTTATTTCTTCTCTTCTATTTTAACAGGTATACAGCATGTTGCCTCCGAAGCCGGATACAAGGTAATGGTTTGCCAATCGAACGAATCGCACAAAATAGAAGTAGCACATACACATGCCTTTATGACCAATTGGGTAGATGGACTGATTATATGCCATTCCAAAGAAACCAAAACCTTTGACCATATTAAGATGTACCTAAAAAAAGGCATTCCAATTGTACATTTTGACCGAGTGTGCGAAGAGGTGGAAACACCAAGAGTATTGCTTGATGATACCAATGGAAGTTTTGAAGTTACCGAACATTTGATATTACAAGGCTGTAAGCGGATAGCAGCTATTGCTGGGCCAAAGCACTTGTTTGTATCAAAAAAACGGCTCGAAGGTTATAAACAAGCACTGAAAAAACACGACATACCACTTGATACTTCGTTGATATTTTATAGCGATTTAACTATTCCTTCGGTATTGGAAATTGTAGATAAGCTGCTTGAACAACCTATTCCCATTGATGCCATATTCTCGATATTTGATGCCGGAGCTATCCGCATACTTGCCCATCTTAAACAGAAAGGCATAAAAATTCCAGAAGATATTTGCGTAGCCAGTTTTGGAAACGAGCCAATGGGAGAATTTGTAGCTCCGAGTCTAACTTCTTTTGACCCTCAGACCTTTAAGATTGGCGAAGAAGCCGCTAAGCTTTTTCTTAAAAAGATTATTGAAGGCGATGATTATGTAATGGAGAGCAAAATTGTAGAAGGCAAGCTGATTGTGAGAGAATCGACATTGAGGAAAAATATTTGAGTATAACTGTATTAATGTGGAGAGTTTTAGCTCCCCACATTAAACCTATACCCTACTCCCCTAACGGTTTGCAGTAGTTGCGGATTATCAGCATTAGCTTCAATTTTTTTGCGTAAACGAACGATGTGCATATCCAAAGTTCTGGTGTTTACATCTGAATTGTAGCCCCAAACTTCTAACATTAAATCTTCCCTGCTAATTACCTGATTTGGGTTACGCAAGAAATATAACAATATCCTGTTTTCTAAAATGGTCAGTTCTATTTTTTTGCCATCACGGAAAAGCGTATGAATATTAGGGTGATGCTCCATATTACCAAAACGATGAATTTCAGACCTGTCTGCATTGAGCAGGAATTTCACCTTGCTTTCTAACATCGCTACTAAAACATCCATGTTAAATGGCTTGGTTACGTAATCGGATGCACCAAATTGATAGGCATCAATTTTATCTACGTCCTGTGCTTTTGCAGTCATCATAATTACCAAGCCTTCGAAACCCTGTTTACGCACTTCCTCACAAACTTCAGAACCTTCTTTTCCGGGCAACATCCAATCTAAAAGCACAATATCTGGCTTCTCGGCAGTAATGGTCTGTGCCGCACTAACGCCATCGCCTTCTTCCAATACCTGATAACCCTCGTTCTTTAAACGATGAACCACTAAAAGACGTAAATTCTCATCGTCCTCTACAATTAATATTTTAATATCTTTTGACATAATTTATTGTTTTAATGGGTTGGAAAGTTGACCGGCAACATTACAACATTTCAACCACTGTACGGTAATACTATTTTAAATTCTGTTCCTTTATTTACAACACTGCGAACACTAATTTCACCTTTCATAAAATTAACAAGTTCCTTGCAAAAAGCCAAACCTAGCCCTACACTTCCCGATTGATTGTATTGGTTTTGCACACGGTAAAATTTCTTAAAAATATCATTTATCTCCGATGCCGGAATACCAATACCCGCATCTTTAAAACGAAATACAATTTTATCCTTAATTAACCGAGCCGTAATATGCAATTTCTTTTGATTGGGCGGAGAATATTTATAGGCGTTCTCTACCAAATTATCAAACAAACTGCCCAATAACACCGGGTCGGTGGTAAAGTGTGTAAAATCAGTTACTTCGTAGGTCAGGTTAAAATCGGGATACTTTAGCTGGTGCGCATCAATAGTGCTTTCTATAAACTCTACAATATCTACCCTATCTTCATTTAACTTAATCGCCTTGTTTTCTATTTGCGTAAAAGCAAGCAGTTTATTCATTAAACCGTTCAGCTTGTCGGCTTCTTCGTCCAATATTTTACCGTAAAGTTTTTGCTCTTTTTCGGAAATACTTGCTGCGCTTTTAATATTATTCCCTGCAATTTTAATTACGCTTACAGGTGTTTTAAACTCGTGGGTTAAATTAGTAAGGAAATCGTATTGCAGCTTAAACATTTTGTGGTTGATATTCAAATTGCGATAAATTAAAAATGCTACCAAAAGCAACAGTCCATAAAATATCAATATCAATGCCGCAATTGGAAAAAAGTAGCTAAAAATCTCTTTCTTGATAAATGATTTGGCAGAAATGAAATAGAGTTTATAGGCAGAAAATGGCCCGCCTAAGGTAATTTCTCCGGTAACGTATTCCGATGAAGTTTCTAAAGGGTCGTAAGTTACAGGTTCTATACGTATAGATTGATAGAGCAAAGGCCGATTATTCTTTATCTTGATTTTCATCGGGTCTAGCTCAAAAGAAAGCATGTCTTGTTGGTAAATCGGTTCTGACGGTAGCTTTTCCGTTATCATCTGCTTATAGACCTTCAAATCCTCGAAACGTGGGATATTGAAATAATCTATACGATTGGGTTTAATGTTGGAGAAATTACTGAACAAATCTTCCTGCGTAGGAACTTTTGTAGTATCGAGCTTGTGTACAAAAGTGTAAAGTTTCAGCGCCAGTTCGTTAAAATTCTCTAAAGTGGTATTGCTTGGAATGGAATGTGTACCAAAAATCTTTATCGAATCATTGGGAATGTAAGTACCAAACTGGTAAACACTTTTCATACCAGCCGAAAAATTTCCTACGTTCAAACCGTTTTCTTCATATCTGGTATTGCGAACTTCTGCATCAAAAAAAACAACCTTAGTTACAAATGGATACTTCAGCAAAATAGTATCTACAAATTTCGAAGCCGTTGCCGAATCGAGATAGCCGTTGTAGTAAGAAATTTCGGGCAGTTTATTGAGGAAAAAATCGTTATAAGGCTTAATACTTTCTTCCAGTACATTGGTTTTTGCGGAAACGAAATCGCCTTCTATCTTCTTTTTACTGAAATTAAAGGCCAAAAACAATGATAGAATAAATAACGCAGATATTAGGCCTATAAAAGCAACAATCAACGAAAAGTTTTTACGATAGCCACTTTCTTTAGCGCTCTCCTTAACGCTCTCTTTAACAGATTTCATGGTACTGTTCTTATCGTTTTCTGAGGTTATCTTTTAAGAAAAGTTCTAGGGCCGCATAAGATTTTTTTCTAGCTTCTTCTCTTTTCAGCGCTGTTTTGCTCTCTTCTTTTTCCAAATAAGTTACCGGAAGATTTTGTTTTCTCAACTCCCTAACAAATTGTAGAGCATCGTTTCCGTTAATACGTGGGTCTTTAGAATTTTGGGTAATAAATATGGGTATCTTTACCTTATCCGCATGAAAAACCGGAGAAGCCTGTCGCATATACTCTGCATCTTTATCGGGATTACCCACAATTTCGTAAAACATCTGTAAATTAGACGTTAAAAACGGAGGTATGGTTTTTAAATAACTGAAAAGATTGAGTACACCTGTACTAGAACCGGCACATTTGTACATTTTGGGATTGGTAACGGCACTATTAATGGCAATTAATCCACCAAAACCATAGCCATAAATAGCTACACGCTGTGGGTCGGCAATTTTTTGGTCAATAAGCCATTGCACTCCTTCACCAACATCCTGTTGTATTTTTTTACCCCATTCTTTAAAACCAGCGGCATAAAATGCTTTGCCATACCCCTCAGAACCTCTGTAATTTACCTGCAATACAGCATAACCCCTATTGGCTAAAAACTGTACGTCGGCATTAAAGCCCCATACATTTCGCTGTCCCGGCCCATTGTGCGGAATTACCACCACGGGTAAATTTTTAGATGCTAATCCTAACGGCAGTGTTAAATATCCGTTTATTTTAAAACCATCTTTAGTTATATAGCTAATGGGTTTCATTTCGCACATTTCTTCTTCCCTAATGGAAGGATTAAGGTCGCTTAATTTTTTTAAGTAGTTATTTTCTGCATAATAAAGGTAATAAGCGCCCGGACTACGGTCTGTAAAAGTTCGTACAATAAAATGTTGCTCGTTTTTATCGTGATGGATAATTCTGGATTCGGCATCAGGAATTAGCTTTTCCAGATTTCCGAACAAGCCTTTAGCTTCATCATTTAGGTAATATTTCTCCTTTTTCCAAGTTTCATATACCACAAAATCCATTTTACCACGACGCTTTGAATACTGTGCCTCAACTACGTTTAAGGTATCATCTGCAAACAATACTTTTTTCTCTTTGCCCGTAATGCAATCTATCTCTACCAAAGCGTTTTTATCACGGTTTACATTAGAAATGGCATAAATTATATTTGGCTCAATTTCTGAAAAAGCAACTGGCCATAAGGTTGTTTTAAAATTATTGGTAATGATTCTCTGAAAAGGTTCTGTTTCATTTTTTCTGTACCAAAGCGATTCGTTTACACCATCAGTAGAAATGGCTATACGCAATTTACCTTTGCTATCGGTTAGCCAACTGGTAAAATTTCCCGGGTTTTTTGCTGCAATGAGCATCTGTCCGTTCCTTACATTTAAACGGTAAACATCAAAAACGGTAGAATCTCTCTTATTGCTCGTTACCAGTAGAAATTTGTCATCTATCAATTGGTCTTCCAAAAGCCTAACCTTGCTTTTTTCATCGGCATTTAAAAGGCGTTCTTCTGTACCGTTTTTATTAACGATATACAAATCGGTCTGAAACCTACTACCTTCTTTTTCTTTGTAGTAAATCAGTTCATCGTTACTTACCCAACAATAAAAGCTGATATTGCGCTCTTCCAGTTTAGATACTTCGGTAACCTTACCTTGCTCTAAGTCTTCTACCACCAAATGTTGTTTTTTGTCTTTTATGGTAAGATAAGATAGGTATTTGCCATTTGGCGATAGACGATACAATGCCCTATCCTGCGTTTTGAAGAAATCGTTAACAGGTATCTCCCTAATCTTCTCCTCTTGATTGCAGGCAAAGAGCGCTACCACCACCAATAACCATACATATTTTTTCACAGCAACCATTTTATCACAAAATTACACAACACTATTTCGGATTAGATTATAAGCATTAACATTGTTACTTATCTCAAAAGTTTAGTTATAACCAAATAAAACAAAATTTGGCGTTTAGCAAAAAAACGCAGCGTAACATTTAAAATACAGTTTCTCAATATTACATTTGTGAGAGCGTTGTTTTATTTTCAATCCCTAATTATAAGTTAAAAAATTTAATTTTAGCACTATTGGAGATTGTTAATCGTTTTAAATTGATTAATTCGTTTAGCCGACCGTGTAAAATTGTAATAAAGGATGAAACATTTTGTACTCATATTGCTTGCTTGTTGTTTGTACGCCACAAGTTGGTCGCAAGACAATATTGATGAGGCTTTAGCCTACCAATATTACCAACAGGCAGAGTATGAAAAAGCTGCATCTTTATTGGAAAAATTGTTTAACCGCACCCGAAACGATGGCTATTTTGACCTCTATTACACTTCGCTCCTCAAGATAAAAAAATATGATGAGGCCGAAACATTGGTCAAAAAACTCATTAAACAGTTTCCGCAAAAGCTAAATTATCAGATTGCTTTAGGCAGGATTTATCAGGAGAACGGCAAAACGGCAGAAGCCAACAAAATTTATTACGCTGCTATACAAAATGTACCCAAAAACGAGTTTCAATTTAGGGATTTGGCCAATTCTTTTTATAGGTTTGAAGCCTACGACATGGCTGTTAATACCTTTTTACAAGGCAGAAAAGTATTGGGCGATGAACAGTTGTTCACTTTCGAACTGTTAAGCATCTATCGTTTTAAAAAAGATAAAGAGGCCTTAATTAATGAATATCTTAATGCTTTGCCTGCTAATCCACAACTGATGGCACAGGCACAAAGCGTACTCGCCAATCTTTTCGAAAGCAATAGTGATTATCAGACATTGCAATCGGCTTTGTTAAGGAAAATACAGAAAGACCCTCAAAACGAAATTTTTACAGAATTGCTGATTTGGCAATATATCCAACAAGAAGAGTACGAAATAGCGCTTAGGCAACTTATTGCCCAAGACAAACGTACAAAAACCGCTGCCAATCTTTTGTTTAATACGGTCAGTACTTTTGTAGCTAATAAGGCTTTTTCTACCGCTGTTAAAGCCTACGAATATCTTTTGGCAAAAGGGCCAGAGAACGATTTATATCTTCCTTCAAAAATACAGTTGATTAACGTGAAATACGAATTAGCTGTACAGGGGAAAATAGACCAAACGGCCATTAAGGCATTGGCCGATGAATTTTCGCAAGTGATTACACAGTACGGTGTTAACAACCAGACCATTTTTGCACTGAAAAAACTATCGTACTTGCAGGCTTATTACCTTAATAATTTGCCAGAAGCAGAAAAAACTTTGGAACAGGCTTTAAAAGTACCGGGATTACCGGCGATGGAAATTGGCCAATTAAAAATAGACTTAGGTGATATTTATGTGCTGAACAAACAGCCTTGGGAAGCTGTACTTGTTTACGAGCAGGTAGCGAAACAATACGAGAACTTACCCGTTGCCAGCGATGCCCGTTTCCGTTCGGCAAGGCTTTCTTTCTATCAGGGTAATTTTAAATTTGCCAAATCGCAGGCCGATGTGCTGAAAGCCTCTACTTCACAACTGATGGCCAATGATGCCCTAAACCTTAGCTTGCTGATTTCTGACAACTTACAAAGTAAAAACGATAGCTTGGCCTTAACCATGTACGCAGATGCCGAGCTATTGCAGTTCATTAACAATAATGCGGCAGCTCTAAAAAAGTTGGATAGTATTGATATTGCTTACCCAAACAATAGTTTAGCCGACGATATTTTAATGGCAAAGGCTAAAATTTTTATTAAAAACAGCGATTTTTTACAAGCAGAAACCAATCTTAAACAATTAATTTCTTCTCATTTCACTAGCATTTGGATAGACGACGCCATCTTTACCCTTGCCGACCTTTATGAGCATAAACTGAACAATATTGAAGAGGCAAAAAAACTTTATCAGCAATTAATTACTGATTTTCCTGGCAGTATGCTCAATGCGGAAGCAAGAAAAAGATACAGAAATATTCGTGGGGATAATTCAGGAACTTAGTGGATTAATTGATTATTTAGCTATCAGCATTGACCTTTCAACTTCCAGCATCTGACTTCCCGACATCCGACTTTAAAATGTATCTTTGCCCCATGCTATTATTTAACGTTACCGTTATTATTGAAGATGCCTCCGCAGCAGATTGGTTAGCGTGGATGAAAGAAATTCATATTCCGCAACTAATGGCTACCGATTGTTTTGTGTCATACAGGTTTTTAAAGATTGTAGACTCTCCAAATGAAGGGACTAGCTATTGCGTACAATTTATAGCAGAGGATAAAACCAACCACCAAACTTTTTTAGATTTGCACGAACAACAATTTATTGCCGAGATGTATGCCAAATACCCAAATAAATTGGTAACGTTTAGCACATTAATGGAATTTGTAGGATAATTTATGAATATCATAGAAACCCCAATAAAAGACCTTCTTGTTTTTGAACCAAAAGTTTGGAAAGATAGTAGAGGATATTTTTACGAAAGTTTTAGCCAGAAAGTTTTTGAACAGGCGGGCATCAGCGTATCCTTTGTACAAGATAACCAATCTTTCTCTCAAAAAGGGACATTGCGGGGTTTACATGCACAAGCTAATCCATTTGCCCAAGGCAAGTTGGTAAGGGTAATACAAGGCAGTGTAGTAGATGTTGCTGTTGATATCAGAAAAAACTCTGCTACTTATGGGCAACATTTTGCCATTGAACTAAGCGGCGAAAATCATCAACAACTGTGGGTTCCTCCCGGCTTTCTGCATGGTTTTTTAACTTTAGAAGATGATACCATTTTCACCTATAAGGTAACTAACTATTATGATAAGGCTTCGGAAATTGGAGTAATGTGGAATGACCCAACCTTAAACATCGATTGGGCAGCTTATTTAGACACCAACGAAATTTTATTATCTGATAAAGATTTGGTGTTGAGCAGTTTTGCAGATTTTAAATCGCCTTTTTAATTACATTTTCTGTCATTCCGAGGGAAACGTAGCGACGAGGAATCTATTAATTTTAAGCACTGATTGAACAGATTCCTCCTATCGTCGGAATGACAGAAAAAGCTAGTCTTACTGCTTAATCAAGTTATAAAGCTCATCCAATTTTGGAGAGAGCACAATTTCAATTCTACGATTTTTGCTTCTGCCTTCTGCTGTGGCATTATCTGCCAAAGGTTGAAACTGTCCTTTACCTGTTGCAGTCATTCGTACACTTTCTACTTTCTGCTCATCGGTAAGGAAACGAACCACAGAAGTAGAACGTAGCACACTTAAATCCCAGTTATCCTTAATCTGCCCTAAATTGGTAATGCGTTGCGAATCGGTATGGCCTTCTACCGCAATATTAATATCTGGCTGCTGTTTTAAAACCTCTGCCAATTGCGTAAGTGCCTGTTTCCCTTTTTCATCAATGATAATACTTCCCGAAGGGAACAATAATTTATCGGTTAAGGAAACATATACCTTACCATTTTTTACCTCAACAGTTAAACCGCTTTTGGTAAAACCTAACAAAGCCTCTTGTAGTTTGGCTCTAAGTTGGTCGGTAGCTTCATCCCGTTTACGCAAAACTTCCTCTACTTCTTTTAAACGCTGCTCACGTTTGGCCAAATCGCCCGTTAGCTTGTTAATCTCGTTCGAGCTGTTGCTCCTCAACTTCGAATAGTTGGCATCAAGTTCTGTATACCGACCTTTCAAATCTGCCAGTTTAGCCTGTAAATCGGCAGTATCTGCTTGTAGACGCTTTATGCGTTGCTCTAAACTTTCATTATTTAACTGCGATTGATTCCAACCGGTATTTAGCGAATCCTGCTTGGCCAAAAGCGATTTATATTTCTTTGTAGAAAGCACCACACAAGAGCTTAATGTGGCAGCTATCATAAACAAGGCCATTAATAGATTTAGTTTCTTCATTCGTAATCTGTATGTTTTAAAGATATTATTGATCTACTGCTTTGCGCAAAAATAAAATGAAAGGCTGAATAGTTTTAAAAGCTTTTTTCAACTTATCAACGATGTCTTGCTTGTAAAAGTCTTCTTCTTTTAACGGATAAATGGAAATAAAGCTCTTCAGCTTCAGGTAATCAATCATCGGGTGGTCTGTATCGTAACCTTTTGGAGCCTTTTTCAAGCTATCTTCTGTACTTAAAGAAAAGATATTTTTATAGGCTTTATCATTAACAACTTCTAAAAATTCATCGCTACTGTAATCTATTTCTTCCCTTATACTTTTAAGAACATTGTTTTCCGGCATCCAAAAACCTGCACCGAAAAAACAACTATTAGGCTCTAAATGCAGATAATAGCTCGGAGTTGTTGGCCCATAGCCTTTTACATCGAACGCAATGCCGTAGTTTTTCTTATAAGGGGCTTTATTGGCACTAAACCGAATATCCCTATAAATCCGCATCAAACATTTTTTTGGGGGTGTATCTGCGGCAAACTCGGGGTCTATTGAGGAAAGCTCTTTAATTAGAGGTGCTATTAACTCGTACAAATCCTCTTTTGCGGCTTCGTATAAAGGTTTGTTTTTGGCGAACCACTCCCTGTTGTTGTTTTCGGCTAATTCGCGAAGAAAATCAAAGGTTGTTTTTTTCATCTATTTAAATTCTTGTCTTCAGCGGTGATGAAGCTGCCATGATTAAATCATGGCGGTTTCAGCATAAATTATCTCTCATTAGCAATTGTTGCCAATGTAAGAAATTAATAGGTGTTTCAGTAAATTTTAAATAGAAATTAGGCTACGTTGGCAGTATTTTTTTTGCGATAATTAAAATACCATAACGCACCTATGCCTGCAACCAACAGATAGGGAACAGCTAATAAATACAGAATACCTGTATTTAAGCCCTTGCCCTGAGTATTACCATTCTTTACGCTCTGTTCAGCATTAACCGAACACATGGCACATTGGGCATTGGCATTTGGGCTTACAGTTACGACCAACAAAAAGAAAAGTAATATGGCTAATATTTTTTTCATCTGTATAATTTTTCAACGATGATGAAGTTGCCATAATTAAATCATGACGGTTTCATGGTGTAAAATTAAGTCAAAAATAGGAGATTTTCATTCATGCTTAAGTAATTAAATAAAAAAGGAGCTATAAAAGCTCCTTTTTTATTTAATTACTATTTTTGGTTTTACTGTTTAATTAATTTAGATTGGATTACTTCTGCTCCGTTTACCATTTGTAGCACATATACTCCTTTTGATAATGTACTATTAATGGTTATAACATTACTTCCCAGAGTGCTGTTAAAACTGCCTTGTTGAGCTACTTTTCCGTATACATCAACCAATTTGTATTGATAAATACCTAATGTGTAACCAGAAAGATTAACGTTAATGTTATTGCCTACTAATGGATTTGGATAAATAACAGCTTCTTTTGCTGCTAACGATGTTACTTTTACAGTTCTCAACTCGTTAAACGAACTTATTGTTCCATCGTTATCTATACCTTTTAAGCGATAGTAATTAACACCTATTGAAGGACTGGCATCAACAGCGATATAATTTGACGAACCGTTGGCCAATACTGTGGCTATTATCACAAAGTCTGTACCGTTTACGGAACGCTCTACCTCGTAACGATTTACATTATTTTCGGTGTTAATATTCCAATTCAATTGTGTTTTTCCATTATTTAATACTGCCGTAAACGAGTTTATAGTAACAGGTAACCCAACATCGTCAAGTGTAGCATCATATTCATAAGCACCAATGGTAAAAGGAGTGGCTATAGGACGATCAAATCCTGTAATATCCGTACTTGGTTCAGTAGTCGCTGCGTCTGATGCTCCTATGGCCGGACTCCCAATTCCCACCTGTAAACCATCATCTCTGGTACCTAAAATACCATCTGCTCCCGGAATATCATCAACGTTACGCAACAGTGGATTATTATTTCTAACATTTGTAACCGTACTGATTGAAGTCATAACTCCACTATAATCGGCAATAATACTATTTGCAACTATTTTGCTAGCGCCAGTACCTCCACTATAAACATTCTTCCTACCCGCTGCAGCAGCTGATGTATTTGCCCAAAACAGATTGTTTTTAGCTACGCTAGGTACACTGGAACTTAGGTATAACGTTCCGTTACCAGTTGCTATATTGCCGTAAAAAGTACAATTTGTAACATTTGCCACCGTATTATTATTCCCCGTATTAAAGTTAACTGCAGAGCCATCAGCTGTTACATAATTGTTAACAAAAAGGCTATTATTTACATTTGTTGAAGACGAAGCAGATCCGCTGCTACCAAATGCATAAATACCTGCTCCGCTTCTTCCTACATTGCGAGAAAAAATGCAGTTATTTATTTGTACATTATCAGCAACTGCAAGATAAATCCCCCCTCCTCGAGCATCTGTTCCAAGTCCATCATTAGCGACAAACACGCTATTTTGGATAGTTATAGTTGCATTAGTATTTAATCCTCCTCCATATGCTCTATTTACCGACATTCCATTAATATTTTGCGTACTACTGCTACCGCTTACCTTGCCTCCGGTAATGGTGAATCCATCGACTACACTATAAGCACTACCTACTACAACATGATATGCATTTTCGGTATTGTTGGTTATAGTGGTGGAAGAACTTGTATACTGAACTTCATCATCTCCATTAAAATCACCACTAAGAGTGGTAACATTTATTTTCCAGTTGCGTTCGCCCAAATCAGTCTCCCATCCAGCAAAACCACCATATAGCTTTAAGCCACTGGCCACATCACTACGCCCATTTGGAAAAGCAAAAGTTCTATCCCTATTATCGCTAGAGCCTGATACAGGATTAATCGTTGGTTTATATGTTCCTGCGGCTACCCATATTTCTTTAATGGATATATCATTTTGGGCTTCTGCCAATACAGCTCCAAGATCTGAAGCCGCATTGTCCCAACTACTACCGTCTCCAGTACCAGTAGGTTTTACATAACGGATACCATTTGGTGTAGAAGTAGGTATCGATGGATCTGAAGTTTCGGCAATGATTAGCGAATATGCCTGTGAACCATTTGTTAGGACACTTCCTTTGTGAGAGATTGTAAAAGTATAAGTATATCCCTCTAATGCATTGGCTATATATATCTGTTCCACGTTATCCCTAAAATTATCTCCTGTTGTTGCGGCCAATGCCGGATGGGCAGGGTCTAATACCCAGGGATAATAGGTCGTTTCGCCATCACTAGCCCTCATATCCAAATCGTTAACTAATCTTAAAAGATCATTATTCAACGCATTGGCGGTTGACACTGGTACAGCTGCTGGGTCTGTCCAACAAATGGTTGCCACCAACGGCCCATTTTTGGTAGCAGTTATATTAACGGTATTTGTTGCCCCCTGTGCCAAATTGTATTCGCCTATTAGGCTACCATTACCATTATTTAATATAGCTTTTGCAGCTTTTTCGGTATTCAAAAGCCCCCATCCAAACTTATAATCGGGCCCTAACGAAGGTCCGGCTTCGCTGGTAGTACCCAACACCAAACCTTTTAAAGTAGCCGAACGCATAAAAGTTCCGGTGTACTGTTTATATAATTCTTGTAATAACACTAATGAGCCGGTAGCGTTAGGGGCAGCCATTGAAGTGCCGGATTTGGTGCTGTAATAGGTATCACTACTATTCCCCGTAGAATATACACTCACGCCATCGGCTACCAAGTCGGGTTTAATACGGCCATCATCAGTGGGCCCCCACGCACTAAAAGACGACATGGTTATATCGCTGGGCGATAATGAGCCATAAGGTAAACCATTTACAGCACCAACAGTAATAATATTTTTGGCCGTACCATAAGTACCAATAATACCATAACCATCATTACTACTCATTCCGGCAGGACGAGGGCCAACCAATGTACCATTACTATTATAATAGTTAGTACCTACTGCCGGCCCATTGGAGCTACGATAGTTGCCCCCAGATTTAAGCGGCAAATAATAAGGATTGTTAAAACATATCTGATCCCAAGCCTGTGCCTTGCTATCATAATAACCAAATTTATAATCTTCGGTAGCGCCAGCAGCACCCCGCCATACCCAACGGCTATTGTCACTATCGTAATCCCAGCCTGCAACTACACCATAGGAATGATTCGACAGTAAAAGACCGGGTGCGTTAGATGCCATTTCATTATTGTCTCCACTAAAATCGAACGACCACAAATTAGGCAATCCATAGGCCAACCCTCTAGCATTGGGTACTACTCCCGATGCTATCAAAGTACCGGCAACATGGGTAGAATGATCTGAGGTAGCTGTTGAAGCATTTTTTAGCACAATACGTCCACCTGCAAATTCTTGATGGCTACTAAGTACCGAACCTCCATCCCAAATAGCAACTTTGTCTACAGGCATTGTACTACCATTAAGGTTAAGCCCCAAACTCCCACCATAATACAAAGCGTTTGCCCTAGTGGTAGCTGCTGCAATGACATTATTTTCCGTAGCATCATAAATTGGCATCCCAAACTCATCTATATGAGATAGGCTCTGTATCCTGCCATTTTTATCCTTATAATAAGTTCTCCAACCTTTCTTATTAGCTATTTTATAGGCTTCCTGCCTTTCTTGCTCTATTACTTTGGCCAATTGTTCTCCGCTCTGTTTTGAAGCTATAGCCCTACCACCTCCATTTTGGGCATGTATTTGGCCAATGCCAATAATACAAACCACCAATAGAGACAATAGCGCTTTAATTTTACGTGATGTTCTCATAATATTGTATTGGTCACTAAGTTATAATGTATTGCGAAGAGTAATACTTGATACTTTAATCAGTTTTATGGCATGGATATAATGATGGTAAGGACTATCTAATTAAGTCCTGTGGGTTTAAATCCACAAGACTTAATTAAAAACTACCAATTATTATTTCACAAATTTTAATTGGATAGCTTTTTTTCCATCAGCTATATAAAGGATATACGTTCCTTTTGTGAACGAAGTAGTGAGGTTAATTGTACTGCTACCCGAACCGTTATAGCTGAATTTGCCCTGCTGTACCACACTACCCAATGCCCCTACTATCTTGTAGCTATAAGTTCCAGCGGGATAACCGGTTAAGGCTACATTAAGCTCGCTTCCAGTAACCGGATTTGGATAAATAGTTAGACTTTCTGTCTCCAATGTAGCTACCTTTACGCTTTTTATTTCATTAAAATAGCTATAAGTTCCATCATTGTCTATGGTTTTTAAACGGTAGTAGTTTACACCTGCCAATGGGCTAAGATCTGTAGTAACGTAAGCAGCCGAACCATCGGCAGGCACTTCATCAATTTTTATAAAATCTACACCGTTCAAAGAACGTTCTACCTCATAATGGTTTACATTATTTTCTGTTCCCACTTCCCATTTTAAAACCACTTTATTGTTGTTAAGTTTAGCTGTAAAGGCACTAATAGTTACTGGAAGGGTTGAGGAGGTTGTAACCGCCTCTATACTTGGTTTATTTGATGAAGCACCTAATGATGTGCTTCCTCCAAAATAGGTGTCGGGTTTAAGAGGGCTTTCTAATGCAGTTTGGGAGCCCATAAAAAAAACAGACTCTCCCCCTGTTGTAGAGGTTTGTTGTACGCCTACATAAAACTCGGTATTACCCGAAATATCAGGTACGGCTACGTTGTTTGCTGTAAAAGGAAGAGTAATCAATGTACCTTGGTCGGTTACTACAGCTGTATAAATATCCGATTCTCCCATTAATTCCTGATTGGCATTTAACCAAAAGGCTTTTAACCCCTTACCTACTACTGTTGCGTTGTTACTCAACAGAAAGCGTACTGCCTTAGGATACACTGTACCATTAGCCGTATATTTAACTGCATATCTATAGTTTTGAGCACTTGAACCTGTATTAGTAGTAACTGTAGTGCCGATGTTATATGAAAATACCCCAGGTATAACCTCTTGAGTTCGGGCAGCGGTATTGTTGACATTATCGTCATCAGTCTCTGCGAGAGCTACCGTAATTGTATTGGTTCCTAGATTAACGGGTATAAATTCATCAAAAGTAACATTGTAACCTGCTCCGGTTTCTATTGGAGTTTCAACAGGCAATGATATTGTTTTTGTACTTGTAAAGGTATTAGCTCCGCTAACCGTTAAGGTTACGTTAAGATTGTATATTGGATTTATGCCTTCATTTGTTATCCTAGCTATTATACTCTGCCTTCCTTCGTTTGCAGGTGCGGTACTCATAGCATAGATATTGGATACTTTTGCATCATTATCAAGCAGTTCATAAGCAAAACGGGTAGCTGGACGAAAATTGTTACTGGTAGTAATATCATCAGGCACTGTAGTGCTACTACTAGAATAACCAGCCTGTAAACCATTGACACCACCGGTATTTGTTGTAGAACTATTACAATATGCTGTATTAGATGTGCCTAAAGTACCCTCAAGATTGAGCCATTCAAATGCCACATAGAGTGCCCCACCCGTATAGGTAAAGGTATCTCCGTTAGTAAATACAAAATCTGCAGTAGTGGCAGCAGGTATGGTTGCAGCAGCATCGCTCACCTTAGTCATCGTGCTAATAGCCGTTGCCCATGAAGTTCCTTTATTATAAGAAGTAGCTATGGTATTCTCCAGATAAATTTTAAGAGTTCCATCAGCAGTAGCAGTTGGAATAGCTTCAGCCGCTCTATAGTTGAAGCCAATGGCTTTTAATACTTTCCCAGCATCAATGCCTCCTGCTGCCAGCTCACTAGCTGCAATCAAATAAACAGTACGAGTATACCTATGTGATGACTGAGGTGCCCGCCCATTAGGAGAAGTGGAAGTTCCTGTTACAGAATTTTTCCATACGAGCGATTGTGCATTGGTAACAAAAAACACCAATAATAGGGCAAAAGTTAAAAGCCCTTTTCTTAAAAGTAATTGTTTTTTCATGATATTTAATTTTAGTTAATTGGTTTAGGTTTTTTCTTATATATTAATATAATGTGTATGCATCTATACCTTATAAAATAGAGATAGCTATGTAATCAAATAGCGTCTACATGTAATAAAATATAGCATCATCTTTTATAACAAAGCAGAGAAATTCAAAAGACGCCCTATTGTTATTGGTCTTTAGAGGTATAATGAATTTTTAAGTTCTATTCTTATAAGACCTACGAAATTTTAAAATTTCGTAGGTCTTATTGTTCATTTATTGTCCTAATACACCATAAAAGAACGTATTCGGATTACTTACACCTAGAAAAGCACCAACGGTAGAGCCAGAAGGGGCACCTGCCGAGATATAGGCTATTTTAAAACTGTTACCAGTAAAGTAATCTGTTAAAGGTTTTAAATAAGTTTTATATGAATTAGCATTAGAATTGCCCAAACCTGGGCCTAACGCCTGTGCTGGATCTAAAACAAATGTCGCCACCCCTGTAGCACTATTTAATGTCATGTTAAAAACATAGTTAGCGGTATAAGTCGAAGTAGGGCTAGCAGGGTTACGACATCTGGCCGATAGGGTAATCTGGTTATTTGTTCCAAATAATACAGTCAGGTATTCGATATAACGACCTCCATAACCGTTCATATTTGCCATAGCCGTATTATATTTACTTAAAAAGTCGGTAGAAAGATCGGGCAGATCGGGTACATTTATTTTTAACGATGCCCATCTTGTGCCCAGTACGGTATGAAGTGCCGGCTCGGTATCAAGCACCAATGGCGTTGGAGATATTTCTATCTTAATCTGTTCAGACCCATTGAGCACATAGAAATACTTATCTGTATTGTTCCAGTATACTTTATCGAAACTATATGTTCCCCACTTAATGGGCGTGCCCAGCTCCAGTACTTGTAAGCCATAATAGAACACCGAGCTTACTTTTCCGGAAATAGAAAATACCTTGGTAGTAGCACTTAACGATACAGGCACCTGTTTCCCATCTAAAACCATATACAATATCTTATTGGTAATGTAGGGGGTAGTTTCGCCAATAAAACTACTGATTTGGCCAGACAAGATGTCCTGTTCTTCTACCGCAGTCAACTTTACCATTTTAAATTCGTTTTTATTGAATATTCCTTCAAAAACGAGGCTGTCGGTAGTTGAGCGTACAAATGCAAATTCGAAATCAGATACTAAAGCTGCACCAGTAGATCCTCCACTAATTTCTCCATTAGGGTCTGATGGCAAATGGATATAGCTATAAGTATCGAATATTAATGTTGGGCGCTGCAATGCTTTTAAACGATAAGTGCCTTCCATTGGCGTTTGCGCAGTGGTAGTATTAAAATCAGACAACATGGTTACCTTACCATCGGCCTTAAATTTAAAATAATAGAAAAACCCTTTCCCGCCTTTGGGATAAATCATGGCTTTCCAACCATTTGGCGCATCAAGTAACTTAGCTTGGTCTGCACTCAGTTCTGCTGCCAATCGTGTATCGGGATCATCAAAAATAGGATCGGTGTCTTTTTTACAGCCTGCCATAATTCCTATTATGGCTAGCATCATGTACAATAAAATCTTTTTCATAACCTGTTTTGTTTAATTTCCCATTGTTCCAAAAAAGTAAGATGAATTATCACTTGTTTTTGCTAAGCCGGCATACATTTTTGTATAATCGGCACTATAGAAAAACTTATATGTGAATTGGTTTTGCGTTAAATAGTTGGTTAGCGGAGCCATATTGCTTGCAATAGAGCTTGCAAGGGCATCGGAACTGGCCAAAGTAAGAGTAATATTACCAGCGGCATTTGTGGTAACATTATAGGTAAAATTGGCATTATAGGCCGTGCCTGAAAAAGTATAATTTACTCTTAAAACCAACTGGGTGGCCGAACTATGGATTAACGAAAAATTATTTAAAGTTCTACCTCCGTTACTATTAAGCGAAGTTTTGGCCGCCTCGTATACGGACATAAAATCTGCGGACATTCCGGGGGTCGCATCGGGCGTTACGGCTACGGAGGTATACTTTTTGCCAAAACCTAAGTAAGTAGAAACCTTATCGGGCGATTTTTCATTTAATCCTGCCTGAACGCGATTCTGCATAGCATATATATCTACACCCCAAACACTACTCATATAAGCAACCACAATGGCTTCTTTGGCTCTTATCGCTGCTACACTGGCGGCATTGGTATTGCTGGCCAATAATGCTTCGTAGGCAAGTTTGCCTTCGGTAAGCATAATAGCTATCATTTCTACAAAGTCTTCGTTGGGTGCGGCCTGTGCATATTGAGTAATAAACCCTTTATTAGCATAATCAGCGCCTGCGGTACTGCTCCAATCTGCTGTATAACCAGAAGGGGTTATTTGCGCAAATTCGACAGGATACATAATGTTTTGGTGTAAAATATGCCCAAACTCATGATGTATAGTTTTTAGTATCCTTTTTGATACCGAACGATCTTCTGTAGTAAAGTTATTGATATTGTACAAGGTAACTTTCGTTCCACCTTCGGCCTCTCCCAGTGTATAGCTTCCGTTAGAGTTATAAGCTACACTTCCTACCAATAGATAGTTTTTAGGCGCATAGGTTTTAATAAAATTTTGGTTTACCTCTCCAGCATAGGCATCTATCCATGCCCCCTTAACCAATTCCATTAACGGCTGCACTTTTGAAACCTCAGGCGGCACCAATGTTTTTGAAACATCGTACTCAGTACCGTCCCACCGATATTTTATAGCAATGTTGTAAGGTTTGGTAAAATTATCATATAACCAAGTATCTAGAGCAGTTTGTGGCCATGTATCGCCACCCAATCCTACAATCTCTCTATCAAGGTTTTCTGTTTTCTTACAGCCGCCCATCAATATAATGGTTACGACTGATAATATAATACTTATCTTCTTCATCATTTTAAAATGGGTTTAACGTGGGTTTAAAGGTATTCCAGATAAGGTAACCTCTTCTGGCAATTGCCATTGTCTTCTATTATCATCGGGTTGCAATATTTGGTTTATGTCACTTTTGTCGCGGTGCGTTACAGGTAGCTTATAGCGCAAAATATCCATCCAACGCATCCCTTCTGATATAAATTCGGCTCTTCTTAACGCTAACACTGCATTGATATAGGCCTGCTGTTTATCAGAAGTTACCGAAGCATAATAATTCATTATTTTTGTATCGGTTAAGCCATTGGTACTTTCTGTATAGGTGGTTAAACGAACACTTAATAGTGTATTGAAATCTTTAACCGCATCTTCGTATCTTCCCTCATAAATATAGGCTTCAGCACGATTTAACAATACTTCTTCGGTAGTGAGTAATACCAACATATTGTAATAAGTTCCGGTAGTTGCATTAATGCTAGTCCTTACAAAATGGGCGTAGTGCTTGGGCACAAAATAGTAGGCGCCACCATCATAAGAATAGGATTTATAGGCCGTAAACTGTATACCCAATGGCATTCTTATTTCATCAAATTTAGCTGGCGACATTGCATATTGGTTTCTCGCATATTGGCTAGCCGCCCTAGAAACTGTTTCAGCAATTAAAAGATTTCCCGGATTGGAGGCCGCTGTCAATGCCGTAGCTACATTAGATGAACCGGAAATGTCGGCATACGACTTCCATGGGCGGGCACTTGTTGCAAAATCATTTGCAGGAAAGGCCTTATTGGCATATTCTATTACTTTTGGATAATCTTTTTTAAATAGGTAGTATCTCGAAGCAAAAGCGTAAGCTGCCTTTTTGGTAAAGTGATACGCAGGAACAGTATATTTATTATCCTGAATTAATGGAATGCCCGCTAACAAATCATTCTGAATTTGCTCATATACATAGGCTACCGTTTTACGTTCATAGTTTTTAAAAACCACATTTTCGGGTTCGGTAACGTATGGTATACCCATATCCGTATCGGAGGTGGCAGCATCATACGGTTTCGAGTAGAAAGTAACAAGCATAAAATGCGCATAGGCCCTGGCCACCAATGCTTCGCCTTTTTGTGCGGTATAATTCTCCGGGTCTTTAGCTTTGGCTATCGCATCTAAAGCCTGGTTGGCTGCTGCAATAGCGGTATAGCAGGAATTCCAGTAATAAACCGGAGAATCCTGGCTAATGTCTTCAATATCTTTCCACGCATACGCATCTCGTGTAATTACATATTCTGTAGCCGGAGGGCCTATGTACACAATATTGTCAGACATGCCCTCGGTCAATAGCACATAATTACCTCTTGGATATGCCGTTACCAATAGCCTTGAAACCTTTTCTGGAGAATTTAATGTTGTTCTCTGATCGGGTGCTTGCTCTAAATATTTTTTGCAACCTGTACCTAATACAGCAATACAAATAAGCATGTATAAAATAATATTCTTCATTTCCTTCATAAAATTAAATTCCAACTTTTAATGATAATGTGAACTGCTGTGGTATAGGCATAGCTACACCTCCCGAGGTAAAGAATTCGGGGTCCTGCCCTTTTAGCTTTTTATCAGCATAGATCAACCAGATATTGTTTCCCTGAAACTTAATAGAAGTATTACTTAAACCCAGCTTCTTATTTAATTTATCGGGCAAATTATACATTAATGAAATTTGCTTCAAACGAACAAATGAACCATCGGCTACCCTAGCTGTTGAATAATTATAGGCAGTGTATGGATAAGTTCCGCTTATGTCTCTCTTCAACAAATAATCCGTTAATGAAGGAGCGTCGGTATAATTTTCATCCAAAGGCAATGTCCAACGATCTAGAAATTCCCTCGGCATGGCATCTACATCGGAATAATTAGCAGAGTAAACATTGTTAAGTCTAATCTTATTGCCTGCCTGATAAGAAACAAAAACGGTAAGCTGGAAGTTCTTGTATTTAAAATTATTGGTTAAGCCTCCGGTAATAGTAGGGTCTACCGGTCCCTCGTACTTAAGATATTTTGTGGTCTGGCTTTGTACATATACATCGCTGGATATTTGCCCTTCGTCGTCTATAAATGTAGGTACACCAAGCCCATTCAGTTTTTGGAAATCGATAGAGTATAATCCTCTAACTGCCCCACCTTGCATAGCTCCACCTTCGGGTATAATCAAATCGTAAATACGGGGAGTGTTTTGCAGATTGGTGATTTTGTTTTTGTTGTAACCGAAAGTGAGCGTAGGCGACCAAGATAACGAGTTTTGGCTACCTATTCTTCCACCAAGAGTAACCTCAACACCATGCGATTTCATGTCGGCATAATTGGCTTGCTTAGTGGCTTGGCCACCGATACCAGATGTACGCACATTGCCAATGAGGTCAAAACCGTTTCTGTTGTAATAATCGAAACTGAAAGTAAAACGACTATTAAATAGGCCTACATCTAATCCTACGTTGGCCTCGTATTGTTTCTCCCAAGTAAGTTCCGAGTTTTCCAGACCACTCAATACTATACGTGGCTCAACTTCTGATAAGTTAGGGCGCAAGGTTTTGTTGTTGGTTAGCACAATTGAAGAGTTAGATGCACTACCCATACTAGCAGTTAGGCCATAGCCCGTCCTTAGTTTCATGTACGAAATCTTGCTGATATCCTTAATAAAATCTTCCTCGTCTATGTTCCATGCACCGCTTATTGTCCAAGTAGGCAGCCAACGGGCAGTTCTGCTTTCTCCCAGCCTGTTACTACCATCATATCTAAATGTTCCATTGATAATATATTTTTGGTTATAGGCATAACTTCCGTTAAGGAAAAAAGCTGCATATCTATCGTATAGTTGGTTCATGCCAAAATAGTCGTAATTATTTTGTAGCAACATTTTTATAATCCTATAATCGGTAAATGGCACACCTCCTTTATCATATTGGTAACCATAACCATTGTTCCAACTATTTTGCCTATTGGTATACTTTACTTCCTGACCGATAAATCCTCTTAACTGGTGCTTGCCAAACTGCTGGCTATAATCTATCTGATTACGTACATTAAAGTTTAACAGATTATCGTCACTCCTATTATAAAAACCTCCTTCTGGTAAGGTAATAATACGTTCGGTAAGTTCAGGAATGTCTGGGTCTTTATATAAAAACCTATTGATACCGTTAATAGTACTATTTGGCGAATATCTGTAGGCTAAAGCCATGTTAGAAAACTCGGTTATTTTATGTTCTCGGGTAGTTTTTACATAACGAATAGCGCCTATGGATTTAAAATTGAAGTTTTTGATGAATTTATAGCTAAATTCCCCTTGCATTTTCAAATCCAACATATCTAGATCAATATAGTTATTGTCCAATTCGTTGATGATGTTAAAAGGTGCATAATTTTGTTTAAAATATTCCAAATTGCCATTTTCGTCATAGGCAGTAGTAGTACGACTAGTATTTAAAGCATAACTAAATGGGTTAATATCAAAATCACGAGAATATTTACCTTCTACCACATTACTTGTGCGGCCAAGCGTGCCTGGTGCTCGCTGTTGTCGAAATGAACCTTGCGCCAAAATACCTGCACTTATTTTTTGGGAGAGATTATAATCGCCTCTAAGGTTCATGGTATAACGTTTTACATTATCGCCAATAGACCAGCCATTGTCGCCATAATAGCCCAAAGAAAAATAATGTGTTGATTTTTCAGAACCGGAAGATATACTTACAGAATGTTCCTGTACAAAAGAATTTTTAAATAGAATATCAAACCAATCGGTATTGGCCATAGCATATCTTTTTAGGAAAGCAGCTCTCCCTTCTGGAGTATTTTCCACTGCGAACTGTCCGGTTTCAGGATTATAGGAATTAATTAACTGCCACATTTTAGTGTAAACACCTCCAGATACTCCGTTAACGATACTGCTCGTTAAACCACCTTTACGGGAAATTTCGGCATATAACGACATTTGATCGGCAGAGTTCATGATGTTATAATCATCATAGTTTGGCTTTAAAAAAGTGGAAAAGTTACCATTATAGTTCACTCTTGTGTTACCTGCCTTACCTTTTTTTGTTGTAATTACCACTACACCATTCATGGCTCTAGCACCATATAAAGCTGTTGCAGATGCATCTTTCAGAATGTCAAAACTTTCAATATCATCGGCATTAAGCCCTGCTACGGATGAACCTATCAATGTCATCGCATCACCACTTGAAAGTTGGTCGTTAGAAATATTTACCACATCTTCCAATACAATACCATCTATTACCCATAGTGGTTTATTTTCTCCAGAAATAGAAGTTGCACCACGTACCCGTATTTTAGGAGCGGCGCCAAAGGTACCCGAGACGTTTTGTACCGATACCCCTGCTACCTTACCCTCTAACATACGGCTAATGTCCGTAATACCATCTTGTTTTACATCGCTACCTTTAATACTTGTTGCCGCTCCGGTAAATAACTTTTTATTGATGTTCTGATAACCAGTAGAAACAATATTTACTTCTTTCAGTTGCGACGCATCCTCCTCTAGGACAACATCTATTTTTGTGCGGGAGTTAACCCCCTGTTCTATCGTTTTATAACCGATAAACCTAAACACCAGAACAGCATTATTATCGGGTACGGTAATTTGGTATTCTCCCTTATCGTTAGTAACTACTGTTGAGGTAGTTCCCTTTATAGTTACACTAACACTGGGCATAGGCATACCTGCCTTATCTTTCACCACTCCTGTAATTTTTATGGCAGCAGTGGGAGTGATGTAGTCAACAATTTTGTCGATGAATGATTTTTCTTTTGGTTTAATCAAGATGGTTTTATCTTCGACAATATAGGTAAGGTCTTTTCCCGAGAGAATTTTGTTCATTACCTCTTCTATGGAAAAATTATTGAAATCAGCATTCACTAGGGTGCTACTTTTTATCTTATCGGTAGATAATAGTACGTCATATCCTGCCTGTCTTTTGATTTCTTTTATAACTCTTTCTAACGTTACCTTCTTTTCTTTTATAGTTACCAACTGTCCAAAAGAGGCAGCGCTTACTTGAAGGAAGGAAACAAGCAATATTACCGTAACCCATCTCATGATAAATAATAATTTTGGTAGGTAGCCAAAACGCCTACATAGAACTTTCGTAGAATTTCTATACATTTGAAAATCTGTTTTTATTAGCGATACTTTGATGATTTAGAAGGCAAAAAAGAATCGCGGTTAATTCAATAAAGTTGATTTCCTATTTATTAATATTACAATAGAATAGGAATTAAGTTTAGAACAGATACATAAAGGGGTGTTACTAGCACCTCTTTTTGTATTTGTATACATGCCGTGGGGGTTAAGTTTGTCGATTTTTTCTCATACTGAATAGTTTTTGTGTTTAGTTGATTAATAATTGTTTATCTAATTTTTTAAAGGTTTGGTTAGTACCTTTTTAGTCGTTATTTTCTTTATATACCGTAATTCTATTCTTATTTATCTCGAATCTTACTTCTCCGGTCTGCTCAAACTTTCTGAGGATTTTAGATACATTTTCGAAACGGCTAATGCTGCCATAATAGGTTACTTCTTTTGCACTTGCATCTGCATATTCTACCTGCACGTTATACCATCTGGTAATTTTCCGCATGATACTTTCCTGCTTTTCGTTGTTAAACATAAAGTATCCGTTTTTCCAATCTATCACCTCATCGGCATCAACCTGTTTAATATCAAATCCTTTTGTGGTTAATATCGACTGTTCTCCGGGCTTTAAGATTTCAGTTGCCCTGTCGGCCTGATAAGAATTTACCTTCACACTTCCTTCTAGCAACGTGGTTTTTACAACAGCCTCATCCGCATAAGAATTGATATTAAAATGGGTTCCCAATACTTCTATCTCTTGTCGAGGAGTTTTCACAACAAACGGATGAAGTTTGTCTTTAGCCACTTCAAAATAGGCTTCTCCTTTAAGTTCTACTATGCGCTTTTGGTTTTTGGAGAACGTTAAAGGATACGTTAAAGAAGAAGCTGCATTTAACCACACCGAGGACCCATCTGGCAGTTTTACCTGCCACATGCCACCTTTGGGAGTTTCTATGGTATTAAAGGCATTGTCTAAGTTTTCGGTATTCTTGTCCAGGGCAGCATCAGAAACAGTATACACTAATTGCCCGTCTGTTGTTTTTGATATGGATATTCCTGCCTCTTTTGCAACGTTACCATTGTTAACATCGGTTAGAGATATTTTACGACCGTCGGCAAGAACAAGTACAGCTTTATTGCTACCGGGTAAAACATCCGAGGCATAAGGTCGCTCTTTTTTGCCTATGAGAATGCCTGTATTATAAAGATAGATGGTAGTAGCGGCTACTATTAAAATTGCAGCGGCAGCCGTCCAACGAATAAGCGGTGCAAAGCGAAGTTTAGATTTTTTACCTGAATGGCTTGGAGAGATATCCAATAACCGTTTCTGAAATCTTGCAATCGCCTTATCTTGGTTTATTAAGGTTAATGAAGCCGATTTTCCAGATAAAAGCCAAACCTTCTCTATTTCTTTAAAGAAAGTTTCGTTTGCTACTGATTGTGCCCTATAATTATCTACTTGAGATTTACAATCCAAATCATTAGGATCATTCAAGTTTCTGGCAATGAGCTCAAGTATTTCAGGTTTATCTGTCATTTCGTTCGGTTGGTCTTATAGCTAAGACAAACGAACTTCAAAAAACCCCTAGTCGTTATTGGATATTTTTTAATAAAGAAATAATATTTTTAGCACTTTAAAATTGTAAGAGCTAGAATCAATCTTTTTGTTATTCAGCATAGCTTCTCTGAGAATTTTCAGTGCATTGGCAATATGATTTTCTACGGTTCTTTCAGAAATATCAAGTTTTAAAGCAATTTCCTTATACTTTAGCCGCTCAAATCTATTCATTTTAAATATTTCCTTGCATTTAGGAGGAAGTTTTTCAATTTCATCGAACAATATTACTATTAATTCGTTTTCTTCATCTAGGTCTTCTACCTGTCCTTCGGTAAATTCGTTAATAATTTTTTGGTGGTGCTGTTCTAAGTTGCGCTGCCGATTAATGAAATTAATTGAAGAATTGATAACTGCCCTGTACAAATAAGACTTAACAGATTTAACATTGATTAAATCTTCTGATTTTTCCCATATTTTAAGAAAAACATCCTGTACAATTTCTTCTGCTACATGAATATCCTTTACATACTTTTCACTTTCAATGAGCAGCTTTTTAAAAAATTGGGTGTAGAAATTCGTGAAGGCTTCAGTATTTCCTTTGTCTAATATTTGTCCAATATTATCTACTGTTTTTTTTACCAACACCTCTATTTAATTATACCGTCTTCTAAGATAAGAATTTATACACGCTCCTTTTGCAGTTTTTCAGAAAAAAAATTTAATCCTACTTAGGCAAAAGCCTTCTCATGTTATAAATAAGAAGATTATTTCTCTCCAAAAAATACTAGAAAGTATGAGAAAAAATGAATTATAAAAAGGCTTGTTTATATCCTCAATTAATTTCATTAAGGACATTATAGCCAATTAATTATAATACGGCGATATCATGATATATACAATTACACCTGTAACGGCTACATATAGCCACAAAGGAAAAGCAATCTTTGCAATTTTACGATGCCTATCAAAACGTTGTGCCAATGCCCTTACATAAGTGATTAACACAAAAGGAATAATTATGATGGATAACAAAATATGAGTTATCAGAATAAAATAGTAGATATATTTAATAATGCCTTCACCGCCGAACTTGGTAGAATCGGAAGTCATGTGATAGGCAACATACATTCCAAGAAATAAAACCGATAAAACGATAGCGAACTTCATTAAATTTTCGTGTAAGGTACGTTTACCGTTTTTTATGGCCCAAACAGCAGTTACAAGCACAACAGCAGTCAATCCATTAATAGTAGCATAAATCGGTGGCAAAAAGCTAAGTGGTTGCACATCGTATCCTAGTTTTCGCAGATTAACGCCAAACAATAAAGCCACTACCAATGGTATTGCTACCGATAGTACCACTATCCACTTATTATATTTTTGTTCCAACGTATTGTTTACTGAGTTAGTTATATTTTCCATCTTTAATCCTTGCTCTTTATTCTTTTATCTACCATCCTTAATATTTCTTAGCTCCTCCGCTATTAGGACTTTTATTTCATCATCCAACTTAGAAAGTGCTTCATGATTACCTGCATCATAAAATCCTCTAATTCTATATTGTGTATCTAACAATACTATCTTATTACTATAAATAATCTTGCGCTGTCCATTGGTTGTATCTTCTATTGCATCTAATAACAGTGATTTTTTAACTAGCTTACTTACAATGGTTGTATCTCCTACCAACAAATCCCATTTTTTTGGTGTTGCCAATATTTGCTTAGCAAAAGTTGTTAATCTATCTACATCATCCGTAGCATCTACACTAAGGCTGGCTAGATGCACCATTTGATTATTCTGATACATTTTATTAAAGCTCTGCATTGCATTTAACGCCATCTTAGCACCATCTGAATTACTTTGAATGTAAAAAAGGTTTAGAACTATTACTTTTCCTTTCCAACTGTCTAAAGTTACGCTATCTCTATTTTGATTGATAAGCAGGAAATTGGCAACCTTGTGATAAATAGTATCCGGTACTTGTTTGCCCCGAACAGAATGAAAGGTAGAAGCAACCTCTTTTGGCCCAAAAATAGGTAAAGGTCTGTACCTGTTTTTGCCTTTATCTTGTAGTAAATAATATAAAAATCCCGGTACCGCTAAAATGGTTACCAGGATTAATATCTTTTTAACAGGATTATATTTCATTATACCTTAGGCATGTGCAAATGGAGGTAACCGCCCTCAATAAGCATCAGTACAATAAAGTAAATTATAAATATGAACGTAACCGTTAAGCATAATTGCAGCCCTAATTTTTCATATTTAAGGTGCATAAAATACGCAACAATATAAAAAGCCTTAAATAAGGTAAGTATAATATAAACATAGTTACCTACCGATTGAGGCATGTGCCCACCCGGTATAGCCCATAGCGCAATAATAAACTCAACTACGGTAATAGCTAATAGAATGAAAAATACTTTCCAGATTTTTCCTTTGGTCATAGAGGCATGCTCTTCGTGGGCATGGCCTTCTGCCGTATGTGTATGATGTTCTGACATAATAATAATTTCTTTTTTAAGCTAAGTTAAACCAAATAGAAAAAGGTAAATACGAATACCCAAACCAAGTCTACAAAGTGCCAGTATAAACCTACTTTTTCAACCATAAGGTAATGGCCACGTTTCTCGAAAGTACCGGCAATTACCATGCATAAAATGATGATATTGATAATTACCCCACTAAATACGTGAAAGCCGTGGAAACCGGTAATGGTAAAGAATAGGTTGGCAAATTGCTGTGCCGATACTGCCGAAACTTCTCCGGTAAAGAAATGGCCTAGTTCTTTAGGTATGTGTCCCCACCAAAAACCTTCATGGTGCAAGTGCGTCCACTCTAAAGCCTGACAGCCCAAGAACATGAAACCACCGATAATGGTAGCTATCATCCAACCTATTACCTCTTTTTTAGAATTCCTATGTCCTGCTTCTACGGCCAAAACCATAGTTACCGAAGACATAATCAAAATAAAGGTCATTATCCCTACGAAAACCAAAGGGTAGCCGTGGTCTGCAATGCCCGGAATAGATTGGAAAACTAAATCTGGGTCTGGCCAAGCAAACTTGCTAAATCTTTGCGCTCCATAATAAATCAATAACGATGAGAATGTGAAGGCATCCGACAACAAGAAAAACCACATCATCATTTTGCCATACTCTACTGACCATGGCGAACGACCGCCTGCCCATGGGGTTGTTTTAACTTGGTCTAATTTCGATAATGAATCCATTTAATAATTAGTATAATAGTTTGTTAAAAATTAACTGTTCAAAAGTAAAAAAACATATAGATATATCCATAATATATCTATAAAATGCCAAAATATAGAAGTAACATCCTGACGATATACAGCTACTTCTTGTGAAACATTTTTATAGCTACCTGCTAAGGCACTGATTATAAATCCCAAGCCCGCAACAATGTGCAATAAGTGAAAGCCAGAAACAATATATATCATTGAGATAGCGGCGTTGTTATTTACCAACACTGCACCTGTTTGATACAGTCCTACCCAACCCTGAAACTGAAGTACTCCAAAAACGATACCCAAAACAAATGTTAACCATAAAAACATTTGTTGTTTATTTCTATTTCCTCCTTTTAATGCTCTTGCTGCCAAAAAAAGGCAAATGCTACTTGCTACCAAAACTATGGTGCTGTAAGTAAACACTTCAGGTAATACCAACCCATGTCCCTTACCTTTTGATGCCATAAAAACCAGATAATAACTGGTCCAGCCACCAAACATAATGGTTGATGAAACCACAAATAGCCAAACCACAAATTTCTTGGGCTTAAGCCCAATCGAAATATCCTCCCGTTGTATTGTACTCACCATCTTTATACTACTAAATCAAACAATAAAATTAATTGTACCAAAGGGATGTAAAAGAATGAACAGAACATCACCTTTCTGGCACTAGATAAATCCATTTTAATTACTAACTGATATCCGTACCAGCTAAATAATATGCCTAAAACAATTGAGGCTGCCGCGATATAGTAACCGCCAAATCCGTAAAAAGTAGGCAACAAACTTACAGGTATTAAAATAAGCGTGCTTACAAACGTGTATATTGCACTGGTTCTATCTCTTTTTTTGGTTGGTAAAAGTCTAAATCCTGCCTTGCTATAATCATCATCCAATACCCAAGCTATCGACCAAAAATGTGGAAACTGCCATACAAATTGCACTAAAAACAAAATAAACGCAATCTGCAAATCTATCTGTGGACTATCTTTTGGCAAGATAAACTTAATACCATCGTTACCCAATCCGGCAAAATAACCAATTAGCGGAGGTAACGCTCCGGGTATAGCTCCCACAAATACGGCTATCGGCGATTTTCTTTTTAGAGGAGTATAAGCAAAGGCATACAATAAAATTGAAAAAACAGAAAGTAGTCCGGTTTCCAAATTTAATTTTCCAAGTAGCCAAGTGCCAACAATGCCCATCACCAAGCCCGAAACCAATCCTTGACCGGTAGTCATTCGTCCTGCCGGCATTGGCCTGTCTTTGGTACGCGACATTAGTTTATCTAAATCAACCTCTATCACCTCATTAAAGCAATTTGCCGCACCTGTAACCAAAAAGCCCCCAACAATCAATATCAGCCAGTTTATCCAGTTAATACCATCTATCATATCTCGGGCAATTTGAATGCGCTGTGCCATTAAGAATGTAACAGATGCAGAAAAAACCACTAAGAATGTTAGTCGGAATTTGATGAGTTTTGAAAAATCTGAAAAAAACTGTTTCAATTGTCAATATTTAAGCGGTTTTATAGGTTTTGGTTCTATAAACCAACAAATACAAATAATATTGCAGGCCAAACATAATCATCGAAAACAATATATGTATTGCCTGTGCGTAAGGTGGTAACCCGAGATACGATAATAAAATACCCGATACCACTTGAATGATTAATATAACCATTAAATAATTGGCCGTAATTAGCGGCCATGCTTTACCACTAAAGCGGTCGATTACCATTTTGTAAACAATAAAATTGCTAATACCTACCAAAATGGCCAAATCTCTATGGTAAGAAAACATTTCTCCCACTTTAGATATCCAAGTATTACGTCCATTGTATTGTAATGATTTAGCTATGGTATCTATCGCTTCCCTCACTTCTGTTCCTATAATAATCTGAAGAACAGAAATAACCATTGTAAACAATAAAAAGCCCTTTAACCATCCAATACGATACATAATTACCGTAGGTTGTTTATGTAATTGCTTGGCGTAATTATAGGTATAAATAGCAATACCCAACACAATTAAAGCTAACAGCATGTGCACCGTAACTACCCATTGTGTAAGGTTTGTTGATACAACTATGGAACCTAACCAACCCTGATAGCCAACCACTATTATATTCAGCAAACTTAATATGATTATTCGTTTGGCTTTTTTCTTATAGGCAAATGAAAAAATTGCCGTAAGCAAAAGTACAATACCAAGAGTAGCTCCGGTAAGCCTATTTACATATTCCGTCCACGTTTTAGCGGCATTAAACTCTTCATGCACCAATATCGATTTATCATTTCTGATACTGTCGGCCAACTGATGCCTGCCCATACTTTCCAAGTACTTGGCGAACTTCTCGTTTTTTTTCTTTCTTCCGGCTACATACTTGGTTTCGTAATCGGGGGGAAGTTGCTTTACAGAAGTTGGTGGAATATATTGGTCGAAACACTTAGGCCAGTCGGGACATCCCATTCCAGAACCTGTGCTTCTAACAACGCCACCTGCCAAAATAACCACAAAAGTAGTAATGATGGCAATTAAATTAGTTCTAATAAATCTATTTTCAGATTTAGCAATCATTGATGTGTGATAGATTTATAAAAATAAGGTACCTGTAAATGTTGAAACACTTTGCAGATACCTTATTACATATTTTAGACAAAGTATGCGCAGTGCTTATTCTTGCACCGGCTTATTTGCTGCTTCCCATTCTTTCTGTATACGTTCTCCTTCTTCGTTGTCCTCAAAATCATGAGGTAAATTAGAACTCATAGTTTGAGAGAAAGGAACAGTTTGAGAGATAAAGTCTTCTTCTGCACCCGGCTTGCTATAATCATACGGCCAACGATATACCGTAGGAATTTCGCCCGGCCAGTTACCATGTAGGCGTTCTACCGGAGTTGTCCATTCTAAGGTATTGGCCTGCCAAGGATTTTGAGTCGCCTTTTTGCCTTTAAAAATCGAGTAAAAGAAATTGAACAAGAATGCTACCTGAGCCAATGCCGCCACTATTGCAGAACAAGTTACCAAAATGTTAACAGTAACCCATTTTTGCATAAATTCAAACTCGGTAAATGCATAATAACGACGAGGCACACCATCTAAACCTAAAAAATGCAATGGGAAGAAAACCAAGTAGGCACAAGTAAAGGTAATCCAAAAATGCAGGTAACCTAATTTCTTGTCCATCATGCGACCAAACATTTTAGGGAACCAATGGTAAACTCCGGCCAACATACCAAAAATTGCTGCCGAACCCATTACCAAGTGGAAGTGGGCTACCACAAAATAAGTATCGTGCAAGTTAATATCTAAAGAAGCGTTACCTAACCAAATACCTGTTAAACCACCCGAAATAAAGAAAGATACCATGCCTATTGCAAATAGCATTCCCGGAGTAAACCTAATATTACCACGCCACAAACTAGCAAGCCAGTTAAATGTTTTAATGGCCGAGGGTACTGCAATAATTAAAGTGGTAATCATAAACACCCCACCTAATAATGGGTTCATACCTGTTACAAACATGTGGTGTCCCCATACAATAAGTGATAATACGGTAATACCAATCAAAGAATAAACCATAGCATGGTAACCAAAAATTGGTTTCCTAGAGTTTACTGAAATAATTTCTGATGAGATACCCATTGCAGGCATAATTACGATATATACCTCAGGGTGACCTAAGAACCAGAATAAGTGTTGCCACAAAATTGGCGAACCTCCCTCGTTGGGCATAATCTGCGTTCCGAAAACCATATCCGACAAATAGAAACTAGTGCCAAAACTACGGTCAAAAATCAATAACACCACACCTGCTACCAAAACAGGGAAAGATAAGATACCTAAAATAGCTGTTAAGAAAAATGACCAGATAGTCAAAGGCATTTTCCATAAATCAAGGCCTTTGGTACGCATATTTAATATAGTGCTCACATAGTTAATACCTCCCATTAAAGATGAGGCCACGAAAAGAACCATACTAACTAGCCATAGGGTCATACCTAAACCCGAACCAGAAATAGCCGTTGGAACAGCGGAAAGCGGTGGGTAGATTGTCCAACCGGCACTAGCAGGCCCTGTTTGTATAAAGAATGAACTCATCATTATTACACACGCTGTAAAGAAAAACCAATAAGACAGCATGTTCATAAATGGAGAAGCCATATCCCTAGCACCAACTTGCAAAGGAATTAATAGGTTACTAAAAGTACCACTTAAACCCGCTGTTAGTACAAAGAATACCATGATGGTACCGTGTATAGTTACCAACGCCAAGAAAAAGTCGGGTTTAATTCTTCCACCTTCGGCCCATTTGCCCAAAAACGTTTCCAATATAGGAAAGTTTTTATCTGGCCAAGCTAATTGAATCCTAAACAAAATAGAAAGGAGCATAGCTATAACTGCCATGATGATACCAGTTATTAAAAACTGCTTGGCAATCATTTTATGATCTTGACTAAATACATATTTAGTTAAGAACGTTTCATGGTGATGGCCATGTCCATGATCATCGTGGTGTGTATCGTGTAATGATATTGTTGACATAATAAGGTTTTTCCAGTATTATTATTTTTTTAAAGCTAATTGGTTTTTCACATCTAATTCTACTTTGGCAGCTGTTGTTGCTGTTGTATCAGCGGTAGCCGCAGGAGCTGCCTCTGTTGGTACAGGTAAATTAAACGCTTTCCTCAAATCGTTGGTTAAATATGGTGTTTGTTGAGTTAACCATTCTTTATATTCCTGTTCAGTAACAACCCTTACGTTTTTCTGCATGTTAAAGTGGTTAGCGCCGCATATTTTGGCACACAATAAAATGTAGTTAAATTTCGGATCGTTAGTTTTTGTTCTCATTTCCTCAGTTGTAATAGTTGGGGTAAACTCAAAATAAGAAACCATACCCGGTACAGTGTTCAGTTGTACCCTAAAATGAGGCATGTAGAAACTATGGATAACATCTTTACTAGTCAAGGTAAAACGAACCGGTTTATTTACAGGCAATACAATCTCTTCGGCCATTAGGTCGTCTAAACTATTTTTATCATTAAAGTCTATACCCAAAGCATTTATTGCAGTAGTTAACTTGTAACTTCTTTTTCCTACAACAGCATCTGGTCCCGGGTAGCGGATATCCCATAAAAACTGAGATGAAGTTACTTCGATGCTAATCGGTCTATTATTTGGATCTTCAGCTTTGTAAAAAATAGATCTCCAGGTAACAAAACCCATTAATACCAATACTGTTAAAACCAAGGCAGGTATAATAGTCCAAATACGTTCGATAGTATTATTGTGCGGATAAAAATATGCACGTCTGTTTCTGTTATATTTATAGATGTATGTAAAAAGGAATAACGCCAAATGGGTAAGTACAAACATAATTGTAGTAAGCCATAGGGTTATACTAAACATCTGGTCTATTTTTTTACCATGTTCTGATGCTGCTTCTGGCAAAATCTGGCTTCCATGCACTGTATATTCCCAATATACACCATATAAACCTACTACCAAAAAAGCTACAAATAGTACGGCATTAACCTTATTCCAATTAATTCCTTCTGGCTTGCCTTGCGTTTCGCGGGTAAGTTCATATACTCTTAGTGCTTTACCTACAATTGCAATAAACAGACATAGCAGCAAGAACAACAACACATAAAATACTGCTGTTTTATGTACTTCGCCCATATCTACAGGTTTAGCTGTAGCGGCGGCTTCTTGAGCAAAGGCATTAGCGCTAGAGAAAACAGTGAATAATACTGCTAACGCTGCCATTGTTTTATTAACGATTAATTTTCTTAAACTCATTTTCTTTATAAGTAGTACCGATGTACCTGTTTTATATTACTTGTTATTGTAAACCCTATTTATTATAGGTGGTGGTTTAAACTCTCTTGTAAAAATGGATGGTTTTTTGCCACCAATGGTTTTTTGCTCAAAGCACTTAGTGTAGTAAATACAAATAAACCAATAAAACCCGCTGCAATACCTAACTCTAAAAGTCCAAAACCACTACCATCCTTAGGACCAAACTCAAATACGCCAGGCATAATCATTTGGTAATAGTCTACCCAGTGGCCACAAACTACAATGATAGACACTGCTAATAAAACGTTCTCGCTTCTCTTATTATCACGATCCATTAACAATAACAATGGCGATAAGAAGTTTAACACAATATTAAGGTAGAACCAGAACTCGTAGCTATTAAAACGTTTATGAAAGTAAACTGTCTCCTCAGACATATTTGCATAGTAAATCAATAAAAACTGAGCAAACCAAACGTAAGTCCAAAAGATAGAGAAACCAAAAATAAACTGGCCAAGGTTATGTAAGTGGCTATTGTTAACCCAGCTCATGTAGCCTGCTTTTCTCAATAGGATGATAACGATAGCGATGATGGCCAAAGTACTTACCCACATTGAAGCAAAGTTATACCAACCAAACATGGTAGAGAACCAGTGCGCTTCTAATGACATAATGTTATCGAAAGCAAAGATTGGTGTAGTAAAGCCGTAGATGACCAAGAAAATACAAGAGTATTTAAAACTCTTATTGTACGAGGTTAATCCGCCTGTTAAGTCTTCGTTATAAGACCATTTGGTTACAAAATATGCAAATAAAGCATACGACCCCATAAATACCACCTGTCTGGTTAAAAAGAAAGGTATATTTAAGAATACCGCTTTACCAGCAATAATAGCATCATAATTAGGACTATTTTTATCTGTTAATCCTTCTGCATTCCAATGATGATAAAGATTATGGGTATATAAACCTAAACCGGTAATAATAAGTAGAATTAGCGCAGCAAAAGGCAAGTTCTTAGCCATTGCCTGCGGCACACGTAGTATAGATGCAGACCATCCTGCTTGTGCTACAAACTGCACCGCCAAAAAGAAAGTGGCAGACATACATACACATGCAAAGTAATAGCCCATCAACAACAGATTGGCAAAGGTGCGTTCATGACTAACATGATCACCCATAAGTCCATAAAATATTGTTGCTATACCGATAATAATACCAACAATACTCAGGGTTTTTACTTTCCCAGTAAACTCAAATTGTTCACTTAAATTATAATGATGAGTTCCCATTTATATCTGCTTTTCTTATTGTATTTTTTGTAATTGTTGAACATACATCA
>Ga0222426_100050_pt1 | contig 229476 bp, 219 predicted proteins | sample 2B50Ametagenome_FD_180087 | JGI IMG/M metagenome (GOLD analysis project Ga0222426, IMG submission 180087) | Enriched microbial communities from leaf-cutter ant dump, University of Wisconsin, Madison, United States - 2B50A (version 2) | ecosystem: Environmental > Terrestrial > Nest > Insects...
CAAGGTGGTTTTGATGCTTATGCTGGTTCTAAATTTGTCTTTGAAGTACAGATTAGTAAAACCAATGACATCGGTGCTCCTTCTGTTTTCAGGGAAAGAATCCCATTCTTTTTAACAGTGGACGATCTAGCCAAAGTAATCGAGTTCGAAAATAAGGTTAAAGACAAACTGCGTTTGCCACCTAATACTCATTATATTTTTGGTATGGATGAAAATATACAGCGTTGGTACAAGAAAAAATTTGAGAAAGTTGATAACATCTACACAAATTCTAGTGACATCTGGTTTGTATATTTTGATGAAGCAGATATCAACAATTGGATTGCATTCTTACAACCTGTCATAAGAAAGGTCATACTCGATTTTGAACAATCGGATTACTAAATGGACAGTTTTTAATTTCCCATCTAAAAAAATAGTTTTGCAACATGTATAATGCCAACAGTCCATTTCAGCAGAAAGAAGCCATCTACATTGATGGGAAGGACAAGACTACCGATATTCAGTCCTATTCTTTCGTAGGCGAGAAATGTATTGTGGCATTCAAAAGCAGTAATAAAAAGTATACATACAACAGAGATAAAATTCAGATCGTCAAATCTGCTTTACAAAGCAAAAAAGCGCAGACAGCATTCAATTATTTAAAAGCAATTGCAGATGCCGTTGGACTTAAATCCGATGAGGGAAAAAACATTCTTGCGGATAGCTATGATAGAATATCATTTATCCCCGAATATGCCATCTTCTCTAACTATCTGAATGAAACACAGCCGCAAGATTGTTCCCCTTCCTCTCCTATTGAAATATTTCCCTTTGGATTCAACCTCAGTCAAAAAGAGGCTGTAAATAATGCTTTTGTCAACCCGCTGAGTATTATAGAAGGCCCCCCTGGTACCGGCAAAACGCAGACTATACTCAATATCATAGCAAACGCTATTATAAATGGTCAAAGTGTAGCAGTAGTTTCAAGTAATAATTCGGCAACGAAAAATGTATATGAAAAGCTAGAAAAGAATGGCCTTTCCTTTATTGCGGCTTTACTGGGTAACAGCCAAAATAAAAAGGAATTTATAGAATCGCAATCTGAAATCCCTGATCTGTCTAAATTTAACCTAACAGATCAGCAGCTAACGAAATTGAAACAGAAGAACAGTGAACTTTTCACTCAGCTTACTGAAAAGTTAGCGCAAAAAAACGAACTCGCCACCCTGAAATTATTGATAGAAAATATAAAAACAGAACAGCAGCATTTTCTTAATCAGGTGCAGTCAATATCAAATTTCAAACTCAACACTAATCTTTCATCGGATCGCTTACTGGCCCTTTGGAATTCAATTGCAGTACATGAGCGTTCGGGGAAAGAATTCAATTGGTGGAAGAAACTGGTCTATCGCTTTCGATATCGGATCAAAGATAAAGGCTTTTATACTTTATCGCATTGGGATATGATCGAGATTACTCAATCGGCCTATTATCAGGCGAAAATAGCAGAATTGGCGCATCGCATCAAATCGTTGGGAAACGACCTGAACAACTTCTCTTTTGATAAGAAGATGCGAGATTATACGGAATCCTCAATGCGCCTTATTAAAAATGTGCTTTACAACAGGTACCAGCATAAGGAACGCCCAACTTATCAGGAAGCAGATCTCCGCGCTAAGTCTGCAAGTTTCATCGAAGACTTCCCAGTCATCATGAGTACCACATACTCGCTGCGAAGATGCCTGGCGGAGCATACTGTCTATGACTATGTGATCATTGATGAGTCTTCGCAGGTGGATTTGGCAACAGGCGCATTGGCGCTATCATGCGCTAAACGAGCCGTCATTGTAGGCGATTTAAAACAGCTCCCGAATGTAGTGGATACAACAATGGCACAAAAAACGGACGTCATTTTTCATGCATTCAAAATTCCCGAAGCTTATCATTATGCTAAAAATAGTTTACTTGCATCGATCACAAAGCTATTTCCAGATGTACATAAAACCTTGCTGAAAGAACATTATCGCTGCCATCCAAAAATCATTGAATTCTGCAACCGTAAATTCTACAATGATCAGCTCATTATCCTATCTGAGCCGACAACAGAACGGGAACCGCTCCTGGTCTATCGAACAGTAGCGGGTAACCATGCACGGGCACGGATGAACCAACGGCAGATCGATGTTATCCTGCGGGAAATAATACCGCAACAGCAGCTTGCTTCGGTTGATCTGGGTATTGTTACACCTTATCGTAATCAGACAAATATCTTGCAGGGTACATTTGCGGGCACCAAGGTTATCGCAGATACTGTCGATAAATTTCAAGGTAGAGAAAATGATGTGATTATCCTCTCCACTGTCGATAATGAGATATCGGAATTTACAGATAATCCCAACCGTCTGAATGTGGCCATCTCCCGCGCTAAAGATCAGCTGATCTTGTTGGTGCATGGCAACGATTCTGAAAATGAAAGCAATATTGCAGATCTGATCCGTTATATTGAATACAATAACTTTACGATCATACAGAGTAAGCTGCATTCGATCTTTGATTACCTATACAAAGGCTATGAGGAAAAGCGACGTAGGATATTGTCGCAGAAACGTATCAAATCGATATTTGATAGTGAAAATTTGATGTATACACTGGTGCGTTCGATATTATCCGATGACAGATTTTCAAAATACGATGTGCTCCTCCATTTTCCATTGCGGAGCCTGATTGACGACTATTCAGTCATGACGCCTGCTGAAGCAAAATATGCAGGCCATCACATGACGCACCTTGATTTTCTGATCTACAACAAACTTGGCAAGAATCCAGTCCTGGCGATCGAAGTAGATGGCTATGTCTATCACGCCGCCGAAGGAAAACAATCGGAACGCGACGCAATGAAAGATACCATACTGGAAAAGTACGGTCTGCCCCTACTCCGATTTTCGACTACCGGAAGCGGTGAACGGGAAAGGCTGGCAAGGAGACTGGCTGAGCTGTCTGCTATTAAGCAATAGATAGGTTTCCCCTATTATGGCTAGTAAAAGAGATCTCATTTCACATAGATTATTAGACCTTCCAAAAATACTTTAAGCCAATCTATTAAAACAATAGGTTAACGTTCTTAGATACCTTTTATAACTACTGCCTTAAAGGATCAAAACGGAGAGCATCTGATGTTATGAGTCAAAAAAAGCTCCCATATCCATCTTAAATTTATCCTTATCAAAATCTTTTACAGATTTAGGTAACTTATCCAAGTTTGAGAGGGACTCCAAAATCTTAGTTTTTAAAAGTTCTAAACAATCTAAATCATTGCTTGTAACAAAAGTTTCATATTCATCTTCTTCAATTGTAATATTATCGATAAATAATTTAAACAATCGAATTTTTTCACCTGAAAATCTATTTATTTTTGTTTTATCAGAAACGTATGTTGGTTTCTTCTTTTTAAAAATATTTTTGAATCCCTCAGGGGTAAAGACACAATTAAATCCGATAATATAATCTTGTATATCTTCTCCATATGTTCTGTTTTCAAAAAATATTGCTAATTTCTCTGAAAGGTCATGAATCAAATCCGATTTAACTTTTGACCTACTATCTATTGATAAACTTATACCGAACTTCATAACTATAATTATTTAAAAATTTTATTGTCTGGTGGTAAGTGTCCATCACGACATCATCAACATTACAGATCCCAGTAACATTCTCTGCGAGTAACGCGGCTGAAACGTTTAAATCTGCATTCTGACTGTTACCGTAGTCTACTTATTGTACAATTTCTCCATTTTCATAATGATAATGCTCTTGATTTGCCGAAGTAAATTGTTGGATAAAACTGGGTTCCATTTGAGCTTGTTTTTTCACATTGAAAAAATCATTAAATAAAGCCCAGTCGTACACGCCTTCATCAATTGGATATACTATTAAAACTCCACTTGAAAACCGCCCTCCTTCTACATGAAAAACCCAAAGTGTATCTAACATATTGCTTAATTTTTTAAAAATTACCCTGGGAATCTAGTATGCAGGACAGTCCGATCTCGACTCTTTTCTATCTGCTCGAAATCATCTATTTTTCTACAATTATTGAAAATAACCATTTCGATGTGCTCACATTCGTTTACGTCTTTGACAGATTGTAAATTTCTGCCGTAGCTTATTTCAAGCTTTTTAAGATTTTTGAGCTTCTCGATACCTTCCAAACTTTGCACATTGGTATGATGAACCAATATTTCTTCCACATTAGGAAAAGCATCCACGATTGACTCAATAGACCTACTTGTAGGGTTGAAATACCATAATGTAATATGCTTTACAGAATTACTCTGATTTTCGAATCTAATACTCTTATTAAAACCCAAAATATGGATTTCCTCTAGTATACTATATTTGTTTAAGTCGATGGATCCCTTTGTCGATTTCCCATTGCAAAAGAGTTGTCGTACCTCCAGTACATTCTTAGGAAGCTCAATATCCAATAGGGATTCTGAAAAGCTAATTTTTTGAATCTTAAAATGCTGTAATTGCTCAAACAAAACAGTTTCAAGAGCTTTACCCTTATAACGATCTATTGTTAATGTTTTTAAATTTCTCTTATTGAAGGGCAACCTTCCATCATACAATTCAGCGAAATACTCGTTATAGCCAGGAGGATCATCACGTCGCAGGTACTTTTCAAATTCGTGCCAGTTTTCTGGTTTATAACGCTCCACAATAGCCATTACCTCTTCAGAGCTACTGATTGATAAAAACTCTTCTCCTTTAAATTGACAAAGAAATAACTGGTGCATCTTTTACTATTGTATTGGCTTTAAACTTACCAAATTTCCATTGAAATAAATGTGATGGCCTAAATATTTCCGCCATTGTTTTCTCTTGTTGAGCAACCACCAAATGCTATCGACTTTTTATAAAAAGAACGGCTTTGAACGAGCAGGTCAAACAGAGCCTAAGTGGATCTATAAAGGTAATGATCACTGAGAGAAGGTTAAGGTAGCCTGCCCAAATTCCGGCATTTGTAAAGACTGAAATGCAGGTTTATATCAACGCACAGCTTGGCGCGAATCTTGTGAGAGGAGCCAATATGGTAGGAACTAATCCTGGGACTGGAGTGAAGAACTGGGATCCTAATTGTAAATAAATTCAGATGCGAAAGGAACAAATAACAGCGCAGTTAAAAGAGTATTATCCGGAGGGTCTTACCCTCGACGATATCATGGCTTATTCCGCTTCAGAAGCTTACAGTAACCGGAAACGATGTATTGAATCAGCCTGGTCAGACCGCGAGCAATGGGAACAATTAAAAAAGTCCCTTACCGACCTGTCTGCTGAAATCTGGGACTATTCCTTCTTAGGAGGAAGCCCTTCATATCACTTTTCCTTCCGCCTTGAGCAGAATGAAGACATTTTATACTCTTTATTTGTTAGTGTTATTTTACCCTATTTTGCGATCAGGATAATGAGCCTGTCCAATCGGGAAAAATCATTTAGCCCTGTAAGCGACACTGATATTCAGGTATTTGAAAATCTGAAAAAGAAAGTACAACATGTTTTCCCCAAGCATCTGATAATTAAAGATGATAGGTTGCTACAAACAAAGGTTGATATCTTCGAGGCAGATGGGGAAAACCCTCCATCAATACAGCACCTTTTATTCTCGACGATAGAAACATAGTTACAGCAATACTATTCCGCAGTATTTAGGAAGCCTTGAGATCCTCCCAGACTCAAGTTTTTTTTATTCCTTTTATATTTTTTTTCATCGAATATCGTCCTTTATCCACTTTAATTCCCCGCGTTTGATCAGGACCATATATTTTTGCACCTGATCATCGGTCAATAAAAGAATGGAATTTCTACTGTGACTTTTATTAAAAAAACAGCAGATAACATCGATTTGGCAAAATCTAGTAACTTTATAAAAGCCCGCAATATTTTATTTTCGCAGCATTGACCTTCGAGATATCGAATTCTTTGGAACAGGAAATAGAAAGTGTGACTACTTCCGCTTTGCGCCACATTCCCTTTAGAAGAGAGCAAATAAGCGCCAAATAATCTTAAAAGGTAATTTCCGTATACAAAAATCTTTCTTAAAAAGATTTGGAAAACAATAAATACAGAAGAACCACACCGAAATAACCAATTTAAAATAAGAAATTAAAATTCGATCAATTTTCCCTAATTTGACAAAAAAAACGCATATGCCAAATATCTACATTATCTCTGGGTGCAATGGAGCCGGAAAAACAACCGCTAGTTACACTGTGTTACCTGAGATATTAGATTGCAGAGAGTTTGTAAATGCCGACAATATAGCAGCAGGTATTTCTCCTTTCAATCCACAGAGCGTAGCTGTATCAGCTGGTCGAATTATGTTGGAGCGTATCACGGAGTTAATGAAGACTAGAGCTGACTTTGCATTTGAAACAACGCTTTCGACTCGAAGCTATAAAAATTTAGTAACCGAAGCTCAAAAAATAGGCTATTCAGTAACTGTACTCTATTTTTGGCTCGACTCCCCTGCACTAGCCATACAACGTGTAAAGAAAAGAGTAGAAAACGGAGGACACAATATTCCATCTGATGTGATAGAAAGACGTTATCATCGTGGTTTAGAAAATTTGTTTAACATTTATATTCCAATATGTGATCGCTGGTTGGTTTTTGATAACATGGATTTAATCACCGAAATTATTGCTCAGGGTGATAGATTTGGAGAATTCGTTTCAAATAGCGAAATTTGGTCAACACTAAAATCGAAATACTATAATGAACGATAAGGTAAATATTGAAAATATTAATCTTGCTGAACAAATTCGTTTAGGAGTGCAAAAGGCTTTACGAAAACTAGCCGAAGAAAGTGCAGCAAAGGGTGAGAGTTTGGTGGTAAAAGTTGACGGAAAAATACAAGAAGTACCTGCAAAGGAACTACTTATGAATTTACCAAAATAGTTTCTTCTGTAAACTATTTAACTAGGCCCCCGGCTATACGCCAAAAAATCTTTAATTCCTTAACGCGTATATTTATTATCTGGAGTTTCTCTTCTGTCTCTTAATTAAAATAGCCTTACCACTGCATATAAATCTCTAATATATCATACCGAGTGGTTTCACTGCTTTTAGATAGACCATCTATTCCTTGGCAAAAATTCCAGTCGGACTTTGACTTCGCCTGCATGTACCCCGAAATCTAAAGCGCTATTCCGTCCCTGTGGTAAATCGATAAAGTTTTCAATGCACCACCATGCTCCGCAATTTGGGGTAACTTTTGACCACACACGTCACATTCGAACTTTCTATCCATTTTCATCGAATATCGTCCTTTATCCACTTTAATTCCCTCAGGACTATATATTTTTGCACGTGATCATCGGTCAATAAACAATTGTCTTCAAGGCTTTCTCAACTTCAAAAAATCTCAATTCCTTGTCAATAGCTAGTGGTATCTCCATAAAAATTCCGATAGCTTCAGATTCCTCATTTAATGGCGCATCCACTAAATTATAACAAGTGACTTGGCAAAACAGCTCCACTTTCGTATCTTCGATACAGCTACGACAAGTCGCCGCGCCAATAACCTACAAGCATAACACGACACATCAAGAAAACACAATTGCATTTATGACACCGACAGAAAAACTGACATCCATTTTGACAGAACAATATATTTCAGAAGATGACGACGAATATAAAGTAGAACTAAAAGAAGGTTTGACCAACCAACAGATTGACGAATTAGCCAAACGACTGCCGACAGGACAAATTCCGCCAGAGATAAGAGAATTGCTACAATTTGCAAGCGGTTTTGCATTATCACTTCCTGACAATTTTGTAATTGCAGACTTGAGAAACAAACAAATTCAGAGCGGATTTGCGTGGGGCAAATTCGGGCCGAACATTGACAAAGCAAAACGACACGAAACGGAATTAATGTGGGGAATTGAGAAGCCAATTAAAAAAGGATTTTTATCAAAACTATTTGGACGATAATGATAACAGAATAACACCTTTAATAAAATACATAATTGGATTAATTAGAAAATCCAGTCCCTGGAAACCGGGATTTCAAAATGGACGTGCTGTGAAATGTGGATGTTTTTTTGTCACCGGGAGTAAGCACTGACATATCGTAGTGTCTTTCAAACATCTCAAGCACCGCTTAAAAGTATCGATATTCCAGTGGGCATCAAAAAAGCGGCAATGATCCATATATAGCCCCCACTGATCGGTATGTTACTGTTAAAATATCTTCAGAAGAAGGCGAAATACTGATGTAATCTTTAAATCTAGTACGTTGATGAATATTTCCCTAAAAATCAATATCTGGCACTGGATAGTAACAAAAAGGACAGCCTCATGACTGTCCCTTCAACACTTGTTTAGCAACACATAAGCACCTTTTTCTTTTAAACGCGCTTCTTATTTGATTTGTTGATTGAATAATAAAATGAGTAAACAACAGTGGTTGCTGTTACTAGTCCTACAATTATATATCTCGAAATTCCAGGATTTGGATCTAAGAAATAAAGTACCAATACCGTGATAAAAGCGCAAAGAATATATGCCAAAAAATAAATTAAAAAATTTCTCATAAGCCAAAGATATTTGGAACTGTAATGTTGGTTGTAGATTTATCAAAAACAAATTTATCCCAATATGTATGTATCGCCAAACCTGAAAATATTAGTTTTGTTGGTTGCACTTCTTGTTCTGCAAATGGATCTATAAAGACTCGAACAAAGTTGCCGTGCAAGCCTATATTTTGGTCTAGGCTTGTATGTTATTGTTGAGGTGGGTTTGATGGTTGTCTAGGTAAAATTCTTAAGACATGTGTGTTTTCCATTAATCCACATTCCCCATATCCTTTAACTGTTACGTACACATCGTCACCATTATAAGTATCATATAATGGATAGTTTACTGGAATAGTTATTTTCAAATTGTAAGGGTCAATTTGCAGCGAGGTGTGCGCACCCGCATCAACAGTCCAAGTTAAGTTTGTATAATTAGTCCCTGCGTCAGGTGTAAAAGTCACTATGCCACTTAATCCTTGCTTAATAGATCCAGCACCTGAAAATGAGCCTTTCATTTCAGAATTCACCAAAATAGCTTTATTATAAACTTTCCCAGAAGAAGTTGATCTAAGGTATACTGTTCCCACGGCATTTCCAATTCTAGTAATTTTCCATTGATTATTTCCCAGTGCTGTTAATGTTGCAATACCTGAAGCATTCTCAAGTGTAATCGTGCCAGGGCTAGTAATTGTGTAAGTTCCCTCTGAACAAATATTTGAAGGACCATTAAATACTGGTGTGTAAAATATATCAAATTTAAATATTTCACCCCATTGCGGACACGTAGAACTTTTTCCCGAAACGGTAATCCATTTTACTTGGTCATCCGTAATATTCAAATTAAATGAAGGATTAGTTGTTGTCGTCTGAATACCCGTATTTGTAGTCCATACAAATGATGCAGCAGGAAAATTTGAATTAACTATTTGTGCGGTATAAGTTTTATTCCCCTTAAAATCACCTGGAATTTCTTTATCTCCAGTAATAATATAACGGGAAGGTACGTTCACCTTTACATCTTTATCCAAATAGGTGGAGCCACCTGGTGTTCCATCAAATTTTATTGTTTCATATTGAACACGAAGTTTCCATTTTCCATTTTCGGTAATATTGTTATACCATTTAACGACAACGGTATTTGTATTTTGGCTAATAATTTGTCCGTCGGTTATTGACCATAAAAAATTATTACCATAAGAGGGGCCACTATAAGTGTATGTATAATTTGTTTCTGGGCATGGGTTTGCCTCCCCACTAATCACTTGTCCTATTCCCCTATTTAATAAGAGGCTAAAGAAGAATATTAATGTCAGTTTTATTTTCATTTCTCTATTATTTTTGGTGACCATTCTTCAAATTCTCTATCTTTTGCATTGAAAGAGAATACCTTATGCATGTAATATTTTCCATACTCTTTTATGGTAATTTCTTTGCTACTATAAGCTTTCTTACCCTGCCCATTCTCGTCACTCATAATTACTGCTACCAAATACTTGCCGGGAGAATAATCTTGAAATGTAATGCCAGAAGCAACTGTAATATTATCGGTGTAAACTTCCTTATTAGTTTTTGTGTCGATCGCAATTCCTTGGATTGCCTTGTCGACATCTTTTATGGTTAATGTTTTATCATGGCTTGGCCACATTACTATGGTCATTTTTTCTGGAGATACAAAGAAGTTTTGCCATTGGTTATACTTTACAATACTGGTTTGCACATGTACAACAGACATCTTTTCAGGAATTCCCAAAAATGGATCTTTAGGAGCTTGATAAATACTGTCCAACTGGCTCTTTTCCTCCGGAATAAAAGGATCATTTACCCTTTTCGAACAACCCAATAAGATTGCAAATAAAGCGGGTAATAGTAATAATTTACTCTTCATGTTAATTACAGCTTATGTTATTAATTAATTTTAAGGTTTTTTGACTTTATAATGTCCGCGCACGCAAACACTTGCGACGCAATAAACATTAAATATCTTTTCACTTGGAAATATATTTAGCCGATAAGATAAGTAAAATTGCTTTTTAGATTGTTGGTTATAGGGAAGTTCTACACAAAAGTGTAGAGAGCTTTACAATACCTTTTTTTCTAAGCATTAAGCAAAAAACAATGAACTGGCCAAGGGTTTTGCGACGTAACTTAAAAGTACAGGTTCCAACTTCTATTGTACCTATAAAATTATTCATATTCATTTCCTCTTGGAAGAATCTTAGATGCTAATATCTATTATTTCAATCCAATATCTGACTTTATAGAATACATATATGAAATGGATTCCTTAGTATAAAAAGTATTTTAAATCTAGAGATCCTTTGTCGTCTGCCAAAGAAATCTATATAGCTCGTTCGCATATCATTAAAGATATTAGTGTCGATGACAACATGGACTGCTATTAGAAGGTTGGAATTGGTCGTGGTATGCTGAATTAATATGTCTACAGCTATTAACTTTCAAGATTATTAAAAACTATAAGGCTAAGGTATGAGGTTGAGAAGAATTGGTTACGGGAAACCGAAGCCAAATATACCCAAGGATGTTTCTCAGGTAATTAAGGGAAAAATTCCTATACAAAAATGCTTTATCTTTACCATTGCTAATTCAGATTCTTAAATTACCTCACAGGATGAAAAAAATACATGTATGGTTCGGAAAGTTTAAAACGGAGAAAGAATTAAAAAAATATCTGGATCAAAAGGACTATCTGGAAGCATGGTCTGTTTACGACAACGAACCGCCAACCGGAAACGAAGAGGACGATAAAGAACCAAATACGGAGTTACGCTGTGATTTTTGCAAGGAAGTTCATTTGGATAACTATGATGAAGATCTCATGATAATGAAATATTATAAGAACTCTCTAAATATCAAAACCATTGCAAATGATATTGGTGTAGATAAAAATGAGTTAGAAACATTATTAAGAGGACATAGTTTCATTGGTTTTAACGCTGTTGTAGCTTTTGAAGACAATGACCTAGATGAAAAAGATGCTTCACGTTCTGAAACGATAAAGTACATTGGGAAATTAGCTCAGTTTTCAGACCAATCTTTATCAGATTATGAGGTTCATTATTTATGGATAGGAGACAATAAAATTGATAAAAAGAATATTCTCCAACAAGCGGCACTAAATAAAAAGGATATTATAAAACTGAATTATTACCATACTTCAAAAAGCGAAAAACTTGACAAGATACTGATTCTCCAAATAGAAGATTACAACATTGCCGAAAAGATGATTCTCAAAGTTGAAGAGCTGAGAATGATCACAGCCCATTCCCTACTTGAACTTGTTGTAAAAGGCACAATTGAAATACATGGTGAAAAAATTGCCGATATGTTCGGTATGAAATATATTGGAAAATTTGACAAGGAATAAAATCTAATTTGTTTTTTACGGTTTGTAATCGTCGACTTTCACATATTCGCATATTTACTAGTGAAGAGTATTTGCTTAAAAATACCAACGAAAACTACAGAATAATAGATGAACATACAGCTAAGTGTCAATAGAGATTTAAACGCAAACGACATACTAAAACTTTATGAAGCCAATAAATGGAGAGCGGCCGATAAACCAGAACTACTGATCAAAGCACTCTTAAATTCGCATTCCTTAGTTACGGCATGGGATAGTACGACATTGGTAGGTCTAGGAAATGCTATTTCCGATGGGTATCTTGTGGTTTATTATCCGCATCTACTGGTGCTACCCTCCTATCAAGGCAAAGGTGTTGGGCGTTTGATTATGGATAAAATGCAAGAGATTTATAAGGGTTTTCACATGCAGATGCTTACGGCTGATGGAAATGCTATCAACTTTTATAAAAAGAACGGCTTTGAACGAGCTGGTCAAACAGAGCCGATGTGGATCTATTAAGGTAATGATCATTAAAATTACTTTACTCTCACTGAACAATTTGATTATGAAACACTTATTAATACTTTTAAATATTTGCACCTTATTATCCGCTTATTGTCAGGATACACCACCGATTGCGGTGTCCCCATCGTTGATTTAGGTATACGTGAAAGAAAACTAATTTTTGAAAATCTTGTTTTAAATAAAAAGAATATACAAGAGCAACTGCTCAAATTATAAGCTAATAACTCAATCTTAAAATAAATAACATAATGCAATCAAAATTAATCATACTATTCTTATTAGTGTTTGCAGCAAAATCTTACGCTCAAAATACATCTATCGTACCTATTCAAACTAACTCTACAGATACCACAGTGATATACAAACTTTTCCCTACACAAAATATGTTTACATTTATTAAATTGAATACAAGAAATGGACAAATGTGGCAGATTGAATGGGATAAGGTAAATAAAAATAGTATTCTAACTTTATCAGACACACAATTAACAAGTAAGGATAAAGAAAAAAATGGTAGATTTTTTCTTTATCCAACTACTAATATTTTTAATTTTATTCTTCTCGATCAAATAGACGGTAGAATGTGGCAGGTCTCATGGGGAAGAGAAAAGGACAGAAAAGTGCTATTAATTGAGTAATCATGTATTTTTATTGTCTTAATAACTAGTATTCATTTTGAAACCATTAAATACATGAAAAAAGTAATTGCTATATGCACACTCATCGTGCTCGCCTTATCTTTTCAAGATTTAAGTGCTCGAACAAAATATCCTGGGAAAAGACATACGACTACATTAGTAACACACCTTCGAGAGAATTTTACATCTTCTACAACGAAGGCTCCCCCGTATTACGGTACGCATATAAAGGAATGATTATCGCGATTAAATTGGCCATTGAAGAAAACTATGGGAAATTTTTTCAGCCACAGATTTTTGTTCAAAATTACAACAAGAGAGATATATTGCTAGATCCATCCAAAATATATGCTCAATATGAAGTGAAATCCAAATTCTTCACTGCTCCAATTTTTGACTATAAAAAATACCTATCTATGGTCAAGAAAATCCAAAATAGTGAGATGTTTTGGAATGGGTTATCTGAGGGGCTTGCAGCTGGTTATTCTTTTATATCTTCCAACTCGAACACATATGTAACTGCAAATGGGCGCTCCCTTAATTATGGATTTTTCGGAAATAATATGTACGTTGGGACCAGTTCTACGTCCATAACAGGTTCTATAAATACAAAAATGGCTATGTAAAGATGAACACAATATTCCCAAACAGTGAGTATAGTGGTTACCGTAATATTCCGTTTAGATTAGAAATTAACTCATTTTTGATGAAAGTTGAAATTAATGGTAGCGATTTCTTCATTGAGTGGGACAATGATAAATTAAATTCTATGCTTTAGAGTATTTCGAACAGGAATTAGTTCAACTCAATACCACTCAGGAATCTAGCTCGATTTACTGTACCAACATGAAGAAATATTTACTATTTATTATATTTTTATTTTTGGCATCGACGTTAGCGATTGCTTAAAACAAATTTGCCACTACTACAGATGGGAGAACAGTTTTATTGAAAAGCGACGGAACTTGGGAATATGTAAAAGAAAGATCTACCTCATCAAATATTAATCAATTTAAAAGTACCAGCTCCTCCCCTTCGCCCCAAAAAACAAATACTTCTAAAAGAAGTTCTTCTTCCAGAAATTATATCCGTGGCCCTCGTGGAGGTTGTTATTATATCAACTCCAATGGCAAAAAGACTTATGTCGACAGAAGCATGTGTAATTGATTGGGCAAACAGGATCTATGACTATTAGGGCTATTCTCATCATATGCATAAAGATTATTACCTATATTCGGCCGATAAAGAGATTCTGTTTACCATTGAATGGGATAGCTTCTTCTTTCTCATTGCAACAGATCATAAAAAAATGGATAAGCTTATTGCTAACGATTTGTTCGAGGGTTTTCTCTGTAATGACAAGACAGAACATTATTGGGAATACACCTTTGAGTAAAATAACAATTATAGTCCGAAACAGGATCAGTATAATATAATACCACAGTCATTTATGAAAACAGAAACTCAAGAAAAATTTGACAGAATGATAAAAGAAAACTTTATTGAAATCTTAAAACCGCTTGGTTTTAAAAAGAAGGCTAACAATTTTTATTTGCCGCTTGAGAAAATCGGTCACATCATAAATATTCAAAAAAGTTATTATAGCACTAAAGACGATATACGTTTCACTATAAACGTTGGAATATTTTCCCCCGAGTATTGGTTAGCGTGCTTTAACTATCATAACAAAGATTTACCGGCATATCCCACCGAACCTGAATGTATGATAAGAGAAAGAATTAGCGGCATGAGAGGCCTACCCGATATTTGGTTAAGATAAATTTTATTTCGTTACGCTTTCTGGAATTACTATTTTTATTAAGTTTACAACCTAAAATAAAAAACTATGCTTTTTAAAATCAAATCTGTTCTATCATGTCTTTTCATATTTGCCGGTATAATAATTATAGCAATTAATTTTAAAAAAGATGATTCAATCAAATTGAATCATGAAATTACTATAATTGATAAACAACACGGTCTTTGTGATGCTAATTTATTGATTTTGGGAAGTGTATTTATTCTTTCGGGTTCAATAATTTTATCAAGAATAGAGGTTACTAAAAACCAAAGCGGACTGCCCAATCAAATGTCAAAATAAAACTTGCTGTGTTCAGTTATTGTCCATATAATTAAGCTATCTTGTAAATAAGTTTAGTAACTAATTTAATTATAAATTTCTGTAATTTGGATAAATCTGCAGCAGACCATGCTTTTATCATGCATGGTAATTTGAGCGGATAAGGCCTCTAGTGGATTTCTCTTTGAAGCGTTCAAAACGGCGAAACCCGCTTGAGTTACTATTTTAAATTTCGAAACTCCTGTGGTGTGTTTCCTGTTTTTTGTTTAAATAGTTTACTGAAGTACTGAGGATATTCAAACCCCAATTCATAAGCTATCTCACTTATGCTTTTATTAGTCCCTAAAAGAATACGTTTAGCTTCTTCGATTAGGTAATAATGGATCGTGTCTTTAGCATTCATGCCTGTTTCCTTTTTTAGTAAATCGCTCAGGTAATTGGGCGAGAGATTAACTTTTTCAGCAAGATAAGTAACTGAAGGCAACCCGTTTTTATTGAGTTCATTCGAATTAAAATAATTCGTCAATACATCCGCTACTTTTTCAACAATAGTTCTGTTCGAACCTTTTCTGGTTATAAATTGCCTTCCATAATAGCGCTGGCAATAATTGAGCAATAGTTCGATATTTGAAACGATCAGAGTCTGACTATAATGATCAATATTCTCCTGCAGTTCTCTCTCAATTTTTTCAATGCAGTCATATAATGTTTCTTTTTCCTTATCCGAAAGATGCAATGCCTCTGACGTTTCGTAAGAAAAGAAGGTGTACTCTTTCATCTTTGAACCTAAAGATGTCCCAAGCAAGAGATCAGGATGGAAAAATAATCCCCAGCCCATCATGCCTTCCTTTTTTTCTATCTCATTGTCCATGGTGACTACCTGTTTGGGAGCGATACAGACCAAACTTCCTTCCTGAAAATCGTACGACTGCCTTCCATATCGCATGTTGTTGGCACAATAATTTTTAAACATCACAGAGTAAAAATCACAGCTGATCCGTATTCCATCTTCCATCACTTCATCCATTTTGCTGAAGTCAATTATCGTAACCAATGGATGTTTGGTTTTATGCTGTACAAACTTATTGATGTCAGAGATAGTTTTTATATTGATTACAGGCTTCATTTCTATTTACTGTTTAAAGTTTTGATAATAGCATTATAGTAAATGTCGGCCCTTTCCTGAGAAAAGTAATCAACAACCAATCCTGCCAAAGCAAAATAGCTCAATGCAATTCCGACTCCCATCCATGTTGGATTCTTGGTAATCCAAAATATAATTATAGTCAGTGTAAAAAATAGGGTCGCGACAATCTTTGAAACTTTGTATCCGTACTGAAAATCGTCTACTCGTTTTTTCTCTGCTTTTGCAAATGCTTGCTTATCTTGTTCAAATTTCTGAGGCAGCTCTACCATACGCTTAGGGTTGGAAAATAACATTCCGCCACCAATTGCCGAATAAATAAGGCCAACTATCAGTAAGGGGAAAAATAGAGCTTTCGCATTCGGTGTCGTCCCAAACCTCCAGAATAAAAATCCAGCAATCATTGTTGCCAATCCAAAGATGACAATAAACTTTGCTTCAAACAACTCTCCTTTAATCCAATCAAATGTATAGTCTAGTAGGTTCATTACATTTCTATTTATGTCGGTGAAAACTTGCTGTTTGCCCTAATAAAGAAAGCCCTAAGTATCCACGTAAATATAATTTATTATTTTTAATCCACACCTTGCAACTATAGGTATCTCCGCTTGGCGCATTATAAATTTTTCCGTCCGTATACTCTTTACCATTCCACCTTAAAGAAGTTAAACTTGTAATACCCACAATATTTCTCGTCCGAAGGTTTTTGTCGGGATTTTTTACGTCTTTTTTGGAGGTATTTCCATCGCTTTCCACAATTTGTTTTCCCCAGATATACTTACCTTGGTAGCTATCGCTACTGCGATAAATTTCAATAATAACGTCTTTCTTGTCTGATTCCCATGCACCTATAATTTCATTTTCAGTTTGCGCATAAGCATTGCCAAATATTCCCATCATCAACAGGAATAAGAGTTTAATTGTATTCATTTTACAGTATTTTGGTTATGATTAATAAAAAGGATTTATTTCATTTGGCTCATGACGATACTGTCAAATAATTTGTCTCCTAAATAGATACGCATCCAGGGCATCATGACTGAAAACTTACCAACTTTGTATCGCGTTTTGGGTTTATTTGAATTGACGATTTTTAAAACCGCATCGGCGATGACTTTTGGTGAAGAGGAGCCGTTTCCTTTTGCAGCATCAGCCGTTCCTTTTCTGATTTTATCCATCATGCTTTTGTAGGCACTGTCTTTTGGTAATTGATCAAACTGATCTAAGAGCACTGAACCAAATTCAGTTGCTATAAAGCCCGGCTCCAGCACGACCACTTTCACATTAAACGGTTTTAATTCCAATCGCAAACAGTCACTCAGACCTTCTACTGCGTGTTTACTGGCGTGATACCATGCTCCCATTGGAAAATACATTTTTCCCCCCATCGAAGAAGTATTGATAATTGTTCCGGATTTTGCTTTACGCATATGAGGTACTATTTTTTGTGTCATTGCAGCCATTCCAAAAACGTTTACCTCCATCTGTTTTCTCGCTTCATCTAAGGGAACATCCTCAACAGAACCATAAAGTCCAAATCCTGCATTATTCCATAATACATCAATTTTTCCTTGTTCCGAAATTATGATATCGACGACCCTGTCTATATCACTTTCCGTTGTTATGTCCATTTGTATTGGATGTCCACCCAGCATTTTCAGGTCCTGCATATTCTCAATGCGGCGAGCAACAGTATAAACGATATGTCCTTGCTCGATAAGCGCCTTTGCAGATTCTTTACCCATTCCCGAACTTGCACCTGTTATAAGAATTACTTTTTTCATCTTCTCAACATTTAAAGTTTGATACTACAAAGTTGGGAATACCTTAATCTCTTGTTGTATACAAATCCACGATTGTTAAATACATTTTACAGAAAAGGAAGACTTCCCATTTTTCTAAAGCTTATATTTCAATGGATTGATTTTTTTGAAAGCTCCCGTATTATTTGAGATAATAGTTTTTCATTTCTTGGAAAACATTTTTATAGTCCTAATTGCGGTATAGCGATTTATTGTTGTGCAATTGCTTTATGATCTCGTCTACAGCATCTAAGTTCCATTGGCCTTGATTTCGGTTACAGCATTTTTAAAAGACCGATCAATATTTTTTGGTCCTTTAAATCGTTAAAATCTGCTATGAAAAATGAAGCATTGACCATAGATCATAACCATAACAAAGGAGGTGTTTAAAAAGCACCTCCATTATGAAAAGTTACTACTTCTTCCCTTGTTGTCTTTTTGGAGGAAGTAAAGAAAGGAGTATTGCCTGGAGTTTCTTTGTTGTCTCTTTGGCGTCTGTCTGGTTTACCTGTTGATTCGGCAATTCTTCCTTATATAGAGCCAACATCGTATTAAAGGGTGACGATGGATTAAATGATGAAAACAATAAACAGCTCCTACTCCATCTTTATGATTCTATAAAGAATAGTGATGCAAGCCCGAATGCAGTCAGTCTATTTCTATTTCAAACGGAAGAGCACAGTCAAAGTGGTACGGGACAATGGGTCGCAAGGCTTTCAAAGGCTAAAAATGATGATGAACCTACCGTAGCTGCACAGCATTTTAAAATTCCTCCTCCAGAAAATGCACCATCTTATCGCAAATCACTTACACTTGAAATTCGAAAAGAGATATTTAAGGAGATTATCCAGGCAGAGGACAAGTCGATGCAAGAGGCCGAAAGAAAGTATCCATTGACGAGCTTTAGTAACGCAGAGAAGAATGATACTTATCAGCATCAACTGGCAAAAAAGTTCAAGGCCGAGATTCAAAGAAAATTTAAAGTAGACCAGAAAACACTTAAAACAATATCATTGGAAGGATTGGAATATAATTGGCCTATGCCAAAATATTCGAAAGACTAACAGTAGATATTTAAACAAGGTACGGCATTCTATCATGGCATTATACTTTTCCAATCGGGCAAGGTTAATACCCAAGCCTAATATACCTTATTTATGCTGAATTAATATGTTTACAGCTATTAACTTTCAATATTATTACAAACTGTAAGGTTAAGGTATTGGTCTGGAATAATGGTAGGTTACGGGAAACCGTAGCCAATATACCCAAGGATGTTTCTCAGGTAATTAAGGGAAAAATTTCTATACAAAAATGCTTTATCTTTATCATTGCTAATTCAGATTCTTAAATTACATCTCAGGATGAAAAAATACATGTATGGTTCGGAAAGTTTAAAACGGAGAAAGAGTTAAAAAAATTACTTGAAGATCTAAAAATGTCTATTAAAAGTTTTAATCCGAATTTAAGTGACTATGATGCTATGGCCCTTGCAAAAGGCGGAGTTATCCAGAATTTAAATTCAGTTGAATTATCCGTAAATTATGCGAATAAACAAGGAACCACAGGAACAAAATGCCCATAAGCTTCTACTTCTTATCATACTTATAATAGTATGTTTGGGTAAAAGTCGGGCACAGGCAAAATATTTTATACTAGAGGATACGTCAGTGAACTATCAAGTCCATCAGGTCTCGATGTCTGCCAAGGAGCTATATGGTATCGAGGCAAAGGTCGAATGCTTTAATATCTTATATGATGGATATGCACTAGATAAGAAAGTGGTTAAAAAAGATTATGATCAAAATCTGATCCTATTTTCGGCTCTTCCTGATATGCAAGGTAAAGAAAGCTGGAAAGAAATAGTATTGGATTCCATTCAAAAGTCTTTAATAGATTTTGGCGCTTTAAATAAATTATTTGAGTCACATACCTACTCCCTATTTTTTGATAAATATGGTAGCAAAACTAAATTTCTAAACGACTATAAAATTATTGTGAAAAGAAATAGTAAATTATATACACCAGCAATTTGTCTATTACAGTTCTATGCAATAAGGAATCGTCCGGACATATTTACCAACCCGTTTGGTACCATAAACACGCATTTAAAAAGTATTTCAGTAAAACAGGTGGAAAAGATATATAAGGACAGATATCCCTACAGTAATTTCCCTGTTTATGGGATAGGTGAATGTCCTGAAAGACTTGAATCTTTTGACCGGATCAGAGATCGGAGAGAATATTTGTCAAAAAAGATCGACTTAAAAACGGGTGAAACTAGATATCAGTTTTGGACATTTACAGACTGGTTCCAGCACCGTCATAATTACGAATTGGAACGAGGTATTGACAGGTTCATTTATACCGCAGAAAAAGGAATTATTGGAGGGTCATTTGATTTCTATTTTTATTTCCACCGAAAAAAATTACCAATAAAATATACAGATTTCCTAAACAACATTAAGGAGGAAAAAGTTATGATGGCAGATGGATATAAATAGTGTACTATTTACTGCTTTATTATCCGATTATCATTTATTTTAAAAGGTTTATTCAAAGGGTGTAAACTGTATCATAAGGTCATAATTTTACATCTCATCTTAGAAGCCTTTCAACTATAGATAAATCTCGAATTATAGATAGAATAATGGGCTGAACAATATGATACTAGAAAAGACAAAGGAGTTACTCAAAAAGGAGTTCGCATGGCTTGCCAGCATTCTTTTATTTTGGACATTGGCAAGTTGTGCAACGAAAAAGAATCTTGACGACTTTGCTGAAATTGATCGAAACAATTGCAGTAGTTTTAATCAGCTGGGTAAAGGATATACGGAAAGCGAGGTAGCCCCATTAATACATGGAAAAGTAAGATTATGCTATAATAATGAAATAGTGCCTTACGCGAGAGTCTTTTTTCTTAAAAATGGTAGGGACACCATAGCTTCGCTTACCACAGACGAAAAGGGTGAATTTTCAAAACAAATATCGGCAGATGGATTTTGGGGAAAAGTAATTATAGAAAAATTTGGATCGAATTTGACAATTGATGAGGTTAGAATAGATGCATACTTTAATGATTACTATCTGGACATAAAATTACCAAGGCAACCTGCTTATATAAATGAAACCGGCCGAAGAGAAGATCAGAAAAAGTTAAGAAAGGAAGTTGAAAAAGCAAGTCGAAAACATCAGTAAATAATAGGGATCAATCCACTCACTAGTTCCAAGTGAGGAGGTTGATCTTATTTATTTTTTGAATGTGTAGCTTTTAAAGATCATCCACACCTGATCCGTCAATTTAATTTTTTTTTACTACTTAGATCATCTATAGTCAAAAATCCGGTAACAGAAATCTTTTTGACAGCTAGTACTCCGTGCTCAATAGCTAGAAATAATTTTTTTAAAACCAAACAGGATTCGATCCTCCCAAACTCAAGTTTCTTTTATTCCTCATAGCCCAACTCATCAAGGATAATAGCAAGTTCGTCGGTTTGACCACACACGTCACATTCGAACTTGCTATCCTTTTTCATCGAATATCGTCCTTTATCCACTTTAATTCCCCGCGTTGGATCATGGCGATATACTTTTGCACTTGATCCTCGGTCAATAAGCCATTGTCTTCAAGGTGGTAATTGGCCAATTGCCACACTCCCTGAGATTTCCTGAAAACATAAAAAGCAAGACCATTTTTGTTGTAAAGATGATAATCTTTCATGCCCGTGCTTTTATCATGCACGGTAATTTGAGCGTACATTACCCGATTTCGGCAAAAGATATCTAGCGGTTTCATTTCAGAATATTACTAATACTACTAATATTATTAGTAATATTATATTCAGTAAAGATATTGAGGGTTTCTCATCTTTTATATGTAATCGGATGTATTAAGCCTATCATAGCCCGATAATATCATCGCACAAATTGTCTGGACGTGTTACTTGGGAGTTTCTATGACACGATTGTACATTTCCTGCATCTTCTTCTCATAGCCGGTAGAGCGACCGCCAAAGAAATCGACATAGCTCGCTCCTATATCAGCCCCACTATTGCCAATACGATTAGGGTCTCTGACGCTCTTCACGTAATAAGTTTCATTTGAACCATTCTTGTCCGTTGTCTAATTGTTGTAAAAAGTCCGTAAAAGAGATTCCAATTTCAATATGATATTGTTTGTCTAAATCAATAAAAGGCGTAAGTACTACCCTAATTGAATTGTCAACTGTCTGTTCAATTGCAATAAATTCACTACTTCCATTTCCGCCAATTGCCAAAGTCTTTGGAAGGTTCTCAAAAATTTGATAGTCGGTATTCGCTCCAATTAATTCGTCAATGTCCCAAAGTCTCACGAACTCTGATCCTATAAACTTTTCAAAACCCGAGTAATTCTGTAAAAAAAACAAGTAATCGTTAGGAAGATTGAAGTTCAAAATTCTTTGTATTTGTTCAATTTTTGTTTTGGCTTTTTGAGGACGTTTTGGACAATTGTATTTCAATAATAGTTCATTGACTGTTTTCATATGCTAAGTTACTATTTTTTGTAAAGTTCTATTTTTCTGTTGTCATATTTTCTCGTCCTGAAAAACTTTACAGATGGTCTAATACGGTTCTTACTTTACAGATGGTCTAATACGGTTCTTACTTTACTACTATGTGCGAATAAACCGATGTACTCCATTTTAGCAACACACGGTTATTGTAAATTGAAATCTTTTCCTGTCTCGCACCAAATTCGGTTAGAGTGATATTTTTCTTCTCTACTTCAGTCTTAATGTTTGGGTCAATTGTCAGTCCGGCCGTCGAATTGTCTTTTGTCGTTGTCGTAAAAAGTTTACTCCATTATCGCTTCTTTTTCATAAATTGAAAGTTGGATTTGCCCTGTTTATAATTTATTGTTCCAGCCTTCAAGTTGAAAGTCAGCTGGATATTTGCTGGATCATATCTAAAAGTATGACCTTCATAAGCATCCAGAGGCAACGCATGTTGTCCATCGGCTTGGAGCATCAGTATATCGCCCTTTTTAAAGAAATTTAGGTTTAAAGGAATGTTCGGTTCAAAATAGTTGCCTATATATTGCGTTAACATATCATCTGTCAGCTTGAATGATTTCAAGAGGGGATCATGCAATGGCTCATCGTAAATGATCTTTCTAATTTCACTCTTCGGCGTATAGGTAAGGAAAGTCGAATTATTCTGTAAAACAATTATTGTCACATCATGATCGATGTGTCGGCCAATATAGGTATTATAGCCTGCCCAGCCTCCTGAATGATAGATCAGACGCCCATATTTCGTAGATTCTCCGATCTCCCATCCAAAGCCATAGTCTGTCTTCTCTCCGGTTGCCGTCACTCCTGATTGAAAGATTAACGCTTTATCCGCTGAATTGACCAATTGCTCTGTATACAATGCTCTATCCCATTTGAACAAATCGTCTAAGGTGGAATTGACCATACCATCTCCTACCACACCATCCAGATAATAATAATAGTGATCCTTTCCGAGGCTATCAGCAGCAACTTTGTTATCCAAACTATCTGTCAAATACCCTACAGCGTAATTTTTTAGTACACGTGGCGCATATCGACTTCGATACACGGAGGTATTCGACATATCTAGGGGATCGAATATATTATTCTTTAAAAAGGTACCGAAACTTTCCTTTGCTATTCGCTCAATTATGAGCGCCAATAGCGCATACCCTGTATTACTGTATTCGAATCGCTCACCTGGTTGGAAATGAACTACTGGTTTATGTTTTACAAACTCGGTTACAATGGTTTCATTTGTGACAAAATGACTCTTGTCCCATTTCTCAATAAACAGATCCATATAATCGGGAAGACCGCTGGTATGCTGAAGTAGGTGCTTAATGTTGATGTTACCATAATCGCTTAGTTCGGGAATATACTTGGACATCAAGTCATCATAGGCGAGCTTTCCGCGCTTCTCCAGCAATACTACTGCTATTGCCGTAAAAGCCTTTGACACAGAAGCAAGCTCAAATATAGTCTCTGGATTAAGACTTGCCCCTGTCGCCACATTAGCTATGCCACGGCTTCCTCTATAGATGATTTTTCGGCCTTTAGCCACCAAAACATTCCCATTGAACATTTCTTTATGATGCAAAGTATTTAGAAGGCTATCTATTTTTGTCGCTTGGATACTTTGTGCGAAAGTATTCACATAAGTAAATAATAACGGAGCAAAAAGCAATTGTTTGATCATCATATAATTCAATTATGGTGCGAATATATGTAATCTTTGGATGATTGGAGATTTCTGGCTTTGAGACCATCCAATTTCGAGGCAAAAATCGAATTGAACCTTCTCAGCTTAACATATAAATGATTTATGGCCATCGGATTTCGAATCAAGATGTTCAACGATATCAAAATATCCACCAATCAGACTTAGAGCCAACTTTGTTACCTCATTTGGATCTTCACTTTTATTTTATTTTGACCACAACTTTTCCTTTCGTTCTTCCATTTTCGACATATTCCAGCGCTTTATTGGTTTCTTCAAATGGAAATACACTGTCTATAATAGGTTTAATGATTCCAGCATTTATCAATTTTGTAATTTCATTGAGCTGATTTCCATCTGCCTTCATAAAAAGAAAGGTGTAATCAACACCCAATTTTTTCGCTTTTTTCTTGACCCCGAAGCTCAGAAATCTTGTTACCATCTTCACCAGCCAATTCGCATGGATAGCTTCAGCAAAATCAGGTGTTGGCGGACCGGAAATTGAAATGACCCTGCCTCCTGCTTTTAAAATATTTAATGATTTTTCAAGTGCTCTATTATCCTGACTATTTAAAGCGAGGTCATAATCTTGCAGTATTGCTTCAAAATCCTGTGTTTTATAATCAATTAAGACGTCAGCACCTATTTCTTTCAGGAAATCAAAACTTTTGGCACTTGCAGTTGTCGCAACAGTTGCGCCAAGATGTTTCGCTAACTGGATCGCAATGGTACCGACTCCTCCCGACCCCGCCTGAATAAATACCTTTTGTCCTTTTTTTAACTGACCAATTTCCACCAGAGCCTGCCACGCTGTGAGTGCGACTAAAGGAACCGATGCAGCTTCTTCCATCGAAAGATTCTTTGGTTTAAGGGCTAAATCTTCTTCCCTCACCGTTATATATTCTGCAAACGTACCTATATGAAAGTCGGTCGGCCTAGCATAAACTTCATCTCCAACATTGTATTTTTTCACATTCTTTCCCACTTCCTTTACAATTCCAGCAAGATCGTGACCTAAAATAATCGGCATTTTGTAGGGAAGAATAAGTTTGAATTCCCCTGTTTTTATCTTGGAATCCAACAGGTTTAAACCTGATGCATAAATCTCCACCAATACCTCATTGTCTTTAATTTTTGGTAAAGAAACATCTGTCAGCAGCAGACCTCCCTTTGTATATTTATTAATTAGAAATGCTTTCATGATTATTTCAATTTTATATACTCTTTTTTAGCATTGATTATATTATAGGCCGTCTTAGGCAGCTTACAACCCTATTCCTGTACCTCCTCCCGTTATCAGGATCATCTTATTTTTCAAATTCATAACGAAAAATTCAAAAAAAACTGAACCAATCTTTTAATTTCTCAAAAGACTGATTCAGCGTGCATTTATGCCTGCGCAAGTTTTGACATAGCTTCTCCAATAGCATTTGCGTAAACCTTTGTTTCACCGACAGGAATATCGAACAGATTACCTTCCAGTCCGATAATCAGTTCATCTGCAACTTCACTTGGCGCAATTCCTGCCGCTCCACCTATTTCAGCAGAAAAATCGGTGTTTACAAGTGGCGGATAAACCTCATAGACCTGAAGATTTTGCTGCTCTTCATAAGTCTTTCTCAGTGCAGTCGTGTAACTATGTAATGCTGCCTTGGACGCTCCATAAGTCGGTAGTAATTTATGGCTTCCGTAGACAGCAATTGATGAAACGTTGACCACAGCGGCGGCTTCTCTGTCCAATAAGTGAGAAAGCATTAATTCTGTAAAGTGAATAATCGCAAAATAGTTCGTATTCATCTCGATCATCGCTTTTTCGTGAGCGCCTGCCGTTTCGCTCAATAGATATGCAAATGCCGAACCGGCATTGTTGACGATAATATTAACATCAGGATAATTGGTTTTCAACTCTTCTGCGATTCTTATCCGATCTGATTCTATGGATAAGTCGCCCTGAATTGCTATAGCATCCTTTAGCTCAGTCTGCGCTTTTTCAAGGCGCTCCTTATTACGTCCGTTGATAATGATTTTATTACCGGCATCGCTTAATTTTTTGGCGATCGCTAGTCCTATACCGGCACTACCGCCACTGATGAATATGGTATTTCCTGTTGTTTTCATTTTAAAATTTTATTTAATGTTGATATATTAAGTGTTTTTCTATTTGCTCAGAAATGGATAATCTGTATATCCTTTTTTTTCAGGGGTATAAAAAGTTTCCTGATCTGGGATATTGAGTGCAGAATCTGTTTTAAAACGTTCAACCAAATCTGGATTAGCAATAAATGGAACGCCAAAGGACACTAAGTCGGCATCCTCATCCTCAAGGACCTGTTCTGCTGTCTGTTTATTGAAAGTGCGGTTAATGATAATAGTCCCTTTATAAATTTCACGAAAATGCTTTGCCACATGCTGAATCGCATTTTTATTACCCGTTACATCGGTGAAAGGCTCTATTAAATGAATGTAGGCCAGATCATAATCATTTAACAGGCTGACAATATAATTATAGGTCGCAATGGTCTCATCATCCACAGAAATCCCCATGATTCCGTCCAGAGATGGATTGAGCCGCACGCCGACATTTCCAGTATCGGCCACGTCTCTGATTGCATCTAATATCTCAAAAAGAATTCTTGCACGGTTTTCAGGAGAACCTCCGTATTCATCTGTTCTGTAATTGGCATTTTTGCTGAAAAACTGCTGCAAAAGATAGCCGTTTGCACCATGAAGCTCTATCCCGTCAAAACCAGCGCGGAAAGCATTGATAGCTCCTTGTTTAAAATCGTTAACTGTCCTTTTGATATCTTCAATTGTCATCGGCTGAGGAACAACGATAGGTTTAAAGCCTTCTAAAGTATATGCTTTCTGCCCAGGATTAAAATCGGATGGAGCCAGAGGTAATCTGCCCTTATGCAAATCGGGATGAGAATAAGCTCCTGTATGCCAGAGCTGGGCAAAGATGCTCCCTCCTTTATCATGAACAGAATCAGTGATTAATTTCCAGCCTTCAACCTGGTTATCGGTATAGATTCCGGGAACATTCATAAATCCAATACCCTCCTCACTGATAAAAGTACCTTCGGTAATGATCAGTCCGGCTGTTGCACGCTGCGCGTAATATATCGCAGTCAGTTCGGTTGCAACATTACCCTCGTTGGCAGACCGGGCTCTGGTCATCGGAGCCATTACCATTCTGTTTTTTAACCGTTTACCATTAAGCTCGTAGCTTTCAAACAACTTGTTGCTCATATTTCAATTCATCGGTTTAATATTCAAAATATACTTTTTAGTCTATTTTGTTTCAAAAAAAATTACAGCATATACTGCTCTAATTCTTTTTTAAGGTCCTTGATAAGTTCTAGCATCAATTTTCTCGATCCCATCGTCCTGCTCAGAACAATTCCACCTTCTATCGCTGAAAACATTTTAAAGGCAAAAACTTCTGCATTTAGGTTTTCTGAAAATTCACCGTTCATTTTCCCCTCTTCCAGTACATTTGAAAGAGCGATCTGACCAGCGTTCAGAACTGCTGAAACCTTCTTTTTTATCGATGGAAAATTATCATCAGCCTCAACAGCAGTGTTAAAGATGGGGCAGCCTCCTGCTATATAGGTATCGATCGGATTCTTATAAAAATCAAGATATAAAAAGATCTTCTCTTTCGCTGTTTTACCTTTTGATACAATAGATGCCACTCTTTCGGTTATTTTTTTTAGGGAATAGTCTACAACCTGTTCCGAAAGATCCTCTTTTCCATTGAAATGCCCATAAAGACAGCCCTTGGTTAACTTGGTCGCTTCCAAAACATCGTCAATACTCACACCCGATATCCCTTTCTCATTGTAAAGCGGGCTGGCGGTTTCAAGAATAAATTGTTTTGTTTTTTCTGCCTTTGTCAACATCTGTATTATTATTTACGCTACAAATATACCAAAAAGTATATTTTAAAAACAAATAAAATATACTAAAAAGTATATTTAAAAAAATTGACTGCTGTCACATCCGCTAAGAAAACACTTTAAAAACAAAGAAATGATAGAAAAAGGGCTTAATGACGGTTACCTGAGCTGTACGATCAAAAAGCTGGTAAAAGATCATTTGATTGTTAAGACAATTTCGGCGACAGACAAGCGTATATCTTATTATCTAATACTCTTGCTTTCATAAATTTTTAATATCTTCGAGAATTAATCCCCGTTTAAAAGTCAGTATTTTTTTTCCGGTGGAAGTGCGATCTCGCGTGTAAAATATTGACCGCCACTATAAAAATGCCTGGCCTTTCCCGCTAAAACCTCCACTCCAATAGTCTCATCATCGACGATAACGAGCTTCAATTTGATAGCCTTGCTTTCAGCGCTGAATCCATTATTGACATGTTTAAGCTTCAAAAGATAATCTGCTTGCATCCCAAAACTAACTGCAAACGTTTGGGTATGCTCTCCTATTCGATAGCAGATCGTATCATTTAATACAATAAGTGTTCTTATGAGGGTTTTCTTTTCAAAGGTTTGCACTTTCTCTCTTCCCTTGCCAAGGGGATCCAATGAAATACTATCGACAAATTCATACACACCATTCTTTAAATGAGCTTGCGCAAATGCCACATCCAATTCCATTATCACAAAAATTAATATGCAAAACATCCACCTCATATCAGCTTATTTAAACCAATTTACAGTTAGTTTTGTAGTGTATAAGACTACTTTATAATTCGTTCGGAGACATTTATTATTCGTTATGACTTCATCATTATCTGTAAAATATTATTATGCCGATTTTCCCTTAAGGACGAGGCTTAGCTGTAGACTTCTAATAAAGGGTTCTTCCCCACTTTTGGTGTTAAATCTATCCTATATATCTAGTGGTCATTGATATCGAAATATCCAAAGAAGAAGAAAAATCAATTTTAGCTATTTAAAATATACGTTATATTTATTTGAAAGTAATAGCATCATGTAAGCCCGCTAAAGCAAATGACAGAAACAGAAAAATATCTTGCTGACTTTAAAACAGCTGTTACAAGCGTATATCCCATTTCGGATAAGGCATTTGATTTGTTTGCTGAAACGGCCTATGTTCAGCAGTTCAAGAAAAATGAAGTTTTACTACGAGAAGGGCGTGTTGCCAATGACATTTTCTTTGTTTGCAAAGGAGCCTTAAGCTCTTATTTTATTGATGAAAAAGGAGCTATCTGGAATAAATGGATTTATTTGGAGAGGGATTTTGCGAGCACAAGATTTTCGGCAATCATAAAAACGCCCAACGATTTTAAACTGCAAGCTATCGAAAACACTACTGTGGTATGTATGCCTTATCATCAAACAAGAGCAGCTATTAATCAAAATGATGAACTAAAAAACCTTTACATTGCCTATTTGGAGAAAAAATGGATAGTCATTAATGAAGAAAGAGAAATTTCTTTACTGACCGAAAGTGCAACCACAAGATATCTCAAATTGCTGGCGGCACATCCTGGAATTGACAGCAGAATTCCACTACAATATATTGCTTCGCACCTGAGCATTACCCCAACACAGTTGAGCCGAATACGTAAAGGGCTAACCAAATAAAAAAATCATTACGCTCAACCTATGTAGAGTGCGTTTTCGAAATCACACTTTATTTTTGCTTATTATCAAACAATAATAAAGGATACTATTAAACTCTTTGAAATAGAACGCATCGTACTATTAATTGAAGTTTGGAATAGGAGACCGTAATAATTAATAATTAACAATTGAAATTAAATTATGCAAACAATTTCCAAAACACTAAAAATATTTCTAACCGCACTTATTCTTTCCAATATCGTACTGATGGCTTGTGTGGTCTACTTTTTTCTGAACAACAAGCACAGTTTAAGCGCGGAAAGAATAGATATCAAGGACAGATCTGGAAATAATCGTGTCGTTATTGCAAACACAGATAACATTCCGCAACCTATTATCAAAGGGAAAACATATAAAAGGGCTTACGCTCCCGCGGGCCTGATTTTCTATGATAAAAATGGAGACGAAAGAGGTGGTTTGGCAATTACCGATAATGAAGAGACTAACCTGAATGCACTTGCATTTGATTATCAGAATGCCGATGCCATTGGTATCCTGGCACAGGATAATAAACACGACAATTATTTCAGGGCTGGTCTATTGATTAATGATAAAGATCTATCCGGTAAGCCGGGGCATAATATTAACCGGATAAACCTACTAACAGAGAATGGGAACGCTTCTTTGGTGATGAAAGATAACAATGAGATACCGAGAATTATTTTAAAGGTGGACAGTTTGGGTAACCCTTCTATCGAAATGTTGGACGATAAGGGAAAAGTGAAATGGAAACAATAAGCTATAATCGAGAACTGTGCTGTCATTGATAAAATCACTATCTCCGCTTAAGCGATCGAAGCATAAACCGAAAAACGAAAAAGCAACCTATATCAGTAATCTCATTCGACAGCAGTTTGATATTGTATCGCATGGAACCCTAACAGATTTATCCGTTTGGATGGACACGGACAAGACCACTAAAGATCATTGCTAATTTGTAAAAAAAAGCTTACTCGTCGCCCCGCTATCCGTAAATGGTTGGATCGGGGTACCCATATGGATGATGTAGCACGATTTGATCAATTATGTTTAAATTCACGTTACAATGATAACTTGCTCCTTCTCATGATCAATATACTCTATACCTTTCATGCTTTTTCGGCTGGTGCATTTCTGTTGCTCGGCACCTTGTTCTTTATGGGTGTCAACCACAGTTGTTCCCACACAGACCGGTGGCTTGGAACATGGTATTATTTGATGGCATGCTTATTTACCCAGCTTTTTCTTGAAGGTTTTCATATCGAGAGCGGGGGATTGATCCATACGCTGGAACTCCCGCGATGGGCTACACTCCCCTGCTTCTACCTGGCCGTTCACTGCATGGTCAAACCAACAGCAAAAATTCGGTATTGGGGACTACATTTTTTTCCATTCCTCGCTTTCGTTTTCTTCTCCATCATTTATTTAATACCCGGACTTTCTAATAGACACATCCATCCGCCTCAATTACCGCAATGGATCATCTTTGCTATCAAATATTTCTTTTTTACACAATGTATCTTTTATTGGATTGCTTGTTATAACCTCTTTAAAATACACCAGAAAAACATTCGCCAGCTATCTTCCTATACGGAAAAGATAAACATGGCTTGGTTAAAGTACCTATTGATTGCGCTGTTATTGATGATTGTTGTCCGTCTACTCGCTATGGTTCATTTAGTTTTTAGTGCTGTCGCCCCAATTTTATATTTTATGGGCACAGTGGCACTTGGGTACGCAACGCTAACACAACGGTCAATTTACACAATTGAGTCTACAAAAAACCTCATCAACGAAGCGCAGCATAAAAAGGTTAAAGCCGAGGATCGGCTTACAGCACAACAGGTAGACACATTAAAAGAAAAATTATTACAGAAAACTACATCTGAAAAGCTATATCTCGACCCGGGTTTAACATTATCATCCCTCGCGGAGCATATCGGAATCAATCCGCACGATCTGTCCTACATCATAAACAATGGACTGCAGAAAAATTTTTACCAGTTTATCAACGAGCTTCGCACGGAGGAAGCGAAACAACTTTTATTATCCGAAGAGGCCAAGCTACTTGATATGTTTGGAATCGCAATAAGGGCAGGTTTCAATTCAAGAACAACCTTTTATGCCAGCTTCAAAAAAGCAACAGGCATTACGCCGACAGAATATATGAAAGTCAATAGTAAACAATCAAACTAACTCGACACAATGAAGTTTGTTCGATTGCATCCATTCGGACGGTTAGCCTATCAAAAAGACCTACTCTTGTATCATATCAACAAAAGAAATTATGATACAATACACCAAACCAAGCGGGTACTCGAGAGCGATCCGCCAATTTTCCAAAGCAACATATGGTCTTCTGGTGGGAGCATGTTGTCTTTTTGCTTCGATTGATACATTTGCCCAGTCCGCCTCTAAAGATAGCCCCCAGCAACAACAGTTGGTTCCGCTAAAATCATTACAAGGCTACTACCAGCTACCCAATAAAGTAGCTTTCATTGCTTTCGAGGAGCAAGATAACAACCTGTATGCGACACAGCTGTGGGATCAGAAAAAAAGATATCAGCTGGTCCGTAAAGATGATACGCATTTTGAATCCAAAAACGAAGGCTATGCCATAGAATTTTTAAAGGATGATTCCGACGATTTTAGCCAAACCAAGATACTGGGTAGGATTTTATGTGAGCGTGTGCCATTTGACCCCACTAAAATCGCGAGTTTAACCGCATCTCAACTGAAACAACTTGCCGGAACTTACCTCAAAGTAAATGACAACAACTTTAAAATTCAAATAGATCCCTCCTCAACAGGCCTAACGCTTACTCAATTGTGGGATAACAAAACAATTTCATTTACCCCACGATCGGAATTTTTCTTCCTCAATGATGATGGCACCTTTCCATTGACATTTTCTGTTGCCAATGGAAAGGTAGAGCAGATGCAGTGTTTCGAAAATGATCTTTGGCTAAAAACTGATCAATAATCCTAATAAAAAAATATTATGAACAGATTTATTTCCAGCTTATTCCTGCTGCTACTGGGTACAGCACAGCTTAGCGCCCAACAGGTAGCAGATGAACAGTTTCATTATCCCATCACCGATCCGCACCACCGGATCGGTGATGGACCTCTACTCCTATTTGACGAGGCACACAACAATCCGGTTACTTTGAGAGGAGCCTACGCTCCTTTTTCAGATCTCCTTCTGGCTGATGGATATCGCCTCCGAAGTGCTAAAGAAAAAATCTCTTACGATCAATTAAAGGAAGTAAAAATCTATATCAGCATAAATGCCTTATATAATCCGGAAAACTGGAAATTACCCACCTATTCAGCCTTTACCGATCAGGAGATAGAAACTCTCCGCCAATGGGTATTTGATGGTGGAAGCCTATTTTTAGTGACCGATCACATGCCTTGTGGCGGGTCCGTACAAACACTTGGTGCGGCATTTGGCTTTCATATCGCGAATGGTTTTGCCTTACCTAAGAATGGACGTCCCGAGATCTTTTCAAAGGATAGAGAAACACTGTTATCAAATGAAATAACCACTGGATCAGGTAAAGAAATAGACAGTATTATGTGCTGGGGTGGAACTGGGTTTATCGTACCAACGACTGCATGTATTATTTCTTTATTAAATGAAGAATATGACATCTACCTACCCAATGATGCTAATCAAATAAAAAGGCCTATTCCAGAGGATATTCCCCGATTGTCGGGCAAAGGATTTGCAAACGGCGCTTATCTACAGTTTGGGAAAGGTAGGATTGTGGTATTCGGAGATGGTGCTCCTTTTTCGGCACAACTCCATGGCATCAAAAGTGAAAAAAGAGGAATGAACCATCCGGCAGCAAAACAGAATGCCCAATTTTTGCTCAATATAATTCATTGGCTTGACCAATGAACTGATTTGGCTAGGCTAATGCTGATTCCTCTGGGAATAAATTTGTCATATAATTGATATACGATAGTCGAGTGGACTAATTCTTGTTTTCTTTCTAAACAGTCTGGTTAATGACTGAGGTTGATCAAATTGCATTTTTTTAGCGATTTCAGCTACTGATAAATCAGTTTCAGCAAGTAATTCCTTTGCTATTTTAACAATAAAATTGTCAATATGATACTGTGCTGTATTTTTAGAAGTTTTTAAAGAAACATCATTGAGAAATCGTGTTGTACAATTTAGTTTCCTGGACAATAATGTTAAACTAGGAAGTAAGGACAAGCATTTTCTTTTGCTATCAAAAAGAGTGTGCAGCTCGCTCATAAAATCTTTTTGTAACGCTCTAAACTCATTCAGCTTATCTTCCATTAACTGTTGATAAAATCTTTGCATGTGTTGTAAAAGCAGATCAAGATATGAAATAAGTATTTTAGACTGCATTTCACTGATGGGCATCTTAGTCTCGAGGTCTATCAGTTCAAAGATATTTTTTATAAGCCTATAATCGTTATTCGATAAGATCATCGATTCCTGAATGGAGTATTCTAGAAACCCAAATTCTTTCAATTTATTTCGCAGACTATATCCTGTAAATAGATCTGAACGGAATGCAAAATAAGCCCCTTCTTTAAAATATCCTCTTATTTCTTGGACCGGAAAATACTGGCTGCTGAAAAATAATAAGATATGTTGTCCACGATGATCCTTATTTGAACATCCAAACACAATCAAGAAATATTTATCATCAATCCATCTTTTGGCAGAATCAAAAAATTGCTCCTCATTTCCAAAATTGTCAAAATAATAACTGAAGCTTGCACTGAAAGCATTTTGAAATTCATTATTATTACCAGTATTTATCATATTTTATTTTTCTTCGAGACTTTGTGCGTTATTTTTTATTGAATTATTCCCTCAAGAAAAACCCTCGTTAAAACAATATTGTTTGTAAAGTAGAGGGATTTTCTAAGAGATACATCCAGTAGCTTCGTTTTCAACGTTATTTTGTCTTCTATTTAAGAAACCAGATTAACACGGATTTCTATTTTTTTTTCTAAGATGGCTAAAAAAGCACGTTTGACACCTGAGATTAGCAGTTACTTCTTTTCATGAACAATTGCTTTACCCGATTTTTCGAGCTCTTTCACAAAATCCCGCCCCCAGTAATGGATATCGAAGTGCTCAATATGCTCGTACAGCCTGCGCGCCCTTACCTGAGCCTCTCCGGGTTCCATGACCAAGGCTTTCAACAGTGCATCTTTCATGCTCTTACGGTCATAGGGATTAGTCAATATGGCATAAGGCAATTCGACCGAGGCACCTGCAAATTCTGAAAGCAAAAGAATCCCGGGAGTCTCCAATAACCCATGGGTCGCAATGTATTCCTTTGCGACCAGATTCAGTCCGTCCCGCAGAGGCGTGATCCAGGCAATATCACTCAGCGCATAGTGTTTGACCACTTCCTCAAAAGGCAAGGCCCTGTAAAAATATTGGATCGGGGTCCAGTTCATCGTTGCATACTTACCGTTGATCTCACCCACGGCCTGATTCACCTGATCCCGGATTTCGTCATAGATCGTCATCCCCTGTGATGGCGGCGTACAGACATTGACCAGTTCGATCTTGCCCCTAAATTCTGGGTATTCGGCCAGAAATTCACCAAAAGCCTGGATTTTTTCCAAGGGGCCTTTGACGTAATCCAGGCGCTCGATGGATATGATACGCGTTATTCCCGATCCGGCTTTGTTTTCTTTGAGGGCATTGATCTCGGTCTTAACCTTATCATCTGTCAAAATCTGTTCGATATGATCCCTGTTCACCCCCACCGGCTGAGCGCCAAACCTAATCTGCCGGCCATCCACCTCTATGATCTTGGTCATCTGATCGACGCCGAGCGCACAGCTATAGGTCAGGAACTGATTGGCGACATCAACTTTTTTGCCCACTTTAAATGGTGTATGGCTACGGATCACATCCACAAAATTCTCGACATAACGCGGGATATGAAAACTGATAAAATCACAGAGCAGCAGGCTGCCGATAATCTCTTTGCGCCAGGGAATAATATTGAAAATATCTGCTGCCGGAAAAGCCGTATGATGAAAAAAGCCAATTTTCAGATCCGGGCGCATGGTCTTTAAAAAAGAAGGCACCATCCACAGATTATACTCATGGATCCAGACCAGCGCCTCCTCGTCGGCCTCGCGGGCAATCCGCTCAGCAAAGCGTTTGTTGATCATCAGATAATGTTCCCAGTCCTCGTGGTTGAACTTTGCCCGGTCCACAAAGGAAAAGATCGTTGGCCAGAATGCCTCTTTGGAGAATACTCGATAGAACTTATCGATATCCTCTTTTGACAACGATATGGTGGAAGCGACCAGATTAGGATACCGGCTTTCGTCCACCAGCTGATTTGGGACCGACTTTCCGTCCTGCTGGATGATTTCCTCCCCGATCCAAAGACCGGAGCGTCCCTTTTCAAATAAGCCCAGCAGCGAAGGAATGATGCCGTTCGGGCTTTTGGGCGCTACTCTTACCGTCTTACCATTGACCGACTCCTTTTCAAAAGGAAGCCGATGATACACCATCACCAGCTGATCTGATTTTTTGGATTTTCTTTTTTGAGGCACCGCTTTTTGTTCCCCGCGGATCAGCTGCTGAAACGGGCGGTATTTTCCCATATACTCCAGTATACCGCCCGCTCCGGCGGCCTCTGCGCTGTATGCTGTATCCAACTGTTCAATAGCCTGCAGCAGCCCCGGCTCGGATTTTCCGACAGCAACACCACGAAAGCCGATCTCAAACAAGGCCAGATCATTCAGTGTATCGCCAGCTACCATCACATCATCGGGTTCAACGGCCAAAAATTCAACCAGCTTCTTTAATGTCGTCCCCTTATTGACCCCTCTGGGGAGTAAGTCCAGGTATTTATCGGCTGAAGTAATGATGTCGCAGTCGTACCTGTCCGCTACCTGCTGCACCAGGGTATGGTCCACGCCGGCTTCAAAATAAAAGGAGCTGCGGCGCTGCTGCGGTACATGCTGGTAATTCAACTGCGGTATTTCCTCCAACGCCGCCCGGATGGCATAAGTCTGCGGCCATTTTTCCTCGATCTCACTCTGCAGCGGCTCAATCGCTTCCAGGCTATGGCCGTTAACGACAGTGGCGCCCACATCCGCAATAATGAAATCCGGCACCGGAATAAGCGGATCGCTCAGCAGCGGCAATACCGACTCCAGCCCTCTTCCGGTAACAAAGACCATCTGCATATTCGGGCTAGTTTTTATCAATCTATATAATCTGAGGCGGTCTTCCATCTTTCCACCCAAAAAAGTTCCATCTAAATCTGTTGCTAATAGCATAATATTTTATATTCCTTTCTAAAAGTTTAAATTCATCAATTGCGGCCATATGGTTGTATAGCACACGATATGTTGTCTGTAAGAGGGGCAAATTGAGCCCGAGGCTCGAGACCGTCGCCATCAGCCCCCGGGTTGCAAAATATCCTTCAGCGACCATGCCCATGAGTTGAAGAGCTTCGAAAACCGAATATCCCTGGCCAAGGTATTTACCGAAAGTCCGATTACGGCTATGCGCGGAGTAGCCCGTCACCAATAGGTCGCCCAAATAGGTGGAGCTGCCCAGCCGGACATCGGGGGGCGCACCAAGAGAACGAAGCAAAAGCCCCAATTCGTCAATCGCATTGGCCACAATGACCGCCATAAAGTTGTCACCGTAATGCAGTCCTTCGGCCATGCCACAGACGATGCCGACGACATTTTTGTAAATAGCGGCGTACTCCACGCCCAGCATGTCGGCGTTATAGTTTACCTGCATATAGCTTGAAGCGAATCCCTTGGAAATCTTACTGATAAAGGATTTATTGGGACCGCACAGGGTCATATAGGTTTTCTTGCTCCGTGCGATTTCTTCGGCATGGCATGGTCCCGCGATGATTGCCTGCTGCAAATCTTTCAATTCAAAATACCTAGCGAGATGAGCACTGGGGAGCAGGTTGTCCGGGCCGACGGTTCCTTTAATAGCGGTGATCACAAACTTTTCGGCAAGGTCCTCTTTGGGTATTGCGGCGCAAACTTTGTCCAAATGCGCACTGGGCACGACGAAAAGGATTACTTTCGATCGGGCCACGATCTCGTCCAGCTGATCGGACGCATAAATTTTTGTATTGTCAAGTTTTAAAAACGATAGGTAGTCAGGGTTAACAGCATCCCGGTTTATCGAGCGCACCTGCTCTGAACGCCGCAAGTACCAATTGATATGAATGCTATTTTCTGTCAAAATTTTAACCAGGGCCGTGGCCCAACTCCCACCACCTATCACACTAATCTCATTCAAATCGTTGGGGGTTTTAAAGACGCGAAACAGAAAATTTTCGCCATCAGGTTATCTATTAATTTACAAAAATACGTAAAAATTAATCAATAAGCAAACTTTACGCACAAAAGCTGGGTTAAAGGGGTATTTTCCACGCCAAAATCCGTGTTTATATTTCTTCGTAAATTTGTCTTTTCATATGAAAAATTTAAACATGCTTAATTTCAGTGAACAATCATCAAGTTCAATTTATCAGTACATTTTTAATCTCTTTGCCAAATTGGGTTTACCCGAGCAGCAGGCACATATTGTTACGGCCGCCGGATTACTTTTTGCTTTTGTGGTGCTGCTCTATGCACTCGATTACATCATGCGCAAGGTATTTTATTCCGCATTGAACCGGATTGCACGGCGGACCTCGACCAAATGGGATGATTATCTGTTGGAAAACAAGGTGCATGTACGCATGAGCCGTACCTTACTCGTGCTGCTCACACGACAGCTGCTTCCGGTGATCTTCATTGGTTTTCCGGTGCTGATAGCGGCAATTGTCAAGTTTCTAGATATCGTGGTATTATTCACCATCTACCATTTGGCCAATAGCTTGTTAAAAACCTGCCGCGATATTTTTCGTGAGGCAAGTGCGTTTAAGGACAAACCCATCGACAGCTACCTGCAGGTGGTACAGATCTTTTTAATTTTTGTGATCGGTACACTGGCCGTTTCCCTGCTTACCGGCAATTCGCCCTGGTCCTTTCTGGTCTCGCTTGGGGCGGCGTCCGCCATCCTCATGCTCGTCTTTAAAGACACTATCCTGGGCTTTGTGGCCAGTATTCAGGTGTCGGCGAATGACTCGGTCCGCGTGGGAGACTGGATAGAAATGCCCAAATACGGTGTGGACGGCGACGTGCTGCAGATCAACCTGAACAATGTGAAGATACAGAATTGGGACAAGACCATTGTTACCATTCCGACCTATACCCTACTGAGCGATTCATTTAAAAACTATCGTGGGATGCAGGAGACCGGTGGCCGTCGGATAAAACGGGCATTGAACATTAAAATGTCTTCGGTGCGTTACCTCAGTGCGGAGGAAATCACGGCATTAAAAACAATCCGGCTGCTGGCTCCCTATATCGAAAAAAGAGAGCGGGAGATTGCCGAGCACAATAAAACCTGGCATACAGACAGCTCCTCGCCTGTCAATGGTCGCAGGATGACCAATATCGGCCTGTTCAGGGCCTATGTACTCGCTTATGCCAAACATAATCCCAATATCCATCAGGAACTTACTTTATTGGTCCGTCAGCTAGCTCCCAGTGAATACGGTATTCCGCTGGAACTCTACATGTTTACCAAGGGGACACAATGGGCCTATTTCGAAGATACGATGGCCGATATTTTTGACCATCTACTGGCTGCCATTAAACACTTTCACCTGCAGGTATTTGAACTGCCGGCATCTGACGACCTGCGGCTGCTCGGCGCGATGGAACCTCGCTCCTAACAGTAGCTCCTTTATTGCGATAAACCTAAGCTTGCCCGGTGGATTCAATCTTATTGCCGCTGGGCAGCTATCAAAAGACCGGCATCTTACCAAACTGCCTGTTACCTGCCGTTTCTTATCTTCGCAACGTTTTTGTTCATCTTGTGCCTAACGATATTTTTGAAAACAAACCTTTCAAAAACGTTTAATTTTTGTTGATGTTGTTCGTAAAATTCGTCAGGCGTATCGAATAAACCAAAATCCTGATTGATTCCTTTGTCTTGAATAAAAGTATTGTTTAAATTCCAATCAATTGGCGGATTTTTAAAATTATCAGTGTAAGCTCCATAACCACAAAAAGTAGTTTTACAATCGCTATTTTCCTCTTGTAGCTTGGCTAAATATATTTTGTCCAAAATCACACCTTCTAAAAAATACCATTGTTCATCGACCAATATTTCAACCCAACTATGCAGAATGTTTTTAGGCGAAAGTTTATACCAAATTCCCGTAATCGCTCCTTTTTGTAATGCTTTATCAATTGTAAATCCGTGAATACGATTCGGTATCTCGGTAGCTCTCAATAATGCCATTAACAAAGTGGCTTTCGTATTGCATTGTCCATATCCGTCTTTTAAAACAGCTGAGGCTGAAATGTTATCCGAAAGATTATAACCGAATTTTATTTCATCTCTTACAAAATTATAAATCGCTTTTATCCTTGAAATCATATCAAGTTGATTCCATTCGCTCTCGTTGACTAATTTCTGAATCGAATCGTGAGAATAGTCAAGAATTTTAGTCTCTTTAAGGTAATTGTTCATATTGCTTTTTTACACTACAAAGATGGACAGCAACAATAAAACAAACTTGTATAAAGTGGCTATTTTAACGATGACAAAAATTTTGGCGTGAGTCCAAATGTCTCTTTGAATGTTCTGCTGTAATGAGAACTATCTGTAAATCCAAACTGATGTGCAGTTTCGGTAATCGAATGTTCTTTTAAGTAAGGTAATGACTTTATGAGTTTATTCCAAAGTTGGTACCGTCTGAAATTAAGATTTGTTTTCTCTTTGAAAAGATGTAAAAAACGTGCTTCGGAAAGAAAACAAATATTCGCAATTTCTTTAAGCGATACAATTCGGTCAAAATTTTGTTCTAAATATTGAATTGCTTTGTAAATTCTCTCGTCTTCAAAGTGATTTTTAAGTTCACATTCGCATCGGAAGTTTACGAAATAATTGTTGATCTTATTCGTCAAATTGATAAAGTCAGAATCATTTTGTGAATAATCTGCAAAAATTTCTACAAGTTGTTCAAAGTCTTCATCCAAACTCGTAATCTTAATGTTTCTGTATTTATTGTATAATTGATGACCTATACTACTAATCGGGTTTATAAGAATAATCAACGAAGTTTCATTACTTTTAAATTGGTGTAGTACATTGCTGTTAATGAAACAAGTCGAGTAAGAATTTTGGTTATCTTTCTCTTCTGTGATTTTAATTTTTCCCTGTGAAGCAACACTGATTTGCAAAGCAAAATGTTTATGCAAAACGTTGTCGTTAAACTGTCCAACGAACACTCCCATTGTTCTTTCGATATGTATTTTATTTTGAGCGGTGTCGTTCATTGAAATGGCGGGTGACAATTGTATTTGCGAAATCAATATACAAACTATTTTTTAAAGCGTTTTACTAAATGAACTGATCGTAAAATCAGCGAATTATTAGTATTTGATAAATGAAATTTATTTGAGAATCACTATGTTTGAGAAGATCAAATTACAGTATTATGCAGAAGCTAATAAATTCTAAAGATGGGACGCTTATAAACTACGATATTTCAGGGAATGGTACAACAGCATTGGTTTTTGTTCACGGCTGGTTAGGAAATCTCCGATGGTGGGACTATCAAGAACAATATTTTAATGATAGCTATACGGTTATTCGGCTAGATTTAGGTGGTCATGGGAAATCAGGTAAAGAGAGAAAAACATACACACATACTGACTACGCGGAAGATATAATTACTGTGGTTAATGATTTAGATAGTAAAGACATTATACTTGTCGGACACTCAATGTCTGGGCCATATGTTCTGGAAGCCTCACTCAAACTAGCCGCTGTTAAAGCTGTGGTTCTAGTGGATACAATTAAGGACCTGGACAAAATTTTTACTCCTGAACAAGCTGAGAAATTAATGTTTAGTAGTTACAGACAAGATTTTAAATTGGCTGTAAAAGAGCTACTTCCACAATTCCTATTTGTAAAAGAAACTCCAAATGATGTAAAATTGCGATTACAAGAAGAATTTCTAGAAAACTCTGGTGAATTTGCTTCAATTGTTTTGGAACCATTATATAAAGTTGATGTCCAAAAATTAGCTAAAAAAATAACTATTCCAGTAAGAGCAATTAATTCGGACGCAAATCCTACAAGTATAACAAACAACCAAAAATATTTTAAAGATTTTGGCTGTAAAATTATACAAGGGACCGGACATTATCCAATGCTAGAAAAACCTGAAGGTTTTAACTTATTACTTGAGGAAGTACTTCAAGAATTTAAATCTTAAATATTTGTAACCTTTTTATGGTCATCAATATTCAATAAGATAAACTAACTATAGGATATAAACTTAGCAAAAGCAATTAGTTACTCTAATTGCTTTTTATTATACCTTAAATCGGTAATGAAAATCTAAATAATTTGCAAATTAAGTGGCATAAGAAAGAGAAGGCTTTTTAAGAATAAAACGGATATTACGCCTCACATTTATCTGAATACCGTTAGTTTTAACAGAGGTGCAGAATCTAATTAACAGGAAAAATGGAAAATTACAATCAATATATGCTTGAATGCATAGAACTGGCAAAACAGGCTCTGGAAAAAGGAAATCCGCCAGTAGGTTCTGTCTTAGTTTTTGAAGATAAAATTATTGGCAAAGGTATCGAATCGGGAAAATCAAGTGGAGATATTACGCAGCATGCTGAGATTTTAGCAGTAAAAGATGCGTTGAAAAGTGTTTATCGAGATATTTTAGAAAAATCGGTTATGTTTACCACGCACGAACCATGTATAATGTGTTCCTATCTTATCAGACACCATAAAATTGCGAAATTGGTTTTTGGAGTTTCCGTTCCATTCGTTGGTGGGCAGTCTTCGGAGTTTAAAATTCTTGAAACGGAAAATGTTCCGAAATGGGGAAATAGACCTGAAATTGAATCGGGAATTTTACAACACGAGTGCGAGATGTTGAATCAACAATTTATAGAATATCTTTCGAAGCAAAAATAACTAAAAACTTATCTAACCATTTACGACTTCTCCTCCATTGGGATGTAAAACTTGACCGCTCATAAAATGTGAATCTTCGCTAGCTAGAAATAGAAAGCTTGGCGCAATTTCATTAGGCATTCCTGCCCTGTTCATTGGAGAGTCGCTTCCAAATTCGGCGTTCTTTTTAGGATCAAAAGATGATGCTATCAATGGTGTCCATACCGGACCTGGAGCAACAGCATTGACCCGAATTCCTTTAGCTATAAGATTTGCTGACAAGCTCCGTGTAAACGAAATTATTGCACCTTTTGTTGCAGAATAATCGATTAACTTTGGACTGCCTCGATAGGCAGTCACCGAGGATGTATTAATTATGCTTGCTCCCTTCTTAAGATACGGTATGGCATACTTCGTAACCCAGAAATAGGAAAAGAAATTATTCTGAAAAGTCTTGATTAACTGCTCAGTGGAAATTTTTTCAATTGATTCTGTTTCCCAGTGAAGCCCCGCATTATTAACAATAATATCAATTTTCTTATGCGCTTTTACTGCAATTTCAATGACTTTTTTACAGTGATTTTCTTTTCCCAAATCACCTTTAATCAGCGTACATTTTCGAGAGAACGATTCAACCTCTTTTTTGGTTTGTTTTGCATCTTTTGCTTCACTAAGATAGGCTATAACAATATCGGCTCCCTCCTTCGCAAATAACAGAGCTACAGCTTTGCCGATACCACTATCTCCGCCCGTAATCAATGCTACCTTATTTTTTAATTTTCCTTCTGCAGGATACTTTAACGGAGAAGTGTCAGGAACTGGTACCATATTTATTTCCAGTCCCGGTCGCTTTTGCTTTTGCAACGGTCGAATCTTTTTACTTGCTTCTTTTTTCATGCTACTTCTTGTAAATAATTATAAGCAATTGCTGATTTCCAGTCCTACTTCTATTCGACTGTAAAACAAATAGTCCTTCTACCGAAGAACTATTTATTGTATATCAAGAAATCAAGAAGGCACCTTTCTTGATTTTTCTCTTTCCCAAACACGGTGGCCTTTCATTACCGCTATAAAATCGGCTGTTAAATTGTCCTTGCTTTCGAAAATAACGCCTTTATCTTTTTTAATAAATGACTGTTCAGCTAAGCCTTCAGCATCTTTGGCAAATGCAAGGGCCTTACAGTGTCGGTAGCCTTCATTGATAAAATGGAGATAATCGGCATTTTGCGCAAGAGTCTTTACTGATTCGCCTGCTGGTGTGAAGAATGCATCGTAACAAACTGAGGCCTCTGTAAGATAGGAATGTTGGATATCTTCTTCTGCCCCTTCCATGAACCGGATCTTTCCGACATGAGATGCAATTAACACGGCCTGCGCTCCTTCGCTTTCAAGTGCTGTTTTCATTTTATCTATGGAAGATTTGCTGGCTCCATTATCAACAAGGAAAGCGATCTTCCTGCTCTTGATTGTACCCTCGCCGTCTTTTACTTTCATACTCAAAGCAGCAGACTTGTCAACTTCTGGTTTGACTGGTTTAAGAGGATATTGAGGATGGTTCTGCCGTGCGAATTTGAGGGTTAATGGATCGAGTTCTTTTGGCGGAGTAAGCCCGAGGTTTGTACCGACATTTTTTGCTAATCCCTGGTCTATCTGATTCAAAATAGCCAGTTCTCGCTTTCGTATATTGACATCATTTACTTTCGAAAGCTCAAAACTCAGGGCATTGACCATGTGATCCTGTTCTTCTGGGCTCTGTGAATTAAAAAATAGTCTCGCTTGTGTAAAGTGGTCTGCGAAGGAATCTGAGCGGGCCCTAATTTTCGAGCCATCAATAGGTTGCTTATGGGATTCAAATCCTACCCCATCATTGAGCATTGCATGATAAGGACAGCCTGCAGCTTTACTATTGGGGAAATAACTCACAGCACCTTTAGGAATCTCAGACCGCGCAAAACCATCTTTTTGGTTATTATGTTTGCCGGTCACGGGACGATTGATAGGAAGCTCATGGAAATTCGGACCACCTAATCGATAATTTTGGGTATCCATGTACGAAAATATTCGCCCTTGCAAAAGCGGATCATCCGAAACATCTATGCCTGGCACTAACCTTCCGGGGTCGAAAGCGGCTTGTTCGGTCTCTGCAAAAAAATTCTCTGGATTGCGATTTAGTGTCATGGTTCCGATAATCTGAACAGGCACCAGTTCCTCTGGGATAATCTTTGTCGCATCAAGAATGTCAAACGAGTATTTAAATTCATCGGCCTCAGGAATCAATTGAACGCCGAGATCCCACTGCGGAAAATCGCCCCTTTCAATAGCTTCATAGAGATCTCTTCGATGAAAATCAGCATCAAATCCTGAGATTTTTTGAGCTTCGTTCCAAGCGACTGAATGTACTCCTAATCTCGGTTTCCAATGAAATTTAACGAATGTGCCTTTACCTTGAGCATTCACAAATTTAAATGTATGGACACCAAAACCTTCCATCATCCTTAAACTTCGGGGTATGGCACGATCTGACATCGTCCACATGATCATGTGTGCAGATTCGGGCATCAGTGATACAAAATCCCAAAAGGTGTCATGTGCAGATGCCGCCTGCGGCATTTCGTTATTTGGCTCTGGTTTTACCGCGTGAATGAGATCTGGAAAATTCATCGCATCCTGAATAAAAAAAACTGGAATATTATTCCCCACAAGATCGTAATTGCCTTCTTCGGTATAAAATTTAACAGAGAAACCTCGTACGTCTCTAGCAAGGTCGGTAGAACCTTTGAAACCTGCTACTGTGGAAAATCTTGTAAAAAGAGGTGTTACTGTTCCTTTTTTTAAAAATGCTGCGCTTGTATATTGAGATACGTCAGCGGTCGCTTCGAAAATTCCATGGGCTCCTGATCCACGCGCGTGAACGACACGTTCTGGTATACGTTCGCGGTCAAAATGCATCAGCTTATCAAAATAAATATGATCCTGTTGTAATGATGGCCCCCGCTCACCCGCCTTTAATGTATTGTTGTTGTCGGAAATAGGAACACCATCATTGGTGGTCATAATCTGCTCTGAATTGTCCACTAAATGCTGATCTATCTCAGCAGTTTTTAAATTCTTTTCTTTTTTCATATCCAATGCTGTTCTGGTTTGATCCATCAGGTGAACAAGACCAAAGTCTGAAAAGTTTGGCAGGTATTTACATTTGCCAGGATTACCGACAATTCTGACGCTATGGTCTTGGAGATGACGTTTTTGATTATTTGCCAAAAGGCATGTATATGATCATTCTGGTTGAATAATCACAAAGTGTACAAACTCAAATTCATTTTTTATATCCTCACGAATCCGGCGTATCGCCTCGGTGATTTCCTCTGTGTCAAGATGATCTTCAAAATCAATAATAAGCATCAATACAACGTACTCTGGCGATTGATAAGTGGATAGTATGTTTTTAGTTTTTACAACAGCCGAATCCTTTTCGGCAAGCTGGGCGATTTTCAATCTTGTTTCTGAAGCAATTCCCTCTCCCATTAATAAGCTTCTGCTTTCTCTAGCCAATATAAAGGATACAAAAACCAACAACAAGCCTACGATTACTGAAGCTAGGCCATCTAATTCAGGAATCTGCAAGTAATGACTTAGTCCCATGAGTACCATAACGATTATTAACCCTGCCACAGCTGCACCATCTTCAAAGACCACAAGGAAACTGGAAGGATCTTTACTCTTAATAATTGCATCCCACCAACCCATGCCATTGCGGGTTTTATTGAATTCTTTTAAAGCAATAAAAAAAGAAGTTCCTTCAAAAATTAAGGAGAATATGAGCACAATATAATTCCAAAAAGGATCGCTCATTAATTCGGGTTCCATGATATGAGCTATACCCTGGTAAATAGATAATGCACCACCAAGCCCAAAAATCAGAATGGAAACAACAAAAGACCAAAAGTATAGTTCTTTACCATAACCAAAAGGATGGGACTGGTCGGGTGGCCTCTTACTTCTTTTTAAGCCATAAAGTATGAGCAATTGATTTGCAGTATCTACCGTTGAGTGAATACCCTCTGAAATCATGGAGGAACTATTTGTAAATGCTCCCGCGATGAATTTAGTTAATGCAATTAATACATTCGCCGCGAGTGCACTGTATATTGATTTTTTATTACTGGTTTTTAATTCCGGATTATCCATGGAGGTTTAAATGCATTTATTTGGTATATTTTTCAATTACTTTTTTAAGATCAATACCTTTACCAAGGACAGGCTTAAAAATATCACCTTCGCTATTCATCCTTTCTAACGTAATTCTGTTCCACTTGGTTTCCCGCCAAAGGGTTCCGGGGTTTTCTCTTCGGTACGCTTTTGCCGATATTTAGCTAATTCCGTAACTGTATCTTTAGGGGATCTATTTCTAGCTGTTTTTCCTTTTTTTGATTTATTATCGGCCATGATCGGTATTTTAAAAATTAATATATTGGTAAATAATAAAATGCATATTACGCTACCAGTTAATTCGATTTTGATATAGCACAAAACTCAATACGAAATGGTTTTCTCTCATTTAGCAAATTGCTTTTTATGGCCTGATAAATATTAATCTGAACAATATTGGAGTGCGAAAGGTTTCGCTAACAGGATTGTACCAAACCTTAGAAGAGAATATCGCTTTCGCTTTTATATGATAACAGTTAAATATCTTTTATTGAACTAAAGTGGTTTGGGCTGGGTTATCTATGCAATAACACTTAAAATTTTTATTATGGCAACTACGAAATCTGTACCGGCAAAAAATGCCACAAAAAAACCTTCTGGTAATACCGGAAAAATGAAAGACAGTGAATTCCACGAGTTTTTCGTCGATGAACTAAAAGACATTTATTGGGCCGAGAAACACTTAGTGAAAGCTTTACCCAAAATGCAGAAAGCGGCAACTAGCGAAAAACTCGCTGCTGCTTTTGAAAAGCATACCAAGGAAACTCAGAAACATATAGAAACTCTTGAACAAGTATTTGAGCAATTGGGAGAAAAAGCTGTTGCTAAAAAATGTGACGCTATGCAAGGACTACTTGATGAGGCCGATTCGATCATTTCGGACACAGAAAAGGATACTTTTACCAGGGACGCAGGCCTCATCCTTGCAGCACAGAAAGTAGAACACTACGAGATCGCTACTTACGGTACTCTTCGCACATTTGCAGAAACGATGGGACACGACGATGTTGCTACACTGCTCCAAAAAACCTTAGACAATGAGAAGGATACCGACGAGGCATTAACAGGGATAGCAGGCGGTTTCGTAAACGACAAGGCTGCACAAGAATAGTTGAAATACAGCAAAAACCTTGGCCAACAGCTAAAGGCATTTTACGAAAACAATGCGAGGTATATCGTTGTTATTTATATTCTCAACTATATTAAGTAAAATTCATGTGTGAAGGTCGGGCTTGATAATCCGACCTTCATTAATTTTTAGCAAAAGCCGAAAATTAGAATTCCAGAAATGAGCCGCCTTTAAGACTCGTCTTTCGTGTTCTTCACAAGACTTATTCCTGATGAGAAGAAAATAAGCGCCAAAATGCCGACTACTGCCAAATTCGTATAGGCATTACTTTTCATGATCAGTTCATAGCCGGTATAGATTAGTCCTACAATACCCAATACTGTGAGAATAGTTCCAAATATTCTTTTTACGTTCATGATGAATATATTATTTTTTTGAATCCTTTTTGCCTGAAAATTTTCTATTTCACCCTCAAGCTCCTGCTTTTAATTACTGATATAACACGTCTCAAAAACAAATAGATTGCTTTTGCAAAATAAATTATTGGATCGCCAAAAAAACAAAAATGGTATACGACTGTTAAAATTATCGCAGATCAAAATTCCAAAATTTATGATCTGAGATAAGATCACTATAACTTTAACTTTCAATTTGTAAGATTATGAATGGTATTATTTTTCATGGTACTGAGATTCATTATGGCGGCATAGCTGAGTTCTTATTCAGCCCGGAAATTGGTTATAATGCGATGCCAGCGATTATCGAATTCCTCGGTGGCGAAAAAGCCTATGCCGAAATTATCCACGCTCTTCCTTCAGAGATCACGATTACAGTGGGTGAACATTCAACCGGGAAGGAAGAGAAAGTCCCCCAGGAAACCTGGCTACTTCGCTATGATAAAAAAGAGGACAATTGGAAAATAGTTGAAAAGCTGCAGCCGGGATGAACCTTCGTCGGAGTGCAATCATATTCAGTTGATGAACATACGATTTCCGCAAAGGAACTATTGCTTTGAAAGTATACGAAAGAAAGGCTGACCTTAAAAAGTCAGCCTTTCGCAAAAATCAAACTAAACTGAAACGTTAGCGCTTGTTTTATTTATTGGGATTGTCAATTTAACCGGTAGACCTTAAGCTGTTTTTGCAGCTTTTTTCTTACCATATGGATTCGAGTTTTTATTGTACCTTCTGGCATATCAAAATAGGATGCAATTTCATGGTATTTATAACCATCTAAAAACAAACGGAAAATTTCATAGTTTTCTGCCGTTAAGCTGTTCATCGCACGTTCGATATCTTCGGCCATAAACTTATTGATCCCTTTGTTGAGTTCTGTTGTATTTGTACTTTCCAAGACCACATATTGATCTTGAATCTCGGTGCTACGCTTTGCTTTTCTATACTTATTGATGTAAGTATGTTTCATAATTACATATAACCAGCTCATTAGCTTCGGATGCTGAACAAAATTGTCTATGGACTTCAATGCGCGTATCCACGTTTCTTGGATCAGGTCTTCCTTTTCATCCGGATCAGCTGTAAATTTAGCAGCAAAATGATGAAGTAAACTTCTTTTTTCGTTGATGAGTACATTTAAATTGTGGTTGTTCATAACTTATCCTCTTTCTTTATTCAACTGATTGTTTAAAATGATTTTACAAGAAAAGGATAACAAGAAGAGTGCTAATTTTGAGGGCCAATTTGCACGTAAAATAAATAGCATTGCTAGCGGTAAAAATACGTTGTCCTTATTTACAAAGCCTATTAAGCAAATTTTAATGGATTTTTGCACTTAATTTTAAATACAGATAAAAAAATAAGCAAATAATAAAAAAAGACAATAGGGTATTTATATATGGGGAAATGTTATAAATACGTTTATTCTAAAGTGTTATTTGCAAACCAGTTTGGTGTTCGGTCGCTGAAAACTGTACACCTTATTAATAACTAACAACTAACGATTGATAACGAACAACTAACGTTTAAATTTTATCCATTCAAACCATAATCCATCGAAGGCTGTTCTACTGCAAAAACACATATATTATGGGAAATTTATTATATATCATTGCTGTTATTTTAGTCATTATTTGGGCGTTTAGTTTCTTTGGAGGTTATGCTACAGGGAATATAATTCACGTTTTATTGGTTATCGCCATTATTGTCGTTCTGTTACGTGTCATCCGAGGAGCTGCTTAACGCGATATAAAAACCTGATGTATGGTATATAAATTTTTTATATACCATACATTTAGATAGAAATATAGACCTGACCTGACCAGGGCTTTAGCGATGCGACAGTGATTTGAGCATAATCAGTATCTGACAAAACCGCGGCATTCATTTCATTCGTATTAAATATCATTTTCCATTGCAGATCCTCAGGCAGCGTTACCTGTTGTACAGTGGCAGAAAAATTCATCAGTACAACTAAAGAACTATTGTTTTTTCTCATCGATAAGATAAGTACTTTTTGATCTGGGAGACATTTAGCCGTCATTTCATCGCGCTGTATATTTTTCAGCACAGGATTGGTTTTACGGAATGCTATCAGGGATCTATAATAAGATAAATGTTTCTGATGGACTTCGCTATCCTGTTCGTCCCAATTCAAAACGGTATTCCTAAATGTCGTCTCGTCCTGCGGATCGAGAAATTCTGAATCTTCAAAAAAATCTTCAAACTCTTTTTTCCGTCCCTCTCTCACCTGCTCTACAAGTTTGGGGTCACTATGACTGGTAAAATAGGGAAAAGCTCGTCTTGTACCCCATTCTTCTCCCATGAACAGTAAAGGAAGATACGGTGATATGAGCACGGCAAAAGCCATAAGTCGCGTAACTTCTACAGGATAGAGTGAAGCCGCGCGATCGCCCATCATCCTATTGCCGACTTGATCATGATTCTGGCAGAAAACTATAAAGTGATCCCCTTTGATACCGAGAGTGTCCGTTCCAAAGAATTTTTCCCGATGGGGAGAATAGTTGCCATCGAATACATATGCTTTTTCATAAGCTTTTGCGAGATCGGCCAATCCATTAAATTCCTCATAGTACCCTTTTTTGGGTTCGCCCACGCTTACTCTTAAAGAGTGGTGAAATTCATCTAGCCATTGTGCGTCCATCCCGAAACCATTTTTCGCCAATGGGTCTAAAAATCGTCTATCGTTGAGATCGCATTCAATAAATAGAAAATGGTTTTTTTCGGATTTAGCAATAATTTCATCCGTTTCCTTACGAATTTGCTGAAGGATATGAACAGCGTTAAAATCCTTGATTGCATGTACTGCATCCAAACGCAGCGCATCGATATGAAAGTCTTCAAACCACATGCGTACATTGTTCAGTACCAGATCCCGCTGTCCATGACAATAGCTATCGTCATAATTCAGCGCATTACCCCAAGGCGTATGGTATTTCTCGGTAAAATATGGGCCATAATTCGAGAAATAGTTTCCCTCCGGACCGAGATGATTATAGACGACATCCAAAATTACCGCAATATTGGCCTCATGACAGGAATTCACAAGCCTTTGGAATTCCGAAGCGCCACCATAGGAATGCTGCACTGCAAAAGGAAAAACACCATCGTAGCCCCAATTTCTCTCACCAGGAAACTGTGCAACAGGCATAATTTCAATAGCAGTGATCCCCAAATCTTTCAGATAGGGAATCTTTTTGATAACACCATCAAAATCATGGGATGAGGTAAATGTTCCTACATGAAGCTCGTAAATAATAAAATCAGACAATGCTGGAGCCCGATAGTCTTTATCGGTCCAAGAAAAAGTGAGATCAACGACTTTTGAGGGACCATGTACACCTTCTGGCTGGGAGAGCGAAATCGGATCCGGCAATTCGTTGCCATCGACACTGATCCAGTATAAATCTCCAGCTGCTAATAAATCAGTCTCTGCGTACCAATAACCATATTGCTGGGGCTTAAGCGCGATCTCCATATCTTTTTGATAAAATCGGCAAAGCACATTCGTTGCCATTGGTGCCCATACGCGAATCTGCCAAAGGTCACCATTGCGACGAATACCCAATTGTTCAATTCCTGTCTTGCTCATCAGTATCCCCCACTTTATTGTGATTGAAATAAAAGTATGGAACGTGAGGGCACTAAAATAGAATCTCCTGCTGAATAGTTTCCAAAGCTTTCTATCGTATCATTATTCGTATCTAAGATCTTGAACCAACCAGCCCCATAATTTTCACCGGGAAGCGTGTAGGTTACATCTTCCCAATACGCATTAAATATCAGGTAAAAATTAGCATCCACGATTTTCTTTCCATTGGTATCTACTGATCTAATTGCCGCACCGTTTAAAAACACAGCGAGTGAGCGCGCATAGTCTTCCTGCCAGTGATGATCATCCATCTCAGATGCATCTGGAAGAAACCATACGATATCTTCAACACCTGTACCGCGGATAGGCAATCCTTGAAACCATTTGCGACGACAGAATACCGGATGTTCTCGCCTAAAATGGATCAATTTTTTAGTGAAGTCCAATAAAGATAGGTCTACATTGGCCCAGTTGAGCCATGAAATCTCATTGTCCTGACAATAGGCGTTATTATTGCCCTGCTGTGTTCGCCCCTGTTCATCGCCAGCGACAAGCATAGGTACTCCCTGGGAAAGAAATAATGTGACGAGCATGTTTCTTTTTTGTTTTTCTCTCAGGTTATTTACCGTAGAATCCTCTGTGGGTCCTTCTGCCCCACAGTTCCAGGAGCGGTTGTGGCGTTCTCCATCTTTATTATCCTCACCATTAGCTTCATTGTGCTTTTCGTTGTACGATACCAGATCGTGGAGCGTAAATCCGTCATGTGCAGTAATGAAATTTATACTGGCGGAAGGTGTACGATTGTCTCCCCGGTATAAATCGGACGATCCAGTCAGGCGATTAGCAAATTCAGCGATCATACTGTCCGCTCCAATCCAATAATCGCGGATACAGTCACGATACTTTCCATTCCATTCGGCCCAACCGGCAGGGAACTCGCCGACCTGATACCCTCCTTCTCCAATATCCCATGGTTCGGCAATTAGTTTAACCTGTGAGATCACGGGATCCTGATGGATAACGTCAAAGAAAGAGCTCAATTTATCTACGTCATGGAGCTCCCGCGCTAATGCTGATGCCAGATCAAAACGGAACCCATCAACGTGCATTTCCTGCACCCAATAGCGTAAACTATCCATGATCAACCGTAGTACGTTAGGCTGGCGGGTATTTAATGTATTGCCTGTTCCAGTAAAATCCATATAATAACGTGGATCTTCAGCCAAACGATAATATGAAGCATTGTCAATTCCTCTAAAAGAGAGTGTTGGCCCCATTTCATTCCCTTCGCCTGTATGATTGTAAACGACATCAAGGATAACTTCTATCCCTGCACTATGAAGTGCTTTTACCATTTCCTTGAATTCCAAGACCTGTTCTCCATGGGTACCCGAAGCAGAATAGCGTACATCAGGGGCAAAAAAACCAACACTGTTATATCCCCAATAGTTAGTTAGTCCTTTATCTTGTAGGTGACGGTCAGTAATAAAATGGTGTATAGGCAATAATTCAATTGCAGTGATCCCCAGTTCCTTTAAGTAATTTATGGTGACAGGATGCGCCAAGGCAGCGTATGTTCCTCTTATTTGTTCGGGAATCTCTGGATGAGTTGCTGTAAAACCTTTTACATGTGTTTCATAAATCACACTTTGGTGCATCGGTACACGCGGAGGATGGTCGTCCCCCCAATCAAAATGACCGTCTATAACCACGGATTTCGGGACGAAAGGAGCGCTATCAGTTGTATCCAAACTTAAATCGTCCTCTCCTATATTGTACGCAAATAAAGCATCATTCCATTGTACGACACCCGAAATTGCTTTTGCATAGGGATCAATCAGTAATTTATGGGGGTTGAAACGATGTCCCTGGGCCGGATCGTAAGGACCGTGCACGCGATAACCGTACAGTTGTCCTGGTTTAATTCCCGAAACATAAATATGCCAAACTTGATGCGTCTTCTCCGTTATTTTAAATTTCTCGATTTCTTGTTGGTTCGAACTATCATAGAGATAAAGTTCGACAGCTTCGGCATTTTCGGAGAAAAGGGCAAAGTTAACCCCTTCTCCATCGTAAGTTGCGCCTAAAGGATAAGGGCTTCCTGTATTGATTTTTGTTTCCATCTTTATGTTTAACGGTTGTATAATTTTGTATAGTCATTTAATCTCGCCTGAAGTTTTGGAGAAAAAGCTCTTTTCTGCATGCGCCACAACCAATTTCCGGTCGTACTGGCAGGTCGGTTCATACGACATGATCCATCAAGATTGAGGATATCTTGCATCGCAACAATGACTGTATCTGCGACAGAAGCGTAAAGTGATCGTATAAGGACCTCATTTACATTTCCACTGTCAACAATTTGTCCAAAATAGGTATTGATATTTATTTTACCCGATGAATTAAGATCTTCACGATACCAAGAAAGTGTCGTATTATTATCGTGTGTTCCAGGATAGGCAACAGAATTTCTGCAATAATGATGTGGAATATGGGGTGAATGTGCCATATCGTTATCAAAAGCGAACTGTAAAACCGCCATGCCCGGAAAGTTGTATTGATCGCGCAGATCGTATACCTTCGCATCGATGTCTCCAAGATCTTCAGCGATAAAAGGCATGTCATCTAAATGAACTTTTACTTGATCAAAAAAATCCGAACCAGGGCCTGTTGACCAACTTCCATTCTTGGCAGAAGTTTCTTCAAAGGGAACTTCCCAATAGGAAGAAAATGCTCTAAAATGATCAAGCCGCAGCCTATCAAACAGCGCGCAATTGTGTGACAGGCGCTCAATCCACCATCTGTAGCCATCTTTTTTGAGTGCCCCCCAATGGTAAGTCGGCATTCCCCATAATTGCCCCGCTGCATTAAAGTAATCAGGCGGAACCCCAGCAACATTTTTAATAGTACCATTTGCTTTTATTGAAAAATAGTGCGGATTGGCCCAAACATCGGCAGAATCATAGGCAACATAAAATGGGATATCACCGATAAATCTTACTCCATAATCGTATGCGTAGTTTCTTATGGCATCCCATTGTCTGAAAAATAGGTATTGAAACCATTTTTCCTTTCGCAATTCATCTGCGAATTCAATTGCGAAATCGTTAAGTGCAGCGCTGTCGCGATGTTTGTATTGTGTTGGCCACTCATACCAAGGACGATTTCCATGTCTGTTTTTTAGAACTTTGAAAAGCGCATAATCCTTAAGCCACGAAGATTCATGGTCTACAAATTCGGAGAAATCAAGCGCATGTTGAACAGAAAGACGATTAAATGCCTTCTCCAAAAGTTTGTATTTTGTGAAGACTATATCAGCAAAATCTATTGTTTTAGAACTATTTCTTTTTAAAGCCTTTAGTTCCCCTCTTTCCAATAAGCCAAATTCCAGCAATTCGTTTAAATCGATGAATAATGGATTACCTGCTCTACTACTTAGGGTGCTGTAAGGAGAATGGTTTTGCTCAACATCTGTAGGCCCTAAAGGAAGTACCTGCCACCAGCTTTGGCCGCTATAATGCAGTTGTTTAACAAAACGACGAGCTCCGGATCCCAAATCACCAATTCCATAGGATGATGGCAATGAGCTGATATGCATTAAAACACCCGCACTGCGCTTAGGTGGGGTACTTTTGTATTTTAAAATAGCCATTGGAAGATCCCTAAAAATGGCATTCACTGAAATTTCTGTTCCTTCGCCCGCTATGTCAAATAGCATGTGATGCCAGGCCACGGAATGATTTACGGAAAGATGAACGCTCGTATCTGCCCAGTCAAATGAGCCAGTTACGAATTTGGAGATTTTACCGATAGCAGCGAGGTGTAGCGGAAGTACTATGATCATCCAATCATCTCCAGATCTACGCGCGAATGCCAAAATATGTTTACGGTAACGACCGCTTACTTTTAATGGAATATAACTGCTATCTGAGGCAAGTGCAGGATCATGCTTTCTGAGTTTTACCAATTTCTTAACTAACCATAGTTTAATTGTCCCATCGTATCTATTTTGCCATAATTGTCTAATTCGACTGTCGTTGGGCATATTTTCAATAGCCTTCAGCAGATTTTCACTTAATTGATAATCTATCGGTCGTCGATTGTCGGGATCAACAAAACTATGGTTCCAGAGTTCCGACCCCTGGTATATATCAGGTACACCTGGACAAGTAAATTTCAAGATTTGCTGTGTGAGCGAGTTTAAAATCCCGAAATCAACTACCGCTTCAATAAATTGATAAAAGCTCGTAAAAAATGGACGATCTTTATCAAGCAAAAAAGAGGCAAATTCCCGAACAGCGTCTTCATAGATTAAATTTGGATTTTCCCAGCTCGAGCGCTCTTTCCCTTCGCGTAGATACTTAACCAAGTAGTCCAAAAAACGTTTTTCAAAGGCGACATAAGCTTCTTCATCCTGTTTTTCCATTGGAAAAGAGGCTACCAGCGACTGATAAATAAAATATTCATCATTCGGATGTGGGAGGTCTTTTCGATATTCATTCCAAACCACATCTTGCCAAATCTGAACCTGTTTAACCCATTTCTGAGCCATAGCGGTGAGGACTAATAAGCGACTTCGCGAATCCTCACCACGTTTGGTATCGTGTGTAGAACTTGCATTGATGGACAGTGGCCAAAATTTTTGCCTTTCCTGCATTAATTTGTGGAATTTCTTTTTACTTAGCCCCCAGTTATCCGGATGATCGCCGACTTCATTGTGTCCTATAAAACGGTTGTATGTATACATTAACGTATCTTCCACACCCTTAGCCATTACCGGGCCGGCCAACTGCATACATCGGAGAAAAAAATCAGCCACAGCAGTATGGCTCAGCGATTTTGAATCTACCTGTGCTTGCTCAAACAGTTCTCGAAATTGATTAACCAGCTTTTGATCGAGCTCGGGCTTTCGGGTCAACTTTTTAAAAAGAGAAGACAGCAGATCAAAATTGTTTGCCAACAGTGGAAAGCTTTCTTCATATAATCGATAAACAGGGAAAAATCCCAAAAAAGAGCTTAGAATATCTCTTAAAGGACCTAGCTTATTCGGACTTTTAACTGCTAAAAGAGATGCCAATGACCGGGCTAGGTTATTAAGCTCGCCCTGCATGTGCTCATTGAGAATTATGCTCTTTTTTCCATACTGTTGTTTTTTAATGGATAGATTTTCTCCAATAACTTTTCTATAATACTTATCTAATATATTCTTTCCCGATTTACAGGAGCAAACATTATTGGAAACCGACAAAAAATCGTAGCCTGTTGTACCCTGTATAGGCCATTCGAGTGGAAGTTTCTCCCCCTGTTCAAGTATTTTTTCAGCAACTATATAAGTTTGTGGACCGATTAATTTCCTCAAATTAAATAAATAGTCAGTAGGCTTATAAAGTCCATCAATATGATCAATCCTTAATCCGTCAATCAGTTCTTCATCGACAAGCTTTTTTATCAGCTTATGGGACTGCTCAAATACATTTTTGTCTTGTACATTTAAACAAATCAATTCATTGACCGTAAAAAAACGTCTAAAATTTATACGTTGATTTGTAAACCACCAAGGACAAAGCTCATAACTCTGACTAGCCACCAGTTCGTGAATACTTTCCAGATTATTATTAAATTGGTAAAGGACATGCTTTAATTTCTCATTGGGAAGGTTCTTAAAAATATCGGCACGCAGCTGTCTCCATTCCTCGACATCTCCATTAGCTTGAGCTGTATTTATTTGAACCAGAAGTCCACTAAAATCCGATTGGCTCTCTTTTAAATAATCATTAAGGACGAAAAAATAGGATTCAGGCGAAAGTGGATAAAGGTTTTCCTGATAAGAAAGATGAAGACTATCATCTGAGAAAACGACAGCAATTTCTTGGTTTGAAATCGTTTCGCCTAAAATCTTAGACAAGATAGGCACCATTAACTTTCCTTTCTCGAATAAATTGGAACTATAGCAGGTATCAAAAAAATGGCTAAATTTTGATGTCTGTCCAAATTCGAGCAGATTCATTAGCCATTCATTCGAGGGATGAAACGCCATATGGTTAGGAACAATATCCTGTAACCATTTGATATGATATTCACTTAGCTCTTTTTTAATGGATCTCAGCTCGTCCAGCGTACCAAGCTCACTATTTATTTTATTCAAATTTGTGCCGTCATAACCATGCATACTCCCTGGTGTTGACTGAAAAATAGGTGCAGCATAGATTGTATCGATGCCCAGATCTCTTAAGTAAGGAATAATTCTCTTGAAATCCGAAAAGTTAAATTCTTTATGAAACTGAATTCTGTAAGTAGTGTTTGGCGTATTTATGGATACATTTCTATTCATCTGCATGGCTCGCTGAATTTCATTTTAGATCAGAACGCCGGCCAGCAATTTTAGTTCATATGAATTTCAAAAAAGAAAGATGGAAAAAGGTCCAAGAATTCTGAAAATACTGCAGTAAAAAAATAATTTAAAATTAAAACGAATCTTTTTGAGCTACGTTCTAACTATACTTCTTCAATAATTGCAGTTTTAAACTAATATAAAATGAAAAAAATAGGAATTACGTTTTCTGCTTTTGATCTGCTCCATGCAGGTCACATTAAAATGCTCGAAGATGCCAGAGAACATTGCGACTTTCTGATCTGCGGCCTACAAACCGATCCAACACTTGATCGTCCAGAGAAAAACAAGCCAACACAATCTGTATTTGAACGCTATATGCAATTAAAGGCATGTAAACATGTAGATATGATTATTCCATATGCAACAGAACAGGATCTGGAAGATGTATTACGTTCGTTCAAAATACATGTGCGGATCTTAGGCGATGAATATATGGATAAAGCATTTACAGGAAGGCAATATTGCGAAGAAAAAGGAATAGAATTGTATTTCAATAGACGAGAAAACAGGTTTTCGAGTTCTTCTTTACGCCGAATAATTGCATCGAAAGAAAGAGCCAGTCCGGGTTCAGTCGTGAACATAAATGAGGGAGTTAACTACGCCTTAAAGCGTATAAATGCATAAACTAATAATGAATATATGAACGTAGGTATTATTTTCGGCGTATTCGACATGTTACATGTGGGCCATATTGTTGCACTACAGGAAGCTAAGAGCAAATGTGATTATTTGGTTGTAGGACTTAAAACCGATTCAAACATACAGAATGCTGAATCCCAAGATGCAGCACAAACAATGGTCGAACGGTTTATCAAATTGGAGGGTTGTCAATTTGTTGATGAAATTATTCCCTTTGAATCAGATAAAGACATCACGGATATGCTTCAGTCGCTGCCCATTCACAAGTATTTTATAGGTGAAGAATATAAATTGGTTGATTTTTCAGGAAAGGATTATTGTATCTCGGAAGGAATCGAAATATGCTATACCAAAAACAAAAATAGGTTTTCGAGCCAATCACTTCGTAAAACTGTAAGTGATAAAGAAGCCGAAAAGGGAGAAAATGCTTTTCAGCACAAATCTGAGATGCTATCCCTAAATCAACGTATACCTCAATTTTAAAGGTAGCATTATATCGGTAGCGATAAGTAGAAAGCTTGTAAATAACAATAATATCGTTAGGTATGGAAAAAATCAATATTGGTATTATTACGAATTTGAGAAAGCTACTATTCGCCTACCGTATACTTTTTTCTGAGCATATACAAAGTCCGGCAAATATTGTACTTGAATCAACATCTATTGATTCTATCAGCAGCAATTCTTACGTCAATGAAAGGCCAGAATTGCTGCTGATAGATTATCGCCTCGTATTTAAAGACACGGCACTTTTCTTTTCGTTTGTAAATTATTTTTATCCCGACACGGTCATTTTACTTATTGTACATCAAACTTTTCTTGGGGAAGCAAAGCGATGTACAAATTATGTTCACTCGGTTTTATCCCCTAACCTGGACATTAAACAACTTTTTATGCTTATAAGAAATTCAATTTTACAGTCTAACATTGTTAAACAGTGAACTCACTTTTTTTAAACTAGATCATAATTCACAAAGAGTTAGATAATCATTTTTTATAAAAAAATAGATGTGTATTGGCTCTAAACTCACCAAATTTCCATTGAAATAAATGTGGTGGCTAAGACATTACCTGCATCTTCTTCTCATAGCAGGTAGAACCATCACCAAGTAAATCTACATAACTCCCCTATATCGCTACAAACAGTGGTGCCGATAGCAATATGGGCAGCTATTGAAATGTTGTAATTACAAAACACCCGATCCCTTGGTTTTAAATATTCGTTTTTTTTGGAAACACACTTTTGATTACTGACATTCAATTGTCACAGACCAGATTTAAATTTGCCTCATGACAATTTTATCAAACAATAAAAACATGAGCGACATAACATCCGATGCAGCATCCGATCAGATCGATTTTCCAAAGCCTACGCTGATTTCAGTTAATAATGTGGTATTAGAAGTATTTGAAGCAGGAAGACAAAATTCGGGGAAACCGATTATTCTCTGTCACGGTTTTCCGGAACACGCATTTTCCTGGCGTTATCAGATACCAGCTCTGGTCGCAGCAGGTTACCACGTAATTGTCCCCAATCAACGGGGCTATGGTAACTCATCCTGCCCGACCGAAGTAACGGATTATGATATAAAGCACTTGACGGCTGACCTTGTCGCGCTACTTGATCATTACGGATACGAGAATGCCACCTTTGTTGGTCATGACTGGGGTGCCAATGTGGTATGGAATTTAGCTCTATTGTATCCTGAACGGGTAAATAAAATAATAAACTTAGCGCTGCCTTATCAGGATCGCGGAGAACAACCATGGATTGAATTGATGGAAATCCTATTTGGAGAAGACTTCTACTTTGTTCATTTCAATAAGCAAACCGGAATTGCAGATGCTATAATGAATGAAAATGTACACCAGTTCCTGCGTAACATATTTCGCAAAGATATCCCTCCCGCTCCCCCTGCTCCCGGCATGCTAATGATCAATCTCGCAAGAGCAGTAGAACCCGTTGGGAAGCCTTTAATGGACAAAACCGAACTGTCTGTATTTGTTTCGGTCTTTGAATTATCTGGATTTACTGGCGCCATAAACTGGTACAGAAACCTTGATCGAAACTGGCACCTGATGGCGGATATCAAGCCGCTCATTCATCAACCGACGCTGATGATATACGGAGAACAGGATACGATTCCAAAGTCTGAAAATCTTAAAAATATCGTTCCCAATCTGGACATTGTCAGTCTGGATTGTGGTCACTGGATTCAACAGGAAAAACCGGAGGAAACAAACCGTTCAATTTTAAAATGGTTAGCCCAACAAAATGTACAATAAGGATATAGATACCTATTGTCCGCAAAACCAAACAGATTGGAGACAATGGTTGGATGAAAACCATCTGTCCAGACAGTCTGTTTGGCTTGTCTTTTATACAAAAAAGTCGGATATTCCTTCATTAAGTTGGAGTGAGGCCGTTGACGAAGCACTTTGCTTCGGCTGGATTGACAGCACAAGAAAGACGATTGACGATTCCTCTTACACGCAATTTTTTACCAAACGTAAACCAAAAAGCAACTGGTCAAAAATCAACAAAGAAAAAGTTAAGCAACTCAGTGAAAGTGGGCGAATGACAGAGGCGGGTTTAGCATGCGTAGAAGTTGCAAAACAAAATGGATCATGGACAATTTTAGATGAAGTTGAAGATCTGATCATTCCAAATGACTTAGAAATTGCTTTCGAAAAACATACTGGCTCGAGAGATTATTTTCTAAGTCTGAGCAAATCAACAAGAAAAATAATATTAGGCTGGATTATCCTCGTCAGAAAACCGGAAACTAGACAAAAGCGCATAGCTGAGGTTGTAGAAAGTGGAGCACTACATCTAAAACCAAGACATTTGCGGTAGAGAGATAATTATATGCTAATAGAAGATTTGTTTTAACATGATTTTCCATGTCTCACTGTATGATTGGCGCAAAAACAATACATCCTTTTATTTTAGCTATCGAAATGTCAGAAGTAAGAGATTAATCTTATAATAAAAAAGCTTCGAGAACAATTCTCGAAGCTAAACCACTATTTAGTATTTCAAAAATCCAGAGAGATGGAACGGACTTAAGAAATTAAGCTTTTTTTATTCATTATTACTTGTTTGGTTGTTGTGGATACCCAGTTGTATAACGTTCACCAACAATCTTTACCGAAGACAGTTTTTGGGTCAGTTCTTTAAATTCTTTCGCCGAAAACTGATAATCAGCTGACCATAAATTTTCCTGGAGGTGTGCCAGTTTCGTTGTGCCAGGTACTGGAACGATAAAAGGCTTATTTGACAAAAGCCAGGTTAAAGCTACTTGTGCGACGGTTATACCGCGATGATCGCCAAACTCCTTCAGTATATCAATGATCCCCCAATTTGCAATGATATTTGCTGGCTCATAGCGCGGTAGTGAAGTCCTGTTGTCATTAGCAGGATTGTATGTTGTCCGCTCATTGATATAACCGCTGATCAGTCCGCGGCTCAAAGGACTATAAGGAACAAACCCTATTCCAAGGTCTTCACATAAATCAAGAACGCCATGCTCCGGATTTCGTGTCATCACTGAATATTCACTCTGTATGGCTGTTACAGGTTGAACGGCATGCGCTTTACGAATGGCATCTAAACCATCTGCACTGGTATTAAAATCCCTTTCACTTAGACCGAAATGTTTTACTTTTCCCTCCGCTATAAGATCTTTTACCGTACCAGCTACCTCCTCCATCGGGATTTTGGGGTCGATACGATGCTGATACAACAGGTCTATATAGTCTGTTCTTAAGTTTTTAAGGGAATTTTCAACAACCTGTCTTATTCTTTTGGGACTACTGTCAAGACCTATTTCAGGTCTGCCGTCTATAAAGCCGAATTTTGTGCACACCAAAATCTCTTTCCGTATAGGTTCCAGTGCTTCCCCGACCAGTTTTTCATTTAATACCGGACCATAGGCTTCTGCCGTATCAAAAAGATTCACTCCTAAATCAGCCGACTTGCGTATAAGCGCTATCATTGCCTTTCTGTCAGGAATAAAACTGCGATGATAGCTCATACCCATACAGCCAAGACCAAGGGCTGATACCTCTATACTGTGAGCACCCTTCCCAAGGACGCGGGTCAGTGACTTCTTTGGCTTTTCTTTTTCGCTGTTGGCAGCCGGAATATCCGTATTGCCAGCCGGAATATTTCCGAATCCTGAAGATGCACATAGTGCTAATCCCGATAATAGTCCTGCTTTAAGGAAATGTCTACGATTGTTGTTCTCCATATCTTTCTATTCGCTAAAAGTTTTATAATTCACTGCTTATCAAAGTTCTTAATATTGACCGAAAGGAGCCTTATACAAATTACTGTATTAACTACCAAAATTACTGATAAAGGCGCAAAGGCAAATTCAAGGCTTAAAATTCTTGCCGGAATGCATTGAATACATACCGAGCATAGCAGAAATAATTAATAATACCATTCCAATAAGCAATATACTATCAAAAGAAATAAAGCCGACCAGGTAGCCCCAACCACCGGACATGATCGCTCCACCGCCAGACAGGGCTATCGATATATTGGAAAATAGCTTAGCATAGTCTTTGGTACCGAAGACTGTACGGACAAGCAGAGCAGTCTCCACGGTCACTGCTGCATATGCCCAACCATAGAGAAAGCCTCCGGCCACCATAAATGCGAGTTCTTTTTTACCAATGAGCAAGAAAGTCAGCCCTATCATACCAAAGACCGAAAATGCAAGAATACCAAGCTTTGCACTCCTGTCATTGATCCACCCAAGGGCCACTTTGCCCAGGGTAACACCAAGCATAATGGAAGACGCAACAAAAGAGGACTGTTCTATGGTAAATCCAACACTGGTAATATAAGTTGGTATAGACTATCGATTCAATTTTGAAAACCACTCGACACGGTCGGCATCGCGATGATCAAAAAAACTACTAGCTTTCCGATCGAGGCTTTTTATCGCTAACATTTCTTCTTCTGTCAATTCAAAATTAAAAACCTCAAAATTCTCCCTGATACGCGCTGGTGTAACCGATTTTGGGATGACAACAATGTCCCGCTGGATCATCCATCTCAAAGTGACCTGGGCAACTGATTTCCCATATTTCGCCCCAATATTTCCAAGTAATTCATTTGTAAAGAAATTATGCTGGCCCTCGGCAAAAGGAGCCCAGCTTTCATGCTGCACCCCGTATTTTCTCATAGTCAGCTGGTCTTCATAACGCTGGTGAAAAGGATGAGTTTCTATCTGGTTTAAGGCAGGGATGATTTCATTGTACGCTATCAGGTCGACCAGGCGGTCAGGATAAAAGTTGCTCACACCTATGGCTTTTATAATACCCGCTTTATTTAATTCTTCCATAGCTTTCCATGAACCGTAAACGTCATTGTAAGGCTGGTGCAAAAGATAGAGATCCAAATAATCCAACTGGAGTTTTGCCAAGGATTGCTGGAACGCATTTTGGGCTTTGTGGTACCCATAGTCTGAAATCCATAATTTTGAGGTTATAAAGAGTTCGCTACGTGGGATGTTACTCTCTCTGATGGCATCCCCCACAGCTTTTTCATTACCATAGGCCTGTGCGGTATCAATGCTCCTATAACCAATTTCCAAAGCAGTCAATACACTTTTTTTACAGTCATCATACGACGGAATCTGATAAACTCCATATCCCAGGGTAGGCATTTTCACACTATTATTCAATATTACATTTTTCATATTTTTATCATTCTTTTAATTCAATTAATTCGGTTTACTGATGCCTAGATTTTCCCTTAAATGACTATCGGCCGATTTTACTAACGTGGCAACAAATGACGCGATGCTTTTTCTGGAAACTGCTGAACCTGTTTCTGGCTCTCCCTTCTGTGTTAATGCATAATCCACTTCGTTTACATTAGTAAACCAGTCAGGACGGAGAATGGTATAATCTAAGCCTGAAGCCTCAATGATATCTGCCAATTTGCGATATGGAACTAAAATCGGTTTTACTCGTTCATCATAAATACCTTTTGAGCTAATAGCAATTACCCTTTTCACGCCTGTTTCTGACATTGCCTTTACGATGTTACTGGACATTTTCTCCAAATCACCGGCCAGGTTAATGTATACTATATCTTGTCCCTGAATAGCAGTCTTTAGCGCGGAATAATCCAGGACATCCGCCTCTATAATTCTACAGCTTCTCGTATCGTTGGAAATGTTATAGCTGTTTCGGGCGAGCAGCGTAAGTTCAATATCCTCTTCTTTTTGAAGAGCATCGATTACATACTTGAAAAGGCTACCACTAGCACCTATTATGATTACTTTTTTCATATTTAATAAATTCAAATCCCCGTACCTAATTTCGGGAGAATGTCTGATTTAGGATATACATGTATTACTGTATTAGCTACCAATTTTACTGTTATCGTTACAGCATGAATTCATATTTTTACTTTTCTGTATTATTCTGATAAATTCAATAAATCTTTGTTTAGCCTTTCACCCTTAATATTAATTTTGGAAAGACCATTTTCAATTTCCGAAAGGTCGTCATTGGTCAACAGAACATCAGCCGATTTAATATTGTCTTCGATATATTCAATTTTGTCCATACCCGGTATAGGTACAATGAAAGGCTTCTGGGCTAACAACCATGCGAGGGCAATCTGTACCGTAGACACTCTTTTCCTTTCGGCAATATTTTTTAACATTGTGACCAGTGGCATATTGGCCGTCATCGCTTCTTTGGTAAATCTTGGAAATACTGCCCTAAGATCAGTTGCTGGATCAAAAGTATCCTCCGGAGAGATCGCTCCCGTAAGAAATCCTGTACCCAATGGTCCCCAGGGTACAAAGCCTATTCCCAATTCTTCACAAGTAGGAATAACGGATGATTCAGGTTCCCTTGTCCATACCGAGTATTGGTTCTGGACTGCAGTTACCACTTGAACCTGATGGGCTTTTCTTACTGTTTCGGCGTTAGCTTCTGAAAGTCCAAAGTATTTTACTTTTCCCTGTGCAATCAAATCTTTTACCGCACCAGCAACCTCTTCAATCGGGACATTGGGGTCTACCCTGTGTTGGTATAACAAATCGATATAATCTGTTTTCAGTCTTTTTAATGATGCTTCTACTACGTTACGGATATGTTCAGGTCTGCTATTAAGGCCTCCTTCTTCTGAAATCATTCCGAATTTCGTAGCGATCATGACATCTTTTCTAAATGGCTTTACAGCTTCACCAACCAACTCTTCGTTTGTGAAAGGCCCATAGGCCTCTGCCGTATCAAAAAAGTTGATTCCCCTTGCGTAGGCCAAACGTATCACCTGTATACCCTCTTTGATATCCGCGGCTTTTCCAGTACCAAAACTGAGGTTCATACACCCCATACCGATGGAAGAAACTTCGAGACCAGCATTTCCTAATTTTCTTGTTTTCATATCATAAAATATATACTGCAAAATTCAATAGATGATTTCAATTATGCCTTAACCATATTACTGCATTGCTTACCAGTATTACTGCTTTTTAAATCAGTAGACACCTTAAATTTCAACCACTTATCTGTATTACTGTTTTTCATACCAAAATCACTGAATTGCGCAAAGCAAAAATAAAACGGGAAATCTTTTCACTAAATTTGAGACATGGTTGTAACCCATGAATAAGGAATGGACATCAAAAGAATAAATAGTGTTTGGGAATACAGTTCTCTGCGGGGAGCAGAAACTTTACACCCGTTGATAAATGTTTTAGATTATGATAATCTAAGCCTATTGGAACCTGCATCCTACAATTTTGGATTCTACTCCATTTTTTTGAAAGACACAAAATGTGGTGATCTGCGCTATGGAAAGGAGTTATACGATTATCAGGAAGAAAGCCTAGTTTTCGCAGCCCCAGGGCAGGTTCTGACCGTTGAGAAATACTTGCCCAATGTGCACCCCAAAGGTAAGGTGCTGATCTTCCATCCCGATTTTTTGAAGGGAACACAATTGAGCAGCATATTGAACGACTATAGTTTTTTTTCCTATACATCAAATGAGGCATTACATATGTCCAGAAAAGAGAGAGACCTGATTTTGGGCATGTTCGTTATAATCGAAGATGAATTGCACCAGAATCTGGATAAACACAGTAAAACGTTGGTTATTTCACATTTGCAGGTTCTATTAAACTATTCTACACGTTTCTACGACAGGCAGTTTATTACAAGGGAGCATGTGAACAAAGGTATACTACAACGCTTTGAATCGATCCTAAACAGTTATTTTATTTCCGAAAAACTCCAGATAGAAGGGGTCCCAACGGTGGCATACTGCGCTGAGCAGTTGAATTTGTCTGCCAACTACTTTGGTGATCTTATAAAACGGGAAACAAACATGTCAGCTCTGGAATATATCCAGGCAAAGGTTATCGATTTGGCGAAAGAGAAAATTTTTGATATCACAAAGTCTATTAGTGAAATAGCCTATGAATTGGGGTTCAAATATCCGCAGCATTTTACGAGACTTTTTAGAAAGAAAGTGGGTATGTCCCCTATTGAGTTCAGAAATCTCAATTAGCAAAATACTACTTTTGATTCCATACATTCAAAAACTTGCGTTAACAAACAGTTAGTTATAAGTAAATTATTTGATAAAATTTGGCGGCATTCGAGATTGCTTTTTCACATTAAAAAAGCTATTAAATATAATCAGTGCTACAACTATTAATCGGAAGTTATCTGTTAAGGATATTCTTCAAAATGTGCAGATTCTTTTCTGTCAATCCGCTATAAGGAGATGTCAATACTAACCTTGATTTTAATACTTGTGGCAATTCATTTAATGATTTATCATCGTCTATAATAACTATTTCTTCGGTTTGCAGGCCTCGACGCACAATCTGACCCAATATTTCATCCTTACGCGTATAGCGATGGTTGACTTTCGCCACAACATCTTCCAACAGCGTAAGTGAATCTATTCGAATATCTCTATCACGAAATGTCTTTTTCCATTCTGCTACTGTATATCTAGAACGGTGCGAGCTAGAAAGGATTACCTGATCTTCCTCTGCAATGAATATAGTATTAAATGTTTTAACAGCTGCTCTACTGAATACATAAAAGCCATCGGTTGCCTGCGCCACTTGCCTATGTGGATTGGCATGTAAAGTGCAGTCGATGCGATTGCACGTACCGCAGCTACTGAACTGGCAGACAGAAAAATCAGAGTAAATGTGGTTGCTCTCGGATTGACCGATACACCTATAAATCAGCAAACACCTGCAGATATAAAAAATGCCATAACAGCAGCAGTCCCATTGAAACTAATCGGACAAGCGGAAGAATTTGCTAACGCAATTGTTTTCTTGTCTTCAAACGAAACCTCTTATATTTCAGATTCATATCTGGCGGTAGATGGCGGTTTTACCATTCGCGGATAAATATGCGTAGTTTATGATATACTTAGTGTTATACACTAGGTATATCATATCTAATCTTGGAATTAACATTTGAAACGCCATCCGCTGGAGCTATGATTTAGTATTACTTAGCAATCTAACAAGTTCCTTTACAGATTCATTAGTTGGTGCGGCAAAATCTTTTATTCCGTCAATTGTTTCCATGCAAAGAGGCGCAGCCCTTTCAAACATGATATCTTCATAAGCTGAAATTGCCACTTTAAGGTTGGCTTGCCTTCCACTGGTTAGGCATTCACACAGATCCAAAGCGTCCAGCATGGCCAGATTTACGCCTTCACCATTCGGAGGCATTAAATGCGCGGCATCTCCAATGAGGGTAAGATTACTTTTAGAAGCCCACCTTATCGATAAAGGAAAATAGTTAAGTGGGCGCCATGTGAAATGTTCACTGGCTTCAAAAAGCATGAAGAAGACAGGATTCCAATTTCCAAAATGTTTTTTTAAATACCCGCTAACTTCTATAGGATTACCGAAATCTATACCACTGGATATACCCCAGTTTTCCGGATACATTGAGGCTGCATAAAAAGTGAATCCGCCATCACCTCTAGGCTGGACAACCAGGGTGGCCCCATCTCCCATAGCCATCAGATTCCCTTGATTAACGAGTTCGTACATTTCCGGGCATGCAATCTCGGGATGATCTATTTCGCCCTGGATAATTGCTGCTCCGGAATAAAGAGCTTTCAAATCTGTCAGATAGGGACGGACCTTGGAGCGGTAACCGTCTGATCCGATGACCAGATCAGCAGCCGCGGTCATTCCCTTCTCAAATTTTAATTCCCATTTATCTTCAATTTCCCGCAAACCTATAAGCTGGCTATCCCATACTACGGTACCAGGAAGCAGTCCGTCGATTAGGAGATCTCTCAGCGCTCCTCTATCAATTTCTGGTCGGAAATGTTCATCTCCGAATACGGGTTCTTCTTCTCGCTGACTCTCATCCATCAGCATATTTCCCTGCGGATCAAGCAGACGATATTTGTCGGCACCCTTCATGTAGTTTGCTTTAAAAGCCTCCATAAGTCCGGTCGCCTCCATCGCTTTAAGACCTGAATCAAAGTGCAGATCTACAATAGCTCCCTGTACGCGTGCGGCTTGACTAAAATCCCTTTCATACACTTTAACCTGTGCACCTTTCATTTGCAGCAGCCTGGCCAATGTCAGACCACCTGGACCACCTCCAACGATGGCTATATTTTTTTCGCTCAACATTTCTATCTTTTTTAATGACACAAAGGAACGGCGGAAAGAAAGGCTATACAATAACGAGATGCTGTAACTTTAGGACTATTCGCGGTTTTTAGCAAGAAAGGCAGTCGGTGACATTCCTACCGCTTTGCTGAACAGCCGTGTGAAGTAGGAAAAGTCATCGTAGCCTAGTTCATCCGCAATCTCTTTCACTGACTTTCCGGAATGATAAAGCAGCCGTTTGGCCTCCAGTATAATCCGCTGCTGAATATGGATAGAAACAGGTTTACCAGTCGTCACTTTGACACATTCGTTGAGGTAAGAAGTCGATAGGTTTAAAAGTCCGGCGTAATCCCTTGGATTTTTAACCTTCTTATAATTCTTTTCCAATGTTGTTTTAAACGCTCTTGTGATATCCTCAAATCGGGTATGATATACTGTCGGTTTTTCCAAAGCCAAATATTGTGAAATAATCAGCGCAATCAAGGTATTACAGCTTTCTTTTAAAATGGAATGATACAAAATCTCCGTTTTATTTCCAGACAATTTCATACATAAGGCAACGGCGTCTGACAGGATATCAAGGGTCTCAGGCTTTACAGACAATATGTCTGCCGGTGTAAAATCTTGCAACAAGCTCAGATATGCTGCGCTGATGTTTTCTTCGGTAACGATCCAGGTACTGAGCATTGCTCTGTCGAATGAGATCACGCGATGCACCTGATGGGGATTGATGTAGACAATGGCCGGGGCTTTGATGCAATATGTTTGAAAATCAATTTCAATAGTTGTATTTCCTTTTTCCTGAATGATAAACGTATAGCCTCCATCGCGATGGGCTCGTTCAACTTCGGAATCTGGTGATCCATGAAATGATTCACGCATCATCATAATACCCTTCGAAGTTCCTTCAGGCAATGTGTTAACAGGAATATTTTTGTCTTTTTTTCTCATTATAAAACAGGCTTAATAATAACAATCTCTTGAAAAGAGAATACATTTCCTCAATAAAAGTAAGCATTGTCATCTTCCGCCTGCCGCAGTTTGCGCAATTAAGGAACGCCCAAAACCACCGTATTTTTTCTTCCAATTGAAAAATGTCTCCCTGTGAAACTCCCATTGCCGGCATATTTCTACCACTCGAGTGCCGGTCTCGGACTGACGTACCGTAAAAGCTATCTGTGCCTCGGTAAACTTTGATCTTTTCATCGTCTTTCCTCCTATTTAAAATTAGTAATTCACACCTAATTCTCTATTTTTAAAATGTCCTGTTTTGCGGGGGGAGGTCAATTTGACAACTGTACAAATGTTTATAAATGAAAACTATGAAGGGTTTTGATGATGTTGCTAGTTTGATACCAATCGTTATAGACCAATTCAAGGGATTGTACGTTCATATCTCCAAATTCAGCTGTTCTGTAATCTCGCAACAGATTTCCAAACTTATAGGGGGAACACAATTCCTTCCTAAAACGCACAGCAGTCATATGTGCAGTAATCAGCTTGTATCTCGAATCTATGCTCTGTTGCAAATCAGTGGACTTGAAATTATTCCTTAAGCAGTTACGTAAAATATTAAGCCCTTCACCTACCGGAAAACCCTGGATCATCACAGCATCTCGTGAAGCTGTGATGCCTTTAAATTGCAGTCTAAGTTTTGGTATCTTTTCGAGACTTTTAAAAATAATCTGCTCATAATCAAAGACATGCACCTGACTTAAATCAAAACCTTCGTAACATGAAATGATCGAAAGTGCCGTCACATGTAGATCTGAGACGGGTTGGTAATACTGCTGTCCATCAATATCCAACATTTCTTCCTGAAATTCCCTTACTCGAGCTTTAATATCATCATGGGGTCTTATCAGTAAAGTTAGGCCACGACGTCTGTCTTTATCATTATATATTTGCCGATCAATTTCAATCTCTCCTCTACTAATCTGTCCAATGGACCGATCGAACAAATTATCATAAAGCTGTGCGAGTTCTATAGACATCTTGGTTAGACAATCATTACTTACTTATTAATTCCTGTAAATTTAGTGCACGCATTTAAGAAACAGAAAATTATCTAGTATAAAAGTGTAAATAATATGGTAACCAACTTCAATATAAGGAAGTAGGAGCAATAAATATTATTTAAAGATAGGTATTCCAAGTCTTTGGAATACGATTGAAAATCATGTAGATTTGAAAAACGGATTGGAGCTTTCTTTACCTCATAGAAAATACGAAGCTGAGACTAACGCTAACTCTAGAGCTCAAAAATGGTTCGGACCGGGCGCCCTTATAAAAACAGAACCCAATAAAGCACAAAAAGTATATAGGAACAATACATGGTATGAACGACTACTAATTAATACGATGTATGGTTCTTACAGGTTAAGCTATGATCATACATATTTAAAATAACATTCGTACTATGAAAACTTTAGCGATAATTATATCTTTTTTTTTCATTTTGATTTCTTGTGATGATGTTGATTCAAGATTTTGTGTTTTAAATAGAACTAATCAAAATATATATGCCTATCTAACAACTGATTCTTCATCAGAGGAGGCAAGAGCTTTTTTTATTGATAATGGAAAGCCTAATCAAAAGTTAAGAATATATAAGGCGATAAAACAGCATGATTCTGTTTGTTTTTCGATTATTGGTAATTGGAACCAAATCAGCAATTTTGACAGAGATGGAAATATTTTTATCTTTTCAGTTGATTCAATTGAATACGATAAGGAACAGTTGAAAGCAAATTCTTCTCAGCTTATAAAAAGGTATCAAATAACACGGAAGAAACTTAATCAGCAGGGGTGGCGTTTATTAATTCCGGCAACAATTCATACAACAAACCTGTACTGATTAAAGAATAATACTTGATATGAAAAGTTAATAATTAGTACCTTTTATAGTTCGTATAAATTGAAATTTGATAAATGCTAGCAGGATGAAAGTATTAAAAATAGCAATTGTAGCTTCTATCGCTTTGGTTTCTTGTGATAGAATTGATTCAAGATTTTGTGTAGTCAATAAAACAGATAAAAACGTTTGTGTTTACCTTACAAAGGATTCCTCCACCAATAATGCTAAACTATATTTTAGTGAATATGGTAAAGTCGATAAACAGTTGAGACAGTATTATTTTATTAAATTGAACGATTCAACCCACTTCTCTGTTATGGGCGATTGGGACTCTCGCTCGAATTATAGGTTTAATGATAATAGAATGATATTTATCTTTTCAGTTGATTCTATACAGTTAAAAACAGGAATGTTGGATAAACATCCACAAACTGTTATTCGGAAATTTGAAATAGCTCAAAAGACATTAATTGATAACAATTGGCGTTTTGAAATCAAGTAGTACCTCACTGCCTGCATCGTAAGCAACTGTTAAGTCTCATTTGACATATAGAAACTATTGTTTATCCTGTTTTCAAAAAGACACAAATTTCTTTAACAAGCTCATTAACAGATATTTTTTGTATTTTTTTTATTAATATATAAGGTATGTCATTATCGCCATTTTCTCTCTCAAATTCTACATAACACAAGATTTCGGCAGATGATTCATTATTCATATCCCAAGTCGATACATATATCAACTTGTCTCCTCTAAGTATCCCTAAGGCAAAATTGTCCCCATCCCAAAAGTCGACTATTCTAAAATAATCAATTCCAAAGACAGATACAATTGTATTCCAAATTACTTTTATTGATTTATCCTTATTTTGCAAATCTTCCATCTATTAATAACTTTCTTTAATTCTTCAGGCTGTTTATTAAATAATGGAAGCGAAATCATTTAATATCCCAATTTATCATAGCATATTTCTTTGGTCAATTTGTCACACAGCGCCACATCATAAAAATAAGGACGCTCTGTGGCACTGGATATACCAGAACTTCCATTTCTATCCATGCCAAATTCCAAAATACCGATAAAGTAAACCTCTGGCAGGTAATAATCACTACCCTTCTTACCTCGCGCTAAAAAGCCTCTGCCACCATTTGCTCAGTCCGACATTATTCTTTAATGCTCCTGCTTGCATAAATTTTTAATATCTTGAGGAATTAATACCCGTTTAAAAGTTAATAATTTTTTTTCAGGTGGAAGTGCGATCTCGCGTGTAAAATATTGACCGCCACTATAAAAATACCTGGCCTTTCCCTTTAAAACCTCCACTGCAATAGTCTCATTATCGAAGATATTGAGCTTCAATTTGACAGCTTTGTTTTCAGCGCTGAATCCATTATTAACATGTTTAAGCCTCAAAAGATAATCTGCTTGCATCCCAAAACTAACTGCAAACGTTTGGGTAAGCTCTCCGATTCGATAGCAGATCGTATCATTTAATACAATAAGTGTTCTTCTAATGGTTTTCTTTTCAAAGGTTTGCACTTTCTCTCTTCCTTTGCCAAGGGGATCCAATGAAATACTATCGACAAATTCATATACACCTTTCTTTAAATGAGCCTGCGCAAATGCCACATCCATTTCCATTATCACAAAAATTAATATGCAAAACATCCACTTCATATCAGCTTATTTAAACCAATTTACAGTTAATTTGGTAGTGTATAAGACTACTTTATAATTCGTTCGGAGGTATTTATTATTCGCTATGACTTCATCATTATCTGAAAAATTTCATTATGCCGATTTTCCCTTAAGGACGAGGCTGCGCTTTAGATTTCTAATAAAGGGGTTCTTCCCCACTTTTGGTGGTAAATCTATCATATTTATCTAGCGCTGGGCGTTTGAATTTTAATGACTGCATCAAAACTTGTTTTTTCGGGAGATGGCTATACCTTTTGGGTTATATCAGATTTTGTTGATTCTACTTTCAAATCATCAGTAAATAATGCTTTTATAGCTTTCGTTTATTGCTTTCAATGACAATAAATTCTGGTAAATATTAAGGTGTACAACCTTTTGAAACCATTTTACCTTTATAAAGTCCAGATTTTTCGCCAAGTGCTATACAACGATTTCGATATTTTTTTTCATAAACTCCAATCCAACCTGTTGTGAAATTCATTGCCCATTGCACTTCCGGCTCTTCATTTTCAATTTTACTTTCAATTTTAGTAAGCAATTCTTCGCTGTTGGGATGTGGTTGTCCAGTCCAACGCAAACGACCTTGAAAATACCAATAAATTCGTCTTTTTAGCGAGGACTGGTTATCTGCCCAACTTTCTATTAAAGCTATTGTCTTTTTGTCTTTTGTTAGTTGGTTCGCCATGAGCCAATCAATCATTTGAAGTTTCTCACTTTCGTTATGTTGCTTAATGTCCGTAATTAATTGATCAATCACTTCTTCGGTTAAAAGTTTCTTGTCCATAATCAAGATTGCCAATTGACGAGCAAAAAAAAGCTTGGATGACCAAAGTTCCATTGCCAATTCGTGATCTTTTTTAATATCCTTGGCAATAATTCGCAAGTCTCCAAGTTTCGTGTTCTTTTCTGTGATCTTTGTCAGTATATTTTCTACTTTTTGTGAAAGTTTCATTCCAGTCCTGTTATTTGTTTGACATCATTTTCAGGGTTGCTTGTAGCGGTTCGTCAGCTTACCGAAGGCGGGGCTTTCACAGCACCAACCTGTCAAGCTACGACAAAAGTTTATTCGGAGCCGAAAAGTTTCTGCCCCCACCTCCGTCTCCCTTTTGGCAATACTATTCTATTTCATCAGAATTGGATTTAGTAAATTTTCTAGATTCTTTAAATCAACTTCTTTGGTTGATTTATCACTAAACTCTCTTTCTGTTAAAGAAATCACATTGACGTAATTATAATAATGTCCCATAGTTTTTTAGATTTAAATTGTGAAGATATTATTTATTTTGGTTGAGCTTTGGTTTAAAATTACAGCCAACGGGCCGCGTATTAGCGATAGCGGCGGATCACAACCCTTCAATCTTTCAATAACCTAAGCAACAGCCTTTTATTACCTTTTAAATTTATAAAAAAGGAACGATAAAAAGCCATTTCGACTAAAAAAGAATAAAATGATAATGTTCAGTATAAATATGCAAATCTTGCCATAAGATAAGAGTATTGATTTAGCATTTTGATTACTTTGTATAGGACCTAAAGTCACAAAATATGAACACAAAATTTGAGGTAGGAATTAATATTGCCCTAAAAATTCCCAAAAGCAAATATGAAAAGACAGTCGTTTTTTATAGGGATGTTTTAAAGTTTAACGTGGAGGAAAAGCCGATTAACACCCCAACTGTGTCGAGGACATGTGAAGTAAAATTTGGCAATAATATTATATGGCTTTACTGTGTGGACAATTACACACATTCTGAAACTTGGTTACAGCTTACGGTTCCTGGCGTAGAAATGGCGACAGCATATTTACTATCCAATGGGGAGGAAACCTGTGATGAAATTGAAGAATTACCGGAAAATATGCATTGGATTACTGACCCAGCCGGGACGGTATTCAACCTACAACAAACGCAAAAAAAATAACGAAATCCACTGGGTAGCGTATTTTACAGATTTAAACAATTTTATTGCTGAATGGTATTATTTTTCATGGTACCGAGATTCATTATGGCGGCATAGCTGAGTTCTTATTCAGCCGGGAATTGGTTACAATGGGATGCCAGCAATAATCGAATTCCTTGGTGGCGAAAAAGCCTATGCCAAAATTATTCACGCACTTCCTTCAGAGATCACGATTACGGTCGGTGAACATTCAACCGATAAAGGAGAGAAATCTCTCAAGAAACCGGGCTACTTCAATAGGATAAAAAAGAGGACAATTGGAAAGAAAGTTATCTGTTAAGGATATTCTTCAAAATGTGCAGATTCTTTTCTGTCAATCCGCTATAAGGAGATGTCAACACTAACCTTGATTTTAATGCTTGTGGCAATTCATTTAAGGATTTGTCATCGTCAATAATGACTATTTCTTCAGTTTGCAGGCCTTGACGCACAATCTGACCCAATATTTCATCCTTACGCGTATAGCGATGGTTGACTTTCGCCACAACATCTTCCAACAGCGTAAATGAATCTATTCGAATATCTCTATCACGAAATATCTTTTTCCATTCTGCTATTGTATATCTAGAACGGTGCGAGCTAGAAAGGATCACCTGATCTTCCTCTGCAATGAATATAGTATTAAATGTTTCAACAGCTGCTCTACTGAATACATAAAAGCCATCGGTTGCCTGCGCTACTTGCCTATGTGGATTGGCATGTACCATGACACCGTCTATATCTAAAAAGAAAATCATATTGCACGAAGCTAATAATTAAATGGGCACTTCGACTCCCCCGTTTGCGATTTAATAATAAAAAATATTAGCCATAGATTGATAGTCCAGCCTAATTTTGTAAATTCAACGCATAAGCCATAGCATGAAACAGTTCATAAAACTATTCCAGATCTCTGCCCTTACTATCCTTTTTGCCGGGTGTAAGGATCCTTCTCGCACAAAGACAATGGATTTTGGTCTATTTACGCTTGAAGTTCCTTATAAATGGCAGCAGGTCAAACAAAATGGAACCGACAGTTATGTGGGCGCAATTGCTGTTGGCAATACGGATACGCTCTACTTTGATCTGGGTTTGTATTCAAATAGTTTGACAGAACCAAATATTCAGGTTATCACGCGAGAGATGATAGAGGAAAATAACTTGGACTCCTCGGATTTTGTTGTTGTTAACGATATCATGTCAATGAATATTGATGCCGATCTATACAGAAAACAAAATGTGTCCTGGGATACGATCGATAATAGAAGAGCGAAAATCGTATTTCCGAGAATATCCGGGAAAGGAATGACTGGAGTGTACATCGGCAGCCTATGGGGAAACTCTTCAAAAGTCCGATTTAATCTTCACGGTTCAAACCTGAAAGCGCAAACAGAACAAGATCTTCTTAAAGCGATAAAAACATTGAGATTCCACAAACGTAAAATGGATAATGAAGAGAATTAACGCTCCCCTATTTGTACATCTCAGTTTTATGGTTTTGACATTTTATGTAGTATTAGCAGACAATGATTGGCTGAGAGATATTACGAAGAATCTAAATTTTAACCTGATTATTTTTGGATTGCAAGTTGCAGGACTTATTTATGCAGGATACCTACAAGCGGAAAGAAATAAAAAGATATTCTCCATATTCCGGCCAGCATTGACTGGCTTGATAATACTTATATCATGTATACTCATTACGGGAAATTATCAGTTTAATAATAATATAGATATCACCATTTTATGGGTGATTCTTGAGGCCTATTACATAGCATATGATGTTTTAATAGCTGGTCTCTTCAAGGAAATCCCGCTCCTATTGAATATAAGTCGGCAATTCCAAGTCACATGCATTTATATTATTCTCTCAGCCATATTTCCCTTGATCGGGTACTCGGTCTTTAAATTGAAAAGAGGTACTTTCAACATGTAAATTAGGAATCTATGGAAGATAATTGCAATAAATATGATCTTTCAAGTGCCATGGGACCAAAATTAAAGGAGCTAGTAAAAATCCAACTTGCTGATGAACTAAATAGTTTATTGGATATGAACTTTAAATTTGATTTTAACTGGTCAGAATCCTGTAGATTTTTTCCAGACTTATTGGGATCAAATAACAGTTTGGCAAAATGATAGGGAACTATTCTTAAAAGGGCTTTTTCGCAATGGCTACATACCAGGAGGAGTGCGATAGGTCATGATTTCCGTACCATTAGACTTTTTCACAATCTCCTTTGTATTTCTAAGTATTAATGTATGACTTCCAAGTTTGCTATATGATACAAAGTCTCCATCAGGAGTTTGTTTGCATATAACAAACATATGCCAGCCACCGTCTGCTGGAAGTGAGATAATAACCTTTTTCCCAGACTTCAATTCATTTTCTATCGTTTGAAAAAGGCTGTCCACAGGAAAGCTAGAATCTCGGGGTAAAACAAATTTTTGAGAAAAAGTAATACCGTATAATTCTTTATTGTCAAAATCTCGGAAAGAACCATCTGCTTTGTTTTGCCATTCCTTTTGTAAGCCGTAAAAATCAAAATCCACCACTTTATAATACTTTAGGATCATTTCGACAGCAGATGGAATGCAGGACATTTGAAAGAGTTGATTGTGGTTATTTATGACGGTATCAAAAAACTCAAGATTATCGTCTTTTTGTGTTTGAGCCTTCGAATGAAAAACAAAAGATGTGGACATGAACACAATTATACTTAAGAGAACCTTTTTCATAATTTAAATTACTTTTGATTGTAAGATAAGATAATACTTCACTACAAATGAGGTACAATGCTGTACGTCATGATTTCTGTACCCTTAGACTTTTTCACAATTTCTTTTGTATTTCGAAATATCGTTGTATGGCTACCGTGCTTGCTGTAAGAAACAAATTCGCCATCCGGAGTTTGTTTATAGACGACAAAAATGGACCAACCTATTTCCACCTGAAGTGCGATAATTACCTTTTTCCCAGATTTCAATTCATTTTCTATCGCTTGAAAAAGACTATCCATGGGAAAACTTTCATCCCGCGGCAAATTAAATTTCTGGGAAAAAGTAATTCCGTATAATTCCTTTTTATCAAAGTCGCGGAAAGAACCATCTGCTTTGTTTTGCCATTTAATTTGCAAGTCATAAAAATTAAAATCCACCACTTTGCAATACTTTAACACCATTTCGATTGCTGAGGGGATACCTGAAGCCGGAAAGATTTGATTGTGGTTGTTTACAACAGTATCAAAAAAATCGTAATTGCTGTTGTTCTTTGTTTGTGCCTTCGCATTAAAAATAACCGCTGTGGATATTAGCATGACTAAAATAAAGAGCATCTTTTTCATAATCTGAAGTATTTTTGATTTATAGAGCCTCCACGTGGTAGATAAAAACTTTGATGCGCGGAAGTAACAAAATGGAACAGCTGGCTTTAAAATCTTCATTGGTTATCTGATGTTTTCTCAAATATTTTGAGATATCGTTTAAAGTTTTACAATTATAGAAAAATACATTAAAAGCAAAAATTTTAGTAGCCTTTCTGTCTCAATTTTTTGTCGATTTTTATCATTATTAAGCCGTTGTGAAGGACAAATAAGAATGCATTGTTCAGACAGTCAAAAGTGGAGTTTCGGGCTTTGTCTCCCTTTGTCAGGAAAAATACTGGGAGGGTTATAAAGGAATAAAGAGCTTTTAAATAATCCAAACTATGAGGGTCAAAAACATAGATTTTTCTTACATTGGTAGGTATAAATGAAACCAAAGGAAGAAACATATCGTAGTTTCAGAATTTCTGCTCCTAAAGAGTTTGAAACAGTGTTCTCTCATTTCTATTATGCTGAAAACAAGTCTGAACATACCATAACCAAAACCCTTCTCCCTTCTTTTCAAACCATTATGGTTTTTAATTTCGGAGCTCGGGCATTTTTGGTTTCCAAGCAAAAAACAAAAATTGAAGTTGACAAATGTATCGTTTTGGGCCCTATTAAATCAGCATTTGAATACAGCCTTCCCCCCGATTCCATTATCCTAGTTGCTAATTTCAAGGCTGATGCATTTTATCGTTTTTTTGGCAAAGCATTTCTATCTGATCATTTGCCTATTCACCCAGATGAAGCTATGGAAGAAAATTGTTTTACCCGTTTATGGTTTCAATTAGATCGTATTGCCTCCACAGAAGAAAAGGTAGACCATATTCTTAATTTCTGCAAACCCTATCTCAGTCAGCAGAATGCCACCTCTACGCTATTGGCCAATTTCAGATCGGATACGATGGACTCCATTAAATCCATTGCTGAAGAAGCTAGACAAAGTGAAAGAAACATCCAATTGATCCATAAAAGGCACTTTGGCTTCAGTGCGAAGGAAGTGAATCGATACCATCGTTTTGTTAAAGCCATTGAATTGATTCAGAAGACAGATTTTTCTAAAGAAAAGATCAACTGGTTTGAAATCATCGATCAATGTGGTTATTATGATCAAAGCCAGCTTATTCACGACTTTAAACATTTCATTAATCTTTCGCCTAAGAATTACTTAAAATTCCAGCAGGATATTTGTCGGGCTGATGAATAACCCGTTTCGTTTTCTTACAATTTTTGAGGTGTTCCCTATTTTACTTTTGTACTGTTCAATCAATTAAAAGTAACAGTATGAAACATCTTATTATTTACGCCCACCCCAATCAGGAAAGTCTGAATGCTCAATTTGAACAATCTATTGAAAACGTTCTGCAACAACAGGAGCATAAAGTAATTACCAGAGACCTGTATCAACTGGGATTTGACCCGGTATTATCTCTGGAAGATATGGACGGACAACGAAAAGGTTACGTTAATGAACTTATCAGACGAGAACAGGAGTATATTTCCTGGGCAGATGTGGTCACCTTTATCTATCCAATTTGGTGGACCGGCATGCCGGCCATTATGAAAGGGTATATCGACAGAGTATTCAGCTACGGGTTTGCCTATCGTTATGATCAGGGAATACAAAAAGGATTATTAGCCGGAAAACAGGCTATAATTCTCAATACCCACGGAAAATCCAACGAAGAATATACCTCTATCGGTATGGATAAAGCATTATTACTGACATCTGATAAAGGTATCTATACCTACTGCGGTTTTCAGATCAAAGAGCATCTCTTTTTTGATAAAGCTGACCGGGCCACTCCTGAAGTCGTTGAAATGTGGCTTGCTATAATCAGGAATGTATATACGATTATGGATCCTCAACTTTCTAATCATTAAAACTGATGTATTTTGCTTATGAGGATTCATGGCTTGGGAGTAATGTAACACTTGCCCAAAAACATCGAAATAGAAGGCAGGATTTTGAAGATCCTGCCTTTTTTCTGCTTATATGATCAAGATCCCCTGCCCTTTTGAACAAAGTTAATTAGGCCTTTTGAACAAAACAGAACACATTGATCCTCCCTAATTTTGTCTCAGTAATAACAATTAAATGTATCCAAAATGGAAAAGAATAATTATCAGGGAGCTCAACAACAACCTATTGGTTCGGGCTTCAATGCAAAATCAACAGCTAATGATGTAATTCAAAACATCGATCTTACCGGGAAAACAGCTCTCGTAACAGGCGGCAACACAGGGATTGGACTGGAAACCACAAGAATACTCGCCGCAGCCGGAGCTACCGTAATTGTCGCTGCACGTGATATCGACAAAGCAAAGAAAAATCTGGAAGGAATATCCAATATTGAAATTGCAGCAATGGATCTAATGTCTCCCGCCTCCATTAATACTTTCGCAGAAAATTTTGTCGCTTCAGGAAGACCTTTACATTTACTCATTAACAATGCAGGTATTATGTGGGTCCCTTTACGTAGAGATGAACGGGGTATAGAATCACAACTCGCTACCAACTATTTAGCCTTGTTTCAGCTCACCTCCCGATTGTGGCTTTCCCTTAAAAAAGCCAACGGAGCGCGAGTGGTTAATGTTTCCTCTCATGGCCACTATTTCGCACCATTTAATTTTGATGATCCTAATTTCCTGCACAGAGAATATGAAACATTACAGGGCTATGGACAATCCAAGACTGCAGTCAATCTTTTTTCAATGGAATTGGACGCACGAGGACAATCTGCTCATATCAGAAGTTATGCGGTTCATCCCGGTTCTATCGGTGGAACAGAATTGGGCAGAGAAGCCCCATTGGAGCTATTCCAAAAAATGGGGTTTGTGGATGCAGACGGTAATATGCTACCCCAAGTTGCTGCATCACTAAAAACGATCCCACAAGGAGCTGCCACAACGGTATGGTGCGCAACAAGCCCTAAGCTTGATCATATCGGCGGCGTTTATTGTGAAGACGGAGATATCGCAGTAGTCTCATCAGATATTACCGCCCAAAAAGGGGTACATCCCTATTCACTGGATGAAACCAATGCCAAAAGACTTTGGAAACTCACCGAAGAGATGACAGGTATCCGTTTCAATCCATAAATCCATTTAAATCTACTCATTAAATGTGCTATTTAACTTATTGTGTTACGTATTTTAAAAAATTTAAAAGATAAAGTAGCGGTAATTACCGGTGGTAATAGCGGTATTGGCTATGCTGCCGCTAAAAAGCTAAAAGAAAACGGCGCTTATATGATCCACTATTTAACAAGCGAAAATGCAGGTTTCCTGACCAGAGCCAACTTTCTGGTGGATGGCGGACAATCTATCTAGAATTAATTTCAAGCATAAAAGAGAGGCAAGATGGCCCTCCTGCCTCTCTATTTTCAACAATGAACTTTTAAACAAAGTAAATTATGTTATTTCTTATCTTTACCTTATTGATTTCTTTCATAAAAAAGCAAAAATCATGGAATACCAAGCCCGATACATCACCGAAGATATAAAGCTTTCCAGCTACGAAGACCAATTTTTTAAATCGGACATTATGTTTGACCAACATATGTTGGTCTGGTTTCTTTCCGGAGAAACCAAGATTGTACAGGCTGATACCACCTATCTATTTAGAAAGGGGGATATCTTTTTAATTCCCAGAAACCAATTGGCTACAATAATTAATTACCCTAAAGATGGCGAACCTCACAAAACGGTAGTCATGCATTTATCATTAGAAACATTAAAAAATTTTTATGCTGGTAAGACCATAGATCCCCAACCACAAAATTCACCGAAGATTTTTTGTTTCAATAATCATCCTCTCCTGGAAAGCTGCCTAGCTTCGCTTATCCCTTATTTTGACATGAAAGATATCCCTGAGGATATTGCTGCGATTAAAATTACCGAAGCCATCAGCATTCTCAGAGCCCTGGATAAAAGGATCGATCAATTACTTGCTAATTTTGAAGAACCCGGAAAGATCAACCTAGTCGATTATATGGAGAAGAATTTTATGTTCAATCTTCCACTGGAAAAGTTTGGTTACCTCACTGGCAGAAGTCTCACAACATTTAAACGGGATTTCAAAAAAGCATTTACCATGACCCCGCAACGATGGTTAACTTATAAACGTTTGGAGCTTGCCTATTATCAACTAACAGAAAAGAAAAAAAAGCCTTTGGAAGTTTGCTATGAGGTAGGATTTGAAAACCTTTCCCATTTTTCATTCGCCTTTAAGAAGCAGTTCGGGTTTTCACCAAGTCTGCTGAAAAGTATTTCCTGACGCCAATTGAATTTGAATTGATCAAAATCCATTGCTTAATCCCTACTACGCTTTTCGAATACTGGAACAGATCCAGTTATTTCGCAAAAATTTGTATGAAACCATTGGAACAATATTCCCATTATTCTTTATTTTTAGACTATGAGTGACTATACTATTTCGCTTGTGCCTAGCGTGTCCAGGTACGCTTTTGCTGAAATTGCTGTAGATGATATTTTAAAGTGGTTAGTTTCGAAAGATATCGTCAAAGCTGAATTATCGGAATGCACACTGGCCAACCTTGGATATGCATTTTCTGACGGTGCTCAATACATTGTATTAGAGCCTCATTTCCTTCCATACCAACTTGATATAAATGGTCTGGAAATAACAACTGAGCGTACTATATTTAATACCGGACAAAATGGTATCGATCGTATAGTATGCCCCAATTGTACTGAAAATATTGCAGACAATGAATGGGATCTGGATCCCTGGTACCAGGGTTTTACCGATAACTTGTTGTTTCCGATATGCGGCACTGAAAGTGACATCCATCAATATGTTTTCGAACCACAGTGGGGATTCAGTAATCTTGGATTTACATTTTGGAACTGGCCTGAATTGAAACCTGAATTTATAGTTGAATTGCAGGAAAAGTTAAACTGTGACCTGGTAGTTGTAGGGTCCCACATTTAGTCATCATGGAAAAAGACAACAATGAAGGAAGAAGTATCATTAAAGGAAGTGGTATGCTCCATGTCAATTGGGGGGATGAAAAAAATGGATCAGTACTATTTTTTCAGGGGGAAACGATCTTATTAGGAATTTGTAATGTTCCTTTTGCTTTATACACAACAACTCGGTTTGATAGAAATACCTTGCCAAATGAACATGTAATACACCTTGACCAGCTTGAAAAACTATTTCTAACAGGTGATTATAGCAGTAGAAAGGTAAAAGAAAATAGTCCATATGATATCCCGTTATGGATAAATGACCTTGAAAATATAAGTTTGTTGTATTTGGATCATTTTGATTTAATTGGTTTGACTAACCTAAGGATAAAAAACTTAAAAACACTGGTTCTTAAAAATGCTTATATTATTGATATTCCAAACCTTCTAATTGAGCTATTAACTTACAACAACCTAACTCATATTGCTTATGATGCGTCTTGTATTCCGTTAATCGACCAATTAAGAAAGCATCATGCTGGCGGGATTACTTTTGAGCTCTTAGATGGTACGAGCTAAATTTTTCCACCAATCTAAAAAGTGACCCTACAAATTTGATTGCAAATGACTGATAAGCTCGATATCTTTTTAAATGAGAAAATAAGTTAAAAAAACGCTAAGAATTATGATCTTGGATAGCACCAAAAGTAAGAAAGAAAATTTCTTAGCGATTTTTTAAATTAAGATTCTTATTAGCTACTACAATCTATTTTTTATACTTTTATCGTTAGGATTTAGAGAAATAACCGTTCACTTTCAAAGATGAAAAGTATCACGAATTCAATCACATCTTCTCATTATATACAGAGTTTTGCATTTGACCAGGTTGAGACCTATTCCCTCCAGCGCGGAGAGGAATACAATACGGTGATCCAAATGCTAAAACCAGAACGTAATGGGTTAAAAGTGAGAAAGGAGAAACGAAACAATCTGACCGAAACCGAAGAAATTCGACTGAGCGAATTGGACAAGCTATTGGGTGTAACACAGTATTTAATTGATGATACAGGGCAGTTTCATTTTTCGAGTCAAAGAATCAATACTTTTCAGTATGATAATAAGGTAGTCGGTCTACTAAAGAATATTTTACTTACGAAAACAACTGACGTGTCCAATTGGATGTGTGCCCCCATTTACAGGGATGCTATCGTATTCTATAATAGTTTGCGCGAAATTGTATCAGCACTGAATATCTGTTTAAGTTGTGAAGCAATGGCAATAGATAGATCCAATCAGGTTGTCGCTGATTGCAGCACATATGAAATGCTCAGAAAGTTTTTTCAGGAGGTGGCTCATCCTATAGAGATATGAACTAAATAAAGAAAATTATTTCCCATGCACAAAATAACAATAACAATATGTCTGATGGCCGTTGTGCTATTTTTATACATTTCAAGAAACAAAGTTCCAAGTAATACTAACGATGTCATTGTACAAACAGCCAAATTTGACCTGACGGATACCATACCGAAAATAACCATTAAGGATACATCGCTCACATTCCCACAGATATTTGAGGGAAGTTTCGCGAAGGCCACAAAAATAGCGCAATTCGGTACGGAAATAACTTTTGATAAGATAGCTTTAGGAAATCTAAAGGTATCATCAGGCCAGATTATCGCAACTGATCCCGTTACCTTAAGGGATGCGGCAGCTTTTAGTGAAAATTTTCCTGTTGGTGAGTTTCCAGTCGAATTGGCAATGGCCAATATTAATGCCAATAAGGATCGAAGGGTCGCATTTGCACGCGTAAAATTTTCAGATAAGCCCATCCAGAAATGGGAGTTTGCGTTATTACCTGGAGAGACTTCTATCCCCCTCAAATCCAAAGAAATATATGGATATGGAGTAGATGCAGGACTAGGCCTTTTCGTTGATCAGGCAGCTAAGAATAGTCTGAATACGCTGCTCGGTAAAAATTGGGACATTATATTCTCCGAAAAATTCGAGGATTATTTAAATTACAGCTTTCAAAATCACAATGCCATCTTTTTCTCCACGGGGTATGGAGATGGTTTTTATGCGACGTACATCGGAAAGGACAGCGAGGGTAAAATTTGTCAGCTGTTGACTGACTTTAATATTGTACTGTGGCGGAATGTTGCAGAATATTGATATTTATTATAGTCCGTAGTTTAGCTGGAGATTTCAGGCATTGAGACTATGCGATTCCGAGGCGAATTGATTGGTCATCAGTTTTCGGATTTGGAGGGTCAATGGTATCGAAATATCCAGCTAAGCCACTAAAGTCACCGTAATATTTCAATTCATAGCGATTACTCCAATGAACAATTACTGATCAAATTTTTAATCACTTCGTTATCCAGATTTTGCCGCTGATCTGAAACAACTGAGAATGAAAATAAAACGCCGTCTTTTTCTACTAAGATGAGTTTCAGGAATTTTAAATTTTCGAAATCATTTATTTTGACCTACATGCCTTTACTGACGGCAAACCAATAAACTTACAATAAGCGTATTGGCAAAACAGCTCCTCTTTCGTATCTTCGATACGGCTACACTACTTCGCCAAGTCGTTGCGCCATTGCCGATAATTTTATCTGAATTCATAACTGAACATAGCACCTTAAAATGACAAAAATATTTTTACTACTTTTTTGTATGCTAACATCAATAATTGGAAAAGCTCAAACGGAAAAGATTTACTCAAAAGCATACGGAAAGAGCGAAAATCCGACAATAATTTTCATTCACGGCGGACCAAGAGGAAACTCGACACTCTTCGAGGGGACAACTGCAGAAAATTTAGCCGGAAAAGGTTTTTATGTTATCGTTTATGACAGACGTGGTGAAGGTCGTTCAATCGACACAACTGCAACATTTACTTTTCAAGAAGCAATTAGTGATTTAAATAGCATTTACGAAAAATATAACATAAAAAGAGCAAATATCATAGCTCATAGTTTTGGTGGTTTGGTTGGAACACTTTTTACAGAACAAAATCCTGAAAAAGTAAGTTCATTAATTCTTGCAGGTGCACTTTTTTCCCAACAAGAAACGTATAACCATATTTTGGAAACGACACGAAAAATCTACAAAAAAAAGAATGACACTTTAATGCTTTCCAAAATTTCTGCAATTGAAAGATTAGCTAAAAATTCGGCTGAATACAGAAAGCAATGTTATGAAATTGCAAGTATGAATAACTATTTCAAAATGCCATTTCCGACAAATGAAGCAAACCAATTGCGGGAAAATTATGAAAATAGTGAATATGGAAAAAGCAATATCCGAAATGACGACGCTCCTATTTTGTTCTATAAAAATGAAAGCAAAAATAATATTGACACCAAATCTATTTTAAAAAAACTAGAAAAAGAGAATGTAAAATTATTTGCACTTTATGGTTTGCAAGACAAAATCTTTTCAGAAAAGCAATTAAGTGATATGAAGAAAATAGTTGGAAAACAGAATTTCAAGACAATTGACAATTGCTCGCATTATCCATTTGTTGACCAGCAAAACCCATTCATTGAAATAATAGAAAAGTGGATTAAATAAAAAACTACCACCAACAAGGTATTAGCAAAAAGTTAGCTGCAAGCATAACAAAACACACCGAGACAACAAAATTGAATTTATGACACCGATAGAAAGACTAACATCCATTTTGACAGAACAATATATTTCAGAAGATGGCGACGAATATAAAGTAGAACTAAAAGAAGGTTTGACCAACCAACAGATTGACGAATTAGCCAAACGACTGCCGACAGGACAAATTCCGCCAGAGATAAGAGAATTACTAAAATTTGCAAGCGGTTTTGAATTTTTCGGACTTGAAGAAGTCACATTTGACGGAGTAGCTCAATTTGGGTTTGAAGAGTTTTTTCCTAATTCAGTTCAACTTGCGGGAGACGGATTCGGAAATTTTTGGATTTTAGATGTTGACAACAGTGGAAGTTGGGGAAGCGTGTTTTATGTGTGCCACGCTCCAGCTGTAATCGTAAAACACTCGGACAACTTAACTCAGTTTATAGAACACATCGACGATTTTGGAAAAAATGGGAATAAGTCAAACCTTGATATTATTCACGAAAAAGTGGTTATGGATATTTGGAGCAAAGGAAATGGATTTATTGAACTTGAAAATGCAAGACAATCTAAAGACACAACTTTGAAAAACTTTGCACTATCACTTCCTGACAATTTTGTAATTGCAGACTTGAGAAACAAACAAATTCAGAGTGGATTTGCGTGGGGCAAATTCGGGCCGAACATTGACAAAGCAAAACGACACGAAACGGAATTAATTTGGGGAATTGAGAAGCCAATTAAAAAAGGATTTTTATCAAAATTATTTGGACGATAATGATATCTGACAATTTTTAGGCGTAGCCAAAGTCAGATCAAGTAGTGGTTTTTACAATTAAAAAATACTAGACAATACCAGTCTACAATTTCCTTCGGGTATTAATTTAAACCTAGTTACGTTTCTATTCCATACAACCTAGCTATATCAAAATATACACTAGCAAGCTCCAGATTTTTATTAACCCCAATGCCATAATAATAGCACCGACCAACCTCGTAAATAGATTGTTTCTCACCAAGTAAAATAGCTTTCGAATAAAATAAGAAAGCTTTTTTTGTATTCTTTTTTACGCCAAAACCGTTCTCATAACAAACGGCTAAATCGAAACAGGCCAGTTCATTGTTCTGAACGGAGGAGTCTAACAACAGCTCTACGGCTACTTTATAATCTTTTTTGACGGTTTTTCCATATAGGTACCATGTCGCTAAAGCATATTGCGCTTTACTGTTATTCTTGTCGATCGCTTTCTGTAATAACTTAAGTGCATTTGAATCTCCTATCTCAGTATTTTTGCTCGCTTCTTTGAGAGCTTTAAAATATAATTTATCTCCTTTCGCCATATTAAATAATTATTTTTTTGGAAGCCAAGGCCCATTCCAATTAGGTAGTCTTTTTCTCCCCCCTATCTCTTTTCTTATAGCTAAGAAGAACCATGTTGCATCAAGATACAAAATGAGTATGTAATTAGCGCCAACTAGTTACATATTTTGCCTATTTAAGGACTGTTTTGTAAATTCAGTAACTAGTAAGCCATAGCATGAAATTTTTAAACATCATCCAAGTCTGTACCGCAGTAACCCCTTTATTGGGGTGTCTAAATCAATCGCGTACAAAGACTATGGATTTTGGTCTATTCACAATTGAGGTCCCTTATAAATGGTAGCTGCTCAAACAAAATGGAATAGACAGTTATGCAGCGATAGCCTAGAAAATCACTCGGGTATTCCTGGCTATATTTACATTCAATCGCAGTGCTTTTATTTTCAAATTTGGAATTTTTCAAAGCATATATATAAGTGTAAACGTTGAAAAAATTTTCTAATCAAATTGGGAAAGAGACGGTTGATTATTGATAAATAAATGTTCAATTATAAGTAGTAGTGCAATGAGACAATTAATTACGGCTATAAAACAAAAGCACGAGAAAGATGGAATTGATATCTATCCTGGAGCCATGCTCTCGGAGATTGATACGTTTGAGCAAAAAATTGGATTCCCTTTGTCGGATGAGTTTAGAAGATTCTATCTCCTATGCAATGGTTTCGGTTGTAATGAAGATATTTTCAATATTATACCACTTGCTGGAATAATGGAGTACGCAAACAATTATGGCGATAATTGGTTTTATTTTTCAGAATATATGATTTATTCAGATATATGGGGATTAAGGTATTTAGGAGATTGCCGATATGAAATATTTAATGCAATACACCCTACAATAGCATTAACTTCCTCCCTCACAGAATTTTTGCAACGTTTTTTAAAAGGGAATGTCTTCGACCCCGGAGGATTATATCAGTGGCATCAAGAATTGGGTATTCCATCCTGAAATTTCGTCGATATCTATACGGAAACCGTAATTAATTCAATAGAATGAGGATTTTGCCTTTGGGATGTTTAATTTTGTTTAATCCGCTTTCTCAATCAATAGCATAAGTGAGATTAAATAATTACAGATGAAAATATATCCTTTAAAAGACGGTGATTTCAGTGTAGATAAGAATAAAAATTTCACCTATCTGGAAGATACTGAAAACGATAAAAATTTAAAAATGGCGGTGCAGCCTTTTCTTATTGAAACAGCTGGCAATCTAATACTACTAGATGCAGGATTAGGCTGGGTGGAAAACGGTATTCCGAAAATTCATAAAAACATGATAAAAGCAGGTTTCCAACCAAAAGATGTCAAGCTAGCTATGCTTTCTCATTTGCACAAAGATCACATTGACGGACTTGTGAATAGAGAGAAAAATGAATGGACGCTTAATTTTCCAAATGCCGAAGTCTATCTGCAAAAGCGTGAATATGATTTTGCGCTTTCAAAAGAAGGGAGTCCTTCTTTTGATTTGGATGTTTTGAAGTTCATTGTTGAGAATGCCAATATTGTCTGGATGGATTCTGATAAAGGAAGTATTACTTCCGAAATTGATTTCGAAGTTACTGGCGGACATACCCCTTATCATCAGGTTTTCTGGATTAAGGAAGATGGAGAAACCGCTTTTTATGGTGCAGACAATCTTCCTCAAATGGGATATCTAAACTATCAAATAGCATTTAAAACTGATTATAATGGCAAAAAAGCAATGGAAGAACGGATCATTTGGAAGCAAAGAGCACAAGAAGAACAATGGAAAATACTGCTTTACCATGATATTGAAAATGAAATAATTAGTCTTGGCAAATAGTCGCCTGTTTCAAATCCGCACTCATTAAAGTTAATTTTTTTAGGAAAGACAATAAAAAATCATCTGTATCGTTACCTGATATTTAAATCAACAAGTAGTTTTGTATCCCTATTAATTTTCTTTTTTTTACAAAAAAGGAAATGGGATCATGAGAAAAGAAAAAGGAAACGGAAATATGTCATAGCCTTTTGACCATTTCGTATTGTTTTCCAACTGGTTCAATATTCACGGATTTGAGGAAAGCTGTTATAGATTCACAGCTAATGTCTGCATTGATAATTTTTATAGAGTCAGTTTGCTTAGTCTCTATTATATGCTGAAGCAATAGGCTACCAGCACCTTTTCTTCTGTGTTCTTTGCTTACCGCCAGTTGGGTAATATCTCCCGATCCTGGCTCAAAAACACAATATCCAATCAGCTTATCCTCTGAAAAAACGCCTGTGCTAATAAAATTGTCGAAAGACCTACGGATTGAGTCAATGCTATTTTGCCAGGATGGTTTAAAATCCCAGAAAGTTTCAATTTCTGGATATTCAAAAATATCTATTGTTTTTATATTAAAGTTTGAACTCTTAGCCAATAAAGTAATTGCCTCAATCTTTTGCCTAAAATAAAAGAACTCTCGGACCATAGTAAAGCCGATCTTTTTATAAACCGATACGGCACTTTTATTATGCTGCAGTACTTCCAGTAGATAATTATGGACTCCAGCCTTCTTCAGATAGGGAATCGAATAATTAAATACCGATGTAGCAAGTCCTTGTCCCTGATAATTTTTAAGAGTACCTGTCCCGGTATCATAAGCCGTTAAAACCTCATCGAAATCACCGATCCCGTTAAAAGTGAAAGATACGATATCATCACCATCAAAAGCACCAAAGGAAAGATCAGGCCTAAAACCGCGCCTCTTGAGCATGGCCAAGAGTTCACTTTTATCCAATTGCATTTCATATTCGGCAAAAGCTCTCTGAAATGCGTAAAACAAAATTTCAGGATCTATATTTTCCAGGGATCTTATTTCTATAATCAAAGTGGCCGACGGTAAAAATTAAAAGGAAATATAAGACAATTTTTACAAACAGTAGCTTTTTTTAAGTAGAAATCTCCAAACAGAAACCAGCTTAGATATTCTAAATTAATCCTGTAGTACGCAAACTTTATCTGTTTTCATAATAATCTGTACGACGGTAATAAGAATGGTCTAATTGGATTTTTTCATCCAAACAATAGCCGGTCCTCGTGAGTAACTCCTTTTTTGTTTGGCACAGCTAGTATTTGGTTATAATAAGTTCTTAGGCCATTGTCAATTTAATTTGAAAACAGTAAAAACCGCTGAATGATCTGATGGCCAAACATCATCTATTTCTGGTGCCGTTCGGATTATTTTCGAAGCCAATGGTTCTAACTTTTCGCCCTTGTAATAGATAAAGTCAATTCTAGAAGTTTGTAGATGTCCGAATATGGCAGCAAATGTTCCGGCTGGGTGGGTAACTTCATCTGGATTTAATTTCCTAAAACTATCGATATATCCTCGGTCCTGCATCAATTTAGAAATAGGTAATGCAACGGGTCCATAACCATTATGCAAATAGGCTGCTCGCGCTGTCCAGTCCAGATGGCTACCCGAATTAAAATCTCTCGCAATAATAATTTGCATATCCCTATTTTGAATTACCGGGGCAATATCTGTATCCAGGTTTTTTTTAGCGTCTTCTACACCCAGTTCCTGATCTTCTTTAATCCAGTCTTGGGTGTTTAATCCTTTGTTTAAATAATAGTCGGTATATTCTGGTCGGTACGCATAACGAAGCCACCAATCTGCTACTAAAAGATTTTTGTTTGTGGGAAGCGTAATAATAGCCAAATTGGACTTGAAGTTTTCTTTTAGGGGAAACTTCTCTATCGGAAATCGGCTAAAAAGTGCTAAATTGGCAGAACCCGAAACTCTTATCATATTGAATTTAAGTGAGTCGGCCAACATTTTTTGTGCACCGTAAGCCTCCTGCATACAAATAATGTCAGCCTCCGTACTCCTGATTAGTTCTTTGATGCGATTTCTTCCATTGTCGCCCATATGGACCCCGCCATGCCAAATATTCCATTGGAGAAGTTTGACGATGTCGGTCGTTCCTGTTGGGGAAATAATGGTTTTCCGGATGTTTGATGCTTCGGTTTCTGTACCATATTGCTTACCGTTGAGGCTTATGCTTAAAATATTTGCTTTTAAGGTGTCACCTAAATTTGCTTCCTTGTTAATGTCCAGGGTTACTAAAAAATAATTTACACCAGGTTTCAGTAGATAATCGTTGTGAGCATTTGTTTTAAAGTGCATCAAGCGACTTGGCGCACTTCCCCCTTTAACAAATAATTCTTTTCTTTCTGTACTGCGAGGAGTTTGTCCTGTATAGTAAATATGCAACCGGTCTATTGAGGTAAGACGGCTTGTTTTACTTAAGTCAATCTTGATATCAGTTAACTTAAGTGCTTTTTTAGCGCCGTTTACTACAACTCTGATTTTCAAAAGCTGATCATCCTTTGCTCCCTGAACAGCATCCCATTCACTTTCAATTGTTACCGCATTAAAAACTTCTTGTTGCTTTATCGTATTAATAAATTGTTTGTTGTCATTAAGTTCAAGCTTTGCCAATGGTAGCTTCCCTTTATAGTCTAACCTTGTATTTCTCATATGAAAAGCCTGATGTCCTTTGCCTACCAGATTCAGGCAAACATCATCCTTTAACTCATCGAAGTTGTAATACGCTTTCAAGTTTTTAAACGCCGGATGTTTGGCAGTTAGTGCTGTGTTCTTCCATTTTTGCAATAAATTTTGAGAGAGCGCGGTATCCCAAATCCGTACCTCATCGACTAAACCTCCAAATGTATTTTGAGGTTTATCATATGTGCCTATAGTTCCCGGCAGTACGCTCATGGTACCTTTACTCGTCCCGACTAATTTTCCATCTTCATAAAGTTTTATTTCTTTTGTATCATTGGTTAATGCTACATAATGCCATTTGTCATCAAGTAGGTTTGGTGAGGTTATATTCGCTCGAAGACAATGTAAATGTCCTTTTTTGATTTGTAAGGGCATCACGTCAAGTCCGACTACATCTCCATATTCCCCCACTCCGATGATTGCTTCCGTATCTTTCCAAATTAGATCATCTCCCTTTACCTAGGCTTCTATGGTCCAGTGATCTTTTAGTATCCCCATGCCAATGCACGGGTTGTTGTCTTTTCCATCAAGCGATAACGCAAAATTAACAGCATGGTCATTTTCTATAAGGCTCGTCTGCGCCGATACGCTGAATATCATGGAATATAAAGAAAGAAAAAAGACAGTTTTTTTTGCGGTTAATATAAATCTCTTTACTATGTAGGTTTGTTTATTCGTCATTTTGTTTCAAGTATTTTATCGGCACATCATCTGTAAGCCAAACGCCATTGTCTGAAATGAAAAAGCGAAAATCGTCATTATACATTTGTTCTGCAAACACTTTGAAAACAAATGATTTTCCGTGTCTTTGCCCAACTTTCATGGCTGTTTCAATGTCGCTACTTAAATGAACATGTTGTCTATTTCGTTTTTCAAGTCCTGTGCTTAAAATGGATTGGACTGATTTTTCACTTGTCCCGTGGTATAAAATTTCTGGTGGTTTTTGGTTTTCGTAGCCTAACTCAATTTCTACTGAATGTCCTTGACTTGCTCTGATCCTATCAAGTGTATCATTAAATGAAAATCTCTTTTTAGCATTTGTTGCGACAATCTGGTCAAACGTTTCTCTGTCTAACTTTATTCCGTAGTTGTTTGTTTTTTCTATTAAGTTACTTACATCGGTCCAACCATTTTGATCAAGTTCAATACCGATTGTTTCAGGTTGATGTCGTAAAACCAAACTTAAAAACTTGCTGATATTTATTTGACTCTTACTCATAAATTCTACCCATTTCTAAAAGTTCACCCAAAGTTTGCCAACTCACAATAAATTCTTGACTTCATCTTCTTCCCAATCTAAAATACATCTTAATCCACATTCCGAATTAGTCATTGGCTCAAAATTATACCAACGATTTCCTGTTTCAGAGACTATACCAAAATACCGCATTTCTTCGTTTGGTTGGAAATTTAGAGATGGAGGCTATGCGATTCCGAGGCAAATTGACCATTTTAAACAAAATAGTAAAAAATAAGTAAAAATGGAATTGAGACTTCTCCGCTTAATAGGAAATGTTAAATTATAGGCCAAAACTGGTGTTTCGATAATTCCAGGATGAATGGAAATAGTTTTAATCATATCAAAAAAAAGACAAGGGCGACATCCGCCCCTGTCTTTTTTTAAAAATTTGATACTTTTATTTAATGGAAGATAAAAGCTCGGATGTTACCAATCAATCGTTCGGTTATCGTCATCGCCCTTATTCCAAGATTCCTGTGGATCAGAACTCAGAACTGAGTTAGGTCCAGATCCCGCCGCAATTCCTTGTTCCAACGCTACTTCCATTACCAAAATACGGGGACTTGTATAATTTTTCTTTTCTGTATTGTTCATGAGATTGTGAATTTTTATTATTATGATTAGCGATAAAAATTAGCGACATGCAATCTTTTTTCTACCACTACCTGCTCCGACCATCGAAGTTTTCCCTTGCACCACCTGCGTAATCTTTACTGAATTTGAGGTAGAGTTCCAAGGCACCTTGTTAAATGAACCTGCTGTAAGTACCAAAGGATACAGCTCACCACCAGCACTCTTACTACCATACATACTTACCTTACCGTCACGGCTTATGACTACCCGAATAATTGGATTTGTCGCTGTCCCTGTCATATTATATATTTGAGGGATCGTCCCACCCGCAGTATTCGTTCCTCCATGGAGGCTGCCATCTTCAAAAGCAACATTCTTTGGAGCAATGGCAATATTCGATTCAAATTGTATTTCCTGTGTTGCTAATTTGATTCCGTTAACCTCCATATTGAAGGAATTGTCCATTTGTATAATATCAAATACAAAACCATAATCGGCTCCAGGTGCTGTCAATGACTGTTCGACAGTTCCGCCACTAGGAACAATTGTGCCGTTTACATTTGCTCCGTTTCCTGAAGCCGGGTAATTCCAATTCAGATTTGCACCACCTGTTACTTCCTGTGTACAGGTTTTGAAGTTCAGATTCAAGTTGTAACGTTGACCAGGAACAATCTGTAACCCAGCAACAGACACGTTGCTCTTGGTTTCACCATCGATGGTTATTGATCCAAAATTAAATAAACCATTTGTTGCGCTCGGATGAATCAAAAGCGCTGGTGCACTGGATACTGTACGTAAACCTGAGCCAAGTGCCGGGAATACGACATTTGCAGTTGAGGTCGAGCCATTATAGGTGATCGTGCCATCAGCCAATTTCAGATTTGCGCTTGGGTGCGTCGGGCCAATAGTTGTCGTCCCTAGGTTGGTAATAGCCCCTGTCATGTCAGTTGCCATACTCAGATTAGTCGTCACTTCGCTGTATTGGTGTTTCAGTATGACGTCAAGATTATTGTCTCCCGATTGAACAGTTAGGTCCTTTTTAAAATACATCAGGTCTGCACTGATATTATCAAGAGAGGCTGTAGCAAGATTCGTTTGGGCAGTCAGCGAAGGTACTGTAGATGTACTATTGACAGAAAAAGCCACAAAAGTGTAAGCCTGCTGAGCATCCAACTCTATTTCATTATCATTATCACTTTTGTTTGTATATATTTTCTCGGTAACATAATCGCCATTGCTTTTATAGACAACAATTTTATATTTAACATTTTCGCCGAGTGCTGTACGCTCTTCGGTAACAGCAGCACGATTTGCAGACGAAGCTCGCAAAGAAGTGCCGTTTGTCGTAGACAATGCTTGGGACAATGTGGCTTCAAAAGAACTTGACTCTGTCAAAGGAACGACGACTCGATTTGATATCGTTGATCTATTTCCGCTACTTGCTTTTACATTAGTTACGACGGGATTTTCTACACCCAAAAGATGGATACTCACACGAGCTTTCCCTGCCAATGATGCACTATCCTTACTCTCTTTACACGAGTAGATGCTCATACTGGCAAGTGTGGCGAATGACAGCATTCCAACACTGCCAATCGTTCTTAATTTTAATGACATTTTTGTTTACAGTTAATTTAGATGATTTACTCTTATCTTTCCATAAATGCCTCAAGTAAATAACCGGACAGGGAAAAATTTTCACAAAACAACTATAAAGATTACTATTTGGCAATTAACGGTAATCGTTATACCAAATTTTTGCTATACGTTTGAAATAGAATAGCAAATTTTTGCTACGCATAGATAGATTATATCAGGAGTTCATTTTAAATAAATTACCTTTGGCAAATCTTTACTTAAAAACTAAATCTGTTGATGAAATATTTTACTAATGCGATTGTATTGGACGATCATGGTCTGTTTGCAGATGCATTTTCTCTGTTATTGGAGAGGTATAGACTTTTTGATTTTGTCAAAGCCTGCTACAATGTAGAAGAATTCTTTGCTTTTCTAAATTCTTTTAGCAACAAAAATATCTTTGTATTCTTAGATTATTACCTCGCTGAAGATAATGGACTGTCTTTATTATCGGAAATTGGCAGGATAAATAGAAATGCAAAAATTGTTTTTTTAACCAGCGCAATGTCCCCATTTCTTATTCAAACGTTGAAAAGATACAACCCTGAAGGTATTTTAAGTAAGTCCTGTAGTATTGATACGTTAAAACACTGCATCGAAGATGTAGCCGGGGGAAAATCATTTTTGGATCCACTTTTCCAAAATATACTCAATACCCATCAGTCCCTTCAGGTAAAGTTCACGGCAAGAGAAATTGAACTATTGCAATGCTTTGCCAATGGTGAGACAATTGCACAAACTGCAGAGAAAATGTTTTTAAGCCCACATACAGTTATTGCACATCGGAGAAAGATGATGGCCAAAGCGGATTGTCAGTCGATAACCCATCTATTGATTTTTGCAAAAGAAAATGGTCTTTTATAACCTAAATATATAATTATTAAATTGTAGAAGACTGCAGTTCAAAACTAAAGATAGCGCCTTCACCTTCAACGCTCTGAATTAGAAGTTCACTACAGCAAAGCTCCAGATAATACATACAGAGCTGTAAGCCCAAGCCAAATCCTTGTTCATTACCCGTTCCGTTAAGAGAAATAGGCTTTGCATCCAAATACAGTTTATCCCACACAGTTTTGGCTAAGCCGGTCCCGTTATCGACAACAGAAAAGATGATGCTGTTATTTATTTCGTTTGCTCGAGCTCCAAGGACAATCCTCCCTCCTGTTCGACTAAATTTAATTGCATTATCTACAAGGTTACGAACAATTATCCTGACAACTTCACGGTCCCCAGCTATAGAAAGCAAGGGATAGCAATCAATATCAGCTGTAATCTGTTTTTCCGAAAGCTTTCTTTCGTTGAACCTTATAATATCCTCAAATAGATCCTTGATATTAAAATTGGCTAACGAAAGTTTAAACGTATTTAAATGCTGGCTGGCCCATATCAGCAGATTCTCGATATGGGTAGTCAACGTATCAATCTCATCATAACAAGATGATAATAATTCTTTTGTCTGTGCCTCCGAAATAAGTCCAGCCTTAAAAGGCTCAAGTATGAAATGTAAACTATTTATTGGTGATCTAATATCGTGAGCAATTATCGAAATTAATGATTTTTTGAAACGGTCTGACTCTTCGAGCAATGCCATCTGTTCTTCAATAAAAGTATTGGTACTTTCTAGCACTTTGTTATTTTTTTTTGTCTGTCTGAAATTTCTTAGCAAGAGGAACCCAATTACTGACATTGAAAAGATAAGAACCAACGCAACAGCCAAGAAATAGTTGCGCTGCCACAATTTTACATTGTAGACGGCTTCCATATCATTTTGTTGCTTTTTAAATCTAAACTCTTCTTCTTGACGCACCAGTTGCTCCTTATTCTCTTTACTATAAAGAGAATCGGATGCAGCTTTATAGATCTTATAAAATTCTAGAGATTGAATAAAATCATTCTTTCCTTCAAACAGTTCGCTCAGTCTTTTGGCAGAACTTTGCAGATAATACAATTGTCCATTCAATTGCGCCAAATTATAACACTCTTTTCCATATCGAATAGCAGTTGTTATATTTCCCAATTCGAGATAAACTTCCGAAAGATTGTCCAATAAACGCAAATATTCCGTTTTTTCACCCGTTGATTCAAGTGTTCGTTTCGCTTCTAGGAAACAATTAAGTGCATTTTTCCAATCCTTTATTTCAAGATACAGCGCTCCTAATGACTGTTGTGCATTTCCTATAGCCTTATAATTTTTTTGCTTTTCAGCCAGTTTTAGCGATTGGAGATAACAATCCTTAGCCTTCTTAAAATCCTTCTTTTTTAAGAATATATGACCGATATTACCAAGGATAAAGGTCGACTTTGAAGTATCACCGAGCTTTTCATACTGTTGTTTACTTTGTGTATAATACGAGATTGCACTATCTTCTTGCTGCTGATAATGGTAAACCATACCAATATTGTGCGTTGCATGTGCTTTTACTAGCGGTAGATTGTTCTTTTCAGCTCCTTCTATTGCTTTATTTAGCTCGACTAGAGCGTCCTTATGTTTTCCGAGGGCAATATAAGGCATCGCTAGATTGCTATGGATCTTTGCCTCCCTTTCAATTTCTCCCGCTTCCAAAGCCATTTTTGCCGACTTATTATAATACTGAATAGACTCATTGTATTTGCCTTTTTCGTAGTATCCTATACCAAGGTTTCGCAAAGCATCAATTCTACCAGCCGTATAATCCAAGCTATCACATATAGCCAATATATGGCTACTCATTGCAATCATTGAATCTGGAAGGCTTGACCATAGGCTGTTGGCCCGAGCATTCATTTTATTGATTGCAGCGGTGTCAATAGCATTGTTATTCCTATTTCTTGCGGTATCGGAATTTGAGCAAGAAACAATATATGTAAAGAAAAACAATAAAATTATTGTGGAGATCCATTCCAAGTATCGACTTTTCATTAAATAAATTAAGCGTTTTTCTGTAAAGGTAATAACATTTAAACCATTGAAACGAATTGGACAAGTTGAAGAAATTGCTATCGCAATTGTTTTACTTTCTTCAGACGAAGTCTCTCAGTGCTCCCCTATCGATTTCAGGCCGGAAACCTTCATCTCCGGACATGGGCTCTTTATCTCGCAGACTTTTATCCATCAACACATTTTTCCACGTGGGTCAAGCAAAATCTCCCCCCCTTCGATGGAATTGGTCGCTGTAAGGTATTGGTTTGAGAGAATGATGTCTGCTAAAGAATACGCCCCAGCGAAAGTTTTGTAAAAAATAACATTTGACAATATCAGAGATATTATTATTTTTGCAAAAATTTTATTTAGTTTAATTCTAAATAAAGCCTACCTATAAAAATCAGTATGTATAAAACTTTTACTTCTTTAAGCATCACCGCATTATCATGTTTTGCCCTTCAGGCGCAGAATATTCAGGGAACGGTATTCGACAAGGCCAGTGGCAAAGTCATCTCAGGAGCAACGATTACCATTAAAGAACGGCCAAAAGAAGGTACATTTTCCGACGGTAATGGGAAATTTAACCTCTCACTTCGTCCAGGTGAAACGATGTTAGTCAAAATGGTTGGTTTTACAACCTACCAAGAACATTTTACTTCTATTAAGGAAGGGCACCATGTTGATATTTACTTGACCTCTGGAGTTGAACTTGATGAAGTCATGATAACAGCCAGTTTAGCCAACTCACGTAGCAAAAGGGCCATAGGAACTAATGTTGACCATGTTGATGCCGCAGATATTGTCGCAAAAAGCAATCCATCTTCATTGGCAGATCTTGTGAATGGCCGTATAAGTGGTGCCCAGGTATATAATACAAATGGCAAAGTGGGGATGCCGATTCGTTTCGATATACGTTCTGCTGCAACCTTCAGTATGGAGCGAGATCCCCTGATTTTTATCGATGGCGTGCGTTACAACAATAACAATACCGCCGATGTAAATTCATCCCAGGAAGCCATGAGTGCCCTAAATGATTTACCGATGAACGATATCGCTTCGATTGATGTCATTAAGGGGCCAGCTGCTGCTGCATCCTATGGTGCTGAAGCTGCAAATGGTGTTGTGATCATACAGACAAAGCGTGGGTTAAGTGGCCAAAAAGGTGTTGCAGTCAACGTAAAGTATACGGGCGGGATCAGTGAACTTGCCAATAAGTATACGAAATACGTTAATAATGACGCCTTAAACAACTTCTTCAATACAGGCCATCAAAATCAATTTTATGCAAACTTATCTGCAAAATTTGATCAGTCAAACAGTCTGTTCTTTTCGGCAAATTCAAATACCACTTCGGGAACTATACCTGGCAATAAAGATAACAGACAGACTTTACGTGGGGGGTATGATTTTAGCAAAGATAATTTCAAATTAGGTTTCACCGCAGCTTACGTCAAAGGGAAATTAAGTATACCACAATCTGCTTCGGGCCGTGACGATGCAATATGGAACCTGATGCGTGACCAGACTCCATGGCCCTTCATTTCGGAAGAAACTTGGCGAGCTATTGAGAAGAGCTATACCAATGATCGCTTTACGGGTAGTTTAAAGCTCAACTATACTTTTCCATTTAACATCAAAATGGAAAGTCTTGTGGGTTTGGATCTCAATTATATTGATGGCCTAAACTATCTTCCCTACGGTTTTCTCCAAGGGACCAACAGCACCGGTGCAAAACAGATCAGTGACCGTCGCAATCTTAACTTGAACTGGGATGTAAAATTATCACGTAATTTTGCTCTCGCTGAGAAATGGCAACTGAATATTTCACTTCTTTCCCAGTTGACTAAGGCAACGGAAAGTGTTAATGGTATCAGTGTGCGCAATTTTGCTGTGCCGGGTATCAGTAATATAGCATCAGCAGCAGAAATTCTCAATACCACCGATACGTATTTCGAAAAACGTACACATGGTATCTATGGTGAAGCTTTCCTAAGTTACAACAATCAGCTTTTCATCAATACAGGTGTTCGCAGAGATGTTTCCAATATGATCGGACGAAATGTAGCCAGCATCTGGTACCCAACTGTAAGTGTTGCCTACAATTTGAAGCCGATGGAATTTATGAAAGGTAAAATAGATAACTGGAAAGTACGCGCTGCCTACGGTGAATCGGGTCGTTTGCCTTATCCAAATGATGCACAGACCTCTTACCTAGTAGAAAACTCTTCCTTTGGCACGCTGGTACGTCCACTCCGCAAAGGGAATCCAGACATCAAACCAGAGCGTACTGGAGAATTTGAGATCGGTACTGATATCAGCTTTTTCAAACAACGGTTGGGATTTACCTACTACCTCCAAAATACGCGTGATGCGATTGTCTATACCACACTATTGCCATCTTTGGGCTGGCCATCAAGTTTGAGCGGCGATTATCCAGAGAATATAGGTAAAATACGTGGCCGAGGTATTGAAGTAACTTATAATAGCCGTGTTTTTACAAGCAGTGACCAAAAAAACAGTTTGGATTTATTTGTGATTTTTAACAATCAATCCAATAAAGTCATTAGTTCAGGTGGACGCGATATCATCAATTCTGTTAATTTGATACGTGAAGGACTTCCTGCATTCTCTTTCTACACCGGAGTTTCAGAAGGCGCCCTGTTCAATAGTAATGGTGTATATACAGGCGCCAAAGAGAGTACTCCTCAAGTGCTGGGAAAACCATTCCCGACCTATAACGGCTCTTTCGGCTTCAACCTTCAGCTTGTTAACAACCTTCGGGTCCAATCATTATTCACGTATTCTAAAGGGGCCAAGGTCTATAATATTTCCAATAGAAATGTTGCCAGTCAGGGTAACAACTACAAAGCTAGCGAAGACCTTAAAGCATTGCTAGCCACACAGACACCTGGAACGGACGAATATATTAATACGGCCAACGAGCTGTCTAAATACGCAGGACCACGTGGTAACTTTGTAGAAAAAGCAGATTTTATCCGATTGAGCAATGTAACCATCTCCTACGATCTTGGGAGCTGGGCAAAAAAACAGACGAATGGATTCTTTAAAAGCTGCGTACTATCAATTACAGGCAACAACCTTTGGCTAAAAACCAACTATGGTGGTGTTGAGCCTCAAATTGACTCGCAGGGAGGAAGCAAACGTAATCGGGGCATCAGTTATCTATCTTCGGATTGGACCGCTGTCCCCGCTCCTCGTAGCTATGCGATGAGTGTAAATATTGGTTTTTAATATAATGATTTTATGGCTATCAAATTGAATAATATACACAAAGTCGGACTGTTCATCATGGCAGCATTGACACTTTCTTCATGCGACAAATGGGTAAACGACACCAAGCTGCCTGATAATACCATCGACGAGTCCCAGTTGAACAGCATTGCAATGTTGGGGCGTATTGAAAAAGGAGCCTATGTTTACGGTCCTGTTATTGCAGGCGTATGGCGTGCTGGTGCAACTTCAGCCGCAGACTTATTGGTTGCATCTGGCGCTATCGTTGATGAGATCGTTCCTACAGCGGTCCCCAATTCACCTTTTTATAAAGAGCTTGATGAGGATAAGCTATCCCCGGACAATACTTCACTATTCAGTGTGTGGTCCAATGTGCAAAACTATCGTGCTCGCGCGGAAGATGTCATTGCCAATGCCGAGTCACTAAATCCAGCGGACGAGGATGGCCTCAAAATCCAACGGGCATCACTTATGCATGCGCGTTTACATGCGGGATATGCCTGGTTGTTAATGGCGGATTATTTTAGCGTAAGCAATGCCAGTAGATCGGTCTATGCCGACCACAAGGAGATAAGCCATCAAGACGCATATCTCAAGGCACAAAACTACTGGATGCAGGCTTTAGATTCGGCTAATGACAGTGAAAAGAGACTGATTCATTCACTTTTGGCTAAACTGGGCATACATACAGGTAACTATCCACTTAGCGTACAGCACATCAATCAGTCCTTTACTGCAAGCGAAAATTTCAGCTTTTTAAATACGGTTGGTACTGTTAGCAATGTTTTTTTTAATGCGCTGAATATTAACTCTAGGGATGCGGCCGTAGACCCATCACTGGTGGCCGTATTAAAAACAACAGCAGATAAAGCACGTAACCCTGTCGTTAAAGCTTCCAAAGGGCATTGGTCTCTCAACCTATTCAAGGAAAGGGACCCTTTAGTCGTTAGCGATTATGATGAGATGCAGTTAATCCGTGCTGAATTGGTCGTACGTGGTCTTATTTCTGGAAACGCTGTTGATTTAGTCAACTCTGTGATTGCTAAATACGATGGCTCGGGCGGATCTAATTACAGTTCGACAACAAAACTCACCCTTAACGATATTGTTGCGGTACGAAGAATATATCTTTCCTGGCGCGGTACACGTATTATCGATTTAAGAAGATTCAAAATCGATGGTGATGTAATTCCCGGATTTACACAGCGTAAATGGCAATGGATTGGCGTACCTGAAATTGAAACACAATCTTAAAAACTTCAATAAATACAAAAAGGGAAATATATTTATTTCCCTTTTTGTATTTATTGAAATGTGTAACGAATTTAAAAAGTGGCTAAAAATTTAAAATTCCTTCAAAATAATATAACTTTTCTCTTTTAATTCTTTCTCGATGGGTTTTACATTTCCGAGACTGGAAAGTATAAAAGGGATGGTCGAGATTTCGCCATCTTTTGTATAACCTATTTTTACTGCATCAAGTTTTGAACGAAAAACAAATACTTCAGTAAAGCCATTTGGCCCTAGATTACTGATTTCTATATTCATTCGGCGTTTGTCCTATATAACGTTTAAAATATCGGCAAAAAAGTGAATCATCCGCAAACTCCATCTTGTAACTAATTTCTTTGATGGATAAAGAAGTGTTATTTAGATATTCTTTTGCCTTATTAATCACAGCAAAACCAACCCAGGACTTAACAGACTTTCCTGTTCTTTTCTTGATTAGTGAGCTAAGATGCTGTGGTGTTAAGTGCAAGTGCTCCGCATAAAAAGAAACATTACGCTGAAAGTAGCCGTATTCGTTTAATAACTCAAAAAAAGAATCTGTAATGTTGTTGATTCTGTTTCTTTGAAGGTTTTCTTTTTGGGTCAATGATTCGTACGATTTAGATACAGCTGTAATCAGAGAAAACACGAGGTATTGTATCATCTGATTTAAGGTTATTGTTTTAGGTTGATCATAGTATTTAAGAATGAGTTGAGAAATCTCTTCTATTATTTTATTATCCTGCTCTTCGGCATAAATAAGGGGTGAATTTAATACTTCCGTATTACTAATTAACTGCGGAAGTATTGTAAACTTCTCTATAAAATCATAAGACATTACAAAAACAATGGACTTAAAATGTTCACCGCATACTTGAGGTTCTACAATCATTTCCGGTAATATTGTAAGTATTGCATGCTGTTTAAGGAAATAGTCAATACCATTTACCCGGATTTTCATCGAACCTTCTTTACAAAACAATAATATCAGGCCCATAAATTGATAACGCAATTCGAAAAAAGATAACCTTGATTGATCCTTGTCATTTACAAGAAATAACCCTTCCATAGAAAAAGGAGATTGTACATTATAAATCAGATTTAGATCAGATACTTTTAAGAAATCCATTGTTTTTTGTTGTAAAAATATAAAACCTAAGCAACTGCTATGGCTAAATCCAAAGGTTAATTTCTAAAATCCGTAAAATGGAACATACAAAACTAAAAATGGAATATGCCAGGATGCAATTGATAGTCTACTTTCGCTTCCAACAAAGTTATTTTGGAAAACAACAATATTCGTTATGACACAGCTTATAAAAAAACAGCACAATAGAATGCGTCTTGCTATAGCATTATTTTTCTTTTCTCATGGTTTTATCCTCTCTTCTTGGGCAAGTAGAATCCCTAATATTAAAACATATCTCTCAATATCTGACGCAGAATTAGGCACGCTACTCTTACTTATGCCAATTGGACAAATCAGTACAATGCCCATGTCTGCAAAAATCATAAGTAAATATGGCAGTAAAAACATCGTTCAATTCGGATTTTTAATATACCCCTTGATTCTATTAATAATCGGCTTATCAACAAGTTACTTTCAACTAGCTATTTGCCTATTTCTCTTTGGTGTGGCAGGCAATCTTTGCAATATAGCTATCAATACACAAGGAGTAGAATTAGAATCTATGATGCATAAACCAATGATGTCCTCTTTTCATGGTGCATGGAGTATCTCTGGATTCTTAGGAGCTTTAGTAGCCTTGCTGATGTTAAATCTAAACCTGACTATAACCGTTCATTTCTTAGTTGTACTCCTATTTGTTCTTGTGATATGGATACTAAATTTTAGGTTTTTAATACATACCACACCTTCTAAAAATATAGAAAAAGAAAGTGGTTCTATCTTCAAATACCTTGATAAAACTTTAGTTCAACTGGGCATAATAGGTTTCTTGAGCATGGCTATTGAAGGCGCAATGTTTGATTGGAGCGGGGTTTACTTCCAAGATATTGTTAAGGCACCTGAACAATTAATTATTCTGGGATATACCTCCTTTGTTTTAATGATGGCTACCGGAAGGTTCTTAGGAGATTATCTCATTGTTAAATTCGGCAGAAAAAAAGTTATACAAATGTCTGGTATCTTTATGACATCGGGTCTACTCCTATCGGTGTTTTCAGTAAATTTAATTGTATGTACCCTTGGATTTATGATGGTTGGACTCGGCGGCTCGTGTAGTGTTCCTACGGTATATGGTGTAACAGGAAAACGTAATAAGGTTAATGCAAGTATATCTCTTACACTAGTGTCCACTATAGCCTTTTTAGGCTTTTTAATCGGACCTCCAGCGATTGGATTTATTTCGGATTTATTTGACCTTAGGTATTCTTTTATGCTGTTCTCAATTTTCGGAATCATTATGGTGGTTATAGCTAGCCGTACCAGGATATTAGAAGACGAGTAAGTAGCCTCATTATCCGCACTCAAAAATCAACAAACGACATGTCTCAGCTGAAAATTTGGGCGAGGAATATTTTCAGCTCTATTTGGGACTCTTCGAGCTAAACCTATATGCCAATCTAAAAACTCTTTTTATATATTAGATGCAAAATGATAATTTTAGAGCAAGTGATTGACAATATCGAGCAATTTTTTAATGCATGTTTGACCGAAGGTGTACGTTGCATTTACACAGATAATATTCCAAAAGACATGATGGCGTCAGAGGTAAACGAAAATGGCTGGTATGAATGTAAACTTATCGCAGGAACGGTATAAATAATATGAAGGAAACTCTTTTAGTATTGGATTTGGACGAGACATTGCTTTACGCTACAAAGGATAAGCTGATACAGCAGCGGCCAACGGTTTTTGCAATTCCCTATTAGCGGTAGTACTTTTCAAAATTAAGTATTTCAGTAGTGTCTTTAACTGTGACTAGTTGTCCGTCTTTATTCAATTCGTATTTTTCGTATTTGTAAATAATGGTATTATTTTTAAAGTTAAACTCGTCCTTATCAGCATCAATAGATTTTTCAAAGTTTATATAGCCTAAATGTTTTTCAAAAAAATAGAGTTTAGGCTCAACTACTTCATATGAGCAACAACGATCCATAAAACCTTGAAACCTGTCATATATTTTTATTGTTTCGTTCTTGTATTCTGTCTGTTTTGGAGCAATTGGATAGCATACAAGCGAAGATAAAATTGCGAGAGAAATACCACCGAATAGGAAAAACAGCCCTGTCAAAACACCGGATATTGCATAAAATAAATAATAAAAAATTACTTTCTTAAACGGTCTAAACGATTTAAAAAACAAAACCAGTCCTGTAAAGTATAAAATTATTTTTAAAATAAAGATCAAGTTTTGATGTAAGCTGTAACCTAAAATTAATCCTGTCACCCAATTTAGGAGAACAACACCAAGCAAATAGAAGTGCCATTTTTCAAGTCCAATATTTTTTAAGAAGTCCTTCACTTTAATTCTCTTTATTATCTTATGATGCCAAAATATTACCGCCAACTCGCCAAGCTTCACGAAGATTGAGCCATCCCCCGCATTCATTCATAACGGAATGGTTTGAAACCATGCGTTATGAAAAACTCTGGTTCTTCCCCCTCAGACCTTAACCTTGGAAGAAATTCCAAAAGGATAAACTGATTAGGCAATACAAATATTTCCTTTATGGTATGTACCTTAGCTCTGTTAGAGCTAATTTCTACTCTTCTAAAACCAATCTTGAGTTTTTTTTTGAGCGTATTATACTTATAAGGATTATTATTTATACTGTCATTTAAAACAAAATTTCCATCTATTTTCACCTTTATATCGATACTATGACCATCCAAAGCTGGAGAGGACATGCCGATATAGAGAACCGTTTCATACTTTATACCAAATAAAAAAAACAATGCAATGACCAAAATTACAATCCAACTTATAGTCCTTTTTTTCATCATATTTTCCATTTATTTAAACTATAATCCAACATTATTTATACAACCATTAGTTACTATATTACCTATTTGAGTTTGCAAAAACTAGACTGATTTGTCTTATATCTTTCTCTAAAGCGCATCTGAAAAATATGCCAACTCTAAATATCCTAGTTTAAACTTACGTCCCATTTCGAATGTCTTTAAGTATTTATTCCTTTTTTTTAATTGTCGTAAAAATAAACAGCAATTTGTCGAGATCTTTAGTTGATTTTGCATTGCCAAAAATGTGAATCAATTCATTCCACCCCTCACCGCTTTTACTATTCGTTATGGTTTGAATTAAATAGTTTCCATTACAGTTATAAATGGTCCAGTTTACATTTTGATCTAATATTTCACTTTTCAGGTACGCTGTTTTGCAGCTTTTACTTTTCGCTGGAAATTGACTGGGATGATTACCAAAATAAAAGCCACCCGAAAAACCAGTATGATTTGTAGTGTCGGTAGGATAAAAACTGTAAATGGAAAAATCTCCTCCATTGGTTTCTTTTATAGCGTAATCTGTGGGTAAAAAAACAGAATACTTACTTCCCTCTATCTGCCTTTCTTCCAATGATTTTATAAAAGCGGTATCTGCCGAACTCGATACAGCTCTATGACCATTATTTTGTCCCCAGCTGGTCAAAGTTAATGTTGTCAGGAGAACAATCATCGTCAATTGTATCTTCATATCTTGATTGTTTTTTAAGGGTCGTTACCTGTATGTGCTTTTATTTTTTTAAAAGTTCTTCAATTTGTCCATTTGCGTAGTTTTTAGCTTGGTCGTCTCCGTATTGGATTGTCAGTTTGTAATATTTAATGGCGTTTATCGTATCGCCTTTTAATTTGTATGTTTGTGCAATGTTGTTCAAAACAATGCAGTCCTTCGGATTTAGTTTCTCGGCTTTCAAAAGAGTGTCAAGAGCTTTGTCATATTGTTTTTGCAGCATAAAAACGATTGAGATATTTGATAAGCTTTCAATATGTTCAGGGTAATATTTTAAAACTGCTTCGGCAATTCGTTTCATATTTTCAATCAAGTTGTCATTTTCAGTATTGTAAAGTTGAAGTTGATAATCTTGTATTGAACTAAGCATAAAATTTTCGGGGTCGCCAAGTGGCTTGTTATCTGCCCAAGTCCATTTGTTTTTGTTTACATGAGAATAGTCAATCGTATTGATAATTTCAGCTGTGAATTTTTCATAGTTCTCAATTTGTCCGAGCAAATAAATTTTGCCAAAACGCATATCAAGTCTGTTCGGGTATTTTGAAAGCCCTTTGTCTATGTAGTCAAAGCCCTTTTTCAAAATATTTTGGTCATAGTAAGTGTCACCATATAGGTAAGCAACAGGTTCTTTCTTAGAACTGTCTTTATCCATAATCTGAAGAACGTCATTTCCCTCTGGATTTTGCCCAAGAGTTACAACTTCTTTAACACTCTTTTTTACAAAATAGTTAAAGTAAGCAATGTAAAGTTCAGGGTCGTTGCTGTCTGATTTCTCCCATTTGTCTAAAAGTTGTTGCTGACCTAAGGTGTCTTTTTTAGAAACAAATTCGTTGAATTGCTGCTTAAATGTTTGTCCGAAAACTTGGTTAAATACCAAGGTCAAACCGAAAATTAAAAGTGTTACTTTTTTGTTCATAGTCATTTTAGCATTGCTGGAAACGTTTCAGAGATTGGCGTCAGTGACAGAAACTGAAGCGAAACATTTCAATTTTGCACTAATCTAAGTGACAGCCTTTTATTATTTTCTAAATTTATGAAAAAAGGATATATATAGAATGGCATAATCCAAATAATCCGTATGAATTACACCTATTAAAACTTTTGATGCCATCTTTATATAATTGTTGAGGATTAATTAACAAAAGAAAACGAAACAACCTTGTGCTTTATTTCACAAGTGTTGTTTCGTTGTATAAATTTCCCTTTATAAATTTTCTTTGAAAAAAGGAACAATTCTTTTCAGTGCTTGTTGAACCGGTTCAGGTTTGTCATAGAGGTCATAATGAGACCAACCTTCAACGACAACCAATTCTTTCTTTTTGGAGGCTGCACGGCCATAAATTTCCTGTCCATCACGATAGGCTCCGAAACCGCCTGGTTTATCACCAATTACAATCAACAAAGGTTGCGTGAGTAGCGTTTCGGCATTGCTAAAAGCATCCCAGTCTACAGCAGCCGCTCGGTGCGAAAATAATGCACTGGTATAACCATGAGGCTGTGCGCCACGGGAAGTCTTATAATAATCTGTAACTTCCAATACATCAATATCTGTAATGCCTGCTTCTTTACCGTCTTCTACGGATGAAGGTAATAATCCGTCTACTCTCAGTTGAACTCCTCGAGATTCCGCAGTGCGTTGTTTGGCAATTGCTTCCAGTGTACCAATCGGATCATATCCGGCAAACCCTTCACGGCAAAGACGTCCAAAGTTTACCCCTGTGATGCTTACTACTGCCTTTAAGCGACGTTCTGTTTTAGCAGCACTGATGGAATATCCGCCACCTCCGCAAATACCCAATACACCAATTCGGTTTTCATCTACAAAAGGTAGTGTTACCAAATAATCACAGGCATATCTATAATCTTCCACACGGAAAGACGGATCTTCTATAAAACGGGGTTCGCCACCACTTTCCCCTTGAAATGAAGCATCCGGAACCAATACCACAAACCCTGCATCTGCGAGAGCCTGTCCGTATACATTACCCGAAGTCTGCTCTTTACAGCTTCCTATGGGATGGGTACTGATAATAGTTGGATATTTTTTATCTTCTTCAAAATCAGGCGGGAATAATAAATCTGCTGCAATATCCCAATATAAGGCTTTAAATTTTACTGACTTTTTCATTTTATCAACTTTTATTTGAATTACAATTTTTCAGAGAAGAAAGATACCAATTGAGAAATTGCTTCGTTCACATAATTTTCTCTGTCATAAAGAGACATGTGGTTTGCTCCTTCTATCACATATTTTGTCTTATCTGAAGTTGCGGCAATTTTTAATAGATCATCACTCATCCAGGCACTTCCAGCAACACTCCCTACAATCGCTAATAAAGGTTGTGTGAAAAATGCTTCAGCTTTATTATAAGCATCATAAGTAATAATCTGCGTCAAGCTTCTTAATGTTGCCCATCCCGGCGCGGTAGGATATTGACAACGATCTGTATGATAATATTCCCACGCTTCTCTCAATTCTTCATTGGGAGCATCTTCCTCTTTCATTGGAGCCAAGGGCATAATTTGCGATCCTTCTTGTGCATCGTTGGTTCTGGCACTTGCGCCGGCCAACAAATAAGGCATTGCATCTGCATCTTTTACATTGTTTTCCCATCCATTACGGAACATAGGCCCAATATTGACAGCGCTCACCATTCCAACTGCTTTGATACGATGGTCATTAATCGCAGCATTTGCCGTGTAACCTGCTCCTGCGCAGATGCCCATTGCTCCTATTTTCTCTGCATCCACATAAGAAAGTGTGGTCAAATAATCTATTACTGCACTGACGTCTTCTGTCCTGATGTAAGGATTTTCCAACTGACGAGGCTCACCTGTACTTTCTCCCTGATAGGAAGCATCATAAGCTATAGCAATCAAACCTTTTTCCGCTAATTTTTTTGCGTACAATCCGGAGGCTTGTTCTTTTACACCGCCGCCGGGATGGGAGACAACTACGACAGCATATTTTTTATTTTCATCAAACCCTTCAGGGAAATTAATAATAGCTGATAAGGTAATTCCTTGTCCGTTTCCGTTATTGATACTGATCTTTTGTTGTGACATGATATTTTCTTTTTTAAATTAAACGTCTTGTTATTTTGATAAGACAAAGTTAAATACAGCCTCCTACCTGGAACGTAGACAGATTACTCGAAAACGGAAACATTTTACTGATTTGTAATTGGAGCAAAAAAAAGCAACCTTGTTAGGTTGCTCTGAATTATATTAACACTTACATTTCCCTAAATACTTTTGGGGATAAACCTGTTTTCTTACGGAAAAATCGTGCGAAATAATTAGGATAATCAAAACCTAAACTATAAGAAATTTCACTGATAGATAGTGAAGTGTTTTTAAGTTTGTCTTTTGCCTGATTTAGAACAAAATTATGGATATGCTCGATCGGTGATTCTCCCGTAAAATGCTTGATCAAATCTCCAAAATAGTTGGGCGAAAGATTGGCTTTCTGCGCAAAATATGCAACAGAAGGGAGACCTGCAATTCCATCACTGTTCCCAAAATACTGCTTTAGATTTTTATAAAAATTATCAATAACAGAATTATATTCCCTACTCCTTGAATCAAATTGTCTGTCATAAAACACTTGTGTATAAGACAAAATTAGAGCAATATAGGACATGATAACATCCTTGGAATAAAATTCCTTCTGAAATTCATGATACGTTTTTTTGTACAGGTCCCATAGAATAACTTCTTCATCTGTCGTCAGGAATAAGGCTTCATGGTTGTTGTAATGTACAAAATTGTAATCTTTTGCCAATTTATTTACATATTTCGCGCTTACCAGTATGTTGTAGCCTGCATTAGGAGCATTGATATTCCAATCCAAATTGTTTTGCGGGCAGTCAACATACATAAAAGATTTAGCCTGGTCTTCCAGAAATTGGGTTGTCTTAAAGTTTTTTTCCAATGGCGGCTTTATAGCGAGCAGATAAAAATCAATGGTAACAGAATCAGATTGCAGTCGTAAGTTATCCTCATGTTCATAATTAATAATAAGGAGATCCTCATTCTTAGGCTTGGTAACGTTAAGATAGGATGCAAACTCTTTTATATTAAATATTTTATTCATCATTACATAGTAATATTTGTGCTCCTACAAAAATAGCTTCTTTATCAGCTAATATAATGATACATTTCAAGGTAAAACGGATACATTTTACTGCAAAGCTAAGGCACTGGTTTGAAAGAATGGTGATAAAGGAAAACAGTACTTGAACATCTAACGTATTTGATAATCTATTTTTTCAATGACAACGCAATTTTGGCTAGTTGTATCGGTAAGCTGGCGTCTAAATGATCTTCCTCCATCCAGATTGCTGATAAGCCTACCCATGCAATTACCCAGTTTAACATTCTGTCAAAATCAATCTTGGTTTCTTGGCCAATTACCTCTATTTGCCTAACTAGTCTATCCTTGTCTAAAGCAACTTGTCTATTAGGGTTACACAGTATCTTTGCAAAGTCGAAGGCTCTATCGCCATATAATGCTTTTGGATCTATTGCTAACCGACCGTTAAGATCAGAATAAAGAATGTTTTCATGGTGAAGATCTCCATGAAGCACATAGCGTTCGGTTTGGTCGGAAAGTAATCTAATAGCCACTAAAGCAGACTCTTTTAACGTTTCATCAGAGAAGTTTGTTTTATTTAAAAGTGGGGCAAACCAATCCGCTCTTAATCCTTTATAAACACAGGGTTGTAATAAGCTTGAATTTATTCTAAAACTTGCTCCGTCCTGTGTAAGATTCCATTTATTGATATATAACGCTAGTATAGGTTCAGTCATTTAATGGTTTTATAAAATTTGTAGACTTGACTATAATTGTCTTAAGATATTATAAAGAATTAAATTACACAAAATCATTCGAATCATGGGAGCTCAGTAAATATACGTGATAACAAAGGGCCAATTGATAGGTATTGCCACACAGGAGACGAATGCAAACACCCACTTAGAAGTTGACCTTGAAATAATGTAAACTGTGTCTAAGGGTACATATTTATTTAGAGCCAAAAAGTTTCTGCCACCACCTCTGCCCCGCTTTTGGCAAGCTGTTTTGCGCAGTAATTTTTCCCTCTTCCATTATTTTTATTACGTCCTTAATTAAACCGTCCACCATGGGTGAAAAATCTCTGTACTTTTTATGTTGAAACGCTATAATATGATATGATTTCTTAGACGTCTCGTCTGATGAGTTGTTTGTTCTAATAATTATTCTGCAAAGTTGTTCAATACAATCTCTTACAATATTACGGTTATCTGTCCCATTTATTACTTTCGCAAGGATTTCAAGAGCCTTATTATTTTCATCAATCTCTACATATAACTCTGCCAATTGTCTATTGTAGATATCGATTAGAAAATCTTCATCATTTTTTTCGAGTGTCAATTTAAGAGCTTCAATCTCTGAAACCTTGTCGTCTGCATATTTCGCGTATGTCCTATATAAACCTAGTTCTTCATAAGTCCAAGCTCTTTCTTTATTGATCCATTCAGGTAATTTCGTCAAAAATAGTTCTCGTTCATTTGTCGAATAGAGAAAATACAGTTCGTCTTGAATGGGTAATTTGTAATTTCTGAAATAGGACTTTTTATACTCTTTCCAATTGTCAATGTCTTCTTGCGAATAAATACAACTTTCTTGCGTTTCTCCAATATACTTTAACAGTTCAATTTTCTTTGGGTTGTCGGCTGTTTCTAAATATTGGTAGGTTTCTTTAATGCCTGCCGAAACCAAATATTCTCCATCAAATCCAATTCCGCTGTCAAAATCTATATTTTTAGCTTCAAAAAACAACCAAACGATTTCAGGTGAATTGAAAAGTGTCAGAACGAAGGCACAGAAATACAAATTATCAACTTCACCATCTTTCCCATATTTTCGCCATTCCTTTTCTTCTGCAAAAAGATATTTTACAATTTCATAGTCTGTCTGTTTAAGGTCATCGTAAATTGCAATATTTAGTTTTAATCGGTCAAAGTGTTTTGAATTGATAGCGTCTTTTTCGAAGCGATAATTGTGCAAGAGTTTTGGGTTCTGTCGGACTAAGTCGAGTTCAGTTTTATATTTTTCTACTACTGTCACGGTGTTTTGATATTATTGTACATAACTCTCAAAGATAAGTAATTCACCAACTTATAAAATAATTAGCATTTAAAGATCCACAGCGTTCAAAGTTGACATTTTCGGAAAGTTTTCTTTACTTCGTAGACAAATTCTACCGCATGTCACATATTCCTTTAAATAACGAACACCAATTGCTCCAACAATTAAAGGATGGAAACAATAGCGCCTTCGAACATATCTACAACAATTACAAACAGCAGCTTGCTGTTAATTTCCTGAAGCTGCACAAAGATGATGATCTGGCGGCTGATGCTTTACAGGAACTTTTTACAAGGGCATGGAATATCTGTACCGCGATAGCCACTAACCAATCTGCTTACTCATGTATTATCCAGAGACAAAATAGGCATGGAAATTATAGCTAAGGACTATTAGGTATGTTTCATTATGAAAAAATTATTTTTTTATTAGATAAACAATCACTTATTATGGAATCCCCTATTATACTACTATGCTTCCCATAGATCATGAATTTAAAATGGTGTATGCATTATACATTCTGTTATTTTGCTATATCACCTATCGAATTTTAGTGGCTGGCAAAGGAGAAAGAATTCGACTGATATTTATTGTGTTCGTTAGCCTTATTCTAAATGTTTTTCTATTTATAGATCCAGCTAATTTTCAAGGAGGGGCTTCATTAGTTGTACTATTTTACTCATTAATTATTTGGTTGTTAACGATACTAGTAACAGTTGTCAATTGTATTTTTTCAAGTTGGAAAAAGAAAACTTAGCCATTATGGTCATGGAAAAAGAAAAACAAGATTACATCATAAACTATTACCTTCATTTGATGTCTCCAAAAGAAAAGCTTGCTTATAAACATGCGCATTCACTATTAAAGATAGACCAAAATGCAGATATTGATAAAATAAAGAGAGTTTACTTTAAAGCTGGATGGCTAACCAAAGACGAAAATACACTAAGTTTATTGAATAATGGCTTAGAGAAATTTAATGAAGATACAGCAACGCGTATTATGCGTGATCATGCTTCAGAAATTTTCTTTAATTACTGCCCCAATTGTGGGAAGCTAGCCAGAACTCCAATAGCAAAACAATGTCGTTTTTGTTATTACGACTGGCATTAAATTCACTAACTTAATCTAAAATGAAAATCCACATCTTCATTAAGATTTCCACTCTTGAAACAATATAAATAGCAAGAAGTCAAATGGATGACAACGGCCTTATATAGTATCTCCCTTATCCAACTGTCGCCGATCGTCTGATAGTTTGAAAAAACCGTAAACCCTTCATTTTTATAATAAAAACAATCACTGGAAAATAATTATTTAATATATGGTACCCGTTAAACAATAATCTACCACCTCATTTGTCTTTTTGTCAAATCGAACAGCAAAGGTCCAATTCCCCTGATTTTTATTGAATAGGAATAACTGGACATAATAATAACCACGATACTCAATTCCGTTGAACACATAAAGTGTAAATATATCTCTATCAAAATTGCTAAAAATATTTTTTGTAAAAATTGAACACTTCGCTTTAATTTTAATTCTATGTTGTGGCACTAAATCATTATTTTTTTTCAAGCTATCCAATTCTAACTTGTTTGGAATACTATCTTTAATTAACTTGATATCACCCAAGCAATCTGCAATTTCATATACATTACTTGCCTTTGCTAACGTAAATCCTGAAAATCGTATTGGCTTAGTCGTTACCTTCTCTTTTATTAGCCCAATATTATCGCAGAAATAGTGAATTGCCTTTGTCTCTAACGCCTTTCCCGCTTGATATTGCGCGTGACTATCTCTTAAAGATAACATAAGTATTAGCGATAATATCAAACATTTAAAATTCCTGCGACTCATTTTTTTACTCTTTTAATTTCTCCTATTTGAAAATTTTCACAAAACTCAATTTATCGGTTTTTGAAGTAGATCCTCTATATCTGTCAGCGATATTTGGATCAGCTTTCAAAGCTAATAATGTTTTTGCACTCAGAAAGTCACTATGATTAATCGCAAGCATTAATAAAGTTTGGCCAAATTTCGACTCTTGGTAATTGACCGGCGGCTTATCTTCGTTAACTAATTTTTTTATTAAATTAACATTCCCATCTTCTACTGCCTTTGCCAAATCCCAAACTGGGGCCCCTTGAAAAAGTCGATAATCATTTCCGACAAGTTTCTCTTTGTCCACCTCATGATCCCTATTATAACAGCCAGAAAGCGTAAAAATTAATAATATTACAAATATTCTCATAAACTAAAATCTAAATCCGAAATTGAGGAAGAGTAATGGCATTTCTCAATCCGCTATTTATCTGTTGATCAATCGGAGGAGTTTTAGTTGCAAAACATCATGTTTAGCGTCTTTAAAATCGTTCATCTCCGCTCCGGCTGTAGCATAACGTATTCTATTTTCCCATCCACGGTTCTCTCGTATACATTAGATTTTCAGCTTGAGTCTTAACTTTATCTCGAAGCTGTCAGATCTAATCTCAACTTTTACAGTTAAGATCATGGAAATATTTGCTCTATCTTATTTAGTTGGTTTAAAACTGTTATATCACATGGTATTATTCCTATTAAATCTTCCCCAAAATAAAGCCCATAAGGATCAAATATCACAATTAGGTTGAGCAGTTTCAAATCATTTTCTATTAAATACAGCTCAATATTATCTTCTCTTACATCATAATTTTGTTCAGACAGAATTGAGTTTAATTTCCCTTGATAAATAGCATTTTTTACTATTTCATACCCATTGGATATATACTTAAAACCACCTAAATAAAAAGCCCGCTCAACCTTAATAAGAAAAGATTTTCTTCTATTTATCGCTTTTAATTTCTCATAAAAGGGATTTTTTTGCCTAAACATAATCAAATATTACAACTATTTCTTTATAAACTCTTGAATTGCATCATAAGGCTTATATGCAACTGTAAGAGTGTTTGTTCTTGCTTCAATTTTGGTTTGTGTTCTTCCTTTCGAATCTCCAACATCCAATTTAGAAACATTATTTTTATACTCCTCTCTAACAATTTCTGATTTCACTAGGGTTGCTAATACAGGTGTCTAAAAACTGGCCAATGCCTTCCTCTAATTATCTATTCGATAAATAATTGGGGCCTTATCAAACCCCTCATTAAAAATATGTAATCTGCCACAGTTTGGACACTTCACAACTATTTTCATTTCCATGTATAATTGTTCAATATCTACTTTTCCCACATAATTATCCATTTCTATATCTGAAATAATTAAATATTGATTAGGACTCGGTATTTCACTCAAGCTAATTATACATTCACAAACACATTTTATCTTCGGCATAACGACAACCATTTAGGCATTATATTATTCATAGCTAATAAACTACGTTATTAAGAAATTTGAAATATTTAGGATCACGATAATCTAACCAACCGTATTCAATATTCTTTCCATTAGACAATTCAATATAGTAATATTGCTCATATCGCCCAGCGCAAATTTAAAAACTGTATTAAAAAATTTTAAACGCGTTTTTCTGCCAATATGTATCAGTTTCATTTTATTAGAATATAAAGGAAAGTAACTTAAATATACCTCATTTTATCGCATAATATATTTTCCTGTATAGGACTCATATCGGCCTGAAAGGTCTAAATCAAAATATTTCTGTCCGTAAATCATGCATGAAAAGCAAGACAGACTAATAATCAGTATCATCAAAAAAATAGTATTTATTGATTTTTTCATAAGGAACTGTTGCATCAAGATACAAATTAGTTATGTAAATTAGCTACTTAGTTATATAGAAACACAATGGAAATTTCCTGGGTTCGTAAGCTATTATTTATGTGTATTGTATCGATAAGCATGTTAGCGCAGGCTGTCGGTCAGTCCCTTGTTTCGGATGACTCTGTTGCGGATATTCCTCCTCACATGAATGAAGTATTTCCCGAGCCGCCATATGGTACGAACGGTTTTAAAGATTGGATTATTAAGAATTATCAGATACCAACCGCAGCTAAGAAAGCAAAAGTAAACGGCAAACTGATTATCAATTTTACGATTGAGAAAGATGGAAGGCTCAGTAATTTTCAAATAACCAAGAACATTGGTTATCATACTGGTGAAGCTTTAATTAAATTGATTAGAAAATCTAGTCCATGGAAACCGGGATATCAAAATGGATATGCTGTAAAATGCGGCTATACATATCCCCTATCATTTAGTGATGGTGACTTGAAATTAAAAAGTGACACAAAAAGACAAAGATGAAAATCCATATTGATGAACCATATAAAGGATTTAATAATAATCTTTCTATTGATAGATGAATCTACTTCCTAAATCGTAACATCTTGTGCTCTCCAGCCGGATTTTGTAAATTCAGAGCATAAGCCACAGCATGAAACAAATCATTGTGTTCTTTTACATATTAGCATTTAATAGCCTTCTAGGTCAAAGCATCCGAAAGGATACCGATCTAGACTTTTCTTTGGCAAGCGATACCGGTTGGAGGTGGTTTAATGGCCATAGATAGCAACGATCGAACGGAGTAACCTGAGAAAAGATAAAAACTCCTATCTCGGCATAACAGCTAAAAAACCAAAATCCTACACAACCCAATATATATGCATATTTCTTCGTATCCAATTAGCTGATGTTTTACTTTAAATTCTCTCTTGCAAATGCTGCGATCTCCAAAACAGCCTCTCTGGTTTCTTTTAAAACAGCTCCCATATGCATAAAGCCATGAACCATCTCTTTGTAATGAGTAATTTTGACCCGAATTTCAGAAACTTTCATATTCTGTGCCAGTTGTTTTCCTTCGTCCCGCAAAGGATCGTGTTCAGCCAATAATATGAACGTTGGAGGTGTATCTTTAAATTCTTTAATCAATAAAGGGATTGCCATTGGTTTCTGTTGATCCCTTGGATCGTTTAGATACCAATTCCAGGCTTTTATTCCTTCATCTTTATTAATAATCGGACCATCTTCATAGTCTTTCCATGATTGTGTATTTAATTGATTATCAACTGCCGGATAAATTAATACCTGAAATCTCAATTGCTGACCAAGCCGTGTCGAAATTCCAACCGCTAAGGCTGCTCCAGCACTGTCGCCAATAATTCCGACCTTATTTTTATCAATGTTTAAAGCATCCGAATTATTGAGTATCCATTCAGTGGCCCACTGAGCATCATCGAAACCAGCTGGGAAAGGATGCTCTGGAGCCAGTCGATAATCAACAAAAACAATAACAGAGCCTGTAACATTGGCCAATTGACGAACAATAGTATCGTGCGTCTCAAAACTTCCTGAAATAAACCAACCGCCATGAAGATAAATGATAGCCGGTGATTTCTCTTTTACAATTCCATTGGGTCGGTATATTCTCACAGGAATTTCGTGATTCTTATTACGAATATTAAATTCTTCTATAATTTTCACCGCTTCTTTCTTCCCACCGAGCTGAATGGCCATTGTCTCATATCCTTTGCGGCTTATGTCTAATGAATTTAAACCGTCAAACACATGAAGCTTGTTCAGGTTTTCAATTATTTTAGTTATTTCAGGAGTCAATTTAATTGTATTCATTTCTTTATTATGATTTATGTTTCCATAGAAAATCAATCCCGGTATCACGCGTATTCCGAGAATCTTTTCCATATGCTATCAAAATTATATAGAAGTCATAAATTTACTACAGTACACAGCTGAATGTATGTTACTAACAAATTTGTAAGTAATGGGAAAAAGAAAGGAAAATTTTACAAACAGTATTAATGAGAAATACATAACTGAATGTGATCTATAAGAATCCGAAGTACAACCATTGATCCATAATTGTCTTGAGTTCTTCCGGCTGTTTATTAAATAATGGAATCGAAATCATTATAATCCTATGGTTAAGTGTTTCTAGACGGCCAACTGGAAAATCTATCGGAGCAACAATCCTCGTCGACAAACTTATCTTAGTATAGTTGTTTAAATTAAAAAAAGAGGAAATCTGGTGACAATCGTGGTTTTTAAGTAATTTTAGATAATAGACAAACTGAAGTGATGGCTTATAACAATGAACTTGCCGACCGCGTCCGTGAAAGACTTGCAATGGAAGAAGATATTGAAGTTGCAGAAAAGAAAATGTTTAGTGGCTTATCTTTTCTTGTGAATGGGAAAATGTGTATCAATATCAGCCATGACAATCTAATGTGTCGCTATAGTGCAGAACTGGAAGATGAGGTCTCGGAAAAAAAAGGCTTCTTGCCGATGATTATGAAAGGAAAGCAACTAAAAGGCTATTGCTATGTAGAGCCTGTTGGTTTTCAAAAATTTGATGATTTTGAATATTGGATAAAAATCTGTCTTGATTATAACCCAACGGCGAAGGCTTCGAATAAGAAATGAAAAATGAACTCAATTTTGATCAGACCGTTATCAAACCAATTGTTCAAACGTTAAAAAATATTATTTCCAAATATCCTGTTGTCGTTTATTAAGAATGGAACAATTAAATCTTCATTGCAAAACAACTAAACAAGAATAAAGACAATTTTAAAAGATCACATCAAGGGGTTATAAATTAGAACTCCTTTATTTTACAACAACATATGAAATTGAATAACATCCTTTTTAACGAATTTTAAACGATAGTCAGCGAATTGTAAACGGTTTACACTGCAAAAATTGATATTTTTACATTTGACAATTACCAATACTTCTTAAGCTATACGGCTAGTATATCGGAAAGCTGTCTAATAGCGTTGGCCGAAATATTAAACCAACGCGCTCCAACAGAATTGACTTATGAAAAAATATATGTTATCAATTATTGTTTTACTGACTTTAGCCTCTTGCAAAGGACAAGAAAGTAAGACAGAAATTTTGGATAAACTAAAGTATAATGCGGACAAGAGCAACTATGGTATCCAACCGACGTTTTATTATCCTACTGAAATCTCAATAAATGATTATCCTGTAGTCAAAGGGCTTGAATTCTTTGGAAACACAATTCCAAACTTTATTGACATTGCGATCAACAAAAATGGTGAACAAGAGTTAAAAATACTAATTGACTTATCCAATTATAAAAAGCAAGGAAATCCGATTTTAAAAATTCTATTAGTTAGGTCAGCCAAAGGAATATCAATCATCTCCAATGAATCTGATTTTCCCGAAGAAAACATTTTAGTAAATTATGAATTATCGAATGATGATATAACTCAAGAAAACATTAAAAGTGGTTACTTCTTGAAAACGCTAAAGTTTAATGCTAAAATCCCTGTCGAACTATCTTCCTTAAATAAATCAGTTCAATTAAAGAACTCAACAGAACTACTTGACAAACTGTATAGCGCTCTTACCAACCTGACGAAAGATTTAAATGATAAAAATAGCAACAACGTTTTGGAAATTATCCAGAACGCAGAATTTGAGGTGGCACAATTACGGGGGATGAAAAAAGAATGGATGTTAAAAGAAAGAGAAGCTCTTCTATCAAATACTTTTACATTGCTACCAAAGGATAGTTGCGACGTCAAAATTTATGGAAACGGAACAATGGCAACTCTTGTGAAAAAGAATTCAGAAATAATCAAGCAATCGGCAATAACTTCAAAATTTACCAAAGGTTTCCCTAGAGGTAAAGTTGTTCAATTTTATAACTTTTATTACAACATACCGAAAGGAAAGGAAGAATTAGAATTAATAAGATTTGACGGTTATGCAATAACAAAATACAAAAAATAATAAACGCTATCTGCAGAAAAGCTGTTGTGCCTGGCTAGCTAAAGTGGAATCGCATGATCTCAATAGTTGAAATCTCCAATATAAGCTATCTAGTAGAAACATGATGAAAGCCATCAAATATTACTGACTGATTAGAGATACAATTCTATTTTTTTAGTATCTTAACAGTAAACTACCGACCAATGCCAAAAAAAATTATAAGAAATCTCCAGATAGGTGTAATGCTGTCTTTGATACTACTGATTTCGGGTTCTATAGCATCTTATGTTAGCATACATAACCAGATGGAGAGCAGGAAAAGCCTCTTAAAAACGAAGGAGTCTATCAGTTTAATAAAAGATATTTTAAACACGCTGTTAAATGCCGAAACTGGCAATCGGGGATATCAGCTTACCGGCCGTGAAAATTTTCTTGAACCTTTCAATAAAAGCAGGAATGAATATCCGCTGCTTGTTGCTAACAAAGATAGGTTTAATCTTAATGATAAACTCCAGATTAATATCCTTCATGAACTGCTGCATACCTCAGACAGGCTGATGAAAGAATATGTCTTGTTGATTGATAATCGTACAAAGGGAATATTAATGACTCCAGAAGAACTTGTTCAAAACAAGATGGCCATGGATAAATGCCGAATGCTCGTTCAGGAGTTTGTGAAACACGAGGAAGTTCAGCTTGCCCTAAAAAATGAAGATCTGAACAACTCCACCAAACGGACCGTTTTATTCATTATCTTTTCAGCGGTTGCGGCCATTGGCGTCACCATTTTCGTCTATATTCAACTAAAATCGGACATTATGCGCCGGGATAAATTGGAAAAAGATCTGTTTTATACGAAGGAAATGCTCGAGGAAACAAGCGCGGTTGCCCAAGTGGGAGGCTGGGAAGTCAATATGAAGAGCGGAAAGCTCACCTGGTCTCAAAGTGTACGAGAAATTCATAAAACTAACATTAATTTCCAACCAACTTTTGAAAATGCCCTTGGATTTTACGAAGGAAAAAACAGAGAGAGAATAGAATATCTATTCAACAGAGCAGTACAACAAGGGATTTCTTTTGATGAGGAGCTACAACTTCTGCGTAATGACGGTGTCACCATTTGGGTAAGAGTAAAAGGTATTCCCGAATTTGAAAATGAAGTTTGCCACAGGGTTTTTGGAATTATTCAGAACATTGATGCCTTCAAAAAAATGTTTCTGGAAGTTGCTCAGAAGGAAGCTATGATGCAGTCCTGTGCTACAGATGTTCCTATTCCTTTGGCAATGCTTGATAAAGCCCTTAACTACGTTGCTGTAAGCAGCAGATGGCGAGATGAATTCAGTATGAATAATGTCGACCTTATCGGCAATAACCTGTTTACAATATCGCCCAATATTCCCGAAGAAAGAAAAAAGATTTACAGGAATGCGCTTTTGGGAGAAACGTATATCGACGGGGATTTTGCACTAAAGGTGGAAGGAAAAGAAGAAATTCAACATTACGATCTTAAAGTCGGACCCTGGTATCTTACAAAAGATGAGGTTGGAGGTATAATTATTTCTATACAGAATATTACAAATGCCGTAAAAATAAACGAGGAACTGAAAAATGCCAAGAAAACTGCAGATATAGCCAGCAGGGCAAAATCTGAATTTCTGGCCAATATGAGTCATGAGATCCGTACTCCTTTGAACGGAGTTATTGGTTTTTCAGACCTCCTCCTCCGGACACCGCTGAATGAAGCACAGACGCAATATCTGCATTACATCAATGAATCAGGGGAAAACCTCCTTAGCATCATCAATGATATACTGGATTTTTCTAAAATAGAATCCGGAAAAATGGAGCTTTTGATTGAAAAAAGTGATGTGTATGATATGTTAAGCCAAGTCATCAATGTTATTCTTTATCAATCTCAGAAAAAAAACATCGAACTTCTTCTCAACGTTGAGCCGGGCCTCCCAAAAATACTTTTCATTGATGAAGTCAGGTTAAAACAGATCTTGATCAATCTGTTAGGAAATGCTGTAAAATTCACAGAAAAGGGCGAGATCGAACTAAAAGTAGAGAAATTGCGCATGGATGATCATACGATTGCCTTGCGCTTCTCAGTAAGAGATACAGGAATCGGCATTCCTATAGAGAAACAGAAATATATTTTTGATGCCTTTACCCAGGAAAACAGTTCAATCAGTAAACGATTTGGCGGCACAGGATTGGGACTAACCATCTCGAACAATATTTTGGGATATATGGGAAGTCATTTGTCGCTGACCAGCGAAGTGGACAGCGGTTCTGTATTTTTCTTCGATCTTGAGGTTCCTTACGAAATGTCTGAATGGAAAGAAGAGGATGAAACGACAATTAAAACGGCCTTAGTGGTGGATGATAATGAAAGCAACAGGATTATTCTTGAACACATGCTTACCTATAAAAATATCAAATCTACGTTAGCTTCTAATGGAATGGAAGCCTTGGATATCATGTTGAAAGGTGAGCGGTTCGATGTCATTCTGATGGATTATCATATGCCTATCATGTCCGGATTGGAAACAATAGAAAAAATAAAAGGCTTATTAAATCAGCGAAAAGAGGTTGCTCCATTTATAGTACTTTCTTCTTCTTCGGAAGAACTGGATATACTTACATCGGTTAGGAAAATAGAAAATACACATTTGCTATTGAAGCCTATAAAATCACATGATCTATACAAAACCCTTAAAAAGGTAGACCGAAGTTCAGTAATAGAAATTATTCAGGATCAGGCTGAGAAAGATTCGCATGCATTTGTGCGAGAATTAGACGTGCTTTTGGTTGACGATAACCCCGTGAATATGGTACTGAACAATAGGATAATGAAGTCTCTTGCTCCCAATATACTTCTGACGGAAGCAGCTAATGGTTTACAGGCTTTGGAAGAAAGCAAGAAAAAGCAGTTTTCTCTTATTATTATGGATGTACAAATGCCGATCATGAGTGGTATTGAGGCAACACAACATATTAGAATGCTGCCAGCATATCAACATATACCTATCATAGGCGTTACAGCTGGAAATGTGTTGGGGGAAAAAGAAAAATGCCTTGAATCCGGAATGAATGACTTTCTTCCCAAACCAATACGCCGGGCAGACCTTCTTGAAGTACTCAAAAAATATATTAGTGTTTAGTAATTATTGTTGTTCTAAGAAAAAAGATGATCTGACACAAACAATGATGTATCGGCAGCTAAGGCATACCCAGCATTAGTGAGATCAAGTTTACCTCCATCTTGAATGTGTGAAAATTCAGAATCAAATAATAAGTCTAACATCTTATAGCATAAATCATCAATATTATTTATTTCAACAGAAAGATCTTCCAAATAATCATCCAATCTATTATCTTTTATAAAATTAAACCATTTAAAATACTTCTTTGCTTCTTTTACAGACCATTCAGAATTCTTAGTTACCCAAAACTGTTTTGGAAGTATGTATAGCGGATAACTCACATATAATTAACAATATTTGAAAACTATAAAACTGGCATCTTTCAATAAGTTTCTAGAAGGCTTCATAGCGGATTTTCCTTTAAAAATGCTAGTCGAGATTCTTCACCGTACTGGGATTCCAGGCATTGAGACCCCATGCGATTTCAAAACGAAGAGAATACTCACACTTATTATTTACAACCGTTCATCGCTCGGTTATTTTTTTCTGAAGAATTTTATTTGTTCAAGTCTTACATTGGCTTGCTCCTCGGAGTATGTTGTTTTTTGCAATTGTTCGATTGCTTTATAATTACCATAACGCTTTTCTTTAATATTTGGTCCTGTCGAAAGCAAATTAAATTCATTACAGTTGTTACATTGAATTATTTGCCAACTATAGTCGGGAATACCTTCTTCTTTTTTTAAAATGAATGTCTCAAGTTTTGAACCACATTGAGTGCAGTCTTGAGATAAAGTTTCAACTATTTTATCTTGTCCTTTGAAAAATGAAGTTAATTTGAATAGCGTATTGAGCACTTTGCCATACAACCACCCATTTAGATTGTCTTTAAAATCAACTGAAACAATTTTTGAAAGTCGGTCAAAATAGTCGCAAATAAATTCACGCTCTTCTGTATCATAATCAGACCGATGGACTTTATCCAGCGATTTTTCTAAAATGCTTTTAAGCTGTCTTGGTTTATAATCAGAATTTATAGCTTCAATCAAATTGTTCGCACAATCGTTGAATAAACTCTGAAGTCTGTTGCAAATTTCCATGTTAGATGGACTTAGTCCCCGTTCTTCCCAAGCAGAATTAGAAAACTTGTCCTGTATTACAAAGGCATTTAATTTATTTAATGTTGTCTGTTTGTTAATCATTAAAATTGTCAGTTTGGTATTCAATCTTTTGGCCTGTTAGGATTACTTTAGGCCAATACTTTTCCATGACACCAAATTACATAAAAAAGTGGAGCGGAAGCGGAAATAGCAAAAAAGATTATTGCCTGGAAGAATGCGACCTGCGGCACAGTTAAAAGAGGTAGTTTGATCACTCAAAAATATCGTGGTTTTGAACTTCTATTAGAGAATTTTAATTTTCCGAATTTCAATATTTTGTTTTAATTTATTGCGTATAGTGATAAAACTATTGTCATTCCAGTTATAACCTAAATAATAAAATATTTCTTCATCCCTATTGTCGATCCCTAAATGGAATAGATTAATTCATCAAACTAGATTTCAGAAGGTGTTATACCATATTGTTTTTTAAATGCAGTTGAAAAATGGGACTGGTTTTTAAAGCCTACTTCAACGTACACATTCTGCACCTTTTTACCTTCTTCTTTTAATTTGACATATGCCGATTCCAACCGCTTTTTTATCAACCATTTTTGAGGACTTAGCGTACTAATTTTTGCAAAGTCACGTTTAAATGTTGCCAGGCTTCGACCGGTATAGGCCGCAATTTGCTCCATTGTAAGATCATCCATATAGTGATCATTCATAAATTCCAACATATCTATCTTCCAAGGATCAGCGAAATCAAATAATATCGGGAAGAAAACATCAGCATTATTGAGAAGAGCATAAATACCTTCGAGCAGTTTCAAATGTGTCACTTCTTCCGTCGGTTTTACATTTTCTTCAAAATATGGAGTAAGCGAATTAAACAAACTCGCAATATCTGGCTTTGGTTCTATCTTAAATACATTTTTATCTGAAAATGCTTCTTGTTTAGGAAGCTTAGATTTATTCAATCGGCTGTAAAACTCCCTTAGAACACTTCGGTTGAATGTTAATGAAATCCCCTTATACAGATCATTCCCCTTGCTATTTTTATACATCAACAAACGATGGTTACGCCGAATAAACGCACATTCTCCAGCTTTTATCTTAATTTTCTTGTTTCGATCTTCAATAATCTGTTCACCTGAATATACATACACCAATACATGTTCAGGCGCAGCATGAATACATTTTTCCCTAAAGTCTGAAAAGCAAGAAAGGAAGATACCCCAGTAACTTATCGTTTTTAATTTATCAGCGTGTTCCATCGAATAATATGCTATTTTTTTCACAAAAGTAGTAAATAAGCAAAGTAAGTTCTTTACGCTGAAGATCAATTAACATTTCTGAAAAGCTCATTTATTGCTATCCTCACGCTTCAGGCTCTATGGTTTAGGCTATAAACAGGACACTATTGAACAAATTTCAATAGTGGATGCCATTGCTCTCTGGGGACCAATAATGGCACATTTTGGATTAGGTTCAAATATCCTTGTCAATTCTGACCGAGCCAGAAAAGAATTGGGATGGCGCCCTAAATATGATAACCTGTTGCAAGAAATAGCTTCTAATTGAACAGACGTTGGCTCCTCCTCACTTTTGGTGGTCAAGACGAAGGATATACCATAGCCTCTGCTATTCTTGTAATTTTTAAATGAGCAGAATATCAAGGCTTCTCATTTTAAAACTAATTCAGATTGACATTCCGGTACTCATTTGGGCTATAACCGACACGGTTTTTAAATAAGCGACTAAAATGCTGCGGATATTTAAAACCAAGTTCAAATGCAATTTCGTTAATAGTCTTATTCGAATCGAATATTTTTTCCTTGGCAATCTCGATTAACTTATTCTGAATATATTCCTGCGCAGTCTTCCCTGTTTCTTTCTTAACGAGGTCACCAAAATAGTTGGCAGAAAGAAATAATTGTTCAGCAAAGTAGGCCACAGTTGGCAGACCGTATTGTTGTGGTTCATCTGACTGAAAATAAGCATTCAAAATCTCTTCGAATTTTTCTATAATACCCTTATTAACATTTTCGCGCGTTATAAATTGTCTGTCATAAAACCGTTGACAATAATCTAGGAAAAGCTCGATGTTGGAGACAATGAGCTTTTTGGTATGCTTGTCGATACTATGAACCAGTTCATGCTTTATTTTGTTGAGGCAATCCATAATGACCCTCCTCTCCTGCTCGGAAAGATGAAGCGCCTCGCTAGCTGAATAGGAAAAGAACGTATAGTTGGCAATCTCCTTTGCCAACGAAGTACCATAAAGCAGCTCTGGATGAAATACCAATGCTGTCCCCTGAGGCTGGTAGAATTCGGTGCCATTCTCCCCAATGACCTGCCCCGGAGCCAAAAATATCAATGTTCCCTCTTCATAATCATAATTCTTAAGTCCATACCGGAGATCTCCACATTTTATTTCTTTAAAAAACACGGTATAGAACTCATACCTGAGCTTTGACAGTTTACGAGGATCAGCTCTGCTCAAATCGACTACACTGATCAAAGGATGCAATGTTTCATTGTTATTGAAATTATTGTATTCGCTAATACTCTTAAAACTGATGATCTCTTCCATTTGCCTTAATGCTATGAAACAAATTTACAAAACTGAAATCCAATAATGTATTGAATCGGTAATATTGGTAGAACTATCCGTAATCCGTCTACCAAAACCTTAGCCTGCAAAACCGAACTTTGTTATCATTGGATTGTATACTACATAAACGATTTTCATGATGTATAAAGTAAAACTAAATAACGGAATTGAAATGCCTATCCTTGGTTTCGGTGTTTTCCAAATAAAAGATGCCTTAGAATGCGAACGCGCTGTTATTGATGCTGTCGAAACTGGATACCGGCTAATTGATACCGCGGCCTCTTATTTGAATGAAGAAGCAGTAGGAAAAGCGATAAAAAATTGCGCTATCCAACGTGAAGAATTATTTATCACGACCAAACTGTGGGTTCAGGATACGGGATATGAGAAAACCAAGACCGCTTTTCACCGCTCATTGGAAAGACTACAATTGGACTATCTCGATCTATATCTGATCCACCAACCTTATGGCGATATCTTTGGATCGTGGAAAGCGATGCAGGAACTTTATGAAGCCGGTAAAATAAGGGCTATCGGGACTGCTAATTTCCAGCCGGACAGGGTGATGGATCTCATTGTCAATAGTGGTTTCACTCCGGCTGTCAACCAGATCGAAACACATCCTTTTCAACAGCAAATTCAAAATCAAGCTTTCCTGAACGAAAATAATATCCAGACCCAATCCTGGGGTCCTTTTGCAGAGGGGAAAAACGATATTTTCCATAATGGGGTCCTTAAGTCAATAGGAGAAAATTACAATAAAACTGTTGCACAAGTCATCCTCCGATGGCTTGTGCAACGGGACATCATTGCTATCCCCAAATCTGTTCGTAAAGAAAGAATAGCCGAAAATTTCCAGCTATTCGATTTCGAACTGACAGAGAAGGAAATGGATGCCATAAGATCCTTAGACACTGGAGAAAGTCTATTTTTTGATCACCGGGACCCTAAGATGGTCAGATCGCTGAGTGAAAGAAAACTTGATATCTAAAACGTTAAATTGATACTAAAATGGAAAAAAGAAAACTGGGAAATAGTGGACTTGAAGTGTCCGCACTTGGATTAGGCTGCATGGGTTTGAGTTTTGGCTATGGCCCGGCGACAGACGAAAAAGAGGCAATTCAATTAATCCGCTCTGCTTTCGAATCTGGAATTACCTTTTTCGATACGGCTGAATGTTATGGCCCTTTTACCAATGAAACCCTACTTGGACAAGCATTGGAGCCATTCAGAGATCATGTGGTGATCGCGACTAAGTTTGGTTTCGAAGATGGCGATTCAAAAAAAGGTTTGGACAGCAGTCCCGCCAGAATCAGAAAAGTTGCTGAAGCTTCCCTCCAACGTCTGCGTACGGACCGAATCGACCTATTCTATCAACACCGCACCGACCCCAATATCCCTATTGAAGAGGTGGCCGGAACCATCCGCGATCTGATTGCTGAAGGTAAAGTAAAACATTGGGGACTCTCTGAAGCGGGAACTGAAACGATCCGTCGGGCACATGCAGAGCAGCGCCTAGCGGCATTGCAGAGCGAATACTCGCTCTTTTTCCGTGAACCTGAAAATGAGATCATCCCTACACTGGAGGAGCTTGGGATCGGTTTTGTGCCCTTTAGCCCCTTGGGAAAAGGCTTCTTAACCGGCGCAATCAACGAAACGACAAAATTTGACCCTACGGATTTCCGTAACATCGTACCACGTTTCTCGGAAGAAAATCGCAAAGCGAATCAGGTTCTTGTAGATCTCCTAAAAACGATAGCAAGTGCCAAAGATGCCACTCCAGCGCAGATTGCATTGGCATGGCTGCTTGCTCAGAAACCATGGATTGCCCCAATCCCGGGAACGACAAAACTACATCGCCTGAAGGAAAATATTGACGCCATTGCTGTTCAGCTAGATACAAAGGAAATACGGGAGATCAACCAGGCTGCTTCAGCGATTACCATCCAAGGCGAACGATATCCTGCTGCTTTACAGAACAGAGTCGGTAAATAAAAAATAAGCTATGCGATTGAACAGAATAATACGAAATATTACAGCCTCTGCTGCCCTATTCATTTTATCGATGACCGTACATGCCCAGAAAAAGCAAAAGCCTTTGCTCATTGATGATCAAGGTAGCTTTGCAGTTGGTGGTACTATCAAGACCGAAGCTGGGCACTTTAACGTAAATGATGCCCTGAATCCTCAAGGACAAACTTTCCATGGTGATCATGCCTACGTTTTCTATCAAAAACCGGTAAAAGCCCACAAGTATCCTTTGGTATTTCTGCATGGTGCAGGCCAATCAAAAAAAACATGGGAAACAACAGCAGATGGTAGAGAAGGCTTTCAGAACATTTTCCTCCGCCGGAAATTCTCAGTGTACCTCATCGACCAACCCCGACGTGGGGAAGCCGGAAAAAGCATGGCAGAAGCAACGATCAAGCCTATGGCAGATGAGCAGTTCTGGTTTACACAATTTCGTATAGGCAATTACCCCAACTATTTCCCGAATGTTCAGTTTTCAAAGGATAGTTTAGCATTAGAACAGTTCTATAGACAGATGACACCCAATACGGGTGCTTTCGATGCAACCGTTATTACCGCAGCGGTATCCAGTCTATTTGATAAGATTAACGCCGGAATCTTGGTCACCCACTCCCAGGGCGGAGGCCCAGGTTGGCTGACCGCGATCAAAAATGATAAAGTCAAAGCGGTCGTCGCATTCGAACCATACAGTGGATTTGTATTTCCAGAGGGTGAACTTCCGGCTCCCATAAAATCCGCGGGGTTATTTGGTGAACTCACAGGGGTTACAATCCCCCTCTCTGATTTTAAAAAGCTGACCCAAATCCCCATTGTCATTTACTATGGGGATAATATTGCCAAAGAGCCGACCAATGTATGGAACAAAGACCACTGGCGTTCGGGGCTGGAAATGGCCAGACTATGGGCCGCGGCAATTAATAAACATGGCGGAAATGCAACGGTAATCCATCTTCCTGAAGTTGGAATCACGGGAAATACTCATTTTCCTTTTTCGGATCTCAACAATTTGCAAGTTGCGGATGAACTATCCAAATGGTTAAAACAAAAAGGACTGGATAAGTAATAATGGTAGTACTATCCGTAATCCGTCTACCTAAAAAGAAAGTTGATTTAGGGAACTTTGTATAAATCAAAAACGATGCAAATGAAAACTAGATATTTATATTGCCTACTACTTTGCCTGTTGTTTGCGGTAACTTCCCGTTCGGGAGCAAATGAAGCCACATTTGAAAACAAAGGTTTCCCGATGGTCCCCTGTGATTCGCTAAATAATCAGGAAGTTTTGGTCGTTTACCTATCGCGGACGAAAAATACCAAAGCTGTAGCAGAGATTATCCATCGGCAGGTAGGCGGTGATCTAGTTGGTCTTGAGCTCGAAAATCCTTATCCCACTCACTATCAAACCACCGTCGACCAGGTTGCCGAAGAAAATAAAACGGGTTATCTGCCGCCACTAAAAACGAAAATAGACAACATAGGAAAATACGACTTCATCTTTGTGGGGTTTCCAACTTGGGGGATGCAGCTCCCTCCCCCTGTTAAGAGTTTTCTAAAACAGTATGATCTGGCAGGAAAGACGATTGTCCCTTTTAATACAAATGCCGGATATGGCGTTGGGAGCAGCTTTGACACGATCAAACAACTTTGTTCCAAAAGCAATATATTGGAAGGGTTTACAACAAAAGCAGGGAAAGAACGGGACGGAATCCTCTTTGTGATATCAGGTGAAAAAGAAAAACAGCTTACCGTTCAACTTGCCCAATGGCTTGAAAAACTTGGATGCACAAAATAATAAGAAGTGGAAAGCATAAAATTACAATCAATGAAACAAATCAAGTATATCATCGTAGCCATGTTTATGGCGACGGGGCTCATTACAGAAGCACAGGACAAATCAAAAAATCCATTTGGCCTTGTGTATGGTGATGCTATAAAGGAAAATGTAAAGGGAAAAGTAAATATACATCCTGTGAGCTATAAATTAAACGGAATAGCTATCGCTGCTAATGTATATACTCCGACGAATTATGACCCTTCAAAAAGATATCCTGCCATTATAGTCGCACATCCCAATGGCGGGGTCAAAGAACAAACTGCCGGTCTTTATGCACAGCGACTTGCAGAAGCGGGTTACATTACAATAGCCGCAGACGCCGCCTATCAGGGAGCCAGCGGTGGCGAACCCCGCCATACCGACAAACCCCAGTTCAGAACAGAGGATATCCATGGCATGGCAGACTATATCGCTGGTTACGCTGGTGTCGACCCGGATCGTGTCGGTGCACTCGGGATCTGCGGCGGCGGTGGTTATACCCTCAAAGCAGCACAGTCTGATAAACGGCTAAAAGCTGTTGCTACACTGAGCATGTTCAACTCTGGTGAAGTGAGACGCAACGGTTTTCAAAATTCCCAACAAAATACAATTGAGCAACGATTGAAACAGGCATCAGATGCCCGGGCACAGTTGGCAGCAGGCGGAGAAATCAAGTATTCCGGCGTAGCTAGTGTAACCGACGAAGAGATCGCCAAAACTACAACAGATCTCTATCGGCAAGGATTTGAATATTATTATCGGACGCACGCCCATCCGAATTCAACGTTTTTATATACAACCAGCAGCTTGATGGATCTGATGACATGGGATGCGACCGATGGTATCGAACTGATCGATCAGCCCTTGTTGATGATCGCTGGAAGCAAGGCAGATACCAAGTATTTGACCGATGAGGCTTTTTCAAAGGCTAAAAACGCAAAAAACAAAGCCCTCTTTTTACTAGAAGGAGCTACACACATTGAAACTTACTGGAAAAAGGAATACGTCACAAAAGCTGTAAATAAATTGGTTGAGTTTTATCACCAGAACCTTCAATAAAAAATACACTATACTTTATTATGATTACGAAAAAATTATTACTCGGCCTCTGTTTGGCCCTCTCCGGAATTCAGATCTCATTTGCACAGTCGCCTGCTGATCAGGAAATCATCAAACTTTCAAAAGATAAATGGCAATGGATGGCCGACAAAAATGTCGGCACATTGAACAGCCTTTTTCATGAAAATTCAATGTTTGTCCACATGGGGGGATCCTGGGGAAAACAAAGGGAACTTGATGTCATAAAAAGTGGCGGAATCTGGTATAAAAAGGCTGATATCCATGAAGTATCGGTTAATATCATTGACAATACAGCCATCCTACTCAATAGAATCGACCTACTTGCTGTCGTTGGTGGTAACGAGGTAACCAATCCCTTTATGGTTACGGAAGTCTACGTAAAACAAAATGGCACTTGGAAACTAGGATCACTGTCATTCACCAAACTGCTTACTCCTGGGAACTAATAACGATTCAACCAGTGATATCTTCGTAAAGAATGCGATCGCTAGTCTTTCTACTCCAAAAAGAGATGAAATAGAAAGGATCACTAATAGAGAATGATCATGAAGAAACAAAAGTATATTATTGCGTTATTACTCACTTTATTTTGCTTTTATTCCGTGTTATACGCAAGTCAGAATCGCGAAAACCCGCCATTAAATAACAAAAAAAGTTGTCTTATTACCATTGCGGCCACCGCGGCCAAAGGTGACCTGTCAACATTAAAAGATGCACTCAACAAAGGACTCGATGCCGGACTGACAAGTAATCAGATTAAGGAAAGCATCATACAGCTCTATGCTTATGCCGGCTTTCCTCGTAGTATACGTGGATTGCAAACCCTGATGGCCGTACTTGAGGAGCGCAAGGCAAAGGGCATCAATGATCCACCAGGCCCTGAAGCATCACCTATTCAAAAAGACCAGCCAAAATATGATCGTGGCAAAGCGATTTTGGAACAGCTTACAGGAGTAGCCGAAAAAGATCCAAAAACTGGTTATGCTGCTTTTGCTCCAACTATTGAACTATTTTTAAAGGAACATCTATTTGCTGATATTTTTGAACGGGATATTCTTACCTACGCTGAAAGAGAACTGGTAACAGTCTCTGTACTAGCTAGCATAGGCGGCGTGGAACCGATGCTGAAATCGCATTTGGCAATTTGTTTAAATGTTGGTTTATCGGAAGATCAATTACAGCAGTTTATAATTATTATTAAATCTACTGTGGGTAAAAAAGAGGCTATAGTTGCACAAAAAATATTCGATGAAGTATTAGCGAATAGAAAGTAATCTAACTGCTGCTATAAAATTTGCGGTCATTAAAACGACTATAACAAAAAAATAAACGAGCCTAAATTGGGTTACTTCAGGATAAAATTTATTTAAAAATTTAAAATCATGAATTTAAACAATACAGCGATACTATTTCTGACGGGAATCTTGGCAATTTCATGTACTCAACAGATCAAACCACAAAAAACTGAACAGAACAGAACGCATGATCCTATTTTTTCAAAAGGTGAAAGGATTACAAATGACAATTTCACAGGAACAGTGTGGTTAAATAATCTAGTAACCGCAGATCGGATCAATCAGAATGCTGTTGGAAGTGTGACCTTTGAGCCTGGCGCCAGGACCAAGTGGCATTCTCATCCGGCGGGACAGATTATTCTGGCATTGGATGGTGTCGGCTTCTATCAGGAAGAAGGTAAGGAAAAAATAATCGTCCGTAAAGGAGAAGTTGTAAAATGCCCGATAGATGTTCCTCATTGGCATGGCGCGAGCGCCGATTCTGCTTTTGTACAGATTGCCATTACGGGCAGGGAAAAGGGAGAAACAGTATGGCTTAAACCTGTGACAGATCAAGAGTATAACAATTAACCTAAATAAGATCTCTTTTCTCGATAGGAATGTTTGGGCTCTAAAATAAATTAATTTTTCTGCATATCCCGAAACCTGATCTACAGTCTTTTGCAATTGAGCTAATGTACCATATTCATCCTTTTCGCCCTGAAAAAACGAAAGTGGGTATTCAATATCGGTTAGAAAATGTATACTTAACAAGCATGTCAATTTATAGACAAAATTGGAAGGATCTAAATGAATCAAAAAAATAAGCCGGCTGTGTTATAAAAAGCCGGCTTTTGAAAAGAATTTCATGATCCTGTTTACCGCTTTTGGGTGTTTTGGTAATATTGGGGATGAAAACCAAATAGTCGTAACCTTTTATAATTCTTTCCAGCTCCAAATCCTCTACCTTAAGTTTCTGTTTAGAGATTGCTTGTTGCAAGGGTCTCAAATTATAAGCATACCAATTGTCATCTTTTACAACGCTTAAAAACGATTTATATTGATCAAAATCAGCCAATGTTTCACCCTCACCCTTTCCGATGAGCATAATATGTAATGACTTCCGGTAATTTGCCTCTTCAATATTGGCAACCAGGTTACCAACATCGAATATTTCCATTAAACTCTCTCCTTTAGGCATGTGATTAGCGCCATATTTGAAAAGATTCTTCTTGTCTTTCCATTCGGAAACGGAAAAAAAATAAAGAAAGTAAAAGTAACAACATAATTCATTTTTCAAAATAGGATTCTAGTCTTTCGCTGAGACTCGAAGGCCTTGACTATATGTAAAATGCCCTCATTCAAATGCATATTTATAAACTAGATTTGTCGATAACAGATTGTCATGCTTTAAAATTCAACTTGTCGAATTTGCATTTTTATTCATAATCAATTCTTCAATTTCCTGCTTCCAAAATTCCGAATTTGCTAGCAAATCAGCGTTTATTTTTGAGAATTCTTGCTTGAGCATTTCAATATCTTCTTCGCGATACAGGTTATGAAATAAAGCTCCCGCACCATATTTTGATTGTATAACGTTTATAAATATTCTGTAAGCAAATATTGAATCCAAAAATTCATTTATGTTTTTGTTAGTTGAGACAATCTTCTCGTCATCAAAATCTAAAAGTACAATTTGGTTATTGCTTATTTTATTAATACAAAAAGGATTCCCTGCTCCGTCTGATCCAAAAACAATATATTCTAAACCATTTTCAAAATTCTCGTCGTAATAATCATTTAGTGTTTGAAAACATATAAACCCTTCTTTGCTATTAAAACTAGAAAACGGAGCAAATGATTCTGGAACACCACCGTTTAAAGCTTTTACTATTTTGTCATCAGAGATTAGACTACCAATCAAATCAAGGTCTAATTCGAGCCATTCTTCATATTCATCAGGCTTCCAATTTTCTTTGCTAAATTCCATATATGACTGTTTTAGTACGCATGCCTGTAATTCTCAAACTGTTTAAAACTAAACATAATCTATTCTCAACTCTGTATATGTTTAATTTTCGGCAGTCTTTACATATTTATATATATTTCTAGCTTATAATTTCGGATTTTACACGAAATTCATACAATGAATTAGCGAGCAACACAGCAACCTCTTCTTCCATACTATCCTTATAACTAGATTGATCATGTTGTAATCAAGATACAAAATAGATATAGAAATTATAGCAACAGAGTTATATATTTCGTCTTTCTAAATACTCTTTTGTAAATTCAATAAATAAAAAACCTCATTTCATGCGAACTTAAAAGATAACCTATAAAAAAATCTTATATCGCTATATCAGCCAGAGCTGATTTAAAAAAATGAGCCCCTGTGATCTAGGAATAAGATAGGTAGCAAACAACTAAATATTGACTATAAGTATGGAACAGATCAAAGTCCTGTGGCTTGGACAAGCTCAGCAATTCCCATACAGGATTTATGCAACCACAACGAAAAACAACCTTGAAGCGTTGACAAGTTTTGAAGAACTCAGTTTGATGACCCGTCATCAAGACGGGTACATACGTGAAATAGCTATCGTGAAATTAATGAGACTTTTTCCATTGGAAAGCATTCCGTATCTGGTGCAGTTATTAGGTGAATATGTTGTAGAAATTCATTTCGCCATAATCGCACAGATTACACCGCAACAACGGTTCTGGGTCAATAACTTCTTTACTGAAAACGTAACGTTCGAAAAAACAATTTGAAGTAGAATAGCAAGCTATTGGAACTGTTACTATCGATCTAATTACTTAAAATTGAATGACTATCCTGCTTTTCGGCTTCTATCAGAGTGACGATTTCATAAATTTGACAACTCTTGATCAGAAGTTGAACTCACCAATATCTCCCGAACGATTCCTACTGCTCTTTTATACAAATTCTTACATATTTGGAGAACACTGATATTTGAAGTCATTTATAAAAACGACATAATGCATTTTTTTACATTATTTGTCGCACCTCTTATTCATGGTCAACATGACCGTCTGTATTTAAACGCAATAATGATCAAAGGTTCTTAAACGCAGAAATATTTGTTCCAGAGTACATTTTGAAAAACCGGCTAAAATGAGCAGGACTTTCAAAACCAAGTTCGTAAGCTATCTCTTTCGCTGACTTCTCGGTATAATGGAGATACCTTTTAGCCTCAAGAATTATTCTGTTGCGGATTAGAACGGATGGCGCAGACTGTTTCAACAGCGCAAATACATTGCTTAGCGTTTTTGGTGATTTGTTGAGTGCAGCGGCATAGAACCTGACTTCATGTTCCTCTTTAAAGTTACATTCCAGTAGCAATGCAAATTTTCTCACAATATCCATTTTTTCGTCGGGGAATAGCTGATAACTTTCACTTTGGAGCTTTGCAATCCTTGTGGTATTGATAATCACTCTCTTAAGAAGGGTGCGCAGCATTTCACCCTGGAAATTATCTTTTACCATCATCTCATTTGAAAACACATTCTCCAGATGAGACATTTCTCGCACAGCAGTTTCATTTAATACAATGAACATTGGATGTCGAATACCATAGAACAGAAAACCAACACAACCGACTTCAGCATCGTGATCAACGATACAATAGAACTCCCTATTAAACTGCCAAGCAGTCAGCGCATCGGGCTGTTCAAATACAAAATGCTGATTGGAAACCAAAGGAAGTATACACCTTGATGGCATCGTATAGCTGATCTCATCGATCGTCACTTTTTGTTCGCCGCCCTTGTTATAAATAAATGTATTGATAGGCAGGGAATTCGCATTACGAAGTCCCCTGCCTGAAAACTGGCTGTTGTCACTGTGCATCACAAACAGTGCTGCTGTTGCGTTATCGCTATACTCCCTAATCATGTTGTCATTTACTTACAGCATTTCAATTCGCTTAAATTTAATCATTTTCTTGTAAGAGCCTAACGCCCACAAGCTAGAAATTTAAAGGTCTTCTTTAATACTGCTTGCAGCAGCAAGCAGCAGATTGGAGGATAATCTTTGTTTAAAATCGGGATTGATAAATTCAAAATGAATTGTTCCCTTTTGATCAAGTATAAATACTGATGGAACCGGAAGCAGCAAGTCGGTGTCTTTACCTCCAGTTGTTTTCGGTAACATCTCCCAGTAGTCCTTCGGAGCTTTATACGCAATCCCCATCTGTTTCGACAGTGAAAGATCTGCATCCGATAAAAGTGTATAGCTTAATTTTTCTTTCGCTGCAGCTTTCATTAATCCCTCGGATTCGTCTGTACTTATGGCAATCAACTGATACCCCATTTCTTCCAAGCCGGGAAAGGCCTCTTGTAAGCCCGAAAGTTGTCTGGTACAATAAGGACACCAGCCACCGCGGTAGAAAACCAAAATGGTCGGCTTTTGGGAAATCGCTCTATTGAGATCAAACCTTTTACCTGAAACGTCTACCAATACTGCCATCGGTATTTTTTCTCCACACAATAACGGACTGATGTCTTCCGGATTTTGCGGAATTCGATAAGGGATTTGCTTCATATCCATTTTATCTATCCTGCTGTCAGCTCTCCGCATGCTGGACCGCTCCTGCGCATTGGCTATGCTTGCGATGCAGGTCGTGAACAACAGCAGCGCAACAAACGCAGCTAATTTTGTTTTTATAGGATTTTTCATTTTATAACACGTTTATTACTTAATAAATACTGAATCGATACTTTTTGCCCGTGGAAACTCAATCGATACTTTAGCCACTGTATGAAATAGGTTGCTGATTGTCCTGTCTCCAATAAGAACAATAATAGCCATGAGATTTTCGTTCGTATAACCGGCCTCAAAAATTAGTTGATTGTTACTTTAATAATGCTAGAAATTGATGGCAGTGTGGTGAACCCATTTGGATTAGGCACTTCTGCAATTGGTTTACGTTCAGTCACAGGAGTGCCGCCTAATCCTGCTTGCTCATTGCCGGCTCCGGGAAACTGATTAATCGCTGTCCCATTGTCAAACAATCCGATTGAATAGGATACATCTCCTTTTACTGTTGCATCAATTCCATTATCTTTTGTTGCAAAGAACCAATCGTTGGAAAGGCCATACATGCTTGCAATGGCAATTCGATCTCCACTTGCTATACTTAACTGCTGTGAAACGCTGCTTCCTGCCTGCGCTCCGATTTTAGGAAGTAATACTGTTGAGCTAGCCGCCGGAAGGATATAAACCGCTTTTACACCGGAGAGTGTTTTAAGATAAGCCGCCAGGCCCGATGCATCACCTTTTTGCGCTAAATCTTTCAGTCCTTTACCACGGTCATTTTCACCGATTTTATATATTGGGTTTTCGATGCCTTTATATAGCACCACCAAAACTGGAGATAATGGTGTAAAAATACCTGTTTGCGTATTAATGTAATTACCCAACACGCTATTGTCTCCCATCTCCGCAATATTTGTCAAGCCATTTACACTTGGTTTTCCAACTTCAAATAATGGATTAGGATTTAACAGGCTGCCTCCCACGCTATATGAAATCGCCCAAACTCCGGGACTGAAGGGGGTCGGATTGGTCGTTCCGCCCGAAACATTGGTGATTATAAGTGTAAAATTGGAATTACCTTCATAATGAAGTGTTGCTTTCATTAACGTAGAAGCTGGAGCATAAGTATTGCCCTGTGCATCGGTTCCGTTTACTTCGGTAATAGCTCTTGGAGCAGTTTCTGTTGTTCCCGGGTGAATTACAGCTGCACCTGGAATCTGATTGATACGAGTACCATTATCCCATAATTTGATCTGTGCCGAAACATCGCCCTCAACCGGAGTTCCATTGTCCTGGTACAGCTTTATGCCAGGATTTGCGGGAGCAAAAAACAAGTCATTCGACCAACCATACATCGTTGCAAAGCTCAGCGCTTGTCCTTTGGATGCAGAAAACTTAATGGAAATTGCTTCGCCAGGCATAACCACTGGCGAAGCACCAGTGTTTTTAAAACTACCGGACTCGACCAATGGTTTTGAATCCAATACATTTTCTATCGTGATAGTCGTCGCCGACTTTGATGGCATAGCATCATTTTTATTGCAAGCGATAATTAGCAAAGGCATTGCTGCCATAGCCCACAAAATTAAATGTTTATGTTTCATAATGAATTCTTTTTAAATTACATTACAAATGTAAATTTCATGGGAGGAGCTGCAGGTATCTGAATTTCCCGCTGTGTTGCCGATATTTCCCGAGGGAATAATTTATGAGGAAGTAGATGTTGGATTGTACTGATAGTACAGGAGGACTGAACCGCCAGAGAAACACCTTGTTTTTAATAGTTTAAAAACTATTCTATCGCTTATATGTTCAAATAGTGAAAGCCCCTGTCCTGCCACAATGGGATAAATGCACAATTGAAATTCGTCGATCAAATTGAGATTCATCAGCTGCACGATTAAGCTTCGACTCCCAACCAAAATATCTCTACCGGCTTGCTGTTTCAATTTCAATATTTCATCTTTAAGCATCCCTTCGGCCAATTTTGCACTCGCCCAGTCTATATTTTTCAGGCTATTTGAAAAAACAACTTTTGGAATTTTATCGATAGCCAATGCAAAGTCATCCATTGATTTTTCACCTGAGGGATTTTTCACAAAAGGCCGCCAATATTCCATAAGCTGATAGGTAATCCTACCATATAAAATGACATCAGCGCTATTTAACAGATGCGTATAATGAAGATGTATTTCCTCGTCGGGAATGCCTGCTGTATGATCACAAAACCCGTCAAGGGTCATATTGAATGCTGCAATTACTTTTCTCATGTCCTTCCAATAAGCTTCTTTTACACCGTAAATCTAACATTTTACACATTGAATAGGCTTTGCATAAGACAAGAAACAAACCGGCGTAATGATAGAAAAGAAAGCTAACGTTTCAAAGAATAAATAATAGCCCCCGAATAAAATTGCAGATGGAAGAAATTAAGACAAAAAAGTCAAACCACTAAAGATAATTACCGTTGAAGGGGGGAGCATAAAGCTGAGCTCCTGCCCCTTTTTTAAAATATGAAGTCTATTTCAGATCATCTAAGCAGGCTAGTCACGATCTGTTTTCACAAATTGTCCATTGAAATCGAAAATAAGAGCATCTCCTCCCCTGATATCTATTCGATATGAACTGCGTTTTTTTTCGATAAACTCAACCTGATTCCCAGGATGATTTTTTATGATAAAAGTTAAAATACTCCTTCTGACATCCTGGGAAGAAAGTTTTTCACCCTTGCCGGTTACTAAATTCCAATTGACCATATGATTTAAGATTAAAAATGTTATAATAATCTAAACCTATACATCAATTTGGGAAAGAAATGGGAATTATTTATCTATTTTCACAAGCACAACAGGCAACGAAATCCGTTACCCCTACTGCGACGTCGATACATTCGCAGGTGCAGAGGCGATTGCTAGTGAAGTAGTAAAGAAAAATACTTAGCAAATGCTCAGAAAGTTTTTGAGTCTGAGGCACAATGTTTAGAAAAGAACATATGAAAAAAATAGTGTTATTAAATACCTTGTTTACTCCGTTGATCGGATTTACTCAATTACAGACCGTTTTTAAGCAAAAAGTAGATTCTATTTATGATAAAAATAAGGATGCAGTAGGAATTATTGTTCATGTAGAAGCACCGAAACATAATATTTCCTGGAGCTATGCAAAAGGTGTAGCAGACACCAGCACGAACCAAGCGCTAGAAGACCAACAGCCTGTTTTGATTGCGAGCAACACGAAACCCTATGTCGCCGCAGCAATCCTAAGATTGGTGGAAAAAGGTGAACTTTCTATTGATCAGCCAATTGCAAATTTATTATCAAAAAAAACACGTCATTTATTTGAAAGCGATGGCTATAATCTAGCGGTAATTACGATAAAGAATTTGCTCTCACACACTTCGGGAATTCAAGATTATGTAGATGAAGCTTATTTTGAATTCGTCAATCAGCATCCTAAATATAAATGGAAAAAAGACGAGCAGATCAAAAGATCCATCGATATCGGAAACCCTCAGCCTGTCGGTGAAAAATTTAGTTACGCTGATATTAATTATTTACTTCTTACCGAAATTATTGAGCAAAAAACACAGCAGCCATTTTATGCAGCCATCCGAAACTTACTTAGATACCGAGAATTAAATCTAACAAAGACATGGTTTATAAACTTAGAACAATATCCTGAAAACACCCTGCCTCTCGCCCATCAGTACGCAAGCAAGTACAACTGGGACTCTTATGCCATTGATCCTTCGTGGGATCTGTACGGAGGCGGTGGGGTAGCAGCGACAGCCAAAGAGGCAGCCCTATTTTTCCAATATGTATTTGATGGAAAAATCATTCAGGATAAACAACTTCTTGAAGCGATGCATACCTACATCTTACCACCAGATAAATCTAAATACTGTTTGGGAATTTATCATTTTGACATGGGATTCAACGCTTACTATCATGGCGGTTGGTGGGGAACAGATGTAATCTATTCACCGGAATCTGATGCGACTATCACTGTCTTTACGCTGCAAAAAGGATTTCAGCATGTCATCAATCCATTTATCGGAAAAGAATTTCAAAAACTATTGATTGCGGAATCAGCAATAAAATAGCAGCTGACTACAATACAATGGAAAGTTTAAACTTTGATTGCCAAACCACTATCATTTACCAGTAAGCACTAGACAGGCAGTCGTTTACGATATTGGATATAGTATACAATTACATTTAGCAAAACAATAAGAGCCGCTATTATAGCCGCTGTATATACAGTACTATTAACTAATTTATTAGCAACTGAAATTGCTATTAAAGCCCATACAGCTACAAGTCCAAATAAGGGCATATGACGTTGCCATATCATCAATAAGTGAATGATTAATGCAATTGCAAACATGATAATAACCCATGTTGTAGCTGGTAATCCAAAACCGTCCCAGCCTATCTTCGTGAGATAGGCTGCAATGTCGGCAATCAAAGCCACTGAGATCCATCCTGCATAAAGTTGAAAAGGGACCTTAAGAAATATACGCTTGCTGCTTGCAGCATGAAACGCAATAGATTGAGTATGGTGAATTATCTTTAATAGCGACACAAAAAGTAAGATCATCAATAAAATAGTTAAAAAGGTATAGTCATACAGCCAGGTAATGACCCATAGACTATTTGCTAGACAAGAAATCAAAAACCACCATCCGACTTTTAAAACTACTTTTTCCTTTTCGTTTGTCTGTCTGACAAAAGGACCAAAATAAATTACAAATCCAAACAACCCTAAATAGATGAGGCCCCATATGGTAAAGGCATATCCCGCGGGTGTAAATAGGTTTTGATATTTAGCAGAAACCGTTGCCATGGTCTCCCCATTAAAAATTCCCGTATTGGATAGGTAATTAATAATCACCGTGATGACCAAAGCAACTCCATTGGTTATTTGATAGATTTTCTTCATTGTATACAGCATAAAATATGTTTAAAAGCTCATCTGACCTCCTTCTCACCGGTCACGTGAACTGCAATAACCCGTTATCACTAATTCTTAGTTTGATTAAATAATTTTTCTAAAACCTGATAACGGTAATCGAAGATCTCCTCTAACTTGTTTTTAACAAAAATTCCATGCGCAATTGTGCCTAGAATTCCCAAAGGCAATTCATAGTCTACCCTGTCTTTCACGAGCACTCCTTTTTCATTCGGAATAAACTCATGAAAATGATTCCAATAGGCATAAGGTCCCTTTAGTTGAAAATCAGTAAAACTTTTATTCTTTTCCACTTGCGTTATTTTGGTCTTCCACTTCAGCGGAAACCGAAGGATCGGAGATACCAAATAATCAATGATCATTCCCTCAGAAATTTCTTGCCGACGAAAGTCTGAGACGACAACAAACCCCATATCTTTTGGTGTAATTTCTGAAAGATTCATGGGTGAAGAAAAAAAAGACCAAGCGGTATCCAAATCGCAGGCCAATTGTTGTTCTCTATATAATTTGTACCTCATTACCTCATCTTATTTGAACTAACTTTATTGCTTGTCAATATAACAACATTACCACAAATTAGTTTACAACTATACTATAAAAAACATTTAACGAGGCTACATCGTTAGCATAAAGAATAATTATACACCAATACAACTATTTAATTTAAAGCTAGCTTTTAAATATACTTTTATCGATGGTTATTTAGCGGACATATCCTTTTCTAGAGCCTTAACAAGGGCTTTCGTATAACTTTTAGAAAAATCAGCTAAGCTGGAAGGGTTGATTGTTTCAGACTGCACACTCCAAATCAGTTGTTCGGAACTAACGTCATATAGATTGCTTTCCAGATAGTACATTTTATCCGTGGTATAATACCCCGGATCGTATGCAATCGGGTACCAATGGGAGTAATAGCTCCAAAAATTACCATACCATCCAAACCTCGGATAAGGCATATAAGGTCCACTTCCCGGTACATATCGGGTTTCGCTGGTTTTGTCGATCAGGGTAACAGTAAAAATAGCATCCGCATTCAGACTGTGTACTGCTTTCATCACTAAATCTCTATTTTGACTTTCATCTTTGGTGAACGTGCGTTTAAAAACATCAGTACTTTTAATAGCCTTGTAGCCATGCATGGAAGCCGCTTCAGCCAAATTGGATTCAATGACCTCCTGTGCTTTAGCATGGTTTGTCATCGCAATAATGAATATTGTTTGGTATTGTTTTGGAGTCAGATCTCTATTTTTATAGACATCTGTTATCCTTGTGGAGGTACTACAAGCCAACAATAAGAAGCTTGAGACAATTGCGGTTAAAAATGACTTCGATTTCATATGTTTTAAAAATTAGTGTCCTTTTGAAGTGTAGCAGAGAGTCTCTTCGTATTTCCGTGGGATATGTCAGTACATCGATCTATTTTGGGTAGTCTTAGCGTAAAAACTATAGAACCACCTATTAGACAACAAGTTTACACTGACAATTGTTTTGCAGTTATTAATTATAAAAGAAATACTTTAATTCTTAATTGATATTATCAAAAAAGGTCCTTGAGAAGTAAGGACACAATTCATCAGGGATTAAATTTCATCATTCAGGCAAAATCTGATTTCTGTGATGCTTCAAATGCATCACATAGTCAAGCATTAAAAATTCGAGGCTATGGTCATTACAAGTCCTTTGTGTCAGTTTATTCACAATTATATGCTGAAACAAAAACAACAATTGCTCGTTTACCGATCGCCATAGATTGCATAATTTAACGGTCTCAGCATGTTGATAGTCAGCAGATGAACAGTAGGCTACCTGATCATAGTATATTTTTGGATTTTCTTCAAATTGAGCTCTTATAAACCGTCCGTAATTAACTAAAGCGCTATCGACTAAATGACCTAGGATTTCTTTTTTACTCCACTTATCTGGTCCCAATTTCATATTAAAATCGTCCTCGTTTAATTCCATAATTTGCTGGGTAAAATCATGGATAATATTCTCAAATTCTGCCAAAAATGTATTCATACCTAAATCTATCTCTTATTGCACTAATTTATTACCAATGTAATCCAATGCCTCCACGCTATTGTGCAACGTTCCATTGTTCTACTATTTTATTGTTCCGTAAACTTTTTTGTACCATTCCACAGCTTTTGCTTCGTGCTCTTTCAAAAATTCATCTTTGGCGTCATTATAGTCGTTCCCATCTTTCCATTGCTGGAGTACCAACTTTTCTTTGATCGCCTGATACTGATCTCTTACTTCTTCATGTACACGCAGATAATCGCGAAACGCTATATGGCGCAACCAGTGCACTGATGACGTCGGTATGCTGTGAATATGCGCTATCCGTAGCGAATGATCATGCAATCGTACTGGAATTTCATCGTTGGGTGCAATGTGCTCTGGTAACCCCAATGCTTCAGGCCGATCAATCAGGGCGACAAAAAAACGTCTGTAAGGCATATCCTCATTATATTTTTCATAATATACATAGCATTTACCCTGCAACAGGAACGGAATGCGATCAAGGTCATTTTCTTCCTCAAGACCGATCAATATATCAATGATTGGTTTGGCAGACAATCCCTCAACGGCCGTACTGCCTATATGATCTACCCTCGACCTTATAGGTTTCAACAATGCAAGAAGTTCATTTTGAATGCTGTCGAAATTCGCTTTCCACATCGGATTATAAGGTTCAAACGGTAAAATCATACGATGTTGTCTTTGTCAATACAAGATAATAGACATCATTCGATCAAATACGCCTCGAACGATGCCTTAAAAGTTAAAGTTAATAAATTTATGGTTTTCCGAGAGAACCTATAAACCAGTTCTCTTTTTCTAATGCATTTATTGGGCAAATTTCTTCGTAGCTACGACACAGAGGATAACACCAACTGTTACAGCAAGCATTCCAACACTGACTTGCTCATGAAGAAGCCAGGCGGCTAAAGCCAAACCAAAGAATGGCTGTAATAACTGTAACTGTCCGATGGTCGCCGTGCCACCTTGGGCGAGCCCTTTATACCAAAAAACAAAGCCAATAAACATACTGAACAAAGAAACATAGGCTAAACTAGCCCACGCGCCCATAGGTACAGCATCAAAAGAGGATGGAAGATAAATAAAAGTAAGTGGCAACATCAGCGGCAGCGACAAAACCAGGGCCCAGGAAATCACCTGCCAACCACCCAGCGTCTTGGTCAATTTAGCGCCTTCAGCATACCCCAAACCACAGAGAATGACCGATAAAATCATTAAAACGTCGCCTAAAGGTGAGGCTGTTAGTCCTTGTGCCAGCGCATAGCCGATCACCAGTAGGCTCCCTAAAGCAGAGAACAGCCAAAAGATTGGCTTCGGACGCTCACCACCGCGTATAATACCAAATACGGCTGTCGATACCGGCAAAATACCGATAAAAACGATAGAGTGCGCAGAGGTGATGTGCTGCAGGGCTAGAGCGCTCAGTAAGGGAAATCCAACGACACATCCTATTGCAACGATACATAGCGAACCCATTTGTTTTCTTTCTGGGCGTTTTTCCTTAAAAACCATCAATGTTAACAGTGCCAATATACCTGCAATCGAAGCTCTGGCTAGCGTCACAAATACGGGGTCAAATGCTAAAACCGCCATTCGTGTTGCCGGCAACGAACCACTAAATAATACCACCCCAATAAAACCGTTTAACCAACCGCTGGCGGTATTTTCTTGTAATTTACTTATACTTAATTCTGCCATGTTTCAACCTTTTACACAAAGTTCGTCCATTACAAGAACTAAGCACAGTCACAGTTTTTGATAATTCAATGGACACAGTTACCTTTGAAGACAGATATTAATCCTTATTTTATGAAAAAAGATTATTTGTATAATGAAATAGCAGACAATATTGCCAATAAGATTAATTCAGGTGTCTTAAAAGCCGGCGAGAAACTACCTTCAGTGAGAAATCTAAGTGCTGAACACGGTATCAGTATAAATACAGCAAAAAGGATATTTCTAGAGCTGGAAGGACGTTCACTTATACGCTCCAAACCTCAGTCCGGCTACTTCGTTAGTCCTCCAAACTATATGCAGCTTCCTTTGGCCGCAGCCAGTCAACCTATTCCAATCGCCAATAACCGAGAACCAGATCAATTAATGAATAAGGTGTATTCAACCATGGGGCGCCGGGATTTAACCTTATTTTCGATCGGTGTTCCTTCGGGAAGTCTCCTGCCTACCGCAAAATTGAAAAAAGAAATCGTCCTCGCTACACAGGAGCTCAGCGATGGTGGCACAGCATATGAGCCCTTGCAGGGTAATATAAAATTACGTCGTATGGTAGCTGTACGTTCATTGGCCTGGGGTGGAAATCTAAACGAAGATGAGGTCGTTACCACCAACGGCTGTATGAATGCTTTGGTTTTATGTCTGATAGCCTTAACCAAACCTGGAGATACACTGGCTCTTGAAAGCCCCTGCTATCCGGGTATCCTCCAACTTGCCGTTAGCCTGGGACTTAAGGTGCTGGAAATAGCCACGGACCCCATCACAGGAATAGACATTGAAGCCCTCAAAAAGCTATTGCCCGAAATCAAAGTCTGCTTACTGGTTCCCAATTTTAACACCCCTCTGGGCTATTGTATGCCGGATGAGAACAAGCGGAAAATTGTATCACTGCTAGCAAAACATCATATCCCGCTGATCGAAGATGACACCTACGGCGACCTCCATTTTGGCACCCAACGCCCCAAATGTTGCAAATCTTTTGACCTAGAGGGCAATGTACTCTGGTGCGGGTCAGTTTCAAAGACCTTGGCTCCGGGCTTTCGTGTCGGATGGGTCGCTCCTGGAAAATACAAGGAACAGATTATCAAACTAAAACTGATCCATTCCCTATCATCTACAGCGATCATCAACGAGGCAGTGGGAAATTTTCTATTAACAGGAAAGTATGAAAACCACCTACGTAAACTCCGTAGATCATTAACAGAAAACTACCAGCAGTATGCCGCTATCATCGCAGACCATTTTCCGGAAGGTACTAAAATAAGCCGCCCACAGGGCGGACTCGCCCTATGGGTTGAATTTCCAAAACACATCGATACAGGCAAACTATACAACTATGCGCTTAAACTACAGATTAGCATTTCACCGGGAAGGATCTTCACCTTGCAGGATCAATTTCACCATTGCATGCGTCTCTGTATTGGCTTACCCTGGAGCAATGAACTCGCCTTAAAGTTAAAACAGCTTGGTAAACTCGCAAAAGCCCTCCAATAGATTACAACATTGATGAATAAAACCCACAGTCAAGACAACGAAACAACAAGTCGGAGCCTATGTTTACTTGAGTTCCAGCTCCAGCCTGTGTTTACCAGCCTCCAATTGGACGATATCGCTGCTTCTAACATTATCCGGTGGATAAAATGTTGCCGTCGCATTAGCAGGTATTTGGATATTATATACGATCATTTTATCCGTTAACTTCCATTCGGAAACAATTTTACCGTAGGGTGAATCGTAAGAAATAGAAGATTCTTTCAATTCCTGGGGGAAGATAGGTTTTAAGAGCACATGTTTAAATCCAGGTTGTTTAGGATCTGGCAGAATCCCGCCGATAGATTTAAAAAACCAACCACCGATTTCGCCAAACATCATGTGGTTGTCTGAAATATCCCGTGTTGCTTTTAAATCCCAGTTCTCCAACAATGTTGTCGCTCCATTTACAATCCACCATCCCCAAGACGGGTAGGTATCTTGTACCGCGACCTTATAGGCTGTCGTTGCATAACCGTTATCTTTTAACGCATTCAATAATGCTTTAGCACCCAATACGCCTACATCCAAATGAAAGTTGGTCTCTTCCACTTTCTTATTCAGATTGGCTGCAACACGGGCTTTCATTTCATTGGGTACAACACCCCAATAGAGTGGTACACTCAGTTCGGTCTGTGTTCCATTGCTATAAACACCCTTGGAAGCATCTAAAAATTTAGCGTTGATGGCCGTCTTAATTTTTTCGCTTAGCAGTTCATATTTTTGTTGATCTGCTGTGTATCCAAACAATTTGGCCGCAGCAGCCAAGATGGTCGCATCCACATAAAAATAAACAGATGAGGTCAACTCCAGATTGGACTGTGACTTCACCGGCACCCAGTCTCCACGCCCAAACGTTGTCAACCCAGACGGGCTGATTCCGTCTACATAATCGACATAGCGTTTGATATTTAGGTAGCATTCTTCTAATGCACGTGGGTCTCCATAAAACTGATAGATCTGCCATGGAATGATGGCAATGGTGCTTGTCCAATCCAAACCATTTGCGGTACCGTAGCCCCATCCGCCAGTTGGAATAATATCGGGTAAGACACCATTCTCCTGTTGTTCATCACGATGATCCGCCATCCATTTTTCATAAACTGTTATCCCGTCAAAATTGTATAGAGCTGTTTCAATCGCAAGGTGCCCATCCCCTGTCCAGCCGTTCTTTTCCCGTTGCGGACAGTCTGTAGGATAGCCCATCAAATTGGATAAGTAGGCATTGTTGGTCGCTGTCCATAGTTTGTTGACCAACGCTGATGATGTCTTGAGCTGTCCAATAGCAGGCACATCACTATGCATAAAATAGGCGGTCACAGCCGAACTATCCAATGCAATTGCGGCACTGCTGCTAACCTCGACATAACGAAACCCTTTGTAACCGAACTTTGCCATAAACTCATCATCGCGGCCACTTAAGGTCAATATATCGGTCTGAAAGGGCTCCTTTTCCTTATCGCCCCGATAATAAACATCAATATTGGACTGATCAAGATGCCCATCGGCCTGCAATCGCTCACCATGCTTGATACGCAGCATAGTACCCGCAGCTCCTTTCACTTTAATTTTTGTAATCCCGGCCATATTCTGGCCCATATCGAACACATAGGTACGCTGGTCTATCTTTGTCACTGATTTTGGCTTATAGGACTTCACGAGCCGAATCGGTACCATCTGTTGGGAAACGATATGCGCTGATGGCGCATTTCTATACTGAACAGCCTGCCAAGCCGAATCATCGTATTTTGGTTTATCCCAGTTAGGTATTTCCAGTCTTGCATCGTAATGCTCACCAGTGTAAATATTATTATAGGTGATTGGCCCCGAAGCAGTCTTCCACTGCTTATCCGAAACAATGGTTTCCGTCGTTCCATCTTTATAAAGGATTTTCAGTTCTAAACAGAATGTTGGCCGGGCCCGCCATGGTGCTTTATCAAAGTTCCAAACCGCCATTGGTTGATGATTATACCAGCCATTCCCCAAAACAACGCCAATAGCGTTCTCTCCTTTTTGAAGCTGCTGGGTTACGTCCGTCACGACATACAACGTGCGCCGGTCAAATCGTGTATACATTGGATCCAGACGATGGTCGCCAACGCGCTGGCCATTAATGGAAAGTTCATATAATCCCGCTGTGGCAATATACGCTCGGGCAGATTTTATCTGCTTACTTGCCTTAAATTCTCTTCTAAAATAAGGCGTTTCCCGCGCATGAATATCCTTATTGTCGCTGATCCATTTTCCTTTCCAAAGGTCCATTCCCATCATTCCTGTTTCGAAAGATGCTATTTCAGAACGTGTTGATACACCATCCTTATCCCATATTTTAACCTTCCAGTAGTACTTAGTCTGTGGCTTTAACTGTGCGCCGTTATAGGGCACTAACATAGCCGAGCTGAACTGTTTGCCACTATCCCAGCTATCTTTTGTCTCTTTCAGCAATGCCAGCGAATCTTGCCCTAAAAGGATCTGATAAGCTTGTTGTACCGCACCTTTACGTTGGTCCTCAAGTCGCCAGCTAAATCTCGGGTGAATTGCATCAATACCCAATGGATTGACCAGATGTTCGCAAGTCAACTGCACGGCGCTGCAGTTGTTTTTAGGTTGGGCATAAATGTTGCTAGCGATACACAACAGTGTTGTCAATAAAATCCTACGCATTAAAAGATACTATTCTTGGTGGTTGTTAAATTGTTTTAGCTGATTCAAAAAACTAATATATCAAATATTTCCCACATACTGACCTGTACTTTCCTGCACAATATGCCTAAGTCTGCAAAATAAATTTCTTGCAACTTTCATAAAAATAACCTTATCTTAGTCGCAACTTTAGGGGTGTCTGCTCGTGCAGGCTGAGATTTTACCCTTAGAACCTGATCCGGATCATACTGGCGTAGGGAAAAGTGAGCTGTCTACAAGGTGCATTGCTGTGCCTTTGTGTAGCCATTCCTAAAGTTTTACCAAAAAAATTAAGGAATGGAACTTACAATAAACCATCAGATTCGATTTTTCGACCCCACACTTACTTCACTTGAAGGCTTGTTGCTTTTGGAATTATCTGGCAAAACTCAGGGCGTGGCTGTAGCCATCAACAACAAGGTCATCCCCAAAAAGGACTGGGCTACGACAAGACTTAAACCTTACGATCAGATTATCTTAATTACCGCATCTCAGGGCGGATAGCCATTCCAAAAAAATCAACCGAGTAATTCACCCAATACAGAAAAAAATGACAGCTGAAACAATTACGCAATCACCCTTTCCAAATGCAAAGAAAATTTTTGTATCCGGAAAACTATTTCCTATTCAAGTCGCTATGCGTCAAATCTCCTTGAGTCCAACCAAATTAACGAATGGAGAGGTAGAAATTAATCCGCCGGTAACAATTTATGATACTTCTGGACCTTATACGGATGATACCGTCCATATCGATATCCGAAAAGGCCTCCCGCGCCTTCGCGAACAATGGATCTTGGATCGTCAGGATGTCATACAGCTGGCTGGCATAAGCTCTGAATATGGACAAAAACGCCTTTCTGATCCAACGTTGGATGAACTCCGATTTGCCTATAGTCATAAACCAAAAGTAGCCTCTGCCGGCAGGAATGTCACCCAATTACATTATGCAAAGCAAGGCATCATTACGCCAGAAATGGAGTACGTTGCTATCCGGGAAAACCAACGTATCGAGCAGCTCACAGCCAGCACCCCCGGAATGGATCATCAGCATAAAGGGCAAAACTTTGGTGCTAGAACACATAATAAAGCTATTACACCAGAATTTGTCCGTGAGGAAATCGCTGCCGGAAGAGCGATCATCCCTAATAATATCAATCATCCTGAAAGTGAACCCATGATTATCGGGCGCAACTTTCTTGTTAAAATTAATGCCAATATTGGCAATAGCGCCGTAAGTTCAAGTATAGAGGAAGAAGTTGAAAAAGCGGTATGGGCCTGTCGTTGGGGAGCCGATACCATCATGGATCTATCCACTGGCAAAAATATTCATGAAACCCGCGAATGGATTATCCGTAACTCGCCAGTTCCAATCGGTACAGTACCGATCTATCAGGCGCTCGAAAAAGTGAAGGGGGTGGCCGAGGACCTTACCTGGGAAATATTCAAAGATACCTTGATTGAACAGGCCGAACAGGGTGTTTCGTACTTTACCATACACGCCGGCGTACTGCTTCGTTATATCCATCTCACGGCTTCTCGAGTAACGGGCATTGTCTCCAGAGGAGGGTCTATCATGGCCAAATGGTGTCTTTTCCACCACAAAGAGAACTTTCTCTATACCCATTTTGAGGAGATCTGTGAGATTATGAAGCGATATGATGTTGCTTTTTCACTTGGCGATGGTCTCCGTCCAGGAGCCATTGCGGACGCCAACGATGCGGCTCAATTTGCTGAGCTCGAAACACTGGGCGAACTCACCAAGGTCGCCTGGAAGCACGATGTTCAGGTGATGATCGAAGGTCCAGGGCATGTTCCTATGCAATTGATCAAAGAGAATATGGACAAGCAATTGGCCTGTTGTGACGAAGCTCCATTTTATACCTTGGGTCCCTTAACAACTGATATTGCTCCAGGTTATGACCATATCACATCAGCCATTGGAGCTGCTATGATCGGTTGGTATGGATGTGCGATGCTTTGCTATGTGACCCCAAAAGAACATCTGGGCTTACCAAATAAAAAAGACGTTAAAGACGGTGTAATCACCTATAAACTAGCTGCCCATGCGGCCGATCTGGCCAAAGGCCATCCGGGTGCACAATACCGTGATAATGCCTTGAGTAAAGCGAGATTTGAATTTAGATGGGAAGATCAATTCAACCTTTCCCTGGATCCAGATACGGCACGTGAATATCATGACGAAACGTTACCTGCAGATGCGGCCAAAGTGGCTCACTTCTGCTCCATGTGCGGTCCCAAATTTTGCTCGATGAAAATTACGCAGGAAATCAGAGATAGTGCCGCACAAGGGATGCTGGAGAAATCGCAGGAATTCATCGCACAAGGAAAAGAGATCTATTTATGATCATCGCTTTGACAGCAGCAGAAACGATCCCTTCTGAAATAGGGATTATAAATGCTTTGTTCAAAGAAGGACTTGATATCCTGCATTTGCGCAAGTATCATTTTACGGACCTACAAATGTCCAGGTACGTTGAATCTATAGATTCAACGTACCTGGACAGATTGGTCCTACATTCCCACCCTCACCTATCGGCTGAGCTCGGAATCGCACGTATTCATATGAACGAAAAGAATAGAAAGGATAGATCAACAAATCAAATGCTGCCTACAACGATCTGTTCGACATCTGTGCATGATATCGATCAATTCAATAGCCTTGATGAATGTTGGGCCTATGCTTTTCTAAGTCCATTATTTCCGAGCATCTCAAAAGTGGGGTATGGAGTGCATAATGCAAGGTTGGATCAGCTCCCGTCACGCTCCAACTTTACTGTTGGTCTCATCGGTCTTGGAGGGATAAACCAAGGCAACTGCCTTATTCCGATGCAGCAAGGTGCAGATGGAATTGCCTTATATGGTACTTTATGGAAGCATCCTGATACAGTTCAAAATTTTATAGCATGCAAACAAAAACTATGGAAAAACTCCAATATATATCGCAGGGACAAACATTAACTGAACAAAAAAATAACATACTGAAAGCGCTGGATGCGGGGGCCAAATGGATACAGATCAGATGGAAGGACGCCGATAAAAAGAGCCGCTACATGCTTGCAGAACAGATCAAGCAAACCTGTTCCGAATTTGGTGCCAGCTGTATTATCAATGACCAACCTTTGCTTGCAGCGGCTGTAGATGCTGATGGAGTGCACTTGGGACTGGATGACTGCAGCGTCACAGCTGCCCGGGACATATTGGGTGCAGGAAAAATAATTGGCGGTACTGCCAATAGCTTTTCGGATGTAAAACAAAGAATAAGTGAACATTGTGACTATATCGGACTCGGACCATTCAACTATACCACAACAAAACAAAAACTAAGTCCCCTATTGGGGATTGCAGGATATGAAAACATCATCCAACAAGTCCGCCTAGAAAACTTGCCCCCTATTCCAATATTCGCAATTGGCGGTATAAGCCAACTTGAAGATATCCAACAGCTATTAGAAATTGGAGTTTACGGTGTAGCACTCTCCGGAATCGTAACCAAGACTCCAAACATTGTTTCATCCATCAATAAAATTTTATTATGAGCAACCTACATATAGCCGATCGCGTATTTGAATCCAGATTATTTCTGGGTACTGGCAAATTCGGTAATCTCACAGAAATGAGCGATGCCATTGTGGCTTCGGCCTCCCAATTGGTCACCGTTGCCCTCAAACGAATCGACCAGACCAGTTCAGACGACAGTCTCATCAGTGCACTCGACCTGGCGGCAATCGATCTGCTTCCCAATACTTCGGGAGCACGAACTGCTGAAGAAGCTGTGCTCGCAGCCCAACTTGCACGGGAAGCATTGGAAACCAACTGGGTAAAGCTGGAAATTCATCCCGACCCTCGTTATTTACTGCCCGATCCTATTGAAACCCTGCGTGCAACTGAATCGCTGGCCAAACTGGGTTTCGTTGTCATGCCCTATATTCACGCAGATCCAGTACTTTGTAAAAGATTGGAAAATGCAGGTACAGCAGTTGTTATGCCTTTAGGTGCTCCTATTGGTAGTAATAAAGGACTTCGCACACTGGACTTTCTCGAAATTATTATTGAGGAGAGTAATGTCCCTGTGGTTGTAGATGCTGGGATCGGAGCTCCATCCGATGCTGCCAAAGCTATGGAAATCGGAGCGGATGCAGTCTTGGTCAATACGGCAATTGCAGTCTCAAATAATCCGATACGTATGGCCGAAGCATTTAAAGAGGCTGTTATCGCTGGACGAAAGGCTTATGAGGCCGGTTTAGGAAAGATACGCTCCCATGCAATCGGTTCGAGCCCCTTAACTTCATTTTTATTTGATTGATGATTCACTTATGACAGATTTCAAAACGATACTCGATGAATACTCCTGGAATGACGCCCACACACAGATTTATGACGCTACCAATCGGGATGTACAGCATGCGTTAGAAAAAGACCATTTAACGCTCGCTGATTTTAGGGCGCTCATCTCACCGGCTGCAGCACCGTATCTGGAACAAATGGCACAAAAAACACAACAAATCACGCAACGTCGCTTCGGTAAAACCATACAGCTCTATGCCCCTCTTTACCTGAGCAATGAGTGCCAAAACATCTGTACATATTGCGGTTTTAGCATGGACAATAAAATTAAACGCAAAACCCTCAGCAACACCGAACTACTACTGGAGGCAATGGCACTTAAATCCATGGGAATCAACCACATTTTACTCGTCAGTGGAGAAGCCAACAAAACGGTCGAGATCAATTATTTCCTAAACGCCATTCACCTTTTAAAACCTCATTTTTCACAGATATCCATTGAGGTACAGCCACTGGAAGAATCCGAATACCGACTACTACAGGCCGCAGGGATTTATGCAATTTTGGTCTATCAGGAAACCTACCATCGAGAAGTTTACAAACAATATCATCCGAAAGGAAAGAAGTCCAATTTTGACTATCGTTTAGATACGCCTGACCGTATAGGCCGGGCCGGAATCCATAAAATCGGACTGGGGGTATTACTTGGGCTAGAGGACTGGCGGGTGGACAGCTTTTTCACCGCGGCACACATTGCCTACTTGCAAAAACAATATTGGCAGACACGCTATTCCATTTCCTTTCCACGCTTACGACCAGCCGCGGGCTCTGTTGAGCCAAATTTTCATTTAGCAGATCGTGATCTACTGCAGTTGATCTGCGCATATCGTCTGTGGAATGAAAATTTGGAAATCTCCATTTCAACCAGAGAAAACCAAACCTTCAGGGATCATATCATACCCATTGGCGTAACCACGATGAGTGCAGCTTCAAAAACCAATCCTGGAGGCTATGTTGTCGATCCCCAAGCTTTGGAACAATTTGAAGTAAGTGATGAAAGAGATATGGAAACAATAAAAAATCAAATCCGAAAAATGGGCTATTCCCCAGTGATGAAAGACTGGGAAAGCAATTACGCGGGTATTGTACGTTAAATACATGAAAAAAGATAACATTTTTGATCGCTATAGCAGACAGATTTTTATCGAAGAGATTGGCGTTTCCGGACAACGGAAGATTATGGATGCCAAGGTATTGGTCGTTGGTGCAGGCGGACTCGGGAGTCCTGTCGTTCAATATTTAGCCGCGGCCGGTATAGGCAAACTTGGCCTGATTGATTTTGACCAGGTTGAAATCCACAATCTAAATAGACAGATCATTCATTCCGAAGATAATATAAACCAAGCAAAAACAGAAAGTGCCGCAGCCTATATACGACAGCACAATAGCACAATTGATTTTGAACCCTTTCAGGTAAAAATAGATGCTGACAACGCGCTAGCAATGCTCGCTCCCTATCATATTATTGTCGATTGCTGTGATAACTTTACGACGCGCTACCTGCTTAATCATACTTGCCTGCAACTTGATAAACCTTTGGTATACGGTAGCATCTATGGTTTTGAAGGGCAGCTGGCTGTCTTTAACTATCAGGGTAGTAAAAACCTATTAGATATCTTTCCAACGCCCCCCGATCCAGAGCAGGTTCCAAATTGCGATAAAAATGGGGTGCTGGGCCCCTTGCCCGGTATTATCGGCAGCATGATGGCGATGCAGGTACTTAAAATAGTAACCGGATTACCCGTAGATAGCAACCAGTTAACGGTTGTTGACACATTCCATTGGCGTTTTTCAAAACTTTCATTCTAACGATCATTTCGGAAAGCATTCCGCAAAATGAGATAGAATGCTTTAAAAGAGTTCAAAAATTTATTTTAAAACAACTAGCGACAAACAAAATTTCCTAATTTTAGTTTATATATTAGCAAGCTTAAATGTCAAATTTACGATCTGGAATGAAAAAAGTAATTTATCCATTACTCTCCCTCTCTTTATTACCCTTATTTTCTGTCGCGCAAGAGACGAAACTCACCGCTGATGATCTATTTGTAAAAGCGCGAAAAGTAGCTTTTGATTCAAAAGATTATCCGCAAGCCATTCAATTATCTAAACAGGCCCTACTTCAAGCACCAGATTACACGGATATTAGCATTTTTCTCGGACGTCTTTATACCTGGTCGGATAAAATTGATTCGGCACGAACCATTTTTACAGAACTGGAAAAAAAGAATACAAGTGATGAAGATTTCTTTTTAGCCTACGCCTCATTGGAATATTGGAATGATCAGACCGACAAAGCGATTGCAATTACAGACAAAGGGCTTAGCATACATCCGCAGTCTCAGGATTTACTTCTTTTAAAAGGTAAAATAAGTTATGGCAATGATCATTATGAGGCAGCCGAAAAGGCAATTAATAGTTTATTGGCAATTAATCCCAAAAATACGGAAGCAAGAGCGCTGGCAAAAAATATTGAAGAATATACGGCTAAAAATGCAATCGGTCTGACGTACAATTTCGTCTATTTTGACAAACAGTTTGATCATAATTGGCACATTGTTGGATTAAGTTATAAACGGGCAACACCAATAGGATCAGTTATTTTCAGAACGAACTATGCGAATAAATTTGCAGAAAATGGCGTCCAATTTGAGATGGAGGCTTACCCACGGATTTCAAAGATATTTTATTTATATGTCGGTGCTGGATATTCCAATAATGTGGGGATTTTTGCGAAATATAGAACTGGTGTGTCTCTCTACGCCAATCTTCCGAACAGCTTTGAGGGGGAAATCGGATATCGTCAGCTTTATTTTAGTGACAACATCTGGATGTACACGGCTTCAGTCGGAAAATATTACCAAAACTTTTGGTTCAATCTGAGGACTTACCTTACACCGGGCGAAAAGAATATTTCCCAATCCTATACCGGAACAGTCCGCTATTATACAAAAGGAGCAAATGATTACTTCGGATTTAGTGCCGGAACGGGTCTGAGCCCCGAGGAAAACAGAAATAATCTATTGGACAACGCTTCCTATAAATTAAAAACATTCAAAGTAGGTGCCGAGTATAATTTCTCCGTTAAGCAAAGTAACTTATTTTCAATTTCGGGCACCTATTATAACCAAGAATTCAGGCCGAAAGAGCGAGGAAATCAATTGGACATCATCCTTGGTTATATTCGAAAATTCTAGTTCTTCTTTGTTCGATTAAAGTAATTTGTATAAACACTATCCGGAAGAAGTCGCTTTTGCGTATAAAAAAGTTTGTTCTTGCGCTTAAATAATTCAAAGCGCTTGGACAATTCTTCTTTCGCATTATCCGCGGCGGCATCTTCATTGAGCACACCATCCAGTTTATACAGTTGTCCATCGGAAAGATGGTAACTGCCTTTCACAAAATCAATCAATTGATTTTTACTCTGCATCATGGCTATACCATCACCCTGTGCCGAAGCACCCTTATCGAGCCCCTCACCTATCCATGTAACTTGGTTAGGAGTTTTCAGCCCGAAATTCTCACGATAGTAGGCCAATATAGAAGGTGCGACATCAAAATGGCTAACAAAATTATGAAAAGTCTTTGGACCTTTTAAAAGTGGTGAATAAATCAACAAGGGAACATGATAACGATCGATTTTGCTTTGCAATGGTATCTCAGGCATCGCGTGGTCTCCAGTTATGACAAAAATAGTATTTGCAAAATCTGGTCTCTTTTTATATTCTTTAAAGAACTGCTCCATCGCATCATCCAAATTCAGTACTGAAACAAGTTGGGTACGGTTTTCCAGAGCCCACTTTTTTTGTTCCGGTGTAAGGTTCAATGTTGCTATGCGTTGATCAAATAGTTGCTCATAATGAGCAGCATTATTGATCAAAAACGGATTATGGGTTGATAGCGTCAAAAGCACATGGAAATAGGGGTGTTCCTGTACTTTCTGTACTTCAAGAAGTTTGCTAAAGACAGCCTGATCTTCATATCCCCAGCTCTCCCCTCCCTTTTCGGGCAATTTTTTATAAGGAGGTCCGAATGCCGCTTGGTCCATGAGCATATCTATTTTATTATAATCCATGAACTTTTTCATGAAATCAAAATTAGAATGACCACCATAGAAAAATCCAGTATTGAATCCATTACTCTTCAGAATATTAAATAGATTGAAGTTATCTGGCAAGGTGTCTTGTTCCAGGAATCCATGTGTCGCAAAAGGCAATGAACCTGTTATGGTCGGTAAAACGGAAAATGTCCGACCCGAGGAACTCATATTATTATCCCAATACAAAGACTGTTGCTTCAATGTACCTATAAAGGGTGTAAAGTTGCCAATATAGCCATTTTCAGCACTATAGGCATGTCCTAAACCCTCGATAACAAGAATGACCAAATTGGGTACTTTCGCCGTTTTTTGCATGTATGTCCCCAGGAAATCTTTCGTATCCTCTTTTTTCAAAAAAGGAAATTTAGTATCCAACACTTTTGCATCATCATCGTCTTTATTGAACATAGCGAACATCCCGGGGTGATCATCCACGTAATTGGATAAATTAGAATCAAAAAAATAACGCCATTTACTCCGGCTTGCATTGGCTACGAATTCATCTTTTTCAGCGCTACTCCCCAAAAACGAAGCCGAGGAGATGAAAAACGATATAATCCCCAAAAATAACAATGCAATACTAGCATAGGGCTTTTTGAATGTCTGTTTATTGGCAATCCAAAGGGGAACCCAAGAAATTACGATCAATAATAAAAGTAAAGCAATATTGGTAAAACTCAACATACCGCTAGCCTCCAAAATTTGCTTCATCTCTTCCGAACTGTAATAGAACATATCAGCTCCAAGCAAATTTCTCGATTCGCCAAAATACAGAAACAAGATGAATTGCATAACGACAATAAACGAGAACGATATCACCATAAGAAGTCTCGCCCAAAAACTGCTTATGAACTGAAGCAATAAATAGCCGATTCCCAAACAGGCCAAGGCTTGAAAGATGAACAGGATGTTATCCAAAAACAGGTCCTTCCCGGCATGTGACTCCGAAAGCTGAACAAATCGACGACCGTACCACCACCATTCTACACCAACGGACAACATATACAGGGCAAAGACAACCAACATAACAGGTCCTAAGCTCTGTAACGACATATTTAATCGCTGACCGAGGTATTTCCAAACCGACTCATTCGCCTCTTTTTGTTGGAAGCCTTGTCGTGTCATTTCTCCCCAGCCATGCTGTTTCCGAAAGTAATCAACAACCCCCTGTACCCCAGCTTTAACAACAATGGGGTGAAAGTATAAAGGTTCTAGTATCGCCGTAGTTATTAGGGTGGAAAGATCTCGTTTCTTAGAATAAACCTGATGACTAACAAGATCAACCAAGATTGCATAGATCGAATACAAAATTCCGGAAGCAATCACCAATGCAAATAGCGCAAAGAAAAATGGCCAGTTGATGATTCCCAGAATAAAAAAGATGATAAAAACAATATAGCCTGTAAATTCGACAATGGGCCCCAAGAACTCAAAGAAAAACCAATAAGGCATACTGAGCATACCAAAACGGCCATATTTCGGGTTGAACATGAGTTTCCGATGTTTCCATAAGGTCTCCATCGTGCCCCGCATCCAACGATTACGCTGTTTACGTAATACTTCTTTTGACTCGGGTACCTCAGTCCAGCACAATGGATCAGGAATGTTAACCACTTCGTAGGCTTGCTTTTGCTCCTCCATATAACGGCGCATACGAACAACAAGCTCCATATCTTCTCCCACCGTATTTCGATCATACCCCCCACAAGCCAATACGATTTCCCGGTCAAAAGCGCCAAATGCCCCGGAAATAAGAATTAATCCCGAAGCCCTTGACCAAGCCATTCGACCTAAAATAAAAGCACGGATATACTCTAAAGCCTGTGTACGCCCCAACCATGATTTTGGAAGATTAACATCCACGACAGAACCATTCACGACATTACAGTTATTGGCCAAACGTATAACTCCGCCGCAAGCAATAACGCGTTTGTCGGTCTGTTCCAAAAATGGTTTTGCTAATTTTAGAATAGCATCCTGTTCCAAAATACAATCTACATCAATACAAACGATATAATCTCCAGAAGAAATATTAACGCCGACGTTGAGCGCATCAGCCTTACCGCCATTTTCCTTGTCAACCACAATCAGCTTCTTAAACGCCGGATTTTTGCTCTTATAGATCCCCCTTATATCCTTGGTCTCAATATTTCCCTGAACAAAAAAAGATGTTGGTTCGAGTTCATAAGAGGCTATCAATTTCAAAATTGAGTCGTCTTTACTACCATCATTAACGATGATAATTTCCAGATTATGATAATATAGCGACAATAAAGAACGTACATTTTCAACGATGGTCATCCCCTCGTTGTAGGCTGGAGCAATCAAACTAAATGTAGGCGCGTTGGGGTTGGTAGCAATAATACTATAGTCCGTAAACGTATTATTATGTTTGTAACGAAACACCGCTCCATAAGCGTATAGCCCGATCCAAGTATAGATAATGAATACTGCTGCCGAATAAAGCAAAAATAACCAAACTATAATTTCGTATACGATATGGGAAAACTCTAACATTTTTTCTCTTGCAATGCGTGTTTAATAATTTGTGTAAGTTCGTCGTATGTATCTTCACGTTGTGAAATTTCACGCAGATACTGTTCTTCTCCTAGCACAACGAGTACTTCTGCGGCAGAAATTTTAATTGACACTTGACTATGATTCCAAAGTTGATCCTTCAGAAAATGCTCACTTTCTCTACTTTTGGCAATTTTCATCGCTTTAAGGATTTCAATCTGAACTTCGATTGGTTGCAGATCAAAATTTTGTATAAATTGCTGAATTGTACCACTGTTCTCAATGGCCTGCAATGTTCGTATGGCTTGTATACGAACCTTCGTAGATGGATGATCCAATAGGTTAAAAACTTCCGTATAAAAAGTCATCAATCTAAATTTTCGGATCAAGCGCAATGTAAATATGACAACAGAATCATTTGAACTCTTAAGCCAGGTATCAACGTGTAACTCTGAAAGTTCCGGTATTTCATGAATAGAAAACAATAAACGTAATTGTTGCCAGTCTGATAAGGGACGATCGAAATGATCCAAAAAACCAAGTCCTTCATACCCTTTAAAAGTTACGATTGCATATTGTGCTTCTTGATATACTGCGGTGCGGGAATCATTAAGCTTGGCTGTTATCTCAGGGATTGCTGGTTCGACATTCATCGCAGCAAGCTCCTGAACCCCACCGGCAACCAAATAAGCCTTTCTATGCCGAAGCTTTCGCCAAGCTTCATCCTCCAATTTAAAATCATGAAACAACCTATTGATCGATTGTTTAGCTCCGCCAGAAAATTTTCTATCAGAATCAACTAATACATCTAAAAAAAGAGCTCGAAAAGAAGGTTCTTTCAAATACTCCGCAAACTCCAGGTCCCGATCGCCATGCTCATCGCCACCAACAATAGTCTCCATAATTTTATACTCGATGATCTGTCGCCACGATTGCCTATTATGAAGGATTCTATAGCTATAAAAGCTATATCCCAGTACCGTGATAATCAACAATAGTACTAAAATCAATACGATAACAATCGCCAGAATAAGCTCATGTAGCTCGATATGGTGATGCATAATTTAATTTTATTTATTTATTAGGCGCTTTATTCTAAGAATCAGTTCATTTGGACTAAATGGCTTAACCATAAAATCAGATGCGCCTAGATCAAATGCATCGACCACAACCTCCTCTTGGCCCATGCTTGATAATACGATGACCGGGATTTTCTTTCCGATACTCTTTATCGCCGAAAGAATTTCAATACCAGAAGCAAAAGGCATCATAATATCCGTTACAACCAAATCCAAATCCAGCTCATTAATTTTCTCGATGGCTTCACGGCCATTTCTGGTCAGCACCACTTCGTGTCCTTCTTTCACTAATTTGTGTTCAACAGTACGCAGTATCAATTCGTCGTCTTCCGCTATTAAAATCAACATATCATTATTTATTTAAGATTTTTGTAATTAATTCCAATCCTATATCCATTTCCTGTTCGATTGCCACAAAAACGATCGCAAGGTCTGTTTCAATTGTTGGGCTGGTCTCCAAGTCTTTGGTCATTTGGGCCAGCTTGATCAGTCCGGCTGTCGATGAAGTACCCCGCAACTTATGAAGGAGTTCTTTGATGCGTACAAGATCGTTTGTATCAATTGCCTCCTTTAACTGCTTTCTAGACCCCGTTATTTCCCGGACGACCAAATCCAGAAAAAAGGTTAAAAATGCGGGGTCATCACCGGCCTGTTCTTCCAGGCGCTGCATATCCAAATGCTCATCCAAATCCTCCAGATCTGAAGCTTCGGCAGCACTAGGTTTTACCGATAACATCGCCTTTTCCAAGGCCTTGAACAAATCCTGTTGTCGAATAGGTTTAGCTAGAAAGTCCGACATCCCCGCTTCAAGACAGCGTTCCTTTTCACCTGAAATATTACCTGCAGTAACACCGATAATAGGTGTTTCAGCATAAGCTGCCATTTGCCTGATCTGTTTGGTTGCTTCGATCCCATCGACCTCGGGCATCTGAACATCCATCAAAATAAAATCAAATTGTTTTTCTTTGCAAGCATGAATGGCTTGCGCTCCGTCAGAAACTTCCGTTAAGAGTGCCCCTGGCATTATGCTTGCCATCATGCGTAAATTAAGGGCCATATTAACGGCATTGTCGTCTGCCAACAACACCTGAACGTCTTGACCGTACGAATCCGATGATAACGATAAGTTTGCATTCGCCTTTAATTGCACAGCATCTTCCCTATTTTGTTGTATCGCCCTTCTTAGAGTCGAATACAGTTCCTCAGATTTAATCGGCTTAAGTAGACAGAATGACCGCTCCTCTTGTCTAAATGCTGAAATTACCTCATGCTCTTCTGACGAAGTGTGCAACACGATCAAAGGGATACCTTCTTCTTGTTTTTTAAAGAGTTCTTTGATTTTTTCTATCGTTTCGAGCCCCGATAAGATCGGCATATGGTAGTCCATTAAAATAACATCGAAACGTTCCCCTTTCATCAGCAACTGTAAGGCTTCCATACCGTTTTCTGCGAGGACAGATTCGACGTTTTTATAGGCCAACATATGCTGCAGGATAATCCGGTTATTCGCGTTGTCATCGACAACGAGAACACGATTTAAAGGTAAAGCTGTATCTTCATCCTCCATTTCTTCACATCGAACCTCGATATCAAAATAGAAGGTCGATCCGACGCCCAGTTCGCTTTCCAGATTCAATTTACTTCCCATGTATTTCAAAAGGTTATTGGAGATTGTCAAACCGAGTCCAGTGCCGCCGTATCGTTTACTTACGGAGCTATCTTCTTGCGTAAAGGCATCAAAGATGCGTTGTTGTTTCTCTGGCGGAATTCCTATCCCGGTATCTCTAACCGCAAAACGTAAGGTTAATTTATTCTCATCATTGCGAAGTTTACTGATCTTAAATTCGATTTCGCCTTTTTCCGTAAACTTAACGGCGTTACCTAACAAATTCACCAACACTTGCTTAATACGTGCCTCATCAATCCAAACGAAAGCTGGCAGTCCCTGCTCAATGTTCAAAAGCAGTTCGACTTCTTTTCGTTGTGCTTGATAGAGAACAACATTAATAACCTGATTGGCTACATCATATACGTTATACTTATCGACAAATAGTTCGAGTTTACCCGATTCAATTTTTGAAAAGTCTAAAATGTCATTAATAATATTGAGTAAGCTATTTCCAGATTCATTGATATAGCCAAGGTATTGAACCTGTGTATCATTTAATGGTGTTTTTAACAGCAAATCAGAGAATCCAATCACACCGTTTAAAGGCGTTCGAATTTCGTGACTCATATTGGCAAGGAATTCGGACTTTGCTCTACTCGCCAGATCGGCCAGTTCCTTCGCTAACTTTAATTCATCATTTATTTTTACCGAATCCGTGATATTTTGTGTAAAAATAATGATCCCACCTATACTTCCATCCGCAAGATGCCAAGGTCTTACTTCCCAATTGAAATGTTGCGCTTCGGCAAGTCCACCAGCCTGTATGACCTCATCCATATTCTTATAAGGTATTCCCTTCAGCGCATCAAGGTAGATTTTTTTTCGATTTTCCGGGATATTTGGAAAAAGTTCAAAAAAGTTACTATTTGGCGGCAAACTTACACCCTCGTGAAAATCTTCTAACCATTGATTACTGACTGAAATATAGTTAAAGTCTCGGTCAAACATAGCAACCGAAGCAGGAACATAATCCACAAACGCACGTAACATCGATTCTTTGCGTTCCAGCTCCAAGAATAGCGATTTACTTTGATCGATATCCTGAATAATTCCAAAAACACGCTTACATACATCGTTTTCAAATTCGGGAATACCTTTTACGCGTACCCAAATTGATTCGCCATTTCGCTTTAATAGACGCAATTCGGTATCGTAAGGTGTTCTTGATGTAATGGCGTCTTCAAAAACCCTACGCAAAATAACCTGGCTTTCAGGCTCATAAAATCCGATTGCATGTTCAAAATCAGGTGTAAAATCAGGAGCCACACCATGAATTAGCTTCGTGGAGTCGGACCAATAAACCTTGTTTTCAACTAAGTTGACCTCCCATCCGCCAACCTGAGCGACAGCATTGGTCTGCTCCAGGATCTGTTTGGTATGCAAAAGATCATTTTCAAGTCGCAATCGATCCGTCATATTCAAGGCTGTACTGACAACATAAGATCGCCCATTTTCATCCGTTTCCAACATATTGTGGTATAGCCAAGAAATATCTTCACCATCTTTTGTTTGGAGAACCATCATTCCAGAATCCTCTTTATTGCTGGCAATGCGCTTGAGATATTCTTCAACCAGACCCACATGATGAGACGGAACCAATTTCTTGAGGTTAAGTCCTTTTACCTCTTCTTTGGCATACCGCAATATCTCTCTTCCTTTTTCATTGACGGATAGAATATTACCGTCCAAATCATGCATACTCATGAGGCCGATCGCATTTTCAAAAAAGCTACGAAATCTACGTTCGGAATTCTCCAACTTGAGTTTTTCTTCGCGCTCCTTTGTTACGTTTCTGCCAAAGGCCAAAATATCATGATTTATCGGATCATATTTGAAATGCCATTCAATTTCGACAACTTGACCATTTTCTATTTTAGTCCTACTCGTAGATTGAATGCCGTATTTTGTTTCCTCAACTCGACCTAAGTCCGACACCAACTCCCTTTCAGTATCGCCCAATAATGTAAAAATAGATTTTCCTAAACTATTCGATCTGGACAATCCCAAGACTTTACTAAATGCAGGGTTAACTTCTTTAACCTTGCGCGCCTCATCCAATACACAAATAATATTGTTCGTCAAGTGAAAAATTTCGGAGAAATAACCAGCCTGTACTTTTCGTTTTTTTCCCAATAATATTTTGGTCACCGCCTTGCCTAGCTCCTCCAACGAGTCTTTTTGCTTATCCGAAAGCTTTTTCGGATGGAAATCAATGACACAGATTGTTCCAAGAGCATCGCCATCATCATCCAAAAGAGGAACTCCGGCATAAAAACGGATATTTCCTTCGCGAATCAATGGATTGGAAGACGAGCGTGGATCTTCAAAAGTATCTTCAATAACAAGGACCTCCTTACTCATTATGGTGTATTGACAGACCGTATTCTTCCTTTCAACGGTATCCAGCTCCATCCCAACACAACTTTGAATGCGTTGTGTTTCTTCTTCCATCATGGCAATTAAAGCTGCAGGGCAATCTGTAATCAAACAGGCTGCCTGCGCAAAAACATCCAGCTCAGGGTCTTTCCCGAGTCCCATTAACTCATAGGACTTTAATTTTTCTATCCTTCTTAACTCATTTTCAGGAAAAACATTATTTGCCATTCACTTCTAATATTTAGATCTGGTTTATTGTGACCGTGAAGTTAATAAAAACATTGTTTAACGCCTAAACAATAAGGAAATATTGATCAGATAATGTTTTATAAAGAACAAACAACTGGTAAATTAGTTGATGCAATAAAAAGATTTACCAGACATCCTTTTCATAATTTAGTTATTTACTAAATTGAATTTTATAAAGCTTGACCTTATTAGGAAAGACAACTGTACATTTTAGGAAGTCTGTACAAACTGATCAAATAAATAGCTTAAAAACGAAAGAGCCCCGCTAGATGTGATAGCGGGGCTCTTCAATATGTCTAAATTAAAAAAGTTTTCCAATACTCTGTTCGGCATAACCCGCACTTGCTGTCATTCCCTTCCCTCCAATACCGGTTCTGACATGTATTCTTGCGCTAACGTCGATTTCAAGAATATGATCTTTGTGCTGCGAATAATAACCTGCCCAAGAAGATGAAATCCAGGTACGGTCCATTGGCATGATACGGTTGGCTTCCGCAATCATCAATTCATTGATATAGGAGCTTACTGAGAAGCCCAGTTCATCCAGTCTGTTGCCCGCTGCATATTCATGCGAATCACCGATAATAATACTACCATCCGTGGCCTGTTTAAATAGGATATGAATTCCATAATTGCGCAGCTCCTGATAGTAATCAGGCATTGGAATTGTCTGAAACGATGGACAATATTCTTCAAAACTCTCGTATCGACGAATGGTCAACCCAGTTAAGATATTCCCGGGAAGATGAATATGAGCCAAAGGCTTTGTACGCATCATTTGCAACTTACTAATTTCAAGCCCACTATTATCAAACAAGGAACGATATAAAATTTTAAACTCGTATCCATTGCAGATAAGCAATTTCTTCCCTTCAAAGTTTTCTAGCGTACTGCTCGTGACAACAACGGCATCATTTTTATCCTCGCAGGCAACAATTGTCGTATCGTATTTCAACGTATAGTCCACAAACTTATTTTGCATATAAATATGCAGCTGTCTAATCATTGACTCGGGTTCTACACTGAGTTCCTGCGGAAAAAAGATAGCTTCTTTAACATAATCAGCATTCATTACGGGATATTTCAATAAAACCTGTTCCTTTGAACAAAGTTCATGATCATATCCTTTTCCCTGATAGTGCTTAGATAGCTCGTGAAGCACCTGAACTTCATCATTATCCGAAGCAATATAGATGCTGCCGTTATTTCTAACGGATATATCCATCTCTTTCTGAATAGACTGATATATTTCAAGTCCTCGCACACCATAATCAAACCATTCGCCTGCCATCCCCGATGGCACTACTTGTCCGAAATTACGAACAGTAGATCCCACGGGGAAATTATCTTTTTCGAGTTGGAGCACGCGTAATCCCATTTGTAACGCATGATAGGCATGAAAGGTCCCTAAAATCCCCCCCCCAACAATAATTAAATCATATGTATTTGTTTTCATCTTTATAAATAGAATATCATAAAAAAGTATAGTTAACTAATTTGCACTTCTCCTTTTGTCGCATGCCAAGGAGCCAACAACTCATCGTCGCTTCCTTTCATCTGTTCCTTCTTTCGAATAAAATAGAGTAGAGAGAAGATACCCAAAATAGCTCCGATAATAGAGGCTAAAAAGACCAATTGAATGAAGTAATTTCCCCAAGTAACAGAATTTGGCATAAATTCTTTGTTTACCAATATCAGAAAACTACCCAAATAACCGATTGAGTCAGCCATATACATAACAAAGCCGATGTTACTTTTCATACGATATGTTGCGATCATTCGCTCAAAAAATATCGCATTGTAAGGGATGTATGCCATATACAAGCCCAAACCCACGAGCAACATCCAACTTAAACCGTCAATCCATTGTTGCGTAAACAAATAGGTAGAAATACCTGCAGTCAGAAAACCTATAATGATCATATAATGGATCAACTTAAATGCTTTAAGATTATTTTTAACCATGATTAGACAACTTACCAGCAGCAGTACAATCAAGGAGATAGTCCCATCAACTTTTGCAAAAATGCCCGCCCCTTTCACATGTAACATCTGCCAGATTTCAACCTCAAAATTATCGCGTACATCACGTAAAATAGTAAGCATGGTGTAAACGATAATAGTCAAAACGATACCCGGCATAAAGGTTTTAAAAAAGTGTTTTCGCATTTTACTATCCATCGCAATGCGTTCCGTCCGTAGCTTCTTGTCCTCTTCTGTTGGCCCTGGAACATTTTCCAATATCCATACACACAAAACAAAGGGCAGAAAAAACAGTAAACCCGTCAAAAATGGCATCCAAAACTCGTTAACATGAAAAGAAGACATCAACCACCGCCCAACTGTTTTTATCAGTCCTGACGCGAAAATCAAGCTCACAGACATCACTGCCCCCATAATCTCTGTAAACCGCCTTCCTTCTAAATAACTAAATACCAAGCCCCAAACCATTCCCAATGGAAAGCCATTGATAAAAAGAAAGACAACATTCCAAGGTCTCGGACAAACTGCAAATGCCAAAAGCCCTATCCATGAAATACAAATCAAACCGATTAAATACCGCCCTCTATTACGTTGTTTACTTTCAGAGATAAATTTAATGCCATAAAACTTGGACAACAAATACCCCAGCATTTGAATGACCACCATACAGACTTTATAATCGACACCAAAAATAGTATCATTTGCAAAAGCAGATGCCGTAAATGACTTTCTAAATGAATACATACTCGTGTAACATAAAAATGCTGTAACAGCCAGAACGATAGCCACAGATTTCTCATCCAGTCTATTTATGCGTCTTTTTATTCGTTGGTTTAACTCCATCATTTAAACTTGTTAACAGACCTCATTGTCCGCAATCAAAAGTAAATTTTGGAAATTAACACAAGACTAAACTTTTGTTAAGTATTTATAAACAAATATAAGCATCCCTTTGTGATAAAGAAAAGTATAAAATAAAAAAAGCATCACTGAATGACTCAATGATGCTCTGACAATTAACATGTTATCCTCTATTTCTTATTTTCAAAAAAGTATACAATTAGCATGACGGCCTTTTCACTCCCCACATTACGCGGTGTATGTGACAATCGCCCATTAAAAAAGATCGAATCGCCCTCTTCTAAGCTAATTTTTTGATCATTGAAGATGTACTCAACCTGCCCGCTAATGATATATTTATATTCATAAGCTTCGGTCTCAACCATTGGTCGCTGTGCATCTGGAAGCAACTCCAAAAGAACAATGTCCATGGTCGAACTATCCATCGCAGATGTAAAAATCCTTTTATAATGGAAACCTATCGCCGACTCTTTTTCAAACGGACTATAAGTATCTTTTTTCCGAACGACCACGGGGCCTGAATCCAATTCAGAATTAAAATCTTTAAAAAACTCATTAAGATCAATATTCAGTGCATTGATGATATTAATCAACACCAGCAAGGAGGGTATTGTTCTGTTATTTTCAATCTGCGAAATAAGTCCCTTGCTTACCCCCGCTCTATCAGCAACTTCCTGTATGGTAATTCCTTTTTCTTTTCGAATTTCCTTAATCTTATTGCTAATCTTGAATATCGTATTATCTTCCATAATTTGGCCAAAAGTAAACATTTTTCCTATGTCGCGTATATTAAGTTTTTATCACCTAATCATAGGTCACCTCTAAAATTAGGATATTTCACTGTTATCAGAAAACTGCGGTTCAATAGTCGGCGATCTTTTTTATCTTTTACCCTTCCGAGAATTGGTGGAGCACTATTGGTAAACTTTAACCCAGTCAACACGCATCTCAACAGGTAGCTGGTCTTGATTTACCTCACCAACCCAGCTCCCGCCCAACTGTTGATCAATCAATAGATAAAAGGGCTGATCATAAGGCCACTGAGAAGGATCGACCCCATTAACTCTTGGATAAGTAAAGGTGTCAACACCATTCAACTGAAATACGATACGATCGGGATACCAGCTTATACCATATGTATTGTACTCTTCGGATTTGATCGAAGCGGTACCAAAATGTTTGGGATTCTCCTTTTGCCCCAGATCTAAGGTATAGTATGAATGTGTTGTCTGGTAAATGATATGATCAAAATTAAGATGTTCCATAATATCGATTTCACCATTTCTCGGATACTTTCCATACTTGTCCAACTCTGCCAACATCCACATGGCGGGCCATGCCCCTTTTGCACTTCCAAGTTTAGCTCGGATTTCTATGCGTCCGTACTGAAAAGCAAACTTTCCCTTACTCCATATCCCACCTGTCAAAAATGGTCTTGAATCTTTATTTTTGTCTGTATTTTTTATTCCTTTAAGAATTAACGCACCATTTTCCCATCCAAAACAGGCATCATCCATACTCATATGCCGGTTCCAATCAGCTCCTCCCGCTGGAATCCGGGACCATTTACTACTGTCTAGCTTAGGGGAATTAAAGTGCTCTTCCCATACTAGCTTCCATTCCTTAACCTCTCGATCTTTCTTTTGCACATATACATACGGATGATCTTTGGGACGATAATGCACACTACATGCAGAAAACAACAGATAAAAACAACTTAGGCCTAAGACTCTTTTCATGATTAAAATTAATGGTTTGCTCAGAAAAATGATTTAGGTCTAAATGTATATATAATTTACCATACCTGACAGCTTCACGAACAATTAAGAGGGACTAAAACGCAAAGGAAAAAGGAAATGCGATTTTTTGCTATCCCTAAAACATAGGATGTGCGTTTGCTGCATTTTTAGGCACATCTTGCTGTGCATCCCAATGCTCCACAATTTTACCTTTTTCTAGCCTAAATATATCAATAGTCGATTTAAAACTACCATCTGGATTCTTATTTTTTAGGTGAATGAAGACCAAATCTCCATCCGAAGCAATGTGTTGCACATCAATCTTCGTTTTAGGTTGTCCTTCAAACCATTTCGCCGCAGCGAGCTTAAACGCTGCCGCTCCATCCGCAACAGAGGGATTATGTTGGATATACTGAGGAGAAATGTACTTATCAACTGCAGAGACATCCTTATCACCAAACATTTGCTGATAAAAATCTAAAACGATTCTTTTATTCTCTTTGTTTTCGTCAAGTTGTTTTTGTGCAGCCTCCTTTGATTCATTTGTCTGTGGCTGCTGACAACCCAGCGTTAGCAATAAAACAGAGAAAGTCATGACCTTAACCATTGTTCTATTTTTCATCTTTAAATCTATTTTTAATTGAAGTCTTCAATTCCCACCTCACATTAGTACAATCCAATTTACCTAAATTATACAATATATAAGGCTTTTATCTGAGATCATTTACACTATTAAATATTGGCATGATAATTGGATTTACTGTTGTAGTATAATATTCAGAAATATACATTTCATAAATTTAGGTTAATAATTGGTTAGGTTAAACACCTGAAGTCCCCAACTTCAGGTGTTTTTTTATATATTTTCGAAAATCACTATTCCCTAAAAAACAAAATTGCCAATTATCGCTTTTATTAATCTAGTTCAATAAAATTCCCTGTTGGTCGGCGTAACTTTACATGAGTTAAGAAAATAAAATTATCAGATATGGAAAATAAAATATTAGGGTTACACCACATTACTGCGATAGCAGACAACGCAAAGCGAAATCTCGATTTTTACACGAAAGTACTGGGTGTACGCCTTGTCAAAAAAACAGTTAATTTCGACGACCCTGGCACCTACCACTTCTACTTCGGCAATGAACAGGGGGACCCCGGAACGATCCTCACTTTTTTCCCATGGGAAGGTATCGGAAAAGGTACCGCAGGAGCAGGAATGGCGACTCATATTGGCTATGCCGTACCTCAAGGGAGTTTGGATTTTTGGAAAAATCGCTTAGGGGAACATCAGATTAGTTTACAGGAAAGTGAAATTTTTGGAGAGAAGCTAATTTCATTTAATGATCCTGATGGATTACAGCTTCAGTTTATTGAAACGAAAGATGATAGAAAGACATGGACAACGACTGACATCAATAGCGAACATGCACTAAAAGGCTTCCATAATATCACGCTTTCTTTAAAAGAAGCAGATCCGACGCTAAAAGTATTGACCGATATTTTGGGTTATTCGCTCCAACAACAGCATGATAATCGTTATAGGTTAACAACGGATAGCATTGATACGGCTAACATCGTTGACATAATAACGGATAAAAATCTACCATACGGCAAAAATGCAGCCGGTACAAACCATCATGTCGCATTTCGGGTAAAGGACGACAATGTTTTGATGGAGTATCGTGAAAAGGTGCTTTCAGCAGGGTTAGATATCACACCAAAAATAGATCGAGATTACTTTTTCTCACTCTATTTTCGTGAACCTGGTGGTGTCTTATTTGAAATCGCGACAGACAATCCCGGATTTACGGTAGACGAACCGCTATCCAGCTTAGGATCGGCACTCAAATTGCCAAAGCAATATGAAAGCTACCGTTCGCAGATTGAACAGACATTGCCAAAAATCGATTAATTAAATTATATAAACATCATTATACAAACGAGGAAGTTATGGAAAGAACTGAAATTGTATTAGGCAAAAATCAACGTGGAGAGCTCCAATTATTCTCCGATGAACGCAAAGCAGGTTTGATGAGTATCGCTATCATTGACGGTAATCTCGTAGTTTACCATACAGAGGTGGACGAAGCCTATGAGGGAAGAGGATTTGCAAAAATACTACTCGAGAAATTGGTCTCTCATGCGCGCGAAAACAACATGAAAATTGTTCCATTATGTCCTTATGTAAATGCGCAGTTTCATCGTCATCCAGAACTATATCAAGACGTTTGGTTTAAAAAAACGGTATAAACTACCCTACATGAAAGCATAAAATGAGTCATTCAATAAATATTAAAACAGCTGGTAAAAATTTAGAACAGGCAGAAAAAGCCATTGTCATGATCCATGGTCGTGGGGGGAGTGCAGAAGACATCCTTGGCATGTCATCCTATCTTCATGTCGATAATTTTGCACTACTTGCACCGCAGGCAGAAAATCACACTTGGTACCCCTATTCTTTTATTGCTCCCGTACAAGAGAACGAACCCTGGTTGAGTTCCGCAATTGATCTGATCGATCATACAGTTAAACTAGCTTTAGACAATGAGATCCGCGCCGAAAATATCTATTTTTTTGGTTTTTCTCAGGGTGCCTGTTTAACACTAGAATATCTTGCACGGCATGGGCAGCGCTATGGTGGTGCTATAGCAATTATTGGCGGAGTAATAGGTGAAGAAATTAACAGGGATAATTACAAGGGTGACTTCGCACAAACGCCTATTTTTATTGGCACTAGCAATCCTGATTTCCATGTTCCTCTTGAACGCGTTGAAGATACAGTATCCATATTAGCACAAATGAATGCCAATGTAAAGCTCATGGTATATCAAAACGCGGGGCACTCCATCAATCGCGAGGAGATCGATCTTGCAAATGAATTTGTTCTTTAAGAAATAAAGGAGTGAATCATCAGTAAGGAATGATCCATTGGTTGTTGATTATAATAATTAATCAACAACCAATTTTAAGGCATTATACTTTTGGGTATTTATAGCCGTTATGATAAACCGAAGCTAAGTATTTATTTGCTTTCTGATCGGTAAAATGCTGTTTGTCTTTATCCCAATAGAGTTTTTGTCCAGTTCTGAATGCTATATTTCCGAGCTGAGAAAAGATGGCAATATGTGCCCCTACTTCAATTGGTGCATGAAGTACCTGTGGATTACGTTGGCGAATGGCGGCTACAAAATTTTCCATATGTTTGTCCAGTCCATTATCTAAAGAAGGTTGGATAGAGACCGCTTCCATCCTTCCTTTTTCTGGAATGACCTCCCAGCCCGATCTATTCAAGACCAGCGTACCATTGTTACCAATAAATGCGACACCGTGATTGCGGTTATAAGGTCCGAGATCAATTCCTTTGGCATGTTCCCATTGGATATTGAAGCCATCAAACTCGTACACAGCAGTCATCGTATCAGGTGTTTGGCCTGCATCGTCCGGGAACGCAAACTTGCCTCCTGAGGCCATAATAGATTTTGGATCAGAAACCTTCATCCCAAGTAAAGCATAATCCAACATATGCACACCCCAATCTGTCATCAAACCTCCTGCATAGTCCCAAAACCATCGAAAATTAAAATGGAATCGATTCGAATTAAATGGTCTTTTTTGTGCCGGACCTAGCCATTCCGTATAATGTACACCTGCGGGAACCGGTTCATCGGACACGATGGGAATAGCACTTTTCCACCCTTGATAAGACCAAGCTTTTACCAATCTTATTTTGCCCAATTTACCGGAATGAACAAAATCAATGGCGTCCTTAAAATGTTGCTGACTTCTTTGCCATTGCCCGACTTGTACAATAGCCTTATTCTTTTTTGCTGCCTGAACCATTAATTGACATTCAACAATAGAGTTACCGATGGGCTTTTCGACATATACATGCTTTCCAGCATTTACGGCATCTACCATTTGCAGGCAATGCCAATGATCCGGAGTTGCAATAATGACCGCATCCACAATCGAGCTATTGAGCATCTTCTTATAATCTACAAACGTTTCGACCTGTATATTTCTTTTTTGAAGTTCTTCTGCTCTCTTTTTAAGAATATTTTCATCCACATCACAAAGAGCGGTACACACCAAACCATCATTCTTTAACAATGCATTCAAATCAGACCAGCCCATACCATTTACACCGATTAATCCAACCCGAATGGATTGATCTAAAAAGGTTGAACCTTTAGCATTAAAAAAAAATGACGATGCAGCTAAAACAGTGGACGTTTTGATAAAATCTTTTCTATTCATTGGATATTGGTTTAAGTTTTGTTTTTAGCGGATATCATCTAAATTCTCAATACGAAAAAGAATACACACGCTTGGATGAATGCCCTAAATAAGAATGCTTTCTTTATTATTAAAAACAAATTGCTTCGATGAAAATACAAAAATGAATCTAGGTGCTCGCAAAAAGCATTGTAAAATATATATAGACAAACCTAGCGTAACCCTATAAAAAAAAGAAAAAATGGTCGAGTTAGAATCACTCGACCATACATCTACCTATGAAAAACATGCCCTTGGGAGGGGCGGTTGAAGTTAATACTAATTTCCCTAAGAACAAACATTTTAAAAAAAATATTTATCCAAATAATTAATAATAACATTACCAACAACAAGATAAGTTGATCATGTTACATTGGTTGACGAGATTGTGTTTTATTATATATTTTTGTTCGATAAATTCCTTCCTTTAACGCAGTTCCAATCAACATCTCGTTCAAAAAAAGACTCAGTTACACAACGCATTTTATAATTCATTAAAAAAAATAAAAGATTAATCATTTATTATGCCTACCTTGCCGCACTTAATTAAAAATAATGAATACAGGTAAAATTAAATTTTTCAATGAAACTAAAGGTTTTGGTTTTATTACACCAGAGGATGGTAGTGCAGATGTTTTCGTACACGTTTCTGCGCTTAAAAACCAAGTATCTGAAGGCGACGTTGTTACTTATGATGTAGAAAGAACTCCAAAGGGGATCAGCGCTACAAATGTAAAATTGGCGTAATCCAAAAAATACACTTTCTTGTTAATGGGGTAATTCTTAATGACTTATCCCATTTCTTTTTCCTATTCTTCCTTTACAATTTTTTAGCAATCTTTTACTTTTCCGTTGAAGACTTTTAGTTTTCAACGGAAAAGCATAAAAAGGATTCTCAAAGGTTTTATTTAAGACAAATTCGAACATACTATTTATGGAATTTAAACAACTCAGTTTAATCGCTCCGCTTTTAAAAGCAATAACAGAAACAGGCTATACACACCCTACTGCAATTCAACAAAAAGCCATTCCAATTGTATTGCAAGGCAACGATCTTATTGGTTGTGCACAAACGGGAACCGGTAAAACGGCCGCTTTTGCACTTCCGCTTTTACAACGTCTTGAAGAAACTAAGACATCAGGTAAACTCGTTCCCATTAGAGCTTTGATTCTTACACCAACACGTGAACTAGCCATTCAAATTGGAGACAATATCAACTTATACCGAAAATATCTAAAACTAAACTATTGCACTATTTTCGGTGGAGTAAGCCAAGAAAAGCAAGTTAAAGAAATTAAAAAAGGTGTTGATATTCTTGTTGCTACCCCAGGCCGATTACTGGATTTGATGAATCAAAAGATAGTTTCTCTAGATAAAATCGAGATCTTGATATTGGACGAGGCGGACAACATGCTGGACATGGGCTTTATTCATGATATCAAAAAGATCCTGACCAAAGTCCCGTCAAAAAGACAGACATTATTCTTCTCGGCAACGATGCCGCCCAATATCCGTAAATTTGCACATGGCATATTACACAAGCCTATTGAAGTTGACGTCACCCCGGTAAGCTCAACAGCCGAGAAGGTAAATCAATCTGTATTTTTTGTTGAAAAGAAGGAGAAGATCAAATTATTGACGAGCATATTAAAAAAGCTGAAGCATGAGCGCACTATTGTATTCTCCCGAACAAAACACGGAGCGGATAAAATCGTCAAGTTGCTTGCAAAAAATGGCTTGAGAGCAGCGGCCATTCACGGAAATAAATCGCAAAATGCAAGACAAAAAGCTTTAGGTGAATTTAAGGACAGTCATCTTAAAATTTTGATCGCTACCGATATTGCAGCAAGAGGAATCGATATCGAACAACTACCGCTTGTGATTAATTATGATCTCCCAAATGTACCGGAAACCTATGTTCATCGTATTGGTAGAACAGGAAGAGCTGGTCAGGAAGGAAAAGCCATCTCTTTTTGCGATGTAGAAGAAAGACCGTATTTAGCTGATATTGAAAAATTGATCGGGTTAAAAATCAAGATAGAAAAGATCAATAAATAGATCTTTATAACACCATAAATAAAAAGCCCCTAAATGATTTAAATTAGGGGCTTTTTATTTATGGTTTGCGATCCGCCATCAACAATGTCGATGGCGTGAAAGGAAGCCAATGTACTTTTTTATTGACAATTTTGTTCCAGCTAGGCAGGCTGATCACCATTAAGTCCTGGTCCTGCCAGGTCTCACTGTTTAACTCTTTTTCAGTTATTGTAAGGTGGTTTGGAACAAGCTGTTCCAATTGTCTCAATTTCTCTTTGAAGCTTTCATTGGTTCTCAGCACTTCATTGAGATCCCAAACTATGATCTGAGCATCTGAATGCTGAATCAGGCGCTGTATCATTTCACATAGAAATTCATCATTTTTCAAAACAACAGGAACGATCACTCGCTTCGCCTTCACAAAGTCTTTATCAATTAAAATGCCTACCATTGCATTCACTTTGGCGTTGATCTGCTGATTTCTGTCAAATGTCGTAAAGGGAGACTCGGCATTTGTAACCGTATGGAATAACTTTTCAGGATTTACAATCCGCGTAGTAAAATCTAAAAATCGTCCCAATAAACTCCCCTCATAAATGGATTCGCTGACACCCAAAAGTAATAAATCCTGATCGCGCTCATTGGAAGTTTGAACAATCTCGCTATCGATATCACTAGAAATTTTAAATACTGTCTGAATAGGCTGTTCGAGTTGCTGAGCGACCTGCTTGATTTCACGAAAACTATCCAGTTCCTGGGTTTCCACCTCATAATGATGTAATTCGTTTGAAGGTTCAATATGTAATGCAGTAATTTCAGCATTCTTTTTCGATTTCAACGTTAACGCATCAGCTAGATACAGTAGCGAAATCCCAGTATTACTTTTCGCAAAAGACAATAGAATCTTAAATTTCGATTTATCCTGGATATCTTCCTGTAATAAACTCTTCTTTGGTCGATAGAGAAAATTGATGAGATCTAAGGATGGCCCTGTCATAAAGGTGGTCACCAAGGCCATAACGACCATCATCGAAAATAATTCAGCGCTTAAAACGCCAAGATCGTATCCAATATTGAGGACGATAAGTTCCATCAAACCCCGCGTATTCATTAACGCGCCGATACTCAAACTATCTTTCCAGCTTTGACCGACAAAACGCGCCGCCAACGTACTACCTGCAAATTTCCCAATAACCGCGACCAAAATAATACCAATGGTAATCATCCATAACTGAGGATCATTAAGTAGACCGATCTGCGTACGCAGTCCAGTATAGACAAAAAATAATGGCAACAACAACAAAGTAGAGACATCCTCGATTTTTTCGATGAATGCTGTTCGGAATCGACTTCCTTCGGGCATGATTGCTCCCGCCATAAATGCACCAAAAAGGGCATGGATACCGATAACTTCGGTCGCATAAGCAGACAACAGCAGGACAATAAAGAAAATAGCAACAACAGGCTTACTTAGGCCTTCCTTACTCCCTTTTACCTCTCCAACGCGCATCAAAAATGGACGAACAATCTTAATCATAATGAGCACATATGCTACAGCAAGCCCGATTGTATACAATGCACTGGCGAAATCACCGGCCTTGACGATTGCAATTACGACAGCGAGTATACACCATGCCGTAATATCGTCCGCAGCCGCGCAGGTAATCGCCATTGCACCTAGCTTACTTTTTTGCAATCCCCTTTCCTGTATAATTCTAGCAAGTACAGGAAATGCTGTGATACTCATGGAAATACCAATAAACAAGCTATAGGATAGAAACTCTACATTTGTAGGTGGATGGAATAGGTATAAAAAATAAGCCAATGAAATTCCCAACGTAAATGGGATCACAATGCTTGCATGAGAAATGACAACGGCATCATGCGCTTTATTTCGCAGCACATTTAAATCCAGCTCCATTCCAATGATAAACATAAATAAGATTAGCCCAATTTGACTCAAAAACTGCAAATTACTGAGCGATTCTACAGGAAAAAGTGTATGCGAAAATTCCGGAAAATAGAGCCCCAGCAATGATGGTCCCAATATGATACCTGCGAGCATCTCTCCGATTACCACAGGCTGCTTAATCTTAATGCAAATCCAGCCCATGATACGTGCCGCGATAATGATTGTCACGATTTGTGCCAATAATATCGCTAGCGGATGCTGCAGACTATGGAATAAAGTTGATGTAAAATCCTTCCAGGCACCTTGACTTGTTTTCTCCCCACGCAGTAGTTCTGGAGCCTCTAGCTGTGCCCCCAAATGAATCACCCAATACATCACCCCAAGTAATGTACCAACTAAAACTACATAGAAAATTGTATTCCTATATTTCCTCATCTTCAATAGCAATTAAAATAAATATAATGACAATAGCATACTAAGTCCCGACCAATATTCTCTAAACAAGGAGGGATAAAATACAGTCTCAACAAAAATATAATTCTGTAAGAATTTTAGTGCTTTTTAGCTGCTAGGTGGAAGGAAATATGTAATGAAACAAAAAAATTTTGTAATCAACTGAATTTCTCGAAAAACATTTTCTTGTACGATTCCCCCAAATTAAACAAAAGAGGCATATCTTGTTCGTCAAACAAGTTGCTCGTCATTTGATCAGCGGAGAAGAATTTAACGATCTTGGTTGCAATGATCTCTTTTTTATTGATGCGTATAAAGTCATGCTCAGGCAAAATCTCCATCAACTTATCGAAGCTTATATTTTTCAACAAAATGAACGAACCATCAGCCAAATAAACTGTTTTATCGCGGCTGTCTACTTCAGCTATTTGAACATAGTTAATCTGATCGAAATACAATACCGTTTTTCCTTTATTGGTATTAAACTGTGCAAACGAGACAATTTCAGCTTTATTATTGATTATTTGTTCTACTTTCGCAATGGCCTGCTGGAGACGTTTCAGGGATATTGGTTTACGCATGTAATCTACAGCATTAATATCAAAAGCATCGCTCGCATATTGTTTATATGCGGTAGAAAACACAATCGGAAAATCCTTGAGTTCTCTGGCTACATCAAATCCATTAAATTCCGGCATTTCGATATCCAGAATACAAAAATCAAAACTTAGTGAACGGTATTCTCTCAACAATGCTGCTGGTTCATTAAAGGTTTTCACCACCTCTACCCCTGGAATTTGCTCACAGAGCATTTTCAAGAACCTCAAGCTTGGTATTTCATCATCCAGAAGAACACATTTCAAACTTCTTTCAATCCGCATACAATCTGATTTGAAGGTGGGCACTATATACATCATTTTCTACAAACCTGCGCAGTTGATGTCTACCTGGATAGTACAACATGAGCCGCTCTTCCAACGTTTTGCTGCCTATTCCACTTTTGGCCTTTTGTAGGGGCGAACGTTTTGAAATTCGATTGCTCACAATGAGCTCCAGCAAACCATTCTTAAAGGTCAGCATGATAGAAATAAAAGAATCAGGGCCATGGAAATCTGCATGTTTAAATGCGTTTTCAATTAAATCCACAGACATCAAAGGAACCAATGAAGGTGTATTCAACAAGGAACTATTTAGTTCATCAATATCAAACTTAACGCGTATATCAAATAAGGGACTCAGTTTTACCTTATTAATCTCAATGAGATTACGCGCAAACTCAATCTCTGCTTTAGGTGAAACGAGTTCATCTTCACTTTCATACAAAACGTAGTCCAATACCATGGCCAACTTGTCCATGGTATAATAAGTTTGATAGGCATGTGAAAGTATTCCGTTCAATGAATTTTTAAGCAAGTGGGGATTTAATTGGGCCCGATGGAAATCGTCAATCTTCTGATTGTCCATACGATTAAAAAGCTCCTTTTGTCGTTTATTTTCTACCTCAAGTTTTCTATACTTTTGTCTTAACAAGAGGTACAAACCCGATATTAAAGCAACAATTGCCAGCAATAACAGAATGATTATATTCGAGGTCTCAGTCGTCATGTTCATTTCAAACTTACTTAAAATTTCAATACCAATGAAAACGTAGTATTAGAAAATCCAAAATCCACATATAAACTTGTTCGATTACAATAAAATGAAATCCGGCATTTTAAAGGCAATCTAACGACTATAAAATTTCTATATATTTATTACAAAAATTAACAGTTTCATTACAATTTAGTCATTTCAAAGCATTAATTTAAGATTATTATCCTTATATTGAGACTATTGTAATTAGCCGATCAAATGATTGTCTACGCTATTTTGGTTAAACCCGCCTGATTTCTAATCAGGCCTAATATGAAACACTATGGAAAAGCTCATTTTCGAAACTAATGCACAACACCCCAGTCTTGTAGACAAAATCAAACAAGCTGTTGAAAAACTGAATGGCATCCACGAATGGAAGATCGACTTGGATTCTATTTATAATCTGTTAACCATAGAGGGCATTCGACTCAACCCAACGGAAATCGAATCAGAACTGGCGCTCCATGGTGTCGAGGCAAGCCGTCTATATGAGGAGTAGAAGTACGACCTTGTATAAATAAAATAAGTTTCCTGGAAGCTATGTGGTTAAAAACACCCGAATTCAATAAGCGTGAGCTTCTTCCAGATAAAATTAAAGCAATCTTATCTGGAAGAAGCATCAAATCTTTTTAATAATCATTGCAGAGGCACCACCGCCACCATTACATATCGCTGCCAGCCCTACTGATCCCCCCTCCTGTCTTAAGATGCTGCTTAGTGTTACAACAATTCTAGCGCCCGAACATCCCAATGGGTGCCCCAAAGATACCGCTCCTCCATAAACATTTACTTTGTTCATGGGTAAACCCAAAATTTGTGCATTCACTAAAGCTACGACGGAAAAAGCTTCATTATATTCAAAATAATCAATGTCTTCTAGTGTCAATCCCGCTTTTTTTAACACCTTTTCCGTGGCTACACTTGGTGTAGTCGTAAACCACTCCGGAGCCTGTTCAGCATCAGCATAAGCAATAATCTCTGCTAAGGGGACAAGTCCAAGTTCTTCCAATTTCTCGCCAGACATGAGCAGCACCGCAGCAGCACCATCACTTATTGTCGATGCATTTGCGGCAGTTACAGTCCCCTCTTTTTTAAAGGCAGGCTTAAGCTCGGGTATCTTATCAAAATTGACCTGCGAAAACTCTTCGTCGCGCGAAACGACGACGTCTCCTTTACGACTTTGTATCGTTAGAGGTTGAACCTCGTTTAAAAACTTATTTTTTTGCCAAGCGTCCAGGCTTCTTTTATAGGAACTTATCGCATAACCATCCTGTTCTTCACGGCTAATATGATATTTCTCGGCACACAACTCTGCAAACATTCCCATTGCATCATTCGAATAAGCATCGCTCAAACCATCACGTTGTAAACCATCAACCAGACTCTGAGCTCCAAATTTGGCTCCCCAACGCATACTATTCGTATAATATGGCACCCTACTCATGCTCTCCATCCCACCAGCAATCACTATATCAGCATCTCCCAATAGAATACTTTGCGCAGCAACAGCTATTGCTTTCATTCCACTAGCACATACTTTATTAAGGGTAGTTGCAGCGGTATGATCCGACAAACCTGCTAACCGGGCTACCTGCCGGGCAGGCGCTTGTCCCAAATCAGCTTGCAAAACAGCACCAATAATAATCTCATCCACTATATCGCGGGAAATACCCGCCTCATCAACTACAGCCCCAACAACCTGGGCCGCAAGACTTGGTGCCGAAATAGATGACAAGGCACCACCAAAACTTCCAATTGGTGTGCGTTTCGCTGCAACGATAAATACACTCTTTGACATGATATAAAAAGTTTATAATTGTTCTGCTAAAATTTTGGAGGCTTATCGCTAGCATATCCCCAACAACCCTTCCTAATCTTAAAGATAAAAAATATAACAGATAACCCACAACAAGTTGGTTTTATTTTTTTTTATCAAAACAGAATAAATAGAAAAAAAATAATGCAAAAACTTCCCTACTTAACCAATTGAACGAAAAATAAAGAATAAAAATTTGCAAAAAGCCAAGGCTTTTCGTTAAATTCGTTTAGATAACATCCTACTAGATGGTCATTCAAAAGACCGCCTTACATAAGATAACCAAAAGCAAGATAAACGATTATGCAGACAATCAAGTTTACAGCTGAACATCAGATTTTTCGCGATACACTTCGCGCATTTATTCGAAAAGAAATTACACCTTACGTCGATGATTGGGAAAAACGCGGCGAGATCGACCGAAATGTATGGAAGAAAATGGGTGATATGGGATTGATGGGACTCAATTACCCAGAAGTGTATGGTGGACTAGAGCTTGATTTTTATTATTCCTTGATACTCTGCGAAGAATTATCGTATTGTTTTTCTGGAGGATTTACCATTTCCGCACTTGTCATTCAGTTTATGTCGGCTCCATACCTATTGAAATATGGATCAGAAGATCTGAAAATACGCTATCTTAAACCAGTTATTGCCGGTGATATGGTCAGTGCTGTTGCTATTACTGAACCCGGGGCTGGTTCTGACGTAAAGCAGATCAAAACAACAGCTGTCCGGGATGGCGATTTTTATATTGTCAATGGATCTAAAACATTTATTACCAACGGTTATTACGGTGATTTCTTCATTACAGCAGTCAAAACTGCTTCTGACCAGGGAACAAAGGGTATAAGCTTATTACTTATTGACAGAAATGCAACTGGAGTCTCGTCAAGCAAAATCAATAAATTAGGCTGGCACGCCTCTGATACCGCCGAGCTAGGGTTTAATAACGTACGAGTCCCTATTTCTCATCTCATCGGCATGGAGGGAGAAGGATTTCGCTATTTAATGGATGGACTTCAATTGGAAAGGCTTACCGCAGCTATTCATAGTCTCGCTACCGCAGAATCCGCATTTCAGTATACACTTGATTATATCGCACAACGTGAAGCCTTTGGAAAAAAAATCCAGGAATTTCAAACAATACGGCACCGAATCGCACAAATGGCAGCAGATATCGCTACCACGAAAGCCTTTGTCTACCATTGTTGTGACCTCCAGGACCAAAACGAATACGCAGTCCAAGAATGTTCCATAGCGAAGCTACAAGCAAGTGAGCTCGCCGTCAATGTCGTAAACCAATGTCTCCAATTATTTGGTGGTTATGGGTTTACAGAAGATTATAAAATCGCACGTTTATATCGCGATGTCCGTGTCGGCACCATTATCGGGGGAACCTCAGAAATAATGCTTGAAATTATCGCGAAAATGACAATAGATCATGTGACTTATCAATCAGGAAAGTCAAAACAATAGAAAGCTTTTTAAAAATTATCACCAAGTACAATGGATGAAAATAAATCTTATATGACCCACACGCTCTTTCGTGTAGAACAGGATAATCATCACATCATTACAATCCATCCGCTATCGACAGCAGCTCCCGAGCAGTTGGACATTATAGACTATCTCACGCAATTTGTTGATTTGGTTACGTTCATTCTCGAACGGGAAGATACCATAGGTGTCGTATATAGCTGCCCGATTCAAGACAAAGAAATCGAATATACGCAATTATTTGAGCAGTTTTCTTCAAGCCGCTCAAGACCTTCGGACTTATACAAGCTTACATCAAAAGTATTGCATTGGGAAACGTTTAAAAAACCCATTGTATCTATTATTTCAGACAATTGTACAGCTATGGCCCTAGCGACGATGCTATGGTCTAATTGTCGTATCGCCTCCGAAAAACTTCAGTTTGGCTTTCCGGAGAGTAAGTATGGTTTGTTTACAGCTTTTGGTACAACGATCTATTTACCAGCATTGATAGGTACTGAAAATGCCCTAAATCTGCTGACACAAAGCAAACTTCTGAGCAGTGAAGAAGCGTATAAACTTGGGTTAATCAATGAATTGACGCAGAAGCCAAGCGACAGCCTATCATTAGCAATAAACTGGATACTTAATCTACCCAACACCAATGCTGGCCATCACACGAAACAAACTGACGAACTGAAGCCTGAAGCAATTCTTACTATCCAAAAAAAAGCACGCGGTTTGTACCCCGGCACAAACGCAGTTATTGAATTACTAAGAAAAAAACCGTCATCTACAGCGGTTGAAGCTAGTGAGAGAGAAGCAATTTTATACCTGGAAGTCTTAAATCGCCCCGAACCACTCAGCATGGTCCGTACACTTCACTATGCTGTCCAATTGGCAAAATCACCGAATAGAATAAAACATATCGACAACTATAAGTTAAATAAAATAGGTGTACTGGGTGCTGGGATGATGGGCTCGGGGATTGCTTATGAGGCCGCCCGGGCAGGAATAGAAGTTGCTTTAAAAGACGTTACACTTCCCCAAGCCGAACGGGGCAAAGCCTATTCTAGCCAGGTTTGTGAAAAATCATTGGCTTTAGGGGCCATGAGCCCATCACAACGGGAGCAATTGCTTGCACGCATAAAACCAACTGACCAAGTCGATGACCTTAATGGATCTGACTGCATTATAGAAGCTGTATTTGAAGATTTCCACCTAAAGGCTGAGGTTACAAAAGAAAGCCTACCCTATTTAAACGAAAATGGCTTTTTCGCTACAAATACCACTTCATTGCCTATTACTGAGCTTGCTAAAGCAACCAATGATCCTAAAAAATTTATAGGAATGCATTTCTTTTCGCCTGTTGACCGCATGCCCCTTGTCGAAATCATCTGCGGTAAACAAACCGAGCAAAAAACCTTAGAGAAAGCACTTATCACAGCTTTACGCCTCAATAAAATTCCAATAGTCGTGCAGGATGGTCCGGGTTTTTTCACCTCACGTATTTTCTTCAATTATTTACTCGAAGGTATTACAATGGTACTGGAAGGCATCTCACCGACACTGGTCGAAGAGGAAGCGATGGCTGCAGGATTTGCCGTGGGCCCATTGGCAGTATTGGATGAGATATCATTGGAATTGATGCTACACGTTTATGATCAATTACCCGGTCTGCATGCCAGCCAAAAACGTGCATATACCTACCTCAAAGGAATGGTCGATCAGGAACGAAAAGGGAAAAAATCGGGCGCTGGATTTTACGATTATGACGTTGAAACCAAAAAGAAAACCATTTGGAAAAACCCTGTAATTGCATCTGCAAAGGAAAATGTAACACCTTCAATTATCCGGAAACGTTTGTTGCATGTCATGGCATTGGATAGCTATCGATGTCTCGCAGAAGGCGTACTCAACCAACCCATCGATGGCGATATTGGTTCTATTTTAGGTGTAGGGTATGCATCCTATACAGGTGGAGTATTTGGACATATCGACCGTACAACGCTTCCTACTTTCATTGCTGAATGCGAAGACTTTCAGGCCAAAGGTGAGCAATGGGATATACCAGAATCTTTAAGAGAACTGGCAAAAAAGAATTTCAGATTTTATAGTGGTTTTGACTCAAATTGGCGATAGATTAGCCAATCTATGTTCTTTCGTCTAAAGAAGCGTGCATAAGCTGTTTAAGTGCACTAAAGTACAGGTAATCATAAAAAAAACAAAAGGTTGCGACCTTAAAAAGAATATTCGGTGTAGTTTAACGCTGTAATAGAAACGAAAGCAGGGGTGACAAAACAAATAGTTTGATCACCCCGTCCTCTCTATATCATTAGCGTACAAAAAGATCCATCAGCTGCGAGACATCCTGTTCGAGAAAAGTATCGTAGTCCAAAGTAGCTGTAAGTATTTCCTTTTGCTGTTTTTCAGAAAATACCCGAGCAAGATTTGTTTTGTATTTTTCGATTAATTTAGGAATTCCCTCTGCCCTCCTTCTTGGATGGCCTATCGGATATTCAACGACCAATTCAGGCAATATTGTACCGTCAACCAGTTCAATTGTCAAAGCATTTGATATGGCACGTTTCTGTGGGTCGTGATAGTCAGCGGTGAATTGAGCATCTTCCACGCAGGAGATCTTATCGCGCAGTATATCAATTCTTGGATCCGAAGCAATATGATTTTCATAGTCATCAGCCGTCAAACGTCCAAAGATTAGAGGCACAGCAACCATATATTGAATACAGTGATCACGGTCGGCAGGATTATGCAAAGGCCCCTTTTTATCAATAATCCGGATAGCCGCTTCATGTGTACGAATGGTTACACGGGCGATATCTGAACTGCTTTTTCCAAATTCTTTCAGTTGTTGATGAAGTTGCATAGCCGCTTCGGCAGCTGTCTGTGCATGGAATTCTGCGGGAAATGAAATTTTGAAGAGAATATTTTCCATCACATAAGATCCATATCCCCGCTGAAACTTAAATGGATTCCCCTTAAAAGACACATCATAAAATCCCCATATTGGTGCTGTCAAAACAGATGGATAGCCCATTTCTCCAGTTTTTGCGATCAAGGCCAATCGGACAGCACGCGAAGTTGCATCGCCGGCTGCCCATGATTTTCGGCTACCGGTATTTGGCGCATGCCGATAAGTCCGTAGGGCTTGTCCATCAACAAAAGCCAAAGAAACCGCGTTGAGCAGCTCTTCTCTTGTGAGACCAATGAGCCTACCTACGACCGCTGTTGAAGCTACCTTCACCAAGATAACATGGTCTAGCCCCACTTTATTAAACGAGTTCTCAAGTGCTAAGACACCTTGTATCTCATGGGCCATAATCATTGCCTCAAGAACCGTCCTAGCTTTCAGCGGTTTTTGCCCGTTCGCAATATTCGTTCGGCTCAACCAATCTGCCACCGCTAAAATTCCCCCTAGATTATCGGATGGATGTCCCCATTCTGCTGCCAGCCAGGTATCATTAAAATCCAACCATCGAACAATCGTGCCGATATTGAATGCTGCCTGAACGGGATCCAATTGAAAATCTGTACCCGGTACCCGAGCACCGTTCGGCACAATGGTCCCAGCCACAACTGGCCCCAACAATTTGGTGCAGGCAGGATAGGTCAATGCTTCCAAGCCGCAGCCAATGGTGTCAAGAAAACAGTAAAACGCCGTATTCCAAGCGACTTTTTCCTCAATTTTATAATTTAGGACATAGTCCACAATGTCCACTAAAACCTGATCCGGTTGTGGTCTTTCATTTGATATTGTTGAACTCATTCGTTTATTTCGTATAAGACTCTCGTTCTATTTATTAATATAATTCGTTTTTTCCTGCGCTAAATTCTTCCTCAGAGCCCCCTGTTCAAAAAGCACCTTTTAACGCCTTTTCCCGACCCGAATTTACCGTTCGGAAAGAGGTACAAACGGTCTGTCCTCAGGACCAACATAGTTTGCACTCGGCCGGATAATTTTTCCATCTTGACGCTGTTCGAAAACATGCGCTGACCAGCCAGTAATACGCGAGAGAACAAATAATGGCGTAAACATCTCCGTTGGAATGCCCATAATATGATAGGACACCGCAGAATACCAGTCCAGGTTCGGAAACATTTTCTTTTCCTCCCACATGACTTTTTCCAGCCGCTCAGCGATCAGGTAGAGCGTCATGTCTCCTGCTTCTTCCGACAGCTCTCTTGCAACTTGTTTAATCACTTGATTTCTTGGATCCGAGATTGTGTATACAGGGTGGCCAAAACCAATAATGACTTCTTTGTTTGCCAATCGCTTCCGGATATCCGCTTCCGCCTCATCAGCATTTGCATAACGACTCTGAATTTCGAAAGCGACCTCATTAGCTCCGCCATGCTTAGGTCCGCGTAGCGCACCTATTGCGCCAGCGATGCAGGAATACATATCTGATCCTGTACCGGCAATTACCCGAGCTGTAAATGTAGATGCATTAAACTCATGTTCGGCATATAAATTGAGTGAAATCTGCATCGCTCTTACCCAAGAAGACGACGGCGATTTTCCGTGTAGCAGATGCAAAAAATGCCCGCCCAACGTTGCATCTGATGTCTCTACCTGCACCTCACGTCCATGCTGACTAAAATGATACCAGTACAACAGTGCTGAGGCCATCGAAGCCATCAGGCGAGTTGCAATGTCACGGGCACCAGCAATGGGATGACTGTCTTTCTCGGGCGAAACACTGCCGAAAAAAGAAACATAAGTCCGTAAAACATCCGTGGCATGTGCCGTCGATGGCAACTGCTTGAGGACCTGTTGAACAGTAATAGGCAGACCACGTTGACTGATCAGCTGACTTTGATAAGTGACAAGCTGTGCCTGTGTTGGTAGACTTCCATAAATAAGTAAATAAGCGACCTCTTCAAAACTTGCCTGATGCGCCAGATCTAAAATATCATAACCCCTATAATGCAGATCATTACCACTTTTTCCGACAGTACTCAAAGCCGTATTACCAGCTGCTACACCAGAGAGTGCTACACTTTTTTTGGGCTTAAAACCTGTGCTGTTTGTCTCTTCCATCTGAATATAATTATTTGTTAAACAATTGATCCAATCGATTTTCATAGGCATAATAATCGATACTTCTGTATAACTCTTCTCTCGTCTGCATGTCGTCGATTACATTAACCTGCCCACCGTCTTCCCGAATGTGACGATAAACATTTGTAGCCGCTTTATTAGCTGCGCGGAAAGCAGAGAGTGGATAAAGAACAATAGAAACATCGGCTTGACGTAGTTCATTCAGGCTAAACAACGGTGTTTGTCCAAATTCGGTGATATTCGCCAAAATAGGAAGACCTGTTGCCGCACTAAATTGAACGTATTGCTCCAAATGATGTACTGCTTCAGCAAAAATAAAGTCCGCTCCAGCTTCTTTATAAGCCACCGCTCTTTCCAAAGCAAGTTCAAGGCCTTCAGAAGCAAGTGCATCCGTACGTGCACCAATGGCAAAATGCTCGTCCGTTCGTGCATCCACGGCCGCCTTTAGGCGGTCAACCATTTCAGATCGAGAGACGAGCTCTTTCCCAGGCCGGTGACCACAACGTTTAGCACCAACCTGATCCTCCATGTGAACTGCCGCCGCGCCCACTTTAATTAAAGACTTTATTGTACGTGCCACATTGAATGCCGAAGGACCGAAGCCAGTATCAATATCCACCAGCAAAGGAAGCTTACACACATTTGTAATGCGATCCACATCAATCAAAACATCCTGAAGTGTTGTAATCCCAAGATCTGGAATTCCAAGTGAACCTGCTGCAACACCACCTCCAGAAAGATAAATAGCTTTAAAACCAGCCTGTTCAGCCAAAAGTGCATGATTAGCATTAATCGCTCCAACAATTTGTAATGGTTTTTCATTCTTGATCGCTTCCTTAAAAAGGAAGCCGGGGGATTTTATCATAATATCGAATTTGAAATTCCAAGCCCTATAGCCTTCTCTAGATGCAGGCTACAGCGACTACTTAAGTTTACTTAGTCTGAAGAACTCATTTTTAGACCCTTCCTCTTAAAGATAGGAATTATCAATGCAATAAAACAAATTATTTTCTACATTCAAGGTAAATCACAGAAGAAAATACGGCTAAAAAAACAAAACCAGCATATCCCCAAATTCAAGGGGCCTTGAATTTATAGTTCAAAGCCCCTATCAAAACCCAATTGATTTCATGGATTGCCAATTGGGATCCAATGCTCAAGAAATATTATTTTTCGACAAAATTACATCCAACAAAGACCCGTTTCGCCTGTCCCCGAGTCACCTCGATTTGGTTTTTCCATTTTTGCTCTTTGGCCATATTTAACTCAACGCTTTCCAAATCCCGCAGACGTGCAGCCAAGCGCAGCATTGCGATTTCTTTATTCTGCAATTGCGATCTCGTATCCATCACCTGAACACTTATCCCTGTCGGAGCATGCGTCGCTCTAACGCCAGAACTTACTTTATTGACATGCTGTCCACCTGCACCGCTACTTCGCATCGTTTGGAAATATACATCCTTCACATCCAACACCTTTTCCTTTTTACCCAGATGATACGTTTTAACTTCGACAAACCAATTCTTCCGTTTGTGTAAAGGACGAAAAGGGCTTTTACACACCCAACAGATTGTGCCAATCCAATGATCAATCAATTGATCCATATCTTTTCCTCTCAATCTGACGATTAACGAACAAGGAAGTCCATCCACTTCTTCTGTTTCTATTTCCGTGACCTCAACTCCTACTCTACTACCTTCAGAAGAGATTCTGTCGACTACCAACCTAACGGCCATATTACATTCCTTAGGACCTCGTCCCGAAGAAATTTGTAAATACCTTTCTTTCATAACCTTATTTGTCCATACGTACAATCTTCGGAGTAAACGTTCCGAGAACAGTTACCAACTCCTGTTGTAATTTCATTACCCGATGAATATCTTTATACGCACGTGGTGATTCATCCAATGCGCCGCCAATCAATTCCACACCATGTGCTTCCAGATCTTTCAGCATAGCACTTTTTGTCAAATTATTTTTGCAGGCAGATCTCGACATGACACGCCCAGCTCCATGGGATGCAGACTGTAAACTTAAGAGGTTTCCCGTTCCCTCCACAATGAACCCTGGCGCTGTCATCGAGCCGGGAATCACCCCCAGCACGCCCTTGCCTGCAGGTGTTGCTCCCTTCCGATGAACAATGCATTCCGCCCCATTCACGAATTCCTTCCATGCGAAATTATGATGATTTTCGATCGTTACCACGGGATTACAGCCAAGTGCTTTAGCCAAACGTCGGTGGATGTCTGCATGACAGGCCTGGGCATACTCTCCAGCCAAATTCATTGCCATCCAGTATTCTTGTCCTTCTTGGCTTGCTAAATCCAACCAGGCCAAATGTTGGACATGACGCGGTAATGGACATTGTTGCGCCGCAAGGCTTGTGTAATGCTTAGCGATATTCGCCCCCAAGCCCCGAGAGCCACTATGGGATAAAATCCCCACATACTGTCCTGGATTTATTCCCCATTCCTCCCGCACGGTTTGAAGCTCAACAATGCCCAATTCGACAAAGTGATTTCCACTACCGGAAGTCCCAAATTGTCTGTAAGCTTTACCCAACAGGGATTTTAATAGTGGGATTTCCTGAAATTCAGTTCTACTGAAAACAACATGGTCATGCTTATCACGATGTGTGTCATTTAAACCAAATTTGGTGTTTTCCTTCAATATATTTTTCAGTTGGAATTCCCTCCCTTGGAAATAACTGCCTGGTAAGTCGAATATCGACAGGCTCATCCGACAACCAATATCTACTCCTACACCATAGGGTATAACGGCATTTTCTGTGGCCAGTACCCCGCCGATGGGAAGTCCATAACCTGTATGTGCATCCGGCATCAGTGCACCTTGCCTTGAAATAGGCAATCTCAGTGCATCATACAACTGTCTTTTTGCCTGCTCATCAATTTCATTTTCACCAAATATGCTAAATGGAGCACAATGTGAATGAAGCTCCTGCATGCGTACTTCAACAGGTTTAACAAGTCCTTCAGAGACCTTTCCCCATATTTTATGCCCCATAAATCGCTCTGGAGCTTCTATCAATTCAGCAAGTTCAAGAAGAATGGTTTCTTTATTTTCCTTCTTTCGATACCTTGTGATCAGCCCTAAAGCTGTATTAACTATATTATTTTGTGGAAAACCTATTTTTACGAGATCTTTTCCAGCTAATTTACTTCCCATTTTTATAAAAAATATAAATAATTGGCCATCAATTTCCTCTTGGAAATCGGCAGCCTTTTTGAAAAAATTTCGGGAATATTCTTTTGGGGATTACGATTCTATTAAGCATTTTTTCTTAATGCACAGTCAATTACTCCTATAGAGTCGAACGCACCTGTTTTTCAAAAACGCTGCAGCCCTGAAGAGCTTTGACTGTCTAAATAGAAACGAAAATCCGGAAAATTAAAAAGCCCGAATGAACTTCGGCTTTTTCATCTGTATAAATTGGTTTTTCAAAAGAAGTAAAGCGACCTGATTATTCACTCCAACGGATTGAACAAACATGATGGCTCCTATTTCGAAGAATATCTTAAATAGGACGAAAAGCACGAAGATTGCTTTCGGCAAATCCATTTGCCTTAAAAGCTTGCTGTGTTATTATTCTAGCGACCAACATATCTTCTCGTGTTTAAATTATTAAAATATTATTATCAAGTGCAAATATAAGTAAGTTCAGTTTAAAATAGCAAAATTCGCGAAAATTTAATCCGAGTTAAATGGAAGCGGATCCTTTAACACAAATTTAAAATCGAGTGTCTTCTCGCCCCTGGTCACTCGAAAATGCATTTCCTTTCCCTCTTCTGATTTAAAAAGATTGTGAATTGACTCCAGGGAAAATGACGATGCAGATCTACCATTGATCCGTACAACCTTATCTCCGGGTATTAGTCCTGCGATTGCCGCAGGCGAACCATCACGAACAGTCGCAACTTTGTACATATTTCGAAGTACAAAGCGATACTGTACGCTGTTACCCATTCTTACCTCTGTACCGCCATCTTTTTGCAGAACGACAGGTATTTCTTCTTTTTCGTATTTAATACCATCATGTATAATCTCCAAGCCACTCATATTCAGATAATAAAAGCGATCAAAATCTTTATTCTTATGAAGGTATATCGACTTGTTGGGATAATCGAATACGACCTTAAATCGGCGTAACAACTCGTTTCCAATGGAACCTATTCTTTCGCTCACAAATGTTGCATGCTGTAACGAACTCAATTCGGGATAGGCTACCAGGGGATAGTTCATTGTAAACGGCCCAAGTTCGAGCGATCGGATTCGATTTCTTTTTCCATAAATCTCACCGTTAAACCCCTGCCCAATGTAGTCATCAATAAATGGAGGCTTAATATCAAAATTATTTAGCTTTGAAGGAATTAGCATTAAGGCATCGCTATTTCCCATATCAATCAATACGCGACCATCAATAGAAACATTCCCCTGTTTAAAAGCAACCGCAGTATAGGGACGACTATTTAAAATATCCAGCGGCAAACGCTGCATCTTGTCAAGTCCCTTAGGCCGGTTAGCCTTGGCATATAAGGTGATACGATGTTTTTGAAAATCCATTTCTATCATTTGGTTTTCAAAAAAGCGACTTCCCATAATTCCATTAACTTCCACTCCTATCCGGGTAGAGATATCAATATGCGCATTTTGAAGAATATAGATCGGTTGGTCTAAATCTTCATATACCCCAGCAATATTCACCTGATTATGTATGGATAAATAGCCATCCAACCCCTCTTCCCTGCCCAATCCCTGAAATTTATTAACAAAAACAGCGCTATCAATTGACTTTAATGTTTCGCCAAATATCATGGTTTCTTTAACCCCCGTATCCAACAGGAAGTTCATCATATATCCATTTACCTGTACAGGTATAATCACCAGGTTATGTACGAAAAGAAAAGGAATTTTAACATTCTTTTTCCCGTTTAAGACAAACCCTACTTGCCCATGAGTAATGAAAAAACACAGCAGTGCCAGCGATAAAAAAACTGTTTTCATCCAAGTTTATATTTGGTATTTCCAATTTAAACAAGAATATTCAGATTAAAGAACGTTTATAAAAAAAAGCCCATTTCTTATTGCCATTTCGACGGTAGTTAATTTATCCTTCTTATCTACAAGTCTGGTTCAAGATTACACCTACTTTACCGTTTCTGTGCTATTTCTTTGCTGTTTTATTGCTGTTTTATCGTTAAAATACCAAAGAAACACCAAAGAAATACCAAAGAAATACCAAAGAAACGGCAAACGAATACCGAGGAAGGTGTAATGAAAGTAGCTACAATAAGCGAAGAAACAGCAAAGGACAAGCATTAGCTGCAGCACCTTAGAATCAAATCGTGACCAAGTTAGATCTTAAGACAGTGCTTATTCAGTGCTTGCTCAGTGCTCGTTCAGTGATTGTTCAGTGATCATTCAGTACAAACTGAATAAGCACTGACTGATCACTGTCTAAAGATTGATTGAAAATTGTTATTAGATATAAGTTGATAGTAGGATGTATCTGTTTTAGTACCTACCTTGATTAGCTATAATCCGGAACTTGAGGCAATCTTCAGGTCAGATGCAGCATAGGCGCACAAAAAAAGCCTCTTTACAGTAAGTAAAGAGGCTTTTAGTACCCGGAGCCGGAGTCGAACCGGCACGGTTTCCCACTGGTGTTTGAGACCAGCGCGTCTACCAATTCCGCCATCCGGGCATATCCGTTTGGGATGATGCAAAAGTAGGTTTTTTATTGAAAAGGAGAAAACTTTTTAAACAAATTTTCAATGAAAACCAATATAGAACTGAAATTCAGTCGAATAATTTTTCATTAGTTACTCAAAAAACTTGCTTTAACCGTGATATTAGCTGTTTTTTTTCTCGAGGTTGTATTAAATGCACCGCCAGAAGAGTACTCTTCGTTGTCGTTTTGTCCTGTTATCTGAAAAATTCCGAGATCAGCCTTTACCAGATTACCTAATCCGGCATTCGATTCCTTTGCAATATTATCTGCACGTTGATGTGCATTTTTTGAAGCCTGTGAAATAAGTTCCAATTTCAGATCCTCTAGCTTGGAGTAATAATAATTGGGGGTGCTGGAGCTAAGTTCTATCCCTTTGGAAATTAATGTCGATATTTCTCGTGAGGCATTGTCTACTTTATTTAAGTCTTTTGATTCGACACTTACGGCCTGCGATAATGTATAACCGGAAAAAGTATTATAACCATTCCCCTTTCCATCTGTATGATATTCGAAATCTTTGGCAATATTAACGGCCTCGAAACGGATTTCGTCGGCTTTAACCCCCTGTTGCACTAAAAAATCCCGCACCAAATCACGATCTGTGGCCAGTTGTGCTGAAGCAGCACTCAATTCATAATTCTTTCGGCTAAAGGTAGCACTCCATTTGACTAGATCAGATTCGAAATCTTTTTTGGCATTACCATTAACAGTGATTGTCTGCGTCGATTTAAACTTATAGCGATAAGCTGTACCCAATATCCAGGTGCCAAGCAGGAGCACAGCGCCCATTATAATCGAAATAATAACAGCGGATGATGATTTCATAACCAGTTTTTTATGTTTACGTAACAATGAATATACCAAAAAATCGATGTTTATTTATTTTTTATGAATAAATTGCGACAAAAAGGTTTAAAATATGAATAAGAAAAGTATCTGTATTCCATTTTGTTTTCTGGCAGCATTCGCTGCCCATGCACAAAAGAAACCATTGGATCATACGGTATATGATAGTTGGCAAAGCGTATCATCGCCCTATATCAGTAAATCGGGAAAATTTGTCCTGTTCCAGGTCGTACCACAAGAAGGCGATAATCAGCTTTTTCTCAAAACCAAAGAAAACAAAGAACTCATTCAAATTCCCCGTGGATATAATGGAAAACTGACAGATACCGAAAACCATCTGCTAAGTTTGGTCAAAGCGCCATTTGCCGTAACCCGAGAAGCCAAAATCAAAAAGAAGAAAGCCGAAGAACTCCCAAAAGATTCATTGGCGATCTACAATTTAACAACTTCATCCCTTGTCAAATTTGCGCAGGTAAAATCATACAAAATTGCCGATCAAAACAACAATTTCGTCTCTTTTCTTTTCGACAAGGAAATAAATGAAAAATCTGAAGCAAAAACGGCTAATGATGCCACATCAGCAAAGAAAAGCAGCGATAAAAAGAAAAAAACGGTTGCAACGCTTGCTTTATATGATTTAAATTCCGGTGATTCAGTACAATTTTCATCGGTAGATCAATATGAATGGAATAAAAACGGATCGAAAATTGTTTTTTCAAAAAAAACGGATTCAAAAGATAGCCTGTCAAAAGAATCTGGAGTCTACCTCTACGAAGTAGCAACTAAAAAGCTCAAAAAGATATCAAATGGAAAAGGCAATTATAAAAATTTCAAATTTGATGAATCAGGCAACCAGCTCGCGTACCTAGGGGATCTCTCCAATGAAAAGGCATTGCTGAAAAATTATAATTTATATTACTATTCAAATGGTATAGATACAGCCCAATATCTCGCAACAAAAACCAGCAATGGTATACCTAAAAACTGGGCTGTTAGCGGGGATGGGGATATCCGTTTCAGCAAAAATGGAGAGAAGTTATTTTTCGGCATAGCACCAATACCGCGTGTTAAAGACACCACTTTGGTTGATTTTGAGCATGCTAAAGTAGACGTTTGGAACTGGCAAGACGATTATTTACAACCCATGCAGTTGGTAAATTTAAAGAAAGACCTTGCAAGAAACTTCTTAGCGGTCACTTACCCTAAATTCAATCGTAACATTATCCCCCTGACGGATCAAACATTCAACTCCACCGCACTTACACCGGACGGAAATGAAGAGTATATCTTAGCGCGTACTGATTTTGGCAAGCGCATCGCAAGCCAATGGGAAGGTAGCACAAGAGATGACATCTATTTAGTTTCGACAAAAACAGGAAATAAAGAGTTAATCCTTTCAAACTTTTCAGGAAATGCAATCTTAAGTCCTGACGCAAAATACATCGTATATTTCGACCAAGATAAAGGAACCTGGAATTCCTATCAGGTTAGTTCAAAGAAAAAGACAGTTCTAAACGACGGTATACCTGCGTCCTTTGCCGACGAAGAAAATGATATGCCTACCTCAGCACAAGGATACGGCATGGCAGCATGGAGCCCAGACTTTAAAGGGATTTACGTCAATTCGAGATATGATATCTGGTATTTTAACTTGGACGGTTCCAGCAAATCCATTTTGACGAACGGCTATGGAGCTGCATCACAGACAACTTTCCGCTACTTGCCTTTAAAAAGAGAAGAGGATCGCGAACAAGCCACTACACTTGACTATAAAAAGGGTGGTTTTCTAACGTCTTTTGACAATAAAACCAAAGAGTCTGGTTTCTACCAGTTCAAGGGACAGCATAGCGATCCAAAAAGTCTTTTGGTAGAGGCAAAAGCGTTCAAGAATATCAGCTCTTCTGCAGATCAACAAACGATACTGTACAGTAAAGAGGATTATATGAATTCACCTAATATCTATACCAATACCATCAAGTTCAAAGACGAATTACAGCTATCCAATATTAACCCCCAACAGGCTAATTACAATTGGGGTACAGCAGAACTTGTTCATTGGACAACGCCTGAAGGAAATCAGGCTGAGGGAATTCTTTATAAACCAGAAAATTTTGATCCTGCAAAAAAATATCCCATTATAGCTTACTTCTATGAAAAGCTTTCCGATGGATTATATACATATCAACCTCCTGCTCCTACGCCATCACGTTTGAACATCCCCTATTTTGTAAGTAACGAATACCTTGTATTTGCACCAAATATAAGCTACAAAACAGGTCACCCTGGTCAGTCAGCCGAAGAATACATCAATTCGGGGATGAGATACCTCGCTCAGAATGCATGGGTTGATAGTACGAAGATGGGAATACAGGGTCAAAGTTGGGGCGGCTATCAAGTTGCTCACCTCATTACACGGACCAATATGTATGCTGCAGCTTGGACTGGTGCTCCTGTTGTCAACATGACATCTGCCTATGGCGGAATACGCTGGCAGACCGGTATGTCGCGTCAATTCCAATACGAACATACACAGAGCCGCATCGGAAAAACGCTATGGGAAGCTCCGGAACTGTACATCGAAAATTCACCTTTATTCCATTTAGATAAAGTTAAAACTCCTGTTGTCATTATGGCCAATGACAATGACGGGGCCGTGCCATGGTATCAAGGCATTGAAATGTTTACTGCATTGCGCCGATTAAACAAACCCGTATGGATGCTGAATTATAATGGTGATGAACATAACCTCATACTCCGACAAAACCGCAAGGATATACAAATTCGCGAGCAGCAATTCTTCGATCATTTCTTAAAAGGTGCCCCCGCCCCTGCCTGGATGAAGAAGGGAGTACCTGCCACCGAAAAAGGAATAGACTGGGGATTCGAATTATAATACAAAACAATAAAAAAGGTGTGATTTATACAAATCACACCTTTTTTATTAGCCAAAAACCATAATTTTTGAATTATTTCACAAAAAACATCAAAAAAAATTTCAGTTTTCAATAAAAACACAATATTTTTGAAAAACAAAATCAACAAAACTGTAATTTAACTACAAAATACAAATGTCGAACCTAAGATTCAAAGCAGTAGAAGCAGCAGGCTCACGCCAAATTGCTTCATTTGAAAAAGTTGAAACTAAAAAAGCAACTGACATCTACGGAAAGAATGTTTTTTCCGTAAACAAAATGAAAGACTACCTTCCTAAAAATTCATACAAGGAGTTAGTTGCATCCATTGAAGAGGGACAGATTATTTCAAGAGATTTGGCTGAACACATTTCACAGGCCATGAAAACTTGGGCACTTAACCACGGCGTTTCTCACTACACACACTGGTTTCAACCGCTGACAGGTTCGACTGCTGAAAAACATGATGCTTTTTTTGAGCCAGACGAAAACGGTGAAGCAATTGAAAAATTTACAGCTGACGCATTAGTTCAACAAGAACCCGATGCATCTTCTTTCCCAAATGGTGGTATCCGTAATACGTTCGAAGCTAGAGGTTATACAGCTTGGGATCCATCTTCTCCTGCCTTCATTTACGAAACAGGCGCTGGTAAAACATTATGTATTCCAACAGTTTTTGTTTCCTATACGGGTGAATCATTAGACTATAAAGCTCCTTTATTGAAAGCAATCAACGCAGTAGATAAAGCTGCAACAGATGTTGCTCAATATTTTGATAAATCGGTCACTAAAGTAAACGCTTCTCTTGGTATTGAACAAGAGTATTTCTTGGTTGACCTTTCCTTATATAATGCGCGTCCAGATCTTCAGTTAACTGGCCGTACGTTATTTGGCCATATGTCGGCAAAAGGCCAACAATTGGAAGACCACTATTTTGGTGCTATTCCAGAGCGCGTATTAGCTTACATGGTGGATTTGGAAAATGAGGCTTTAAAATTAGGTATTCCGTTAAAGACTCGTCACAATGAAGTTGCACCTTCTCAATTTGAATGTGCTCCAATGTACGAAGAAATCAACTTGGCTATCGATCACAACCAATTGTTGATGAATGTCATGGAACAAGTTGCTTTAAGACACAACTTCAAAGTATTGTTGCATGAAAAACCATACTCTGGTGTCAACGGATCTGGTAAACACAACAACTGGTCTTTAATCACAAATACCGGTGTAAATTTATTATCTCCTGGAAAAACACCTAAAAACAATTTGATGTTCTTGACTTTCTTTGTCAATACCATTAAAGCTGTTTATGAATATGCTGATTTGATGCGCGCTTCTATCGCTAGTGCAAGCAACGATCACCGTCTAGGTGCAAATGAGGCTCCACCAGCAATTATTTCAATTTTCTTAGGCTCTCAATTGGATGAGCTTTTGGAAGAAGTTGAATCTGCTCGTGTTGCTAAAAAAGTAAAAGCAGAAGCAAACTTATGGCATGGTATCCCTAAAGTTCCTGAGTTAAAATTGGACAATACAGACCGGAACCGTACCTCACCATTTGCTTTTACTGGTAACAAGTTTGAATTCCGTGCTGTTGGTTCTTCTGCAAACTCTGCTTTACCGATGACCGTGTTGAATGCAATCGTTGCAGCACAATTGATCGAGTTCAAAACGGAAGTAGATAAACAAATCAAAAAAGGCATTAAAAAGGATCTTGCGATCTTAAATGTTGTCCGCAAATACATCAAAGATTCAAAAGCAATCCGTTTCGAAGGCAATGGATATAGCGAAGAGTGGGAAAAAGAAGCTGAGGCACGTGGTCTTTCTAACATCAAATCTACGCCTAAAGCATTAGATGTTTATGTAAAAGAAGAATCTTTAGCCCTGTTTGAATCACTAGGTATTTATACTAAACGTGAATCAGAAGCTCGCCACGAAATCTTGCTTGAAAACTTCTATAAAAAATTACAAATTGAGGCGCGTGTCATCGAAGAGATGGTTAACAACCAAATTGCTCCTGCATGTTTCATTTATCAAAACGAATTGATTGAAAACGTCAAAGGATTAAAAGACCTTGGTCTAGCACAGGCAGCATTCAGCTCTCAATTGAACTTTGTAGAACGTATTTCAACACACGTAAATACCATCTTGGAGCAAGCTGAAGCAATGCGTCAAGAACGTAAAAAAGCAAATCAAATTGATGACGTACGTGAAAGATCAATCGCTTACGATGAATCGGTTAAACCATATTTCGATGTGATCCGTTATCATGTCAACAAATTGGAGAAAATTGTTGATGACAAAAAATGGCCTCTTCCAAAATTAAGAGAGATCTTATTTTTAAGTTAAGATAACTTCCCTAAAACAAAAAGAGCCTGCGATATCGCAGGCTCTTTTTGTTTCAGGGAAACGTTCGCTATCTCTCGCTCCTTCTCTCCCCATACAACAGTAGCTCCTATTTTTTTAATCGATTATCTTCATCATTATTACCAGCCTTCTTATTGACTGACTTAATATTCATATTACCAAAACGATAAGAAACTGACAATCGGATAACCCGACTATCATATCCATTTCGTATACGATAGTATCCATTTTCCTGATAACTCGACAATCTGCGCTGACCTCTTGTATTCAACACATCATTTACAGCCAACTTCACATTCAATTTTTTATCAAGAAATGTTTTTCCAGCCCCTAGATCGATACCATAGTAAGACTGAAAACTAAATACCCCATAAACTGCTGGCGAAAAATAATTGGCTGTCAGCTCCAGATTTGTTGTTTCCCCAATTCGAATATCATGATTGGAACTTACCTGGAAAGATAACTTTTCCAATTGGCGTTGCGCTCCGGAGTGCTCATCAAAACTAAACTTATTATAAAAAGCGCTGGCATTGTTAGAAATACTCCACCATTTAAAAAGCTTAACTGGTATATTGACATTCACGTTGTAATAATCAAAATAAGCCAGATTTCGGTCTGTCTGTGCAATAGCTTTGGTCTCCGAATTGCTTTCTATGACCTGAGTGATGGCATCGTTGGTCCTCTTGTAGCCCAAACTCAATAAATAGCGATCTTTAAAAGTATAATTTACTTCATACGAATTAGTATATTGTGGATTTAAATAAGGGTTACCATACTGATACGTGTATTGATCCAAATAATACACAAAGGGATTCAATGACCCATAATCAGGGCGGTCAATACGTCTGCTATAACTCGCACCAAGCTTGTGATTATCATTAATCTGTTGCTGTACAAATATTGATGGGAAAAAATCGGTATAGGTCCGTTTTGTTTGTTGCCCTAGCGTTACCGAATTTCCCAGGGAGCTCGTATTTTCAACACGCAGTCCAGTTTGTACCGAAAACTTTCCGAACGATTTATTTAGGCTGAAATAAGCTGCAGCTATATTTTCATTATATAAAAACTGATTACTTTGACCATTATTTTGCACAAACTCGCCTTGCTGATCCTGATCTTCGTACAACAAATTATTATCTGTTTTTACGCGGCTATATTTTAAGCCCGCCTCAAGTTTCGTCGTTTTATTAAAAGGATGCACAAAATCGGTTTTAAAAACTAATATTTTTGTCTTAGAAAGCATATCATTCCGAAAAATATTCGGTGATTTAAATTCCTCCCAATTTGCGTCCAAAAAACGGTTTCCAACAGTGCTATTGTCATTATTTTTCGAATATGAATAATCCCCATTAACGGTCAATTCAGTCCCTAAGGTATCAAATGTCTTTTTATAGTTAAGATTATAAGTGAGGTAATGGTATTTAAAATCTGACAAATTGCTTCCTAATACAATCGAATCAAGCTTTCCTTTTTGAGAGGCGATCAGATTGCTTCCCTCGCGTGTTGAATGGCCATTACTTACGTTACCATTAACCACAAATCCAATGACCTCCTCTTTCCCCAGGTTAAAATCTGCCGCAAATTTGAAATTATGGCCTCGATAACGGAATTTCGAATAAGAATCCGAATTAAAAAAAGTCGTCCCGGTTTTGGTATCTACAGCTCTATCGATATCTAAATCATTAAATCCTAAGGCATTTGCGTAGTTATAAGAAGAAAATAAGTTTACCCAATTGTTACGATGGTTTATTAAAAAGCCACCATCCGCCTTTGTATATTTACCTTGCCCTAAATTGAGGTTTAAACTAACATTACTTCCAAATTGCGTATTCTTCTTTGTCTTAATATTAATAATTCCTGCATTCCCTGCGGCATCGTATTTTGCGGGTGGATTGGTCAGTACTTCGATCGACGCTATTGCATTGGAAGCCGTATTTTCCAATAATCGCGATACTTCATCAGCAGAAAGATAAGTAGGCTTACCATCAATCATGATAATCACATTACTTTTTCCACGTAGATTGATCTTTTTGTTGTCTAAAGTTACTCCTGGAACCTTTTGCAGGAGCTCCAATGCGTTATTCCCTGTTGCCAAAATACTGTTTTCGACATTGAGGACAACTTTATCGAGATGACTTTCAATCAATGGCTTCTTACCGATCACCTGCGCCTCACTCAACACTTTACTTTCCACTTGTAAACGAATCGTATCCAGCACCTTGAGATCTCCCGTATTTACGACCATTTCAGCAGAACGATAAACAGCATACCCTACCGTGGACACCTGTAGGCTATACTTGCCCTCGGGGATCGCAGATAACACAATTTCTCCATTTTCGTTGGATAAAGTTCCTTTTAACAAGATATCATTGGGCTTCCGAAATAGTGAAATATTTGCAGCCACAATAGGCTGGTTGTCTTGTCCAACAACGACTGTACGTAATCTTCCCCCGTCAGACTGTGCTGAAACGGGTCCGGCAATAGAAAACAGGAATAAAATAAGAGAAAATAAGAGCAATTTAATTTTTTGTGGTTTCATAATGTAATTTCTTTAGGCTATCGATTAGATAGTCAACTTCATAATAATGACAACAAACCTCGTGTATTCATTACACGTTGACTAGTAGAAATAGATAGATCGTCCGATTCACTCGGTAGACAACCAAATAACATCGGTAAACCATATCCTTCACTGATCGATGCTAAAGCCGGTAAAATCATCCCAGCTAATCTTGAATCTCCAAAAAGCACAGCTCAAGAAAAGTACATCGAATCAAAATAAAAATTCAAAAAACAAACAAAAATCAAAACAAATAAATTGTATACAAAAAATATTAAGCATAATATTTGTATTTTTGCACAGAAAATTAGTAAACTGATTAATGAGCACTGTATCATTGAAGAAAAGATTCTACCGTATTTATATCCTTATGATACGATTTATGCATGGCGAGCATTCTGGAGACGCATTACGTAATGTTTCCATCAGCATCTTGCCAAGTTTAGCGATCTACTTATTGGGAGCGCAAGCGAGCACGGCAATTGGAATCGGTGTCGGATCGTTGTTAACAACACTCACAGATCCTCCTGGAAACAGAAAAGATAAACTTTCTTCTGCTCTCGTATGTATTCCCACCTTTTTCGTTGCATCATTGTTTACAGCGATTGTATTTCCGTATCATTGGCCCTTGGTTATATTGCTAGCGGCGGCCGGTTTTATATGTACGTTATACGGTATTTTTGGAGCTCGTTATGCTGCAATTGGAAACATGACATTGATTCTCATGAGTTTTGTGATCGGAATGGCCCCGCAACCCCCTCTTGCAGTTAGTTTACAGATTACAACAGGATCCATTATATATTACTTTTTTAGCCTTTTACAGGCCTATATACAACCTTATCGCTCGCTAAAACATGCGATGGCCAATGGTTTTCATGGATTATCCCAATTTCTATTGATACGATCCCAGTCTTACGATCCCGATATTCCTTTGAATATTACGTACAGTCGCGTAGGCAAAATTCATGGCCAGATCAGCGAACAACAGGAACAAATCAGGTCCCTTCTTTTTCGAGAAAAAAAAATCATAAGCCAACAGTGGCATAAAAGCAATTATTGGCTCAGTCAAGTTTATGGGTTAATTGACCTCCATGAGTTAATTATTGCACTTGATCACGATTATGATGCGATTCGCAAAAACCTTGCAGACACAGGCAGCCTCCCTTTAATTCGTCAAACAATCAAATTATTAGCTTTAGAAATTGATAGCTTTTCACAACCTAACAAGCGGTTTCGGTATGCACATCAATTATATCACAATAACTTTAAAATTAATGCCCTCTTACAGGATTTAAAAGAAATTCAAGAAGAGCAGGCCGGTCAAGCAAAAAGTATATTATGTTCGATCATAAGCAACATCGAAGCAATTATTGAAGTACTCAACCGAATTCAGGTGGCTTTTTATCAAAATCAGGAAATCCAGGATAAGATTGACAGCAGTGAGTACCAACAATTTATCAATCGACCTTTGCGCAATTTCGCTGATCTAAAAAGTAAACTCCATCTGAATAACCCGCTTTTTCGATTTGCCGTTCGGATGGCTCTTCTTTTTGGAACAGGCGCATTGATCGGTATTTTATTTTTGGATTTTAAATATACCTATTGGATCTTACTGACGATCGCTATTGTTGCCAGACCAGCATTTTCAATGACAAAAAAGCGTAATATAGAGCGTATTGTAGGCACATTCTCGGGTATAATCGTTGGCATATTCTGCTTAATTGCTATTCATTTTCTCCCGGCTCTCCTTACCATAGCTGCATTAGGTCTTTTCGGATTCTTTTTATTCAATCGATCTAATTATATGGTCAGTGTCATCTTTATTACCTTGGGAATTGTAATTGCGCTCAATTTGTTTGAAGGCAATATCAATCTCATTTTAGGCAGCCGAATACTTTTCACACTCATTGGAGCATTCTTAGCTATAGCAGGTTATTTCTTGATCCCCGTACGCCAGAGCACAGGCATGGTTCAGCTGGCAAAAGAAGTATCCCTTTACAACGAACATTATTTCCAGATCATCAATAACCGTCTGTCGGACGAGAGACAAAGTTCGTTTGATATACGGCTGGCTCGCAAAAAAGCGCAGACTGCCATGGCCCTGTTTTCAGACGCTATCAATCAAATGAAAAAAGAACCCGAACACAAATGGATGGATTGGTCACATATCCACCATTTTCAGGCACTCTCTTATCAGGTCAACTCCCATTTGGTGGGTCTTTCGCTATCGTTAAGCAAAAAGACGAATCGCCACCTGACGTATGATATCCATAGTAGAATTGATGCACTTAAACCTCTTTTAACAGATTTAAATCAAATTGCAGAACGGATCAACTTAAAGAAATCATAATATCCGATTGGCAGTTACTTATCAAGTTTCATCGAACAATATGCGATCCGATCCGTATGTTATTCAAAATTCCTTTAACTAAAAAACAGCTTTTCTTTTGCTTTAATAAAAAAAGAGTTTATATTTGTATCGTCTTCGAAAGAAGATTTCTAATCAACACCTCCCTTAATCAGTAGGTCTTGATTTATAAAGAAGTGGCGAGAGACTGGCTCAATGACCCACTGGCAACCTTCAATTTGTTTGAAAAGGTGCCAATTCCTGTCCAAAACAATATCGTTTTGGAGCATATAAATAACATAAGACAATGATTATTAAACTACTGAAGTCCATTAAAAATTCAGGTTCAACACAAGTGAGCCGCACGATAAGCGAAAGTGTAAGCCATCATACAACTGTATTGATGCGAATGCGTATGCATATGCACTTCCATGCTTGTTAAAAATCATTTCCTTTTTCTTGGATAAAGATTTAACAGACCCTTCAAGGAGGTGTGTATGCTTCTCTTTTTACTTAGCAATTTCTTTTTGAACCCTTAAAATCTGATATATTATGTCTTCAAACAAAAATTTAAAATTCGAAACTCTTCAGGTTCACGCTGGCCAAGTCGCTGACCCTACTACGGGATCTAGAGCAGTTCCTATATATCAAACAACATCTTTTGTATTTGAAAATGCCGAACACGGCGCAAACTTATTTGCATTAAAGCAGTTCGGCAATATTTATACACGGATTATGAATCCTACTACGGATGTTTTCGAACAACGTATTGCGGCACTTGAAGGTGGAGTCGCGGCTGTTGCTGTTGCGTCTGGCCAGGCGGCACAGTTTATTACATTAAATAATATCTTGGAAAGTGGTGACAATTTTGTTGCCGGATCCAACTTATACGGCGGTACATTCAACCAGTTTAAAGTTTCTTTTAAGCGCCTGGGCATCGAAGCTCGATTTGCAACGGACGCCGAGGCAGATAAAATTGAAGCCCTCATTGATGATAAAACAAAGGCCATCTATGTTGAAACAATTGGAAACCCAAGTTTCAATATTCCAGACTTTGAGAAAATTGCTGCAGTAGCAAAAAAATATGACTTACCGTTAATCGTCGATAATACTTTTGGAGCTGGGGGTTATTTATTTAAACCTTTGGAGTATGGTGCAAATGTGGTTGTTGAATCGGCAACTAAATGGATCGGTGGACATGGCACAAGCATTGGCGGTGTCATCGTCGACGGCGGAAACTACAATTGGGGCAACGGAAAATACCCGCAATTTTCCGAACCATCTGAAGGCTATCATGGCTTAGTTTTTTCCGAAGTTTTCGGTGAAGGCGGACCGTTTGGAAATATTCAATTTGCCATTCGGGCACGTGTGGAAGGGCTTCGGGATTTCGGACCAGCACTCTCCCCTTTCAATTCATTCTTATTATTACAAGGCCTTGAAACCCTGTCTTTGCGGGTGCAACGCCATGTAGACAACACTTTAGAGGTAGCTAAATGGCTTGAGGCGCATCCACAGGTAGAAAAAGTAAACTATCCGGGCTTAAAAAGCTCTCCGAGCTTCGCTAACGCACAAAAATACCTTAAAAATGGCTATGGTGCAGTACTTTCTTTCCAACTCAAAGGTGACGCAGCACAGAAGGCCAATAGCTTTATCGACAGTTTAGAATTGATCAGTCACCTGGCCAATGTTGGCGATACGAAGTCATTGATTATCCATCCAGCAGCGACTACTCACCAACAATTGAGTGATGAAGATCAAGCCAATGCTGGAGTGTTCAAAGGTTTATTACGTCTTTCTGTCGGAATAGAACATATTGATGACATCAAAGCTGATTTACAACAAGCTTTTGATAAAATTAAATAATCAGATTTTTTCGGCTTAAACTTAAACGTAAAATGAGTAAGCATATTTATCTGCACCCGGAGCCTTTTGTATTTGAAAATGGAAGAGAGCTTACTGATTTACAAATCAGTTATGAAACATTTGGCAAACCCAACGCAGATCGCAGTAATGTGATCTGGGTTTGCCATGCACTAACGGCCAATGCAGATGTACTGGATTGGTGGTCAGGTCTTTTTGGAACAGGTGAATTATTTGATTCAAACGATTATTATATTATCTGCGCCAATGTCATAGGATCAGCATATAATAGCAGTAATCCGCTATCTGTAAACCCAGCTACTGGACAGCCTTATTACCTATCTTTTCCTGAATTTACAGTAAGAGATTTGATCAATGCACATCAATTTCTTGCAGACCACCTGGATATCAAACAAATAGAGATCCTTATTGGGGGCTCATTGGGCGGTCAACAAGCATTGGAATGGGCTGTATCGCACAGTATAGCCATCAACCATCTAATCGTTGTTGGAACAAATTCCGTCCATTCACCATGGGGTATTGCATTCAATGAAAGTCAACGTCTTGCCATTACAACTGATCGAACCTTTTACGCCAATCATCCCGACGGCGGAGCTAAGGGTTTAAAAGTTGCACGCGCTATGGCACTGTTGTCTTACCGCAACTATACAACGTATGCCAACACACAAAAGGAGGATGATAACGAAAAACTCGATCATTATAAAGCATCCTCCTATCAAAACTATCAGGGTGAAAAATTGGTAAAACGCTATAATGCGTACAGCTATTACTTCCTAACCAAAGCAATGGACAGCCATAATTTAGGTCGTGGGAGACGATCTATCGAATCCGCTCTAGCGAGCATCGACTGTCCAACTTTAGTGCTGAGCGTCAATACAGATTTGTTGTTTCCTCCACAAGAGCAACAATTCATCGCTCAACATATTCCGAATGCCCACTATCAGGAGATTGAGTCTACTTATGGCCACGATGGATTTTTGATCGAAACAAAAAAACTCACTAAAATCATCAGCAGCTTTCTGCGGGAACAAAAAGAATACATCAACGAATTAGTATAAGAGAATAAATAATATATAAGAGAATTTAAGAAGAGATATGAGTAATAAATTAACAATAGGGATGTTTGGGTTTGGTGTAGTAGGCCAAGGTCTTTACGATATCATCAAAACCAAAAACCTTAATCTGGAGATCAAGAAATTTGTCATTAAAAACGGAGATAAAAAGCGCTCGTTACCAGCAGATCTATTTTCTACCGATGCCGAAACAATTTTAGGTGACCCAGAAATTAATACTGTTGTCGAACTAATAGATGATGCCGAAGCGGCCTATCAACTAACTGTTCGTGCCTTGAAATCGGGAAAAAATGTGGTATCTGCCAATAAAAAAATGATTGCAAGCCATTTGGAAGAGCTGGTTGATATCCAACATGAATATGGCACCAGTTTATTGTATGAAGGTGCCGTTTGCGGAAGTATTCCCATTATACGGAATTTAGAAGAGTACTATGACAATGAATTACTTCATTCTGTCAGCGGTATTTTTAATGGATCTTCCAACTATATTTTATCTAAAGTTTTCAATGAAAACCAGCAATATACAGACGCTTTAAAGAAAGCGCAAGAACTTGGTTTTGCAGAAACAGATCCAACCCTTGATGTAGGTGGATTTGACCCAAAATTTAAAGTATGTATTGTTGCTTCCCATGCGTACGGAATCTATGTCAAACCAGACGATGTCTTTAATATTGGTATTGACAAATTGGGACAGCAAGATATTCGTTTTGCTAAAGAAAAGAACCTCAAGATCAAATTGATACCAACAGCAAAAGAGATCGACGGCAACAAAGTTGTACTTTACGTATTACCACGCCTAGTAGGCAAAGACAGCATGCTCTATAATGTAGAAAATGAGAACAATGGTGTATTGGTAAAAGCGGCCTTTGCAGACGAACAATTTTTCTATGGTAAAGGAGCCGGTGGCCACCCTACGGGTTCTGCTGTACTATCGGATATCGCTGCCCTTCGCTATGGATACCGTTATGAATATAAAAAACATTTAGAATCCAGCACATTAAATTACAGCCAAGATTATTTAATTAAGGTTTATTTGAGATACACCGATGATACGCTGATTGAAAAGTTAAATTTCAGTGAAATCACAGAAAGATATTACGCACCAGATTTCAAATATGTCATAGGACATATTAATCTTCAACAAATCGCAGCTCATAAAGCTGATTTGGATCAAGAAGGCAATTTTATTGCTGAAATCGCGTAGGCAATCAACAAACCAACCTACCTTGAAAATAGCCCCGAATGGGGCTATTTTTTTATTGCTTAAATCTAGTTGCCTTTCAACTTGAGGTCTAAAATCCCACCTTCTACCAGGCGTTCAAAAGGAAGCTGCCAACCTTTCCACAGGCGGTTATTCAACCGAACCTGATCAACAATATAACTATTGGGTTGCTCCTTCTTCACCTGAATGATAAATTTATTTTTTCTTAATTTCTCCGGTAATTGTATCGTTACCCGATCGAAAAGTGGCGCGCCAATCTGAAGCGCGGGCTTCTCGGTGGTGAGACTTCGTACATCGAATAGACCGATACTCGACAAGACATACCATGCTCCAAGCTGTCCTTGGTCTTCGTCTTGTCCGTAGCCATAGCCATGTATTGCATCATTACCATAAAACTCATTGCAAATTGCCCGTACCCATTTCTGACTTAAATCAGGTCTACCAGAAAAATAGAACAGCCAAGAGATATGCAGGTTCGGTTGATTACCATGATTATAAAGACTCTCAATCCCTGCGAAAGCGTCAATTTGTGTACCGCCTCCAAACACATTCTTCTGCGACACCGTAAAAATACTATCCAACCGTTGATTAAACAGGTCCTTTCCAACCAGTTTAACCAATTCTTGTGGGACATGCGGAACATAGAAGGTATACTGCCAAGCATTTCCCTCCTGAAATCCACGCCATGGTTCATAAGGGTTAAAGTTTGAAATAAATCGTCCAGTACTATCCTTTGGTCGCATAAACTTCGTCGTGGTATCGTACAGATTGCGCCATCCATCGGATAATTCCTGAAATTTAATGTAGTCTTTTTGATGCCCCAATGATTTTGCAAATTGTGCGGCTGCAGCAGCAGAAAAAGCATATTCCAAGGTATGTGAAGCACCAAAAGGAGATCCATTGGTCATTAATTCGGGACTACCATTATCATCTTTTATATAGGGTGAATAGCCCTTGCGAACGAAAACTCCTACATCTAACTTTCCTGCTCCAGGCAGGCGGTCCTTCGCTTCCAACTCATTTTTACGCACCGCAGCATAGGCAAGATTTACATCATAGTCACGAATACCCACATTATACGCCGCTGCAATTGCCAAACCTGTAAAATTAGTCCCTACACCCGAAACGTATTTACTGTTGGCAATACCGTCTCCTAACCAACCTGCATCGCGATAAACCAGTAATTGACTCTGAATCCAGTCGTTGTAATAGTCCGGATAAGCAATGGACCACAACTGTGTCAAATTCCAAAATGCACCCCAGATCGCATCGGTATTATAATGATGATGAATAGGTTGCCCTTGTTTATTTAAGGCAATCTGCCCTACCGAGCCATCATTTTTGGGATATGCACCATTGACGTCGCTTGCAAGCCCACGACCAAGTAAAGCATGATACAATCCAGTATAAAATTTAATGCGGTCGTCCACTTTGCCCCCTTCCACCAAAATTCTTCCCAGTTCACTATTCTAGGTTTGCAAAGCATTTTTCTTTGCCGCATCAAACGACATATCCTTTGCTTCTTTAAGCAAATTCAGTTGTGCATTTTCCACAGATGTATAAGACAAGCCGGTCTTGACTTCGATAGATTCTCCTACTTGGGTATCAAATTTGAGGAACAAGCCCGCCCCCTTTCCTTTTATACGGCTGTGTTGATCGAAAGTCGTGGAATCTCTAAATGTTCCAAAAGATTTAGGCTGTTTGTTTATCTCCGCGAAGAAAAACATCTTAACATGAGCACCCTGCTGATATTTTTGTACGTATACAGGGTTGGTAACCACATATCCCCAGACGTGCTGCTTGTCATAATTCACTTCAGCATCAACGACTGGGCCACTTTCCCCCGTAACATGGCCAATATCGAAAATAAGGTTGGCTTCTTCAGTTTTTGGGAAAGTATACCGATGAAAACCGACGCGCTTAGTTGCAGTGAGCTCCGCAAGTATATTATAATCTTTTAACTTGACGCGGTAATAGCCAGAAGTAGCAAACTCATCTTTCTTATCGAAAGCAGAACGATAGCCACTTTGTGGACGATCAAGTTGACCAGGAGTTGTCTTCAATTTTCCAACGGACGGTGCAAATACCACTCCGCCTACCTGGAATTCGTGAAAATTAGCGAATCCTTCTATTGACCCATGCCTATCATCGTACCCCACAGCTTCCCAGCCTGACTTGTTCCCATAGCTTCCATTTGTGCTCGGAGCGAGCTTAGCCATTCCAAAAGGTACTGCTGCTGGTGTATAAAAGAAATACCGGCTATGAACGGATCCAATATTAGGTTTTACAAAAACGGTCAAATCTGTTTTCTGCTGTGCAAAGACAGCTGCCGTACTAACAAATAAACTACAAAAATAATAAATGATACGCTTTACCATTGTTCTCAATTAGGTTCTACAGCAAACTTACAAAAAAAATGACTATGTATAAACATGAGCTCTATTTTCTTACGCGATTTAACTACGGAAAAGGCCTCACCATAATGCCTAAATTTGTAAAATTTTAAATACTAACCAAATAAAACGTTATTAAAGCTTAAATACTGACATTTTTCCATAACTTTGATTGTACATACATACTAAAATATAACCAGTAAATAAATTCAAAAAAAATACACATCAGACGGCTGATCTTCGATCAAAACCCTGAAGTAGATGAAAATTAACCCTGAAATAGATACAAATTATTGACAACTACACTTGTCAAGCCTAATTAATTACAATAAAACCACAATGAAAAAAAACACCCCATTTTTTAGTCTAATACTTCTGTTACTCGGACCCCAACTATCAGCACAACAAACAAAACCCAACGGTATAACTCAACTTAAGTTGGCAAAAAGCATTCTAGCGGATCAAAACTTAAAATATGTCGACAGCCTTGCCCGAGAGGTCATCAAAGAAGGTTTCAATGCTGGAAGTGGCTACTCACAGATTTGGGCCAGGGATCTCAATACATTTATTGAAACCGCCTTGGAAGAGCGGTCCCAAGCGGACATTAGGGGGGCCATTTTAGTATTCTTTCAGATGCAACAGCCCAATGGTGAAATGGTAGACGGCTATGTCCTTAAGAAGGATTTTACCTGGCACGATGACACACCTTATTATTCAGAAAATGCGCCCGGCCATGTTGGATTTAAAAATACAGTAGAAACAGATCAGGAAACGTCACTCATCCAACTGCTCGGTAAATATATCCGGAAAACAAAGGATTACAGTATCCTGGAGGAGTCTATTGGTGGAATTTTCGTCAAAGATCGAATCCAACTCATGTTGGATTATTTGAAAAGAGAACGGTTCAACCACAAGTATCAATTGCTTTGGGGTGCGATGACCGCAGATTGGGGAGATGTACAACCCAACGATAGCTTTGGTTGTGACTGGAATGAGCTCTCCAATGAGGCGATCGATATTTATGACAATGCGATGTTTATTATTGCATTGCAGACATTGATTGATATTCAGCCCAACTCTCCGAAGGTGACAGAATGGAAGGGATTAAAAAAGAGTCTCGAAACAAACAGCAGACGTTATTTATGGGATAAGAAAAAACAAAAATTCATCCCTCATATCTACCCTAAGACATCTCCTATCCCAAAAGGATTTGATGAAAATACGATTCATTATCATGGGGGCACCGCCATCGCGATAGAAGCCGGGTTACTTTCCGTTTCAGAAATAAAAACAGTTAATACGCAAATGCTGGAAAACGTGCGGTTATCTGGCATGCCGAGTATTGGATTGACCTTATACCCGACCTATCCGGTTGGATTTTTCATCGGAGGAATGGCTCAGCCTTACCAATACCAAAATGGTGGTGATTGGACTTGGTTCGGCGGGCGGATGATCCAGCAACTCGTTTTAAACGGCTTTTATCAAGAAGCCTATGCAGAACTTCAACCAATGATCGATCGGGTTGTGAAAAACAAGGGATTTTACGAATGGTATGGTCAAAATAACGTCCCTAGCGGATCAGGGAAATTCAAAGGTTCAGCAGGAGTGCTCAGTAAAGCAATAGCGCTCCTAGAAAGCTGGGCAGAAACTACCGTAGAAAAGAATCATTAAAAGAAAAGAATAAATAAATGAGCTATTCACTCATCCTATCATCCTTTTTGAATGGATAATAAATAGGATGAGTGAATTACTTAATAATCTCTTCTGCTTTCAACAGTATAGGTAAAACTTTCCGCACGATAGAATCCTAAATTATATTCAATTGGCTTTCCAGATTGGTCAAATACAAACCGCTTGCGGGACAAAATAGGATCACCGATATTAATCTCCAATTTATCCGCTATAAATTTATTTGCAGCCATTGCATCCAACTCTTCCTGAGAAAGATCTGCAACGACATGATAATCTGCTTCTAAGATTTCATATAGAGGTCGCTTAAAATCTTCATCGCCGTTTAAACCTATACGCGGATGGAAATAAGAGATAAAATAAACAAATGGGTCATCTTTCTTTCCTCTCAGACGTTCTAGTTTTAACAGCTTCTGATCCTCATCTACATTAAAAAACTTCGAAACAGCTTTATCCGGAACAACCCAGCTGACGTGAAGTTCAAAATTCTTCACCTCAATCCCACGATTTTTCATCTCTTGTGAGAAACTCAACCAATTTTTGGATTTTGAACTGAATTTAGAACTAGCCACCTTCGTTCCTATCCCCTTCTTTCTAATTAGCAGCTCCTCATATACCAGTTTATTGATCGCTAAACGCAAAGTAGAACGGGAAATTGCCAATCTTTTTGCTAATTCAATTTCATTGGGTAATAATTTCCCCTCTATATATTCAGGCTGCTTAATTAATTCGCGTAACAAATTCTCAGCTTGTATATGCAGCGGAACAGGACTTTTATGATCTATTTTTAAATTCATCATTTGGATTGCTTGTGCTAAAATAAGATTTTTTGCATAATTAAAAAAATAGATATATGTTTGTATGTATATACATATTAATATAAACCGCAGATGTCAAAGAGATTTATCATCATTTTATGTATCGTTTCACTTGGAGGACTCCTTTTCGGTTTCGATATGGCTGTAATTGCAGGTGCTTTGCCGTTGGTGAAGCAATTTTTCGGGCTATCTCCTGCTCAAGAGGGCGTTTTTGTCAGTTCAGCTTTGCTAGGCTGTATTGTTGGTGTATTTTTCACAGGACCATTAACAGATAAATACGGCCGAAAACCAGCCTTTGTTACTGCGGCCCTGCTTTTTTTATTCTCAGCAATTGGCTGTGGATTCAGTCCTTCTTACAGCATATTGATTGCAAGTAGAAGCATTGGGGGCCTGGGTGTTGGAATAGCCTCAATTGTTGTGCCCTTATATCTCGCGGAAATATCGCCAAGCAAATTTAGGGGAAGATCAGTCACCTGTTACCAGCTCGCTATTACATTCGGTATCCTATTTGCCTATATCAGCAATTACCTGATTCTTGAATATACCTCCGCCCAGCAAAATGAACTGTGGCGAACTATGTTTTTAGTGGGTGCAATACCGGCTTTGTTGTTATGCATTGGAGTTTACTTTATTCCTGAAAGTCCACGTTGGCTTTCTAAAAATGGACGAAACACTGAAGTTGCAGCGATCAGTGCCACATTAGGACTATCGGATATACAAGAGGTCAGCCATGTTTCCTCGAAAGGAAATCTACGTGATCTGTTCTCTCCTATTTATCGCAAGGCCTTTCTATTGGGCTTATTCCTCCCTTTATTTTCACAGCTCAGTGGCATCAACGCAATTGTTTATTATGGTCCGAGCATATTGCTTGAATCAGGTATTTCATTAAACAATTCCTATCATGCCCAGTTATTCTTTGGAGCCGCCAATGTGCTATTTACTTTCTTCGCAATCTGGAAGGTTGATAATTGGGGCAGACGTCCCTTATATCTTTTGGGGACTGTAGGTGCTACCGTGAGTTTGCTGGTTACTGGTTATCTTTTTAATCAAGGTCAAGTCAATAATATCGCATTGATTATCGCGATACTTTCCTTCTTATTTTTCTTTGCTTTTTCCATTGGCCCACTAAAATTTGTCGTCGCAGCCGAAATTTTCCCTAATGCCATCCGGGCTCGTGCCATGGGTATCAGTATTATGGTGATGTGGATTTCCGATGCGATCGTGGGCCAACTAACGCCTATTCTTCTCGCTTCCTGGGGCGCCCGCTATACATTCTGGTTGTTTGCATTTTTCTGTGCCATCGCATTCCTTGTTGTACTTGGATTTCTTCCAGAAACGAAGGGCAAACCTTTGGAGGAGATCGAAAAATTCTGGATTGAAAAACACAACAAAAAATCAACAGACAAGTAAACAAAAAGCTATTTACTTCAACATCATTCATTTGCAATAAAAAATTACATCAATATGTATTCTAATACTCAAACAAAACCTTTTCAGTACGAAATCGCACCGACGTTTCCAGTCCAAGGAAACTTATCAAATTCTTACCAAGATCTTGTTGCACATCTCATTACACATAATATACATAGCATTGATGGTTTTGTAGGTGTTAACTGGGGCACAATCATCCCCAACCTGGAGCAAGAATTTGAAAAACAGGGCATAGCCACACGATTTATTGCGATGGATTCTGCCTTAAAATCGGAATCAGCCATCCAGGATATTGTCTCCCCCTACCTAGGCGGCAGTGACCCATTGTTCGGAAAAAAGGCCGGGATTCAGCTCATTGAATACTTTGATACTAAAAAGCTAACAGATTTTCAAACAATACTAGCGAACTCCAATTCAAAACAAGGTGAATATACCATCTTTTATGGTCCTGGAGCATCATTAGTTGATACGTCTAGTCAACTGATGTTTATTGATCTGCCCAAAAATGTGCTTATTCAACGCATGCGGGCGGGCGAAGCTTTAAATTTAGGCTGTTCAACACAAACCAATCAAAAGGAAACCTATAAGCGTTATTATTTTGTCGACTGGGAAATATTGAACCGACATAAAAGATCCATCTTGTCCCGTGTCGAAATTCTTGCCGATCAACAATCATCACACAACTTACCATGGATTACAGGGAAAGATCTACACAATACTTTGCAAGCCATGTCCAAAAATTACTTCCGCGTACGACCAACTTTTGAACCCGGAGTATGGGGTGGACAATGGATGAAAGAGCACCTTACAGGCATCGATCAGGATGTCAAAAACTATGCGTGGTCCTTCGAAATGATTGTCCCAGAAAATGGTATTTTGCTCGAAGCAGATGGACATACTCTCGAAATTTCATTCGATCAATTGATGTTTCAAGAAAGTGCCAATGTACTCGGTCATGCACAGCAACGTTTCGATGTTGAATTCCCAATACGCTTCAATTTCCTGGACACCTTTGATGGCGGCAACCTATCCATTCAATGTCACCCCAGTCCAGCTTATGCAAAAGCAGAATTTGGAGAAAACTTCACACAGGACGAATCATATTATATCGTTGATAGAAAAGAAGACGCGCAAGTGTATCTGGGCTTTCAGCAAACAATTGATGCAGACAAATTTCGCTCAGCTTTAGAAGAGAGCTTCCATAGCGGAATAGCTATGGATATCGAGCAATACGTTCAAAAATTCGAATCCAAGAAACACCAGTTATATTTGATTCCACATGGTACCGTACATTCTTCCGGCGTGAACAATCTCGTACTCGAAATCAGTGCAACACCTTATAATTATACCTTTAAAATGTACGACTGGGTGCGTCCCGATTTAGATGGGAAACCACGTCCATTAAATATCGATAGAGCATTCGCTAACCTCAATTTTAGCCGGAAAGGTGATGTCGTAAAAAACACACTGCTATCTCAGCCCAGTGAAAAAGTCCTTGATGCGCAAACAACAAGAATACATTTGCCAACGCATGAAGATCATTTCTACGATGTTTTTAGATACGAATTCGATCAGAATGTTTCGATTGAAACGCAGGGACAGTGTCATATCATGATGCTTGTCGAGGGCGAGGCAATTGAGCTGACGACAGCAAATGGCATGAAAAGGGTCTTCCATTATGCCGAGACTTTTGCCGTTCCTGCTGCTGCTGGGTCCTATACATTGCGTAATTTAGGAAACGGTAAGGCCAAGGTTATCCAATCTTTTGTCAAAGAATCCAAATGTTAATCAAACCATTTATTATAAACAAACAGCACAATGAGAACTATATTTTTTGCATTATCTTCATCGCTCCTATTACTGTCCTGCCAAAACGCGGGCAGTAAAGCATCTACGAACAATTTACAAGACAGCATCCAAAAAGATAGCAGCTTCCATATTGTCAAAGATATGGCGACGAACATCATCAAAAGCGGATTCAATGCGGGGGATGGATACAGTGAGGTATGGATTAGAGACTACAATACATTTATCACCTTAGCAACAAAAGTACATCCCCATGAACAGATCAAAGATCAATTGGCTTTGTTCTTTAAACTACAAGGTTCTGATGGTAATATTGCCGATGGTTTTGTCAAAAAATCCAGCTTAAAAAATGGCGTATCGGACTATTACACAATCACCAGCTCCTTGGCTCCTGATTATGCTGCACATAAAAACACCGTTGAAACAGACCAGGAATCTTCTTTAATTCAAGCGGTACACAAATATATCGTTGCTACTAAAGATAAGGCTTTTCTCAATGAAAAAATTGGTGATGCAACTGTAAAGGATCGCATGGAACATGCTTTGCAATTTTTATTGGACAAACGTTATAATGATACTTATGGTTTACTTTGGGGTGCAACCACGGTTGATTGGGGCGACGTTCAACCTGAGCATGACTGGGGTGTCCATCTAGATGAAAATTCGCATATTGCTTTGGACATCTACGACAATGCGATGTTTTTGATCGCCCTTGACAACTACATGGATCTACTTCCTGAGAAAAAAGAAAAATGGGGAAAAATCAGAGCTTCCATAGCAAGTAACACCATGAAACACCTTTGGGATGAAAAGAACCAGAAGTTTATTCCCCATATTTATATCAAAGACTCTCCATTTTCGGCTGATTTTGATGAAAATCAAATCTATTATCATGGAGGAACAGCTATCGCTATTGAGGCAAATTTACTCAGCAAAGAGCAAATAAGAGTTTCATTGGATAAAATGATTAAAAATGTAAAAGACGCTGGTGCTGCAACAATTGGACTTACCGTGTATCCAACTTATCCTGCAGGTTCATTTAAAAACAAGGGCATGTATCCGTATGGTTATCAAAATGGTGGGGACTGGACCTGGTTCGGTGGGCGTATGATTCAGCAGCTCGTTAAAAATGGTTTTCAACAGGAAGCTTATGAGCAAATACAGCCGATGCTTGCCCGTGTTATCAAAAATAAAGGTTTTTATGAATGGTACACAAAAGATAATAAACCAGAAGGTTCAGGAACTTTTAGAGGTGAAGCAGGTGTGCTTTACGATGCTATCGAATTACTAGAACATGCTGGCACGAAATAAAAACAGCTTATCGCGATGTAAAAAGAGCAGCAAGAAATTTCTGCTGCTCTTTTTTCTGAAAGTGTCTAATCTTATTGGCCAGAAAGAACCTTCAGTTTGCTTTCATTGCTGTTGGTGTCTACGAAGTCATGAAGGTTTTATTTGAAATCGTCACCTTAGCATTCCTATTTTATATTACGCTAAAGCCTTTTCCGCATTCTCCTTTGTATACTCGTTTCCTATCCGCTAAAATATCCTGTTTATTTCCCTTAAATTACTTGTCCATGCCGCCAAGTAGTTAAATTGTACAAGAGCATTCCATTTGGATCGCGGATTTTCATCGTGTAGCCAACAGGTCGAATAACAGCTCAAAACCTGATTGTATCGGTTTCAATAAAAGGCAAACTATAATTACCGGTATCAGCCTTAATCTTAGCATTCAACTGCTTTATTGCAGCGACTTCCTGATTTACCGTCTTATAGAGATAGACGTTCTTTAAACTCGGAAGCTCGTTCAGTTTTGATAGACCTTTTGATGTAACTTTTGTGCCTGTCAGATTCAAATACGTTAATTTTGACAGGCCTTTCAACTGGCTCAATCCAGCATCGGAAATTTTTGTATTTTCCAAATGCAGACGGGAAAGAATGGGCATTGCCGAAAGTGTTGAAAAAGCAAGATCTGTAACAGCCGTATTTCCTAATTTCAGCTGTACAATATTATCCTTAATGGCTAACAATTCCTGTAGGTCCTTATCATTAAATTGAGGATAATTAATCGCATTAACCAACACGAAGTTATTATCTCTTGCAACTTGGATGATCTTAATACCCTTAGCCTGCCAAGCATCAACTTTATCTTTTGGCAAAGCTGGTGCAGCTGGTAGATCAGCATACAATACAGCAGACTCCTCTTTTTCCCCTGTTTCCAATTTTTTCAACAAATGAGCTATTTCCTCCGTTTGTGGTATTTCATGCACTTTTTTATCAAAATTGGCTCCTTGATCAATCCACCAGGCAATCAGTTTTATCTGATCAGCGGTTATCGGTGTACGACCTTTAGGGGGCATACGTTTCTTATGTCCCTCGGGCAACACCAAGCGGGCATATAATTCACTCTTTTTCGAATCATTTGCATTTAGTACTGTGCCGTTCTCTCCTCCTTTTAACAAATTCTCTTTTGTATCCAATGCCAGCCCCCCTTCCTGCTTTCTTTGCCCGTGGCAGCTTTGACAACGCTGTTTTAGAATAGGTTGAATAATTCCCTTATAAGCTTCTGCTTCCTGCGCATTTTGAACGATAAGAACCTCCTCTTTATCTTCTTCCGCTTTAAACAGCTTTTTAAGTGCTACTGGCATAGCTTCCACAAAGTAACCCTTTCCATGTGTCAGTGTTCCACCGTAGTGTCCAGTCACCCCAATTAAGAGCACCAGGATGAAAAAAAGCCAAAAGCGAAATGCACCAGGAGATTCTTTACGATAAAGAAACCAAAGCAATAAACTACTGATGGCCACGGCAATTCCTAGCCATTTGTGATAGCTCAAGACATCCTCCTCATAACCTCCATTTCGTGAAAGCAGATAACCCGATAAAGCAGCTACTAGAGCAGCGATAGTCCCTAGGAATAAGGAGAGCTTAATAGCAGGCAAATACATATCACCGCCTTTAAACTGAGTCCTAATTGCCATAACAAAAGCCAACAATAATATGCCGATCGGTAAATGGACCAAAAGCGGGTGAAATCGTCCCAAAAAGCCCAATAATTCATCAAAGAAAACTATCATTCTTTATATCTGTCTTTGAGTAAATGCAACATATAAACATTGATTGACCATTGATCGGCCACCGGTTGTTGTGTAAATGGTAATGTGGGTAAATAACCCGCTGGACCAAACTCGGTCGTTATGGTCAATAACTTCACCCCATTTTCCTTGTGCTTAGCAACAACTTTATCCCACCAGGTCAAATGTTGTGCAACGATACTCTTCCATTCAGGAGCCGCGGGGTCATTGACTTGTGGTCCTTCAGGATGCCCAATTCGTGCATGAATGTGCTCCGTTCTGGAAAGTGCTTTTGTTACAGCCTCGGGCTGATCAGAAAGCATTGATTCGTGCACATTGCACCAATGCGAGATATCCAATGCAAGTTGTAAGGTCGGAATCTTCTCTAAATATTCTTTTGTCACATGAGCTGCAAAACTAAATCTTCCGCGATGAGTCTCATGATAAACGGGGATGTGGTACTTATTTTTAGCAGCATCGGCAAGCTCAATCAATGTTTTATTCTGCTCAAACGAGTAATAATCCTTACCTGTATGGCAATTGACATAATCGGGTTTCAGCTGTGCTGCTTCATCCAAATTACGCTTAAAACTTTGTTTATATTCCTCGTAAGTTCCGCCTGATCCGCCTGAAAGCAATCCTAAACTCAATCCATATTTATGTAATGCATTGATCATCTCCTTGCGCTCATTTGGACTACCGGGTAACCAGGATTCAACACCATCGTAACCAGCATTTTTCACCCGGAGACAGAACGTATCCCAGGAATCGCTATTTCCCCAATTGGTGCAATAATATTTGATGTGTAACTGCTGGGCAGTCATGGATAGAAAACTGCTCATAAATAAAATTAATACTAGAAGTTGTTTCATATTTTTAAATTATAGCTTGAATAAGTTCACCCTCCACATCTGTCAATCGGAATGGCCTTCCTTGAAAATCGTATGTAAATTTCTCATGATCAAAACCCAAAAGGTGGAGCATGGTCGCATGGACATCGTGTACAGAACTGCGCCCTTCTACCCCGGCGAACCCGATATCATCGGTTTGACCGTAACTTATGCCATTACGAACTCCCCCGCCTGCCATCCAGATGGTATAGGCGTCGGTATGATGATCGCGTCCCAGGAATGGCATATCGCTGTTGTCCCTATTTTCCTGCATCGGTGTACGTCCAAATTCCCCTCCCCACACAACTAATGTTTCTTCCAGCAAACCACGTTGTTTTAGATCCATAATCAATGCGGTCATTGGTCGATCAATCTCCCTGCATTTATTTTTAAAGCCAAGATCAATCGAATCTGCGGGATTTGTACCGTGACTGTCCCAACCCCAATCAAATAACTGAACGAATCGTACCCCTTGTTCTACGAGTTTCCGAGCCAAGAGGCAATTATTAGCAAACGATTCTTTACCCGGCTCAGTTCCATACAATTTGTGAATATAAGCAGGTTCATTATTGATGTCCATCACTTCAGGAACTGCAACCTGCATTTTATAAGCCATCTCATATTGTGCAATCCGCGACAAGGTTTCTGGGTCTTTAAAGGTATCGTATTCTGTTTTGTTGACATTATTTATGGCATCAATCAAATCACGCTTCATATCCCTTCCCATCCCTTCAGGATCGGCAATATATAATACGGGATCACCCTTTGAACGACATTGAACGCCCTGGTACACCGATGGCAAAAATCCACTTCCCCAGACACTTTTTCCTGCATCCGGTGTTTTACCTCCCGATGTTAACACAACAAATCCGGGTAAATTGCTATTTTCAGATCCCAGACCATAAGTTACCCATGAACCAATGCTTGGCCGGCCGAGACGGGCACTTCCCGTATGCATAAACAATTGCGCTGGACCGTGATTGAACTGATCGGTATGCACGGCCTTCAGAAAACTCACTTCATCAACAACTTTACTAAAGTGAGGCAAATGATCTGATACCCAAGCCCCACTTGCTCCATATTGTTTAAAAGTAGCCTGTGGCCCCAACATTTTTGGAATCCCACGAATAAAGGCAAATTTCTTTCCTGCGAGCAAGGATTCCGGGCAAGGTTGATTATGTAATTTCTGTAATGCAGGCTTGTAATCAAATAACTCCAATTGCGACGGAGCGCCGGCCATATGCAGATAAATTACACTTTTAGCCTTACCAGGAAAATGAGGAGGCTTGGGTACCAGCGGATTGAGTGCATTCAGATCCAACTTTTCTGCTGATTTTGACTGTCCCCATCCATTACAACTCGTTAACAAACTCCCCAAAGCAATACCTCCGATACCTGCCACACAATCCTTTAGAAAATGTCTTCTTGTGACAGCCTGCAATTCAAATTGTTGCGCTTCTTTTATTAGCTTATTTAGATCTTTCATCTGACTATCATTACATATGAACGGGCTGTGTCGCTAATTTTTTAGTCCGCAGCTTTAGCTCATTTCGGTTTATATTCTTATTATTTTATAGGCCTTACCCTTCTTATCAAAAAACTTCGTTTTCATACGAAAGCCCTTATTCAGAAGTTTCAGTCCATATTTATTATTTCATTATTTATGATTTCGTTAAAAACTCGTCCAGATTCAGCACTGCATTGGCAACAAGCATGTAGGCAGCTTTTGAAGGCAGGACCTTTACATTGCTTTTTGCTAAATCTTCATTCAAAAATTTGGCTGCCGAATCAGGCTTTTTGCTGAAATCAATCAACGCTTTTTGATAAAGATGTTCCAGCTCTTTGAGTTTCTTTTCATCGGCATCCTTCAACATTGCACGTTTATAACCGACACGGATACCATTTCTAAGGTTTCCATTTCCCTCCTTTTCCATAATAGCCCCCAGATGTTTAGCCGCTTCGAGGTAAACAGGATCGTTTAATGTAGCGAGCGCTTGCAGCGGTGTATTGGTACGGATACGGTCGACCAAACAAACCTCCCTACTCGAAGCATCAAAAGAAACAAAGGAAGGGTAAGGACTCGTACGCTTTAGAAACGTATATATGCCCCTTCGGTATTGATCTTCTCCAGCACTTTTCACCCAGGACTCACCGCTATATACAGTCATCCATACCCCATCCGGTTGGTATGGCATTACACTTGGTCCATACATTTTATTGCTGAGCAATCCACTTACGGCTAAGGCCTGATCACGAATCTGTTCGGCAGATAATCTAAAGCGAGGTCCCCTTGCCAAATAATAATTCTGTGGATCCTTTTCAAAATTGGAATTGTTCAAGCTAGAGGACTGCTTATAAGTTCCGGATAATACCATCTCGCGGATCAATTTTTTAACGCTCCACTTTTTGGTATTCATCAGATCTAGGGCAAGATAATCTAGTAA